>SNQX01000002.1_pt1 | contig 415097 bp, 402 predicted proteins | sample 2580501 | NCBI WGS metagenome assembly SNQX01 (sample SAMN10953784, study PRJNA522744) | food fermentation metagenome | isolation source: 48-hour incubation of native-enriched microbial consortia from nixtamalized... | place: Mexico | collected 2017-09-24 | reverse complement strand
GACCCGGGCTGCACAGGAGGGGGAGTGGGGGAGTTGTGCACAGGGAATGGGAGGAGGTGGCCGAGGTGGGGAGCAAGAGAGGAGGCGGGGGAGCAGTATCACGGGCATGAACGGGATGAGGCGAACGCGGCTGTTGCAGGCGATGCGCGAGGTCGACGGAGTCGCGCGGGTCGAGCGGCTCCGGGAACGCGGGGTCAGTCGGTACGACCTCGAGACGGCGCTCTCGGAGCGGATGATCCACCGGGTGCGGGTCGGGTGGGTGGCGCTGCCCGATGCTGATCCGGCTCGGGTGACCGCGGCGCAGCACGGTGTTCTGCTGGCGTGCGTGACGCAGGCGCGACGGCTGGGACTCTGGGTGCATGACGAGAGACCCCGCCTTCACCTCGCCGCCAGCCCGGGCAGCCGGGGAGGGAAGCCGTCGGAGGCCCGCGTGCACTGGGCACGGCCTCTGGTCCCGCGACACCCCGATGTCCTGGAGGACCCGATCGAGAACGTGCTGAGCCTGGTGTCCACCTGCGAGCCGTACGAGCAGGCGCTCGCGACGTGGGAGTCGGCATTGAACAAGGGGCTCGTCGATCGAGAGAGGCTGCTCCGACTCCGCTGGGGACCGCGCGCGCGGCGGCTCCTGGCCGAGGCGCTGCCGTTCGCGGATGCGGGGCTCGAGACCTACCTGCGCGTGCGACTGCGCTGGCTCCGGCTTCCGCTGCGCTTCCAGACGTGGATCGCCGGGCACCGAGTGGACGCCCTGATCGGCGAGCGGCTCGTGCTGCAGATCGACGGCGGCACGCATGTCGGAGCCCAGCGCGACCAGGACAACCGTCACGATGCGGAGCTGAAGCTGCGCGGCTACCACGTCATCCGTCTGGGCTACCACCAGGTGATGGACGAGTGGCCCGCGGTGCAGGACCTCGTCATGCGCGCCGTCGCTCAGGGACTGCATCGTGCGCGCACGGCGTGATGTCGCAGATCCCGCCCCGGGTCGCAGGGATGTCCCCAGGTCCTGCGACGTCGAAGAGAATCCGCGGGGGGAGGAGCACGCGTACAATGGGCACACGAGCATCGATCCGGCCATCACCGGGGAGCTCTCGGAAGAACGGTCCGGCGACGGACTCAGTAGAACCGAGCGGGGCAGGCCCGTCACAGCCGCAGTGAGAGTGGTCCGTGGGTCTCTGAGCTTGTCGAGGGGACGCAGGGGCACGCGAGGTGGTACCGCGGTCCGCGAGGATCGTCCTCGCAGCAGCATCCGCCACGACGACCACTGCGAGAGACCATGACCTACCCGCGCTCCTCCTTCGGCCCCGCTGCCGACCAGGCCACCACTGTGGCGCCGAGCCCCCGCTTCCCGCAGATCGAGGAGGAGGTGCTCGACTTCTGGAAGACCGACGACACCTTCCGCGCCTCCATCGAGCAGCGAGAGGGTGCTCCCGAGTGGGTGTTCTACGACGGCCCTCCCTTCGCGAACGGTCTGCCGCACTACGGCCACCTGCTCACGGGCTACGCGAAGGACGTGTTCCCGCGCTTCCAGACGATGATCGGGCACAAGGTCGATCGCGTCTTCGGATGGGACACCCACGGGCTCCCGGCCGAGCTCGAGGCGATGAAACAGCTCGGGATCACCGAGAAGAGCGAGATCGAGGAGATGGGGATCGACGTCTTCAACGAGAAGGCGCGCTCCTCGGTCCTGAAGTACACGCGGGAGTGGGAGGACTACGTCACCCGCCAGGCCCGGTGGGTGGACTTCGAGCGCGGCTACAAGACGCTCGACCTCGGCTACATGGAGAGCGTGCTCTGGGCCTTCAAGACCCTGTATGACAAGGGGCTCGCCTACGAGGGCTACCGTGTGCTCCCGTACTGCTGGCGCGATGAGACGCCGCTGTCCGCGCACGAGCTCCGCATGGATGACGACGTCTACCAGATGCGACAGGACCCGTCGGTCACGGTCACCTTCCCGCTCACCGGAGCGAAGGCCGAGGCGCTGGGGCTCACCGGGGTGCGCGCTCTCGCCTGGACGACGACGCCGTGGACCCTGCCGACCAACCTCGCGCTCGCCGTGGGGCCGGACATCGAGTACGTCGTGCTGCCTGCCGGTCCCGCCGGCGCCTCCGACGTACACCAGGGGCGTGCCGCTCCCTCGGCCGACCAGCTCGCGGTCGAGGCCTCCGCGCACCGCTACCTGCTCGCGAAGGACCTGCTCGGCGGGTATGCCAAGGATCTCGGCTACGAGAGCCCGGAGGACGCGCACGCCGCGGTCGACGCCACGCTGCGCGGTGCGGAGTTGGCGGACGTCACCTACGACCGCCTGTTCGACTACTACGCGGACGAGGAGACCTACGGCACGGAGAACGCCTGGCGCATCCTCGTCGACGACTACGTCACCACGACCGACGGCACCGGCATCGTCCACCAGGCACCCGCCTACGGTGAGGACGACCAGCGCGTCGCCGGCGCTGCGGGCATCCCCACGATCCTGTCCCTCGACGACGGCGGCCGCTTCCTCCCGAACGTCACGGATGTCGCGGGCGAGCTGTGGATGGACGCGAACACCCCGCTCGTGCGGATCATCCGCGACAACGGCCGCCTGGTGCGGCTGCAGAGCTACGAGCACTCCTACCCGCACTGCTGGCGCTGCCGGAATCCCCTGATCTACAAGGCCGTGTCGAGCTGGTTCATCCGGGTCACCGACATCAAGGACGACCTTCTCGCGAACAACGAGCAGATCACCTGGGTGCCGGAGAACGTGAAGGAGGGGCAGTTCGGCAAGTGGCTCGAGGGCGCCCGCGACTGGTCGATCAGCCGCAACCGCTACTGGGGCTCGCCCATTCCGATCTGGAAGAGCGACGACCCGGAGTACCCGCGCGTCGACGCCTACGGCTCGCTGGAGGAGCTGGAGCGCGACTTCGGCACGCTGCCGCGCAACCCCGAGGGCGAGGTGGACCTGCACCGCCCCTACATCGACGATCTGACGAGGCCGAACCCCGACGACCCCACGGGCAAGAGCACGATGCGGCGCATCGGCGACGTCTTCGACGTGTGGTTCGACTCCGGCTCGATGCCGTACGCGCAGGTGCACTATCCGTTCGAGAACCAGGAGTGGTTCGACTCGCACTCCCCGGCGGACTTCATCGTGGAGTACATCGGCCAGACCCGCGGCTGGTTCTACGTCATGCACGTGCTCTCGACGGCGCTGTTCAACCGCCCGGCGTTCACGGGCGTCAGCTGCCACGGCATCGTGCTCGGCAGCGACGGCTACAAGATGTCGAAGTCTTTGCGCAACTACCCGGACGTGTCCGAGGTGCTGGACCGCGACGGGTCCGACGCGATGCGCTGGTTCCTGATGTCGAGCGCAGTGCTCCGCGGCGGCAACCTCATCGTCACCGAGGAGGGCATCCGGTCCGGCGTGCGGGAGTTCCTGCTGCCGCTGTGGAACTCGTGGTACTTCTTCGCGACGTATGCGAATGCGTCGACAGGCTCGGCACCCCAGGGAGGCGGGTACGAGGCGTCGTGGCGCACCGACTCGACGGACGTCCTCGACCGGTACATCCTCGCGCGCCTGGGCGACCTCGTCCGCGAGGTCCGGGCCGATCTGGAGGGTCTGGACTCGACCAGCGCGTCCGCGCGACTGCGCGACTTCGCTGAGGTGCTGACGAACTGGTACATCCGCCGCTCGCGCGACCGGTTCTGGGTGGGCGTGACGGACGACCCGAAGAGCCGCGAGGCCTTCGACACGCTCTACACGGTGCTGGAGACGCTGTGCCGCGTGGCCGCGCCGCTCGTCCCGCTCATCAGCGAGCGCGTGTGGCAGGGCCTCACCGGCGGGCGCAGCGTGCACCTGCAGGACTGGCCCGATGCGGATCAGTTCCCCGCAGCCGACGAGATCCGCGACGCCATGGATGCGGTTCGTGAGCTGTCGAGCGTCGGCAACGCGCTGCGCAAGAAGGAGAAGCTGCGCGTGCGGCTGCCGCTCGCACGGCTCACGGTGGTCTCTCCGCTGGCGGCCGACCTCGGCCAGTTCGAGGACATCCTCCGCGAGGAGCTCAACGTGAAGACCGTCGAGCTCGTCCCGCTGACCGACGAGGCGGCCGGGGAGTACGGCATCAGCCACCGGCTGAGCGTGAACGCCCGCGCTGCGGGTCCGCGCCTCGGCAAGGACGTGCAGAAGGCCATCCAGGCCGCGCGCTCGGGTGACTGGTCCGAGACCGACGGCGTCGTGACCGCCGGCGGCATCGCGCTGGAGCCCGCCGAGTACGACCTCGTCCTCGAGACCACGGGTCGCCCCGAGGGGGAGGCTCTGGCCATCGTCCCGTCCGGCGGCTTCGTCCTGCTCGACACCGACACGACGCCGGAGCTGGAAGCCGAGGGCATCGCCCGCGACGCCATCCGCGTCGTGCAGGAGGCGCGCAAGAACGCCGGGCTCGACGTCAGCGACCGGATCGTGCTGGCTCTCAATGCCGCTCCCGCGGAGGCGGCGGCGCTGGAGACCCATGCCGACCTCATCGCCGCCGAGACGCTCGCCGTGGCGTTCGCCGTGCAGCCGACCGACGACCTCGACCGGCTCGTCGACGAGGTCACCAGCCCCGGAGACGGCGTGCATCGGAGCGGGGCGAAGGCCCTCGGGGCCGGGAAGGCGCCGCTCCTCGTCACGATCGACACGAACCTGGAGAAGGTGGGCGCATGAGTGCGAGAGACCGGGCCGATGCCGTCTACGAGACGCTGCTGAGCCGTGCCGGGGAACGCTGGGTGCAGCCGCGCAAGGAGCGGACGGCGCGGATCCTGGAATACCTCGACGATCCGCAGCGCACCTACCGCGTCATCCACATCACCGGCACCAACGGCAAGACGTCGACCGCGCGGATGATCGAGAGCCTGCTGCGTGCTCATGATCTGCGCACCGGCCTGTTCACGAGCCCGCACCTGGAGCGCTTCACCGAGCGCATCATGATCGACGGCGAGCCGATCTCCGATGAGGCCGTCGCCGACGCCTGGGACGAGATCGAGCCGTTCGTGCGGATCGTCGACGCCGAGCTCGAGGCGGCGAGGGAGGCCCCGCTGACGTTCTTCGAGCTGCTCACGGTCCTCGCCTTCGTCGCGGTCGCCGACGCACCTGTCGACGTGCTCGTGCTCGAGGTCGGCATGGGTGGGGAGTGGGACTCGACGAACACCGCCGACGGCGACGTGGCGGTGTTCGCTCCGATCGACATCGACCACGCGGACCGCCTGGGAAGCACGATCGCCGAGATCGCCCAGGTCAAGGCCGGCATCATCAAGGAGGGCGCCGTCGTCGTCTCCGCCCAGCAGCCGGCCGAGGCCGCCGAGGTGCTGCGCCGCGTGGCCGCGGAGCGCCATGCCACCATCGCCTTCGAAGGCGAGGACTTCGGGCTCGCCGAGCAGAAGCTCGCCGTCGGCGGTCAGCTCCTCACCATCCGGGGCCTCGCGGGGCAGTACGAAGAGGAGTATCTGCCGCTGTACGGCGCGCACCAGGGTCACAATGCCGCGCTGGCCGTCGCCGCGGTCGAATCGCTCATCGGCGGCGCCGGTCAGGCGATCGCCGGCGGCGTGATCTCCGACGGACTCCAGGGCAGCACGTCTCCCGGCCGGCTGCAGCTCCTCGGCATCGCCCCCACCGTCATCGTCGATGCCGCGCACAACCCGCACGGGGCTGCGGCGCTCGCCCAGGCGCTGGACGACAGCTTCGACTTCGACGAGTGGGGCCTCGTGCTCGGCGTCCTCGCGGACAAGGACGCGGCGGGGATCGTCGCGCGGCTCGCGCCGGCCGCCGCACACGTCTTCGCGACCGCGCCGGAGTCGGACCGCGCCAGCGATGCCGACCTCATCGCCGACCTCGTCGAACAGGCCGGACAGCGCGCTACCGTGCACCCGTCGCTCGCCGACGCCGCGGACGCGGCCCGCGAATGGGCGGCCTCGTCCGATCGTCGGGCCGTCGTCATCGCGGGCTCCGTCGTGCTCGCGGGCGAGGCGATCGCGCTCTCCGAAGAGGAGGACTGGAAGTCGGGGTGGCGCGCATGAGCGCCGCCGCGGCCCCGCGTCGACCCCGCGCACCACGTACCCTCGTGCAGAAGCTCGCCCCGGTGGTGCTCGGTTTCGAGGCGATCGTCGTCTTCCTCGTCGGTCTCACGATCTTCGGCCTGAAGGCTCTGCCGGCGGGAATCGAGCAGTGGTGGGGCATCGTGGGCGGTGCCGTCGTGGCCGTGGCCTGCGTCGTCATCGCGGGCATGATCACGAAGCCCTGGGCGATCCCCGCCGGGTGGATCGTGCAGATCGTGGTCGCGCTGTCGGCCATCGCCGTCCCCGCCGTGCTTCTCGTGGTCCTGATTTTCGGCGGCATGTGGGCGTATGCGACCATCATGGGGGCCCGCCTGGACGCACGACGCCCGAGCGAGGCTCCGACCGCGCAGAACGCAGACACAGAGAGTGAATGACATGGCCACCGAAGAAACCCTCGTCCTCGTCAAGCCGGACGGTGTCGCCCGCGGCCTCACCGGAACGATCCTCGCCCGCATCGAGGCGAAGGGCTACGCGCTCGTCGACATCCGTCTCGTCGAGCCCGACCGCGACCTGCTCGCCGCCCACTACGCCGAGCACGAGGGCAAGCCGTTCTACGAGCCCCTTCTCGAGTTCATGATGTCCGGTCCCTCCGTGGCGATCCGCCTCGCGGGCAACCGCGTCATCGAGGGCTTCCGCTCCCTCGCCGGCACGACCGACCCCACGACCGCTGCGCCGGGCACCATCCGCGGTGACTTCGGCCGCGACTGGGGCCTCAAGGTGCAGCAGAACCTCGTGCACGGCTCGGACAGCCCCGAGTCGGCCGCTCGCGAGCTGGGCATCTGGTTCGACTGAGCCCGAGTATCACGACGAAGCCCGTCCGCCGGAATGGCGGACGGGCTTCGTCGTTCTCGTGGAGAGATCAGAAGAGGATCTTCGCCATCTCGCCGAGGAAGTCGAGTCCCTGCAGCTGCGCCAGGAAGATGACCAGCGCGTAGGCGAGGACGGTCGCCAGCGGTACCCATGGCATGAGCTTCTCGGCAGCGGCACGGACCTTCGCGTTGCCCGTGAAGGTCCCGTTGCGGGCGAGGTGCACCATGGTGGCGAAGAAGGTGGGGATCGTCACCGCCCAGGTGACCATGCACCAGGGGCAGAGCACGAAGAGGTCGTAGAGGCTCTGGGCGATCAGCCAGCACACGAGACCAAATGCGAAGGTGATGCCGACCCCGAACGCTGCCCAGAACCATCGGGGGAAGCGTGCGCCGGCGAGGATCGCGACACCGACCACGAGCGGCGCCATCCAACCCGTGAGGCCGATGATCGGGTTCGGGAAGCCGAAGACCGAACCCTGCCAGGACTGCAGGTTGGTACTGCACTGGATGAACGGGCTGAGATCGCACCCGAGCGCTTCCTGGGGGTTCTCCAGCAGCGCGAACTTCTCGACCGTGAGCTGGAAGGCGGCGTACCAGCCGATGACGCTCGCGATGATCAACCACACGGCATAGACGACGGGGCGGGTGCGCTGCTCGCTCATGCTCAGGATTATCCCAGCGACGGCTATGGAAAGGGCGAGAACCGCCCGGAGAAAACGCGTGGTGAGCGACGGGATGCCGCGATCGGACCGACTTGGTGCGATAATGACCTGTGATGCGATGAACGGCGTTGCCGCGACACGTGTCGAGCAGACTTCGGGGCCCATGCCCCACGCGACCAGAGCCATGAGCCGGTCGCAGGCCGATTGAGTTCGCGGCACCCGCGGGTGCCGCATGAGATTTCACGGGACACGCAGTGGACCGTGCCAGGGAGCACGCCAGAGATGGCCGATGAGAACAATGACAACAACGCCCCCGCTCTCGACGCCCCGGCTGATGCCGCGGAGCCGCTGACGGCGACCGCCGACGCTCCGGGCGTCGAGAGAGAGAGCGACGCTTCCGCGGCGCAGGCCCCGACCGAGGACGTCCCTGCGGAGTCCGACGCTCCCGCAGAGCCCGAGGCTCCGGCTGAGCCTGAGGCTCCCGCGGAGTCCGAGGCTTCTGCCGAGCCTGAGGGTCCGGCTGAGGCTCCCGCAGAGTCCGACTCTGCCGCTGAGTCCGAGGCTCCCGCAGAGTCCGAGGCCCCTGCCGAGCCCGAGGCCGCTCCTGAGCCGGGGGCCCCGGCCGAGCCGGAGAAGCCCGCCGCCGTCACCGCCGTGTCGCTCGGTCTGCTGCCCGAGGTCTTCGTGTCGCAGGTGTCGACGCAGCTGCACTTCTACGCGCCGGAGATCGTCCCGCTTCCTGCACGCCCCGGTCGCGACGACCGTGCACCGGAGCGTGACCAGGAGGAGTCTGGGGGAGGGCGCCGGGGGCGTCGTCGCCGCGGCGGCTCCGAGGGCGACGAGCAGCGCGACGAGCCGCGGCAGCGCCAGCGGGTCGTCGAGTACATCACCGAGCCGAAGGCGATCAAGGGCTCGACGCGCCTCGAGGCCAAGAAGCAGCGCCGTCGTGACGGCCGCGACGCCGGTCGCCGTCGTCCTGTCGTGACCGAGGCCGAGTTCCTCGCGCGTCGTGAGTCCGTCGACCGCAAGATGGTCGTGCGCTCCAAGAACGGCCGCACGCAGATCGGCGTCCTGGAGGACGGCGTGCTCGTGGAGCACTACGTCGCTCGCAACCAGGACGCCTCGCTGATCGGCAACGTCTACCTCGGTCGCGTGCAGAACGTGCTGCCCAGCATGGAGGCCGCGTTCGTCGACATCGGTCGCGGCCGCAACGCCGTGCTCTACTCGGGCGAGGTGGACTGGGACGGCGTCGAGACCGGCAACCAGCCCCGTCGCATCGAACTGGCGCTCAAGCCGGGCGATCGCGTGCTCGTCCAGGTCACCAAGGACCCGGTGGGTCACAAGGGTGCCCGCCTCACGAGCCAGATCTCGCTGCCCGGCCGCTACCTGGTGTACGTGCCCGGCGGTTCGATGAACGGCATCAGCCGCAAGCTCCCCGACAACGAGCGGGCGCGACTCAAGCGCATCCTCAAGGAGGTGCTGCCGGAGTCGTCCGGCGTGATCGTCCGCACGGCGGCCGAGGGCGCCACCGAGGAGCAGCTGACCCGCGACGTGCAGCGCCTCACCTCGCAGTGGGAGCACATCCAGAAGCAGGTCGAGAGCCAGCAGGCTCCGGCGCTCCTGCACGCCGAGCCCGACCTGCTCGTGAAGATCGTCCGGGACGTCTTCAACGAGGACTTCACGAAGATGCTCATCCAGGGCGAGGAGTCGCAGCGCACGATCCGGGCGTACCTGGAGAGCGTCGCGCCCGACCTGCTCGAGCGCGTCGAGGCGTACGAGGACGACGTCGACCCGTTCGACGCGTTCCGCATCACCGAGCAGATCGAGAAGGCGCTGGACCGCAAGGTGTGGCTGCCCTCCGGCGGTTCGCTCGTGATCGACCGCACCGAGGCCATGACGGTCGTCGACGTCAACACCGGCAAGTTCGTCGGCTCGGGCGGAAACCTCGAGGAGACCGTCACCAAGAACAACCTCGAGGCCGCGGAGGAGATCGTCCGCCAGCTGCGCCTGCGCGACATCGGCGGCATCATCGTCGTCGACTTCATCGACATGGTCCTGGAGTCCAACCGCGATCTCGTGCTTCGGCGCCTGATCGAATGCCTGAGCCGCGACCGGACCAAGCACCAGGTCGCCGAGGTCACCTCGCTCGGGCTCGTGCAGATGACGCGCAAGAAGCTGGGGCTCGGCCTGCTGGAGACCTTCAGCGAGGCGTGCGAGGTCTGCGCCGGTCGCGGCGTGATCGTGCACCACGACCCGATCGTGAAGCACCGCGCGAACGGCAACGGCAACAGCAACGGTGGCAACGGAGGACGCCGGCAGCGCGGTAACGGCAACGGTAACGGCAACGGCGGGGGCACCAATCACTCCACGCCCGCCGCACCGCCGGTGACCCACGCCATCACCGAGGGGGCGAAGTCCGCTCTCGCGCAGATCGCTGCCTCCACCATCGTGCCGGCCGGCGAACCGGCTGCCGAGGTCCCGGCCGCCGAGCCCGCTCCGGCGTCCGCATCCGAGCGCCCGAAGAAGGCCCGGAAGAAGCGCGGCGACCGCAAGGGGCCGAAGACGCCGACCGAGGAGCTGCTCGACTCGGTGCTGGACGCGCTTCCGGAGCCCAAGGCGCCGGGTCAGGGCCGTGGACGGCGCCGGGTCACCACCGCCGCGCTCTCCGGCACGCCGGTGTCTGTGAACTCGGAGGCGTCAGTGCCGCCGGTCGCGTCCGCGGACCCGGAGGCCTGAGGCGATCAGGCGCCGGACGAGCTCCTTGCCGGGGACGTGCTGCGCACCACCGGCGATGAGCCGGGGAACGGCGTCCTCCGGGACGTCGTAGTGGTCGAGGTCGAAGGCCCGGGCGGGGATGCCGTGCGCGTGGGCGAACGCGTGCAGCTCGTCGAGGTTGTCGTCGCTGACCAGGTGCGCCCACAGGCGTCCATGGGCGGGCCAGCGGGGGTCGTCGACGAGTACGGTCACTCCGTCAGCCTACGACCGGCCCCGTCACCCGGCTCACTTTGCGAGGTCAGCCGGCATCCGGTAAAGTGGTCCCTTGGTGCGCATGCCGCGTCGTCCTCGACGGCCGAAGCGGAGAGTCTTGCATTCGCGCCCGTCGTACCAGCGACGCATGCAAGCAACAGTCTTCCCGTGAGATTCTCGGAGCCGCGTGCTCCCCAACGAAACAGGTATGAAGTGGTTTACGCAGTAGTGCGCGCCGGTGGCCGGCAGGAGAAGGTCGAGGTCGGCACCATCGTTCAGCTCGACCGTGTTCAGGCTGCCCAGGGCGACAAGATCCAGCTGCCCGCCGTGCTGCTCGTCGACGGCTCCACGGTGACCACCGACGCTGACGCGCTGGCGAAGGTCACCGTCACGGCTGAGGTCGTCGGCAACCTCCGCGGCCCGAAGATCGTCATCCAGAAGTACAAGAACAAGACCGGCTACAAGAAGCGTCAGGGCCACCGCCAGGAGCTCACGCGCGTCAAGATCACCGGCATCAAGTAAGACCGAGGAGACCAGGACATGGCACACAAAAAGGGCGCAAGCTCCACCCGTAACGGTCGTGACTCCAACGCACAGCGCCTCGGCGTGAAGCGCTTCGGCGGTCAGCAGGTCCTCGCCGGCGAGATCATCGTCCGCCAGCGCGGCACGCATTTCCACCCCGGCGCCAACGTCGGCCGTGGTGGCGACGACACGCTGTTCGCTCTGGCCGCCGGTGCGGTCGAGTTCGGCGCGAAGGGCGGCCGCAAGGTCGTCAACATCGTCGCTGCTGCTGAGTGATCACAGCACCACGCTAAACATCCGGTTCGGGGCGGGCTTCGGCTCGCCCCGTCCGTGTATCTGCCGTCAGGCACCCTGAGCAACCGAAGGACTCCCACATGGTCACGTTCGTCGACACCGTCACACTGCACCTGCGTGCAGGCAAGGGCGGCAACGGCTGCGTCTCCGTGCACCGGGAGAAGTTCAAGCCCCTCGGCGGCCCGGACGGCGGGAACGGGGGCGACGGCGGCGACATCGTCCTCGTCGCCGACACGCAGACCGGCACGCTGCTGTCGTACCACCACTCGCCGCACCGCTCGTCGGGCAACGGCGGACCGGGCATGGGCGACCACCGCTCCGGCTTCGACGGCGAGACGCTGGAGCTTCCCGTCCCGGTCGGCACCGTGGTCAAGAACACGAACGGCGATGTCCTGATCGACATGATCGAGCCCGGTGAGCGCTTCGTCGTGGCCGCGGGCGGTCAGGGAGGCCTGGGCAACGCCGCCCTGGCGACCCCCAAGCGCAAGGCTCCGGGTTTCGCCCTGCTCGGCACCCCGGGATTCGAGGGCGACGTCGTCCTCGAACTCAAGACCGTCGCCGACGTGGCACTCGTCGGCTACCCGTCCGCGGGCAAGTCGAGCCTCATCGGTGCGATCTCGGCTGCGCGGCCCAAGATCGCCGACTACCCCTTCACGACGCTGCACCCGAACCTCGGCGTGGTCCAGGTGGAGGACTTCCGCTACACCGTCGCGGATGTGCCCGGCCTCATCGAGGGCGCGAGCGAGGGTCGCGGGCTCGGACTCGAGTTCCTGCGCCATGTGGAGCGCTGCTCCGCCCTCCTGCACGTGCTCGACTGCGCGACGCTGGAGCCGAACCGCGACCCCATCTCCGACCTCGACGTCATCCTCGCCGAGCTGGCCGCGTACGAAGTGCCGGAGGGGCAGACGCCTCTGCTGGAGCGTCCCCAGTTCGTGGCGTTGAACAAGGTCGATGTGCCGGAGGCGCGTGACCTCGCCGATCTCGTGCGGCCTGACCTGGAAGCCCGTGGTTTCCGGGTGTTCGAGATCTCCACCGTCTCGCACGAGGGGCTGCGCCCCCTCACGCTCGCTCTCGGCGAGCTGGTCGAGCAGCACCGCAAGGAGACGGCGGTCGAGGCGCCGCGCGAGCGCGTCGTCATCCGCCCGAAGGGCTCCGTGAAGCCGTTCACCATCCGCGTCGAGGGTGGCACGTACGGCAACATCTACCGCATCCTCGGCGAGAAGCCGGTGCGCTGGGTGCAGCAGACCGACTTCCAGAACGAGGAGGCCGTGGGCTACCTCGCCGACCGTCTGGAGAAGCTCGGCGTCGAGGACGAGCTCTTCCGTCTCGGCGCCGTGCAGGGCTCGACCGTCGTGATCGGCGAGGGTGACAGCATCGTCTTCGACTGGGAGCCGACGATGAGCTCCGCCGCCGAGCTCATGACGGCGCCCCGAGGTACCGACCCGCGTCTGGCCCCGAACGCGCGCCGGACCACATCCGAGCGTCGTGAGCAGTACTACGAGCGCATGGACGCGAAGGCGCAGGCGCGCGCCGAGCTGGAGGCGGAGCGGCTCGCCACGTACCGCGAGGACGAGGCGTGACCGCACGCACGCGCGCCGATCTCGCGACGGCGACGCGGATCGTCGTGAAGGTGGGCTCGTCGTCCATCAGCGGCGAGTCCTCCTGGCGCATCCCGGTGATCGTCGAAGCCCTGGCGGAGGCACACGCCCGCGGAGCAGAGGTCGTGCTCGTGTCGTCGGGAGCGATCGCCTCCGGTATCCCGTTCCTCCATCTGGACGCGCGACCCACCGACCTCGCCACGCAGCAGGCCGCGGCGGCGGTCGGCCAGAACATCCTCGTCTACCGCTACCAGGAAGCGCTGCGCCCCTTCGACATCGTCGCCGGTCAGGTGCTGCTCACCACCGGAGACCTCGAGAACCCGACGTCGCGCTCGAACGCGCGGCGGGCCATGGAGCGCCTTCTGGGTCTGCGAACCCTTCCGATCGTGAACGAGAACGACACGGTCGCCACGCAGGAGATCCGGTTTGGCGACAACGACCGGCTGGGCGCCCTCGTCGCGCAGCTCATCGAGGCCGACGCCCTCATCCTCCTCAGCGACATCGAGTCGCTGTACACGCGGCCGCCGAGCGACCCCGGCGCCGAGCCCCTCGACGTCATCGCTCCGGACGCGGACCTCTCCGGGCTGGAGTTCGGCGCCACGGTCGTCAACAGCGTCGGCACCGGGGGAGCAGCCACGAAGGTCTCCGCCGCCCGACTCGCGGCGGCCTCGGGCATCGGCGTCCTCGTGACCAGCGCGGACCTCGTCGCCCAGGCGCTCGCGGGTGCCGACATCGGAACCTGGTTCGAGCCGGCCACCTCCTAGACTGGGCGGATGACCGACCTCACCCCTCAGACGCGCCTGGAGCGGGCCAAGGAGGCCTCGCGGGCGACCGCCGCCCTCACGAGCGATGACAAGGCGAGGGCACTCGAAGCTATCGCCGTCGCCCTCGAGGCTAATGCCGCCCGGATCATCGAGGCGAACCAGCAGGACGTCGAGCGGGGTCGTGAGGACGGCATCGGCGAGTCTCTCGTCGACCGCCTCCGTCTGGACGAGAAGAGGGTCTCCGCCCTCGCAGCCGCCGTCCGCGATGTGGCGGCGCTGCCCGACCCGGTGGGTCGCGTCGTCGGCGGGCACCGGATGCCGAACGGCGTGGCTCTCGAACAGGTGCGCGTGCCGTTCGGCGTGGTCGGGGCGATCTATGAGGCGCGACCCAACGTCACCGTCGACATCGCCGCCCTCGCCCTGCGCTCGGGCAACGCGGTCGTCCTGCGCGGAGGCAGCGCGGCACTCCACTCCAACACCGTCCTCGTCGACGTCATGCGCTCCGCCCTCGGCGAGGCCGGGGTGACGCCCGAGGCGATCCAGACCGTGGACGACTTCGGGCGGGACGGGGCGAAGGCGCTCATGCACGGTCGCGGCCTCATCGACGTCCTCGTGCCGCGCGGCAGCGCCGGCCTCATCGAGACGGTGGTGACGGAGTCGACGGTGCCTGTCATCGAGACGGGCGCGGGGAACGTGCACATCCTGCTCGACGAGAGCGCCCCGGACGACTGGGCGTCCGACATCGTCGTGAATGCCAAGGTGCAGCGCCCGAGCGTGTGCAACGCGGTCGAGACCGTTCTCGTGCACCGGCAGGCCGCACCGCGGCTGATCCCGCTCGTCGCGAGCGCCCTCATGAGTGAGGGAGTGGCGATCCACGGCGACGACGTGGTCGCAGGACTCGTGGCCAACATCATCCCGGCGACCGACGAGGACTGGGCGACCGAGTACCTGAGCCTGGACGTCGCGATGAAGGTCGTCGACAGCCTCGACGACGCCCTGGACCACATCCGGCGCTACAGCACGGGGCACACGGAGTCCATCGTCACCACCGACTCCCGCAGCGCAGAGCGGTTCCTGGCCGAGGTGGACTCCGCCGTGGTGATGGTGAACGCCTCCACACGGTTCACGGACGGGGCCGAGTTCGGCTTCGGTGCCGAGGTGGGCATCTCGACGCAGAAGCTGCATGCGCGGGGTCCGATGGGGCTCTCCGAGCTGACCAGTACGAAATGGCTCGCGCGTGGGGCAGGTCAGACCCGCGGGTGAGGGCTAGACTGGGGGACGCTGTATCCCCACAGGACCCCCGAGACAGCACGCCACGAACGGAGTCAGGATGAACCTCGTCGCACAGATCGCGATGGCCGCCGCAGAGACCGAGCACCACGGCAACGTGGCTCTCGACACGGTGATCTTCGGAGTCATCGCCGCGATCGTGTTCGCCGCTCTCGGTCTCGTGACGCTGTCGTACAAGAACGTCGCGAACCGCCACTCGGCGAAGGCGGAGGCCTGGGCGGCGAAGCACGGCAAGGACCACGAGGCGGGACACGGCCACTAGGCCCTCATGAGCACCGCGACCACGCGCGCACCGCGCATCGGCGTGATGGGCGGGACCTTCGATCCGATCCATCACGGCCATCTGGTCGCCGCCAGCGAGGTCGCGCACTCGTTCGATCTCGACGAGGTGGTGTTCGTCCCGACGGGTCGTCCCTGGCAGAAGGCCGACGTCACGCCGAGTGAGCATCGCTATCTGATGACAGTCATCGCGACGGCCTCCAACCCGCAGTTCACGGTGAGCCGCGTGGACATCGACCGCGCGGGTCCGACGTACACGATCGACACGCTCCGCGACCTCAAGGAGCAGCGCCCGGACGCCGAGCTGTTCTTCATCAGCGGGGCGGACGCCGTGGCGCAAATTCTCAGTTGGAGAGACCATGATGAATTGTGGGAACTGGCCCACTTCGTCGCGGTCTCCCGCCCAGGACACGTTCTGAGCATCGACGGCCTCCCGAGCGACGACGTCAGCCAGCTCGAGGTGCCGGCGCTGTCCATATCGTCGACGGACTGTCGCGACCGCGTCCGCGACGATCAACCGGTCTGGTACCTCGTCCCCGACGGGGTCGTCCAGTACATCGCGAAGCATCATCTGTATCGGAGCAAGGCATGAGCACATCGGATCAGCGAGGTCCGCTGACGCGGAAGCAGCTGCGGGAGATCCGGTTGACGGGATCCACCCCGATCATCAGCGAGGAAGAGGCGAAGGCCGCCGCGGAGTCCGCTCCTCCTGCCCAGCCGTTGCCCCGCGCTGCCGAGCCCGTGGTCATCCCGCCCGCCCCGGTCGCCGGCACTCCTGTCGATCCTGAGGCCGCGCCGCTCACCCGGCGTCAGGCACGGGAGCAGGAGAAGATCAAGACAGTCCCGGTTCCCGCCGTCGGCGCGCCGGAGCAGCGGCCGGTGGAAGAGCCGGCGGTGCAGTCCGACGCCTCCGGCGACGACGACATGGATGACGAGGTCGCCGCGGAGCCCGTCAGCGCGGCGGAGGCCGCCGACACGGTCGGAGAGGTGCCCCTCGCCGACGAGTACGCGCAGACCCCGGAGCCCGAGCCGGAGGATCCCGCCGTCGCACTCGGCGTCAGCCAGGAGGACGCCGCCGAGGGGGAGGACCTCCTGGATGAGGACCCCGAGAGCGATGTCGACCAGGGGGAGCGTCCGACCGTCAGTCCGACATTCGGTCAGGGTGTGCTGCAGGATGAGGCGCCCGCCGAGCCGGCACCCTTCCGCCCCTCCTTCGACGAGCTGCTCACCTCGAACGACTCGGGGGGCACCCAGCACTCGGCCCCGAACGCGCTGATCTTCACCCCGTCGGCCGGCGAGGGGTCTCTCTCCGGTCCGGTCGCCTCCACCGGCGAGATCCTCGTCACGGGGTCGTACGAGCTGCCGAAGGGACTCGGCTCGCAGGGGCACGCCCACGGAACGACGGACGGCAAAGAGGTCGACGCCGTCCTCATCGACGGTGAGCTCCCGCCCGCGTCTTCCCCCACTCCGATCGCGGCGAGCTCCGCCGTCAGCACCATCAAGCCCGCCGGCGAGGTGATCCGTCCGCCGGCACCCGAGAAGGGCAACCGGCTCATGCTGATCGCCGCCATCGTCGCGGGCGCCCTCGCGCTGGGTCTGGGCACGGCCCTGGTCATCGCCTTCACAGGAAACGTCTTCTGATGCAATCACCCGAAACCGCCGAAGAGATGCTGCGCATCGCCGCCGAAGCCGCCGTGGCCAAGGGCGGTGAGGACCTCGTCGCGCTGAACGTCTCCGAACCGCTTCCGCTCGTGGACATCTTCCTCCTCGTGACCGGCAACAGCGAGCGGAACGTCGCCGCCATCGCCGACGAGATCGAGGACCGTCTCGTCGAGTCCGGACACAAGCGCGTGCGCCGAGAGGGGCGTGCCGAGGCGCGGTGGGTGCTGCTGGACTTCGGCGACCTCATCGTCCACGTCTTCCACCAGGAGGAGCGGGTCTACTACGGCCTGGAGCGCCTGTGGAAGGACTGCCCGGTCGTCCCGATCGAGGTCGCCGGGGCGTCGGCCGAAAACGCCTGACATGGCCACGCACCTGCTGACCGGTGCGGGCTCGGGGATCGGCGCGGCCCTCGCCCGACGGCTCGTGGAGCGCGGCGACGACGTCGTGGTGCTCGCGCGCGATGCGGGACGAGCGCGACAGATCGCCGAGCAGCTCCCCGGGGTCTCGACCCTGGTCGGCGATCTCGCGCAGCCGGGACGCCTCTCGTGGGCGCTCTCGAAGCAGAGCCTGCCCGATCGCATCGATTCCCTGGTGCACGCGGCCGGGGTCGTCGACCTCGGAACGGTGGGGGAGCTCACCCCGGCGCTCTGGGACCAGCAGCTCGCCGTCAATCTCGTCGCCCCGGCGGAGCTCACCCGGCTTCTGCTGCCCGTGCTCCGGGTCTCGCGGGGGCACGTCGTGTTCGTGAACTCCGGCGCCGGGCTCCGGGCGAGCCCGGGGTGGTCGGCCTACGCGGCTTCGAAGCACGGCCTGCGAGCTCTCGCGGACGCGCTCCGGCAGGAAGAGGCCGAGCACGGCCTCCGGGTGACATCGGTCTATCCCGGGCGCACGGCGACACCCATGCAGGAGCGCGTGCATCAGCAGGAAGGTCAGGAGTACGACGCGGCCCGGTTCATCACACCGGAAGCCGTGGCGACGACGATCCTCGCGGCGCTGGATCTCCCGCGGGACGCGCACCTCACGGATCTCACGGTGCGTCCCCAGGGCTGAGCGAGTCGATCACCCCATTCTCCTGCACCTCCTCGTGAGGGTGTCAAGGCCCTTCCCTTCCCTGGCGGGGTAACGGAGGCTCGTCATCAGAGAGTCCTGGAGGGCCGACTGATGTCAGAAGTTCCTGATCCCCGTTTCGTGCTTCACCGCATCACGCCGTCGGAGTGGGTGATCAACGACCTGCGCTATCCCCAGAACGACCCGCGCCATGTCGTCGCCTGCGTCTACGAGCTCGCCGACACCGAGGTCGAGGTCACGTGGCTACGCGATCTTCCGCTGGCGATCCGCTACGGCACGGCGTTCGAGGTGTTGGAGGAGGTCGAGCGGATGCAGGGTGCCAGCCGGGCCACGCGACCCATCGCGATCCCGTCTCGCCCGCCCCTGCTGGCCACCTGAGCCGGCTCCGCGTGAGAAAGGGCACCCCTCCGTGAGGAGGCGGTGCCCTTTCGCGCGGCGTTGGTCAGCCGTCGTCGCCGCCAACAGCCGCGCGGTCGGCGTCCGCGCTCGATCCGGGCGCCGTCCGCGGGGCAGGGTCAGGAGGCGGCTGACGCACGTGCGATGCGATCGGAGACCGACCGCCATGCTCCGAACACCGCTTCCAGGTACGGGCTGGCGCAGGTGCGCCCAGAGATGCTCGCGTTGACGGTCATGACGAAAGCCCCGTCGTAGCGGTCGAAGAAGTCGAACACCGTCGATGAGGGTGCGGGGTCGACAGAGCCAGGTGCGGACTCGAACCGCCATCCGAAGTTGTTGCGTTGGGGCAGATACCACTGGTCCCGGAGGACGACGTCGAATCGACCGATTCCCGCAATGTGGAGAGCGATGCTCTCGCCGTTCCGCGGCATCTCGGCGGGAGAGCCGGCGATGATCGATCCGTCGCCTTGGAAGATCTCCGCGAATCGGGACGACAGCATCTCCTGCACGCTGCGCGCGTCGATATCGCTGGACGGCCCGAGGACGTATGACGACGCGTACGTCATGTTCCCGGCAGGAGTGCTTCGACAGGTGCCCTCCCATGCACTTGTCGCCTGGGCGGGGGCGGGGAGTCCGGCGAACCCCAGGGAGATCAGGGCCAGAGTCACCACGATCTTCACGCTGCGTCTCATCTGCTTGTCGTCCTTTCGTCATCGGACACGGCCCGAGCTGGTCTGAGCCGAGAGGCAATCCGATTATTGGACAGGATACAAAAATATGTGCGTCGCGCCGATGGCTCGCAGCGAGCATGCCGGGATGGGACGATCGAGGCGGGATCGTGGGGCGTCGCACCACGGCCACCGCAAACGTGCCACGATGACGTAGCCGCGGGCACTGCAGCCTTCGCACTACGAACCTGATGCTCCGGATCGAACGAGTCCAAGGCGACTCCAGCAAGGAAGCTCGCGCCGAAGCGAACCGCATCATTGAGAAGATGCGTCGGTGGGCGCACGATCCTCACCAGCTTGAACCGCGGTCGCTTGTGCGGGTCGGGACGATGCGATCCGCAGATACGGGATCGGCTAATGACGGACGGGACCACCCACCACATCGATATGACGCGGCCGAGTCATGTTCTGTTCTCGTCGGTTGGCATCGACCAGGCATTGCGTCGGGGACCGCCCGGCAGCTCGGCACCCCGCCTTGTGTTGGCGGACCCGGGGAACAGTCCCCGGGTCGGGACGCTATCCCTCTAGGCTCCGCGCATACGCGGCCAGGTTCGTCGCGCTCGGGACGACCAAGCGGGCACGTCCGGGCATGACTAATCCCAACCCGGTTAGCTGACTGAGTGCGCGGCTGACGCTCTCTCTGGACGCGCCTATGAGATTGGCGATCTGTGCGTGCGTCATACGGACCAGCAGGCCTCCGCACCGTCGGCGCTCCCCAACCGTAAGTATCGTTTGGGCGAGTCTCAACGGCACCGGACTGAATGTCACCTCAGCGAGACGTGCTTCCAACCACCCGATGCGCTCGCTGACAATAGAAAGGAGCCGAAATGCGATGCGAGGGTCGGCGATGAGGAGTTCCCTCACGTGCCGCGAGTTGATGACGCAGACCTCTGTGTCATCAAGAGCCTCGACGACGTTGTCGCCCATGCGTTGCCCCAACAAGGGCATCTCCCCGAACACAGATCCTTGCCCCAGAATCGCCACGGTGAGTTCCCTGCCTTGACCGCTCGTCCGGAACACGCGCACCCGCCCGGTCCGAAGCACAAACAACAGATCCCGCTCACGCACTGGGTCGAGAACAGTTTCGCCTGGCTTGAACGCTCGCTGCAGCAACTGCTCGTCTAATGCCGCGAACTCTTGAGCACTGAGATCCACAAAAAGATCGGTGTCTCGGAGGCAGTCGAACTCTCTTCGGCTCAAAGGGGTGTTCCTCACCGGCCGCCGCGGAGCCCTCGGTGGCGCGTGTACTTGACTGAGTGTGCTCACCGGATGAGACGACACAAGTCACGAACTGTGATGCGATACCCGAAATACTGCTGCCGCTCTGCGACGTCTGTCACTGAACGGACCATAGTTCTCCGCGTACGGTGGCAGTCCATGCAATCGGAGAACGGCAGCAACACTGAACAAGTTCTCGACACGCATCCTCCCCATCGCATCCGCAGCCCTCGCGGCGGTCTCCCTCCTGGCTATCGCCCCAGCCGCAAGTGCGGCGGAGATGTGTGGAGAGCTCGTCGGAACATTCCAAGGACATGAGGTCACCGCACGGATCGTGGACGCCACGTAGAAGGTGCGCCCGCCGACGTCGTCAAGAAGCCCGCCTCGCTGACGCTCAATACCGCGAAACCGCGCCGGCCTCGCATGGGACGGCGGAAAAGCTCCCGGAGGTCGTCTCCCTCTCGCAACGTCGGCTGATGGACCCGGCCGCGGTGATCGCCGGGCTTCCGCGAGACACGAGGCCGTTGCCGCCAATGGACCGTTACGAACATCTGCAACCAAAACGCGCCGCGAAACTCACGGTCGACACCACCGATGTAGGAGCAAACACCGCATGACCCCTGCATTCACCACCCAGACGCCGACAACGCTGCGCGGGCGGCGAGGACTCACTGAAGAAGCCTCGACGGCCGCGGTCGACGCCGCCTGCCGCAGGCTCAGACTGCCCACGATGCGATCTGTCATGAACGACGCCCTCTCCTACGCCGACCGTGAGCAGCTCTCCTACCGGGGCTTGCTCGCCGAGCTGCTCCTCGCCGAGGTCGACGAACGCTATCGATGGTCCACATCGGCGACGTCGCTGCATTGCACTGCTCCGGCTCGACGGCTGTGGTGACGCCGCGAGCGACGCCACCACAGTTGTCATCAGAGGTTGGTGATGATGTTCGTATCCCAGGCGAGCCACGAGTTCGTGTTGTCGGATGATTGGATACGCACGTGGTTGACCAAATGACCGATGCCGCTGTAGGCCTTGACGGTCACCGGCACACTGACTGTCTCACCGGCGCCGACCGTGACTTGTCCGGTCAGGCCGCTTGCCCCCTCGACCAGGGAGCCCGGGTCTGTCACTGTGGCGCGTCCGGGGGTAATGAAGCGCTGGTCGATATCGACCGTCTCCGTCTCGGCCCCGGAGTTGGTGATGACGATGTCGAACGTATAGCTCGAGCCGGGGCGCACCTTGAACGTGTTATCGACGATCTTGGCGGTGACTTCGTGCTCGACCCAGGTGCCGACGAGTTCGCCCGAGGGCTCGACAGCCTGCGCAGCGGGCGCGATGGCGACGATCGAGGCCGCGACAAGACCCACAGCAGCAGTGGAGAGGAGACGCGAGGTGATTCTGTTCATGAGGTGTGTACCGCTTTCTCCGGACGTTCCGGACTGCCACGGTAGGCAGCAACCGCGCTGTGGTTCAGTGATCAAGATCACGGAACGACGGCTAGTGCATCCCCAGGCATACTCCTGCATCTGGCACCGAGTCACCCGGACACGCCAACCCGCCGACGCTCCGGAGGGGGGACAGCTGAAACTACATCGCGGACGGCGCGGGGACCGAGTTGCATCTGGCGCGTGGCATTCGGGTGGTGGTGGTCATGAGGCGGGCGTTGTGGCTTGCGCCGTTGCCATTGCACCGTGCCCGATGAGCCTGGAGACCTGGCCGACCTGCGTCGTGGAGACACCGGCGGCCGCGCCGTCACTTCCCCTCGGGTGTTGTACCCGGGCACGGGTGGATCGATCTCGGTCACTGTCAGCAACGGCGTATACCGCTGGCATGGGATCGCATCCTGCGCCTCGTGCTTTGAGGGGAAATTCTCGATCACTGATCTGACAAGCGGGCTCAGCGGGGGCTTCTCAACGGCCATTGCCTTGTCTAGACCGGTCGCGACGACCAAGCTCAAGGAGCACAGGTACTCGGGGACCTTGTCGGGCGTGGCATCCAACTTCCTGGTCCCCTGTGCGTGGACGGGGCCGAACAACACGATCTGCAAGTTCGGAACAAGGTTGGCGCGGGGGCCTGGGAACCGACCAGGCCCCTCAGCCGGTTATGCGCACTACATGCGCGGCGCCTCGGCCCTAGTGTGCACGTGGGCTCTCGTTGCTTTTCGTCCGAGATGGTCGGAACTCGTCGAAAAACGTGAGTAAGTTGTGAGCGGCCTCGAAACGGTGCTCCGTAGAAACACGAAAACCCCTGGAGAACCAGGGGTTTTTCGTGGACCTGAGGGGACTCGAACCCCTGACCCCCTGCATGCCATGCAGGTGCGCTACCAGCTGCGCCACAGGCCCAGACGCTGCTCCGGAGTGCTCCAGGCAACGTGAAAACACTACTACACGAATCCGCATCCGCACCAATCGGGACGGGCCACCCGGGCGCGTCGGGGCCCGAGGAACATCCGGAGGAGCGACGGCGTTCGATCCATCGTGAGCACTCTCGACAGCATCGTGATCGGCGCCGGCCAGGCCGGGATGTCTGCGTCGTTCCACCTGCGTCGCCGCGGGATCGAGCACGTCGTCCTGGATGGCGATGCTCGGGCCGGGGGAGCCTGGCAGCACCGGTGGGATGCCCTCACGATGCGCGACGTGCACGGGGTCGCCGAGCTCCCGGGCGACACCGCGCCGCCGCGGGACGAGCGGCGGGCCAACATCGCGGTACCGGAGTACTTCGCCGCGTACGAGAAGGCCCACGAGCTGCCGGTGCTGCGGCCGGTGCACGTCCGCCGGGTCCACGATGACGACGGCGTCCTGGTCGTCCAGGCCGACGAGGGGGAGTGGCGCACCCGCACCCTCGTCAACGCGACCGGCACCTGGACGCAGCCCTTCCTCCCGCACTATCCGGGGATGGAGACGTTCCTCGGAGAGCAGTTCCACACCGCCGACTACCCGGGCCCCGAGCACTTCCTCGGCAAGCGGGTGCTGGTCGTCGGCGGCGGTGCATCCGCCGTGCAGTTCCTCGGTGCCCTCGCTCCCCTCACCGAGACCCTGTGGGTCACCCGACGCCCGCCCGTCTGGCGCGATGACGACTTCACACCGGAGGCCGGTGCCGCCGCCGTCGCGCTCGTCGAGAAGCGGGTGGCGGCCGGGCTGCCCCCGGAGAGCGTGGTCAGTGTCACGGGTCTCATGCTGCGACCGCAGGAACGCGAAGCGGAGCGCCTCGGGGCCTATGCCGACCGTCGCCCGCTCTTCCAGCGCATCGAACCAGACGGCGTGCGCTGGGCCGACGGATCGTTCGAGCGGGTGGACGTGATCCTGTGGGCGACGGGGTTCCGACCCGCGATCGGTCACCTCGCTCCCCTCCATCTGCGCAGTGCCGCCGGCGGAATCCAGCTCGACCGCGGCGGCCGCGGCACGACGGCGGTGGCCGACCCCCGGGTGCAGCTCGTCGGGTACGGCCCGTCTGCGAGCACCATCGGTGCGAACCGGGCGGGGCGGGCCGCGGCGGCCGGTGTCGTCCGCGCGCTCGCGATGACGGGAGCCGCGGTCTCGTCCTGATCGTTTCGTCGTCCGGCGCATCCTGTGGATACGCTGGGAGGCATGCTGCGCATCGTCCTGACCGTCGTCTGGCTGCTGCTCTCCGCGTGGCTCGTGGTGTGGGTGGGGGAAGGCCTGTTCGGTGTGAACCAGCGCGAGTCGATCCTCCCCTTCGCGAGCGACGACGGCCCGGGCGGACCGATCGTGATCGGCGTCGCCTGGGGCCTGCTGCTCACCTTCGGCGGATCGATGTCGGGTCTGGCACGGCGCAAGAAGCTCCGCGGGCCGGCGCAGATCGGTGTCGGCACCATCGTCGAGATGTCCCGCACCGGCGTCACCGTGAACGACGTCCCGCAGTACGACATCTTCATCCGGGTCAGCCCCAGCATCGGCGACGACTTCATCGGACAGCTGCGCATGCTGCTCGACGCCGGCGACGTCGGAGCCCTGCAGGTCGGGCAGCCCGTCCCCGTCCGCTACAACGTGGATGACCCCGACACGGTCGAGCTCGCCGACCTCAGCGACCCGACCGTCCGGGAGGCGATGCTGCAGTGGCGCATCGACCGCGGCCTCATCGACCCGTCCCAGGTCCGCGCGCGCACGACGGGGATCCAGGTGCCCGCGTCCGTGGTGGGGGTGCGTCCGACCGGGCGGCGCCGTGAGGGGCAGAGCGAGCTCGCGCTGACGGTGCTCGTTGCCCCCGAGGGAGCAGAGCCGTGGGAGGCCGACACCACCGTGTTCGTCTACCCGCAGGCCGTGTCGCGCCTGCAGGTGGGAGCGCCGATCTGGGCGTTCTACCAGCGGGAGGATCCGCACACGGTCGCCGTCACCATCGAGAAGGAGGCGGCACGATGAACCCCCTCGACACGCTGATGTGGCTGGTGAACTTCCCCGCCGCGCACGGCTATGCGATGGTCTTCATCGCGGCGTTCTCGATCCTCGGGCTGTTCGCGATGTCCGCGCGAGGCGTGACTGCCGGCGGCTCGCTGCGGGCGGTCCGCCAGCGGGAGGGTCTGGTTCCGGCGGGCACGCGATCCAGGGGCAGCATCGGCGGCGCTGCGGTCCGCGTGCTTTTCCGCGTGCTGGCCTTCGTGATGCTCGGCTCCCTCATCATCGGCATCCTGAGCCTGACCGGTGTGCCGGTGACCCGCGCGTACATCTTCGAGAACGGCCGTCCCACCACCGGCACGGTGGACGGCGACTGGGTGACGTTCACGGCCGCGGATGGCACCGAGTACACGCTGGAGAGCGACTTCTTCACTCCGGCCGTGTACCCGGACCGTGACGCGTGGCTCCCGAGCGGAGCGCCCGTGGTCGTGCGGTACCTGCCCGCGCACCCTCAGGCCTTCGTCATCGACAGTTCGCAGATCCCGGACTGACGTCGGTGAGGGCGCGTAGGGTGAAGACATGTCGCGCATCCTCGTCTTCGGCGGCCACGGCCGCATCGCCCTGCTGCTCGCCCCGCTCCTCGTGGCCCGCGGTCACGAGGTCACAGGGGTGATCCGGAACCCCGATCACGTGTCCGAGGTGGAGGAGGGTGGCGCGATCGCGCTCGTGGCCGACATCGAGACCATGGACGTCGACGCCCTCACCGAGATCATCCGCGGGCATGACGCGGTGGTGTGGTCGGCGGGCGCCGGGGGTGGGAGCCCCGAGCGCACCTACGCCGTCGACCGGGACGCGGCGGAGCGGACCATGGACGCGGCCGAGCGCGCCGGTGTGCGGCGGTACGTCCTGGTGTCGTGGATCGGGTCCACGGCCGACCACGGAGTCCCGGAAGAGGACTCCTTCTTCCCATACGCCGATGCGAAGTGGGCTGCCGACGAGCACCTCCGCGCTTCCGGCCTCGACGGGACGATCCTCGGCCCCGGCACGCTGACCTTCGACGACCCGACCGGACGCATCCGCATCGATCCGGAGGGGCGCGGCGAGGTTTCGCGCGCCGACGTCGCGGCAGTCATCGTCGCGACCCTGGAGGACCCGGGCACGATCGGGCGCACGATCCGCTTCGGCAACGGCGATGAGGAGACTGCGGTTCCGATCGCCGAGGCGATCGCACGCTGAGAGCGATGAAGCAGGGCCGGTCACGAGTGCGGCGGGGCGTCGGCGCCGCACTCGTCCTGCTTGCCCTCACGGGAGGCGCCTGCGTGTCGGCGGCTGCACAGTCCAGCCCGGAGCCCGCTGCAGAGGCGGTGTCGGTGCAGGCCGCAGAACCGGACGCGTTCCGAGAGCAGGCCGCCGCCCTCGTCGCGGACATGAGCACCGCGGATCAGGCGTCATCCATCGTGATGGGACACATCGGCGGGACCGATCCGGCAGCGCTGCATGACTACATGAAGTCGGGGCTCGGAGGGTTCATCCTCATGGGCGGCAACATCCCGGCCACGGAAGCGGAACTCCGCACGCTGACGTCAGCACTGGCGATCGATCCCGCGCTCCCGCCGCTGATCGCGGTGGATCAGGAGGGCGGCATCGTGTCGAGACTGCCGTGGGACACGTACGCGGCGTCGCCGATGCTGAAGAATCGCCCGGTGGACGAGACAGAGGCCGCGTTCGCCGCGCGCGGCGCGCTCGTCGCCCGCGCCGGGATCACTGTCGACTTCGGCACCGTCGCCGACGTCCCCGCGGACCCCGGCTCGTTCATCTTCGCCCGGGCCCTCGGCGCCGATCCGGAGGGTGCCGCCGCTCGCACCGCCGCCGCGACGGAGGGCCAGGAGCACTTCGTCGCGTCCACGCTCAAGCACTTCCCCGGGCACGGAGCGGCACCGGGCGACTCCCATCACGCGATCCCGAGCACCAGCATGACGAAGGCCGCCTGGCGCGAAGCGGACGGCGTCCCGTTCGCCGCCGGCATCGAAGCCGGCGCCTCGTTGCTCATGTACGGCCATCTCGCGTACACCGCCGTGGACTCCCGTCCGGCGTCGCTCTCCGCCGAGTGGCATCGCATCGCGCGGGAAGAGCTCGGGTTCGACGGCGTGGCCGTGACGGACGACCTCGGCATGCTGCTGTCCTCGGGGGATCCGGCCTACGCCGACCCCGTCGCGAACGGCGTCGCCGCGGTCGCAGCCGGCAACGACCTCGTGCTCATGATCGCGGGGTCCACGGCGCAGACCGCGACCGAGATGGCCGCGGGGATCGCCGCGGCCGTCGACGCCGGGACGCTCCCCGCCGAGCGTCTGGAGGACGCGGCGACCCGAGTGCTCGCCCTGCGGCTGCAGCTCGCCGCAGCGTCGTCGTCGTGGGCGGTCTGCGGGGACTGCGCCGTCCGCTGACGCTCAGGCTGCGGCGCGCTCGCCCGGACCGAGCCAGGCGGTGAGGAGGGCGGCGCGGAGGCCGGCGCCGCGGTCTGCGAAACCACGCTGGCGCCGGACGTACTCGGCCTTGCCCTCCGGCGTCTCGATGCGTACCGGTTCGACGTCCCAGGCAGACAGATCGTACGGGGCGGCCTGCATGTCGAGCAGTCGGATGTCGCGCGCCAGCTCGAACGCGTCCAGCAGCAGTTCTCCGGGAATGAGCGGGCCGAGCTTCATCGCCCACTTGTACAGGTCCATGCCGGCGTGCAGACAGCCGGGCTGTTCGAGGAGCGGCTGATCCTCTCTCGTCAGTGCCGCGCGGTTGCGAGGCGCCGCCTCCGGAGTGAAGAACCGGAAGGCGTCGAAGTGCGTGCAGCGGAGATCGTGGCCCTCGACCACCGCGTCCGTGCCCTCCTGCCCGAGCCGCAGGGGGACGGCATGCCGATGCTCCGCGGCACGGTAGACCATCGCCCACTCGTGCAGGCCGAAGCAGCCGAATTGCCCGGGCCGGGAGCCGGTGCGGCGCAGCATCAGCGAGACGAGGCGAGCGAGCTCCGGCTTCTCGGCGGCGAAGCGCTGGGCGTCGGGGATCGCGCCGCCGGGTGTGATCCCGGGGGAGTACCAGCGCCATGTCACTCGCTCGGATGCGTCCTGCAACTCCACGCCCGCCCCCGGGTGCCATCGCCGGAGCTGTGCGGGCTTGTAGCCGTAGTAGGTGAAGAGGAAGTCCCACACGGGGTGCTTCTCGCTGCGCGCCACACGGTCTCGGTGCTCCGCCGTCAGCGCGTCGGCCCGTTGCCGATGCGCGTCCTCGCGCTGCAGCCAGTCGTCACGCCTGAGGATCATGTCAGCGCAGGATGCCCGCATCGCCGAGCTGGTCGCGGAGGCCGGCGCCGTCCTCTGCGCTCACCCACGGAGCCTCGTCCGCGTCATGGGATTCCATCTCGGCGCGACCGCCGGCGAGCACCGCCTCCGCGGGCAGCAGCCGTCGGATCGCGACACCCGCGACGGAATCCGGGTACTCTTCCTGGAACTGCGTGTAGATGGCCTCGTCATGCTGGCCGTCGTCGCCGATCAGCAGCCATTTGACGTCCGGGAACTCAGTGGCCAGCCGACGGAGGTTCGTGAGCTTGTGCTCGCGGCCGCTGCGGAACCAGCGGTCGTGCGTGGGACCCCAGTCGGTCAGCAGCAGCGAGCCGGCGGGGAAGAGGTGCCGACCGAGGAACCGTGACAGGGTGGGGGCGACGTTCCAGGCGCCGGTGGAGAGATAGATCATGGGGGCACCGGGGTGCTGCCGGAGAAGCTGATCGAGCAGAACCGCCATCCCGGGCACAGGAATGCGTGCGTGCTCGTCCACGACGAACGAGTTCCAGAAGGCGATGAAAGGGCGGGGGAGCGCCGTGACCATGACGGTGTCGTCGACGTCCGACACGACACCGAACCGGGTGGCCTCCGCGACGACGAAGGCCCGGGCCTCGATGGGCTCCTGCCCCTCGACAGTGATCGTGAAGGTCTGCCAGCCGGGGTCGAGCTCGGCGCGGATGACGGTGTCGATGACGCCGCCGCGGTCGGCGACCACCCGGTGCGTGGTGTCGCCGACATGCACGTCGACCGAGGCGAAGCCCACGGGGATGCCGACGAAGCTGCGCCAGCCGCGGATGCTCGCCGGTTCCCCGTCGCGACCGCGGCGCTGCGGCGGGACGATCAGCACGCGACCGAGCACACGGACCCACCCGGGGCCGCCGTAGCCCGGGAAGGGCAGCACGGTGGCGCTCCGGCCGCGGCGGCGCGCTCGTCCCTCGCGCCACACGTGCAGGCGGTGCTCGAGACGGGCGAACCAGTGGATCCTGGGCGCCGGGGGTGCGGGGGCCATTGCCTCAGTCTTTCACGTCGGCGTCGGACTCCGCCGCCGGGGCCTCCAGATGACGAGCTTCCAGGCGGTGCAGCAGCCGCTTGCCCAGATAGGCGAGCACGAGGAACAGGGCGATGACCCCGACGAACAGGTAGCCCGCGAAGTGCACGCGGTCGACGAGCTCACGGAAGCTCCCGGCCGCCAGCGAGGTCACGCTCACGTAGGCCGAGGCCCAGATGATGCAGGCCGGGGTCGTCCAGGCCAGGAAGCGCCGGTAGGGGTACTCGCTCATCCCGACCGTGAGAGGGACGAGGGAGTGGAGGACGGGGAGGAAGCGGGAGAGGAAGATAGCGATGCCGCCGCGACGGGCAAGGTAGTTCTCCGCGCGTACCCAGTTGTGCTCCCCGATTCGCCGCCCGAGCCAGGAGGCACGGATGTAGGGGCCTAGCCAACGGCCGAGCCAGAAGCCGATGCTCTCTCCGATGAGGGCGCCGACGACGACAGCCACGCCCATCGCGATGCCCTCCAGAGGGGTGGCGACGCCCATCGAGGCGATGATGACGATCGTGTCGCCCGGGACGATGAGGCCGATGAGGATGCTCGTCTCTAGCATGACGGCGAGACCTGCGACCAGCGTGCGCGTGACCGGATCGATCGACTGCACGGTGTCGAGGAGCCAGAGCAGGAGGTCGTCCACCCCATGAGGATACGGGAGCGGCCCGGTCCTAGGCTGGAAAGGTGCCCGACCGCCTGACCCCCCGACCGCTGCCGTCCTGGGTGGCTCCGGAGCGCCTCTTCCCGGCGCTCGCGGCGCGGCGGTCGGACGTGTTCTGGCTCGATGCGGGCGCTGACGCCGTCGAGGGATGGAGCTTCCTCGGTACCGGGGTCGCCGAACCGCTCCCGGAGGACGTGCGCCTGGATGCCGGGTCCGTCGAGGCGGGGATGCCGCCGTTCCGCGGGGGATGGGTCGGCTGGCGGGACTACGAGAGCGGAGCCGTCCGCGCGGGGGCTCCGGTCGCCACCGACCCGGAGCCGGGAGCCCGGACGTGGCTGCGAGTGACGATGGCCGTGGCGTTCGATCATGCCGCACACCGCCTGTGGTTGCTGGCGCCGGAGGAAGAGGGGGAGGGCTGGCTGCAGAGTCTCCTGGCCGCCACCAGTCTCGAGACGCCGACGCCGCGGCCGATGGAGGACCGTCACGCCGCCGAGGCGCGCCATACCCCCGGTGCATACGAGCAGCTCATCGAGCGCTGCCGTGACCTCATCCGCGCGGGCATCGCGTACCAGCTCTGCCTCACGACGCGGTTCACCGTGCCAGGGACTCACGACCCCGTCGCCGTCTACGAGCGGCTCCGGGCGGCGACCCCTGCCCACCATGGCGGTTTCCTGCGCATCGGGGGACGTGCGCTCCTCAGCGCCAGCCCCGAGCAGTTCCTCCACGCCGGCGGTGGGGTCATCCGCACCCGTCCCATCAAGGGGACCCGTCCTCGGGGCGCCGATGCCGCGACCGATGCCGCGCTCGCCGCAGAGCTCGCCGCGGATCCGAAGGAGCGGGCCGAGAACGTCATGATCGTCGACCTCATGCGCAACGACCTCTCCCGGGTGTGCGTGCCGGGGTCGATCCGGGTCGAAGGGCTCTGGGAGGTCGAGAGCTATCCGGCCGTGCATCAGCTCGTCAGCACCGTCAGCGGCACGGCCGCGGAGGGGACCACGGTCGGGGCGCTGCTGGAGGCGGCATTCCCCGCCGGAAGCATGACCGGAGCGCCGAAGCTGTCGGCGATGACGCAGCTGCACGAGCTCGAAGGAGGCCCGCGCGACATCTACGCCGGCTGCTTCGGCTACATCGGCGTGGACGGTGCGCTCGACCTCGCGATGGTGATCCGCAGCATCGTCGTGGACGAGGAGGCCGCGTTCGTCGGAGCCGGTGGCGGGATCACCTGGGGATCGGTTCCCGCAGCCGAGGCGCGTGAGGTCGCCACGAAGGCACGCGCCCCCCTCGCGGCGCTCGGCGCGGAAATGCCCGCCACCTGGCGTTCCGATATCCTGAACTGATCCCGTTTTTCCCTTCAGATTGGTCGTGCGTTCGTTGTCCGAGAACATGTCCACCGCTCCCGTCGACGAGGAGTTCTCCTCGCCGCACGCCATCCAGGCCAAGTGGCAGAAGTACTGGGCGGAGCACGAGACGTTCCTCACGGGCGGCGACGAGGACACGCGGCCGCGGCGCTACGTGCTGGCGATGTTCCCCTATCCCTCCGGTGACCTGCACATGGGGCACGCGGAGAACTACCTGTACTCCGACATCGTCGCCCGCTTCTGGCGACACCGCGGTCACAACGTCCTGAACCCGATCGGGTGGGACTCCTTCGGCCTGCCCGCGGAGAACGCCGCGATCCGCCAGGGTGCCGACCCGCGCGAGTGGACGTACCAGAACATCGCGCAGCAGAAGGTGGGCTTCCAGCAGTACGGCGTCTCGTTCGACTGGAGCCGGGTGCTGCACACGTCCGACCCCGAGTACTACCGCTGGAACCAGTGGCTGTTCCTGAAGATGTACGAGCGCGGCCTGGCGTACCGGAAGAAGAGCCCGGTCAACTGGTGCCCGAACGACCAGACCGTTCTGGCCAACGAGCAGGTCGTCGACGGGCGCTGTGAGCGCTGCGGCTACGAGGTCGTCAAGAAGAAGCTCACCCAGTGGTACTTCCGCATCACCGACTACGCGGACCGCCTGCTGGACGACCTGAACCAGCTCGAGGGGTTCTGGCCGCACAAAGTGCTGCAGATGCAGCGCAACTGGATCGGCCGCTCCGTCGGCGCCGACGTCGACTTCCGCATCGAGGGGCGCGAGGAGCCGGTGACGGTGTTCTCGACGCGCCCCGACACCCTGCACGGGGCGACGTTCTTCGTCGTCGCCCCCGACGGCGATCTGGCCGCCGAGCTCGCCGCCGACGCCGAGCCCGAGGTGCGTGAGCGCTTCCAGGCCTACCTGGCCGAGGTGCAGAAGACCACCGACATCGATCGGCAGTCCACCGACCGCCCCAAGACGGGCGTGTTCCTGGGCCGTTACGCGATCAATCCGGTCAACGGCGAGAAGCTGCCGATCTGGGCCGCCGACTACGTGCTGGCCGACTACGGCCACGGCGCCGTCATGGCGGTCCCGGCACACGACCAGCGCGACCTCGACTTCGCACGCGCGTTCGACCTGCCGGTCAAGGTCGTCGTCGACACCACTGCTCCGGTCACCGGTGCCATGCCGGTCATCGAGGTGGACGAGGACGGCGTCCCGATCGATGCGGATGCCGCGCTCGACGAGCAGAACCCGGCGAAGACCGGCGTCGCGCTCACCGGCGAGGGGCGCATGATCAACTCCGGTCCGCTCAACGGCCTCTCGAAGCGCAACGCGATCGCGCGCGCCATCGAGCAGCTGGAGGCCACGGGGACGGGTCGGGCGGCGAAGAACTACCGCCTGCGTGACTGGCTGATCTCGCGCCAGCGCTTCTGGGGCACGCCGATCCCGATGCTGCACGCCGAGGACGGCCGGATCATCCCGGTTCCCGAGGAGCGGCTGCCCGTGAAGCTGCCGAGCGTGGAGGGCCTGGACCTCAAGCCGAAGGGGACCTCGCCGCTGGGCGGCGCGGAGAGCTGGGTGCGCACGACCGACCCGGAGACGGGCGACCCGGTACTCCGGGACCCCGACACGATGGACACCTTCGTCGACAGCTCCTGGTACTTCCTCCGGTTCCTGTCGCCGAACAGCGACACGGTGGCGTTCGACCCGGCCCAGGCGGCGCGCTGGGCCCCGGTGGACTCGTACATCGGCGGCGTCGAGCACGCGATCCTGCACCTGCTCTACGCCCGCTTCATCACGAAGGTCCTCTTCGACATGGGGCTGATCGACTTCACCGAGCCGTTCTCGAACCTGATCAACCAGGGCATGGTGCTGCTCGACGGACAGAAGATGTCGAAGAGCAAGGGCAACCTGGTGCTGTTCCAGGAGGAGCTCGACGCCCACGGCGCCGACGCCCTGCGCGTCGGTCTGGCCTTCGCCGGTCCGGTGGAGGACGACAAGGACTGGGCGGATGTGTCGACCACCGGCGCGCAGAAGTTCCTCGCGCGCGCCCTGCGGATCGCGCACGAGGTCGCGAGCCCGGTCGACGTCGTCTTCGACGGCGGCGACGCGGCGCTGCGCCGTGCGACGCACAAGCTGCTCGCCGAAGCGCCCGCCCTGGTCGAGCAGACCAAGTTTAACGTGCTCGTCGCCCGTCTGATGGAGCTGGTCAACGTGACCCGCAAGACGATCGACGGCGCTGCCGGTGCCGCCGACCCCGCCGTCCGCGAGGCGGCGGAGACCATCGCCGTCATGCTCGACCTGATCGCCCCGCACACCGCGGAGGAGATGTGGGAGATCCTGGGGCACGAGCCGTCCGTCGGACTCGTGTCGTGGCGCTCCGCCGACCCGGCGCTGCTCGTCGAGGACACCGTCACCGCGGTCGTGCAGATCGGCGGCAAGGTGCGCGCGCAGCTGGAGGTGCCGGCACGCATCGGCGAGGCCGAGCTCGAGGCGATGGCCCGGGCGGACGAGCGCGTCATCCGGTCGATCGGCGATCGCGAGATCGTCAAGGTCGTCGTGCGGGCCCCCAAGATCGTCAGCATCGTCGTCAAGGGCTGAGCCCTCGGCGTGCGAGGAGGCCGTGCGGGAAGGGATGATCCTCGGACCAGGCCCCGATCGGGAACGGCTGTCCTCCACGACGAGTCCCTTCTGCGCGTGTCTTCACGGTTGCTGTGCCCGGAGCCGAGAGGCGGTGGGCGCGGAGCTTAGGGTGACCGGATGACCTCGTCCCCGCCTCCGCCTCCTCCGGCCCGTCGGAGGTTCCGCCTCGGGCTCGGCGCGGCGGTCGTGCTGGCGATCGTCGCGCTCTCCACCGCCGTCGGCCTCGGCCTGATGCAGGGCCAACCGTCGTCCGTCGAGGCCGTTCCGCTTGCGGAGAGCTCCGCGTCGGTCGAGCCCGCGCCCGGGGAGATCTACGTGCACGTGCTCGGGGCAGTCGTGCGCCCGGGCCTGTACGTCCTGCGCACCGACTCCCGGGTCGTCGATGCTCTCGCGGCCGCCGGCGGGTCGACGGATGCTGCCGACCTCGCGGGGGTCAACCTCGCCCGACGTGTCGAGGACGGGGAGCAGATCCTCGTCCCGGTCGTGGGTGCCGTCACCGACCCCTCGGCTGCGCCTCCCGGCGACGGGACGGTCGATCTGAACACGGCGGATCAGGCCGCTCTGGAGGAGCTCCCGGGAATCGGACCGGCGCTGGCCGAGCGCATCGTCGCGTGGCGCGAGGACAACGGTCGGTTCCGCACGGTGGACGACCTCCTGGCAGTGCCGGGGATCGGGGAGAAGGTCCTGGAGGGGCTGCGCGACGCGGTGCGCGTGTGAGAGTCGCCTACCCTTGGGGATCGCAGGTCAGCGTGGCATCTGTGATCACCTGGGTCGCCAGCTCCCGCTCGGACTCAAGCGGATCGCGTCCGTCGACCAGGAGCTGGACGCTCTCATCGGACAACTCGGAGTCGTAGACGTACTGCCCGACGCAGGGATAGAAGTCCGGCATGTCGTCATAGGTCGTCAGGCCGTTCGACCGGTTGATCTCCTCCGCGGACGCCCCGATCTCCTCGGGCGTCGGACGGCTCTCACTGGCGCTGCTCGGCGCGTCGGATGGCTGGGCGCTGGCCGAGGGAGCGCTTTCGGCGGGCAACGCGCCGTTCAGCGCCGAGGAGGCCAGCACGAGCGACACGATGAGCACGATGACCCCGATCACGGCGCCGACGACCGACACGACCATGCCGACGATCGACGGCCACTTCGCGGCGCTTTTCGTGAACAACCCGACCAGCGACACGACGAACCCGGCGAACAGGATCACCGCGCCGACCACGAACAACACGGGGATGAAGGCGAGAATGGCGCCGAGGACGGCCAGGCCCAGCCCGATGAACCCGAGGACCGGCGCCGGCCGAGAAGCAGCGTCAGGGACCTGGTGCGCCGGGGCGGCCGACCCGTATGTCGGCGCCTCGGGATGAGGCGGCGAGGGATTCGTCGGAGCTGAAGTGGGAGCGTACGCGTCCGTCCACCGTGCTCCGTCCCACCACCGCTGGCGCCCGGAACCATCGTCGTACCACCCGGCCGGGACACTCATGCGCTCTCCTCCTCGTTGCGGCAGCGTCTGCCGCGCGCGAGTACCCAGGCTACCCAATCGCCTCGGACGAGGCCGTCACCGCGTCGGTCGCCTCCGACGCCGGCGGTCTCTGCCATCGGAGAAGTGCTCCTCCACACCCTGACTTCCAGGGTCGTTGTCCTCTGCTCCTGCGGCGGCGGTCGCGGCGGGCGGAGCGGGAGTCGGCGCGACTCTAGCGTGATCGGATGCATGAGCTGCCGTGTTCGTCCCCGGGGTCCGAGTGGGGATCCGCGATGACGCGCGACCTTCGCCTGCTGCCGGTAGCGGTCGGTGCCTGGGGTGTCGCCCTGGTCTGCGTGTTCGTGCCGGGAACGGCGGGGTGGCTGGTGGGGGGATGCCTGGCAGCCGCGGTGGTCATCGGCGCCGCGCTCGCGATCCGGCACCGCGCAGTCGCGACGATCGGGGGACTGGTCATCGTGGTGCTCGCGACGGCGGCAGCCGTGGCGTTCACCGTCCTCGTACAGTCCGCGGACCGTGACGCCGTGCACGCGTGGGGAGGCAGAGCCGTCGAAGCGGTGGGGCAGGTGTCGTCATCGGCGTCCGTGGGACGCGATGGGCGTCTGTGGATGGACGTGCAGCTGCGCGGCATCGGTGCGCCCGGAGCCGTGGCGCCGGCGGCCGGTCCAGTGCGCATCGGCATCGAGGAAGGGGAGGGGTTCGTCCTCGGCGCGCAGGTGCGGGTGACCGGTGAGAGTGCGGAAACGGATCCGGGGGAGCGGGCAGCCCTCTTCGTCTTCGTCACCGCCGGAACGGTGGAACAGTCCGCACCCGGCGTCTTCGGATTCGCAGCCGACCTCCGCCGTTCGTTCGTCGAGCGCGCGACGCGGCTCCCCGAACCCGGCGCCGGACTCCTCCCGGGGCTGGCGGTGGGCGACACCACCGCCGTGCCCGTCGCCGTCGACGCCGACATGCGCACGAGCGGTCTCAGCCACCTCACCGCCGTGTCCGGGGCGAACTGCGCGGTCGTCGTCGCTGCGGTGTTCGGGATCGTGGCGTTGAGCGGTGGAACGCGAGCGCTGCGGGTCGTGCTCGCCGCCCTCGCCCTGGCGGCCTTCGTCGTGCTCGTGACGCCGGAGCCGAGCGTCATCCGGGCCGACACGATGGCCGCGGCGGGCATGCTGTCGATCCTCGTCGGGCGGCCGAGCGCAGGGGCCGGAATCCTGGCCCTGTGCGTGGCCGTGCTCCTCGTCGCCGATCCCTGGCTCGCATCGACGCCGGGATTCGCGCTGTCCGCGGTGGCCTCCGGGTCCCTCATCCTGCTGGCCCCAGCGCTGGCGAACGGGATCGGACGCTGGCTACCCGGTCCGCTCGCCCTGGCGATCGCCGTGCCCCTGGCGGCGCAGCTCGCGTGCGCGCCCGTGATCGCGCTGTTCGCGGAGCAGCAGTCGCTCGTCTCGGTCGTCGCGAACCTCCTCGCCGAGCCGGCGGCGCCGATCGCGACGGTGATCGGGCTCGTCGCCTGTCTCGCTGCGCCTCTCCCACCCGTCGCTGATCTGCTCGCGGCGTGCGCCTGGCTGCCGTCTGCGTGGATCGCGGCCGTCGCCCATGTCACTTCCGGGCTCCCTGGCGCTCAGGTGCTCCTCCCCGCGGGGCTCGGCAGCGCTGCCCTCGTTGCGCTGGTGACCGTCGCGATCGCCATCGTGTGCTGCCGCGGAAGGCCGGGCCCCCGGGGGGTCGCGCGCCCGGACGTCGTGACGGTGCGGTCTCGTCCGCCGGGGCTCTCGACGTCCGGCGGCGTCCTCACCATCGTCCGATGCGTGGCGGCCGGCGTTCTCATCGTCGTGGCGTCCGTCGGTGCTTCCCGCGTGCTGGTCGACGGTCCGCTCGCCCCGCTCGTGACGCCGCACGGGTGGGTGATCGCCGCATGCGACGTGGGCCAGGGCGATGCGATCCTGGTGCGTTCGCAGGACGCGATCGCGCTCATCGACACGGGACCGGACGCGGGTGCGCTCGATGCCTGCCTCCGCTCGCTGAGCATCGACCGCATCGATCTGCTCGTGCTCACGCATTTCGACGCGGACCACGTCGGGGGTGCGGCCGTGCTCGAAGGGCGGGTGGGTACGGTGCTGCACGGACCGCCCGCCGATGACGCCGATACGCGCATGCTCGACGACCTGGAGCGGGCGGGCGCTGCCCTCCGTCCGGTCGGCGCCGGGGACCGGGGCGCTCTCGGCCAAGCGTCGTGGCGAGTGCTCTGGCCGCGGAAGGACAGCGTCGCCTTCCCACCGGGCAACGATGCGAGCGTCGTCACCGAGTTCGCCGGGGGAGGAGTGCCCCGTGCCCTGTTCCTTGGCGATCTCTCCGCGGCCCCGCAACGTGCGCTGCTCCGCGGTACGCCGCTGACACGATACGACGTGCTGAAGGTCGCCCACCACGGCAGCGCTGACCAGGAGCCGGCCCTCTACGAGGCTCTGCAGCCGAGCGTGGCGCTCATCACGGTCGGCGCGGAAAACGACTACGGGCACCCGCGTCGGGAGACCCTCGATCTTTTGTCGGCGCTCGGCGCGCAGGTCTACCGCACCGATCACGACGGCCGCACGCTGCTCGGCGTCGAGGACCATGCCCTCCGCGTCTGGACCGATGGCGCGCCGCCCTGAGTCGGGTGTCCGACACCGCCGGTAGGCTGGTCCCATGGCAGCTTCCCGTCCTCCCTCCCGCGGCGGCGCGAAGGCCACGAAGATCCCGCAGGTGTCGTGGCGAGAGCCTCACCCCGCGCCGCTGGTGCTCGTCTCGGGCCCGGAAGAGGTCTGCGCCGAACGCGCGATCGCCGGGGTGCGCGACTACCTCCGTGCCGAGGATCCGGCGCTCGAGGTCAGCGACGTCCGTGCCGACGACTACGCTCCCGGCACGCTGCTCTCCCTGACCTCGCCGTCGCTGTTTGGAGAGCCGCGACTGGTCCGCGTGTCCGGCGTGGAGAAGTGCTCCGACGCGTTCCTCCAAGAGGCCATCGGGTATCTGGAGAACCCGCAGGAGGGGGCGACCGTCGTCCTGCGGCACACCGGAGCCAGCGTCCGCGGGAAGAAGCTCCTCGACGCCCTCCGCGCGGGGACCGGCGGCGGGATCGAGATCGCCTGCCCCGCCATCAAGCGCGACGGCGACCGGGTCGACTTCGCGGCGGGGGAGTTCAAGGCGGCCAAGAAGCGCATCGCTCCGCCGGCACTCCGAGCGCTCGTCTCGGCATTCGCCGACGACCTCACCGAGCTCGCCGCTGCATGTCAGCAGCTCATCGGCGATGTCGACGGCGACATCACCGAAGAGGTCGTCACCAAGTACTACGGCGGCCGGGTCGAGGTGTCGGCGTTCGTCGTCGCCGACACCGCCATCGCTGGCCGATACGGTGAGGCTCTCGTGGCGCTCCGCCACGCCCTGTCCTCCGGCGCAGACCCGGTGCCGATGGTCGCCGCGTTCGCGATGAAGCTGCGCACGATGGCGCGCGTCGCCGGCAACCGTGAACCCAGCAGGCAGCTCGCCCAGCGCCTCGGGATGAAGGACTGGCAGGTAGACCGCGCGCGCCGCGACCTGGCGGGATGGAACGAGCGCTCCCTGGGAATGGCGATCCAGGCGACTGCGCGCGCCGACGCCGAGGTCAAGGGTGCAGCGCGCGACCCCATCTTCGCGCTTGAGCGCATGGTGACGGTCATCGCCACCCGTGAGCCGTTCGGGGGCTAGGGCTCTCGCCCCCGGAAAGCAGAAAGCCCGCCTCACGAGGAGACGGGCTTTCCGGAAGTCAGAAGCTCAGAGAGCGGCGACCTGCTTGGCGATCGCCGACTTGCGGTTCGATGCCTGGTTCTTGTGCAGCACACCCTTGCTGACGGCCTTGTCGAGCTTGACCGAGGCCTTCTTCAGGCTCTTCTCTGCTGCGGCCTTGTCGCCGGCGGCGACGGCCGCGCGGGTCTGGCGGACGAGAGTCTTCAGCTCGCTCTTCACGGCCTTGTTGCGCGCGTGAGCCTTCTCGTTGGTCTTGTTGCGCTTGATCTGCGACTTGATGTTTGCCACGTGTGGACGCTTTCTGTACAGGAGTTATTCGGAGTGCCGGCAGCAGAAGAGGGCTGCTGCACGGCGGTCGTGAGGGAAGAACCCACACGCAAGCCAAGAGTCGAGTCTACCAGCACCGGACCGGATCGCGTGAAACGGCGCCGTCCCGGCGAGACGCCGTCGCGCGGAGGGTGGGACCGGGTGCAGAATCATCCTCAACGACGACGACGTCAAGGAGCCCGATGACCCCCCTCAGCACCGACCCGACCGCGCGTGCGCGGCTTCGCTGGTCCGCCGCCACCTCAGCCATCCAGATCGAGGGTTCCCGCCGTGCAGACGGAGCGGGCCGGTCGATCTGGGACGACGAGATCGCGAAGCCCGGACGCATCCGCGACGGCTCGACGGCGGAGCCGGCCTGCGACAGCTATCGCCGTGTGGCGGATGACGTCGCCCTGGTGGCCGGTCTCGGACTCGACCGGTACCGGTTCTCGATTCCGTGGGCGCGCGTGCAACCGGACGGACACGGACCCGGGAACGTCGCGGCACTGGACCACTACGCCCGCGTCGTCGATGCTCTGCTCGAGGCCGGAGTCACACCGTTCCCGACGCTCTACCACTGGGAGCTGCCGAGCCCGGTCGAGGCCGACGGCGGCTGGCTCGCTCGCGACACCGCCGAACGCTTCGGGGAGTACGTCGCCCTCGTCGCCGCCCGCCTCGGAGACCGGGTGTCGTCGTGGTACACGCTGAACGAGCCTGCCATGACCACCCTGCAGGGCTACGCGGTCGGCGCGCTCGCACCAGGCAGGCAGCTCTTCTACGGCGCGCTTCCGACCGCGCACCATCAGCTGCTCGCCCATTCCCGAGCCGCTGACGTGCTGCGAGACCAGGGTGCGGAGAGCGTGGGGCTCGTCAACAACCACACCTGGGTCCTGCCGCTGCGGGACACCGAAGAGGATCATGCCGCAGCCGCGGTGTACGACCTCCTGCACAACCGGCTGTTCAGCGAGCCGCTGCTCTCCGGGACGACACCGGATCTGGAGGCGCTCGGGCTTCCGCCGCTGCCCCTCCTCGGCGACGACCTCGCACGCATCGCGGGATCGATCGACTTCTATGGCGTGAACTTCTACAACCCGACGACCGTCACCGCCGCGAGTCCCGGGAACGACATCCCGTTCGAGATCGTGCCGACACCCGGAGTCCCCGTCACCGGGTTCGGACCCGAGTGGCCGATCATGCCGTCCGCTCTGCGTGATCTCTTGATCGATCTGCACCGCCGCCACCCGGGCATGCCTCCGATCATCATCGGAGAGAACGGAGCTTCCTTCCCGGAGCCCGACGTCGCCGGTCCTGTGGAGGACATCGACCGGATCGCCTACCTCTCCGCGCACATCGACGCGGTGGGCGAGGCCATCGACGCCGGCGTCCCCGTCGAGGAGTACACAGTCTGGTCGCTGCTCGACAACTGGGAGTGGACGGACGGCTACACGCAGCGGTTCGGTCTCGTGCACGTGGACTTCTCGACGGGGGAGCGGATTCCGAAGGCCTCTTATGGCTGGTATCGGGAGCTCGTCGCGGGCGCTCATGCGGCCCGCACCGCCGGGGCGGCACGCGCATGAGCGGGGCCCCGGGCATCGCCACCCGCAGGGCGGGCCTGCGCTGGATGTCGTTGTTCACCCTCGCCTGGCTCGCCATCTGGACCGTCCAGCTCACCCCGGTCCAGCTCCTTCTCCCGCTGCAGCTCGACACTCCTGAGGACGACTGGATCCGTGGCGTCGTCTCCTCCGGGATCGTGCTCGGAGTGGGTGGTCTCGCCGGCGTCGTCGCCGGGCCGCTCGCCGGAGCGATCTCGGACCGCGCCCGTGCCGGCGCACACCGACGGCGGCCATGGGCTCTGGGCGGCGTCGCGCTCACCGCCGCGTGTCTCGTGCTCACCGGATTCGCAGAGGGGCCGTGGGCGGTCGGCGCCGGCTGGGTCGGCGTCTCGATCGGCGTCGCTGTCTCCTCCGCGGCGTTCACCGCGCTCATCGCCGACCAGCTCCCGACCACGCAGCGCGGCGCCGCGTCCGCCGCGGTCGGTTCGAGCCAGGCGGTCGGCATCGTGCTCGGGGTCGGCCTGGTCGTGCTGCTGGGCCTCGGTATCGTCGCCGGGTATCTCCTCCTCGCCGGCATCATCGCGGTGGTGGGCATCGCCGCGGCGCTGCTGCTGCCGGACCCGCCGAGCACCGAAGCGCTGCGTCCGCAGCGCATCGGGCGTCCCCGGCTGGCGTCGCTCCGCGACCGCGACTTCGCCTGGATGCTCTCCGGTCGGCTCGTCACGAACATCGGCAACGCTCTCGGGACGGCCCTGTTGCTCTTCTTCCTCCTTCACGGCCTCGGCCAGGAGAGCACGACCGCACAGGACAACCTCCTTCTCCTCATCGTCGTCTACACCGTCTTCGTCGTGATCGCCTCGGTGATCACCGGGATCATCTCCGACCGCACCGGCGAGCGGCGTCGACTCGCTGTGGCGGCCACGGTCGTGCAGGCGGCGTCGGGCGTGGTAATCGTGGCTCTACCCACCTTCGAGATGACGATGATCGCCGCCGCGCTCATGGGCGTCGGCTACGGCACCTTCTCTACGGTGGGACTCGCGTTCGCGGCCGATCTGCTCCCGGATGAGCAGGACCACGCGCGCGACCTCGGCATCGTGAACGTGACCGCCGCCCTCGGCCAACTCATCGGGCCCGTCCTCGGAGCGGGGCTCGTCGCCCTGGCCGGCGGGTTCTGGCTCGTCTTCCTCGCGGCGGCTGTCCTGTCGCTTGTCGGGGGAGCGCTCACCGCCGCCGCGCGGCCTCGGGCCCTCTCAGCGTGAAGCCGTGCGTTGCTCGATCGTCGCGATCGCGAGCGCGAGGACGGCGTTGAACACCCGCGGGCGCATGGCCGTGAGAAGGTGCGTGGTCCGCGGCACGACGATGAGTTCCGCCTCGGGGGCCAGACGCCGGAACAGGGGTTCGTTCAGCCGGAGCTGATCGTACTGGCCGTTCACGAACCACAGGGGCACCTCGATGCGGGGGACAGCGGCGGCGACGTCCAGGGCGGCGAGGCTGCGGAGCGTCTGGTCCTGGATGTCGAGCGCATAGCCGCCGGCGGCGAAATCCCCGCGATTCTCCTCGGGGATCGTCGCGGCGAGCATGCGCTGCGTCAGCCACATGCCACGGTCGGGCAGGGAGTCGACCGCACGGGCGAACAGGCGGTACGCGCGCAGTCCGGCGCCGCGGGGGAGCGAGGTGCATGCGGCAGCGACGAGTCCGTCGACGGGCGGAGGCTCCGCGCCACCGGTGTACGCCAGGGAGAGCAGCCCGCCCATCGAGTGCCCGACCAGCAGGACGGGGCCCCGCTCCGCGGCGGCGCGGACGGCGGCGTCGATCGTGTGCAGCGCCTCGTGGAGGGTGAAGTCCTCGGCCATCCGGCTGCCGTGGCCGGGAAGGTCGACGGCGGTGACGGGATGTCCGTGCGCCTCCAGGTACTCGATCTGTGACCGCCACATGGTGGCCGACGTGCGGATGCCGTGCACGAGGACGGTCTGGACGGTCACGCCTTCAGCATAGGGAAAGCGGGGCCGGTGGATGAACCACCGACCCCGCTTCGACACGAGATGTGTCAGAGGATGTTACTTCTCCCAGCCGACGTTCTCGACCGGCGTGATGCCGAACAGGTCGAGACCCACGTAGGGCTCCGGCGTCAGGTTGGCCAGACCCTCCTGAACCGTGTAGATCTGCGGGCCGTTGTACAGCGGGATGAGACCCCAGCGCTTGTAGATCTCGGGCTCGAGCTCCATGGCGGCCTTGGTCTGCGCCTCGGGGTCGCTCTGCGACTCGACCTTGTCCTTGATCTCCGCGTCGAGCTCGGCGTCACCGACACCCGACAGGTTCAGACCGGAGTCCGAGCAGTAGAGCTGGCAGAACCAGGCGGCACCGAACGGGTCGGACGAGGTGAAGCGGAGTCCGGAGACGTCCCAGTTCTTCGAGGTGTAGTCGTCGGAGAACTGGCTGGCGGGACGCACATCGACCTTGACGTCGATGCCGATCTCCTTCTCCTGCGCCTGCAGCGACTGCGCGAGCGCCTTGGCGGTCGCGGTGTCGTTCCAGATGGGGTAGACCACGGAGAGCTTGACGCCGTCCTTCTCGCGGATGCCATCCGAGCCTTCGGTCCAGCCGGCCTCGTCGAGGAGCTTCTTGGCGCCCTCGACGTCGAACTCCCAGCCGGCGGCCTTCATCGAGTCGGTGTAGCCGGGCTGGAAGGAGAACAGGGTGAGCGAACCGGCCGGGTCCTCTTCGTAGCCGAGGCCGTTCCAGGCGATCTGCTTCTGCTGGTCGATGTTGATGGCCTTGAAGAACGCCTCACGGACCTTGACGTCCTCGAACTGCGGCTTCGTCGCGTCGACCTGCAGGATGGTGTTCGCCGTCTGCTGGGCGCGGTAGACGACCGCACCGTCGACGTCCTTGACCTGGTCGATGAGCTCCTGGGAGCCCGTCTCCACCATGTCGACCTCGCCGTTCTTGAAGGCGTTGACGCCGGCCTGGCCGTCCATGCCCGTCATGGTGACCTTGTCGAGCAGCGGAGCGTCGCCCCACCACTCGGGGTTCGGCTTGAAGGAGATGTAGCCCTTGTTCGCGTCGAACTCGTCGACGGTGTACGGGCCGGCACCCCACTCCGGGTGCGGGTTGTCGATCATCGCCTCGTTGAAGACGTCCGGGTCGGCGAGGGCCGGGTGGATCACGCCGCCGTTGAACGGCATCTGCGGCCAGGCGAACTCGCCCTTGAAGGTCACGATGGCCGTCTTGGGGGAGTCGCCCTGCTCGACGGACTCGATCTCCTTGTAGCCATCGGTCGCGTTCGGGTTGAAGCCCTCGTCGTAGGAGCGGTTGGCCTTCCACGTGGCATCGATGGCGGTCCAGTCCATGTCGGTGCCGTCGTTCCAGTGGGCCTCGTCGGTGAACGTGAACGTCAGGACCGTCTTGCCGTCCTTGACCTCGTTCTTCCACTCCGACAGGTAGTTGTCGTTCTTGTACTGCGTGCCGTCCGGCTCCATCAGGATCAGCTGCGGCGTGTACCACGCGGCGATGCGTGCGGTGTCCGCGCTGCCGTCGCTGTTGAACGCGTTGAGCTGGTCGGGGACCTCGCGGATGGCGAAGTTGACTTCGCCGCCTTCCTTCAGGTTCTCGCGCGGCTGCGGGTTGTAGTTCGCCATTTCGACTTCGGCAGCTTCGCCGTTGTCGCCGCTGTTGCCACTGCCGCCGTTTCCGGCAGCGCACCCGCTGATCGCGAGTGCGAGAACGCCGGTGAATGCCAGCGCTCCCATCAGCTTGTACTGCTTCATGGTGCTCCTTTCGCCTTACGGCGTGTCATAAAGGGAAGAATAGTTCGAGCCTCATACCGGTACGCCGCCGTGCGGTGAATAGCGCCTAACCGTTATCGGACGGTGACCACCCTCGGCCCCGGCCGTGCCCGCGTCAGACCGTCGCCGGCTTCGTGCTGACCGTGTCGGGATCGAACACGACGCGCTGCCGCGTGCGCTCGATGTCCGGGTCGGGGACCGGGATCGCCGAGAGCAGAGCCTTGGTGTAGGGGTGCTGCGGATTGTCGAACACCTCGTCCACATCGCCGTGCTCGACGAAATCGCCGAGGTACATCACGGCGACCCGATCGGCGATGTGGCGGACGACGGAGAGGTCGTGCGCCACGAAGAGGTACGACAGCCCGAGCTTGACCTTGAGCTCATCGAGGAGATTGATCACGCCGGCCTGGATCGACACGTCGAGCGCGGAGACCGGCTCGTCGAGAACGACGATCTTGGGGTTCGTCGACAGCGCGCGGGCGATACCGATGCGCTGTCGCTGACCACCCGAGAACGCCTGGGGGAAGCGATCGCGATGCGCCGGATTGAGGCCGACGAGATCCATGAGCTCACCGACACGACGGTGCACCTCGGCGCTCGGCGTTCCGATCGCGAGAAGCGGCTCCGCGATGATGTCGGCGACGGTCAGGCGAGGATCCAGAGCACCCATCGGGTCCTGGAAAACGATCTGGATGTCGCGACGCAGTGCGCGCTCGACCTTGTGGCTGCGGATGTCGTTGACACTCGTGCCGGCGATCACGATGTCGCCCTCGGTCTGCTTGACCATGTCCATGATCTGCAGCAGCGTCGTCGTCTTGCCGGAGCCGGACTCGCCGACGATGGCCATCGTCTCGCCCTCGCGCACGTCGAAGCTGATCCCCTTGATCGCGTGGACCTCACCGACCTTGCGCTTGAGGAACGCCCCCTTCAGAAGGGGGAACGTCTTGGTGAGGTTCTTCACCTCGAGCGTGATCGGCCGCTCCTCGCGGGGAAGGCGGGTGAGGTCGCTCTCGGGGACCTCGCGCACGGGGTACACCGGTAGCCCGCCGAGCATGCCCCCATCCTCGATCTCGTCCGCACGGATACAGGCCGCACGGTGTTCTGACACGCCTCCCGTGTGAACGGGGAGAAGCTCGGGCTCCTTCGCGCGGCAGGCGTCGATCACGATGGGGCAGCGGTCCGCGAACGGGCACGCATCGGGCAGGTCGATGAGCAGGGGCGGGTTGCCCTTGATCGGGGTCAGGGGCTCCTTCTCGGCCTTGTCCACGCGCGGGATGGCGCCGAGGAGTCCGATCGAGTAGGGCATCCGGGTCTTGTGGAACAGCTCCCTGACCGGGGCCTGCTCGACGGGCTTGCCCGCGTACATGACCATGACGTCGTCGGCGGTGCGGGCCACGACACCCATGTCATGCGTGATCATCATCACGGCCGCGCCGGTCTCGTCCTGTGCCTTCTCGATGAGGTCGAGGATCTGTGCCTGAATCGTCACGTCCAGAGCAGTGGTCGGCTCGTCGGCGATGATCAGCTTGGGGTCGTTCGCCATCGCGATGGCGATGACGACGCGCTGGCGCATGCCTCCGGAGAACTCGTGGGGGAAGGCCTTCATGCGCTTCTCCGGCTCCGGGATCCCGACCAGCTTGAGAAGGTCGATGGCCCGGGCGTTGGCCTCCTTGCCGCTCATGTTGCGGTGCACGGTCAACGCCTCGATCAGCTGCGTGCCGATCGTGTACACGGGAGTCAGCGAGGTCAGCGGGTCCTGGAAGATCATCGACAGGCCGTTGCCGCGGATCGTGGAGAGCTGCGCGTCCGTCTTGCCGATCAGCTCCTGGCCGTCGAACATGATCGAGCCCGACACCTTGGCGTTCTCGTCGAGCAGGCCCATCACCGCCAGGGAGGTGACCGACTTGCCCGATCCGGACTCTCCGACGATGCCGAGGGTCTTTCCGGCCTCGAGGTCGAAGGAGACGCCGCGGACGGCGTGGACACGACCGGCCTCAGAGGCGAAGCTGACGTTGAGGTCGCGGACGGAGAGGATGGGGCTCATGCGCGGCCTCCAGCAGCCGAGGTGGGATCGAGGGCATCACGCAGACCGTCGGCGATGAGTGCCATCGACACGGTGAGCAGAGTGAGGACGAGGGCCGGGAAGTAGAACAGCCACGGCGAGCTCGTGATGGTCGTGCTCCCCTCGCCGATCAGGGAGCCGAGGGAGACATCGGGGATCTTGACGCCGAAGCCGATGAACGACAGGCCAGTCTCAGTCGTCACGGCGGCGACGATGCCCAGGGTGAAGTTGATCACCAGAAGTGATCCGATGTTGGGGACCAGGTGCCGCAGGACGATGCGTCCGCCACGGACCCCCATGTAGCGCGCGGCCTGCACGTACTCGCGTTCGCGGAGCGACAGCGCCATAGTCCAGATGATGCGCGCGGGGAAGAACCATCCGACGAAGATCATCACCAGGGCGATGACCCACCAGACGCCGCCGGAGTCGTTCGAGACGACCGACAGGATGAGGAAGGTCGGAACGACCATCATGAAGTGGATCACCAGAAGAGCGATGCGCTCGAACCAGCCGCCGAAGTAGGCGGCAGCCGTGCCGACGAGTGCCGAGAGGATCGTCGTGCCGAGAGAGACGGTGATGGCGATCATGAGCGAGCGCTGCAGACCGACAGCGGTCTGCGTGTACGTGTCGTTGCCGGCGCCGTTGGTCCCGAACCAGTGGTCGGCCGACGGGGGCGAGCTCAATGCCAGGAAGTCCATGTCATTCACCGCGTAGCGCGACAGCAACGGTCCGAGCGTCGCGAAGAGGATCAGGACGAACAGCACGATGATGCCGCCGACAGCGGGCTTGTTGCGCAGGAACCGACGCGTGTACAACGTCCACTTCGAGAGCGACTTGTCGGCGGGCTGCGGAGCCCCGACAGGCGGCTCGACGAGGGGATCGATCATTTCCGTGGTCATTTTCAGCTCACCCTCACTCGCGGGTCGAGGATGACCACGATGATGTCCGCCAGCACGGCGCCGATCGCGGTCAGAACGGCGCCGAACGCGGCGACCGCCACGACACCGTTGATGTCGTTCTGGTTGATGGTGTCGAGGAAGTAGCGCCCCATGCCCTGCCAGGCGAAGATCGTCTCCGTCAGGATCGCGCCGGTGAAGATCGTCGGGATCGTGAAGGCGACCTGGGTGGCGACGGGGATGAGAGACGTGCGGAGCGCGTGCTTCCGGATCGCCTGGGCCTTCGTGAGCCCCTTGGCGCGCGCCGTGCGGACGTAATCGGCGTTGATGTTGTCGAGCAGCAGGGAGCGCTGAAGGAAGTGATACTGGGCGTAACCGACCAGCACCAGAGCGATCGTCGGCAGGGTGACGTGCTGGAGCGCATCGATGATCGTGGGGAAGAAGCCGGTGACCCCGGGACTGGAGGAGCCGGTGACGTAGAAGATGCGCACGCCGGTCGCCTCGTTGAGGGCGATGGCGAGGAGCACCACGGCGAGACCCGCCACGATGATGTTGATGTTCATCGTGATGATCGAGGTCGCCTGGCCGATGCGATCGGCGAGCTTGTACTGACGAGAGGCGGTGTACACGCCCAGCCAGACGCCGAGGACGGCGGCGATGATCGTGGCTCCGAGGACGAGCTCGGCGCTGACCCACATGCGATAGGCGACCTGCTCGTTCACCGACTGCCCCGTCGGGCTGACGCCCCAGTCCCATCGCAGCAGAATCCCCGAGAACCAGGTCCACCACCGTTCGATCAGCGGGACGGTGTCGCTCAGGTTGCGGGGGATGAGGACGTTGTCGATCTGCTCAGGACTGAGCGGAGGGCGACGACCCACATAGTTGCTGCGCGGATCGAGGAAGCCCCACGCGAGGAAGTAGGTGAGGTTCGTCGCGACCACGATCATGAGCAGCCAGCCGAGGGCACGGCGCGCGAGGTACTTGATCAAGGGGGATTTGTCTTTCTCTTCTCCAGACGCGCTCGGGGTCTGCCGACGCAACGCTGAGCCGGGCGGATGATCGGGTTTCATCCGCCGTTCCGCGCGACGCGACAGCCCTCACGGAGTCTGTGACGGAGTCGTATCGCTTACGGGATCCGGTGTCACGGATTGATCCCGGGCAACTTCGGGAGACTATCACCGATACGCACGAATGGGGATTATGAGGACCCTCACCATAGAATCGACGGGACATGTCCCCACGCGCTCTCACCCCGCTTCAGCCTGCCGCGACGCCGGCTGCGCAGATCCGTAACTTCTGCATCATCGCCCACATCGACCACGGCAAGTCGACCCTGGCCGACCGCATGCTCCAGATCACGGGCGTGGTCGCGGAGCGGGACATGCGCGCCCAGTACCTCGACCGCATGGACATCGAGCGGGAGCGGGGCATCACGATCAAGAGCCAGGCGGTCCGGATGCCGTGGGCTCTGGGTCAGGCGCAGGGCCCGGACGAGGTGTTCGCGCTCAACATGATCGACACCCCCGGTCACGTCGACTTCACGTACGAGGTCTCCCGGTCGCTGGCCGCGTGCGAGGGGGCCATCCTCCTCGTCGACGCCGCGCAGGGCATCGAGGCCCAGACGCTGGCCAACCTCTACCTCGCGCTGGAGAACGACCTCCACATCATCCCCGTCCTCAACAAGATCGACCTCCCCGCGGCCGACCCCGAGAAGTACGCGAAGGAGCTGGCCTCTCTCATCGGGGGCAAGCCGGAGGACGTGCTGCGTGTCTCCGGGAAGACCGGCATGGGGGTCGAGGATCTCCTCGACCGGATCGTCGAGGAGATCCCGGCTCCGGTGGGCGACGCGGACGCACCCGCGCGGGCCATGATCTTCGATTCCGTGTACGACGCCTACCGCGGCGTGGTCACCTACGTGCGGATGGTCGACGGCAGCCTCTCGCCCCGGGAGCGCATCCAGATGATGTCCACCGGTGCGAACCACGAGGCCCTCGAGGTCGGCGTGTCGAGCCCGGAGCCCACCCCGACCAAGGGCCTCGGCGTCGGCGAGGTGGGCTACCTCATCACCGGCGTGAAGGACGTGCGGCAGTCGAAGGTCGGCGACACGATCACGAACGCGCGCAAGCCCGCGGCGGAGGCGCTTCCCGGCTACACGGACCCCAAGCCGATGGTGTTCTCGGGCATCTACCCGATCGACGGCAGCGACTACGCCGAACTGCGCGAGGCGCTCGACAAGCTCAAGCTCTCCGACGCCTCGCTGCAGTACGAGCCGGAGACCTCGGTCGCCCTCGGCTTCGGATTCCGCTGCGGCTTCCTCGGTCTGCTGCACCTGGAGATCGTGACCGAGCGCCTTTCGCGGGAGTTCGGCCTCGACCTCATCACCACCGCCCCGAGCGTGATCTACGAGGTCGTCACGAGCGACACCGGCGAGACGGTGACCGTGACGAACCCGAGCGAGTACCCCGACGGCCGTATCGGCTCGGTGTCCGAGCCGATGGTCAAGGCGGCGATCCTGCTGCCGAAGGACTACGTCGGCACCGTCATGGAGCTGTGCCAGTCGCGGCGCGGCACGCTGCTCGGCATGGAGTACTTCTCGGAGGAGCGCGTCGAGCTGCGCTACAACATGCCGCTCGGCGAGATCGTGTTCGACTTCTTCGACCAGCTCAAGTCCAAGACGCAGGGCTACGCCTCGCTCGACTACGAGCCTTCGGGGCAGCAGGAGGCCGACCTCGTCAAGGTCGACATCCTCCTGCAGGGCGAGAAGGTCGATGCGTTCAGCTCGATCGTGCACCGCGACAAGGCCTACGCCTACGGCACGATGATGGCGGAGCGGCTGCGCAAGCTCATCCCTCGCCAGCAGTTCGAGGTGCCGATCCAAGCCGCGATCGGTGCGCGCATCATCGCCCGGGAGACGATCCGCGCGATCCGCAAGGACGTGCTCGCCAAGTGCTACGGCGGTGACATCACCCGCAAGCGCAAGCTCCTCGAGAAGCAGAAGGAGGGCAAGAAGCGCATGAAGATGGTGGGCCGTGTCGAGGTGCCGCAGGAGGCGTTCATCGCCGCGCTCTCCGCCGATGTCGAGACCAAGGACAAGAAGTAGCCCACCCCGCTGAACCCGGGGGATGTGACGGCGCGCGGCGCAGGGGGTGTTCGCTCAGGGAACCCGAAGTAGGCTGGATCTCATGCGGCGCGGGACTTTCCGAGACGACACGGTGGACTATGCGGCCGTGGGTGCGACCCACGCCCCCGATCTGATGCAGTACCCGCCGGAGCGCAGCATCCCGGCGGAGGAATCCTGGCGGATCGGCAGTGGCGAGGAGCGTTTCCAGACGGCCGGCGAAGCCCTGCTGTCGTGGACGGCGCAGCGTGCGGCCGGGCTGTCCGTGGAGGACGTCCGTCCGGCTCCCGGTCCCGCCTATGCGGGCGTGAGCTTCGACGCCGAGGGCAATCCCATCGCGTCGAGCAAGCGGGATGTTGAGCCGCGCTACGACGCCGAGGGGATGCCCTTCGTGGGCGCGGGCATGACGCTGCACCTGCGGGGCCGAGTCGGCGGCATGCGCGCCGACTCCGAGCTGCGTGTGATCTCGGTCACGGAGGAGACCCGGCGGATCGGCTTCGTGCTGGGCACGGTCGGAGGCTCCGTGGTCAGCGGCGAGGAGTCGTTCGACGTGGACTGGCGCGAGGACAACGACGAGGTCTGGTTCACGGTCCGGGCCTTCGACGCCCCGAACACGCTGCTCTACCGTCTCGTCCCCGCTCTGATGAAGCGCCGCCGTCGCGAGCTCTTCGCGCGCTACCTCCGCGCGATCTCCCCGCTCTACGCGACCCCGGTGTGATGGCGGGACCACTTCCGCTCGGGGATCCGGCGCCCGCGGACGGGCGACTCCCCGCCGATCTCCCGACCTCCGCCGAGACGCCGTTCTCCGCCTACCTCCACATCCCGTTCTGCCGGGTGCGCTGCGGCTACTGCGACTTCAACACGTACACGTCCGGTGAGCTCCGCGGGGCGAAGCAGGAGGACTACGCGTCCACCCTCATCGGGGAGATCGCCCTCGCGCGCACGGTGCTGGACGAGGCCGGAGCGCTGCGCCCGATGGACACGGTGTTCTTCGGCGGCGGCACGCCCACGCTGCTTCCCGCGGGAGACCTCGCCCGCATGCTGGGAGCGGCCACCGCGGCGTTCGGACTCGCACCGGGCGCGGAGGTCACGGTCGAGGCCAACCCCGACACCGTGACCCCGGAGGTCGCGCGCATCCTCGCCGAGGCGGGGGTCACGAGGCTGTCCATCGGCATGCAGTCCGCCGTCCCGCACGTCCTCGCCGCGCTCGACCGGACGCACCGACCGGAGAACGTGCGCACCGCCGTCGCCGCCGCGAAGGAGGCCGGACTCGCGGTCAGCGTCGACCTCATCTACGGCGCACCGGGGGAGACCCTCGCCGACTGGGAAGCCTCGCTCGACGCCGCCCTGGCCCTGGAGTCCGACCACATCTCCGCCTACGCCCTCATCGTCGAGGACGGCACGAAGCTCGCCCGTCAGATCCGTCGCGGCGAGGTGCCGACCCCGGACGACGACCTCCAGGCCGACATGTACGAGCTGGCGGACGAGCGCCTCGCCGCCGCCGGGTTCGAGTGGTACGAGGTCAGCAACTGGGCTCGCAGCGAGGGGCAGCGGTCGCGGCACAACCTCGCGTACTGGCGGGGCAGCGACTGGTGGGGCTTCGGTCCCGGCGCCCACAGCCACGTCGCCGGACTCCGGTGGTGGAACGTCAAGCATCCCGCCGCCTACGCGCAGCGCCTGGCGGCCGCGTCGTCGCCGGCGGCCGGGCGCGAACGTCCGGACCTGGAGGCGCGGACCCTGGAGCGCATCCTCCTCGTCAGCCGCATCCGCGAGGGGATCGCGGTGACCGACGTCCCGGAGCAGAACAGGGGGCGGGTGGCCGGGCTGATCGCCGACGGCCTGATCGATGCGGCGGCGGCGATCCGCGGGCGCGTCCAGCTCACGCTCCGCGGCCGTCTCCTCGCCGATGCCGTGGTGCGCGAGCTGACGGACTGAGCCGCGACGCCGGGCTGTCCGCCTTCGGAGATCTCCCGATCACAGGAGGTAGGATTGGCACTCAGGGTGGCAGAGTGCCAGCATCCGGTCGGCGGGAAGGGGAACCCATGGTCACAGAGCGAGGGCTGCAGGTCCTCCGCGCGATCGTGCAGGACTACGTCGAGACGCACGAGCCCGTGGGCAGCCGTTCCATCGTCGACCGTCATTCCTTCGGTGTCTCGGCGGCGACCATCCGCAACGACATGGCGCAACTGGAGGACGAGGAGCTGATCACGGCTCCGCACACCTCATCCGGACGCGTGCCGACGGACAAGGGGTACCGGGTGTTCGTCAATCACCTCGCGCAGCTCCGTCCGCTCTCCACCGCGCAGCGTTCCGCCATCGAGTCCTTCCTCGCCGACCCAGCGGACCTCGACGATCTGATGGCGCGGACCGTCCGCGTGCTCACACAGCTCACCGGCCAGGTCGCCCTGGCCCAGTACCCGTCGTTCGCGCGGGCGCACGTGACCCACGTGGAGCTCGTGACGCTCGCTCCCAACCGGCTCCTCACAGTCCTGGTGACCGATGCCGGCGGGGTGTCGCAGCGGATCACCGTGCTCCCGGACATGATCGACGAGGCGGATCTCGCGGTGCTTCGCGCGCGACTCTCCGCCCTCATCACCGGCCAGGCGATCGCAGCGGCCTCCGACCGGCTGCAGCCGCTCCTGGCCGCCGACGAGACGCCGCAGGACCGCGTGCTCCGCACGGTCGCCGCCGTCGTCGTGGACGAACTCGGCGGCTTCCGGCAGGAGCGGCTCGTGATGGCGGGCGCGGCGACTCTGGCGCGGCGCGAGCAAGACTTCCGCGGCAGCATCCATCCCCTCCTCGAGGCCATCGAGGAACAGGTCACGCTGCTGCGGCTGATGAGCGAGATGGTGCCCGACGAGCACGGCCTCGCGGCGAGCATCGGCACCGAGAACGCCTCCTTCGGGCTCGGCGAGGCGTCGATCGTCGCCAGCAACTACGCGGCGCCCTCGGGGACCGCGCGGGTCGGTGTCATGGGGCCCACCCGGATGGACTATCCGAGCAACCTCGCGGCGGCACGGGCGGTCGCCCGCTACCTGTCGCGAATGCTCGACGACGACGAGGCCGGCCGCTGAGGCGGCCCCCACGGAAACACACGCAGAAGGGCGATTGTGGCGGACCACTACGAGGTTCTCGGGGTGTCCCGGGACGCTTCCACCGATGAGATCAAGAAGGCGTATCGGCGCCTGGCACGGCAGCTCCACCCGGACGTGAACCCGGGTGAGGAGGCCGCAGAGAAGTTCAAGCTCGTCACGCACGCCTACGACGTGCTCAGCGACGAGGAGTCACGCCGCCGCTACGACATGGGCGGCGGCGACGGCGCGAACAACTTCGGCGGCTTCGGCGGCTTCGGCGACATCTTCGAGACGTTCTTCGGCGCGTCCCAGGGTGGCGGTCGCGGCGCCCGCCCGCGGTCGAGGCGTGAGCGCGGGCAGGACGCGCTCGTCCGGGTCACCCTCGACCTCGGCGACGTCGTCTTCGGCGCGCACCGCGACATCGAGGTCGACACGGCCGTGCTCTGCGAGACCTGTCAGGGCTCCTGCTGCCAGGAAGGCACCTCGCCGGTCACCTGCGACATCTGCGGGGGCACCGGTCACGTGCAGCGTCAGGTGCGGAGCCTCCTCGGCAACGTCGTCACCTCCCAGCCGTGCGGCACGTGCGAGGGCTACGGCACGACCATCCCGTACCCCTGCGGCACCTGCGGCGGGCAGGGACGGGTCCGGTCGCGTCGCACGGTCTCCCTCGACATCCCGGCGGGCGTCGAGACGGGCCTGCGGCTGCAGCTCCCCGGCTCCGGCGAGGTCGGCCGCGCGGGCGGTCCGAACGGCGATCTCTACGTCGAGGTGACGGTCAACCCGCACCCCGCGTTCAGCCGTGACGGCGACGACCTGCTCGCCACGCTCGAGGTGTCCATGACCGACGCCATCCTCGGCACCGAGACCTCGATCGAGGGACTCGACGGGGAGGTCGACCTGGAGATCCGCGCGGGCGTGCAGTCCGGCGACGTGCTGACCATCAAGGGGCGGGGCATCACGCCGCTGCGCGGCACCCAGCGCGGCGACCTCCGCGTCGGCGTGCAGGTGGTCACCCCCACCAAGCTCGACTCCGCGCAGCGCAAGCTCATCGAGGACTTCGCCAAGAAGAACAAGGCGCCGGGCCCGCAGCTCGCGCAGTTCCAGCAGGGCCTGTTCTCCAAGCTCCGCGACCGGTTCCGCACCCACTGATCGTGGCGCTGCACTTCCTCGTCGAATCCGCGGGCGACGCCGCGGTGGGCGGTCTCGTGTCGCTCACCGGGGCCGAGGCGAAGCATGCGGCCGTCGTCCGGCGGCTCCGCGTCGGTGAGGCCCTCACCGTCGGCGATGGCCGGGGCGTCTGGCTGACGGGCGTCGCCGAAGAGGTGTCGCCGTCGCGCGTCGACGTCCGGATCACCGAGCGCGTCGAGCACGAGCCCGCGAGTCCGCGCCTCGTGCTCGTACAGGCGCTGGCGAAGGGCGACCGCGACGAACTCGCCGTGCAGGCCGCGTGCGAGCTCGGCGTCGACGAGATCGTGCCCTGGCAGGCGGGGCGCAGCGTGTCCCGCTGGGAGGGACCGAAAGCCGTGAAGGGGCGCGAGCGCTGGGCGACGATCGTCCGCGAGGCAGCCAAGCAGGCGCACCGGGCCTGGGTGCCCGAGGTGGCCGCCCCGGAGTCGACCGCGCAGCTCGCGGCCCGCGCAGCGACGCAACGTGTGCTGCTGCTCGACCCGACCGCTCCCGCCCGGCTCTCCGCGCTCGTCCCCGATGACCGCGACCTCGTGCTCGTGGTGGGGCCAGAAGGCGGGATCGCTCCGGAGGAGCTCGAGAAGCTCACGGCCGCGGGCGCCGAACGCGTGCTCCTCGGCGACACCGTGCTGCGCACGTCGACCGCGGGTCCCGCGGCGATCGCCGTGCTGTCGGCCGCCCTCGGCCGGTGGTGACCGGCCGCGCCACGCGGTCCCCCCAGTAAGCTGAGAGCATGAGCGAACCCTCGATCTTCACGCGCATCCTCACCGGGGACATCCCGGGGGAGATCCTGCTCGACACGGGCCGCGTCTTCGCGATCCGCGACATCGATCCGCAGGCGCCGCTCCATGTGCTCGTCATCCCCAAGACCGAGGAGTACCGCGACGTCACCGCACTCGCGGCCGGGGATCCCGCACTGCTGGCCGAGATGGTCGCCGCGGCGAAGCGCATCGCCGACGAGCACGCGAACGGCGAGTACCGCCTCATCTTCAACAACGGCGCGAGCGTCGCGCAGTCCGTGTTCCACGTGCACGCCCATGTGCTCGGCAACCTCGAGGAGAACAAGCTCGTTGGCTTCTGACGATCAGGAAAACGTCACCGAACGGCTCTACGCCGACGGCGTCGCGATGGTGCAGCTGCTCGGTCCGCAGGACCGGCTGCTGCGGATGCTCGAGCGCGAGCACCGCGACGTGCAGGTGCTCGTCCGCGGCAACGAGATCACGCTCACGGGCGAGCGCGAGGCCGTCGCCAAGGCAAAGACCCTCGTCGACGAGCTCCTCACGATGACGAGGGCCGGGCACGACCTCGCCCCGAGCGACGTGTCGAGCTCGGCGCGCATGCTGCGTCAGGATGGCGGCCCGCGGCCCAGTGAGGTGCTGGGCGAGGCGATCCTCTCCACGCGCGGCAAGGTGATCCGGCCGAAGACCCTCGGTCAGAAGGAGTACGTCGACGCGATCGAGGAGAACACGATCGTGTTCGGCATCGGTCCGGCCGGAACGGGCAAGACCTACCTGGCGATGGCGAAGGCCGTCCAGGCGCTGCAGCGCAAGGAGGTCACCCGCATCATCCTCACCCGTCCGGCGGTCGAGGCAGGGGAGCGCCTCGGGTTCCTCCCCGGAACGCTCACCGACAAGATCGACCCGTACCTGCGGCCGCTCTACGACGCACTGAACGAGATGATGGATCCGGAGATCGTGCCGCGCCTGATGGCGACCGGCACCATCGAGGTCGCCCCGCTCGCCTACATGCGCGGGCGCACGCTCAACGACTCCTTCGTCGTGCTCGACGAGGCCCAGAACACCACGCCCGAACAGATGAAGATGTTTCTCACGCGTCTCGGGTTCGGCACGAAGATGGTCGTGACCGGCGACATCACGCAGGTCGACCTCCCGCAGGGCGCTTCCGGCCTCCGTCTGGTCACCCGGGTGCTCGACGGCATCGACGACATCCACTTCTCCCGTCTCACCAGTGACGACGTGGTCCGGCACTCCCTGGTGGGGCGCATCGTGGACGCCTACAGCGAGTACGACGAGCGGCGCGTGGCGCAGCGGGCTGAGCGCGAGCAGGCGCACGAGTTCGCCAATCGTGCCGAGCGCCGCGGCGCCCAGCGACCAGGACCACGCGACCGCATGCCGAAACGAGGGCTCTCATGATCGAGATCAACAACGAGTCGGCGATCGACGTCGACGAGACCGTGCTGCAGCGGCTGACCGACTTCAACCTTGCGCAGTTGCACGTCAGCGCGGACGCCGAGGTGGCCATCGTGCTCGTCGACGAGGGTGCCATGGAGGCGCTGCACGTGCAGTGGATGGATGAGCCGGGCCCGACCGACGTCCTGAGCTTCCCCATGGACGAGCTCCGCCCCGGCACCGAGGACCGGCCGACGCCCCCAGGGCTGCTCGGCGACATCGTCCTCTGCCCGCAGGTCGCGGAGACACAGGCCCAGGCCGCCGGCCACACCCTCATGGACGAGCTCATCCTGCTCACGACGCACGGACTGCTGCACCTGCTCGGGTTCGACCACGCCGAGCCGGACGAGGAGCGGGAGATGTTCGGGCTGCAGAAGCAGCTCATCCAGGGCTTCGCCGCGTCCGAGCGTCGTCGGCGATGACGGAGCTGCTGCTGCTCGTCGCCGCCGTCCTGCTGGTGGCGTTCGGTGGCCTCATGGCCGCGATCGACGCGGCGTACAGCGTCACCTCCCGCGCCGGTCTGGCCGACATGGCCACGGAGGGCCGCCGCGCGAAGGCGCTGGAACGGATCGCCGCCGATCTCGACGCGCACGTCAACGCCGTCGCCTTCATCCGCGTCCTCGCGGAGGTGACGGCCGCCGTGCTGGTGACGGTCGCGTTCACGATCATGTTCGAGAGCATCTGGTGGGCCATGCTCGCCGCGGCCATCCTGATGACCGGCATCACCTTCGTCCTCGTCGGGGCGAGTCCGCGCACGTTCGGGCATCAGCATGCCGAGAGCATGATCCGGGGCAGCGCGAACGTCGTCCGCGGGCTGCGCATCATCCTCGGGCCGATCGCCCAGGGACTCGTCGTCCTCGGAAACCGGGTGACGCCGGGTACCGGACGCAGCTCATTCTCCAGCGAGGATCAGCTGCTGAGCATGGTCGACGAGGCCGCGTCCAACGACCTCATCGAGGAGGACGACCGCGACCTCATCCACTCGGTGTTCGACTTCACGGACCAGTTCGTCCGCGCGGTGATGGTGCCGCGCACGGAGATGGTCACCGTGGGTGCGGAGGCGACGACCGACGAGGCCATGTCGCTCTTCCTGCATCGCGGCGTGTCCCGCATGCCCGTGGTCGACGACGAGGCCGACGACGTCGTCGGGGTGCTGTACCTCAAGGATCTCGTGCAGTTCGCGTACCGCGACGACAGTGCCTGGCGTGCGGCGTCCATCCGCCCGATCGCACGACCGGCCACGTTCGTCCCCGAGTCGATGCGCGCCGAGACCCTGCTGCAGCAGATGAAGCGCGATGCCGTGCATGTGTGCCTGGTGATCGACGAGCACGGCGGCATCTCGGGGCTCGTGACGCTGGAGGACCTGATCGAGGAGCTCGTCGGGGAGATCTCGGACGAGTACGATCAGGTATCCGCGGAGTTCGTGGATCTCGGTGCCGGACGCTACCGCGTCAGCTCGCGGCTGTCGCTGGAGGATGTGGGCGATCTGTTCGGCCTCGAGCTCGAGGATGAAGACGTCGACTCGATCGGCGGGCTGCTCGGGAAGGCGCTCGGACAGGTCCCGCAGCCCGGCGCGACCGCGGTCGTGGACGGCCTGGTCCTCACGGGTGGCGCCTCGCGAGGGCGCGGCCGAGGGATCGCGACGGTGTTCGTCGAGAGGGCGGCAGAAGCCGACGAGGCGCAGGAAGAAGGAGAGCGACGCGATGACTGAGGACACCCGGAGCGGGTTCGTGACCTTCGTCGGCCGACCGAACGTCGGAAAGTCCACCCTGACGAATGCGCTGGTGGGCGACAAGATCGCCATCACGAGCGAGAAGCCGCAGACCACCCGCCGGGCGATCCGCGGCATCCTCAACCGCCCCGACGGACAGCTCGTCATCGTGGACACCCCCGGCATACACAAGCCGCGCACGCTCCTGGGCGAGCGGCTGAACGACCTCGTGGAGCAGGTCCTGGGAGACGTCGACGTGATCGGCTTCTGCGTGCCCGCGACCGAGAAGGTCGGTCCGGGCGATCGGCGCATCGCCGCGTCGCTCGACGGCTACCCGCGCGCGCAGAAGATCGCGATCGTCACGAAGACCGATGCCGCGGGGCGCGACGAGATCACCGAGCGGCTGATGGAGGTGGACTCCCTCCGGGAGGACTGGGCCGCGGTGATCCCGCTGTCGGCGCTGACGCACGACCAGCTCGAGGTGCTCGCGGACGAGATCCTGCAGCTCATGCCGGAGGGGCCCGCGCTGTACCCCGAGGGCGTCACCACGGACGAGTCGACCGAGGACCGCATCGCCGAGATCATCCGCGAGGCCGCCCTCGACGGCGTGCGCGACGAGCTCCCGCACTCGATCGCCGTCGTCGTCGACGACATCGCCCCGCGCGAGGACAGCGACCTCACCGACGTTCATGCCTCGATCGTCGTCGAGCGGGACAGCCAGAAGGCGATCATCATCGGCCACAAGGGCAAGCGTCTCCGCGACGTGGGAGCGCGCGCCCGCGCCGGCATCGAGGACCTTCTCGGGACCCGCGTGTTCCTCGGGCTCCACGTCAAGGTCGCGAAGGAGTGGCAGCGCGACCCCAAGCAGCTCGGGCGGCTCGGGTTCTGACATGCCGGACTGCAGGACGTCGGAGGCGGCGGGCCGACCGCCGACCCCACCGACATGATCGGCCGCGGCGAAGACCCGAGCTCGCTGCGGAACGAGGTCTTCACACGAGTGTTCGATGAGCACTGGGCGGCGGTGCGCCATCACATCGAGGGCGTCGTCCCGGATGACGACGAGGTCAGCGAGATCGTGTCGGAGGTCTTCCTCGACGCGTGGTCGCGGCTGCGCCCCACCCGTCCGCCGGGGAAGGTCTGGCTGCTCCGTCAGACCGACCGTCACCTCCGCGCGCGGGCTCGTCGCTCCTCCGTCGTGCACGGGGCGATCGACGCGGTGCATTCGGGGCTCTCCGGCGACCCGGAGAGCCTTGGCGGGTTCGGGCGCAGCGAGGTGCTCAGAGCTTTGGGTGTCCTCACGCCGGGGCAACGGCGTATCATCATGCTCACGTACTGGGATGGACTCGCGGTGGGGGAGATTGCGGAACTGCTGCGTGCTTCCGAGTCCCGGGTGCGGAAGACGCTGGCGCGGGCCGAAGAACGGCTGCGCGCCACGCTGGGACTGGAGGGGACGGGGAGTGCGTGATGTCTGACAATGCCCTGCTTGAGCGTGTGCTCGTGGAGGCCGATCCCGCGCGCACCCCGCGAGATGCTCCTCCGGACGCGCGCGCCATCGCCGCGCGCGACCGCATCATCCGGTCCGCGGGTGCCCCGCGACGCCGGCGAGCACGGACGATCGGCTGGGCGGCAGGGCTGACGGCTGTCGCCGCGTCCGCCGCTGTGGCGATCGGTGTCCTCCTCCCGCAGGGAGCCGCCGTGGCGGGAGCGCCGTCTCCGCTCGTGTTCGAGGATGCCGGTTCGCTGGGTGACACGGTGGCCGCGGCGGAGGCGGATCTCGCGGTCTTCAGTCCACCAGCGGAACCGGAGCGCTCGACACGCACGGCCTTCTGGTCGTACAACGTCGAGGTCGACACCGAACGGGCCGAGGTCGTGCCGCAGTTCGCGACCTTCACCTGGGAGGAGGACCTCTCGGGAGAGGCCGTCGCCATCAACGGTGAGCCGTACGCGCCGACGGATGCGGTGGCGAACGGGCAGGCCGAGGTGAAGAGCACGGGCGAGGTGGCATCCCGTGTCGTCCTCGCTCCGGGTGAGTTCGTCACTCCCGTCGTCGCTGTCCCGGGCGATTCCGCTGAGGACGTCCGGGCATTGCTGGTCGCCTTCGACATGCCTGAGCAGCCGACCGCGTTCGAGGTGGTGACGGCGATCACCTCCGTCTTCGGGCAGTGGACGCTCACGAACGCGCAGCACGCCGAGCTGCTGGCCTTGATCGAGGAATCCGGGGGCGCGGAGGCTCTGGGGACGACGAACGATCGTCTCGGCCGCCCGGTCTCCGGTATCCGTGTGGTCTCTGCCGACGGCGTCGTCCGTGACGACGTGCTCGTATCGCTCGACACCGGCCGCATCGTGGGTCTCGAACGGACTGTGCTCAAGGACGACGGGGTGTTCCCCGCGGGGGCGATCGTCGACTACCGGATGTGGGACATCGACGAGGAGATGCTGCGATGACGCGGCAGCGCATCGCCGTCGTGGTCGGACTGGCCCTGGTCCTGACCGGAGCAGGCGGCCCTGTCGTCGCGGCCACGGCTGAGGAGCCGCCGCTCGACCCGCTGATGGTGCGCATCCTCGACGAGGTGCCCGGTGGCGTGGTGATCGACGCCGGCAGCGCCGTATGGCCGAAGCTCGACATGGAGTACACCTCGAACATGGCGACCGTCCGCACGATGGCGCGAGCGGTCGGGAACTGTGCGACCGGTCGCATCTGCGCGTACCGGGAGCTCAATCGCGTCGGCGCCATGCTGAGCTGGGGAAGCTGTACGACCATCGCGATCCCGTCCTCCTTCGCGACGAAGTCGGCGGCGAACGCCCGCACCTCCGGTTACATGCAGGTCCGGAACGGGAGCACAGTCCTGGCGACGGTCTCCGCCAATGCGTGGAGCAACGTCTCCGGCTCGGCGACCAACATCCGCTGCTTCCTCTGACGGCAGGACGGCTGACCATGGCGAGGCACTGGGTGGCGGAGGCGGCGGGATCTCCCGATTCGTGGGAGTTCGAGGAGTATGAGCCCGCGGCGCCGCGCGAGGGCGAGGTCACGATCCGGGTCCGGGCCGCGGGGGTGAATCCGGCCGACGCGAAGCATGTCGCCGCCGCCCGGCCGGGGATCGAGTTCCCGGTGCCCATCGGCTACGAGGTCTCGGGTGAGCTCGCGGCGATCGGCCCCGCGACCCGCATCGGTTCCGGTGAGGCCGAGGTCGGCGATGAGGTCGTGGCGTTCCGCGTGCGGGGCGGTTACGCGACCGAGGTCACGGTGCCCGCGGCGAAGGTGTTCGCGAAGCCGTCCACGCTCACCCACCCGGAAGCGGCCAACCTCCTGCTCGTCGGCACGACGGCCGCGGAGATGCTCGCCGTCACCGGGGCGACGCCGGGGGAGACGGTCCTGCTGCATGGGGCGTCCGGCGCGGTGGGTGTCAGCGTGCTTCAGCAGGCGCGGCTCCGGGAGGTCCGGGTCATCGGCACCGCCAGCCCCAAACGCTTCGGCGAGGTCCGCCGTTTCGGTGGGATCCCGGTGGCCTACGGCTCCGGACTCGCTGATCGGGTGCGCGCGCTGGCCGACGGGCCGATCGCGGCGGCTCTGGACGCGGTGGGCACGGACGAGGCCGTCGACGTGTCCGTCGCCCTGGTGTCCGATCGCCGCCGGATCGTCACGATCGCGAACTTCGCGCGAGCGTCGGCCGACGGGTTCCTCGCGATCGCGGGGTCGATGCCCGACAGCGCCCGGTTCCGCGACGAGGTGCGCAGCGAGCTCATCGCCCTGGCGCAGAACGGTGACCTGGTGGTGCCGCTCGCACGCACGTTCCCGCTCGCCGAGGCGCCCGAGGCCCATCGGCTCCTCGCCACCGGTCACCCGGGCGGCAAGCTCGCCCTGGTCACCGACGCCTAGTCGATCTCGCGGAGCGCAGACGTGACGACGACCACGTCCTCGCCGTACTCGGCATCGACCGCGTCCTGCAGCGTCCCGTCGTCCCAGACGACCTGGAGCCACACGTAGCCGCGGTCCGTCGACAGGGCGAGCGCGTCCGCGCCGAGGCGTCCGGCGATGTCGTTCTGCACCCGATTCAGCTCGTCCGCCGAGCTCGTGCCGTCGACGCCGGCCGTCGGATCCTCCGGAACCATCGGATCGTAGAGGGCGAGGAGCGACGGGGGATCGGTCACCGTGAATCGCTCGCCGTCCCAGGTGCCGGTCACCGCGTAGGCCCCCCACCGCGTCTCGCCGGACGCCTCGCGGCCGTCCAGGCCATCCCAGCTCCAGTCGTCGAGCGGGACGCCGTCGCACTGCGGCGGATACGACTCGCGGATCGCGTCGAGACACAGCCGCACGTCCCCGGACTCGTCGAGCACGGTTCCTGTGGCGACGACGCGCCCCTTCGGTGGTGCGGGTTCCGCCTCCTCCAGGAGCATGTCCGAGGGGACGGTCGTGCTTGTCGGCGGAGCGGACGCTCCCGGCGCAGTGGCACAGCCAGCCAGCAGCACCAGCACTGCCGTCGCGACGCCGACGGCGGTGACAGGGCGGTCGCGGAGGATGCTCATACCGACCAGTGTCGCGCGGGCACGCATCGTCTCAGACGTCGAAACGGCTGCGGCTTCCCTGCTAGCATGACCACATGCCTTTCGGCGGTCTGCTTCTTCTTAGCTGCCGCGACGAGTCCTGACACTAGGGCCTTCCTCGTCGCGGCGCTTGTGTTGGCCCGTCCATTTCGACGAAGAGAAGTAGCCCATCATGCAGAACACTCAGCGCCCGTCCGCAATGCCGATCCACAAGTACCGGCCCTTCCACGAGCAGATCACCGTCCACCTGCCCGATCGCACCTGGCCCGACGCCCGCATCACCGAGGCCCCGCGCTGGTGTGCGGTCGACCTCCGCGACGGCAACCAGGCCCTGATCGACCCGATGTCCCCCGAGCGCAAGCGCGTCATGTTCGAGCTGCTCGTGAGCATGGGGTACAAGGAGATCGAGGTCGGCTTCCCCTCGGCAAGTCAGACCGACTTCGACTTCGTGCGTCAGCTGATCGAGGAGAACCTCATCCCGGATGACGTCACGATCCAGGTCCTGACGCAGGCACGCGAGCATCTGATCGCGCGCACCTACGAGGCCATCGCCGGTGCCAAGCAGGCCATCGTGCACCTGTACAACTCCACGAGCGTGCTGCAGCGCGAGGTCGTGTTCCGCACCGACAAGCAGGGCATCATCGACATCGCGCTCGAGGGCGCTCGGCTGTGCCGTCGGTTCGAGAAGACGATCCCGGACACGCAGGTGTACTACGAGTACTCCCCGGAGAGCTACACCGGCACCGAGCTGGAGTTCGCGGTCGACGTCTGCAACCAGGTCATCGAGGTCTTCGAGCCGACCCCCGACCGCAAGGTCATCATCAACCTCCCAGCCACGGTCGAGATGGCGACGCCGAACGTCTACGCCGACTCGATCGAGTGGATGAGCCGCAACCTCGCCCACCGGGAGAACGTGATCCTGTCGCTGCACCCGCACAACGACCGCGGGACCGCGATCGCCGCGGCCGAGCTGGGGTACATGGCCGGAGCCGACCGCATCGAAGGGTGCCTGTTCGGCAACGGGGAGCGCACGGGCAACGTCGATCTCGTCGCGCTGGGCATCAACATGTTCACGCAGGGCATCGACCCGCAGATCGACTTCAGCGACATCGACCAGGTCAAGCGCACGGTCGAGTACTGCAACCAGCTGCCTGTGCCCGAGCGCAGCCCGTGGGCCGGGGACCTCGTCTTCACGGCGTTCAGCGGCTCGCACCAGGATGCCATCAAGAAGGGTTTCGAGGCCATGGCCGCCAAGGCCGAGGCACAGGGCGTGACGGTCGACGAGATCGAATGGGCCGTGCCGTATCTGCCCGTCGACCCGAAGGACCTCGGTCGCTCCTACGAGGCCGTCATCCGCGTGAACTCCCAGTCGGGCAAGGGCGGCGTCGCGTACCTGCTCAAGTCCGACCACGCGATCGACCTGCCGCGCAAGCTCCAGATCGAGTTCTCCGGGGTCGTGCAGGCCAAGACGGATGCCGAGGGTGGCGAGGTCACCAGCGAGCAGATCTGGTCGATCTTCACCGACGAGTACCTGCCGGCCGTCGACACCGAGGCGAAGTGGGGCCGGTTCGAGCTGCTCGCCACGCAGACCCGGAGCGACATGTCCGGTGACGTCGTGCTCGACGTCGTGCTGCGGGACGACGACCAGGAGGTCTCCGTGTCGGGCAACGGCAACGGTCCGGTCGCCGCGTTCGTGGAGGTACTCCGGGGCCAGGGCTTCGACATCACGGTCTACGACTACGTCGAGCACGCTCTCAGCGCCGGTGGCGACGCGCAGGCCGCCGCGTACGTCGAGCTGCAGGTGGGCGACCAGCGCCTGTGGGGCGTCGGCATCGACGGCGACATCTCGACCGCATCGCTCAAGGCGATCGTGTCCGGTGTGAACCGTTCGATCCGCAGCCGTCAGCAGGAGCTGGCCGCCGTCTGACCCTCTTTCGAATCGCGCGATTTGTCGTATTCGGCCGCCCGATGCGACCAATCGCGCGATTCGAAGTGGGGGATCAGTCCATCCATTGCACCAGCTGCCAGATGAGGCCGTTGGGGTCGGCGAACTGGCAGTACCGCTCACCCCAGGGCTCGGTCTCGGGAGCGGTCACCACGCGAGCGCCCGCAGCGGCGATGCGCGCGAACTCCTCCTCGATCTCGTCGACGACGAAGACGATCAGGGTGCCCTGACCGGCGGATCCGGCGATCTCTTCCGGGCGGAACGTCGACAGTCCCGTCTTGAGGAAGATGACGTTGGGGACCGGCCCTGGATGCTGCAACGAGACGAAGCCCTCCGCGGACATCGCCTCCTCGAACCCGAAGTGGGTCATGGCGAAAGCGGCGGAGGCGGCGACGTCGGGGACGTTGAGCGAGAGGGCGGTCTGCGTGATGTTCACGGTTCTCCATTCTGAAAGTCTGTACAGCGTATAGGGTTAAGGCGCGAGCGGTCTAGGCTATTCCCGATGGCCAAGAACCTCGTCGATCTGCTCTGGCGGCACAGCCCCGTTGCTCCGCCGGCGTCGCAGCGCGGGCCGAAGGCGCGACACTCGGCCGATGACGTCGTCGACCGCGCCGTCGCGTTGGCTGACGCCGACGGGCTCGGCGCGGTGACGATCCGGTCTCTCGCGCAGAGCCTCGACCTGACGCCGATGTCGATCTACACCCACGTCAACAGCCGCGCCGACCTGCTCGTCCTGATGGCGGACGCGATGCACACCAGGATGCTCGTCGCGCCTGTGCAGGACTCCGGGTGGCGTGCGGCGGTCCGGGCGATCGCCGAGGACAACCTGCGTCTCCTCCGGACCCACCCGTGGCTCATCGACATCCACGATCCGCGGGTCGCGCTCGGCCCTGGCACCATCGCCAAGTACGACCGGGAGCTCCACGCCTTCGACGGCCTCGGTCTCGGTGCTGTGGAGCGCGACGCGGCGCTGACCTTCGTGCTGGATTTCACCCTCTCCGCGGCAGCACGCATGCGCGATGAGGAGGGTGCGGAGTCGTTCGCGGCATCGTGGGCGGAGGCGGCACCGCGCCTGGCGACCTACCTGGGCGACGAGATGCCGCTCGCTCGATCGGTGGGCCAGGCTGCCGGGGAAGCCATGGGTGGGCCCTACGACGCGCGAACGGCGTGGGAGTTCGGTCTCGCGCGCGTGATCGACGGGCTCGCCGCCACCTGACCCTCTTTCGAATCGCGCGATTGGTCGTATTCGGCCGCCGGATGGAGCCAATCGCGCGATTCGAAGTCAGTCCCGGGGCTTCACGATCGGGATCGCACCGGTTTCCGCGGCGACCTTGCGGCGGTAGAGCCGCCGCTGCTCCGGCAGCGAGACGTCGAATGTCACCGCGAGGATCCGGATCACGGCGGTCACGACGATGCCGATGACGGCTGCGAGGGGGATGGGCATCCCGACGGCGTTCGCGACGACGATGAACGTGCAGCCGGCGGCCGCAGCCACGGCATACAGGGAGCCGACGTGCATGATCGCCGTCGGCAGGCCCATCAGCATGTCGCGGAGCACGCTCCCGCCGACCGCGGCGCAGACTCCGATGAAGACCGCGGGAACCTCGGGGATGCCGAAGGCGAGGGCCTTGCTCGTCCCGAAGGCGCCGAACATCCCGATCACGACGGCGTCCAGCACCACGATCGCCGTGTTGAGCCGCGTGAAGAGTCCGGCCAGCAGCATGCCGAGCAAGGCCGCACCCGCTGCGGTGACCAGATACCACTGGTTCTGCAGGGTGGCCGGTGTCTGTCCGAGCAGGATGTCGCGGATGAGACCGCCGCCCATGCCGATCATGATCCCGATGATCGCGACGCCTAGCCAGTCGAGCCGGCGCTGCCCCTGGAATCCGGCGGCGAACATCGCGCCCTGCACTCCGCCGAGGCCGACGCCGAGGAGGTCCGCCCACAGCGGAATGGTGAAGAGCGGTTCGGTCACGCGTCCATTGTCGCGCACGGAGGATAATCGAAGGGTGCCCACCTACCGAGACGAAGCGGTGATCCTGCGCACCCACAAGCTGGGTGAGGCGGATCGCATCGTCACGATGTTGTCCCGGCGGCACGGCAAGGTGCGCGCGGTCGCCAAGGGCGTGCGTCGCACCTCCTCGAAGTTCGGCTCCCGCCTCGAGCCGTTCATGGTCGCCGACGTGCAGCTCTACGAAGGCCGCTCACTCGACATCGTGCAGCAGGCGGAGTCGCTCGGGGCCTACGGCACGGACATCGCCGCGCACTACGATCGGTTCACCGCCGCGAACGCCATGGTCGAGACCGCCGACCGCCTCAGCGACGCCGAGGCCACCCCGGAGCAGTACCTCCTGCTCGTCGGAGGGCTGCGGGCGCTGTCCCGCGGCGAGCACGCCCCGCGCAGCATCCTCGATTCGTACCTGCTGCGGGTCATGTCCCTCTCCGGGTGGGCGCCGTCCCTCGAGGACTGCGCGCGCTGCGGGGCTCCGGGGCCGCACTCCGTCTTCGTCGCGCAGCTGGGCGGACTCGTGTGTCACGCCGACGCGCCCGCCGGCAGCCCGCGGATCGCCGAGAAGACACTCACACTGCTGCGTGCGCTGATCCGTGGCGACTGGGACCTCATCGACGCGGCCCCGCACGCCGACACCGCCGCCGCGTCCGGTCTCGTCGCGGCGTACGCCCAGTGGCACCTGGAGCGGGGCATCCGCTCGCTCGCGCACGTGTCGTCCACCCCCGGAGAAGGAGCACGGTGAGCCCGAAGCCCTACACGCACAAGGACGCCGTGCCGTATCGGCCGATCGACTGGACCGGCGTGTACCCGCCCGCGTTCCCGGCCGTCCCGGAGCACGTCGCCATCGTCATGGACGGCAACGGCCGCTGGGCGAACCGCCGCGGCCTCAACCGTATCGAGGGCCACAAGGCCGGGGAGGAGGTGCTGCTCGACGTCGTCGCCGGCGCGATCCAGGCCGGCGTGAAGCATCTCTCCGTCTATGCGTTCTCCACCGAGAACTGGGCCCGGTCGCCCGAGGAGGTCCGCTTCCTCATGGGGTACAACCGCGATGTCCTGCACCGCCGTCGCGATCAGCTCAACGAGTGGGGTGTGCGCGTGCGGTGGGCGGGGCGCAAGCCGCGTCTGTGGGGGAGCGTCATCAAGGAGCTGCAGTACGCCGAGCAGCTCACCCGCGACAACGACGTGCTTACCCTCACCATGTGCGTCAACTACGGCGGCCGGGTCGAACTCGTCGACGCGATGCGGGCCATCGCGGCCGATGTCGCGGCCGGGCGGGTGAAGCCGAACGCGATCAGCGAGAAGACGATCCGTCGTCACCTCTACGTCCCGGACATGCCGGACGTGGACCTGTTCCTGCGCAGCTCGGGGGAGCAGCGCACCTCCAACTTCCTGCTGTGGCAGTCGGCCTACGCCGAGATGGTGTTCCTCGACACCCTGTGGCCCGACTTCTCGCGCGAGGAGCTCTGGCGCGCGATCGGGGTCTACCTCTCCCGGGACCGGCGCTTCGGCGGCGCGGTGGACACTCCGACCTCGGCCTGAGCCCGCAGCCAGCGCTCCGTCTCGCGGGGATGCGTGAGTCGCACGATCGTGAGGTGGGGGAAGCGCTCCTGCACCGCGGGAAAACGTTCGGACCACTTGTGCAGCGTCGCCGTCTGCCAGGCCAGGATGCTCTCCTCCGGCGGGGCCCCCAGCATCCGCCAGATCGGCTTCTCGACGTTGCCGTTCCACATCCGGGTGCGGAGGATGCTGCGGCTGAGGGTGCGCCGGAGCAGACGCGACCGCACCACGCGGTACGGGTAGTCGAGCCAGAGCGCGAGCTGCGCTCTCGGAGTCAGGATCTCGTCGGTGCCCTTGCTCGTGTACTGCCACTCGGTCACCCAGCGCTCCTCCGCGGCGAAGGCGCGCACGTCGTCGAGGAACTCCGCCCGCGGGGTCCAGTCCGGCCCGTGGAACAGGCCGTCGATCTCCACGTGACGGAGGTCCCAGAGGGCGGCGAGCCGTCGGGACAGAGTCGTCTTCCCCGACCCGGTGACGCCCGCGACGAGCACCCGTGCGGGCCGGAAGGGCAGCGGATCGTCGGCGGAGAGCATCCGAGGATTCTACTGACGGAATACGTCGGACGCGCGGACGGTTGACCACGGTGTGACTGAACCCATCTCCATCGACATCTGGTCCGACATCGCCTGCCCCTGGTGCTACATCGGCAAGCGCAACCTCGAGAAGGGTCTCGAAGCGGTCGCGGCCGACGAGGACGCTCCGCAGGTCACGGTCACCTTCCACTCCTTCGAGCTCTCCCCGGACACCCCGGTCGACTTCGACGGCGATGAGGTCGATTTCCTCTCCGGCCACAAGGGCATGCCGCGCACGCAGGTCGAGCAGATGCTCGCCAACGTCACGAACGTCGCCGCGAACGCGGGCCTGCAGTACCGGTTCGACCTGCTGCAGCACACGAACACGGTGAAGGCGCACGAGCTGCTGCACTTCGCGAAGGCCGAGGGCCGCCAGCACGAGATGGAGGAGCGGCTCATGTCCGCCTACTTCACCGAGGGCAAGCACGTCGGACGCATCGACGACCTCGTCGCCCTCGCCGCCGAGGTGGGCCTCGATGCCGATCGCGCCCGCGCCGCACTCGAGAGCGAGCAGTACCTCGCCGACGTCCGTCAGGACCAGGCGCAGGCTCGCGCCTACGGGATCCAGGGGGTGCCGTTCTTCGTGGTCGACGGCCAGTACGGCATCAGCGGCGCGCAGCCGCCGGCGGCGTTCGAGAACGTGATCCGCGACCTCTGGGCGCAGCGCAGCACGGCCGTCGAGGCCTGACCCGCACCGACAGACGACGGCGGGGACCCCGGGTCGGAGGTCCCCGCCGTTCTGCTGCCCGGGCTCAGAGGCGCTGCTGGCGCGGCCCGAGGGGGAGCGGCTCCATCGGCTGATCGTTCGCCGTCAGGTCGATGCCGAGGTCCCGCGCATAGACGACGCGCGTGGCGATCGTGACCTCCTCGCCGGCCTCCGTCAGCTCGAACACCCGGCCGCCCCGGAGGCGATTGCGCTCGGCGCCGGCCAGACCGTAGGCGCCGAAGCCGGTCCCCGGGGCATAGCCCAGCATCACGCCGTAGTAGTCGCCCATGTAATCGTTGACGTGGTCGTGCCCGACGAACACACCCTTCACGTCGCCGCGTTCGAGGATCGCGTTGAACATCCCCGAGTTGAACGGCCCGGGGCATTCGTCCTCGTTGCGTTCGCCGACGATGCCGTGGCGGGCCTTGCCGCGAGCGGCGTCGGCCGCCGTTCGGGTGTCCACACCGCCCCACCACATGAAGCGGTGCTCCCACAGCGCGATGTGGAGGAACATGAGGCCGGGTACCTTGCGCCCTCTGCGCTGCTCCAGCCGTTGCGACTGGTCGCGGTACCAGGCGACCTGGTCCATGCGCAGCCAGTCCCAGGCCGGGTAACCGGCGAAGTCCTGGCCGTCGATGGCGTCCGGCGCGTAGCGGCCCGAGTCCATCAGCCAGAGGGCGAACGCCTCCCGGTTCTTCTTGGCGGCGGAGCCGATCGTCACGATCGTGTTGCTCGTACCCGTCACGCCGCGGGTGTTCTCGGCGTTCACGTTGTACTCGTACGACCGGTAGATCTTCAGCATCCCGGCTTCGTCGACACCGGACTGCGGCAGCGAGTCCTCGTCGTGGTTGCCGTAGGTGACCGCCCACGGGATGCGACGGGACTCCATCGGCATGACGACGTTGTTGATGGCCTGCTTCACCGCCAGCCGCGTCTCGCAGCCGCCCGTGATCACGTCGCCGTTGATGACCACGAAGTCCGGCGTCTCCTGGTCGAGCACCTTCTCCATCAGCTCGACGGTGCGACGGTCGGTGAGCTCGTCGTCCTGCGTGTCATTGAACTGCACCACCGTGAAGGTGCCGTCCGCGCGGAAGCGCAGGCTCCGCGCCTGCCCGCCACCCGGCGACGCCGGGGCGATCGTCGCTGCGGCGGCTCCGGTGCCGAGGGGGAGGGCGGTACCGAGCGCACCGAGCGCTCCCGCGGTGAGGACAGTTCGCCGGCTGAGGGGCAGTCGGTCGGGCATGCGTGGTCTCCTTCGTCTTCGGCGCGTGTCGCCGCGGTGAGACTAGGGACGCCACATGTCGACGGGGAGACCGGAAGGTGAACGCGGGCGGCCGCGTACGGCGCCGGGACGCGGTGCGCGCGTGACGCAGAGGTGAACGATGCTCAGCGGGGGAGCGCGGCCTCGATCGCCTGGACGATCTCTGGGGCGTCGGGCTTCTGCTTCGGCCGGAAGCGGAGCACGTCGCCGTCCGGCAGCACGAGGAACTTCTCGAAGTTCCACTCGACGCGGCCGGCCTTGCCGCCCGCGTCCGGTGTCTCCTTGAGAGCCTTGTAGAGCTCGGCGGCGTTCTTGCCGTTGACCTTGATCTTGTCGTTCACCGGGAAGGAGACGCCGTACGTCGTGGAGCAAAACTCGAGGATCTCGTCGACCGACCCGGGCTCCTGGCCGAAGAACTGGTTGCAGGGGAAGCCGACCACGGTGAAGCCGCGGTCGCCGAACCGGCGCTGCAGCTCCTCCAGCTGCTCGTACTGCGGGGTAAGTCCGCACTTCGAGGCGACGTTCACCACGAGCACCACGTCGGCGCCGAGATCGTCCAGTGTCTTCTCCTGCCCCTGGGCGTCTGTGAAGGGGATGGAACGGAGCGCGCGATCGGTCATATGCACAGCTTAGGTCGCCGCATCCCCACCGGCTCCGGGTCTGGGAGAATGGACACGCCATGACTCTCGCCACCGCCCCCGCCCGCCCCCTCCGCATCGGCCCGATCGACCTCGACGTGCCGGTCGTCCTCGCGCCGATGGCCGGGATCACGAACACGGCCTTCCGACGCCTGTGCCGGGAGTACGGGGCCGGCCTCTATGTCAGCGAGATGATCACCTCGCGTGCGCTGGTCGAGCGCAACGAGACGACCATGCGACTGATCCGGCACCACGAGTCGGAGACACCGCGGTCCATCCAGCTCTACGGCGTCGATCCGAAGACCATCGCCGAGGCCGTCCGCATCATCGTCGCGGAAGACCACGCGGATCACATCGACCTCAACTTCGGCTGCCCGGTTCCGAAGGTGACGCGCAAGGGCGGCGGAGCGGCGCTGCCGTGGAAGTCGAAGCTCTTCTCGGACATCGTCGATCAGGCCGTCAAGGCCGCCGGCGACATCCCGTTGACGGTGAAGATGCGCAAGGGCATCGACCGCGACCACCTCACGTTCCTCGACGCCGGGCGGGCCGCCGAGGACGCTGGAGCCGCCGCCGTGGCTCTGCACGCCAGGACCGCGAGCGAGTTCTACTCCGGTCACGCCGACTGGAGCGCGATCGGCGAGCTCAAGCAGGCCGTGACCAGCATCCCCGTGCTCGGCAACGGCGACATCTGGTCGGCGGACGACGCCGTGCGGATGATGGCGGAGACCGATTGCGACGGCGTGGTCGTCGGCCGCGGGTGTCTGGGACGGCCGTGGCTGTTCGGGCAGCTCGCCCTCGCGTTCGGGGGAGAGGGCAAGACGGTCGACGCGACCCTGGGCTTCGTCGCCGATGCGTTCCGCCGTCACGCGGAGCTGCTCGTCGAGTTCTTCGAGGACGAGGACCGCGGCTGCCGCGACATCCGCAAGCACGTCTCCTGGTACTTCAAGGGCTATCCGGTGGGCGGAGACATCCGCACCGGCCTCGCGACGGCTTCGAGCCTGCAGGAGATCGACGACCTCCTCGGCCGGCTGGATCGCGCGGCGCCGTATCCGGGAGCGGACGCCGAAGGGCAGCGCGGACGCGCGGGACACCCGAAGAAGACCGCCCTTCCGGAGAAGTGGCTGGAGTCGCGCGAGCTCGCCTCGTCGGCGTCGGAGATGATGCGTGGAGCGGAGATCGAGAACAGTGGCGGATGACCCCCGGGTCGGCGCGCGCGCCGACGGCTACGACCCGCGCGACGCGGAGCGCTTCATCGCGGAGACCCATCGTTCCGAGCGAGACGACTTCGCCCGCGACCGCGCCCGGGTGCTGCACTCCGCGGCTCTGCGGCGGCTCGCCGCGAAGACGCAGGTGCTCAGCCCCGCCAGTACGGCCGACTTTGCCCGCAATCGCCTGACCCACTCGCTCGAGGTCGCGCAGGTCGGCCGAGAGCTCGCGGCCGCTCTCGGCGTCTCTGCGGACGTGGTGGACACCGCGTGCTTGAGCCACGATCTCGGCCACCCGCCGTTCGGCCACAACGGGGAGCGGGCCCTGAACGAGTGGGCCGAGGCCATCGGCGGCTTCGAGGGCAACGCCCAGTCGCTGCGCATCCTCACCCGGCTCGAGGCGAAGGTGCTCGACGCCGACGGCGCCTCCGTCGGCCTGAACCTCACGCGCGCGAGTCTCGACGCGACCTGCAAGTATCCGTGGACCGTCGACAGTCCCGTCCCCGACCCCGGGGGCCGGCTCAAGTTCGGCGTGTACCCGGAGGACGAGGCGGTGTTCCGTTGGATGCGGGAGGGAGCGCCAGGGCGGCTGCGCTGCATCGAGGCGGAGATCATGGATCTCTCCGACGACATCGCCTACTCGGTGCATGACTTCGAGGACGCGATCGTCAACGGGTACGTCGACGTCGCTCAGCTCGCCGACCCCGCGGCCCACGAAGCCCTGCTCAGTCGGATCCAGCAGTGGGTCGGCTACGACTTCACGCGTGACGAGCTCGCCGATGCCCTCTACCGGCTCGCCTCGCAGCCGATGTGGCTCGCGTCCTTCGACCGCTCCCGACAGGACCTCGCCCGGCTCAAGAACCTCACCAGCGACCTCATCGGCCGGTTCGCCCGCGCGGCTGTCTCGGCCACGCGCGAGGCCTTCGGAGGCACGCGCCTGGTCCGCTACAACGCGCACGTGATCGTGCCCCGCGTCGTCGAGGTCGAGATCGCGGTTCTCAAGGGGATCATGGGGCAGGCGATCGTCACGATCGATGCCAGGAAGGGTGTCTACAAGGAGCAGCGGAGGGTCCTCAAGCGGCTGGCCGACGCCCTGTGGTCGACGGACACCCTGTGGTCGGCCGGCGCCGACGTGCTGGAGCCCGCGTTCGCAGCCGACTTCGTCGCCGCCGAGGGCGACGCGGAGCGGGCGCGCGTGGTCGTGGACCAGATCGCGAGCCTGACCGATCAGAGTGCGATCGACTGGCACAACCGGCTGGTCGGCGAGATCGACCCGGCGGAGGTCGGCATCTGGACGCCGCGTCACGCGCGCCCCGGCGCGCGCACGCCTGTCGAGAGGCGGCCCGTCGCAGAAGGCGCCCGCTGATGCCCCGCATCCGGCAGGCCGACGTCGACGAGGTCAAAGCCCGCACCAACATCGCGGACATCGTGGGGGAGCGCGTCGCCCTCAAGTCCGCGGGGGTGGGGTCCCTCAAGGGACTGTGCCCGTTCCACGACGAGAAGAGCCCCAGCTTCCACGTGCGTCAGCAGGTCGGCTACTACCACTGCTTCGGCTGCGGGGAGTCGGGCGACGTGTACTCCTTCCTCCGCGCGATGGACCACGTGAGCTTCACGGAGGCGGTCGAGCGGCTCGCGGGCCGCATCGGCTACACCCTGCATTACGAGGACGGCGGCCCGGCGCCGGAGACCAGTGGTCGCAGCCGCCTGTACGCAGCGAACACGGCGGCCGCGGAGTTCTTCCGGTCCCAGCTGCTGTCGCCGGATGCGGAGGCGGCCCGCCGGTTCCTCGGGGAGCGCGGCTTCGACGCCGGGGCGGCTGCGCACTTCGGCGTCGGCTTCGCCCCTCGGGGATGGGACGGCATGCTCAAGGCGCTGACCGCCCAGGGCTTCACGCGCGAGGAGCTGAGCACCGCAGGACTCGTCTCCACGGGACAGCGCGGTGTGTACGACCGGTTCCGCGGCCGCCTCGTCTGGCCGATCCGCGACGTGTCGGGGCAGACGATCGGCTTCGGCGCCCGCAAGCTCTTCGACGACGACCAGGGCCCCAAGTACCTCAACACCCCCGAGACCCCGATCTACAAGAAGGCGCAGGTGCTCTACGGGCTCGACCTCGCCAAGCGGGACATCGCTCGCGGCGACCCCCGCCGGGTCGTGGTCGTCGAGGGCTACACCGACGTGATGGCCTGCCACCTCGCGGGCTTGACGACCGCGGTCGCGACCTGTGGCACGGCCTTCGGCGCCGAGCACATCAAGGTCCTCCGCCGGGTCATGGGCGACGACAACGCGTCCGGGGAGGTGGTGTTCACCTTCGACGGCGACGAGGCGGGGCAGAAGGCCGCCCTGCGCGCGTTCACCGAGGACGACAGGTTCAACGCGCAGACATTCGTCGCGGTCGCACCGGACGGCCTCGATCCGTGCGACCTCCGGCTGCAGCGCGGTGACGCGGCGGTGCGCGGTCTCATGGACGCGAAGCAGCCGATGTTCGAGTTCGCGATCGACCGCAAGCTCGCCGGATTCGACCTCGCCACGGTCGAGGGTCGGGTCGGCGCCCTCCGCGCCGCGGCCCCGATCGTCGCGGAGATCCGCGATCGCCTCCTGCGCCCCGGCTACGAGCGGGTGCTGGCACGCCGTCTCGGCATGGACCCGACCGAGGTGCACGGGGAGGTCGAGCGCGCCGCGCGCGGTGCGCAGGCCGCCGCTCCTCAGCCGCGTCGGGAGGCCTCGCCGCGGGTCGATCCCGCCACGGGCGGACCGGTCGTCGCGGCCGTGACGCTCGCCAGCCTGCCCCGTTCGCCCGACGTCGCCGTGGAGCGCGACGCGCTCATGGGCGCCCTCCAGTACGGTCATCAGATCGATGCCGCGTTGCTGACCCGCGCCCTGGCGGAGCCGTTCCGCACGCCCGGCCTCGATGCGGTGCGCGAGGCGGTCGCCGCGGCCCCCGACCGCAGCCGCGCCGGATGGGTGACGGACGCGGTGAACAGCGTGCGCGAGCCGTACCGCTCGCTCGCGGGCGAGCTGTTGATGACGCCGTTCCCGGCGCGGGATGAGGCCGGCGCGGTGGCGTCCGCGACGGATCTCGCCCGACGGCTGGTCGTGCGCCAGCTCGAGCACGAGAAGCAGGAGCTGCTGGGCGCGGTCCAGCGCGTCCCCGCGGACTCCGACGGCGGGCGCGCGCTGCGGGTGCGGCTGCGGGACATCGACGTGGAGCGCCAGCGGTTCTTCGCCGAGTCGTAACCGGAACGGTCCCGGACGAGACGGCAGGATGGAGATATGCCCCGTACGCCCGAATCCTCGAACGCGATCGAGTGCTCCGATCTGGTCATCGACCGGATCGGTCACGGCACGCCCAATCGCGCGGTCGACGGCGTGACGTTCTCCCTCGCCCCCGGCGGGCTCATCTGCGTCGCGGGACCGACCGGCTCGGGCAAGTCGACCCTCGTCGCCGCGCTTGCAGGTTCCACGGATCCCTCGGTGCGCGTCGTCGGCGGGCGGGCGCAGGTGTGCGGCATCGACATCCGTCGTCCGGGCCGCAAGCATCGCATCCTCACCTATCGCACCGGCTTCGTGCCGCAGGGCGCCGGGGCGGATCTGCCGCCGCAGCTGACGGTCAACGAGGTCATCGCCGAGCCGATCCTCATCCGGGAGAAGCGCGTCAACACCCGCGCGCTCTCCATCCGGGTGGCGACGCTCCTGGATGAGCTCCACCTGCCGCTCGGGACCGCGGCGAAGTTCCCCTACGAGCTCAGCGCGGGCATGCGCCAGCGGGTCGCGATCGCCCGTTCCTTCGTGCTGGAGCCGCGGGTGCTCATCGCCGACGAGATTCTCGCGAACCTCGATCTGGAGGTGCGACCGGTCGTCTTCGACGCCATCACCCGGCGCCGCAAGGAGGAGGGGATGGCGGCTCTCCTCGTCACCAACGACGCGGACTTCATCCGGGAGCTGAACGCCGAGACGCTCATGCTGCGCGGGGGCCACGTCGTCGCGCGTGGCGTCGGCAAGGACCTGCTCTGGGTGCCGAACGCGGAGTCGGATTCCCGCCGCTGAGCGCGACACGCCCGAGGGTCACGGAAGGCGACCCGGTGTCACGAACAGCGTCCCGAGTTTGCTAAGCTTGACGAGTTGCCCGCACCGCGGTGCACATTCCTCGGTAGCTCAATTGGCAGAGCAGCCGGCTGTTAACCGGCAGGTTCTTGGTTCGAGTCCAAGCCGGGGAGCCAACGAGAGAAGCCCCCTCCACGGAGGGGGCTTCTCTCGTTCCCGGACCGCTCGTCTGCGCCCCGGGACACAAGAAGAGCCCCTCCACGCGGAGGGGCTCTTCCTGTCGGGGAGGACGGTTCAGCCGACGCCCTCCATGGCGCTCGTCTCGGTGTTGCCGATCCGGGCGATGACGTCAGGGCGACGACGGGCGAGGTAGGCGTACCGGGTGAGCGCGAGAGCGACGGTCACGAGGAACACGTACGGGATCACGTTGTACGGGAAGGCCGGCACGGGCCACACGTTCGCGAAGAAGACGTACGCCATCGTCACGACCGCGACCGTGGCGCACACCTTCACGAGGCCGTTCCGCATCTTCGCCCGCTGCGTGTAGACCACGCAGGCGATGGCGACGAGGGCGTAGGCGACCATGTAGCCGTAGGTGCCCCAGGTGTTGACCCAGACGAGGATGTCGCCCGTCGCCGCCCCCGCCACCAGCAGCACGATGTCGACCGTGATCGCCGCGGCACCGGCGAGGATGAGCACGCGGTGCGGCGTGAGGTGCTGCTCGTGCGTGCGGCCGAAGCGCTCCGCGACGACGCCTTCCTTGCCCATCACGTAGACGATGCGGCCGATCACGTTGAGCGGGGCGACGACGACCGCGAAGAACGACGCCGAGACGCCGAACGTGAGCACAGCCGCGAACCAGCCCGGCATGCCGATGAGGGCGGACATGCTCTCCAGCGGGCTCGCGGCGGTGGCGAGGTCGTCGCCGAGGACCGCGATCTGCGTGTACGCGGCGAAGACGTAGAGGACGCCCACGCCGAGGGCGCTCCACATGATGGCGCGGGGGATCGCCTTGTACGGCTCCTTGGCCTCGCGGCCGAGGGCATCTGCAGAGGAGAAGCCGACGAAGCCCAGGATGCCCAGGACCATGCCGGACGCGATGCCCTGGAACGACGAGCCGGTCGCGAGCACCTGCGCGGGGTCCCAGGCCGAGGGGCCCGCCCACGCGAGCGCCGCGATGAGCAGCACGAGGATGATGCCCACGGAGAGCAGCTCGAGGACGAGCGAGACCCGGGCGGAGAGCCGGATACCGCGGATGGTGAACAGCGTCGCCAGCCCACCGAGCACGATCGCCAGGCCGATGTCCCACCCGAGCCCCTGGGCGGGCAGGCCGAGCATGCTCAGGAACTGTCCCATGTAGCTGACCGAGCCGCTGAGGGAGGCCGCTGCGATGCCGAAGCAGCCGATCAGCAGTGTCACGCCGGCGAGGAAGGCGCCGAACGGGCCGAGGCCCTTCGACACATAGGTGTACAGCGAGCCTGCGGAGGCGTGCTTGCGGGCGAACACCACCACGCAGTAGCCGACGCACAGGATCACGATGGTGGCCAGTGCGAAGGCGTAGATGGTGCCGTTCCCGGCGCCGAGGAAGATGGCGGCGGCCGTGAAGGCGATGACGGCGCTGGGAGCGATGTTGGCGATGGCCTGGGCGGCGAGCTCGGGTCCGCTCATGACGCCGGTGCGGAGACCGGCATCCTGCGGGGCGCCAGGCGGGGCGACGACGGTGTCTGACATGGTTCTCCTGGTTTCGGGTTTCAGGGATGGGCCGCGCGCGGCGGTCAGGGGATGAGGAGGGTGCGCAGTGCCGAGCCGCCGTCGAGGTCGTCCAGGGCGGCGGCGGCCTCGGAGAGCGGGCGGCGACCGGAGATCAGCGGGTCGATCTTGAGCTGTCCGTCCATGTAGCGGTCCACGAGCGCGGGGACGTCGATCGACGGTCGCACCGAGCCGTAGTTCGAGCCGAGGATGCGCTGGTCGGCCTCGGCGAGGACGAGCGGCTCGAACGAGGCACGTGCTCCCGTGGGTGGCAGCCCGACGATGACGGCGGCGCCGCCGAGCCCGAGCATCTGGATGGACTGCTCGGTCGTGGAGGTGCGGCCGATCGCGTCGAAGGCGTAGTCGACGCCGTCCGGGATGAGCTCGCGCAGCTGGGCCACGGCATCGCCCTGGGAGGCGTCGATGCGGTCCGTGGCCCCGAACTGCAGGGCCATTTGCGTCTTCTCCGGCCGCACGTCGATCGCGACGATGCGCTCGGCGCCAGCGAGTCGGGCGCCCTGGACGACGTTGAGCCCCACGCCGCCGCAGCCGATGACGGCGACGGTCGACCCCGGTTCCACGGCGGCGGTGTTCAGGACGGCGCCGACGCCGGTCGCGACCGCGCAGCCGACGACGGCGATGACGTCGAGGGGTGCGTCGTCACGGACCTTCACTGCTCCGGACGCGGGGACGACGACCTCCTCCGCGAAGGACGAGACACCCAGGTAGTGGTGCAGCTGCTCGCCGTCGCGGCTCAGCCGGGACGTGCCGTCGAAGAGCACGCCGAGGGGAGCGACCACGGTCGCGACCTTCTGACAGCGGGCCTCGTGACCGGCGCGGCAGTAGCGGCACTCGCCGCACGGCGGCACCCAGCTCAGCACGACGTGGTCGCCGACGGCGAGGGTGGTGACGCCTTCGCCGAGTTCGGTGACGACACCGGAGCCCTCGTGGCCCATGACCAGGGGAGCGGCGGCATCCCACTCGCCGCGCTTGACGTGCAGGTCGGAGTGGCAGACGCCGGCGGCGGCGATGCGCACGCGCACCTCACCGGCGCGGGGCGGGGCGAGGTCGACGTCGACGAACTCGATGGGCGACTGGGGGTCGCGGAAGACAACAGCTTTCATGACATCCTTCGGGAAGTGGGGATGCGCACGATGCTAGGAGAGAGCGGAAGGCCTCGGCATCCGACAGAAGAGTGAATCGAATGGCTGTCCTTCGACAATCTGTATGATCGGAGGGTGGCTCGTGACGTCGCCTCCGTGGCCCGCTATCTCCGCGCGGAGCTGCTGCCCGGCGCCGTTCCCGGTGCGCGGCCCGTCAACGCGGTCCTTCCCCTCGACGATTTCGGTCCGCCGGTGGATCCGCTCCATGCGACGCTCGTCGTGGCCGAGGAGGCCGCGCTCCTCGGCGTCGACGGCGACCGCCGGGCCGCGCTGCGGGAGGCCGTGGTGGTCACCAGCGCCGACATCCCCCACCTTCGCGAAACCCTGCGGGACGCGGAGATCACGGCCATCGTCGGGGTCCCCCTGCCGCCGCCGCTGCTCGTCCCGACGCTGACCTCGCTCCTTGCCGTCGATCAGGCGGCGGAGGCTCGCGCCATCACCTCGGCGATGCGGGTGCTCACCCTGGCGGCGCGACGCAGCGGCATCACCGGCGTCATCGCGGAACTGGCGCACCGCATCGACGGGTGGGCGGTACTCCTGGATCGGCACGGCGACGTCATCACCACGGCCGGTGCCGGGAGCCTGCACATCGACGATGCGATCGCCGTCGCCGTCGGCCGCCCGGTGCGGGTGCGGCATCGTGCCCTGCAGGTGCACCCGGTCGGTCCTGGCCAGGACATCACCGCGCAGCTCGTGACCGCTCCTCGCAACGACAGCTCCGGCCGCGGTCGGGAACTGAGCTCGCAGGCCGCGGCGCTGCTCGATCTCCTGATGCGCACCCGCGACAGCAGCCAGCTGGAGCGCCTGGGCCGCTCGATGATGTTCGAGACCGTGCGCGAGGGAGGGGAGGAGGCCACTCGTCTGCTCCGCCGCTGGGGCGTGCACGAGCGCGTGCTGGTGGGGTTCGCCCTCGCCTCCCGTACCAGCGGTGTCGATGTCGAGCATCTGCTCGGCCTCTGGCTCGACGAGCTGGGCGCGGAGCACGTCTTCACGTCGCAGCGGGGAATCGTCCAGGGCGTCGTGCGCGAGGACCATGCCGACCAGATCGCGCATCGCGCCAGGGCCTTCGCGTCGACCCTCTATCTCGGCCTCGGCCGACCGGCAAGCACCGATGCTCTCGCGCGCAGCATCGACGAGGCGCGGCACGCCTGCGAAGCCGCGCGCACCGGGGGTGAACGCGTGGTCCGCTACGAGGCCATCCCGACGGTGTCGTTCGTGCTCGGGGCCCTGGATACGGATCAGACCACGCGCCTCGCGCGTCTGCTCGACCCGCTGCGCGCGGCCGAGCGGCCGGCCGAGCTCCTCGACACGCTCCGGGTGTTCCTCGCGAGCAACGGGGCGTGGAGCGAGAGCGCGGCGCGGCTGCGCATCCACCGCCAGACGCTGACGACCCGCGTCCGACGGATAGAGGACCTCACGGGTCTCTCGCTGTCCGATCCGGACGATCGCGTCGCGGCGTGGCTCGCCCTCCGCGCCGCTGACGGCTGAGCCGTGGCACGGACGACGAAGGGCCCCGCCTCGCGGCGGAGCCCTTCGTGAAGACGCGGTCTGATCAGCGCGCGGCGCCCTTGAGCGATCCCTCGACCTGTCCGGCCGGGTCGATGATGATGCACTGGATCACGCGGTCGTTGGCCTGCTCCCACGAGTCCTTGCTGGGGGTGAGCGTGGTCACGTCCAGGGCGGATTCCTGGTAGGAGACGCCGACGAAGGACGTGTACGCGTCGCCGATGCAGCCTTCGGAGGCGGCGCTGATGGCATCCTCCGAGTAGTCGCCGTCGTCCATCTTGATCTCGTAGAAGACCTCTTCGTCGTGGGGCTCGGAGCACGGCACGACGTTCGCGTCGGTGAGCATCCCGGAGCCGGTCTCGAGCATGCAGTCGCCGAGCTTCACCGAGAAGACGTCGATGTTCGCGCTCTCGGTGACCTGGCCGGTCTCCTCGTCGCGGTCGGCGTCGGCGCGACCGCCGCCGAGGATGCTGTTGATCGCGCTGCAGCCGGTGAGAGCGAGCGAGGCGGCGACAGCCGAACCGGTGAGCACGAGTGCGCGACGGGTGCGCGACTTCATCATGGATTTCCCCTTCAGAGCGTGACGCGGGGCATGCTGAATATCCCCGCCGCGAACACGCTATAGTGCCCGGAGTCTATGACGCAACTTGAAGGATGCTGTGCGTGGGCTGAATGCGATCAGCCCTCGAGGTCGTCCACGCCGGGGAGCCAGCTGGCCCCCGGACGCCCCCAGCCGCGCTTGCGCGCGATCTTCTGCGTCGTTTTCCAGTCGGAGTCCGAGAGGCGGTCGATGTAGAGCACGCCGTCCAGATGATCGAACTCGTGCTGCATGATCCGAGCGCGCCACCCGTCCACCTCCAGCGCGACCGGGTCACCGTCCAGGTCCGTCGCGGTCACCCGCACCCGGTCGGACCGACGCAGCGGGAACCGCTCGCCGGGGAACGACAGGCAGCCCTCGGACTCCAGCTCGGGGTCGGGCGCGCCCGGCTCCATCGGCGTCATCCACAGTTCGGGATTGATGAGCACACCGCGCCACGGCTGGTCGTCGTCGTCGACATAGGAGTACGTGTAGATCCGCAGCGGCACCCCCACCTGGGGAGCGGCGAGGCCGACGCCGGGTGCCGCGTCCATGGTCTCGAACATGTCGGCGACGAGGGCGCGGATCTCGTCGGTGATCGCCTCGACGGGGGAGGCGGGGGAGTGCAGGACGGGATCGCCCATGATGCGAATCGGAAGGACAGCCACGTCACAACCCTAGTCGGCGGCACTCTCCGGGTAGGGTCGTACTGTGAGCGCAGGGGTGTGGATGGGGACGGTCGAGGACGTCGGCGACCAGTTGGTCGGCGCGTTCCAGAACCCCGGCCTGCTCCTGGGAATCCCTCTGGCTCTCGCCGGTGCGGTGTTCATGTCGCTCGGCGCGCAGTACCAGCATCGGGGCGTGGAGAAGGTCGAGCGGCTCAGCGGCTCCGACGGCGCCGCCGGCCTCAGCTTCGATCAGCTCAAGCGCCTGTTCACCCGCCCGTCCTGGGTGATCGGGACGCTCATGCTGGGCCTCGCGATCGTCTGCCAGCTCGCCGCCCTCGTCAAGGCGCCCCTCATCGTGGTGCAGCCGCTCGGCGCCATCGCGCTGGTCATCACGACGCTGCTCAACGCCCGCATCTCAGGCCACGCCCCCACGCGGCAGTCGCTCACCGCGATCATCGCTTGTGTCGGCGGCATCTTCCTGTTCGTGTTCTTCGCCGCGATCTACGCCACGGAGAAGGAGGTCACGGACCGCGAGCTGTTCGTCATCCTCGCGATCCTGCTCGTCGTGATCATCGTGCTCGGGGCGTGCTGGCTCATCCTCCGGCACCGGATGCGGGCGCTGTTCTACATCATCGGCGCCGGCATCCTCTACGGTTTCGTCGCCACCCTCGCGAAGGTCATCATCAAGCGCATCGAGGCGGGCCAGTTCGAGTGGATCACCGCGGTCTGCCTGCTCGCGTTGCTCTCGGCGGGTGCCGTCGGCGCGTACTTCGTGCAGACCGCCTACAGCTCCGGTCCGCCGGACCTCGTCATCGCCGGTCTGACGGTGGTCGACCCCATGGTGGCCGTGCTCATCGGCATGCTCGTGCTCGGTGAGGCGGCGGCGGCTCCGTGGTGGGTCTTCATCATCTTCGGCGTCGCCGGCAGCATCGCCGTCTGGGGCGTCGTCGGGCTCGCGCGATTCCACCCGCAGGTGCTCAGCGAGAGCCAGGAGCTCGGCATCACCCGGGGAAGCGATCCCGCCACCCCGCCGGCTGCTCCGGCATCGGGCGCGCCGGAGCAGCCTGACCCGCGTGAGACACGCGGCCCGGACGCTCAGTAGGCCTGGTCGATGAGGTCGGGGGAGACCTCGGACGCCGCTGCCTCGTCGACGAAGAACACCGTCCGCTTCCGGCCCTTCGCCCCGGCGGCCGGAACGCTCGTGTAGCTGGCGCCGGCGAGAGCGAGGCCGAGCGCCGATGCCTTGTCGGCACCCGTCAGAACCAGCCACACCCGCTTTGATGCGTTGAGCACGGGACGCGTCAGGGTCACGCGCTCGGGCGGGGGCTTGGGGGAGTCCCGCACGGGGAGTGCCGCCGCATCGGTCACGGTGACCTCTTCCCGGTCCGGGAAGAGCGACGCGATGTGGCCGTCGGGGCCGACGCCGAGGAAGCACACAGCGAAAGAGGGCCACGGGTGGTCCTCGGTGCCGAAGCGGGCGAGCTCGGCGGCGTACGCGGCGGCGGCCTCATCGAGGTCGAGACCGCTGTCCGAGGCAGCGACCTCGTGCACGTTCTCCGCGGGGACGTCGAGGTGGTCGAGCAGTGCCTCCCGGGACTGGAGGGCGTTGCGGTCCGGGTCGTTCCGCGGCACATATCGCTCGTCGCCCCACCAGAAGTGGACGAGGGACCAGTCGATCTCGGCGGATCGCGGGTTCTCCCGGACGGCGCGCAGGACCGCACCGCCCATCGACCCGCCCGTGAGGGCGACGTGAGCCAGACGGCCGTTGCGTGTCCGCGCGCGGACACGGGTGAGGAAGCGATCGGCGACCCGGAGGGCGAGGGCGGCGGGGGTGGCCTCGACCACGACCCGCTTCTCTGCGGACGATCCCGGCATCGAGGTCACTCTCCTGTCTCGGGCGGACCAAGCTTCTCCCAGCCCTCCGTGATCACTCGACCGTACAGGACGTCGGGGTCGAGCCTGCGCAGCTCCTCCGCGAGGCACTCGCGCAGGGTCCGCCGCGGCAGGTGAAGGTCGTGGTCGGGCTGGTTCGGCTGGGTGAGCACGGCGACGCCGGGCGACGGGCGCTCGAGGAGGATGTCGCCGGAATCCCGGGTGAGGCGCACCGACTTGATGCCCTCCTGCCAGTGCTCCGGGTCCTCGTACGACCACCGCACCGGGACGTCCAGTGCCATCTGCAGCCAGGCGGCGAGCAGCGCCGTGGAGGGCGAGGCACTCCCGCCACGGACCTCGACGGCGGTGATGGTCTCGTACGGCGGCTGGTCCAGCACCGCGGCGAGCTGCTCGCGCCAGTGCGTGAGGCGCGTCCAGGCGAGGTCGGTGTCGCCGGGGGCGTGCGTGCGTCCGAGGAGGGCGAGCCGGTCGCGGACGTCCGGAGACGTGGCGGCGTCGGTGATCCGGCGCTGGGCGATGCGGCCGAGCGGCGAGGTCGCGGGAGAGGTGGGGGCCTCGTCCGGCCACCACGCCACCACCGGGGCGTCCGGGAGGAGCAGCCCGGTGAGCAGGCTCTCCTCGTTGCTCGCGGCGGCGCCGTGCGCGTGCAGCACGACGACCTCGCTGGCCCCGGCGTCTCCGCCCACGCGGATCTGCGCGTCGAGGCGGGACTCACCGTCGCCGGTCGTCAGCACGATCACGCGCATCGGGTGCTCGCGCGACGCATCGTTCGCCGCGTCGATCGCGGCCTCCGCGACGCCCTTGCGGGCGGCGATGACCAGGGTGAGGACACGGCCGAGGGCGACGGCGCCGCCCTCCTCGCGCACCTTGACGAGCTGCTTGGCGACCTGGCTGACGGTCGTGTCGGGAAGGTCGATGATCACGGGCGTCTCCAGACTCGTCCGTCGCGGGCCAGCAGGTCGTCGGCCGAGGCCGGTCCCCACGAGCCGGGCGCGTACTGCTCCACCGGACCGCCCTGGGCGGCCCAGTACTTCTCCACCGGGTCGAGGATCTTCCAGGAGAGCTCGACCTCCTCGTGCCGCGGGAACAGCGGCGGATCGCCCAGGAGGACGTCGAGGATCAGACGCTCGTACGCCTCCGGGCTCGCCTCCGTGAACGCGTGGCCGTAGCCGAAGTCCATCGTCACGTCGCGGACGTTCGTGCCGTTGCCCGGCACCTTCGAGCCGAAGCGGATCGTCACGCCCTCGTCAGGCTGGACGCGGATCACCAGGGCGTTCTGCCCGAGCTCCGAGGCGTTGCCGCGGCCGAACAGGTGCTGCGGCGCGCGGTTGAACACCACGGCGATCTCCGTCACCCGACGGCCGAGGCGCTTGCCCGTCCGCAGGTAGAACGGCACGCCGGCCCAGCGTCGGGTGTCGATCTCCAGCTTGATGGCCGCGTAGGTCTCCGTCGTCGACTCGGGGTTCATCCCCTCCTCGTCGAGGAAGCCGGTGACCTTCTCGCCGCCCTGCCAGCCTCCGGCGTACTGCCCGCGCGCGGTGGCGAGGGAGAGATCCTCCGGCACGTGCACCGCGGCGAGGACCTTCTCCTTCTCGGCCCGCAGATGCTCGGCGGAGAGGCTGATGGGCTCCTCCATCGCCGTGAGCGCGAGGAGCTGGAGCAGGTGGTTCTGGATGACGTCGCGGGCGGCGCCGATCCCGTCGTAGTACCCCGCACGACCGCCGACGCCGATGTCCTCGGCCATCGTGATCTGCACGTGATCGACGTAGTTGCGGTTCCAGATCGGCTCGTACAGCTCGTTGGCGAAGCGCAGCGCGAGGATGTTCTGCACCGTCTCCTTGCCGAGGTAGTGGTCGATGCGGAAGATCGAGTCGGCGGGGAACGCCACCTCGAGGGCCGCGTTGAGAGCGCGCGCCGACTCGAGGTCGTGCCCGAACGGCTTCTCGATGACGACGCGCCGCCAGCGCTCGTCGTCGTCCGCGTCCTCGCCCACGAGCCCCGATTCCTTGAGCTGCTTCGCGACGAGCGGGAAGTCCTTCGGCGGGATCGAGAGGTAGTAGGCGTGGTTGCCCATGGTGCCGCGTTCTACGTCGAGCTTCTCGACGGTCTCCCGCAGCTTGCGAAAGGAGTCGGGGTTGTCGAACTCGCCGGAGACGAACCGGATGCCCTGGAGCAGCTGCGTCCAGGTCTCCTCGCGGAACGGCGTGCGGGCATGCTGCTTCACGGCGTCGTAGACGACCTGGGCGAAGTCCTGGTCTTCCCAGTCGCGGCGGGCGAAGCCCACGAGCGCGAAGCCCGGGGGCAGGAGCCCCCGGTTCGCGAGATCGTAGACCGCTGGCATGAGCTTCTTGCGGGACAGATCACCCGTCACGCCGAAGATCACGAGGGCGCTGGGCCCCGCGATCCTGTTGAGACGACGATCGTCGGGGTCGCGCAGCGGGTTGTGCCCGCGCGAGATGGGTACAGACATCGGTGGGGGCTCTCCTGCGGTTACTTCTGTGCGGCTTCGAAGAGGGCGAGCACGTCGTCCGAGGACTCGGTGATCGTCAGCGAGACGACGGGTCGTCCGTGCTCCGCGAGCACGCCCGCGTCGCCGGCCGCCTGCGCCTGGATGAGCTGTCCGAACGTGAACGGCCGGTCGGGGATCTCGAGGTCCACGTCCGTGCGCTCCAGGATCTGCAGGAACACGCCCTGAGCGGGGCCGCCCTTGTGGTACTGACCCGTGGAGTGCAGGAAGCGCGGTCCCCAGCCGAACGTGGTCGGGCGCCCGGAGTCGGCGGCGACGAGCTCGCGCAGGCCCTGGAGCTGCGGCACCTCGAGGCGGTTGACGTACGCCTGGATCGACACGTAGCCGTCGGCGGGGAGCTGGGCCCAGAGGGCGTCCAGCACGCCTTCGACGGTGCCAGACACGGCGAGGGCGGGGTCGGAGACCCGGACCTCGACGCCGTTCTCGACGAATGCGGGAGCTGTCGGCTCCGGTCGGGCGTCGAGCAGGCCCCGGGCGGCGACCTTGGCCGACTCGACGTCGGGCTGGTCGAACGGGTTGATGCCGAGGAGGTGCCCGGCGATGGCCGTCGCGTACTCCCAGACGATGAACTGCGCGCCGAGTGTGCCGCTGACGAGGATCTCGCCCTCGTGCCGCTCGTGCAGGTGGAACTCGTTGGCGTCGTCGACGAGACGCACGATCTGGAGGTCGGCAGGGACCGGGTCGAGCTCCGGCGAGACCGGGAGCAGGACGACCGGGAGGATGCCCGTGCCCTCCTTGCCTGTGGACTCGGCGATCAGCTGCTCGATCCAGTCCGGCAGCCCCTTGATGTGCGTGCCGTCGGTGATCAGACCCAGCTTGTCGCGGCGGGGGCTGGTGGCGGCGATCGCCGCCCCGAGACGGAGTGCGGGGTTGTCGGCGGAGTCCACGGCCACCTCGAGCAGCGAGGCCTCGGCCTCGTCCAGGAGCTCGTCGATGTCCACGCCGGCCAGTCCCGAGGGCACGAGACCGAAAGCGGTCAGCGCCGAGTAGCGGCCGCCCACGTTCGGGTCGGCGTTGAAGACCCGGTAGCCGGACTCGCGCGCCGAGGCGTCGAGAGGGGAACCGGGGTCCGTGACCACGACGATCCGCTCGGTGGGGTCGATGCCGAGGTCGCGGAAGGCGGCCTCGAAGGTCCGGCGCTGCGAGTCGGTCTCGACCGTGGAGCCCGACTTCGACGACACGACGAGGACCGTCTCGGCGAGACCCTCGTCGAGCGCGGCGAGCACCTGCCCCGGGGCGGTGGAGTCGAGGATGGTGAGCGGGACGCCGGACGTCTGTGCGATGACCTCGGGAGCGAGCGACGAGCCGCCCATTCCGGCCAACACCACGCGCGTGACGCCCTTCGCTGCGAGCTCCTCGCGCAGCGCGACGATCTCGGCGACCAGCGGGCGGGAGACCGAGACGGCCTCGACCCAGCCGAGGCGGACCGACGCCTCGGCCTCGGCGGCCGGGCCCCAGAGCGTGGCGTCGCCACCGGTGATGCGGGAGGCGACGAGGTCGTGGACCAGGGCCGGCACGGTCTCCTCGATGGCGACGCGCGCCGCGCCCGATGCGTGGATGGCGAAGGTCATCGCTGGGCCTCCAGAGCCTCGGTGACCTGTGCGAGCAGATCGTGCCAGGAGTCGATGAACTTCGCGACCCCCTCCTCCTCGAGCACCTCGGTCACGGCGTCGAAGTCGACGCCCACCTCGGCGAGCCCGGCGAAGACCTCGCGGGCCTCCTCGTAGCCGCCGGTGATGGTGTCTCCCGTGACGACGGCGTGGTCGAACGTCGCCTCGAGGGTCTTCTCCGGCATCGTGTTGACGACGCCGTCGGCGACCAGTTCCGTCACGTACAGCGTGTCGGGGAGGTTCGGGTCCTTGACGCCGGTCGAGGCCCACAGCGGGCGCTGGACGTTGGCGCCGGCGGCGAGGAGATCCTGCGCGCGCTTCTCGGCGAACGTCTTCTCGAAGAGCTCGTAGGCGAGTCGGGCGTTCGCCAGGCCCGCCTTGCTCTTCAGCGCGGCGGCGGCGTCCGTTCCGATCGCGGTCAGGCGCTTGTCCGTCTCGGTGTCGACCCGGGAGACGAAGAACGAGGCCACGGAGTGGATGGTGGACAGATCGATGCCCGCGTCCTTGGCCCGCTCGAGGCCCGTGAGGTACGCCTCGATGACCTCGGCGTAGCGCTCCAGGCTGAAGATGAGGGTCACGTTGACGCTGATGCCGTTCGCGATCGCCTCGGTGATGGCTGGGAGGCCGGCCTTGGTCGCCGGGATCTTCACGAGGAGGTTGGGCCGGTCGATCCGGTCCCACAGCTCCTTGGCCTGCGCCACGGTGCCGTCGGTGTCGTGGGCGAGGTCGGGGGAGACCTCGATCGAGACGCGACCGTCGACGTGGCCGGACTCCTCCCACACCGGGCGGAAGACGTCGAGCGCGGCACGGACGTCCTGGGTCGTCGCGGCGAACACCGCGTCCTCGGCCGAGGCTCCGGACGCGGCGAGCTCGGTGACCTGCGCGTCGTAGGACGTGTCGTTCTTATCCGTGATCGCGTTCGCGAAGATGGTCGGGTTGGTGGTGACGCCCACGACGTTGCGCGTCGCGATCAGCTCGGCGAGGTTGCCGGAGGAGATGCGGGTGCGCGAGAGGTCGTCGAGCCAGATGCTGACGCCGGCGGCGGCGAGCTGGGCGGTGGGGGTGCTCATGCGTTCTCCTTGATGGTCTCGCGGGCGGCCGCGACGACGGCCTCGGTGGTGATGCCGAACTTCTCGAAGAGGGTCTTGTAGTCGGCGGAGGCGCCGAAGTGGTCGATGCCGACCGATCGTCCGCGGTCGCCGACGATGCCGCGCCACGTGAGCACGGAACCGGCCTCGACCGAGACGCGGGCGGTGACGGACGCCGGCAGCACGCTCTCGCGGTAGGCCTCGTCCTGCTCCGCGAACCACTCCAGCGAGGGGGCGGAGACGACGCGGGCGTTCACGCCCTCGCCGGCGAGCACCTCGCGGGCGTTCACCGCGAGCTGCACCTCGGAGCCGGTCGCCACGATGATGACGTCCGGCGTGCCGTTCGGCGCCTCGGCGAGGACGTAGGCGCCCTTGGCGGCCTGGGCGGCGGAGGCGAAGGTGTCGCCCGAGGCCTCGCCCTCGCCGCGCGGGAACACCGGGATGTTCTGGCGGGTCAGTGCGATGCCGGCCGGGCCCTCGTGGCGCCGGAGGATCTCGAGCCACACGGCGGCCGTCTCGTTGGCGTCCGCGGGACGGACGACGGCCAGGTTCGGGATCGCGCGCAGCGTCGCGAGCTGCTCGATCGGCTGGTGCGTCGGGCCGTCCTCGCCGAGGGCGACGGAGTCGTGCGTCCAGACGAAGACGCTCGGCACATTCATCAGCGCGGCCAGGCGCACGGCCGGACGCATGTAGTCGCTGAAGATGAGGAACGTGCCCCCGAAGGCGCGCGTGGGCCCGTGCAGCACGATGCCGTTGACGATCGCGCCCATCGCGTGCTCGCGGATTCCGAAGTGGAGCACCCGGCCGTACGGGGTGCCCGACCACTCGTGGGTCGACCACTCGGCGGGGATGAACGACGGTGCGTCCTTGATCGTCGTGAGGTTCGACTCCGCGAGGTCGGCGGAGCCGCCCCAGAGCTCGGGGAGCTGCGCGGCCAGCGCGTTGATGACCTGGCCGGACGCGGCGCGGGTCGAGACGTCCTTGCCGGCCTCGAAGACGGGGAGTGCGTCGGCGATGTCGGCGGGGAGCTCGTGGGCCTCGACGCGGTCGAGCAGGGCCTTGCGCTCGGGGTTGGCGGCCGCCCAGGCATCGAACGACTCCTGCCAGGCGGCGCGGGCCTCGGCGGCGCGCTCCGCGAGGCCGCGCGTGCGCTCCAGCACCTCGTCGGCGACGACGAAGGTCTGCTCCGGGTCGAACCCGAGGACCTTCTTGGTGGCGGCGAGCTCGTCGGCTCCGAGCGCCGATCCGTGGATCTTCCCGGTGTTCTGCTTGCCGGGAGCAGGCCAGCCGATGATGGTCTTGAGGATGATGAGCGACGGCTTGTCGGTCTCGCCCTTGGCCGCCTCGATCGCGGCGTGGAGCTCGGCGACATCCTCCACGTACTCGCCGGTCTTCTTCCAATCCACCGTCTGCACGTGCCAGCCGTAGGCCTCGTACCGAGCCGCGACGTCCTCGGTGAAGGCGACGTTCGTGTCGTCCTCGATGGAGATCTGGTTGGAGTCGTAGATCGCGATGAGGTTGCCGAGCTGCTGGTGGCCGGCGAGCGAGGAGGCCTCGCTGGTGACGCCCTCCTGCAGATCGCCGTCGCCCGCGATCACGTAGACGAAGTGGTCGAACGGGCTCGTGCCCGCTGCGGCCTCGGGGTCGAAGAGTCCACGCTCGTACCGGGCGGCGTACGCGAAGCCGACTGCCGAGGCGAGGCCCTGGCCCAGCGGGCCCGTGGTGATCTCGACGCCCTTGGTGTGGCCGTACTCGGGGTGACCGGGGGTCTTCGACCCCCAGGTGCGGAGCGCCTTGAGGTCGTCGAGCTCGAGCCCGAACCCGCCCAGGTAGAGCTGCACGTACTGCGTCAGCGACGAGTGGCCGACGGACAGGATGAAGCGGTCGCGGCCGAGCCAGTCGGTGTCGGTCGGGTCATGCCGCAGCACCCGCTGGTAGAGCAGATAGGCGGCGGGAGCCAGACTCATCGCCGTGCCGGGATGACCGTTGCCGACCTTCTCGACCGCATCGGCCGCCAGGATCCGGGCGGTGTCCACCGCGCGTCGATCGATCTCGTCCCACTGCAATTCCGACACGTTCATGCCCTTTCCGACAGTTTCGAGGGCGCCGGTATTCCCTGGCGCATCCGCAACTTCCCTGGCGCATCCCGCATCGTCCGGGAGACGGGCGGGTTTTGTGCGCAGCACCGGGCGCGCGAGTGCTCTCAGCATAGCGGGGACGGTCTCCGCGGCCGGGGGTCGGAAGGCGCGGAACGCGTCACGGCGTGTCATACACTGGAGAGGTTGTCCGGTAACGCGCGCGGAGGAGGCGATCGAGATCTCGACGATGTCTGATCAGACCGTACGGAAGTCGTCCATCGGTCGCACGGTGAGCGCCTACGTCACTCTGACGAAGCCCCGGGTCCTCGAACTCCTCCTCGTCTCGACCGTTCCGGTCATGTTCCTCGCGCAGGGCGGACTGCCCGATCTCTGGCTGGTCCTCGCGACGGTCATCGGCGGGTCGATGAGCGCCGGTTCGGCCGGCGCGTTCAACATGTACCTCGACCGCGACATCGACGCGCACATGCACCGCACGGAGAACCGGCCGCTCGTGACCGGCGAGGTCAGCCCGCGCGGCGCCCTGATCTTCTCGTGGACGCTCGCGATCGTGTCGACCGTGTGGCTCTGGTTCACCACGAACCCGCTCACGGCGATCCTGTCGGCCTCCGCGATCTTCTTCTACGTCGTGATCTACACGATGATCCTCAAGCGCCGCACCGAGCAGAACATCATCTGGGGCGGCATCGCGGGGTGCTTCCCGGTCCTCATCGGCTGGTCCGCCGTCACCGGTTCTCTCGACTGGCCGGCCTTCATCCTCTTCCTGCTCGTCTTCCTCTGGACGCCGCCGCACTACTGGCCGCTGTCCATGAAGTACAAGGACGACTACGACGACGTCGACGTGCCCATGCTCGGCGTCACCCGCAACGCGTCGCAGGTCGGCCTGCAGGTCATCCTGTACGCCTGGGCCACGGTCGCCTGCTCGCTGCTGCTCGTGCCGATCGCCGGCATGGGCCTCGTCTACACCGTCTCCGCCCTGGTGTTCGGCGGCTGGTTCATCTATGAGTCGCACCGCCTGTACAACCAGGCGGTGCGGGGGACCGAGGCGCGGCCGATGCGAGTCTTCCACGCCTCGATCACCTACCTGACGCTGCTGTTCGTCGCCGTGGCGATCGACCCGCTGCTGCCCTTCTGATCCTCGTCGGCCTGGGGCTCGTCAGCCTGAGGCTCCGCATCGACCTGCGGCTCTGCGAATTCGGCATCGGCGGTCCGGAGAGCGGGCTCGTCGCGCGGGACTGAGACCGTCTCGATCGTCTCGTCCTGGATGCTCGGCGCCTCGTGCTCGACGACCGGCGCGGCGGTGACGGGGGTGGCAACCAGCGTGCGCGCGGCGACGAGGCCGAGCGACAGGAGCAGGCCCACCAGGCCCGCACCGAGGACGACCGCGCCGACGACGACGAGCGACTGACCGACGTACACCTCGACACCGGTGGCGGTGCCGTCCATCAGGGTCGTGGTCATCGTGCCGACCTGTCCGGCGATCATCCAGCCGCCGACCCCGACCGCGGCGAGGGAGACGACGATGAGGAGCCAGAACCCGGCGCTGCGGGTGAGTGTCTTGTTCATGTCGACCACGATGGTCGATGCGGTGATGAGCGCCCGGTGCGCGCGCTATGGATCGTCTGTGCGGCAGAGAGCGACGATCAGTTCACGAGCGACGGGCCATCGACTGCTGCCACGACCTCTCTCTTGAACAGGTGGGTCGCTGTGGGGGAGCTGTAGCCCGCGTCATCCCGGTGCGGCCACCCTCACAGAGGACCGGGCGCTAAGCTCGCTGGGCGAATCGATGATCCGGGGGGATTGTATGGACAGGCGTATTCACGTCGATTTCGTGGCTGTAGAGGCGACGTCTACGTTGCTGCACGACTTCAAGGTGGGACCGGGGGACGAGTCGGGCCTTGATCTCTCGATCGCTGGGAGTGATCTCGTCGCGTCTGCGGCAGAGGTGTTTGCTGGCGGGTGGTCGGATGCGCTCGGCTTTGTCTCGCTCGCCTGTAGGCGGCTCGCTGGTGGGCTGGATGGGGCGTTGGCTGATTTTGTGGCGGGGGAGCATGCCCATCTCGACTCACTCGCGACGTCGATCGGGGCGTTGGAGGGATGACAGTGCATTGGACGGACCGCGATCCCGGGGCCGGTGACACGGCCGCGTTCGCCACCGCCATTGCTTGGGCTGATGCTCAGCTTGTGGACCTGGCCAACGCACAGGATGTGGTGTCGACGATTCTGCGTGATCTTGACGATGCGTGGAGCGGCCGCGCTGCGGACGCGTTCCGTACACGCCTCGAGGAATTCCACAGCCGCCTTGACGACTCCACTGATGCGATGACAACCGCGAGGAAATCGATCATCACGTACCGAGATGCCGTGGCGGAAATCTCCCGACTCGCCGAGCCTCTGAAAGAAGAACTCGCTGCATCACAGGCGGCCCTGAGCGGAGTGATGAACGATGCGTCCTTCGGCGGCGAGCCCGGGGACCGGTTCGCCGCCGAACAAGAAGCCCGCGCAGCGGCCAGCACCGCCGCGACAGCGTTGAAAAAACTCGCAGTTGACCGTCAAGCGGCTGATAGTGACCTCGCGGTTTCGCTTGCGACGGCGGCCTCACTCGGGTGGGGTGATCTGGATTGCACCACCGATCCGGTTCCTGGAACCCGAAGAGACGCGACGAATGACCGGGTGATGGATCTGTTCGAGCATTTTCGGACAGGTGATGAACGCGGTGCCGTCCTCACCGACAACGACATCGTCGTGCAGACCCTCATGCGCAGTGCCCACATCACCGCAACCCGGGAGCAAGTACTCGAGGAGCTGCGAAGCGGAAAGCTCACGTCGTTGGCTCCGCGTTCTTACGATCGATCGATCAGTGATCAGCCGTTGGTGCTGGGCGCCGACGGGGTCAACTTTATGTTTAGCACGATGACCGGTGCGATCCCGGATGTGGTGCTCGGTGGGCAGAACCTGCCCGAAACCTTCCTGGGCTCCTTTGACCTCGAAGTCCGGGCTGGGGAACCGCGATCGGATGGCGGGGTTGAGGTGACGTTTGTGATCAACAACGACACGTCCATTGATTCTGCTACCCGTGTTCCCCTCACTGGGGGTGCTCACATCCCTGGGGTGTTTGAGGCGATGTCGGAAGCAAATGCGAGAGAGGGGCTATGGTCCACGCATCACCAAACCATCGTCTGGACCGAAACGGTGTACCCGTGAACACTCGATGCCGTCGTCAGAGCCTCCCGGTCGCGAGTGTCACCGTAGCTGTGGCACTGGTCCTCGCTGGGTGCGCGGGTCCGCAACTCACCTCACCGGTCGGCGAGTGGGGCGCTGTCGACAACGACCACGGTGTGTTGTCGATCCGTTCTGACGGCACCTTCACGATCACTGACGCGTCCTTCAACCCCCTCGAGGACAGGGACGCTGACAACGACTTCAATGCCACGGGCACCTGGCGGGTTTTTCCGGACGAAGCCGAACTCACGCTCGTCTTCCTGGAAGCATCGCAAGGCGACTGGGACGTCAGCCGCGCCAGTTTCGACGTTCCGTTCCGATCAGGCACAATCCGTTTCCATGACCCGGATGATGTCCTCGATATCGAGTTCCGGCTCGTGGATGAAGCTTCGGAGTAGAGCGCAATCGACGAAAGCCGTCGCCCCGTTCCGCGCCCCGGTCGTCGTCGCGGATCATGAACCGCCGGTGGGTACGACGGACGCAGTGCGCTTGAGGTGCAGCACGACGACCGTGTAGGTCGCGGCCGACAGCGATGCCAGGACCATGTGGATGCCCACGAGCACCGGCGGCAGCCCCTCCCGCGCCTGCCAGACGCCGACGGCCACCTGCACGAGGATCGCGATGACGAGCACGAGCAGCCACCGGCGAGGCTCGAGGCGCAAGACCCAGGCGGATACCGTCAGGAAGAGCACGAGGGCGGCCAGGATGTATCCCGGCCAGGAGTGGACGTGGGCGAGGATCGTGGCGTCGAAGCCGCGGCGCAGCACGTCGGCGTCGCCCGAGTGCGGGCCGGATCCGGTCGTCAGCACGCCGAACAGGATGGTCACGGCCAGGGCGAGGCCGGTGACGTGCGTCACGATCGCGAACCAGGTGGGGACGGCCCGCTCTCGCGGTCCTTCCGGAGTCGCCAGCCGCACGAGGAACGCGGCGGTGATGCAGACTAGCAGGAGCGACGACGTGTAGTGGAACCCGACGATGAAGGGGTTCAGGCCGGTGAGCACGGTGATGCCGCCGACCAGGGCCTGTGCGACGACGCCGATCAGCACGAGCCAGGCGAGGAGGACGAGGTCCCGCCGGGCGGGCGTCGTGCGCACCGAGTGGACCGCCGCCGCGATCACCGCGATCAGGAGCACGGCGGAGGCGACGGGGAACGCCGGGAAGTCGGTGAGCGAGACCAGGACGAAGGCGACGGCCGCGCCGGCGAGACCGCCGACCGCGAACCACAGGGCGTCGATGAGAGCCCGGCGGCCGCTGATGGTGTGCAGGACGAGCAGGACGACGGCGATCGCGATGATCCCGACGACGCCGGTCATCAGCCGGTTGCCGAACTCGATCATCCCGTGGATGCCCTGCACCTCGACGATCGGGACGAGCGACTCGGGCGTGCACAGCGGCCACTCGGTGCAGCCGAGGCCGGATCCGGTCAGCCGCACGGCGCCGCCGGTGCCGATGATGATCGTCTCGCTGAGGAACGACAGCCACGCGAAGACGGTGAGCGCACGACCCCACACCGCGGAGCGGGGGGAGGCGGTCGCCCTGTTCGTCGAGGGGGCGGGGATGGTCGTCTCGGGCATAAGTCCTCCGGCCCGTCGAAGACGTGGCGCACGGCCCGTCCGTCAGGCGGAACCTGTAGAATCGGATTGTTGCGATGAGCGCTGACAGCGCTGAAGCATCGTCAACAGTTTAGGCGCGATGGAAGCGCCCGTGATGAGGGCCCCACCAACGGCACCCGCTCCCGCAGACTCGACGGGGATCAGGTGTGTCGGGGCGGATGACACCGTTTGGGACCTGTGAGGAGAGTGTTGCATGTCGGATGTGCTGATCGACCGCCCGGAGCTCGATGGTCTGGGGGTGTACGAATTCGGCTGGCACGATGAGGATGCCGCGGGTGCCGTCGCGAAACGCGGGATCTCGGAAGAGGTCGTCCGCGGGATCTCGGCCCTCAAGAACGAGCCGGAGTGGATGCTGAAGACCCGTCTCAAGGGCTATCAGCTCTTCGGCCGCAAGCCGATGCCGACCTGGGGCGCCGACCTCAGCGACATCGACTTCGACAACATCAAGTACTTCGTCCGCTCCACCGAGAAGCAGGCGCAGAGCTGGGAAGACCTCCCCGAGGAGATCCGCGAGACGTACGAGCGCCTGGGCATCCCCGAGGCCGAGCGTCAGCGCCTGGTCGCCGGTGTGGCTGCGCAGTACGAGTCCGAGGTCGTGTACCACCAGATCCGCGAGGACCTGGAGGCCCAGGGCGTCATCTTCATGGACACCGACACCGCCCTGCGCGAGCACCCCGAGTTCTTCGAGGAGTACTTCGGCACGGTCATCCCCGCCGGCGACAACAAGTTCGCCGCGCTGAACACCGCCGTCTGGTCGGGCGGCTCGTTCGTCTACGTCCCCAAGGGCGTGCACGTCGAGATCCCGCTGCAGGCCTATTTCCGCATCAACACCGAGAACATGGGCCAGTTCGAGCGGACCCTGATCATCGCCGACGAGGACAGCTACGTCCACTACATCGAAGGCTGCACGGCCCCGATCTACAAGTCGGACTCCCTGCACTCGGCCGTCGTCGAGATCATCGTGAAGAAGAACGCCCGCGTGCGCTATACGACGATCCAGAACTGGTCGAACAACGTCTACAACCTGGTCACCAAGCGCGCCGTGGCGCACGAGGGCGCGACCATGGAATGGGTCGACGGCAACATCGGCTCCAAGGTGACGATGAAGTACCCGTCGATCTACCTGATGGGTGAGCACGCCAAGGGTGAGACCCTCTCCGTCGCCTTCGCCGGCCCCGGCCAGCACCAGGACGCCGGCGCGAAGATGATCCACATGGCGCCGTACACGCAGTCGTCGATCGTCTCGAAGTCGATCGCCCGCGGGGGTGGCCGTGCCGGCTACCGCGGCGAGGTGCGTGTCGACGCTGCCGCCCATCACTCGGCGAACACCGTCCGCTGCGACGCCCTCCTCGTGGACACGAAGTCCCGTTCCGACACCTACCCGGCGATCGACATCCGTGTCGACGACGTGCAGCTCGGCCATGAGGCCACGGTCTCCAAGGTCAGCGAGGAGCAGCTCTTCTACCTGCAGTCTCGCGGCATGCCCGAGGACGAGGCGATGGCGATGATCGTGCGCGGCTTCATCGAGCCGATCGCGCGCGAGCTCCCGATGGAGTACGCGATGGAACTGAACAAGCTCATCGAGATGGGCATGGAAGGATCGGTCGGCTAAATGGCGGCCTCGACGACAGCGCCCAGCGAGGCGCAGCACACGAACGCGCACATCGACCCGGCCGCCCAGGTGGCGGACGCCGGATTCGTCCCGGTGCAGACCCGCTCCGAGCGTCCGCACTCGTTCGACCCGGACGACTTCGGCACGCCGACCGGTCGCGAGGTGAACTGGAAGCACACGCCGGTGGCCGCGCTCACGCCGCTGTTCCGCACGGCCGAGGGCGACGAGGGCGTGCAGTACTCCTTCACGTCCGGCGAGCAGTACGTCGCCGCGCCGCTCGCGGCGGGAACCGCTCCGCGCGGCGAGGTCTTCCTCGCCGAGGACATCACCGCCGCCGTCGCGTGGCAGGGCGCCTCCGAGGCCCTGCACATCCGCATCCCGCGCGAGGAGGAGGTCGCCGCGCCGATCTTCCTGTCGCTCACGGGCACCGGCGCCGACCGTCGGGCGGACGCCCACATCGTGATCGAGGCCCTCGAGCACAGCGCCGCCACGGTGGTGCTGCAGCACAAGGGCTCGGCGCAGTACGCCCAGAACGTCGAGATCATCGTCCGTGACGGGGCGAAGCTCACCGTCGTCTCCGTGCAGCAGTGGGACGACGACGCCGTGCACGCGGCCGCCCACCAGGCGCGGGTCGCGGCCGACGCCACCCTCAAGCACTTCGTCGTCAGCTTCGGCGGCGGCGTGGTGCGCGTGAACCCGAGCGTCGAGCTCGCCGGTGCCGGCTCGGAGGGCTACCTCTACGGGCTGTCCTACGCCGACTCCGGTCAGCACCTGGAGAGCCAGGTGTACCTGCACCACAAGGGCCCGCACACGACCGGCGACGTGCTCTACAAGGGCGCGCTGCAGGGCGAGAGCGCCCACAGCGTGTGGATCGGCGACGTGCTGATCGGGGCGGACGCCACCGGCACCGACTCCTACGAGGCCAACCGCAACCTGGTGCTCACGGAGGGCGCACGCGCCGACTCCATCCCGAACCTCGAGATCGAGACGGGCGACATCGTCGGGGCCGGGCACGCGAGTGCCACCGGCCGCTTCGACGACGAGCAGCTCTTCTATCTCCAGGCCCGCGGCATCCCGGAGGACGAAGCCCGTCGGCTGGTGGTGCTCGGCTTCCTCACCGACATCGTGCTGCGCCTCGGCATCCCCGACCTGGAGTCGGAGCTGCTGGCCGCCATCGAGGCCGAGCTCGCCGAGGTGGACGCGTGAGCGCGCAGCGCGTCTGCGGCGTCTCCGAGCTGGAGCAGGACACGCCGCTTCGCGTCGAGCCGGACGGCGTGCCGATCACGGTCATCAAGGACGGCGAGGGCGTCATCCACGCCATCGGCGACACCTGCACCCACGGCGACATCTCGCTGTCCGAGGGCTTCGTGGAAGGTGACACGGTGGAGTGCTGGGCCCATGGCTCCGCGTTCTCCCTGATCACCGGCAAGCCCCAGAATCTCCCCGCATATGAGCCCGTCCCGGTCTACGTCGTCGAGATCGACGGCGACGACGTGCTCATCGATCCCGCTGTGACGAAGGAAGTCTGAAGAATGTCTGTTCTCGAGATCCGCGACCTGCATGTGACGGTCGAGACCGAGGCGGGGACCACCCCGATCCTCAACGGAATCACCCTCACCATGAACACCGGTGAGACCCACGCCATCATGGGCCCCAACGGCTCCGGCAAGTCCACCCTGGCCTACACGATCGCCGGCCACCCGAAGTACACGGTCACCTCCGGCTCCATCACGTTCGACGGTGAGGACGTCCTGGCGATGAGCGTCGACGAGCGCGCCCGCGCCGGTCTGTTCCTCGCCATGCAGTACCCGGTCGAGATCCCCGGCGTGACGGTGACGAACTTCCTGCGCACCGCGAAGACTGCGCTCGACGGCGAGGCGCCCTCGATCCGGCAGTGGACCAAGGACGTCAAGGAGTCCATGGCCAACCTCCGCATGGACCCGAAGTTCGCGCAGCGCAACGTCAACGAGGGCTTCTCGGGCGGCGAGAAGAAGCGCCACGAGATCCTCCAGCTCGAGGTGCTCAAGCCGAAGTTCGCCGTGCTCGACGAGACCGACTCCGGCCTCGACGTGGACGCGCTGAAGATCGTCTCCGAGGGTGTCAACCGTGCGAAGGAGTCCACCGGTCTCGGTGTGCTGCTCATCACGCACTACACCCGGATCCTCCGCTACATCCGTCCCGACTACGTGCACGTGGTCGTCGCGGGCAAGATCGTCGAGGAGGGCGGCCCCGAGCTCGCCGACCGTCTGGAGAACGAGGGCTACGACCGGTTCCTCGACCCCTCCGCTCCCATCGAGGCGTAGGCTGATCGCATGACAGCGACCCTGACGGACGAGAAGTACGACGCGGTCACCGAGGCTCTCAAGGACGTGATGGATCCTGAGCTCGGGATCAACGTCGTCGACCTCGGACTCATCTACGACCTCGCCTGGGATGACGAGAACGACGCTCTCGTCATCCACATGACGCTGACCAGTGCGGGCTGCCCGCTCACGGACGTCCTCGAAGACCAGACGGCGCAGGCCCTGGACAACGTTGTGGACCGCTTCCGCATCAACTGGGTGTGGATGCCGCCGTGGGGACCCGAGCGGATCACGGACGACGGGCGCGACATGATGCGTGCGCTCGGGTTCGCGATCTGAGCGTTCCGGTCACCTGACCACCAGACGAAGCGGGCGTGCCGGGCACGCCCGCTTCGACGTCTCCGCATCGGCGCGGAGAGAATCGGAGGACGAATGCTGTCGGTGAAGGCCCTGTCGCTGTCGGAGCTGCGCGAGCGGACCAGCGAGAAGTGGCGGGAGTATCCCGAAGACGTGCTGCCCCTCTTCGTCGCGGAGACGGACTTCCCGCTCGCCCCGGCGATCACCGCCGCACTGCAGCGGGCGCTGGATCTGGGAGACACCGGATACATCGCCTCGCGGACACCGCTGGCGGAGGCGTATGCGGGCTTCGCGGAGCGCCGCTTCGGCTGGCGTCCCGACCCGGCGCGGATGCGCAGCACGGCGGACGTGAGCATGGGCATCGTCGAGGTCCTCCGCCGCGTCACGCAGCCGGGGGAGCGCGTCGTCGTGACGCCTCCGGTCTACCCGCCTTTCTACGACCTCGTCGCCGAGGCCGGTGCCGAGGTGCAGCGCGTCCCGCTGCGCGACACAGGGGCGCGGTGGGAGCTCGACCTCGACGGGATCCGCGCCGCGTTCGAGGACGGTGCGACGGCCATGCTCCTCTGCAACCCGCACAACCCCACCGGCACCGTGCACGATCGAGAGGCGCTGTCCGCGTTGGCGGAACTGGCCGAGGAGTTCGGCGCGACCGTCGTCTCGGACGAGATCCATGCGCCGCTCGCCCAGCCGGGCACGGGATTCACGCCCTTCCTCGCCGCGAGCGACGCGGCTGCCCGGGTCGGCTACGCCGTCGTGAGCGCGAGCAAGGCCTTCAACCTCGCGGGACTGAAGTGCGCGCTCATGGTCACCGCCGCGGAGGAGACGTCCGCGGTCGTGCGCGACCTGCCGGTCGAGGTGGAGTGGCGGACGGGGCAGTTCGGTCTGCTCGCGGCCGTCGCCGCGTTCTCCGAGGAGAGCGACGCGTGGCTGGACGGCCTCCTGCGCACCCTCGACGAGAACCGCGTGCTGCTGGAGGACCTCCTCGCGCGCCACCTGCCCGCCGCCCGGTACCGTCTTCCGGACGCGGGATATCTCGCGTGGATCGACCTCTCCGCCCTCGGCTGGGGCGACAACCCCGCCCGGAAGATCCTCCGCGAGGCGAAGGTCGCGCTGCACTTCGGCCCGGCCTTCGGGGAGGAAGGGGCCGGGCACGTGCGGCTCAACTTCGGCACCGGCCCCGAGATCCTCACCGAGGCGATCGAGCGCATCGCCGCGCTCGTCGAGCGATGACGACGGCGGAGCCCACCGCCACGATCTGGGACCGCAGCCGGGTCTGGGTGACCCTGGGTGCTGTCGCCCTGATCTTCCTCGCCGCGATCGAGGCCCTCGCGGTGACGACGGTCATGCCGATCGTGAGCGATGCCCTGGACGGCCAGTCGCTGTATGCCGTCGCCTTCGCGGGCACGCTCGCGACCAGCGTGATCGGGATGGTCGCCACCGGAGCCTGGTCGGATGCGCGTGGTCCGCGCGGCGCGCTGTACGCCGCGGTCACCCTCTTCATCCTGGGTCTGCTGATCTCCGGGTTCGCGACGACGATGCCCCAGTTCCTGATCGGTCGGCTGGTGCAGGGGCTGGGCGCGGGTGGCCAGACGGTCGCCCTGTACGTCGTGGTCGCGCGGCTGTATCCGCCGCACCTGCACGGGCGGGTGTTCGCGGCGTTCGCCGCCGCCTGGGTGGTCCCGTCGATGATCGGGCCCTTCCTCGCGGGAGCGGTGGCGGAGTACCTCGATTGGCGGTGGGCGTTCCTGGGCGTGGCGGTTCTGACCGCGATCGCGTTCGTGATGATCGCGATCCGACTGCGGGGTGTCGATCTCGGACGCGGCGAGCCGCAGGACCGTCGTGCGCTGCTCTCGCGCCTCTCGCTCGCCGTCGTCGTGGCGATGCTCGCGGTGGCCATCGGACTGTCCGCCGAGCTGGAGCCGGGGATGGGCTGGCCGGTGGCTCTGGGCGCCATGCTCGCGATCGGCGTCGTCGTGCTGCCGCTCCTGCCGCGGCGGACGCTTCGCGCGGGCGCCGGGCTCCCCAGCGTCGTGCTCATGCGCGGGATCGCAGCCGGGGCGTTCTTCGCCGCCGAGGCCTACATCCCGTACCTGCTGATGCGGAAGTTCGACTTCTCCGCCACCTGGGCCGGGATCGCGCTGATGCTGGCAGCCTTCGCCTGGGCCGGAGCCTCCGCCGCGCAGGGTCGCTACGGCGAGCGGCTGGGCAATCACCGCATCACGGCCCTCAGCCTGGGGGCACTGCTGGTGGCGATGCTCTGCGTGCTGGCTGCGGCGGCGTTCGACGTCTCCCCGGTGTTCGTGATCATCGGCTGGGCGTTCGCCGGGGGCGGCATGGGGCTGCTGTACCCGCGGCTCACCGTGCTGACCCTCGCCTACTCGGATGAGACGAACCAGGGGTTCAACTCGTCGGCGCTCTCGATCTCGGACGCTACGGGCTCGGCGGTGGCGATCGCCCTCGCCGGGCTGGCCGTGGCCTCGCTCGGCGGCGGCGCTGACGCGTTCGCGGTCGTCTTCGTGCTCGGCACCGTGCTGGTGCTGCTCGCGGCGATCCCCGGGCTCAGGCTCGGGCACGCCGCGGAGTCACGGGCGCGCTGAGCTCGCCGGCCAGCGCGACGACGCCCAGGTCGAACACGCGGTCCAGGCCCGCGGTGACGTCGACCTCGCCGGATGCCGGAAGAGCGCCGTGGCTGTCGGCGTGCATCCGCTGCTGGACGAGGGTCGCGTGGCCGAGCACGAAGTGCAGGAGCGCCGCCCCGCGGTCCTCGGCATCGGCCGCCCCCTCGGTGCGGAGCGCGGCGACCAGGGCGTTGCGTGCATGTGCAGAGCCGAGCTGGAGCGCGTACGTGCTGAGGACGAGCTCGGCGCCATCCCGGTAGGCGAAGAGGGCGTCGCGGAGCGCACGGGCGGTCGCGAGCACTCCTTCCGCTCCGTCCGGGACGGTCGCGGTGATCCGATCGGCGAGGTCGGCGAGGAGCTCCTGCTTGTTCGCCACGTGCCAGTAGAGGGCGCTCGGCTGTACGTCGAGCCGGGCCGCGATGCGGCGCATGGAGAGATCGGCCAACCCCACCTCGTCGAGAAGGGCGAGGGCGGTCCGTGCGACGCTCTCCCGATCGTGACGGGCGGGATTCGTCTCGGGACTCATGCCCCCACTATAGTGAACGGCGTTCAGGTGAACGCTGTTCAGGAGGATGGATGCGCTGGCGGGAGCGGGAGGCGGCGACGATCGCGGAGCCGGGAACGCTGCGTCTCGACGCTGTAAGCGTGACCATCGACGACCGTGTGCTCCTCGACGACGTGACGCTGGAGCTCACCGCACCGCGCATCGCCGTGATCGGAGCGAACGGCTCGGGGAAGTCGACGTTCGCCCGGCTGCTGAACGGCCTCATGACGCCGACCACGGGAACGGTCACCGTCCACGGCCTCGACGCGCTCCGGGAGCGGACCGCCGTCCGCCGCCGGGTGGGCTTCGTCTTCACCGATCCGGATGCCCAGATCCTGATGCCGACCCCGGCCGAGGATCTCGCGCTGTCCCTGCGAGGGCGACCCCGTGACGAGATCGCCCGCCGGGTGCAGGAGACGCTGGACCGGCACGGACTCGGAGGCCACGCCGACGTCCCGGCGTCCTCGCTCTCGGGAGGACAGAAGCAGATGCTCGCCCTCGCCGCGGTGCTCCTCGCCGAGCCGGCGCTGATCGTGGCGGATGAGCCGACGACGCTTCTCGACCTGCGCAACGCGCGACGGATCGGAGACCTCCTCCTGTCGCAGGAAGCGCAGGTGCTCGTCGTCACCCACGATCTCGAGCTCGCCGCCCGCTGTGACACGGCCATCCTCTTCGACGGCGGACGCGTCATCGATCAGGGGGATCCCGACGCGGTCGTCGCGCGCTACCGGCGGCTGTGCGCATGATCCTGCCGTCCCCGGTCGGTGCGGGACTGCTGCACCGGGTGCCGGCCGGCCCGAAGCTCGCCGGGCTCGCCGTCGCGGCGCTCGCGCTGACGATGGTGCCGCAGGGGCCGATCAGCATCGCCGTCTGCCTCGTGGCCGTGATCGCGCTCTACCCGATCGCCGGTGTGCCGCTCTCCGCCGCCGGGACCGAGCTGTGGCGGCTGCGTGCGGTCCTGGTCGTGCTCGCGGTCGCCCTCGCCGTCTTCGTGTCTCCCGTCGCCGCCTGGGTGAGCACCGGGAGAGTCGCTGCATTGCTGCTGCTCGCCGCGCTCCTCACCCTGACCACGCGCATGTCCGATCTCCTGGCCGTGCTGCAGCGCCTCCTGCGTCCCGTGCGCCGTGTCGGGATCGATCCCGAGGTGGTGTCGATGGCGGTGTCTCTGACGGTGACCATGGTGCCGGTCGTCGCCGGATTCGCGCAGCGGGTACGGGACGCGGAGCGCGCGCGAGGAGTGCGCCTGGGTGTGCGCGGCGTCGTGCCGCTGCTCGTGCTGACGCTGCGCCATGCGGATCAGGTCGGCGACGCCCTCGCCGCCCGCGGGGTCGGCTGACGGTCACGCCACGACGGCGGTGCCGGGGACGGCACTGCCGGGGCGTCCCGCCAGGCGCAGCGCGGCGACCAGCAGCAGGACGGCGAGCGCAGCGGTGGCGACCGTCGTGCCGAGCACCAGGAGCAGCACCACTCCGCCGAGACCCAGCAGCGTTCCCAGCGCCAGGCGGTGGTGCGACGCCGTCGCCTCCGGCGAGGGGTGGTTCTCGAATCGGTCGACGCGCACCGCGACCACCGCGGTGAGGACGACAGCCGACAGGAGCCACAGCGGGCGGGCGGCCCACCACTCCGCACTGTCGAGGGCGGGAAGGGCCACGCCGCCGAGCAGGGCGACCAGGGCCGTCGCTCCGGCCATCGCCAGGAGCACCGGCATGTGCCAGAGGTAGATCGTCATCGTCCGCCGGGTGACGAAGGCGGTGAACGCGGCCACCGGGATGCGACGGCTGAAGCGCCCGATGCGCGTGCGGTGGAGGGAGAACAGGGTCGTGTGGATCAGCCCGACCAGCAGCAGGGCGGACGTCGGCGGGTTGATGTTGGCGATGAGGTCGGGGGAGTATACCCCGACGAGGAAGAGGACGATGAGGAGAGCGAGGGAGCCGGCGCCGATCACGACGCGGGTGCGGCGACGCAGGGCGTCCACGCGGCCGTCGGCGAGGAGGAATCCGAGCTGCTGCATCGTCAACCACACGAAGGCGAGGTTGAGGAACCCCACGGCGTCGTTCCCGGTCGTGGCCCGCAGGAGATCGACCGCCACGGCCGCACCGGCGAGGAAGGCTATCGTGCGCAGGGGCGCGCGCTCGTGCAGGGCGACGAACGCGGGGAGCAGCGCCTGACACAGCAAGAAGACCCCGAGGAACCACAGAGGCTGCCCGTATCGGAAGCCCGCGACGGCGATGAGATCCGGCGCGACACCGAGGACGGTGAGCACCGCGAGCGCGACCCCGACCGCGCCCACCGCGAACAGGGCCGGGCGCAGGAGCCGGTGCACCCGACCGGCCACGAAGGCGGTCGCGCTCCCGCCGCGGGCGCGGAGGCGGCGGTATGCGAGGAGCCCCGAGAACCCTCCGATCACGAAGAAGAGCGGCATCACCTGCAGCAGCCAGCTCAGCGGCGCGATCCAGCTCGTGCCGTCGCTCGCGTTCTCGAACACCGGCCCGGTCTCCGACACGGTGACCCCGACCATGACAGCGTGCAGCAGGACGACGCCGAGCACGCAGAGCGCGCGCACGACGTCGATGCCGGTGTCGCGGTGACCCGCGTGATCGGATGAAGCGGGGGTGGGGGTGCTGAGGCGTGGAGCCGCGGCGATGACCATGAGTCCTCCTGGGAACGGTGTCCTCGGAGGTTATGGAGGCGGTGGTGGGCGGGACATCACTCCGTGGTGCCGTCCTGCCCCCTACGCAGGGGTGACTCAGGCCGACGGCTCGACCAGGCCGGTGTCGTAGGCGAGGATGACGGCGTGCACGCGGTCCCGGAGGCCGAGCTTCGCGAGCACCTTGCCGACGTGGGTCTTCACGGTCTGCTCCGCGATGAACAGGTCACCGGCGATCTCGGTGTTCGACCGGCCCTTGCCGATGAGGACGAGGACCTCCCGTTCGCGGTCGGTGAGATCGGCGAGGGCCGTCGCAGACCGGCGCGACGCCGGCCGCCGTCCGGCGAACTGCTCGATCATGCGCCGGGTCACGCTGGGGGCGAGGAGTGCATCGCCCCCTGCCACCACGCGGACGGCATGGACGAGTTCCTCCGGCAGGGCGTCTTTGAGGAGGAAGCCGCTGGCCCCGGCGGCGAGGGCGTCGTAGACGTAGTCGTCGATGTCGAACGTGGTGAGCATGAGGATCCGCGGCACGTGCGCGGCCGGGTATGACGGGCCGAGGATGCGGCGGGTGGCCTCGATGCCGTCGAGCTCCGGCATGCGGACGTCCATGAGGATGACGTCGGGATCGAGCCGCGCGGCGAGTGTCACGACGTCCGCGCCGTCGGCCGCCTGGCCCACCACGCGGATCCCCTCGTGCGCGTCCAGCAGGGCGGCGAAACCGGCGCGGACCATCGCCTGGTCGTCGGCGATGAGCACGCTGATGGTCACGGGTTCTCCTTGTCTTCCGCCGAGGCGGTCGGGGCGGGCGGTGCGGCTGTCGCGGACAGCGGCAGGGTGGCCTCGACGGTCCAGCCGCCGTCGTCGGACGGCCCGGCGGCGAGGTTTCCGCCGAGCACTTCGGCGCGCTCGCGCATTCCCCGGAGGCCGTAGCCGCCGGAGGGGCTCTCGGTCGGCTGTGCCGGTGCGGCGTTGCGCACCCGGATGTGCAGGCTGTCGGCGTCGGCATAGAGGCGGACCGTGACACGGGCACCCGGGGCATGGCGGACGGCGTTGCTCAGGGCCTCCTGCACGATGCGGAAGGCGGCGATCTGCACGCCCGGTCCAGCCGCGGACGCGGCTTCGATCCCTTCGAGCACGAGGCCGACCTCCACGCCGGCCCGGCGGATCGTGTCGACGAGGGCGGGGACGTCGTCCAGCCCCTGCTGCGGTGCGAGCTCGGCATGCTGGTCCTCCGTGCGGAGCACCCCCAGCATGCGCCGCATCTCGGTGAGCGAGGTCCGGGCGGTGGCGGCGATGTCGTCGAACTCGGCGGCGGCGTCGGCATCGAGGCCTGTGATCCGGTAGCGCGCGGTCGACGCCTGCACCTGGATCACCGACATGCTGTGCGCCACGACGTCGTGCAGCTCCCTGGCGATCCGGGTGCGCTCCTCCACGAGAGCACGCCGGGATTCCTCCAGCGCGCTGTGCTCCTTCTCCCTGGTCAGCTCGGCCGCCACCCGCACGCGGCCGGCGACGAGGACGGCGATGAGGAACATCGCGGCGGCGACCGACGTCGTCACGATGAGGTTGGCTGTCGCGCTGCCGGAGCTCGCCGGCGTGGCGACCATGTCCGGACGCAGCAGGGGCGCCGTCAGCGAGGTGAGCGCACCGATCACGAGAGTCAGGGCGCCGAGTCGGGCTCCCTGCACGAAGGACATCACGCCCACGAAGAGGACGAACGCGAGCAGGGCCGGTACCGACCACGGCCAGGGCGACTGGATCGCGCGCGCCGGCTCGACGAGCAGAGGCAGCAGGAAGGCGCCGGCGGTGAAGACGACGATCGCCGTCCGCGGACGGGAGGGGATCAGGAGGGGAGCGCCGCACACGGCGGCGCCGAGCAGGAAGGACAGCGGCAGCGGCGTGCCGGAGAGCACCGTCTGGAGCGGGACCAGCAGCGCGTACAGCACGACGACCGCCGCGGTCAGCGCCACGAGGGCGCCGGTGCGACGGCTGATCCGTGACGGGCGCGGGGTGCGCTCTCGGCGGCGTGCCATGCGTCTCATCCTGCCAGGTGCGCGACCGGCGTACGGCGGCGGCGGAGCGCGGCGATCCGATCGATGACGACGCCGACGATCAGGGCGATGACGACGCCGATGGCGGCGCTGAGCACGGGCTGGTCGTGCAGCCAGGCGCCGGCGAGGAGCCCGATCGCGAGACTGAACACGCTCCAGCTCACACCGGCGATGAGGCTCAGCGGGAGGAACCGCCGCCACGGGAACCCGAGCGCTCCGGCGGACATGTTCACCGCGACGCGTCCGATCGGGATATAGCGGGCGCCGAGGATCAGTGTGGCACTGCGACGGTCGAGCGCACGCTGCGCGTAGGCGAACGCCGCGGCGACGCGGGGGCGCCGCATCCAGGCGAACCTGGTCGTGCCCAGCCGGCGGCCGATGAGGAACGCGATGTTGTCGCCGATCGCGGCACCCAGGGCGGCGACCGCACCCAGCAGCACGATGTTGCCGTCACCGGTGGACGCGGCCACCGCCGCCGCGGCGACGAGGACCGTCTCGCTCGGGATCGGCGGGAAGAACCCGTCGATCACGGTCACCGCGAACAGCACGGCGTACAGCCAGGGGGAGGCGATCGCCTGCAGGATGAGGTCGTTGAGGATGTCCACCCCGGCACCGTAAGCAGGGGGTAGGCAGAGGGGCATCACTCCGCGGTATCGCCTCGGTCACCCTGGAGAGGGATATCCGTGCCGGGCGTCGCCACAGGCAGGGCGGCATATACTGGTTGGCTGGCCGCTCGGCCATCACCTCCTCCCGAACGAACGGACGTCCGCTGTGCTTGCCGTGCACGACCTCGAGATCCGCGTTGGCGCGCGCCTGCTGATGGAGAACGTCTCGTTCCGTGTGTCCGACGGCGACAAGATCGGCCTCGTCGGACGCAACGGTGCGGGCAAGACCACGCTCACCAAGGTGCTCGCCGGCGACGTGCTGCCCTCGGGTGGCACCGTCACCCGGTCCGGAGAACTCGGCTACCTGCCGCAGGACCCGCGTTCGGGCAATCCGGAAGACCTCGCCCGTACCCGGATCCTCGATGCCCGCGGCCTCGGCCAGCTCAACCTCGGCATGACGGAGGCCTCGCTCGCGATGGGGTCCGACGACCCCGCGGTCGCTGCCAAGGCGATGAAGCGCTACGGGGCGCTCACCGAGAAGTTCGAGGCGCAGGGTGGCTACGCGGCCGAGGCCGAGGCAGCCTCGATCGCGCACAATCTCTCGCTGCCGGATCGCATCCTCGACCAGCCGCTGTCGACCCTCTCCGGAGGCCAGCGTCGTCGCATCGAGCTCGCGCGCATCCTCTTCTCCGACGCGCAGACGATGATCCTCGACGAGCCGACCAACCACCTCGACGCGGACAGCGTGGTGTGGCTGCGCGAGTTCCTCAAGAACTACAAGGGCGGGCTGATCGTCATCAGCCACGATGTCGAGCTCGTGGGCGAGACCGTCAACCGGGTGTTCTACCTCGATGCCAACCGCCAGGTCATCGACATCTACAACATGAACTGGAAGAACTATCTGCGGCAGCGCGCCGCGGACGAGGAGCGTCGCAAGAAGGAGCGGGCCAACGCCGAGAAGAAGGCGACGACCCTGCAGCAGCAGGCGGCGCGCTTCGGGGCGAAGGCGTCGAAGGCGGCCGCAGCGCACCAGATGCTCGCGCGTGCCGAGAAGCTCCTCTCCGGTCTGGAGGACGTGCGTCAAGAGGACCGCGTCGCGAAGCTGCGGTTCCCGAAGCCCGCCCCCTGCGGCAAGACCCCGCTCATGGCCTCCGGGCTGTCGAAGTCGTACGGCTCGCTGGAGATCTTCACCGACGTCGACCTCGCGATCGACCGCGGCTCCAAGGTCGTCGTGCTCGGCCTGAACGGTGCGGGCAAGACGACGCTGCTGCGCATGCTCGCGGGTGTCGACAAGCCGGACACCGGTCAGCTCGAGCCCGGGCATGGCCTCAAGGTCGGGTACTACGCGCAGGAGCACGAGAACCTCGACGTCAGCCGTTCGGTCCTGGAGAACATGGTGTCGGCCGCTCCGCACATCACGGAGACGGAGGCCCGCAAGGTCCTCGGCTCCTTCCTGTTCACCGGCGACGATGTCCTCAAGCCGGCGGGTGTGCTGTCCGGTGGCGAGAAGACCCGGCTGTCGCTGGCGACGCTCGTGGTGTCATCCGCGAACCTGCTGCTGCTCGACGAGCCCACGAACAACCTCGATCCGGCATCGCGCGAGGAGATCCTCGGGGCACTGGCCCACTACGAGGGCGCGGTCGTGCTCGTGTCGCACGACCCCGGAGCGGTGCAGTCGCTGAACCCCGAGCGTGTCCTCATCCTGCCCGACGGCGTCGAGGACATCTGGAGCCAGGAGTACCAGGACCTCATCGAGCTCGCGTAGCGGATCGTGGCATAGCCAGAGGATGGTGGAGCACCCGATCCTTCCTCCCTCGGAACTCGCGGCGTGGCCGCGGGCTCTGCCCACCGTCACCGGCATCGCGCCACCGCTGCGCGTCGCGGAGCTTCCCGATGATCCCGTGCTGCTCTTCCAGGACGGGGTCCGTGCGGCGGTCGCGGCCGGCGTCCCCGAACCGCACGCGGCGACACTGGCGACGGTCGGTTCGGACTGCATGCCGGACGCGCGCACGCTGATCCTCAAGGACGCAGACGCCCGCGGCTGGGCGTTCGCCTGGGTGCTGTGGCGGGTGGAAGGCGTCCCGCAGGCGGGATCGAAATGGTGCTTGCCGACGGTCCGGAGGGCGCGTTTCCGATCCTGCATCGGCATAGTCGCTGTCCGGGATCGAAAGGGTGCCGGGCAGCGCAGCGTCCGGCGCGTTCTCGCGTGTGCGTGACGCTCGGCGGGTGCGTCAGCGCGCGTCGAGGAGTTCGTCCTCGGCGTCCGCGTCGCGGTCGCGGCGCTTCGGCGCCTTCACCGGTGCCGGCTTCCCCTCGACCTCTTCGCGGTGCTTCACGATCTCCGTGCGGATGATGTACCCGATGAAGATGAAGCCCATGATGGCGAACAGGATCCACTGGATCGCATAGGACAGGTGCGGCCCCGGATCGTCGGTGGGGGACTCGAAACCACCCAGCGCCGTGTCGGCGGCGGGCTGCTCCTCGACCAGACGTCCGTAGGCGCCGGTGATCACATCGTCCCCGACGAGGTCGGCGATGGACGGGAGGTGGATCGTGGGCACCTGGCCCTCCGGAGCCCCGCGTCCGGACCCGGGCAGCGGCTCGCCTGGGCGCAGGCGGACGGTCACCGTGACCTCGCCGGACGGCGGGGACGGAACGGCGTCCGGGAGCTGCCCCTCACCCGGGGGCACCCAGCCGCGGTCGATGATGAGGACGCGGCCATCTGCGTCCCGGAAGGGGACGAGGACCTCGAACGCGCTCGTGCCTCCGTGCGGACGGTTGCGGACCAGGAGCTGCTCGTCGGCGAGGTACTCGCCCTGCAGCGTGACGGGGCGCCATTCGTCTGCGGGGTCGAGGTGGTCGTCGGCGACCACGTCGGCGAGGGGGACGGCCGGGGCGTCGTAGTTCTGCTCCACGAGCGCGATCTGCTCGGCCCTGGACTCGTTCCGCTCGAACTGCCAGTTCGACAGGAAGACGCAGGCGATCGCGAAGCCGATGGCGATGAGGACGTACACGCCCCAGCGGGTCAGGCGGTTGCTCATGAGGAGGGCACCCCGTCTCGAACCGTCACCGGGAAGTCCCGCGCGGCCAGGTAGTCGTGGAGGAAGCCGACGTGCTCATTGCACGCCAGCCAGATCTTCTCGCGGTCGGCGGCGTGGATGCGGGGATTGCGCCAGACGACCTGCTTCGTGGCCGCGCTCCGGCATCCGGCGCGCGAGCAGATGAGCTCGCTCATCGGTCCGTGCGGCCTTCGCGGATGGTGATGACGTCGGGGGCGGTCTCCGGAGCGAGCGACGGCGCGGGCGGCGCGTCGATCTCGCGCAACGGCGACTCGGCGGCGGTCTCCGTGCTGTCGCTTCCGGCGTTGGCGAAGACCACCGCGATGTACGGGAGGACGGCGGCGGCCAGCGCGAAGACCCAGGTCCACCAGCCGAAGGGCTGCACGAAGAACATCAGCCCGAAGCAGACGATGCGGATCGTCATGGTGAGGGCGTATCGGCGCACACGGTGGTCACCCTCATCCCGCGGGGACTGCGGCAGTGAGGTGACGGCCGGGACTCGACGTGCGTTCTTCACGATGATTCCAGCCTACGCCGCCGCAGCGACATCGGCATGCGCGTGCGGAGCGTCAGCTCGCGACGACGAAGGGCAGGGTGAAGGCGCCGAAGACGACCAGTCCGATGATCGTCGAGACGATCGTGAAGACGAGGACGCCGATCATGAGATACCCCATGACGAGCCCGGCGATCGCCATGCCGCGCCCGCCGAGGCCCGGGGTGCGACGGATCTGCCCGAGGGCCATGTGGCCGGTGATCACGGCGGCGATGGAGGCGAGCATCGGCAGGAGGGCCCAGAACAGCACCACACCCGCGATGCCGCAGACGAGCGCGGCGACGGCGAGACCGCTGGTCGGGCGGGCGGGCGCTGCCGCGTACTGCTGCGGGGCTGCATACTGCTGCGGTGCGGCGTACTGCTGAGGGGCCGCGTACTGCGGCGGGGCGGCGTGCGCCGGGGGAGACTGCGGGAATCCCGGATACGCAGGCGGGGAGCCGGCGGCCGGCGGCTGCTCACCCGACGGACCGGAGATACGGGGATCGCTCACTCTGATGCCTTTCGTCGCCCTCAGAGTCCCAGTACGCTCCTCGTCTGTCAAACAGGCGTCGCGAAGGCGAGAGGGCAACGTCGCTAGGATCGATCACGGTTCGGATTCCCGGCCCTCGACCCCAGACCCAGGAGTGTCCCATGAGCGCGGAGCGCGTCGTCCTCGTCACCGGAGGCAACCGCGGCATCGGCCGCGCCATCGCCGAGCGCTTCGTACGCGAGGGATACCGGGTGGCGGTGACCGCGCGCAGCGGCGAGGGCCCGGAGGGCACCCTGACGGTGCGCGCCGACGTCACCGACGCCGCCGCTCTCGACGCGGCCTTCACCGAGGTGGAGCAGCAGCTCGGCCCGGTGAAGATCGTCGTCGCCAACGCCGGCATCACCAAGGACACCCTGCTCATGCGCATGAGCGAGGACGACTTCGACAGCGTCGTGGCGACGAACCTCGGCGGCACCTTCCGCGTCGTCAAGCGGGCCTCGAAGGGGATGCTGCGCGCGCGGTTCGGACGGGTCATCCTCATCTCCAGCGTCGTGGGCCTCTACGGCTCGGCGGGGCAGACGAACTACGCCGCCTCCAAGAGCGCGCTGGTCGGTTTCGCCCGCTCGCTCACGCGCGAGCTCGGCGGACGCGGCATCACCGCCAACGTGGTGGCACCCGGCTTCATCGAGACCGACATGACCGCGGAACTCCCCGAGGAGACGCAGAAGCAGTACAAGGCGAACATCCCCGCCGGGCGTTTCGCGACGCCGGATGAGGTCGCGGGCGTCGTGACCTGGCTGGCGAGCGACGACGCCGGCTACATCTCGGGAGCCGTCATCCCGGTCGACGGCGGTCTCGGCATGGGGCACTGACCCCGGCTCTCCCCGTCAGCGATCGATCGCCCGCACGAGGAGCTCGGCGAGACGCTCGGGCGCCGAGAACTGCGGCCAGTGCGCGGAGCCGATCCGGACGACCTCGGCGTCGTCGATCGCCCGATACTCCTCCGCGTACGGACCCCACTGGCTGATCACCGCATCGAAAGCCTCCTGATCCAGCCCTCCCATCAGCAGGGTGACCGGGATGCGGTACCGTGCCGGGTCGCTCAGAGCGAGCTCGTCCGTCGGCACCCGCGCGGGCACGCTGTGGGTGAGCGGGACGGTCCTCGTGCGGGTCTCGTCGTCCAGATCGTGCACGTCCTCGTCCGGGAAGAAGCTCCAGCCCGGAAACGGGACGACGCCGTCCTGCACCGGGAACTCGCTGATGCCCGAACCCGAGGGCGGGGGCACGGTGTCGACGAAGACGACCCTGGCCACGCGGTCAGGTCGTGCGTCGGCGACGCCCCAGGCGACATTGCCTCCGCCACTGTGTCCGACGACCACCACGTCGCCCTCCGCGGCATCGACGGCGGCGACCGCGGCCGCGACCCAGTCGTCGATCCCGATACCCGCCGCTGTCTCCGCAGACGCGTCGAGCCCGGGCATGGTCAGCGGACGAGAGCGGTGGCCGGCGCGCACGAGGGCGGGCACGACGTCGTCCCAGCTGGAGGCGTCGAGCCAGAGGCCGGGGATGAGGATGATGTCCATGATCCGACGGTAGACCCGGCCCCGGACATCGGCCAGCGTCAGGGGAGGAGCGGGATGACCGTTCCGAGGTCGACCGGACCGATGACCAGGCTCGCGGACTCGCGGACGGCGGGCTTGGCGTTGAAGGCGAGCCCCAGCCCGGCGACCGCCATCATCGGAAGATCGTTGGCGCCGTCGCCGATCGCGATGGTCGCGTGCGGCGCCACGTGGAGCTCCTCCGCCCAGGTACGCAGCCAGAAGGCCTTGGCCGCACCGTCGACGATGTCACCGTCCACCCGGCCCGTGAGCGCGCCGTCGGCGACCTCGAGGCGGTTCGCGCGCCAGCGGTCCACGCCGAGTCCCGGTGCGACGTCGTCGAGGATCTCGTGGAACCCTCCCGAGACGACGCCGACGATTCCGCCCCGAGCGTGCACGGCGGCGGTGAGGTCGCGGACGCCCGGGGTCGGCTCCACGCGGGCGCGAACGCGGGCGAACGCCTCGACGGGAACGCCCGCGAGAGCGCCGACACGAGAGCGGAGGCTCGTCGCGAAATCGATCTCCCCGCGCATCGCAGCTTCGGTGGCCGCCTGCACCTCGGCCCGACGCCCGGCCTCCTCGGCGAGGAGCTCGATCACCTCGTTCCGGATGAGCGTGGAGTCGGCATCGAGGACGACGAGGAATCGCGCGGTGGTCACCCACCGAGCCTAGCGACCGAGGGACCGGAGCCCGTGCCGCATGACGCGTCAGCGTTCGATGAACACGCCCTTGCCGACGACCGTGATCCCCGACTCCGTGATAGTGAACCCGCGGGCGAGATCCCGTTCGCGGTCGACTCCGACCGTCGCGCCGTCGGCGAGGACGACGTTCTTGTCGAGGATCGCGCGGTGCACGCGGGCACCCTGACCGACGTGCACGTGATCGAACACCACGGAGTCCGTGATGGTCGAGCCGCCGCCGGCGAGCGTCCACGGGCCCACGACGCTGCGTTCGAGGTGCGTGCCGGACAGCACCGATCCCAGCGACACGATCGAGTCGATGGCGTTGCCGATCCGCCCCACCGAGTCTCGGACGAACTTCGCCGGCGGGGAGTTGACCGCCTGCGAGTGGATCGGCCACTCCATGTTGTAGAGGTTGAAGATCGGGAGGGTCGAGATCAGGTCCCGGTGCGCGTCGAAGAACGAGTCGATCGTCCCCACGTCGCGCCAGTACGAGCGGTCGCGCGGCGACGACCCGGGGACCTCGTTCTGCTTCATGTCGTAGTAGCCGGCTTCGCCGCGGTCGACGAAGTACGGGACGATGTCGCCGCCCATGTCGTGGCTCGACGTGGGCAGCTCCCCGTCGGCCTCGACCGCCGCGATCAGGGCGTCGGTGTCGAAGATGTAGTTGCCCATCGAGGCCAGGACCTCGTGCGGGGAGTCCGCGAGACCCGTGGCGTCGGTCGGCTTCTCCAGGAACTGCCGGATCCGTCCGGATTCCGGATCGGCGTCGATGACCCCGAACTGGGACGCCAGGGCGAGCGGCTGACGGATGCCCGCCACCGTCGCCTTCGCCCCGGACTCGATGTGCGCCTCGAGCATCTGGCGGAAGTCCATCCGATAGACGTGGTCGGCGCCGATGACGACGACGATGTCGGGCTTCTCGTCGTTGATCAGGTTCATGCTCTGCAGGATCGCGTCCGCGGAGCCGGAGAACCAGCGCTTGCCCAGGCGCTGCTGGGCGGGGACCGAGGTCACATACGAATCGAGCAGGGCCGACATGCGCCAGGTCTGGGAGATGTGCCGGTCGAGGCTGTGCGACTTGTACTGCGTGAGCACGACGATCTGTCTCAGCCCGGAGTTGATGAGGTTCGAGATGGCGAAGTCGATCAGGCGGTACTGGCCGCCGAACGGGACGGCGGGTTTTGCGCGGTCGGCCGTCAGCGGCATGAGTCGCTTGCCCTCGCCGCCGGCGAGGATGATCCCGAAGACCTTCTTTGGAGCGGACATGGCTCCACCATAGATCCCGTTCGGCGCGGGGAACTAGCATCTGGACAACCCGCTCGATAGCGTCTAGGAATGCGAGTCGAGATGATCACCAAGGAGTATCCGCCGGAGATCTACGGAGGCGCGGGTGTGCACGTCGCCGAGCTCGTGTCCGCGCTGCGTCGGGACATCGACGTGACGGTGCGCGCGTTCGGTGCGCCGCGCGACGAGGAGGGCACCTTCGCCTACCGGGCACCGGAGAGTCTCGCCGGCGCCAATCCGGCGCTGCAGACGCTCGGCACGGACCTGGAGATCGTGTCCGCGATCGCGGGCGCCGACGTCGTGCACAGTCACACCTGGTACGCGAACTTCGCCGGTCATCTCGCCTCCCAGCTCCACGGGATCCCGCACGTGCTCACGGCGCACAGCCTCGAACCGCTGCGGCCGTGGAAAGCCGAGCAGCTCGGGGGCGGCTACGCCGTGTCGAGCGGGATCGAGAAGCTCGCCTACGAGAACGCCGCCGCGGTGATCGCGGTGAGTGCCGGCATGCGTGCGGACATCCTCCGCAGCTACCCGCAGGTCGACCCCGCGCGGGTCCGGGTGATCCACAACGGCATCGACGTGGAGCGCTGGCGTCCTGTCCAGGACCCCGCGTTCCTCTCCTCGATCGGCATGGACCCGGACCGGCCCTCGGTCGTCTTCGTCGGACGCATCACACGGCAGAAGGGGCTGCCCTACCTCCTGCAGGCGGCACGGCTGCTGCCGCCCGAGGTCCAGCTCATCCTCTGCGCTGGTGCTCCGGACACGCCGGAGATCATGGCGGAGGTCCAGGAGGGGGTGCGGCTGCTGCAGCAGACCCGCAAGGGCGTGGTGTGGATCGAGCGGATGCTGCCGCGGGACGAGCTGTCGGCGATCCTGGCCGCGGCGACCACCTTCGTCTGCCCGTCCGTCTACGAGCCGCTCGGGATCGTGAACCTCGAGGCGATGGCCTGCGGAGCCGCCGTCGTCGGGACAGCGACCGGCGGGATCCCCGAGGTGGTGGACGACGGCGTTACCGGCCGACTGGTCCCGATCGAGCAGGTGCAGGACGGGACGGGCACGCCGACCGACCCCGAGCGATTCGTCGCCGATCTCGCCGCGGTCCTCACCGAGGTGGCCACGGATCCGGAGAGGGCCCGGGAGTACGGGGAAGCCGGTCGGGAGCGGGCCCGCACGCAGTTCAGCTGGGCCGCGATCGCCGATGAGACCCGCGCGCTCTACGCGGAGCTGACCGCGTGAGCCGATAGGCTTTCGGTATGCCGATCGCTCTGGAGTTCACCGACGTCGTCGTGCGCCGAGAGGGGCGCAACATCATCGATCACGTGACCTGGCAGGTCTCGGACGATCAGCGATGGGTGATCCTCGGGCCGAACGGTGCCGGCAAGACGACCCTGCTGCAGCTCGCCGACACGCTGATGCACCCCACCTCGGGCACGGTGACGGTTCTCGGCGAGACGCTCGGACGCGCGGACGTCTTCGAGATCCGTCCGCGGATCGGGTTCGCGTCGTCGGCCATGGCCAAGCGCATCCCGCGCGATGAGACGGTGCTCAACACCGTCCTCACGGCGGCCTACTCCGTGCTCGGACGCTGGAACGAGAGCTACGAGGACATCGACGAGCGGCGTGCGCTGCGCGTTCTGGGCGACTGGCGCCTCGCGCACCTCGCCGACCGCACGTTCGGCACGCTGAGCGACGGTGAGCAGAAGCGTGTGCAGATCGCCCGGGCGGTCATGACCGACCCGGAGCTGCTGCTCCTCGATGAGCCGACCGCCTCGCTCGACCTCGGCTCGCGCGAGGAGCTCCTCGCGCTGCTGGGCGGCTACGCGTCCGCACCGACGACGCCCGCGATGCTCATGGTGACGCATCACGTCGAGGAGATCCCGGTCGGGTTCACCCATGTGCTCCTGATCCGTGACGGCGCCGTGGTGGCGGCGGGGCCGATCGCCGAGACGCTCACCGCGGATGCCCTGGGCGAGACCTTCGGGATGCCGATCACGCTCAGCAGCGAGGACGGGCGCTACTCCGCCCGCGCCGCCTCCTGACCTCGGTTCTGATGGGTTACTGCGCCCGTCGAAGTACTGGTAGAATCGATCCTTGGTGCGCTCGGCACCGCAGACTTCCCTCGTCCCTGGCACAATCCAGGGCAGCAACAAAGGAATCCCATGAAGACTGACATTCACCCCGACTACAAGGCTGTCGTGTTCCGCGACCTGGGCTCGGGCGAGACCTTCCTCACCCGTTCCACCGTCACCAGCGACAAGACCATCGAGCTGGACGGCGTGGAGTACCCGGTGATCGACGTCGAGATCTCCTCGGCCTCGCACCCCTTCTACACGGGTAAGCAGCGCATCATGGACTCGGCCGGCCGCGTCGAGAAGTTCAACCAGCGCTTCAAGGGCTTCGGCGGCTCCTCCAAGTAAGACCGCCCACGAAGGCCCCGCACTCCTCGGAGTGTGGGGCCTTCGTCATGCCCGGGCCGGGCGGTCGCTCAGACGTCGATGACGATGCGTCCGCGCTCGATGCGGCCCGGCGGATCTCCGGGGGTCGGCGCCGGGGCCGTGCGCCGGGTCTGCCGATCCCGCTCCTGGCCGGCCTCGTGCGCGGTGGGCGACCACACCGCGTCGAAGACACCGACCAGCCCTCCGGACCCGGCTTGCTCGTACTTCTCCTCGACCGGACGACGGGAGAGGGAATGCCGGATGCCCACGAAGAACAGCACCGGTCCCGTGCCGAGCACGAGGACGATCGTGGTCCATCCGAGCAGATGCTCCATGGCCCCAGGATAGATCGCGGAGCGCGCCGACGGCACCCGTCGCGCTCCGGAGGTCAGCGGATGCGGCGTCCGTGGGCGAGGTCGATCAGCCGTTCCAGTACGGGCCCCGTCCGCAGGCCGTTGTGCTCGTGCTCGCTCGTCACCCAGGGTGTCACGCCGGGGAGGAGACGGGCGGTCTCCAGCGAGAACTCCAGGGGCACATAGACGTCGTTCACGTAGACGGCGGCGGCGCCCGTCGCTTCGGAGGCGGCGAGAGCAGCGGCGTCGTAGATCCGCGGCCAGGGGTGGTCCGCCAGGATCGACGTCACCTCGCTCCAGGGCTGCAGCGCCGGGACGGTGTCGGCCCACTCGCGACGGACGTGCTCGCCCGTGAACAGCGTCGGATCGTCGCGGAAATCGGTCGGCTCGACGCGCTCGGCGGACCACCGCGTGGTGTGTCCGTTCGCATAGCTCGACTCGTGGAAGGCGTAGTACAGCGGGTTGCGGCCGCCGAAGGGCATGGCGTGCTGGAGGTCGTGCCGGAAGGCGTTGGATGCGGGATCCCGTTCCAGCAGCGACCAGACCGTCTGCCAGCCGTCGTCGGTGCCGAGAGCGGAGCCGACCGAGCGCAGGCGGGAACGCGACACGACCTCGCCGTCGGGGAGGACGATCTCACCGGCGTCCGCAAGATCGATCAGGCGTCGCATGACGTCGCGGTGCTCCGGGAAGCGTCGGTAGTACCGCTCGGACGCCGTGCGCATCTTGTCGTAGCAGAGGGCGTAGACCTCGTCCGGGTCGCGCTCGACCGTGCTGAGGCCTCCGGTGATGAAGACGTCGTCGAGCGAAGCCGCGTGGGTCGACAGGTAGGCCAGCGTCGTGAACCCGCCGAAGGACTGCCCGAGGACGCTCCACGTCGGCGCCCCCAGGTGCTCCCGCAGCGCCTCGCAGTCGCGCACGATGGCATCGGCGCGCAGGTGCGTCAGATGCTCGGCGACGGCTTCGGCGCCCCGCACGAGGTCGCCGTCGCCGACAGGGGAGGACAGCCCGGTGCCGCGCTGATCGAGCAGGACGAGTCGATAGTGCGCGAGGGCCTGGTCCAGCCACGCCGGCGCGGTGGAGGAGTGGAAGGGGCGCGGCGCCTCGTGGCCCGGCCCGCCCTGCAGGAACACCAGATAGGGGAGGGCCTCGCCTCCCTCCCGTGCGACCACGCGGGCGAACACGTCGATGGTGCGGGTGTCTGCCGGGTCGTCCCAGACGAGGGGGACCGTGAGCGTGTGCTCCTCGACGGCGAGGTCGAGCAGGCGGCGGCGGAGGACAGTGGTCATGGTCACATCACATTCCCGATGTAGGAGTACTTCACGAAGACCTCGGCGGCGATTCCGGACTCGTCGAGGACTCCCTGGACGGCCGTCATCATGTAGTTCGAGTCCCAGCCCATGTAGAGGAAGTGCGTGTCGTCGAGGTCGTCCCACTGCCCCTTCCATGCCTTGTCGCGGTAGATCGGTCCGCCGTGGGTCGCGCAGTAGGCCAGAGCGGCCTCGGTCGTGTCGGTCCACGCGCGACGGAACACGCGGTTGAACAGGTGCTTGACGTCGTACACCTCCCACCGCTCGCCCCGATACTCCACGTAGTCGAACTCGCGTTCCCACCCCGCGGGCCAGCCGCGGCGGCGGACGGCGTCCAGGATCGGGGTGAGGCCGTCGTCGTCGATCTCGGGCAGTGCGGGTCGTGCCCACACGCGGACGAGGTCGGCCGTCAGGCCCACAGTGCGTGCGGTGATGGCCGCCGTGCCCCAGGACTCCTGGGCAGCGAGGGCACGGGTCGCCGGCACGGCGCTGCGGGCATAGGCCTCATCGCGCTTGACGGGGAACGAGGCACCGAAGACCCGCTCCGTCAGCCCCTGTTCCAGCAGCGTGAGGTTGCCGAGAGTGGGTGCGAGGGCGCGGTGGCTGTTCTGCTCGTCCTCGGAGTACTCGCTCCAGGGGCGCACGCCGTCGCCAGACCAGGCGTCGCCGGGCACGGCGGGCACGATGTGCTCGACATCGAAGCCGTCCACGTCGTCGACGCCCTCGAGCCGGCCGAGCACATAGGCCGGGTACGGCAGCTCGCTGTACTTGAGCACGGCGCTGACCCGCTCGTCCGACGGAGTGATGCGCGCGATGGCGCGGGCGAGGGCGTCGTGTCCGTCGCGACGCGCACGGCAGAGCCGGGCGATGAGGCGTTCGGCGGGAAGGTTCACGAGCGCGCGACGGAGGAACATCGCCTGCAGCCACTCGAGCGTCTCGAGGAGCTGACCCCGGTCGATGCGGCCACGCGCGTGATCGCTGTAGGCGCTCATGACCAGCGGGTAGGAGGAGCGTCCGAACGTGTTGACGTACCGCAGTTGCCGCGCGACCTCGGGGTCCTGCTCCTTCGTCGGATCGAGGAGGATGCCGTAGATCTCCGCATAGTGCCGCCACGTCTCGGCGTCAGCCTGGAGGTGGGCGACGTCGACGCGCGGGAACGACCGGCGGAAGGCGCTGTACACGCCGTGCTCCCCGTTCGCCGCCACCTCTCGCCCCGTCACGAGCACGAGGTAGTGACGCCAGAACGCCCCGATCGCCTCGCCCGTGTGGTGCTCGATCGGCAGCCAGAACCGCGCTTCCACGTCCATCTGCTCGGCGTGGTTCAGCCCCATGAGGATGTAGTTGTGGATCAGCTCGTGATCCCGCAGCGGCTCGCCGGTGGAGTTCAGGCTCTCGAAGATCTGCTGCGCGTTGGCCTGGGCGCCGAGCGTGATCGACACGTGTTCGAGTCGCTGCAGTCCCCGCCAGATCGACGGTGCCTCGTCGGCATGGATCTGGCTGCGGAAGAACGCGTAGTTGTCGTCGAAGCGCGACTCGCGGTCGAGGTCGTCGCGGCGATCGAGCACGACCGATTCGTAGAGATCGGCCCAGGCCTCGTGCGGACGCAGCTTCGTGCGCTCGGGGTCGTCGGGGCGGACCAGCACGCGGGCGAGATCGGCGGCGAGCTCCGGATCGCGCTCACGCACCGAGTGATGCAGCGCCGCGACGAGGAGCATGAGCGTGGTGAGGCGCTGCTGCCCGTCGATGAGGATGAGGTCGGCGTCCGGGCCGGAGCCGTCCTCGGCGGAGAGGATCGAGCCGATGAAGTGGCGATGCGCGTCGTCTTCCGCGGCGACCGCCCTGACGTCGGAGAGGAGCCGCTCGCAGCCGCCGATGTCCCAGCGGTACTGCCGCTGGTAGACGGGGACGACGATGGTCGTGCGTCCCGCCGCGAGCCATTCGATCGTGTTGACTGCCGTCGCCTCGACGTTGGTCGCGGTGCTCATGCTGGTGTCTCGTCCTCCCGTAGCGACAGGCGCCACGGACGCGCCGGGTGCCCCGCCCAGTCTATTCGCTTATCCACGGCGACCCTCCGGGGGAGCGCCAGGTCCCGCTGTTAGCCTTGCCTTATCAGGGCCTGTTAAAACGTGCTGGCCCCCGATGAAAGGAACATGACTCGATCATGGGATACATCAAGTCCGCAGCGCTGGAGGAGAAGGGCTTCGTCGTCCTCGACAGCTACGACCAGGAGGCCGACCCCAAGGAGTGGCTCGACATCGAGTACGTCGACTGGAAGTCCTCGGGCGACACCCGGTTCGCACCCCTCGCCAGCGCCTTCGGCGACATCGAGTGCAACGGCTTCTGGAACCACAAGCCGCCGCGCACCGACAAGGACGGCGTCTGGATCGACGAGCAGACCGCCAAGGCACCGAACCTCACGCGCCGTGCGCAGGAGCCGGGCGCGAACGTCGGGCGCTGCCGCGTCATCGAGCTGCAGCCGACCCCCTACGGCGACTGCCTCTACAACCTCCACCAGGACGACAACAACCGCCTGAACCCGGACGGCACCGGCTGGGTCGTGCGCGGGTTCTTCAACCTGACGGACGACAAGGACAGCTACTTCGTCCTGCGTGAGAACCGCACGGACCCCAGCATCGAGTACCGCATCGCCCTGCCGGCCGGTGCGCAGCTCATCGTCGACACCCAGCGTCTGTGGCACGCGGCCACCCACAACGGCACCGACCCGCGCTACTGCCTCATCACCTCGTGGACCTCCGGTCCCGAGCTCGACGCCTACATCGAGAAGTACCACGGCACCGACGACGTCCCGAACGTCGAGGTCCCGCAGGACGTGCTCGAGTTCGGCTACGCCGAGCAGGCCCGCAAGGATGCCGCTCGCGCGGCCTACTACGCCGCGAAGGGCCAGCAGGTCAAGCAGGCCATGAGCGAGGCCTGAGCGTCCCCATACTGGGTCGCTGAGCTCATCGAAGCGCCCGAAGGCCCCGGTCCACGGACCGGGGCCTTCGTCGTCGAATCACATGCTTGTGATTTCGCGGGAACTCGGCGAGAATGGGCGCACAACCGCATACTCTCGCCACTTCGTGGTTCAGGTCGTAGGGGAAGACGCACCTGATGAAACGGAGAGATCATGGCGACGGCTTACGCACGCGGAGTGGTGTTCATCCACTCGGCGCCTCGCGCGCTCTGCCCGCACCTGGAATGGGCGGTGGGTCGCGCTATCGGGCGTGCGGTGAACTTCGACTGGACCGAGCAGCCTGTGCTGACCGGCGCACGCCGCGCCGAGTTCTACTGGGATGGTCCCGTCGGTACCGGTGCTGCCCTCGCGACCGCGATCCGGGGCTGGGAGCACCTCCGGTTCGAGGTGACCGAAGACCCGACGCCCCGCAGCGACGGCGGTCGGTGGCTGCACACGCCCGACCTCGGCATCCACTACGCCCAGACCGATGCCGCCGGCAACATCGTCATCGGAGAGGATCGCATCCGCTACGCGATGGAGATCGCCGCGGGCAGCGCCGTCGAGCTGCAGCGCGAGCTCGACATCGCCCTGGGGTCCGCCTGGGACGAGGAGCTGGAGCCCTTCCGTCACGCCAGCGACGACGCGCGCGTCGTCTGGCTCCACAAGGTCGGCTGACCGACCCCGATACCGGGAGCGCGGAGGCGTGAGTATCGGATGCCGGTGACTGATCCCGGACGCTGAGAAGACGAATCCCCGCTCCGCTCGACGAAGACCCCGCCCCGGGCGACCGGGCGGGGTCTTCGTCTGCGCAGATCAGATCACGGCCGCGTGCGCGAGGTCGTCGACCGTGTTCACACCACCGCCGCGCACGTCCGCCCAGGCCTGCGCCAGACGCGTCATCGCCTCCGCCGCGCGCTCGGGCGGGAGCGTGATGGGAACCCGGAGTCGCCGCTCCAACACTCCGCCGGTGGTGAAGCGCGGCCCGGGCGGGAGGATGAGTCCCCGCTCGCGTGCAGCGAGGGAGAGCGTGGTCGACAACGGGGCGCCGAGATCGATCCAGGCGGAGAGGCCGCCGGGCGTCTCCGGCATCCGCATCCCCGGGATCTCGGCGATCGCCGCGGCCACCGCGTTCCGCCCGGCGCTCAGGCGGCGCCGCACGTGATGGGTGAGCGCGGGGACGTCGTCGAGCAGCTCCACGGCGATGCACTGCTCGAGGAGGGCCGTGCCGAGCTCGAACGAGGGTCGGACGGCCAGCAGCCGGGCGATGACCGAGCGCTCGGCGCGGATCCAGCCGATGCGCAGGCCTCCCCACGCGATCTTCGACATCGATCCCACCGTGATCACGTTCGGGCCCTCGGCCGCCATCGGCGCCGGTGCCCATCCCCGGTCGATGTCGAGCTCTGCCGTCGTCTCGTCGACGATCAGGTGCGTGCCGGTGTTGCGGGCCGTCGTCGCGATCCGAGACCGCTCCTCCTGCGGCAGCGTCGCTCCGGTGGGGTTGTGGAAGTCGGGGATGAGGTACGCGACGTGCGGGCGTGCGGTCAGCAGGGTGTCGGTGAGGTGCCGGGCGTCCCAGCCGTCGGTGTCGACCGGCGTCGGGAGAAGCCGGTAGCCGTGCCGGTGCAGAGCCTCGAGCGCGTGCGGGAAGGTCGGCTGCTCCACGAGGGCGCGTTCGCCCCGGCGCCCCAGCGCCGTGAGGATGAGGTTGACGGCGTTGAGGGCGCCGGAGGTGATCATGATCTCGTCCGCCGAGGTCACCGCGCCGCGCTCGGTGAATCGGCGGGCCACGGCATCGCGCAACTCGGGAAGGCCCTGGAGCGAATAGCCGCTCGTCCCGCGCAGGGCCGCGAGCCGGGGGAGGGACCGCACGGTCGCGTCGTACAGGCCGGGGGTCGAGTCCATCGAGGCGATCGACAGGTCGATCGCCTCGTCGTCCGCGTCGAGGGCGGCGGCCGACGGGCCGTGCGGGAGGGTCACTCTGGTGCTTCCGCCATGATGCCGGGACACGTAGCCGCCGGCCTCCAGAACGCCGTAGGTGCGGGTGATGGTCGAGCGTGATCGCCTGAGTTCGAGGGCGAGTGCCCGTTCGCTCGGCAGTCTCTCGCCGACCGTGAGGCGTCCGTCGAGGATGAGGGCCCTGATGCGGTCGGCCAGGCCCGAGGCCGAGGCGTCATCGATGTCCTGGGTGCCGAGCTGGGTGACGAGACGGGAGGCCATGCGTCCAGCCTGCCGCAAAGTGGCCTTCCATGTGCAGGCCACTTTTCGCTCAGTGGTCGGCCTCGTCACGCCTTCGCGCGGGCCACGATGGGGAGATGCTCTTCCGTGCCGTCTTCCTGCCCTTCACCGCGACCAGCCGTCGAGACCTGGTCGAGCGGCTGGCGCAGCTCGTGGGCGGGCTCTTCCTCTACGGCGTCGCGCTCGGCTTCATGGTGCGCGGCGGCATCGGCGTCGCGCCCTGGGACGTCCTGTCGCTGGGTGTCGCACGCTGGACGGGACTCGGGTACGGGGTCGTCACGGTGCTGATCTCGATCATCGTCCTGTTGCTGTGGATCCCGCTCCGTCAACGGGTGGGCCTCGGCACCTTGCTCAACGCGCTGCTCATCGGCCCGTTCGCCGATCTCACGCTCCTCGTGCTGCCTGCTCCGCCGTCCGTGTGGGTCGGGGCCCCCATGTTCGTGTTCGGACTCGTGCTGCTGGCATTCGCCACCGGTCTCTACATCGCGGCGGACTTCGGCCCCGGACCGCGCGACGGACTCATGACGGGGCTCGTCCGGGTGACCCGGTGGCCGGTCTGGCTGGCGCGGACGGTCATCGAAGGCTCCGTGCTGCTCGTCGGCTTCCTCCTCGGCGGTCCGGTGGGCGTCGGCACCGTGCTGTTCGCGTTCGGCGTCGGTCCGTTGATCGGCTGGTTCCTCCCGCGGATCGAGCGCCGCCGTCGGCAGCGTTCGCAGCTCCTCGCCGTCCGGGCGAGCGCGCCCCTGGGTCCCTGAGCCTGTCGAAGGGTGAGAGCGGACTGCGCATGACGAAGGCCCCCGGGAAGATGATCCAGGGGGCCTTCGTCGCGGATGCGGAAGCGGTCAGTCGACGCCGCCGAGCACGAGCACGGCGTTGTGTCCGCCGAAGCCGAACGAGTTGCTGATGGCGATCTGCGGGCCGTCGCCGAGCGGAGCCGCCTCTCCAGACAGACGGAACGGCACCTCCGGGTCCGGCTCGGTCATATTGATCGTCGGCGGGGCCACGCGGTCCCGCAGCGCGAGGAGCGAGAAGATCGCCTCCAGCGCGCCGGTCCCGCCCAGGAGGTGTCCGGTGGACGCCTTGGTCGCCGACACCGGGATCTCATCGATCCGGTCGCCGAAGACGTTTTTCAGCGCGACGTACTCGTTGGGGTCGCCGACCGGCGTCGAGGTCGCGTGGGCGTTGATGTGCGTCACCTGGTCGGGGGTGATGCCGGCCTCCTCGAGTGCCTGGACGACGGCACGGGCCGCCCCCTTGCCCTCGGGGTCGTTGCCGGTGATGTGGTAGGCGTCGGCGGTCACTCCACCGCCGAGGACGTAGCCGTAGATCTTCGCGCCGCGGGCCTTGGCGTGCTCCTCTGTCTCGAGGATGAGGGCCGCTGCGCCCTCGCCCATCACGAAGCCGTCGCGGTCGATCGCGCCGGGTCGGGAGGCGTGGGCGGGGTCGTCGTTGCGACGCGACAGCGCCTGCGCGGAGGCGAACGCGGCCATGGTGATCGGGTGGATCGCCGACTCCGTGCCGCCGGCGATGACGACGTCGGCCAGGCCCTCCTGCAGGTGGTGGAAGGCGTGGATGATCGACTCGGTGCTGGAGGCGCAGGCGCTGACGACCGTCTGTGCGTAGGCGCGGGCCTCGAACTGCAGCGACAGGTTGCCGGCGGCCGCATTCGGCATCAGCATCGGCACGGTCAGCGGCATGACCCGGCGGGGGCCCTTCTCGCGCAGCGTGTCCCAGGCGTCGAGCAGCGTCCAGAGGCCGCCGATCCCGGTCGCGAAGTCGACGCCGAGGCGCTCGGGAGCGACCTCGGGCGAGCCCGCGTCCGCCCAGGCTTCACGGGCCGCGATGAGGGCGAACTGTGAAGACGGGTCGAGACGCTTCGCCTCGTGGCGGGGCAGCACCTCTTCCGGACGGACGCTCGCGGAGGCGGCGAACGTGACGGGCAGGTCGTACTCCTGCACCCAGTCGTGCTCGATCGTGCGGGCGCCGGAGGCACCGGCGAGAAGGTTGTCCCAGTTCTCCGGTGCCGTCCCGCCGATGGCGGAGGTGGCGCCGATGCCGGTGACGACGATGCGCTTGGTCATGAGGTGTGGTTCCTTGTCGAAACGAGGTCGTGCGGGGGATGGGCAGGGACGGAGGATGCCACTCCTCACCCGGGGCGAGGGTGGCATCCTTCCGGGATTACTCCTGGCCCGCGACGATGAAGTTGACGGCGTCGCCGACGGTCTTCAGGTTCTTGACCTCGTCGTCGGGGATGGTGACGCCGAACTTCTCCTCGGCGTTGACGACGATCGTCATCATCGAGATCGAGTCGATGTCGAGGTCGTCCGTGAACGACTTCTCCAGGGCGACCTCGCTGGCGTTGATGCCGGTCTCGTCGGTGATCAGCTCTGCGAGGCCGGCGAGGACCTCATCGTTGGTGAAAGCCATGGTGGTCTTCCTCTTTCTTGCGGGTTGTATTCGGAACCGTGGAACAGTCTAGGGAAGGTCGACGCGTCTTCAGGGAAGGACGACGACCTGGGCTGCGAAGACGAGGCCGGCGCCGAAGCCGATCTGCAGGGCGAGTCCGCCGGAGAGCTCCGGGTGCTCGGCCATGAGGCGGTGGCTGGCGAGAGGGATCGAGGCGGCCGACGTGTTGCCGGTGGTCTCGATGTCGCGGGCGATGACGGTGGTCTCCGGCAGGCCGAGCTGCTTGGCGAACTCGTCGATGATGCGCATGTTGGCCTGGTGCGGGATGAAGGCGGCGAGGTCGGAGGCCTCGATCCCGGCCTTCTCCAGCGCCTCACGTGCGACCTTCGCCATCTCCCAGACGGCCCAGCGGAAGACCGTCGGGCCCTCCTGGCGGAGCGTCGGCCACGGCACGACGCCGTCGCGGAAATCCGTGAGGGTGGCGTTCATGCCCACGGCGTCTGCTTTCGAGCCGTCGCTGCCCCACACAGCGGGGGCGATGCCCGGCGTGTCGCTGGGGCCGATGAGCGCGGCGCCGGCGCCGTCGCCGAGGAGGAAGGAGATGCTGCGGTCGGTCGGGTCGACGACATCGGAGAGCTTCTCCGTACCGATCACGAGCGCGTGGCGGGCCGCACCCGCCTTGATGAGCGCGTCGGCTTGCGCCACGGCGTAGGCGTAGCCCGCACAGGCCGCGTTGATGTCGTAGGCCGCGGCCGGGTTGGCCCCGACGCGGTCCGCGACGATCGCGGAGACGGACGGCGTCTGCTTCGGGTTGCTGATGGTCGCGACGATCACGAGGTCGACATGGGCGGCCGGGACGCCCGACTTCTCGATGGCCTCGGCTGCCGCCGCGGTCGCGAGGTCGATGGCGTCGGTGTCCTTGTCGGCCCGCGCCCGCGTGATGATGCCGGTGCGCTGACGGATCCACTCATCGCTGGAGTCGATCGGCCCGATGAGGTCTTCGTTGGGCACCGCGTTCTCGCCGCGAGCCGCGCCGAACGCGTAGATGCGGGTGTAGGCGGGCCCGGCGATCTGGGCGAGGGAGGCGGTCATGCGGCTTCTCCGTTCAGCAGCGCGACGGCGGCTTCGAGGTCTTCGGGGGTCTTCACGGCGACCGTCGGCACGCCGCGCAGGCCGCGCTTGGCGAGACCGACGAGGGCGCCCGCGGGGGCGAGCTCGATGACGCCGGTCACGCCGGCGTCGGCGAACGAAGCCATGCAGAGGTCCCACCGGACGGGGGAGGAGACCTGGTCGACGAGGTAGTCGAGCGCCGTCCTGCCGTCGGTCACGACCGAGCCGTCGCGGTTGGTCCAGAGCGTGATCTCGGGGTCGCCCGGCTGCACATCGGCGACCGCGTCGCGGAGGGTCGAGACGGCGGAGGCCATGTAGTCGGTGTGGAATGCGCCGGCGACCTGGAGCGGCACCACGCGCGTGCCCTTGACCGGCTCCTCGGCGAGAGCCGCCAGGGCCGGAAGGGGACCGGCGACGACGATCTGCCCGCCGCCGTTGAAGTTCGCCGGCGCGAGGCCGAGCTCGGCGAGTCGGGCGAGGAGAGCCTCCTCATCGCCGCCGAGCACCGCGCTCATCCCCGTCGGGGTCTGGGCGGCGGCATCGGCCATCGCCCTCCCGCGGATGCCGACGAGGCGCATGCCCGTCTCGGCGTCCAGCACGCCGCTGCCGACGAGCGCCGCGATCTCCCCGACGGAGTGCCCGGCGATGCCATCCGCGCGGCGACCGGCGGCGGCCACGAGGGCATCACCGGCCACGAGGGAGGCGGCCACGATCAGCGGTTGGGCGACGCGGGTGTCACGGATGGTGTCCGCGTCCGACTCGGTGCCGTGCGCGCGGAGATCGAGCTGTGCGGCCTCGGAGTAGGCGGCGAGACGCTCTTCCACTCCGTCGAGCTCGAGCCAGGGGGCGAGGAATCCGGGGGTCTGCGAGCCCTGTCCAGGGCAGACGACGACAATCACCCACCCAGTCTGCCAACGATCGCGGCAGAACGGTGGATGATCCATCACAAGATTGCGTGAAACCCTTGTGTGTGGCGCACAGATCGCGCGGCTCAGCGCGGAGGGCGACGGAGCGGCGGACGGCGACGCACCTGCTCGGCCGCCCCGATGGAGCCGAGGATGAGCGCGGTCTGCAGGATGAGGGCCTCGCGGGGTCCGGTCGCGTCCCACCCGATGACCTCGCTCACCCGCTTGAGGCGGTAGCGGACGGTGTTCGGATGCACGAAGAGCTCGCGGGCTGTCGCCTCGAGGGACCGGCCGTTGTCGAGATAGCTCCAGAGCGTCGTGACGAGGTCGGTCGAGTGCGCCTGCAGCGGGCGGTAGATGCGCTCGATGAGGGTCTGCTTCGCGAGAGGGTCGCCGGCGAGGGCGCGCTCCGGAAGCAGGTCGTCGGCTTCGACGGGCCGCGGTGCGCTCCGCCACGCGCGGGCCACCGCGAATCCGGCCAGCGCTGCACGCGCGCTCTGGCTGGCATCGACGAGGGCGGCCACCGCCGGCCCCAGCACGACGAACCCCGGGCCGAAGGACGGCTCCAGACGGGCCGCGATCTCCTGGAACCCGAGCTCCTCGTCCTCGCCCTCCTGGCCCTCGACGCGCGCGCGTCCGAGCACGAGCACGAGGCGCGAGCCCTGCACGCCGATGAGGACGTCGACCGCGAGCTTGCGCGCCGTCCGACGCACGAGGTCGACGTCGAACTGCGGGGGTGTGGTGCCGACCAGGACCGCGACCTCTCCATGGCCGTGCCACCCGAGCGCGGCGATCCGGCTGGGCAGCTCCTCGTCGGCCTCGCCCGTGAGGATCGAGTCGACGACGAGCGCCTCGAGCCGCGCGTCCCACAGACCGCGGGCCTCGGCGGCGCGGGCGTAGACGTCGGCGGCGGCGAACGCCACATCCCGCGAGTAGAGCAGGATGGCTTCGCGGAGGTGCTCGCCCTTGCCCGCCACCCGCTCCTCGGTCACCTCGACGGTGACGCGGATGAGCTGGAGCGTCTGCTGCAGACTCACGCTGCGCAGCAGCTCACGGGGAGCGGCGGCGAAGATGTCCGCGGCGATCCACGGGGTGGACGTCGGGTCGTCGTACCACTGGATGAACGACGTGATGCCCGCCTGCGCCACCAGCCCGACCGCGGAGCGGCGGGCTGGTGGCATGTCGGCGTACCAGGGGAGGGTGTCCTCCAGCCGCTTGATGGTCACCGTGGCGATGTCGCCGGAGATCCGGCGCAGCCAGGTGAGCGTGGCGGCCTTGTCCATGCCGGCGGCGGAGGTGGGTGTCACCGAGGGCTCAGCTTTCGCCGCCTGCATTGCCGCTCGTGCCGGCGTTCACGTCGTGCAGGCGGTACTTCTCGATGGCCTGAGCGGAGAGGCCGCGGTCGACCTTGCCCTCCTCGGCCAGTGCCTGCAGGGTGCGCACGACGATCGACGGGCCGTCGATCTTGAAGAAGCGGCGGGCCGCTGCACGGGTGTCCGAGAAGCCGAAGCCGTCGGCACCGAGGGTGGCGAAGCGGTTCGGGACCCACGGGCGGATCTGGTCCTGCACGGCGTGCATGAAGTCGCTCACTGCGACGACGGGACCTTCGGCGCCCTGGAGCTTCTGCGTGAGGTACGCGGTGCGCGGCTCCTGCTCCGGGTGGAGGAAGTTGTGCTCGTCGGCGGCGAGGCCGTCGCGGCGCAGCTCGGTCCACGAGGTGACCGACCACACGTCGGCGACGACGCCCCAGTCCTTCTTCAGCAGCTCCTGGGCCTCGAGTGCCCACGGCAGACCCACGCCGGAGGCGAAGAGCTGCGCGCGGGGGCCGTCGCCCTCGCCGACGGCGACGCGGTGGATGCCGCGGACGATGCCGTCCACATCCACGTCGGCAGGCTCCGCGGGCTGCACCATCGGCTCGTTGTACACCGTGAGGTAGTACATGACGTTCGGGTCTTCGTGCTGCCCGCCGTACATCCGCTCGAGACCGGAGCGCATGATGTGCGCGATCTCGTAGCCGTACGCGGGGTCGTAGGAGACCGTCGCCGGGTTGGTCGAGGAGAGCAGGTGCGAGTGCCCGTCGGCGTGCTGGAGGCCTTCACCCGTGAGGGTCGTGCGGCCGGCGGTGGCGCCGATGATGAAGCCGCGGGCCATCTGGTCGCCGGCGGCCCACTGGGCGTCGCCAGTGCGCTGGAACCCGAACATCGAGTAGAAGATGTAGATCGGGATGAGCGGCTCGCCGTGCGTCGCGTAGGACGTGCCCGCGGCGGTGAACGCCGCGAGAGCGCCGGCCTCATTGATGCCGACGTGGACGATCTGGCCCTGCGGGCTCTCCTTGTAGGCGAGCAGCAGCTCCCGGTCGACCGACGTGTAGTGCTGGCCGTTGGGGTTGTAGATCTTCGCCGTCGGGAAGTACGCGTCCATGCCGAACGTGCGCGCCTCGTCGGGGATGATCGGCACGATGCGGTGGCCGAACTCCTTCGAGCGCAGCAGGTCCTTCAGGAGGCGGACGAACGCCATGGTCGTGGCGATCTCCTGCGTGCCGGAGCCCTTCTTCGGCAGCGCATACGCGTTCTCCTCGGGGAGGGAGAGGCCGACGTGCGTCGAACGGCGCTCCGGGAGGAAGCCGCCGAGGGCCTTGCGGCGCTCGAGCATGTACTGGATCGTCTCGTCCTGCGGTCCCGGGTTGTAGTACGGGGGCAGGTAAGGGTTCTCCTCGAGCTGCGCGTCCGTGATCGGGATGTGCATCGCGTCGCGGAACGTCTTGAGGTTGTCCAGCGTCATCTTCTTCATCTGGTGGGTCGCGTTGCGGCCCTCGAACTGCGGGCCGAGCCCGTAGCCCTTGACGGTCTTCGCGAGGATGACGGTCGGCTTGCCCTTGTGCTCGGTCGCGGCCTTGAACGCGGCGTAGACCTTGCGGTAGTCGTGGCCACCCCGCTTGAGGTTCCAGATGTCGTCGTCGGAGTAGTCCTTGACGAGCGCGGCGGCGCGCTCGTCGCGGCCGAAGAAGTGCTCGCGGATGTAGGCGCCGGACTCGGCCTTGTACGTCTGGTAGTCGCCGTCGGGCGTGACGTTCATGAGGTTGAGCAGTGCGCCCTCGGTGTCGCGGGCGAGCAGGTCGTCCCACTCGCGGCCCCAGACCACCTTGATGACGTTCCAGCCGGCGCCGCGGAAGAACGACTCCAGCTCCTGGACGATCTTGCCGTTGCCGCGCACCGGGCCGTCGAGACGCTGCAGGTTGCAGTTCACGACGAAGGTGAGGTTGTCGAGGCCCTCGTTCGCCGCGACCTGGAGCTGTCCGCGGCTCTCGACCTCGTCCATCTCGCCGTCGCCGAGGAACGCCCAGACGTGCGACTGCGAGGTGTCCTTGATGCCGCGGTTCTCGAGGTACTTGTTCGACATCGCCTGGTAGATGGCGTTGATCGGGCCGAGACCCATCGACACCGTCGGGAACTGCCAGTACTCCGGCATGAGGCGCGGGTGCGGGTACGACGGGATGCCGTTCGGCGCATGCGACTTCTCCTGGCGGAAGCCGTCGAGCTGGTCCTCCGTGAGGCGCCCCTCGAGGAAGGAGCGGGCGTAGGTGCCGGGGGAGGCGTGACCCTGGATGAAGATCTGGTCGGCGCCACCGGGGTGGTCCGCCCCCTTGAAGAAGTGGTTGAAGCCCACCTCGTACAGCGCCGCCGAGGAGGCGTAGGTGGAGATGTGACCGCCGACGCCGATGCCGGGGCGCTGGGCACGGTGCACCGTGATGGCGGCGTTCCAGCGGATCCAGGCGCGGTAACGCCGCTCGATCTCCTCGTCACCGGGGAACTCGGGCTCGTTCTCCGGGGCGATGGTGTTGATGTAGTCGGTGGTCGGAACCATCGGCACGTTCAGGTGCAGTTCCTTGGAGCGCTTGAGCAGGCTGAGCATGATCTCGCGCCCGCGGCCGTGGCCCTTGGCGTCCACTAGCTCGTCGAGCGACTGCTGCCACTCACCGGTCTCTTCCGGATCGCTGTCGAGGGGGCCCTGAGAGTACGGATCCTGGTCGTGGACGGTCACGGGGGAACCTTTCGTCAAGCTGGCAGGTCATGCCAAGGAAACGGGAAGCGACACGGGCAGCCTTGTCGGCCGTGCACAACGCGCGCCGACCTCAGCCTATCCCTCTTCCACGACACGGGTGCGCATCCGCACCCGGATAGACTGAGCGCACCAGGGCCTTTAGCTCAGCTGGTAGAGCGCCACGTTTACACCGTGGATGTCGTCGGTTCGATCCCGGCAGGGCCCACCCGTAACGTTTGCAGCGGGGAGCGCAATGACGCGACGCATCGTCATCAGCGGGGCATCAGGCCTCATCGGTTCCGCTCTCGCCGCCTCTCTGCGGGCGGACGGCATCGAGGTGACCACCCTCGTGCGACGTCCCCCGCAGGCGGAGGGCGAGATCGAGTGGGCTCCGGGTGAGGCGTCCCTGGATCCCGACGCACTCGCCGGGGCGGAGGCCGTCGTCGCCCTCGGGGGTGCGAGCGTCGGCCGGCTGCCGTGGACGCGTGGGTACCGCCGCCAGCTCGTCGAATCACGGCTCGACGCGACGAACACGCTCACCACCGCTCTGCGCGCCCTGCGTACCGACGCGCCCGCCTTCCTCTCCGCTTCCGCCGTGGGCTACTACGGATCGGCGCCCGGCGAGGTGCTCACCGAGCACTCCGGCCCGGGGAGTACCTTCCTGGCCGACCTCACCGTGCGCTGGGAGACGGCAGCGCGACGAGCGGAGGACCACACGCGGGTCGCCCTGCTGCGGACGGCACCGGTGATCCACCGCCGGGGTGTGCTGCGGCCCATGATCACGCTGACGAAGCTCGGCGTCGCCGGCCCGCTGGGGCCGGGTACGCAGATCTGGCCGTGGATCTCGTTGGACGACGAGGTGCGTGGCATCCGCCATGTCCTCGAAGAGAAGCTCGCGGGACCCGTCAACCTCACCGGGCCGACCCGGGCGTCCGCGAACGACATCGGTCGCGCGCTCGCGCAGCGGATGCACCGGCCGTTCTGGCTGCCCGCTCCCCGGTGGGCCCTGCGCCTCGCCCTCGGCGATGCCGCCGACTCGTTGCTGCTCCCGGACGCCGACGTGCGCCCCGAGGCGCTGCAGCAGTCCGGCTTCCGGTTCACCCATTCCACAGCAGCCGAAGCGGTCGCCGCCGCGATCTGACGAGCCCGCGATTCTCCCGGCGAGACCCCTGCCGTCGCAGCGCTCGCGCTGTCAGGATGGGCGCATGGAGATCATCGAGAACTCGAAGCTCACCGTCGTCGGCGCCGGAAGCGTCGGATCGAGCGTGGCCTATGCGGCTCTGATCCGGGGATCGGCCCGCCACGTCGCCCTGTACGACATCGCGACGGAGAAGGTCGAGGCGGAGGTGCTCGACCTCGCGCACGGCACGCAGTTCACCGGCAGCAGCGACATCATCGGCGGCAGCGATATCTCGGTGGCGGCCGGTTCCCACGTCGTGGTCATCACCGCGGGAGCGAAGCAGAAACCGGGGCAGACGCGCACCGAGCTCGCCGGCGTGAACGCCGGCATCATCCGGCGCATGATGCCGGAGCTGCTGTCCGTCGCGCCGAACGCGGTCTATGTCATCGTCACGAACCCGTGCGACGTGCTCACCGTCATCGCTCAGCAGGAGACGGGCCTGCCCCCGGAGCGCATCTTCGCCTCCGGAACGGTCCTCGACACCTCCCGGCTGCGCTGGAAGCTGGGGGAGCGGGCGGGCGTGTCCACGGCCAGCGTGCACGCCCATATCATCGGGGAGCACGGCGACACCGAGTTCCCGCTCTGGTCGCGGGCGACGATCGGCACGGTCCCGATCCTCGACTGGGAGACCCCGGAGCACCCGCGCTTCACCCTGGAGGAGCTGGACGAGATCGCCGTCGACGTCCGGGACGCCGCCTACAAGGTGATCCAGGGGAAGGGCGCCACGAACTACGCGATCGGGCTCTCCAGCGCGCGCATCGTCGAAGCGATCCTCCGAGACGAGCACGCGGTGATGCCCGTGAGCACGGTTCTCCGCGACTTCCACGGGATCGACGGCGTCGCCCTGTCCGTGCCGTCCATCGTCAGCGCCGCCGGGGCCGTGCCGATCCGCACGACGGCGTTCTCGGATCGCGAGCTCGACCTGCTGCGGCAGTCCGCCGACGCGCTCACCGCGGTCGCCGCATCCCTGCAGGAGTGACGGCTGGTGGGGCGGCGGTCCGCCCCACCTGGGTTCACCGGCCGTGCGGATCGGTGCGGTTGAGCATCACGACGACGTCGTCGTAGTCGCCGCGCGCCTCGCCGTAGCGGAGGAACTTCACCCGCTCGACCTGGATCTCGGTCGCGTCCGGCTGGGTCTCGATGAGCGTCATGACCTCGTCGATGAACGCGTCCAGCGGCAGAGCGGCCTCGTTCTCCGCATGCCCGGGCATGAGGTCCGTGCGCACGGCGGGCGGTTCGAGCTCCTGCACGGCGACGGTCGTGCCGGTGAGCTGCAGCCGCAGCGACTCGCTGAGCATGTGGATCGCCGCCTTGCTCGCGTTGTACGTGGGCGTGACCTTCAGGGGTGCGAAGGCGAGACCGGAGGAGACGGTCATGATGGTCGCGGCGGGCTGGGCCCGCAGGTGCTCGATGAAGGCGGCGATGAGACGGATCGGGCCGAGGATGTTCGTCGTGACGGTCTCCTCCGCGGTGGACAGGAAGCCGGCCGGCGTGGTCCACTCCTCCGTGCGCATGATGCCCGCCATCGTGATCAGCACGTTCAGAGTCGGATGCGCGGCGAGGACCGCGGCCGCGACCTCGCTGATGCTCGCCGGGTCGGCCGTATCGATGCGGATCGTGCGGAGTTCGGGATGCGCGGCGGCGATCGCGGCCAGCCGGCCCTCTCGGCGTCCCCCCACGATCACGGTGTTGCCGCGCTCCTGCAGTCGGAGCGCCAGCGCCAGGCCGATCCCGCTCGTCGCGCCGGGGATGAAGATGGTGTTTCCGGTGATGTCCATGTCCCCAGCCTCGGTGCTGCACCGGCGCCGTTCCAGAGACGGCTGATCGGGGGATCGGCGGTCCCTGGATCCCGTCCCGTGTCCGGGGGATACTGCACGGATGGATCGCGATGCCCTGGCCGACTTCCTCCTGCGCCGTCGGGAGGCGCTCCGTCCCGCCGATGTGGGTCTGCCTGAGGGGCCGCGTCGACGGACGGCGGGACTGCGGCGGGAGGAGGTCGCGCAGCTGGCGACCATGTCGACGGACTACTACACGCGTCTCGAGCAGCGCCGGGGCCCGCAGCCGAGCGCTCAGATCCTCGCCGCCCTCGCCCGTGCGCTGCGGCTGTCCTCGGACGAGCGCGACTACCTCTATCGCCTCAGCGGACTCAGCGCTCCCGATCGGGCGGTGATCACCGACTACGTCCGTCCCGGCATCCTCCGGGTGCTCGACCGTCTGCACGACACCCCGGCGTTCGTGGTCTCGGCACTCGACGAGGTCCTGGTGCAGAACGACGCCTCCCGGGCGCTGATCGGAGACGCGAGCGGTCTGACCGGACTCGACCGGAGCGGCATCCATCGCTGGTTCGCGCGACCGGAGGAGGAACGGCGGCGATACCGGGAGGTCGATCACCCCCGGCAGTCACGGGCGCTGGTGGCGGCGTTGCGTGCAGCGTACGGCACCATGGGCGCGCGGTCACGGGCGGGGGAGATCGTGGCGGATCTGTCGGAACGGAGCCCCGAGTTCGTGCGGCTCTGGGCGGCCCACGAGGTCGCTCGTCGCTTCGAGCAGCACAAGGTGATCGCTATCCGGAGCTGGGGGAGATCGAGGTGGACTGCCAGGCGCTGTTCACCGAGGACGAGTCGCAGGCGCTCATCGTTCTCACAGCGCAACCCGGGAGCGAGGCCGCCGGGAAGCTCGAGTTCCTGCGCGTGCTCGGCACGCAGAGCGTCTGAGCCCTCGCGCTCAGGACTCCTCGTGCACGGCGGGATCGCCGTCGAACAGGCGCCCGTCCGCGCGTCCGAGTGCGGTGATCGCGGCGACCTCCGCGTCGTCGAGCACGACGGCGGCGGCCGCGAGGTTCGCCGCCTGGTGCTCCGCGGACGACGCCTTCGGGATCGCGACCGTCTCCCTGGCCACGTGCCAGGCGAGGACGGTCTGTGCGGGCGTGATGTCGTGAGCGGCAGCCACCTCGCGGACGACGGCCTCGTCGAGGAGGGCCTGCGCACGCCCCAGCGGGCTCCAGGCCTCGGTGAGGATGCCGCGCTCCCGGTGATAGGCCAGCTGCTCCTCCTGCGGGAAGTACGGGTGCACCTCGATCTGGTTCACGACCGGCCGGACCCCGGTCTCCCGTTCGATGCGCTCGAGATGCTCGGGGAGGAAGTTCGAGACGCCGATCTGGCGGACGACGCCCCGCGACTGGGCGTCGACGAGAGCCTCCCATGCCTCGACGTACTCGTCCTGACTCGGGTTCGGCCAGTGGATGAGGTGCAGATCGGTCGCGTCGAGGCCGAGGCGGGAGCGGCTCTCCTCGATGCTGGCGGTCGCCGTCGCGCGGGCATGGTGCCGTCCGGGGAGCTTCGTCGTCACGATGACCTCGGAGCGGGGGACGCCGGAGGCCGCGACGCCGCGCCCGACGGAGCCCTCGTTCTCGTAGTTGAACGCCGAGTCCACGAGGCGGTAGCCCGCACGGAGGGACTGGGCGACCGCGTCGGCTCCGGCGTCGCCGTTCAGCCGGTACGTGCCGAGACCGAGCGCCGGCAAGGCGAAGCCGTTGTGGGCGCGGAAGGTGGGGACAGCGGTCATCGATGCTCCTGGCGTTGGCGTGCTTCCAGCGTAGGGCGAGTTGGCGCCGCACGGCCCTCCGCGCGATGCTGGCAGGCATGATCCTGATCGTCGCGACCTCATGACGGCGTCCTTCCGCTGCCCCTGCGCTTCGGGGGACACCTTCGCCGCGTGCTGCGGGCCCCTCCTCGACGGCGCTCCTGCCCCGACCGCCGAGCGGCTGATGCGCTCCCGGTACACCGCGTTCGTGCGGGAAGACGGGGCGTACCTGCTCCGCACCTGGCACCCGGACACGCGACCGGAGACGATCACCTTCGAGCACGACCTGGAGTGGCGACGCCTGCTGATCGTGGATCGCGTGGCGGGCGGCCCCTTCGACACGGAGGGCGTGGTCGAGTTCGAGGCTTTCTGGCGGCAGGGCGGCACGCGCGGATCGCTGCACGAGCGCAGCCGCTTCGTCCGTGAGAACCGGACGTGGCTCTACGTGGACGGCGACATCCGGTGATGCGGCCCTCGGCCCCGCAGCGACTAGATTTGAGAGCGTGAACGCCACCCCGGAGAACCAGCGCACCCTGCTCGACATCGCGGACCTCGACCGGCGCATCGCGCAGGCGGAGCGTGCCCGCACGCAGCCGAGCCAGGCGGGCCGGATCGCCGAGCTCGTCGCCATCCGTCAGGAGCAGCTCCGCGAGCTCACCGTCCTGACCGGCGCCAGGGACGACGCCCGCACCGAGCTCTCGCGGCTGGAGTCCGACGTCGCGCTGGCCGAGCAGCGGCGCGACCGCGACGCCCAGCGCCTCGCCGCGGCCACGAACCCGAAGGAGGCGCAGGCTCTGGAGCACGAGCTCGCCAGCCTCGCCAGGCGTCTGAGTGATCTGGAGGATGCGGAGCTCGACGTCATGGGCCGGGTCGAGGAAGCCGACGCCGCCGTGGCCGCGCAGCAGGCGCTGCTGGATGCGACGACCGCGGAGGGGAGTGCCCTCACCGCGCAGGGCAAGGCCGACGTCGCTGCGGCGACCGAGCTCGGCGCCCAGCTGGCCCGCGACCGCGAGGCTGTCGCCGCCACCGTTCCCGCGCCTCTTCTCGCGGAGTACGATCGCCGCGCCGCGAACAGCGCTGGAGCGGCCCTCCTCACCCGCGGCACCTGCGAAGGCTGCCGCATGATGCTCCCCGGCACCGATCTCAACGAGATCCGTCGCGCGCCCGAGGACGAGGTCGTCTCGTGCCCCGAGTGCGGCTGCATCCTCGTGCGCACCGAGGAGTCGGGACTCTCGTCATGAGCGCATCCGGCCTGCACCGCCCGTGACGGCGCCGGCGTCGGGCCCGGAGCGACGCCTCGCGCTGGTCGGCCTCGGTGCGGGGGAGTACGCCGCGATCGAGCTGGACGAACACGACGAGGAGCAGCAGCGTACGCTCCTGCCCGCGGCGGAACTCGCCGGATGGGTGGCCGCGGTCGAAGCCGCCGACGCCCCGCGGTGGATCATCCGCAGCGCGGCCGAGATCTACGCGCTGCTCCTGAGCGAAGGCGTGAGGATCACACGCAGCCACGATCTCGTCCTCTGCCACGCGATCCTGCGCGACACGGCCATGGTGTCCACGCCGCTGGTACCCGCCGCGGCGTGGGAGCGCCGCGACCCGGTCGACACCACCCCCTCCCTGTTCGACGTCCTCGACGAGGAGTCCGGCGAGGACGCGATCGCCGCGGCTCTCGAGCAGTACCGCGCGCAGCGGATCGTGATGGCGGAGGCTGCGGACGGGCGCCTGACGCTGCTGTGCGCCGCGGAGTCGGCCGGCGGGCTGATGGCGGAGGAGATGCGCGTCGCGGGGCTCCCGTGGGACGCCGGGGTGCATGATGCGATCCTCACCGAGACCTTGGGGGCTCGCCCCGCATCGGGCGGGCTGCCTCGACGGATGGTGGAGCGCGGCGACGAGGTGCGGGCCCTGCTCGACGACCCCACGCTGCACCTGGACAGCCAGCCGAAGCTGCTGCGGGCGCTGCACCGCGTGGGGGTGTCGGTGGAGTCGACGAGCAAGTGGGAGCTGTCCGCGCACGATCACCCCGTGATCGAACCGCTCCTCGCCTACAAGAAGCTGTCTCGACTGCTCAGCGCGAACGGCTGGACCTGGCTGTCGGAGTGGGTGCAGGACGGTCGTTTCCGCCCGGTGTACATCCCCGGGGGCGTCGTGACCGGACGGTGGGCGTCGGCCGGCGGCGGTGCCCTCCAGCTGCCGCGCAACCTCCGCCCAGCGGTACGCGCGGATCCGGGCTGGGCCCTCGTCGTGGCGGACGTCGCCCAGCTCGAGCCGCGGATGCTCGCGGCCATGGCGGCCGACGAGGCGATGGCAGCCGCGGCGCGCGGCGGGGACCTCTACGCGGGGGTCGTCGCGTCGGGTGCCGTCGCGACCCGCGAGGAGGCGAAGTACGCGGTGCTTGGTGCGATGTACGGCGCCACCAGCGGCGACAGCGGGCGACTCGTTCCCCGGCTGCGGAAGGTCTATCCCCGCGCCATGGCGCTCGTCGACGACGCGGCGCGTGTCGGGGAGGACGGCGGCATCGTCTCGACCTGGCTCGGTCGCTCCTCGCCGCGTCCGTCCACGGAGTGGATGCGGCTGCAGGCCGATGCCACGGGCGCCGACGCCGACCCCGCCGTGGTCTCCCTCGCCCGCCGCCGCGCGCGGGAGTGGGGGCGCTTCACCCGGAACTTCGTCGTCCAAGGCACCGCGGCGGAGTGGTCGCTCATCTGGCTCGCCGAGATCCGTCACCGTCTGGCACAGCTCCCCGAGGTCTTCGGTGCCGCCGAGGCATCGGGGCCGTTCGCCCGGGAGCCGCACCTGGCGTTCTTCCTGCACGACGAGGTCATCCTGCACACGCCGCAGGAGCACGCGGAGGCTGCGGCCGAGGCGGTGCGCGATGCCGCTGCCGTCGCCACCACCCGCCTGTTCGGCACCTTCCCGATCGACGTTCCGCTCGACCTGCGCATCGCGGACTCCGCAGAGAAGTGAGGCCCCGTAGACTGGAGGAGCGAATGGGTCGACTGGACGGTCGCGTGGCGGGCAACCGCACCGAGGAACGTCCGGGCTCCACAGGGCAGGGCGGTGGGTAACACCCACCCGGAGTGATCCGCGAGACAGTGCCACAGAGAGCAGACCGCCCCGCGAGGGGTAAGGGTGAAAGGGTGGTGTAAGAGACCACCGGGGGCCGTGGTGACACGGCCCGCCAGGTAAACCTCGCCCGGAGCAAGGTCAGACAGAGGATGATGACGCGGCCCGCCGAGTCCTCGGGTAGACCGCTGGAGCGGCACGGCAACGTGTCGCCGAGAGAGATGGCCGTCGAAGGGGCGAAGAACCCCGGAACAGAACCCGGCGTACAGGTCGGCCCATTCGCCTCGAACGACAAAGGCCCCGATGACTCCCGTCATCGGGGCCTTCCCCGTTGGGTCCCTGAGCCTGTCGAAGGGTCAGTCGCCGGCGAGCGAGGCTGCGCCGATGATGCCCGAGTTGTTGCGGTGGATCGCCGGGACGATCGGCGTCTTCAGATCGAGCAGGGGCAGGAAGTCGCCCGCGTTCTTCGACACACCGCCGCCGACCACGAACAGGTCGGGGCTGAACAGGAACTCGATGTGCGAGTAGAACGCCTGCAGGCGCTCGGCCCATTCCGCCCAGCTCAGGCCCTCGCGCTCGCGTGCCGAGGTGGCCGCATAGGTCTCGACGGACTCGTACTCGCGGAAGTTCAGGTGGCCGAGCTCCGTGTTCGGCAGCAGCACGCCGTCGTACAGGAATGCGGAGCCGATCCCGGTGCCGAGCGTGGTCAGCAGCGTGAAGCCGAGCACATCGCGGGCGGCTCCGTGGCGGGCCTCCGCGACGCCGGCGGCGTCGGCGTCGTTCACGAAGACGATGTTGCGGCCGAGGCCGTCGCGGAAGAAGCGCTCGGCGTCGAAGTCGATCCACTCCTTCGAGACGTTGGCCGCGGAGAGCGTCTTGCCGCGCTTGACGATCGCGGGAAACGCCACGCCGAGCGGCAGGGTCGACTCATGCACGTCGAGCGTCTTCAGGACGGTCTGCACTGCGACGAGGACGTCTTCCGGTGCTGCGCCGGCCGGAGTGGGCACGCGCACCCGATCCGAGGCCATGGTGCCGTGCTCGAGGTCGACGATTCCCGCTTTGATGCCCGTGCCGCCGATGTCGACGCCGATCGCTTTTGCCATGGCCGATAGCTTAGCGACCACGGTGCACGCCAGTAGGATCGATGACATCACCCCAACCGCTCGCGGGAAGAAGGAGCAGCCATGACCGACGGCGATCACAAGTACTGGTACAACTCCGTCACGGGCGAGGTCGAGTTCGGCATGCTGTCGCCGTCCATCGACCGCATCGGTCCGTTCGACACCGAGGCCGAGGCGCGCCGGGCCCCCGAGGTGCTCAAGGAGCGGTCGCGCGCCTGGGCCGAGGAAGAGGCCGCGGAGCAGGGCTGGGACGCGAAGCCGTCCAGTGGCTTCGGTGCGGAGAAGGGCCAGGGCGCAGAGTAGCCATGGACAAGCAGAGGGACTTCGTCCTCCGGACGATCGAGGAGCGCGGCGTCAAGTTCGTGCGCCTGTGGTTCACCGACGTGATCGGCACGCTCAAGTCCGTCGCCATCGCGCCGGCCGAGGTCGAGGGCGCCTTCGCCGAGGGCATCGGGTTCGACGGCTCCGCGATCGAGGGGCTGACCCGCACGTACGAGTCCGATCTGCTCGCCCAGCCCGACCCGACGACCTTCCAGACGCTGCCGTGGCGCGGGGAGATCGACCCGACCGCCCGCATGTTCTGCGATCTCACCACGCCGGACGGACAGCCCGCGGTGGCCGATCCCCGTCACGTGCTGAAGCGGACGCTCGCGAAGGCCGCCGATGCGGGCTTCACGTTCTACACGCACCCGGAGATCGAGTTCTACCTGCTCAAGTCGTCGTCGTTCGGCCCTGAGGGACCCGTCCCTGTCGACTCCGCCGGCTACTTCGACAACGTGCCCGGGGGCACGGCGCACGACTTCCGTCGCCGTTCGGTCCGCATGCTGGAAGACCTCGGCATCTCCGTGGAGTTCAGCCACCACGAAGGCGGGCCCGGCCAGAACGAGATCGACCTGCGCTACGCCGACGCCCTCACCACCGCGGACAACGTGATGACCTTCCGCACGGTCATCAAGGAGGTCGCGATCGAGCAGGGCGTGTACGCCACGTTCATGCCGAAGCCGCTCAGCGGCCAGCCCGGCAGCGGCATGCACACGCACATGTCGCTGTTCGAGGGTGATCAGAACGCCTTCTACGAGGAGGGCGCGAAGTACCAGCTCTCCAAGACCGGACGTCACTTCATCGCGGGTCTGCTCAAGCACGCCAACGAGATCTCCGCCGTGACGAATCAGTTCGTGAACTCGTACAAGAGGCTCTGGGGCGGCGACGAGGCTCCGAGCTTCATCACGTGGGGCCACAACAACCGCTCCGCCCTGGTCCGCGTCCCGATGTACAAGCCCAACAAGGGGCAGTCGTCGCGCGTCGAGTACCGCGCGCTCGATTCCGCGGCGAACCCCTACCTGGCCTACGCGCTCATGCTCGCCGCCGGTCTCAAGGGCATCGAGGAGGGGTACGAGCTCCCGCCGGAGGCGGAGGACAACGTCTGGGCGCTCAGCGACGCCGAGCGCCGGGCGCTGGGGTATTCCGCGCTTCCTGCCAGCCTCGACCACGCCCTGGAGTATATGGAAGCCTCCGAGCTCGTCGCGGAGACCCTGGGCGAGCAGGTGTTCAACTACGTGCTGCTCAACAAGCGCAAGGAGTGGGAGGCGTACCGCGGCCAGGTCACGCCGCTGGAGCTGAAGAACAACCTCGAGCTCCTCTGAGCGCGGCATGGCTCGCCCCGACGCCTCCGTCTCGCTCTCGGCCCTCGCCCGGCTCGGATTCGCCGAGCTGAGCGAGGCCGCGGCGGCGCTGGCGGAGCTCGAGAGCCTGCTCGGCGTGCCGCGCGCGATGCTGCTCGAGGCGGTCGTCGCCGCGGATCCGGATGCGGCGGTCCGTGGGATGCTGCGGGTCGCTCGACGAGACCCCTCCCCGTTGCGAGCGCTCGTCGGCGACGAGGAGACGCGCCGGCGCGTCTGGCGCGTCTTCGGCGCCTCCGTGGGACTGGCGGAGTTCTTCCTGCGGCATCCAGACGAGCTGGACGTGCTGGCCGCACCGATGGACGTGCTCCCCGCGGCGGACGTGTGGCGTGATCGGCTCCTCGCTGCGGTCGGAGCGCAGGACGGGTTCGCCGACTCGGCGGAGGACGGGACGATCGTCGCGCTCCGCGTCGCGTATCGGCGGAACCTCGCGGAGATCGCCGCCTTCGACCTCGGTCACCCGCGCCCCGAAGAAGTCGTCGCCGCGGTCGCCGCCTCCCTCGCGGATCTCGCTGGAGCAGCCCTCGAGGCCTCGCTCGCGATCGCCCGCACCCGCCAGGCGCCGTCCGCCGGTCGCGATGCCGTCGCTGCCACCCAGCTGGCCGTGATCGGCATGGGGAAGGCCGGCGCGCGGGAGCTCAACTACGTCAGCGACGTCGATGTGATCTTCGTCGGCGGCACCACGGACGAGGAGGTGCTGTCCGAGCCGCAGGCGATCGACATCGCCACGCGTCTGGCCAGGGACACCATGCGCCACCTCAGCGCCATCGAGGTCGAGCCGCCGCTCTGGGAGGTCGACGCGGCGCTGCGCCCGGAGGGCAAGCAGGGCGCGCTCGTGCGTTCCCTCGCCTCGCACGTCGCGTACTACGACCGGTGGGCGAAGAGCTGGGAGTTCCAGGCTCTGTTGAAGGCTCGTCCGCTGGCCGGGGATCCCGACCTGGGCGCCGCCTACATCGCCGCGGTGCAGCCGCGCGTGTGGTCGAGTGCGGCCAGGGAGGAGTTCGTCGAGAGCGTCCAGCGCATGCGCGAGCGGGTCATGGAGCACATCGACCCGGAGGACGCCCCGTATCAGCTCAAGCTCGGCGCGGGCGGGCTGCGCGACATCGAGTTCACGGTGCAGCTCCTGCAGCTCGTGCACGGTCTCACCGACGAGTCGCTGCGCACGCGTGGCACGCTGGAGAGCCTGGACGCCCTGGTCGCCGGCGGCTACATCGGTCGGGCGGATGCGGGCACCTTCGCGGACGACTATCGGGTGCTGCGGCTCATGGAGCACCGTCTGCAGCTGCGCGACCTCAGCCGCACCCACCTCATGCCCAAGACGCCGGCCGGCCTGCGCATCCTGGCGCGCAGCACGAAGCTGGCGGAGACCGGGGAGGGCGTCTGGGCGCGGTGGGAGAGCGTCCGTCGCGAGGTGCGCGACATCCATACCCGCCTCTTCTACCGCCCGCTGCTGAGCGCCGTGGCCGGACTGCCCGAGGAGGAGCGCACCCTCTCCGCGGAGCAGGCTCACGACCGGCTCGCCGCGATCGGGTTCCGCGACCCTGCGGGAGCGCTGCGGCATATCGGCGCGCTGACACGCGGGCTGAGCCGCAAGGCGACGATCCAGCGGCATCTCATGCCCGTCATGGTGCGCTGGTTCGCGGACGGCAGCGACCCCGACTACGGTCTCCTCGCGTTCCGCCGCATCAGCGAACGGCTGGGGGACACCTCGTGGTTCCTGCGCATGCTGCGGGACTCGTCCGGCGCCGCGGAGAGCCTCACCCGACTGCTGTCGTCCTCGCGGTACATCGGCGAGCTGCTGGAGTGGATCCCGGAGTCGGTGGCGTGGCTGGACAGCGCTGAGCGGCTGCGTCCGCGGAGCGCGCAGGCGCTCGACGACGAGGCCCGAGCGATCCAGACGCGCCATGAGACGGTCGCCGATGCGCTGCGAGCCGTGCGGGCCCTGCGGCGTCGCGAGCTCCTGCGCACCGCGATGGCGGCCGTCCTCGACGTCGTCACCATCGAGGAGGTGGCCACCGCGCTCACCGACATCACGGATGCGACGATCCAGGCCGGCCTCCGCGCCGTCCTCCGCGAGGTCGTGCCGCCCGAGGACGCAGCGCTCGACTTCGCGGTCATCGGCATGGGGAGGTTCGGCGGTGCCGAGCTCGGCTTCGGGTCCGATGCCGACGTCTTGTACGTGTACGACGCGAACGGCGTGGACCCGGGCCGAGCAGAGAAGCTCGCGACGAGGATCGTGGCGGGACTCCGTGAACACCTCACCGATCATCGCCTGCCTCTCGACCTCGACGCGGGTCTGCGGCCGGAGGGGCGCAACGGTCCGATCGTGCGGTCGCTCGACGCCTACGCGGCCTACTACCGCCGCTGGTCGCTGTCGTGGGAGGCCCAGGCGCTGCTGCGGGCGCGCGGTGTCGCCGGGAGCACGAAGCTCATCGGGCGGTTCATGGAGCTCGCGGACAGCATCCGGTATCCCGAGACGGTCGACCTCCAGGGTCTCCGGGAGATCAAGCGGATCAAGGCGCGCGTGGAGGGGGAGCGGCTGCCGCAGGGCACGGACCCGCGTCGTCATCTCAAGCTCGGGCCGGGGACACTCAGCGACGTGGAGTGGCTCGCGCAGCTCCTCCAGCTTCAGCACGCGACCGACGTGCCGGGCCTCCGCACGACATCCACGCTGCGGGCGCTGGACGCCACGGTCGAGGCCGGGCTCGTCGAGGAGGACGACGCCGAGCGCTTGCGGGCGGCCTGGCTGCTGTCGAGCCGTCTCCGTTCGGGCATCACCCTGCTCACGGGGCAGACGAGCGACGTCCTGCCTGCCGACCGCCGTCAGCTGGATGCCCTGGCCCGTCTGCTGGGCTATCCGCCCCGGTCGGCGACACCGCTCGAGGAGGACTACCTGGCGGTCACGCGGCGCGCGCGACGGACCTTCGAGCAGCTCTTCTACGGCTAGACGGCCGGTCGAGTTGCACGATCGTCCTCCGTCGCTCAGAGTGAGCGTATGACCTCTCCTCGCATCGGCGTGATCTGGAACCCGACGAAGTCCGACCGGGATGTCCTCGAGGAGGCCGTCACCCTCGCGTTCGGCGAGGAAGCCGATGTGCGCTGGGGGGAGACCACCCCGGACGACCCCGGTCGCGGCGTCGCCGCGAAGGTCGTGGAGGAAGGCTGCGCTCTCGTCATCGCGGTCGGCGGCGACGGCACGATCCGCGCCGTCGCCGAAGCTCTGGTCGGCACCGATGTCGCCCTCGGGATCGTGCCGCAGGGCACCGGCAATCTCCTGGCGCGCAACCTCGGCGTGCCGCTCGAGGGCGTGCTGCCGGCGCTCGAGCACATCCGCGACTCGGAGCCCCACCGCATCGACCTCGGCTGGGTGGAGTTCGACGGCGAGGAGCACGCCTTCTCCGTCATGGTCGGCTTCGGGGTCGATGCGCAGATGCTCGTGGAGACCAACGACGACCTCAAGGATCGCGCCGGCTGGCTCGCGTACGTGGAGGCGATGGGGCGAGCACTCGCCGGTACCGAGATGACGGACATCACGCTGCAGCTTGACGACCACGAGCCGGAGGAGGTGCGCGGGCACACGCTGCTCGTCGGCAACTGCGGCATGCTCCAGGGCGGCATCCGGCTGCTTCCGGACGCCGTCCTCGACGACGGCCTCCTGGACATGCTGCTCATCAGCTCCGACGGCGCGCTGCAGTGGCTCGACACCGTCCGTTCGGTCGTCTGGGACAACGGCATCCGTCGCATGATCGGGAACGTCGATCAGGCGGTCAGCACGGACTCGACCACGCACGTCTCGGCAGAGCGGATCCGCGTGCAGCTCGCCGCGCCGCAGATGTTCGAGATCGACGGCGAGGAGATCGGCGAGATCGACGCCTTCACCGTCCGTGTGCAGCCGGGAGCCGTGCTCGTCCGCTGATCAGGCGACGGTCACCGCGGGCGGCGTCTTCTTCCTGTCCTGATTGGGGAAGACGACCTTCTGCACGATGATGATGATGCTCGCGGCCACCGGAATGGCGACGAGCGCCCCCAGGATCCCGCCGAGCGCGCCACCGGCCACGGCGGCGATGACGACCAGCGCGCCCGGGACGTCGACGGCCTTGTTCATGATCCGCGGAGAGAGCACGTACGCCTCGATCTGCATGTAGATCAGGTAGTAGATGATCGCGATCAGCGCGGTCGTCGGCGAGACGAACAGGCAGATGAGCGAGATGACGATCGACGCCGAAAGCGTGCCGACGAGCGGGATCATCGAGCCGATGAAGGCGATCAGTGCGAGCAGCGCCGGCACCGGCGCTCCGATGATGGTCAGGAAGATGAGGCTCAGGATGCCGTTGGTGAGCGCGAGACTCGCCTGACCGATGACGTAGCGACCGACGGCACTCGAGACGTCCTCCAGGAGCTCGCTGAACGTGTCGCGCTGGTACGCCGGGACGAACCGGGCAGCCACCCGCTTCATGCTGCGCAGCGACGCCATGAAGTACAGCGTGAGGATGACCACGATCGTGATGCCTGTCAGGCCGCCGGCGATCCCGGCGCCGACGGCGAAGACACCGCCGCCGATGTCGAGGAAGTTGTCCGGGTTCTGCACGAAGCCGAGCACGCCATCCACTGCGTCCTTGATCGTGCCGCCGAACTGTCCGCTGACGTCCTGGAACCAGGCGCTGTTCGTGAAGTCCTCGATCATCTTCGGACCGTCTTTGATCAGGTTCCCGATCTGCTCCACGAGGGTGGGGACGATGGCGAGGATGATCCCGGCGAAGGCGAGGAGGACGCCGATCACGACCACGGCGACCGCCGCCGGGCGGGGGAGCTTGCGCTCGATGAACCGCACGATCGGATCGAGGCCGAGCGCCAGGAAGAGCGCGACGCCGATGTAGACCAGCACGGTGGCGAGCTGGCCGACGATGCCGCCGATCATGAGCGCGACGAGCACCCCGAGGGCACCGAGGAGACCGAACATGAACGGGTTTGCCCTGGCGCCGGCGACCACGCTCGACGGCGACCGTCGCTGCGCGGACACGCTGGGTGCCGGATCCGGCGGTGCGATCAACTTCCTGCGACGCATGGTCCCCTCCCTCTGTCGATACTCGACACTCGATCATCCTCCACCCGGTCCCGCGCGCTGCTCAGCGACACCCGCCGGCTCGGCGGGCGTCAGGTGCGTCGAGTCAGTGGCTGCTGCTGCCCTTGCCGCTGTTGCCCTTGCCGTTGTCGCCGTCGCGGCCGGGGCTCTTGCCTCGGTTCTCCTGCGCCTGCGGTGCGGCGTTCTCGGGCAGGCTCTCTTCGGCGACCGACTCGGTGACCGGTGCGGTCGGTGCCGCCGGGGTCGCGGCCACCGGCTCGACGGCGACGGTCTCTGTCGGCTCCGAGTCGACGACGGTGTCCGCGGGAGCCGGCTCGACCGGCACGAGGTCCTCGACGATCCTCGACGCGCCGTCGGAGACAGCACCCGAACTGGCGAGGGCTTGCTCGCCGTGTCCGACCAGTGCTGCGGAGGCCGTGGTCACCGCGCCGAGCACGACCACCGCGGCGATGAGCAGGGACTCGCGACGACGGCGGGTGCGCCGAAACGGGGATGCCGCGGGGTGCGCCGAGGCGGCGCGACGGCGGGCGCGAGCCTCGGCGCGCGTCCGGGGGAGGGTGCTTGCGGTCGGCGCGGGAAGCGGCACGGTGAGGTCCGTTGCCACCTCTTCGGTGACGGGGAGATCGATCAGCCGACGCAGTTCGCTCTCGACCTCCAGAGCGTGCGGTCGTGCGTCGGGGTCGATCGCCGTCATCGCGCCGAGCAGCGCGGCCCACTCCGATCCCAGCTCTGCGGGGATCTCCGGCGCGACGTGGAGACGGGCGAGGGCGGATTCGACGCTGACGGTGGGGGCGAAGCCGGGCTTGCCGGTGAGGGCCTCCAACAGGACAAGTCCGAGCGCGTAGATGTCGACCGCGGGACGGATGTCGCCGTTCCGCAGCTGCTCGGGCGCCATGTAGGTCAGCGTCCCGAGGACGATGCCAGGGGTGGTGACACGGGACATGTCGATGGCGCAGGCGATCCCGAAGTCGGCGAGCTTCGCGCTCCAGCGGCCGTTCGTGTCGAGGGGCGGCGTGAGGAGGACATTCGAGGGCTTGATGTCGCGGTGCACGATGCCGGCGCTATGCACGGCGTGGAGTGCGGAGGCGATGTCCGCCCCGATCGTGGCGATCTCGCGCGGAGTGACCGTTGCGCGGGCCATGCGCTTGCTCAGCGTCGGTCCCGGCACGTATTCCATCACGAGGTATTTCGGTCGTCCGGGCTCGAGGTGCGCGTCGAGGAGCGTGACGAGGCCCGGGTGGTTGAGGCCCGCGAGGAGCGCCTTCTCCGAATGCACGCGCTCCACGGACAGCACGGCATCGTCGGACTCGCGGAACATCTTCACCGCGACGGTGCGTTCGAGCGCGATGTCCTCCGCGCGGTACACGGTCGCCATCCCGCCCATGCCGACGGCCTCCGCCAGACGATAGCGGCCGTCCAGAAGCGCGGCGGTGGGCGGGGCTTCCTGGGTGATCACGGCGTCCTCCACTGGCGGGACCGGGTATCCCGACGATGTCTTCACCGTATCCGCGCAGAGAAAACACTGCGTTGGGGTTGACGTGGAGCCCGACACCTGCAACGGCGGATCCACGGGGAGCTGAGAGACTGGACGGATGGCAGGGATTCACCACGTGGAGGTCTGGGTCGCCGACCTCGTGTCGTCGCGAGCGGAGTGGGGGTGGCTGCTCGGTGCGGTGGGTTTCGTCCGCGCCAGCGCGTGGCCCGAGGGCGAGTCCTGGGAGGCGGGTGGCGCGTATGTCACCCTCACGACATCCCCGAACCTCAGCGGCAGTGAACACGATCGTCGCGCCCCTGGCGTGAACCACCTCGCGTTTGCGGCGGGCCCGCCGAGCCGAGTGGACGCGATCATCGCGGCGGCACCCGAGCACGGCTGGCGGCCTTTGTACGCGGAGCGCTACCCGCACGCCGGTGGGCCGGATCACTACGCCGGATGGCTGGAGAACTCCGCGGGGTTCAAGGCCGAGATCGTCGCCGACGAGCCCTGACGCGGGCCATGCCAGGAGCGCCGTCACTTCCAGAGGCGGGCGGCGGTGCTCGCGGTCTCCATGGAGATGGCGTTGGCGGTGATGAGTCGTCGGTTGGCTTCGGCGAGGGCTGCCTTCATACGGCGGATGGCGGTGTCCCAGTCGTGGTGGGCGCGGTCGTATGCTGCCTGCGCCTCACCGGACCATGAGGATCGAAGTCGAGCGGCCTCCGCGTCGAGGGTGTCGAGCTGCTCCTGGAACTGCCGGACGGTGAGGGCGAGACGCGCGACCGTGTCGCTGACGGCGTCGTGGCGGACCGCGACTTTCATCGTTCCTCCGACAGCTCCTGGCTGAGGTCGAGCTCGCGGAGGACGTACGGCTGAGCGACGGCGTCGGTGAGGTAGTACGTGTAGAAGATGACCGCGGCCGCGTCAGCGGTGAACACCTCGTTCGAGAACACGCGCACCGCACGGGTCTGACTGATGGGGATCAGCGTCGTCTCGTCGGCAGGCTCGGGACGCCCTACCGTGTACAGGTGGGTCTGACCGTCAGGCCCTGCCAACCGGACTTCCACGGTCATCTGATCGGCTGAACCCGCCGCCTGCATGAACCCGTCTCCGCCATCTTGCGGAGTGGCGATGATGCTCTCGGGGTTCGGGGCTCGCCAGATTACGTAAGTGAACTTTTCTTGCCCGTCGAGGTGCCCGAGCATCATGCGCAGATGATCCGGGATGGGCCGGCGACGGTCGCTGATCCATCCGGTCATCCCTCGCGGGGTTGTCTCCGCGAAGGGCCCATAAAGGGTCAAGGAACGTACCTCACTTCGATCTTCTCCTTGTCGACCCACGGCTTGTTCTCTTGAACGTTTGCGTATTTGCCCCCGTAGTCTCGTCCGTCCCCGCCATCGAGTTCGTCCTCGAATTGCCAAACGGTGAGGGCGAGACGCGGGACGGTGTCGTCGATGGCGGCGTGAGGGACCGCAGCTCTCATGTCGCGTCGTCCTCGGTGGGGTCGGGGACGCTCATGTCGATCTCGCGGAGCGTGTAGGGCTGGGCGACTTTGTCGGTGAGGAAGTAGGTGTAGAAGATCACCGCCGCTTCGTCGGCCGTGAACACCTCGTTGGGATACACAGTGGTGGAGTAGCGACCGTCATCCCAGTGGATGACCTCGGTGGGCTCGCCGGACATGTCCGCGCCCGGACGCCCGACGACATACTGATGCGCGGTGCCGTCCGGATCGACATAACGGACCTCGATCGTGAGGGCTTCCGCTGTCCCGGCACACTGAATGTACTCCTCGCTGAAGGGGATGCTGTCCAGAAGGTCCGCGCCCTCCGGGGCGCGCCACAGGCTCCATGCCCATGTTGAGGACCCGTTGAGCTGACGCAGCGAGAACTGGATCTGTTCCTGGTACGGCCGGAAGTAATCGACCAGTGCGCCGCGAGTATCGTCATTGATCTGACGGATATGTGTCGGTTGACTCCATTCACGGTCTCCAGAATTACTCGAGTGATTGTGATTCTCTCCCCATTCAGGGTGGCGGTCGCTGGTCGTTCGGGGCTCATGGTGGCATCGAAGCCACGTTGGGCTGCATCGCGGCTGCCCGTGCCGCCCTTGATCTCGATGCCGGTGTACGTCCCGTCGGCGTTCTCGATGAAGCCATCGTAATAGCGAACTTGGTCTGAGGTCGCTTGGGGATTGTGGTGATACCCCTGGATGGTCGCGCGGATCTTGTTGCGGATAACATCCTTGCCGGTGTCCTCGGCGACACGATCGAGTCCGGTCTTTTCTGTGTCGACCCAGGGGCGTTGGCCGTCGCCGTTGTACTGGCCGAGCACGTTCCGTCCGCCGTGCGTGGGGTGTGGGGCGGGGCGCTCAGGAGGATTCTGAGCGGACTCGTTCGCCCACCTGCCGGCAGCGTGTCCGGCTGCGGTCAGGCCGGCCGCGGCTACGCCGGCGCCAGCCCAGGCCAGACCACCCCCAGGGACGGCGCCGACGCCGGTTACGGCGACCGCTCCGCCGCCGCCCATCATGGCCCCGCCGCCGATGACCAGGGCGGCTCCGCCGAGGAGTTCGTGGATGATGTCCGGGTGCTCCCACAGCGTCTGTGCGGAGACGGCGAGCATGTCCATCGTGGCCTGGAACGGCTGCACGACAGCGAGAGTGAACACCGCCTCGGTGACGGCATGCTGGGCTGCGGTTGCGACCTCAGCCTCGGTGAGCGGCATGCGCGCGGCCTCTGCAGCCTGGTCCAATCGGACTGCGCAGTCCCGGGCGAAGACCTCCAGCGTCGCCCGGGCGTTGAACAGCACCTCTCTGGCCTGTTCATGCGCCGCACCGGACGGGTCGACGAACGGCACCTCCACCTCCGGGTGCCGGAGGCCCCGCCCGACCCGAAGCTCGCGGACGTAAGCGCGGTGCGCGGCCAGTGCCCTGGCGGCCTGCTGCTCGGCCTCGTCCCACAGGGTGATGGCGCGCGCGGCCTCCTCCTGCGCCCACTCCAGCGCATCCGCCCAGGTGAACAGGGCCTGAGCGCCCTCGCGGAGCCCGTCGCCCGCGTTCGACCAGTGCAGCAGCTGACGGTCGAAGCGCGTCAGGTAGGCGTCGTAGGCCTCGCCGGTCCAGGTGCCCTCATCGTCGAGCGTCGCGAGCTGGTCGTGCACCCGTGCCGCAGCCACGCCGTGTGCCTTCCATGCCTCGGCCGTCGCCCTGACCTCGCCGGGGGAGCCGGGGATGAGGGCCGTGGCGGATCGGGTCTGCCCGAGCTCCATCACTCTTCCCAGATCATCGCGTCGACCTCGGCCTTCGCGGCATCCGTCCCCTCGTCGAAGACCCGGGCCGTCGTCGCCAAACGCTCGGAGAAGTCGTCGGAGTCCGTCACCCGGGCTGCGAGGCCCGCAGACCAGGCATCGGCGAACCGCTCAGAGGCTGCGACCACCCACTCGTGGCCGGCGCTCGTCGGCGGGGCGAGGTCGGTCGAGCCGACGTCGGCGATGATGCGTCGCGTCTTCGCCGCCCTGCCCGCAACACGTCCGTGTCGACCTCATAGTCCTGCGACATGCCGCCCTCTTCCTGCGAGCCCCCCGGCTGCGGGATCGAGCATAGGTGAAGACAGGGTCAGAAGACAGCGATATGTCTGGATTCGTGAATGAAATCACCTCGAACGAGTACGGAGGGGTAGGGGTGGCGTCATCTCCCGGCCCCGGACGGCGAAAGAGCCCGCCCCCAGATGGGGACGGGCTCTGTCGCGATCCGCGGTCGGCTCAGACTCCGAAGTACAGCTCGTACTCGAACGGGTGCGGGCGCTGAGCGATCGGCAGGATCTCGTTCTCGTACTTGTAGGAGATCCAGGTCTCGATGAGTTCCTCGGTGAACACGCCGCCCTCGAGGAGGAACTGGTGGTCGGCGCGGAGCGCCTCGAGCGAGTCCAGCAGGGAGTTCGGCACCTGCGGGATGTTCTTGGCCTCCTCGGGCGGAAGCTCGTAGAGGTCCTTGTCGACGGGCTCGTGCGGCTCGATGCGGTTCTTGATGCCGTCGAGGCCCGCCATGAGCTGCGCGGCGAAGGCGAGGTACGGGTTGCCCGAGGCGTCGGGGGCGCGGAACTCGATGCGCTTGGCCTTCGGGTTCGAGCCCGTGATCGGGATGCGGATCGCGGCGGAGCGGTTGCCGGCCGAGTAGACCAGGTTGACCGGAGCCTCGAAGCCCTTGACCAGACGGTGGTAGCTGTTCAGCGTCGGGTTGGTGAAGGCGAGCAGTGCCGGCGCGTGCGCCAGGATGCCGCCGATGTACCACCGCGCGATGTCGCTGAGCTGACCGTATCCGGCCTCGTCGTAGAACAGCGGCTTGCCGTCGTTCCACAGCGACTGGTGGGTGTGCATACCCGAGCCGTTGTCGCCGTACAGCGGCTTCGGCATGAAGGTGGCGACCTTGCCCCACTCCTCGGCGGTGTTCTTGACGATGTACTTGAACTTCAGGATGTCGTCGGCCGCGTGCACCATGGTGTCGAAGCGGTAGTTGATCTCCTGCTGGCCGGCCGTGCCCACCTCGTGGTGGGAGCGCTCGAGGATGAAGCCCGCATCGATGAGCTTGAGGGTGATGTCGTCGCGCAGGTCGGCCGTCTTGTCGACCGGGCTGACGGGGAAGTAGCCGCCCTTGTAGGGGGTCTTGTTGGCGAGGTTTCCGCCCTCCTCCTCGCGGCCGGTGTTCCACGCGGCCTCCTCGGAGTCGACCTTGTAGAAGCTCTCGCCGGCGGTCACGGAGTAGCGCACGTCGTCGAAGATGTAGAACTCGGCCTCGGGGGCGAAGAACGCGGTGTCGGCGATGCCGGTGGAGGTGAGGTACTTCTCCGCCTTCTTCGCGACCTGACGCGGGTCCTTCGAGTAGATCTCGCCGGTGCGCGGGTTGTAGATGTCGAAGATCATCACGAGGGTGCTCGCCTCGCGGAAGGGGTCGATGTACGCCGTCGTCACATCGGGGATGAGCTGCATGTCCGACTCGTGGATGCTGGCGAAGCCCCGGATGGAGGAGCCGTCGAACAGCTGTCCGTCCGTGAAGAAGGCCTCGTCGACCGTCGCCGCAGGGATGTTGAAGTGCTGCTGCACACCAGGGAGGTCGGTGAAACGGATGTCAAGGAATTTGACGTCGTTCTCCTTGATGTAGGCCAGTACCTCGGACGAATCTTTGAACATGTACGACTCCTGTGATGCGGATCGATGGCTTCGGGGCCACTTTGCACAGTACGGACGGGGGATTTCTCCACGGTATCCGCTTTGTTTCGTCCGTGTTACAGCGTGAGCAGGATCGGAGGGCATCCACAGCCTCGGTAGGCTGGAGGGGTGACGGATGCTGTGAACACGTACCCCGGTGAGCGACTCGGACTCCCGGAGTCCGGACCGGGGAGCATCGGCCGCCCCGGACGCCGGATCGGCGCCCTCGCGATCGACTGGACGGCAGCCGTCATCCTCTCCGTCGCGTTCTTCCAGTACGACCCGTTCGCCACGCTGCTCATCTTCGGCGTCGTGCAGATCCTCTTCATCCCGACCGCGGGCGGCAGCCCCGGGCACCGCATCCTCGGCATGCGCGTCGTCCGTCTCGACGGCGGATGGATCGGTCTGTGGCGCCCGATCGTGCGCACGCTGCTGCTCCTGATCGTGATCCCGGCCGTGGTGTGGGATCCGGATCAGCGCGGTCTGCACGACAAGGCCGTGGGAACGGTCCTCATCCGCGCCTGACGCTCAGGCGCGGCCGCGGTTGCGCCGGCGTGCCTCACGGGGTGCACGGCCGCCGAGGAAGGAGCGCGCCGGATCCACGACGTAGCCGCGGCGCAGCGCTTCGCGGCCGATCAGCATGCGGAAACCCATCTCGTCCCGGTTGCTCAGGGTCACCTCGGCCATCACCTCGTGGTCAACGAGCCGGATCATCAGCTGCACGACGAGACGCTCCTGCGCGTGCCCGGACGAGCTCCGGACGGCCCGGCGGTCGTGGATGGGGGACTCCACCACGACAGCGTCTTCCTGGCTGTCCTGCCAGGGCTTCACGCGGAAACGCACCCAGGCCTCGCCGTCGCGCTCGAACTCCTGGATGTCGAATGCATGCAGGGACGAGGTGCGGGCGCCGGTGTCGATCTTGGCCTTGATCCAGTCGACGCCGAGATCGGGCAGGCTCACCCACTCGCGCCACCCCGTAAGGGTGTTTGAATGGGTAGACCTACTCACCTGATACATCCTGGCAGGAAATCCCCCGTGAAGATCGCAGTGCTGTCCCGTGCGCCGCAGGCGTACTCCACCCAACGCCTCCGCGCGGCCGCACTGCAGCGTGGCCACAACGTGAAGGTGCTCAACACGCTGCGCTTCGCGATCGATCTGACCTCCGACGAGCCCGACCTGCACTACCGGGGCCGGCAGCTCAGCGACTACGACGCGATCCTGCCCCGCATCGGCAACTCGATCACGTACTTCGGCACCGCCGTGGTACGGCAGTTCGAGCAGATGGACGTCTACACCCCGAACACGGCGAACGGCATCTCCAGCGCGCGCGACAAGCTCCGGGCGAACCAGATCCTTTCCCGGCACAACATCGCGATGCCGCCGACCGCCTTCGTGCGCAACCGCGCCGACGTGCGACCGGCGATCGAGCGCGTCGGCGGCGCTCCCGTGGTGATCAAGCTGCTCGAGGGCACCCAGGGCATCGGCGTCATCCTCGCGCCTCAGGTGAAGGTGGCCGAGGCCATCATCGAGACGCTGCACTCCACCAAGCAGAACGTGCTCATCCAGAAGTTCATCGCCGAGAGCCGGGGGCGCGACATCCGCGCGCTCGTCGTCGGGGACCGCGTGGTCGCGGCGATGCGGCGCTCGGCGGCCGGAGACGAGTTCCGATCGAACGTGCACCGTGGCGGCTCGGTCGAGGCGATCGAACTCGACCCGGTCTACGAGCGGGCCGCCGTGCGGTCGGCCCAGATCATGGGGCTCCGCGTCGCCGGCGTGGACATGCTGGAGGGTGACGAGGGACCCCTGGTGATGGAGGTCAACTCATCTCCGGGCCTGCAGGGCATCGAGACCGCGACCAAGCTCGACGTCGCGGGCGCCATCATCGACTACATCGCCGGTCAGGTGGCCTTCCCGGAGATCGACGTGCGGCAGCGCCTCACGGTCTCCACCGGATACGGCGTGGCCGAGCTCATGGTCCACGGCGCCGCGGATCTCGTCGGCAAGACGCTGGGAGAGGCGGGCCTGTGGGAACGCGACATCACAGTGCTCACGCTGCACCGCGGGGTGAGCGTGATCCCGAACCCGCGCAAGCACGTGGTCCTCGAACCCGACGACCGCCTGTTCTGCTTCGGCAAGCTCGATGAGATGCGCTCGATGATCCCCGAGCGTCGTCGCCGGCGGGCGAAGGTGCGCCGCCTCCCCAAGCAGCCGCTCTCGGAATGAGAGAAGCGCGGCCGCCCTCGGTGAGGACGGCCGCGCTTCGCGATTCCGGAGAGCGGGTCAGCGCGGACGCTGCGCCCGCACCTTCGTCGGGTCGATCCCCTTCGGGATGGGAAGCGACGACAGCGACTGCGACACCGAGTCGATGCGGCGGATGACGGCCGCCATCGTGGCCTTGTCGATGGCCTTCGGAAGCTTCTTGATGGTCTTCGCGAGGTCTGCGATCGGCACCTCGTCCTCACCGTGCCCGACGTAGAGCACCGTGATCGGCACGCCGTGGGCGACGCGCTGCGCCCGGCTGCGCTCCTCGTTCACCAGTCGCGTGAGGCGTCCGCGGGCGCCCTCGCCGACGACGACGATGCCGCCACGGCCGACCGTCCGGTACACGGCCTCCTGCGTCTTCGGGTTGATGCCCACCGGGGTCTCGGAGGCCTGCCACCGGCGGCCGAGGCTGGTGCTGAGCACGTGACCCGTCGCACCGGGCATGCCGTCGATCTTCGTGTACATGGCCGACGTCGAGAGCCGGGTCATGAGGAAGAGGGCGCCGAGCACACCGAGCATGAGACCGGTGATCGCCCAGAGGACGAGCGTCCACACCTGGAACGGCGGGATCAGGTAGCCGGCCAGGAGACCGAGCAGCACGCCGCCGATGAGGATCGCGGCCTGCGCCCAGGGGAGCCAGGGGTAGGCCTCGCGCGTGAACCGGAAGAGGGACTTGATCTGGGAGAAGAACCCAGGACGCTTCTCGGGTTCGGGAGCACGCTTTGCCATGGAGACCAGCCTACCGAGTCCGAGCGCCTTGCGATGCCGCCGTTCGCGTGCAGCGGAGAGCAGAGGGTGACCGTTCCTGCACAATTCGGACCGCGACCGGATCCCATCCCAGCGGCACCGAACCGGCACGGCGGGTCCGGCGGAAAGGGTGGGATGGACCACATGACACCAGCGCGTGAGACTCCGTTGCAGGAACCGGCTGTGCTCGCACAAGCGCACCGGACGATCCGTCTCCTCGATCCCTCCGAAGGGCCCTTCCTCGGTGCGCTCGTGACCTCACCGGAGGGACCGCTCGTGCGCGCCGACGCCGAGAGCTTCGCCGGCTGGGCGGGCTGGCGGTACGCGGGCTCTCAGCACGTGGCCGCCCCGGTCGACATCGCCCGACGGATGGACGGGCATGACGTGTTGCTTCCCTGGTGCACGGAGCGCCTGGAGTCGTACCTGGACCGACGGCTCCGGACACGGGGCGGGCTGCCGCCCGGGGAGATCGGCACGGTGGTCGTGAGTCTGCTGCGCGGACTGGCGGAGTTGGGCCCGGCGGCTGCTGTCGAGGCGGAGGGAACATGGTGGCTCACCGAGGGCGGCCGGCCGCTCTTCGTGGTCGGGCCCGGCCAGGAGGCGGTGTCTGCCGTCTCCGAGATCATGGGCCGGCTGCGCGCGGAGTGTACGGACAAGATGCTGGCCCGGGCTATCGACCGCGCCCGGGGTCGAATCGGCACGGCCGCGGCACAGCGCAGGGTGCCGCGGCGGCTGCTCGAGGAGGCGGAGAGCGACCTCCTGGAGATGGCGGCGCCGCGACCTTTGGAAGAGGCAGCCGAAGACCGGGCAGCCCCTCCCGCGGAGACGGGTGTTGCCGGGGCGTTGCGGGGCGTCAGGGTCGAGCCGGTTGCCCGTGCGCGGCTGCGGCACCGCCGGGCGCGGGTGGAAAGACCGGGCGGACCGCGCTCGACGCGGATGGCGGCCGACCTTCTCGTTCTGCGCGACCGCCTCGTCGACAGGACGCGAGCCCTCATCGGCCAGCAGGCCGATCGGCCGCGCCGGCCCGCACGGGAGTGGGGGACCGGATCCCGACGGACACGGGTTCTCGCCGTGGCCGGTGCCGGTGCGGTGGTGGTGCTGCTTATCGGCTTGCTGTGGCCGAACGAGCGAGATGATCCGGCGGTCGGGTCCCCGGGGAGCAGGCCCTCCGCCTCGTCTCATCGTGCGGGAGCCGACTCTGAGGACGAAGAGTCGCGGTCGCCGGCTCCCTCGGCGCGCACGACGGTGGCGCCGACGGGCGATGATCCGGTACTCGCCCTGCCGGGGCTCGTGGCGCAGATCGAGGAGTGCGAAGCTCAGGAGGACCGGGTGTGCGGTTCCGCGGTCGCGGCGAGCCCGTCGGAGGTCATCCCGCTCGTGGCCGGAACCGCCGGCGTCCAGGATGCCGCTCTCATCGATCGCTATGGAGACATCGCCGTGCTCGAAGTGCCGTCATCGTCCGCTGTAGAAGACGGGACGGAGGGTGCGATCACTCTTGTTCTCGCGCGTATGGAAGAAAAATGGCTGGTCCGCGACGCATATCGCGTCGCGGACCAGCCGAGATGAGGCGAAGCCGTCGAGTCAGGCGCCGAGCTGACCGCTGAACTGCGCGGCCTCCAGGCGCGCCTTGACAGCGCCGAGGAAGCGGGCTGCGTCGGCGCCGTCGATGATGCGGTGGTCGTACGACAGGGCCAGGTACACATAGGAGCGCACCGCGATCGCGTCCGTGCCGCCGACCTTGACCAGACCAGGGCGCTTGACGACCGTGCCCGTGCCGAGGATCGCCGACTGCGGCAGGAACACGACAGGCGTGTCGAACAGCGCGCCGCGCGAGCCGGTGTTGGTCAGCGTGAACGTGCCGCCCGCGAGCTCATCGGGCTTCAGCTTGTTGTCACGCGTGCGCGCCGCGAGATCGGCGATCTCGTGGGCGATCTCGGCGATGTTCTTCGACGCCGCGTCGCGGAGCACCGGCGTGAGCAGGCCGCGCTCGGTGTCGACCGCGATCGAGACGTTCTCGGAGGCCGGGTAGACGATCTGCTCGCCGTCGACCGTCGCGTTGATGATCGGGAAGGCCTGCAGGGCCTCCGCCGCCGCCAGCGCGAAGAACGGCAGGAAGGAGAGCTTGTCGCCCGTCTTCTCGAGGAAGGACGCCTTGACGCTGTCGCGGTACTCCGCGAGAGCAGTGACGTCGACCTCGACCACAGTGGTGAGCTGAGCGGTCTGCTGCATCGACTCCACCGCGCGCTTGGCGAGGACCTTGCGCAGGCGCGACATCGGCTGAGTGGTCCCACGCAGCGGCGACACCTCGAGCGGTGCCGGAGCGGGCGCCGCGGCAGCTGCCGGTGCGGCCGTCGCCGTCTCGGCGGCCTTGAGGACGTCCTCCTTGCGGATACGGCCTCCGACACCGGTGCCCTTGACCGTGGCAAGGTCGACACCCTGCTGCGCAGCCAGACGGCGGACGAGCGGGGTCACGTATAGGTTGTCGCTCTCGGTCGGCAACGACAGCTTCGGAGCCTCGGCCTGAGCGGGCTGGGCCGGAGCTGCGGGCTGTGCCGGAGCAGCGGGCTGTGCCGGAGCCTCGGCCTGCGGAGCGGGAGCGGCGGGAGCCTCGCCCTGCGGAGCGGGAGCGGCGGGAGCCTCGCCCTGCGGAGCGGGAGCGGCGGGAGCCTCGGCCTGCGGAGCGGGAGCGGCGGGAGCCTCGGCCTGCGGAGCGGGAGCGGCGGGAGCCTCGGGCTGAGCGGCGGGCGCAGCACCGGAACCGACGCGCGCCAGCACGGCGCCGACCTCGACGGTCTCGTCCTCGCCGGCGACGATCTCCTGCAGCACGCCGGCGACCGGCGACGGGATCTCGGTGTCGACCTTGTCGGTGGAGATCTCGAGGAGCGCCTCGTCGACCTCGACCGAGTCGCCGACCTGCTTGAGCCAGCGGGTGACCGTGCCCTCGGTGACGCTCTCGCCGAGCTCAGGGAGCACGATGTCGGTGGCGTCGCCGGACGGAGCCGCAGGGGCGGCCTCAGCGGGAGCGGACTCGGCGGGAGCCTGCTGCTCCGCTGCGGGAGCCGCCTCGGGCTCCGGAGCGGCGGGGGCGGCGGCTTCGGCCGGAGCGGCCTCGGCGGCAGCAGGGGCATCGTCGGCAGGGGCCGCGCCGCTGCCGTCACCGATGCGGGCTAGCAGAGCACCGACCTCGACGGTCTCGTCCTCGGCGACGAGGATCTCCTCGATGACGCCGGTGACGGGGGAGGGGATCTCGGTGTCGACCTTGTCGGTCGAGATCTCGAGCAGGCCCTCGTCCGCCTGGACGGTGTCTCCCACCTGCTTGAGCCAGCGGGTGACCGTACCCTCTGTGACGCTCTCACCGAGAGCGGGGAGGACCACGGATGTGCTCATGACTGAGTCTCCTTCAGAAGTTGTATGACGCTTGTCTAGCTTAGTGACTCGGGCACCGGTTGGTGCTCAGAGGGCGTGCAGGGGCTTTCCGGCCAGCGCGAGGAAGGCTTCTCCGAGGGCCTCGCTCTGGGTCGGGTGGGCGTGGATGAGCGGCGCGATGTCCTCCGGGTGGGCTTCCCACGCGACCGCGAGCTGCCCCTCGGTGATGAGTTCGCCGACGCGGTCGCCGAGGAGATGCACACCGAGGACGGGACCGTCCTTGAGACGGACGACCTTGACGAGGCCGCCCGTGCCGATGATCTCGCTCTTCCCGTTCCCGGCGAGGTTGTACTCGTAGGAGTGGACGGCATCGGCACCGTGCGCGGCGACTGCCGCCTCCTCCGTGAGACCGACGGAGGCGACCTCGGGGCTGGAGTAGGTGACCTTCGGGATCTGCACGTCAGGCACGTTCACGGGGGAGAGGCCCGCGATGCGCTCAGCGACCGCGATCCCCTGCTGGAACCCGCGGTGGGCGAGCTGCAGACCGGGGACGATGTCGCCGACCGCCCACACGCCGGGGACATCGGTCCGGAGGTCGTTGTCGACCGTCACGAACCCGCGGTCCAGGCGCACTCCGGCTTCCTCGAAGCCCAGGTCGGCGGTGGCGGGGCCGCGGCCGACGGCGACGAGGAGGTAGTCGGCGGTGAACTCCGTGCCGTCCTCCAGAGTGAGGGTCACGGACGAGTCGTCCTGGGTGGCTGTCTGGAAGCGCACGCCGAGCGAGTACTGGATGCCACGCCGGCGGAAGGCGCGCTCGAGGCCCTTGCTCATCGCGATGTCCTCGTTCGGGACGAGGTGGGGCAGCGCCTCCACGATCGTCACCTCGGCACCGAAGGAGCGCCACACGCTCGCGAACTCGACGCCGATCACGCCGCCGCCCAGGATGAGCACGCGCTCGGGGATGACGTCCAGGGCGAGTGCCTGCTCGCTGGTCAGGATGCGTCCGCCGATCTCCAGCCCGGGCAGCGAGCGGCTGTAGGAGCCCGTGGCGAGGATCACGTCCGTACCCACGTAGACGTCGTCGCCCACGCTGACGCTCCGGTCTGCGTTCAGGCGGCCGAGCCCGGTGACCGTCGTGATCCCGCGCGCCTTCACGAGCCCCTCGAGGCCTTTGTACTTCTTGGCGACGATGCCCTCGCGGTACGTGCGCACGCCCGCGGGGTCGATCCCGCCGAACGAGGCCGTGACGCCCACGGAGGAGGCGTCACGCACGTGATCCGCCACCTCGGCGGCGTGCAGCAGCGCCTTGGTCGGGATGCACCCGCGGTGGAGGCACGTGCCTCCCACCTTGTCCTTCTCGATCAGTGCGACGGACTTGCCGAGCTCGCTGGCTCGCAGTGCCGCGGCGTACCCGCCGCTGCCGCCGCCCAGGACGACGATGTCGAAGGTGTGGGTTGTCATGGGTGTCATGCCTCCGGGTGGGATGCTGCTTCGGCGAAGGCGATGATCGATCGGACCATCGCCCCCGTGGGGCCCTTCTCGGTGAAGCCGTAGGGGGCGCCCGCGTGTTCACCGGAGCCCGCGATGTCCAGGTGCACCCAGGGGATGCGCGGCGCGTCGTCCTCCTCCGAGGTGCGTCCGACGAAGCGCCGCAGGAAGAGACCGGCGAAGGACGCGCCGCCCATCCGATCTCCCATGTTGGCGTTGATCATGTCGGCGATGGGGGAGTCGAGCGTCTCCTCCATGTAGGCGGGCAGGGGCATGTGCCACGCCGGCTCTCCCGTGCGCGCGGCGGCGGCGAGGAACTCCGCGACCGTCTCGTCGTCGCCGAAGACGCCGGTGTGGCGGTGGCCGAGGGCCGCGACGATCGCGCCGGTCAGGGTCGCGACGTCGATGATGACGTCGGGGTTCTCCCGGCTCGCCGCGACGAGCCCGTCGGCGAGGACGAGGCGCCCCTCGGCGTCGGTGTTCAGCACCTCGACGGTGGTGCCGTCGAGGATGCGGATGACGTCGCCGGGGCGCAGGGCGCGGCCGGACGGCATGTTGTCGGTGATGCAGAGCCAGGCGGTCACGTGCACGGGAAGCCGCAGGGCGGCGATGGCGCGGAGCGCGGCGAGGGAGGTCGCGGCACCCGCCATGTCGAACTTCATGCCGACCATCGACGCGGCCGGCTTCAGGGAGAGCCCACCGGTGTCGAACGTGATCCCCTTGCCGACGAGGGCGATGTGGCGCTGCGCGTCCGCCGGCGCGTAGTCGAGGCGGACGAGGCGCGGCGGACGGTCGGATCCCTGGCCGACGCCGAGGATGCCGCCGAAGCCCTGTTCCGCGAGAGCGGTCTCGTCGAGGATCTCCACGGTGACATCCAGGTCCGCGACGCTGTCGGCGGCGCTCTGCGCGAGCTGCGCGGGGCTCTGCCACTCGGCGGGTACGTTCACGAGGTCTTTGATGAGGGCGACAGCCTCGCCGGTGGCGTGGGCGCGGGCGATCGTCTCGTCGTCGAGCGGGGCGTGGACGACGACCGCCGTCGCCCGCTTCTTCCTGCCGTTCTCGGCGCGGTAGTCGTCGAAGCGGTAGCCGCCGAGAACGGCGCCCTCCGCCGCGGCGCCCGCGTGCTCCTCGAGCCCGGCGGCGAGGCCGAGCGCGACCGTGTCGAACCCGGTCAGGGAGCGGAGCGCCACGCCGGCTGCACTCCGAACGGACGCGTCGTCGACGGTGGAACCGACGCCGACGACGGCGCATGGGAGGGTCGTCAGCTCCGGTGCGTACACCCGAGCGAAGGCACCGGCGGCGCCGGTGAAGCCGATGCCCGCCAGGACATCGGCGAGACCGGGGTGAGCTGCCAGCGACTCGGCCGACTCGGAGAGATCGGGGACGACGAGCACTGCGGCATCGGCAGCGCTTCCGGGGAACTGATCGGTGGTGTGCGAGAGCACGGGAAGCGTCATGCTCTCCATCCTAGGATCTCCGCGCCGGGGTCGTCGGTCCGGCGGCCGGGGTGTGTTCGCTCTCAGCGAGACACGTCAGAGCCCGGCTCCGGGTGCGGCTCGTAGCATGGAGACATGCCCTTCTCCGGAGAGATCCACGAACGCGTCGCGAACGCCCCCGCGGTGCCCCACGGCCTGCCTCTCGTGATGCTGCTCACCGGTTTCACCGACGCCGGCAGTGCGGTGTCTGGGCTCATCGATCACCTGCGGGAGACGACGTCGCCGCAGCCGCTCGCGATCTTCGACAACGATGTGCTCCTCGACTATCGCGCGCGTCGCCCGGTCATCTCGTTCGACCAGGACCACCTCGCCGAGTTCCGCCCGCCCCGCCTCGAGCTCTCCCTCGCCACGGATGCGCTGGGACGCCCGTTTCTGCTGCTCACGGGGTATGAGCCCGACTTCGCCTGGAACGCCTTCGCGGAGACCGTTCTGGATCTTGCTGCGGAGTTCGAGGCCTCGGGACTGCACTGGGTCCACTCGATCGCGATGCCCGTGCCGCACACGCGACCCATCGGGACGACGGTGAGCGGGAACCGGCGCGACCTCGTGGTGTCGCACTCCGTGTGGCGTCCGCGCACGCAGGTCCCGGCGACCGCGGGTCACCTACTCGAGTACCGCTTCGCGGAGCGCGGGGAACGCGTCGTCGGCTTCGTCCTCCTCGTGCCGCACTACCTCGCCGAGACCGAGAACCCGGAAGCGGTCAGTGCCGCGGCGGAGAAGCTCATGGCGTCGACCGGTCTCGTGCTCATGCTGGATGCGGTGCAGGAGCGGCGTGCGGACTACATCGCGCGCGTGGACGAGCAAGTCGCCGCGAACGACGAACTCCAGCAGATGGTGCACAACCTCGAGCGGCGGTACGACGCCTACATGGCCGGTCGTGACCCCGAGGACGACTCGTACGACGAGGGCGGATTCAGTGAACGAGACCTGCCCAGTGCCGATGAACTCGCGGCCGAGCTCGAGCGCTATCTCGCCTCGCGTCCGTCCGGCGACGAGGACAAGCCGGGGCGCGGCTGAATCCGTCCGCACGGATCGGGCGCGAATGCGTCCTCATCGCCATACGTGTGCGATACTAGGAGTCCGACCCGTTGTCAATCAGTGTTTTCGAGCACTGGACTTGACAAGGGTCTTACTAGTGTCCGAAATGTCCCGGGGTCTCCCAGCGGCCCCGTGAAAGGCGAAACGTGACTCCTGCCACGACGAAGAACACGCGGACGAAGAAGGCCGATCAGATCACCGCGGATCCCGAGGTCGAGGACGTCGAAGCGACCGAAGCGGCTCCCGCGCCCAAGCGCGCCGCGGCCAAGCGCGCCCCCGCGAAGAAGAAGAAGGCCGACGACGTCGTCGAAGAGGACGACGCCGCTGCGACCGACGACGCCGCTGGCGACGAGGAGGAGGACGACGCGAAGCCGACCTTCACCGAGCCGCTGCCGACCGGAGCGATCGTCATCTCCTCCAAGGATGACGAAGAGGTCCCGGTCTACTCCACTCAGATCACCGGAGCCACGGCCGACCCGGTCAAGGACTACCTGAAGCAGATCGGAAAGGTCGCGCTGCTGAACGCGGCCGAAGAGGTCGAGCTCGCGATGCGCATCGAGGCGGGTCTCTTCGCGGAGGAGAAGCTCTCCGCGATGTCCCCCGCCGAGAAGACGAGCCAGCTCGGTCTCGACCTGCAGTGGGTCGCCCGTGACGGTCAGCGCGCCAAGAGCCACCTGCTGGGCGCGAACCTGCGACTCGTCGTCTCGCTCGCCAAGCGGTACACCGGCCGCGGGATGCAGTTCCTGGACCTGATCCAGGAGGGCAACCTCGGTCTGATCCGCGCGGTCGAGAAGTTCGACTACACCAAGGGCTTCAAGTTCTCGACCTACGCCACCTGGTGGATCCGTCAGGCGATCACCCGTGCGATGGCGGACCAGGCCCGCACGATCCGCATTCCGGTGCACATGGTCGAGGTCATCAACAAGCTCGCCCGCGTGCAGCGGCAGATGCTGCAGGACCTCGGTCGCGAACCTACTCCGGAAGAGCTGAGCCGCGAGCTCGACATGACCCCGGAGAAGGTCGTGGAGGTGCAGAAGTACGGCCGCGAGCCGATCTCCCTGCACACCCCGCTCGGTGAAGACGGCGACAGCGAGTTCGGTGACCTCATCGAGGACACCGAGGCAGTGGTTCCCGCCGACGCCGTGGGCTTCACGATGCTGCAGCGTCAGCTCGAGCAGCTCCTCGACTCGCTCTCCGAGCGCGAGGCCGGAGTGATCCGGATGCGCTTCGGCCTGGGCGACGGTCAGCCGAAGACGCTCGACCAGATCGGTGACACGTTCGGCGTGACGCGTGAGCGCATCCGCCAGATCGAGTCGAAGACGATGGCCAAGCTGCGCCACCCGAGCCGCTCGCAGTCGCTGCGGGACTACCTCGAGTGATGCAGGCGAACGAGGGCAAGGCGCTCGAGACGAGCGTCGACGGAAAGAGCTATGCGCGGATCCCGCTGCGCACCCGTGTCGTGATGCCGGACGACGATCTCGACGCCATCATCACGGAGTACGCGAAGGCCGCCGTCCAGCCGGGCGACCTGCTCTTCGTGACCGAGAAGATCGTCGCGATCACGCAGGGGCGGTCCTACCGCCTGGACGAGATCAAGCCGCGCAAGCTCGCGCTGTTCCTGTCGAAGTACGTCACCCGCACGCCGTACGGCATCGGTCTCGGCATGCCGGAGACGATGGAGATGGCGCTGCGCGAGTGCGGTACGCCGCGCATCCTCTTCGCGGCGGCCGTCTCGGCGGTCACCAAGGCGTTCGGGCGCAAGGGCGATTTCTACCGCATCGCGGGGGACAAGGCCCGCGCGATCGATGGCCCGACGAAGCACACCATCCCTCCGTACAACGAGGCTGTGGTGCTCGGGCCGAAGGACCCGGACCGGGTCGCGGCGCACCTGAAGACGCTGATCGGCGGCCGGGCCGAGGTGGCCGTGGTCGACATCAACGATCTCGGCGGCAACATCCTCGGCTCCACGCTGGACAAGGCGGGGGAGCTGCGCCTGGTGAAGATCCTCGGGGACAACCCGCTCGGTCAGGGCCTCGAGTCCACCCCGCTCGGCATCGTCCGCGCGGTCTGAGCAGGTCGAACCACCCCTTTACGAACGAACCGGCCCCTTGCGTGCAAACGCAAGGGGCCGGTTCGCGCGTAAGGGGCCGGGTCGACGGTTCGACAGGCTCAGAAGCCGATGACCTCGCGATACCGCGGCTTGTGGCCGGTGCGGATGCCGGTGACGCTGGGCTTGTTCTCGTACACGCCCGCGCCCCAGTTGCCCTCGACGAGGACGGGGCCGTCCGGGGTCACGACGACGTCCCACCCGACGTACTGCACCTGCGGCACGACGCGGGCGACCTGATCGATGAACGCGCGCACCTCGTCCATGTAGGGCAGCTGGAAGTCGGCGATGCGGAACCCGGAGTCCGGGTGCGTCTCGTGGACGTGGCCGTGCGAGTCGTAGCCGGCCCCGACCGCGTGCCCGTTCTCGTCGAGCATCGTGTAGAAGCCGCCGAAGGTCATCTGGTCGCTGACCGCGCCGCGTCCGAACTTCTGGGCCATCGCGAGGATGTGTGCCTTCTCGCCGTCGAAGAACGCGGTGATGCGCGTGGTGTTCACGGTCCCGGGGCACACGGCCGCCAGGTCGTCGTGCTGACGGATGACCTCTTCGATCAGCAGCTCGCCGCGATCGAGGAGGCCGCGGTGGAACTCGGTCCAGTCCGTGATGTCGGCCGCGTGATACCGGTGCACACCGGTCCCGGCCTGACCGACCGGCTCCTTCGTGACGATCGTGCCGAGGCGCTCCGTCAGGGCACGGACCTCGTCGGCGTTCCCCTCCTCGACCACCATCCACTCGCGGTGCAGATGCGCGGAGAACTTGCGGTTGAACTCGATCTTGTCCTGGAAGATCCAGCGGAAGTCGGGGTGGTCGTACTTCTGCGAGAGCTGGTTGGACACGGGGTGCGTCATGTACGTCTCGCGCTCGGCACGGTTGAGCATCGCGAAGTCGTAGTCGATGTAGTCCTGGAAACCCACGTTGTGACGAGCCGCCGACCAGAGCATGTCGGCGACGATCGTGGGAACGGGGCGGTGGTGCTGGGCCGAGGCCTCCCTGGCCCGTTCGAACACCGAACCGACGTCGATGCGGCGGGCGCGGCCGAGGAGATAGCGGATGCGGGGCGCGAGAGAAAGGCGTGACATGAAGCTCCGGGTCTAGGGATCGACGTCCCAGTCTACGCGGGGAGCCCCCAGGCTCCTGGGAGCACGGAAGCTAGGCTGGAAGACGTGTGTGACACGAGTTCGAGTGCGCTTCCGCAGGCGATGATCTCGCGCTCGGCCCTCGCGGCCGGCGCGTCCGCGGCGATCCGGGCGGGCGGCCGCCGGGCCGACCTCCGGCGCGATGCGTGGGGACATGGGCTGCTCGCCGTCGCTCAGGTGGTTACCGCCGCGGGGGCGGAAGAGGTGCTCGTGGACTCTCCCGGAGAGGTCGAGGCGCTCCGTCTCGAAGGCATCACCGCGACCACCACCGGAGAGCCAGACCTCGATCCCTTTCTCCTCTATGGGCTGCCGTCCGCGGAGGGGCTCCCGGCGACGGCTCCGGTCATGCGTCTCGTCGGCCGCGTCATGTCCACCAAGCGTCTGCGGGCCGGGGAGGCCGTCTCCTACGGCTACACGTTCCGTGCGGCGGAGGACACCGTCGTCGCGCTGGTGACGGGCGGCTACGCCCAGGGCGTCGTCCGAAGCCTCGGCAATCAGGTCGACGTGGAGATCGACGGCGCGCTGCACCCCATCGTCGGGCGTGTCGCGATGGACGTCTGCGTCATCGATCTCCAGGACACCGCGGCGGACGTCGGCGACGCGGTCACCTTCTTCGGTGGTGCCGGCCCCGCGTCCGGCGCCATCGCACGCTGGGCGACGCTCACCGGGATGACCCCGGCGGAGCTCGTCGCGGTCCCCGGAGCGCACTCCGTGCGCGGATGGGAGGCATGATGGGTGGCCCGATGCGCCCCGAACTGCGTCTGGACAGCGCCGTGTTCCGCAGCAACATCGCGGCGGTCCGAGACCGCCTGGGCGACTCCGCGCTGATGCTGGTCCTCAAGGACGACGCCTACGGCCACGGGCTCCGCTGGGCGGTCGAGACGGCCCTCGAGGCCGGAGTGACCTCTTTCGGCAGCTACGACGTGCGCGGGGGCGTCGAGGTCCGGCGCATCGCGGGCGGCGAGGTGACGGTGTTCGCCTGGGCGACCTCGACCGATGAGGAGATCGACGAGGCGCTCCTGCAGGACATCGAGCTCGGCGTCGGCACGGTCGAGTATCTCCGACGGATCATCGCCCGGGCGGAGATCCTCGGTGCGCGCGCCCGGGTACACCTCAAGATCGACACCGGGCTGCACCGCAACGGCGTGCGGCCGGAGGATTGGGCGGCCGCGGTCGCCGAGGCTCGGGAGGCCGAACGCTCCGGCGCCCTCGCCCTCGTCGGGGTCTGGAGCCATATCGCCGAGGCGAGCGACGCCGAGGACGACGCGGCGCAGGCCTTGTTCCTCGAGGCCGTCCGAGTCGTCGGTCTCTCCGGGCCGCGGCCGGCGTCCCTGCACCTCACGGCCTCGGCGGCGTCCTGGTGGCGACCTGAGCTGCGCGGGACCGTGTCGCGGATCGGCGCGTTCTGCTACGGCATCCGCTCGGCGGACGGTCCGGAGCTTGACGGGGTTCGTCCTGCGGCGCGTCTCGTCGCGCCGGTCGTGCGGGTGGAGGGCGAGAGCGCGATCGTCGCCGTCGGAAGTCTGGACGGTGTCCCCTCCACACTGACCGGGATGACGGTGGGCACCCCCGCCGGCTCGCGTACGGTCTCGACCATCGATGTCGCCACGATGACGGTCGAAGGCTGGCCGGAGATGGCGGTCGGCGACGAGGTGACGCTCTTCGGCCCCGGAGCACAGGGGGAGGAGACAGCAACGACCCTCGCCGAGCGGATCGATACGGTGGGCGAGGAGATCCTCACCCGCCTCGGTCCGCGGATTCGGCGGAGGGTCGTGGACTGAACCGGCTCGGCCGGGTCAGGCGCTGATCAGACCGTCTCGATGAGACGAGCGGTCTCGTCGTGCCAGCTCGTGGCCACGCTGCGCAGCTTCTCTTCGTACTTGCGGCCGTGGTGGGCGCAGAAGAGCAGCTCGGAACCGTTGACCTCGGCGGCGATGTAGGCCTGCGCTCCACACGAGTCGCAGCGGTCCATCGCGGTCAGGCGGTACTCGACAGCGGAGGTCTCACGTTCGGTCGTTGCATTCATCTCGGGGCCTCCTCGGGTGTCGGCGTCCTTGTTGGTCGTGCTCAATACAACCACGCTGCACCTGGGGGCATGCCCGGTCGACGGCGTGTTTCGCTCAGCGCGTACGCGTGCACCCGCGATGGCGGCGCCCCGGGGAGTGTCTGCGAGGGGCGGCTCCCTCCCGCGAATAGACTCGGAGATTGTGAATGCCGAGTACTCCGCCCATCATCTCCAGGTGCTCGAAGGACTCGAAGCGGTCCGCAAGCGCCCCGGCATGTACATCGGCTCGAACGGTTCGCCCGGGCTCATGCACTGCCTCTGGGAGATCATCGACAACTCCGTCGACGAGGCGGTCGCCGGCAACGGCTCCCGGATCGACGTCATCCTCCACGACGACGGCAGCGTCGAGGTGCACGACCGTGGTCGCGGCATCCCCGTCGACGTCGAGCCCCGGACCGGCCTGACCGGTGTCGAGGTCGTCTACACGAAGCTGCACGCGGGAGGAAAGTTCGGCGGCGGCTCCTATGCGGCGTCCGGCGGTCTCCACGGCGTCGGCGCTTCGGTGGTGAACGCGCTGTCCGAGCGCCTCGACGTCGAGGTCGACCGCGGCGGCAAGACCTACGCGATGTCGTTCCATCGTGGCGAGCCCGGCATCTTCCAGGACTCCGGGGAGAAGCGACCCGACGCGCCCTTCACCCCGTTCGAGGAGAACAGCGAGCTGCGCGTCATCGGCAAGGCGCCGCGCGGGGTCACCGGCACCCGCGTGCGCTACTGGGCGGATCGTCAGATCTTCACCAAGGATGCCGCGTTCCAGCTCGCCGAGCTCGAGACGCGAGCGCGTCAGACGGCCTTCCTCGTCCCCGGGCTCGAGATCGTAGTGCGCGACGAGCGCACCGCGAGCGCCGGGGTGGGGGAGGACGGGGCGCCGACCGGCCCGGTGGAGACCTCGTACCTCTACGAGGGCGGCATCTCCGAGTTCGTGGACTACCTCGCGGTCGACCCGCCGGTGACCGATACCTGGCGTATCCAGGGGGAGGGCACGTTCACCGAGACCGTCCCGGTCCTGCAGCCCGACGGGCACATGGTGGCGACCGAGGTCGAGCGCGTCTGCGCCGTCGACATCGCCCTGCGCTGGGGCACCGGCTACGACACCCGCATCCGCTCCTTCGTGAACATCATCTCCACGCCGAAGGGCGGCACGCATCAGCAGGGCTTCGAGCAGGAGCTGTTGAAGGTGCTCCGCAGCCAGGTCGAGCAGAACGCCCGCCGACTCAAGGTCGGCAACGACAAGCTCGAGAAGGACGACGTCCTCGCCGGCCTCACTGCGGTCCTCACGGTCAACGTTCCGGAGCCGCAGTTCGAGGGTCAGACGAAAGAGGTGCTCGGCACGCCCGCCGTGCGCCAGATCGTGGCCCAGGTGATGCGGAAGGACCTCCAGCAGCGGTTCACCTCGACCAAACGCGACGACAAGAGCCAGGCCACGCAGCTGCTCGACAAGATCGTCTCCGAGATGAAGGCCCGCGTGTCGGCACGGGCGCACAAGGAGACGCAGCGCCGGAAGAACGCGCTCGAGTCGTCGACCCTGCCGACCAAGCTCGTCGACTGCCGGACGAACGACGTGGAGCGCAGCGAGCTCTTCATCGTCGAGGGCGACTCGGCCCTCGGCACGGCGAAGAACGCGCGCAACAGCGAGTTCCAGGCGCTGCTGCCGATCCGCGGGAAGATCCTCAACGTGCAGAAGGCATCGGTCGGCGACATGCTGTCCAACGCCGAATGCGCGTCCATCATCCAGGTGATCGGGGCCGGCTCCGGTCGGACCTTCGACATCGACGCCGCGCGCTACGGGAAGATCATCCTCATGAGCGACGCCGACGTCGACGGTGCGCACATCCGCACCCTCCTGCTCACGCTGTTCTTCCGCTACATGCGACCGCTCATCGAGCACGGGCGGGTCTTCGCGGCTGTGCCGCCGCTGCACCGGATCATCGTCATCAACCCGGGATCCAAGCCGAACGAGACCATCTACACGTACAGCGAGCAGGAGTTGCACGCGCTGCTCGCCAAGCTCCGCAAGGCCGGCAAGCGCTGGCATGAGCCGATCCAGCGCTACAAGGGCCTCGGCGAGATGGACGCCGAGCAGCTCGCGAACACGACAATGGACCGCTCCGGCCGGCTGCTCCGCCGTGTGCGGATGGAGGACGCCGAGGCGGCGGGCCGGGTCTTCGAACTGCTCATGGGCAACGAGGTCGCCCCTCGGCGGGAGTTCATCATCGACTCCGCTGACCAGCTCTCCCGCGAGTCCATCGACGCCTGACGGAAAACGCAACGACGAAGGGGATCCGGCGAGGCCGGGTCCCCTTCTTCGTGGAACGGATCAGACGAGCGTGCGGCCGATGCTGCCGATGACCCCGTCGATCGGCTGGCCGGAGGCATCGCGTCGTGCCCCGACGTCCGGGAGCTTGCGCACCGCGCCGGTGGGGTCGACGGCCAGTGCCGGGTTCGGGCCGACCCAGGCGACGGTGAGGCGGTCCTCGCCCTTCAGGAAGGCGTGGGCGCGGACGCCACCGGTCGCGCGGCCCTTCGACGGGTACTCCGTGAAGGCCGAGACCTTCGCACGGCCGGGATCGGTTCCGGGCAGGATGCTCTCCGCGCCGGAGACCGTGGCAACCACGGCCTCGGTGTCCGGGGCGACGGCGCCGAAGAAGAGGACCGCGGCGCCGGAGCCGAGCTTGATGCCCGCCATGCCACCCGCAGGTGCCCCCTGGGGGCGTACCGTCGAAGCCGAGAACCGCAGGAGCTGCGCGTCGGTGGTGAGGAACACGAGGTCGGCGTCATCCGCCGCGTCGGCTGCACCGACCACGGAGTCTCCGGTCTTGAGGCCGATGACCTCGAGGTCGGGCCGCACGGGCAGGGTCGACGGCACGATGCGCTTCACGATCCCCTGCGCGGTGCCGAGCGCGACGGGGGTCTCGCTGTCGAAACGGACGAACCCGAGGATGCGCTCGCCCTTGGCCGTGATCCCCAGGTAGTCGCGCAGCGGGGTCCCTGCGGCGAGCTGCACGGACGTGCCGGGCACGGAGGGCAGGTCGACGGGGGAGAAGCGGACGACGCGTCCCGTGCTCGTGAGGGCACCGACCTCACCGCGGACCGTCGTCTCGACGGTCGCGACGATGGCGTCGTGCTTGCTGCGCCGGGCAGGAGCCGTGAGCTCCTGCCCTTCGCCGAGGTCCACGCGAACGGCGCGGCCCGTGGTCGAGAGGACGACGGTGGTCGGCGCGTCGGCGATCTGCAGGTCGACGGCACCCTTCGTCGCGCGGGGCTTCGGCGGGGCGGCGTTCATCAGCAGCGTGCGGCGCGGCGTGCCGTAGGCCTCGGCGACGGCGTCCAGCTCCTGGGCGACGGCCGCGCGCAGCAGCGCCGGGCTGGCGAGCAGCTCGCGCAGGGACGCGATCTCCGCGAGGAGGGCGTCCCGCTCCGCCTCGAGCTCTATGCGGGAGAACTTCGTCAGACGGCGCAGACGCAGCTCGAGGATGTACTCGGCCTGCGGCTCGCTGAGGTCGAACACGGAGCGGAGCCGCGTGCGGGCCTGCTCCGTGTCGTCCGAGGATCGGATGACCTGGATGACCTCGTCGATGTCGAGGATCGCGATGAGCAGACCCTCCACCAGGTGCAGGCGCTCCTCCCGACGGGCGAGACGATAGCGGCTGCGGCGGGTGATGACCTCGATGCGGTGGCCGACGTAGACGCTGAGCATCTCCTTGAGCCCGAGCGTGCGGGGCTGGCCGTCGACGAGGGCGACGTTGTTGATGCTGAAGGAGTCCTCGAGCGGCGTGAGCCGGTACAGCTGCTCCAGCACGGCGTTCGGGTCGAATCCGGTCTTGATCCCGATGGCGACGCGCAAGCCGTGGTTGCGGTCGGTGAGGTCGGTGACGTCGCTGATGCCCTGGAGCTTCTTCGCCTGCACCGCGTCGCGGATCTTCTCGATGAGACGCTCCGGGCCGACCATGTACGGCAGCTCCGAGACGATGATGCCCGTGCGGCGGGGACCCAACGGCTCGATCGACGTGCGTCCGCGGACCTTGAGGGCGCCGCGACCGGTCGTGTAGGCGTCCTTCACGCCGTCGAGCCCCATGAGGATCCCGCCCGAGGGGAAGTCGGGGCCCGGGACGTACTCCATGAGGTCCTCGGTGGTGGCGTCCGGGTGCTCGAGGAGGTGGGTCGCCGCGGCGACGACCTCGATGAGGTTGTGCGGCGCCATGTTGGTCGCCATGCCGACGGCGATACCGCTGGCGCCGTTGACGAGCAGGTTCGGGAAGGCCGCAGGCAGCACGGCCGGCTGCTGGAACTGGCCGTCGTAGTTCGGGATGAAGTCGACGACGTCCTCGTCGAGGTTCTCGGTGAGCGACAGTGCGGGCGCGGCGAGGCGCGCCTCGGTGTACCGGGCGGCGGCGGGGCCGTCGTCCAACGAGCCGAAGTTGCCGTGACCGTCGACGAGCGGCACCCGGAGGGCCCACTCCTGCGCGAGGCGGACGAGCGCGTCGTAGATGGCCGAGTCGCCGTGGGGGTGCAGCTTTCCCATGACCTCGCCCACCACTCGGGCGCTCTTCACATGACCGCGGTCCGGCCGCAGCCCCATCTCGGCCATCTGGAAGAGGATCCGGCGCTGCACCGGCTTGAGGCCGTCTCTGGCATCGGGGAGCGCACGCGAGTAGATGACGGAGTACGCGTACTCCAGGAACGAGCCCTGCATCTCATGGGAGAGATCGATGTCCTGGATGCGTTCCTCGACGGGCTCGGGCGGCGGGGTTTTCGGCATGGACTTCCTGAGGGCGTACGGGAGCCTGTGTCAGACTGGCTCGGATGTCCTTCATGCTACCGTCCGCGCCGCCCGGCGCCCGGAGCGTCGTCGGGGTGGCGGACGACCTGTGCGCCGCTCTCCGCGGCGAATCCGCCACGCTGCCGCGCGCCGATTCGGCCGTGCTCGTGGTGATCGACGGTCTCGGGGCGATCAGCCTCCGGGGCCACGCCGGTCATGCCCGGTCGCTGACCGCTTCCATGACGAAGAAGGACATCGCCCAGACGGTGTTCCCGACGACGACGGCGGCGGCGCTGACCAGTCTCACCACGGGGGCCTGGCCGGGGGAGCACGGCCTCGTCGGGTACCGGGTCAGGGATCCGGAACGGGACGTGCTCGTGAACCAGCTCAGCGGGTGGGAGACGGACGGCCTGGATCCCCTCACCTGGCAGGGGACGCCCACCGTGTTCGAGCGCGCGGCGTCGGTCGGACGGGAGACGTTCGCCGTCGGACTAGCGACCTACGCGCACAGCGGCTTCACGCGCGCGACCTTGCGGGGAGCGACCTTCGTGCCTGCCGCCACGCCGGAGGAGCGGGTCGAGGTCGCCTACACGCTGGCTGCGGAGAATCCGGGCTCGCTGGTGTACTGCTACCTTCCCGAGGTCGACAAGGCGGGCCACAAGCACGGTGTCGCGTCCGCTGAGTGGGTGGCCGCGTTGGAGCGGATCGACGGGGCATTGTCGCTCCGTGTCCCCCCGCGGGTCGGCGTGGTGGTGACCTCGGATCACGGGATGGTCGATGTGCCGTTCCACCGCCAGGTCGTGCTCGAGGAGTCGCATCTCGCGGGTATCCGTCACGTGGGAGGCGAGCCGCGCATGCTGCACCTCTACCGTGAACCCCACGCCGATGCCGCTCTGGTTGTGACGCGCCTTCGCCGTGACCTCGAGGGCGCGGCGGATGTCGTCACCCGCTCGGAGGCGGTGCAGGCCGGGCTCTTCGGTCCGGTCGTGCGAGACGAGGTCCTGGAGCGCATCGGCGATGTCTTGGCCATCGCCACGGGAGTCCGGGCGCTCTACGACGGTACGGCCGACGACCAGCGCAATCGCGGCATGGTGGGGCAGCACGGGGCGCTCACGCCGGATGAGACGCGGGTTCCCTTCCTGCGGTTCGGGTCGTTCGCCTCCTGAGGCGCGACCCGGGACCGATCACTCGTCGGTGCGCGCTCCGAAGACGATCTCGTCCCACGATGGCATCGCGTTCCGGCGGCGTCGACGCCCGCTGCCGTCGCTGTCCCCGGAAGCAGGCTGGCGCGGCGCGGGCTCGGGGGCCTCGGGCTCGTCGTCGGGCTCCTCCAGGGCGGCGAACAGGGCGATGGGGTCGGACTCTTCCGGAGTCTCCTCGATCTCGTGCTCGATCGGCGACGGCTCCCGCTGGCCGCGACGGCGGCGCAGGGCTTCGAGGAGGTCGGCGGTCTCCGGACTCGTCGAGGCGGAGTCGGGCGCGCGGTTGATCGCGGCGTCCTGGACCGCCGGCGCCGAGCGCTCGGGCTGGGTCGGCTCGTCGGCCTCTGCGACCGGAGCCGGGACCAGACGAGGACCGAAGGCACCGGAGTCGAAGCGGCTGTCGTCCTTGTAGGGGGAAGCGGCACGGTCGGCTTCCACCGCCCTGAGGCGCGGGATGAGGCCCTCCGGGAGCGAGCCCTGGCGGGAGAGCTGCGTGGCATCGGCGTTCAGAGGGGAGAGGGCGCTGCGCCGCGGATCGAAGCTCCAGCGGGCGTCATGCTCCACGTCGTTGGCGGAGAACTCCAGCTTGATGATCCAACCGGACTCCTCCTTCCAGCTGGCCCAGCGTTCGGACGAAGCGGCCACCTCGGCGAGCTTCGCGCGGACCGCAGCTCCGAAGGTGGGCTGCGCGTCCGGCTCGACCTCGCTGCCGATGAGGACGGGCACGGCGAGGGCCTGGCCGATGATGTGCTCGCGCTCGGCGAGGACGGGGCCCTCGAATCGGGCGACGTCGTCGACGCTGATCCCGAGGAGCTCGGCGACCTCCGCGGCGGTGAGACCGGCGCGGATCTGTGCCTGGATGTCGCGGGGACTCGCGGCGAGCTTCTGGGCGGCCGGTTCGGCCTGGCGCGTCGCGCGGCGGATCTCCCGCTGCAGCACGGCGTCGATGGGCAGCGCGAACCGCTCGCCCGCCTCGGTAGCGAGGACGAGCACTCCTGCCTCTGTGCCGACGATGGTGACGTTTTCCATGCGAATGCCCCTCTGATGGGTGTGCGTTCATGGTGTCACGCCGGCGGGGCCCGAACGGGGAATACGGCGGGCGTGCCGTGAGTTTGCCCTGTCGCATGGGAGGGCATTTGCGAAACGCCCGCCGGTCATGCAAACTATGGCCGCCGATTACCCGACGGCGCACCCGCCCACTCGCACCATGAAAGTGGAGATTCACCGCATGGCAACCGATTACGACGCTCCCCGAAAGAGTGAAGACGACTCCGAGTCGATCGAAGCCCTCAAGGAGCGTGTGCCGGACAAGCTGTCCGGCACGACCGGAGACGAGGACTCCGACAACCCGTCGAGCTTCGACCTCCCTGGCGCGGACCTCTCCGACCTCGAGCTGGATGTCGTCGTGCTGCCCGCGCAGCAGGACGAGTTCACCTGCATGAGCTGCTTCCTCGTGAAGCACCGCTCGCAGCTCGACCACGAGGGACCCGATGGCCCCATCTGCAAGGAGTGCGCTGCCTGAGCAGCCCTCTGAGCGACGCCCCACGCGCCCCCGACCATCCCGGTCAGGGGCGCGCTGTCGTCTGCGGGTGCGCTCAGCCCCGTGCGGCGCGGATGGCCGCGGCGAGGCGGTCGGGCGTGCGGGTCGAGATCGTCCAGGCCACGACGGGGTCGGCCTCGTCGGTGTTCGGCACCACGACGACGCCATCGATGCCGCCGCGGATGAGGTGCCACCCGCGTGCGGGCAGCTCAGGTCCTCTGGCGCTGCGCGCGTCCTCGCCGGTCAACGCCATCGGCTCGCCGAGATAGCGCGCGTCGATGTGAGCCGGCCCGGCGCGGAGTACGCCGTCCTGCACCGCGACCACCGGAGCGAGGGCGAGGGCAGCCACCACGAGGAGCGCCGAGACCGCCGCACCGAGGAGCAGCGCGAAGGTCGAGCCGACCGGCACGAAGATCAGGGACACCATCGGTCCCGCCAGGGCGATGGTGACCAGCAGCCACAGGCTGGGGGCCAGTCGTTCGTGGTAGCGGGGACGTGCGTCCGTTGCGGGGTTCTGCATTAGCCTCATGGAGTGACCGATTCCGTTGATGTCCCCATTATCGCCGCAGTGGTCCCCGGCTATGCGCATCCGGGCGACGCCGGAGCCGATCTCGTCGCCGCCGAGGCTGTGCGGTTGGAGCCGGGGGAGCGGGCGCTCGTGCCCACGGGCGTGCGCATCGCGCTGCCGGACGGCTATGCGGCCTTCGTGGTGCCCCGGAGCGGTCTTGCGGCGAAGCACGGCATCTCGATCGTGAACTCGCCCGGCACCGTCGACGCCGGCTACCGGGGCGAGATCAAGGTCAGTCTGATCAACACGGACATCCACAGCGCGTACGATGTCGCCGTCGGCGATCGCATCGCGCAGCTCATCGTGATGCCCGTCACCCGTGCCCGGTTCCTCCCGGTCGACGAGCTTCCGGACAGCGTCCGCGGCGCCGGCGGATTCGGCTCGACCGGCTACCAGGCACAGACTCCCGAGAACGAAGCAGGACAGGCGAAATGACCGACAGCAACGACACTCCTTCCAAGTCGGCGCCCGAGAACCGCGCCACCGAGGGCCCGTTCGACGACTCCGAGGCGAACCCCGTCCGCCCGTACATCGACCTCGGCGGGATCAAGATCCTGCCGCGCGAGGGCCTGAACCTGCGGCTCGAGGTCGAGGAGCAGAGCAAGCGCATCGTGGCGGTCGGGCTCGACTACGCCGAGTCGTCGCTCCAGGTGCAGCCGTTCGCGGCTCCGCGGAGCGGCGGTCTGTGGGACGAGACGCGCGTCCAGCTGCGCGACCAGGTGAAGGCGCAGGGCGGTCGCGTCGAGGAGCGGGAGGGGCCGCTCGGCAAGGAGCTGCTCGCCGAGGTCCCCGCGACGGCCAGCGAGGGTTCCGGCCTGCGTCTGGCGCGCTTCATCGGCATCGACGGTCCGCGCTGGTTCCTCCGCGGCGTGATCGGCGGGGCGGCGGCGTCCGACCCCGAGGCGGCGGCGAAGGTCGAGGACCTCTTCCGCTCGATCGTCGTCGTCCGCGGGGGAGCGCCCATGCCGCCGCGCGACCTCATCCCGCTGAAGATGCCGGCGACGCCGGGCTCCGCGTGACCACGCCGGACGCCGAGGAGCCGCGCACGCAGAGCGCGTCGGAGATCCTCGGAGCAGCACTCGGCGGGGCAGCGCGCAAGGCCGGGCTCGACCCGTCCGAGAGTGCGAGCACGCACAAGGTCGTCTGGTCGGCCATGGGCGGCTGGCGCGGGATCCTGGAGTCGGTGCTGCCGAGCCTCGCATTCGTGATCCTGTTCACCCTCCGCCCCGAACCCCTGCTGCTGCCTCTCGGAGTCTCGGTCGGTCTGGCCGCCGTGTTCACGGTCGTCCGGCTGGTCCAGAAGTCGCCGCCGTCGGCCGCTCTCGGCGGGCTGATCGCGGCTGTGGCCGCTGCGGGGCTGGCGCTGTGGACGGGGCGCGGCGAGGACAACTTCGTCCCCGGCCTCATCACGAACGCGGTCTACGGCTCGGCGATCCTCGTCTCGGCGCTCATCGGCTGGTCCGTCATCGGTCTCGCGGTCGGCTTCCTCATGGGGGAGGGAACCGCCTGGCGTGCGGACCGTCGCAAGCGACGCGCGTTCTTCTGGCTCGGCATCGCCTGGGCCACGCTGTTCTTCGCGCGGCTGATCGTGCAGTTCCCGTTGTATCTGGCCGGCGACGTCACCGCCCTCGGGACCCTCAAGCTCGTGATGGGGCTGCCGTTGTTCGCGCCCCTGATCGCGGTGACGTGGTTGGTCGTCCGCGCGCTCTATCCCCGCGCGTCGTCGCACGACGACGCCGCGGCGGCGTGATAGATTTATCTCGACATCAAGATAAATCACGGGCTTTCGCCGGTGACCAGCGCGGAGCAGACTGGTTAGGTCCCCCTTGCTAGCCGCATGGCCGCACCGGCGAGCAAGATGGAGGCGCCTGTCGCTCCCATCCGAATAGAAGGAGACGGATTCGTGTCCACGGTGAACAGCTTCGGTGCCAAGAGCACCCTGACGGTCGGCAGCACCGACTACGAGATCTTCCGCATCGACACGGTGCCCGGTTTCGACAAGCTCCCCTTCAGCCTCAAGGTCCTCCTGGAGAACCTGCTTCGCACCGAGGACGGCGCGAACGTCACGAAGGCGCAGATCGAGACGCTCGGGTCGTGGGACGCCAATGCGGAGCCCAACACGGAGATCCAGTTCACGCCGGCGCGCGTGGTCATGCAGGACTTCACCGGTGTGCCCTGCATCGTCGACCTCGCCACCATGCGCGAGGCCGTGACGGCGCTCGGCGGCGACCCGAACAAGATCAACCCGCTCTCGCCGGCCGAGATGGTCATCGACCACTCCGTCATCGCCGACCTGTTCGGCACCGAGAACGCCCTCGAGCGCAACGTCGAGATCGAGTACGAGCGCAACGGCGAGCGGTACCAGTTCCTCCGCTGGGGCCAGACCGCGTTCCAGGACTTCAAGGTCGTGCCCCCCGGCACCGGCATCGTCCACCAGGTGAACATCGAGCACCTGGCGAAGGTCATCTACGACCGCACCAACGGGGGCGTCCTCCAGGCCTACCCCGACACCTGTGTCGGCACCGACTCGCACACGACGATGGTCAACGGACTGGGCGTGCTCGGCTGGGGCGTCGGCGGCATCGAGGCCGAGGCCGCGATGCTCGGCCAGCCCGTGTCGATGCTCATCCCGCGCGTCGTCGGCTTCAAGCTCTCGGGTGAGATCCCCGCCGGCGTGACCGCGACCGACGTGGTGCTGACCATCACCGACATGCTGCGCAAGCACGGCGTCGTCGGCAAGTTCGTCGAGTTCTACGGCGAGGGCGTGGCCTCGGTCCCGCTCGCGAACCGCGCGACGATCGGCAACATGTCGCCCGAGTTCGGCTCGACCGCCGCGATCTTCCCGATCGACGACGTCACCCTCGACTACCTGCGCCTCACCGGCCGCAGCGACGAGGCCGTCGCGCTGGTGGAGGCCTACGCCAAGGAGCAGAAGCTCTGGCACGACGCCTCCCACGAGCCGGTCTTCAGCGAGTACATGGAGCTCGACCTGAGCACGGTCGTCCCGTCGATCGCCGGCCCGAAGCGCCCGCAGGACCGCATCCTCCTCTCCGAGGCGAAGACGCAGTTCGAGCAGGACATCCTGAACTACGCCACGGCCTCGACCAGCGACGACATCGTCGATCTCGAGTCCAAGCACTCCTTCCCGGCGTCCGACCCCGGTCAGGTCCCCGGCGAGGAGGAGCCGACCACGCGCCCCGTGCACATCAGCAGCGGTGCGCCGGCCAACGTGTCGAACCCCGTCCCGGTCACGACTCCGGAGGGCGAGAAGTACACGCTCGACAACGGCGCCGTCACCCTGGCCGCCATCACGTCGTGCACCAACACGTCCAACCCGTCGGTCATGATCGCCGCCGGTCTCCTCGCCCGCAAGGCGCGGGAGAAGGGCCTCAAGCAGAAGCCGTGGGTCAAGACCACGCTCGGCCCCGGCTCGAAGGTCGTCACCGACTACTACGAGAAGTCGGGTCTGGACAAGGACCTCGAGGGTCTCGGCTTCTACACGGTCGGCTACGGCTGCACCATCTGCATCGGAAACTCCGGCCCGCTGATCGAAGAGGTCTCCGAGGCGATCAACTCGCACGACCTCGCGGTCACGGCCGTCCTCTCGGGCAACCGCAACTTCGAGGGTCGCATCAGCCCGGATGTGAAGATGAACTACCTGGCCAGCCCGCCGCTGGTCATCGCGTACGCCCTCGCCGGTTCGATGCACTTCGACTTCGAGACCGACGCGCTCGGCAAGGACCCGGACGGCAACGACGTGTTCCTCAAGGACATCTGGCCCTCGCCGGACGAGGTGCAGGAGATCGTCGACTCGTCGATCTCGCGCGACCAGTTCATCAAGCAGTACGCCACCGTGTTCGACGGTGACGAGCGCTGGCGCAACCTGCCCACGCCGGACGACGACACGTTCCAGTGGGACGAGAACTCGACCTACGTGCGCAAGGCCCCGTACTTCGACGGCATGAAGATGGAGCTCACCCCGGTGAAGGACATCGAGGGCGCGCGCGTCATGGCGACGCTCGGCGACTCGGTCACCACCGACCACATCTCGCCCGCCGGGAACATCAAGCCGGGCACCCCCGCGGCCCAGTACCTCACGGAGCACGGCGTCGACCGCAAGGACTTCAACTCCTTCGGCTCGCGTCGCGGCAACCACGAGGTCATGATCCGCGGCACCTTCGCGAACATCCGTCTGAAGAACCTCATGGTCTCGGCCGTGAACGACGGACAGGTCGTCGAGGGCGGCTACACCCGCGACTTCACGCAGCCGGACGGCCCGCAGTCGTACATCTACGACGCGTGCATGAACTATGCCGAGCAGGGCACCCCGCTGGTCGTCTTCGGCGGCAAGGAGTACGGCTCCGGCTCGTCGCGCGACTGGGCCGCCAAGGGCACGAGCCTCCTGGGCGTCAAGGCCGTGATCACGGAGAGCTTCGAGCGCATCCACCGCTCCAACCTCATCGGCATGGGCGTCGTCCCGCTGCAGTTCCCCGCCGGCGAGAGCTGGGAGTCGCTGGGCCTCGACGGCACCGAGATCGTCTCGATCACGGGGCTCGAAGAGCTCAACAACGGCGTCACCCCGAAGACGGTCAAGGTCACCGCCACCCCGAGCGAGCACTCGCCGGAGGGCAAGCAGACCGTCGAGTTCGACGCGGTCGTCCGCATCGACACCCCCGGTGAGGCGGACTACTACCGCAACGGCGGCATCCTGCAGTACGTGCTGCGCTCGCTCGTCTGAGCCACGACGACGAAGGGGCCCGTGTCCACGGACACGGGCCCCTTCGGCATGTCAAGGGTCTGCCGCCCTCGGGGGATTCCCGGCTCCGAGCGGTAGGATCGAGAGCGTGTCCGCACCCGTTCGGGCGCACCGCCGAGGCCTGTGAGGAGGCGCAGATGCCCATTCTTCCGAGCATCTCTGGACCGCGCGATCTTGATCGGCTCTCGCCGGAGCAACTGGAAGAACTCGCTGCGGAGATACGGGCTTTCCTCGTCGAGAACGTCTCGCAGACGGGCGGTCACCTCGGTCCGAACCTCGGCGTCGTGGAGCTGACGATCGCCCTGCACCGCGTGTTCTCGTCTCCGGACGATCCCTTCATCTTCGACACCGGCCACCAGTCCTACGTCCACAAGATCCTCACCGGTCGTCAGGACTTCTCTAAGCTGCGCGTCCGGGACGGCCTCGCGGGCTACCCGCAGCGGGCGGAGAGCCCCCACGACGTCGTCGAGTCCTCCCACGCCTCCAGCTCGCTGAGCTGGGCCGATGGTGTGTCCCGGGCGCTCACCGCGACGGGGCGCGCGGACCGACACGTCGTCGCGGTGGTCGGCGACGGAGCGCTGACCGGCGGGATGACGTGGGAGGCGCTGAACAACATCTCCGACGACAACGACCGCAACCTCGTCATCGTCGTCAACGACAACGGCCGCTCGTATGCGCCGACCATCGGCGGCATGTCGCGGTTCCTCAACCGGGTCCGCACCGCGGCGGCCTACAAAGACCTCCACCACAAGTCCGATCGCCTCTTCCGCGCGTTCGGGCCGGTGGGCCGCGCCGTGTTCCGCGGCGTGCGCGGCGGCACCCACGGCTTCCTCTCCCGGTTCACCAACAACGAAGCCCTGTACTCCAACCTCGACATCAAGTACCTCGGTCCGGTCGACGGGCATGACCTTCCGGCGTTGCTGGAGACCCTGGAGCTGGCGAAGTCGTACGGCGCACCGGTCATCGTGCACGCGATCACCGAGAAGGGCCGCGGCTACCAGCCGGCCCGCGACGACGAGGCCGACCAGTTCCATGCGGTCGGCAAGATCGATCCCACGACGGGGGAGACCCTGTCCTCGGGCGGCCGCGGATGGACCGACGTGTTCTCCGATGCCCTCGTGAAGGTCGGGGAGCGGCGCTCGGACGTGATCGCGATCACCGCGGCCATGCTCCGGCCCACCGGCCTCGCCCCCTTCGCGGAGCGCTTCCCGGACCGTGTCTACGATGTCGGCATCGCCGAGCAGCACGCGGTGGCCTCGGCCGCCGGACTCGCGTACGGCGGCCTGCATCCGGTCGTCGCCGTCTACGCCACGTTCATGGGACGGGCATTCGACCAGGTGCTGATGGACGTCGCGCTGCACCGCGCCGGTGTGACCTTCGTGCTCGATCGGGCCGGCGTCACGGGTCCCGACGGCCCCAGCCACCACGGCATGTGGGATCTCGCCATGCTGCAGATCGTGCCGCACATCCGCATCGCCGCACCCCGTGACGGTGCACGACTGACGGAGGCGCTCGACGAAGCCGTCGCCGTCGAGGACGCTCCGACCGTCATCCGCTTCCCGAAGGGCGATGTCTCCGCCGATCTGCCGGCGCTCGAGCGCCTCTCGGACGGCGTGGACGTGCTGGCCCGCGGCGAGGGCGAAGACGTCCTCATCGTCGCCATCGGTCCGTTCGCCGCCCTGGCTCTGGACGTGGCCGACCGGCTGCGCGCCCAGGGCATCGGTGCCACCGTGATCGACCCGCGGTGGGCGATCCCCGTGCAGCCCTCGGTCGTCGAGCTCGCGGCGCGGCACCGCCTGGTGATCACCCTGGAGGACGGCATTCGCGTGGGCGGCATCGGCACGCGCGTCCGGCAGGTGCTCCGCGAGGCGGGCATCGACACGGCCGTCGACGAGCTGGGCCTTCCCGACGAGTTCATCGACCACGCGTCGCGCGATCAGATCCTCGCCGACGCGGGGCTCACCGCCTCGAAGATCGCCCAGGACGTCGTGGCGCAGGTGCTGGGCACCCGGATCCCGAAGGCCCGCCACGCCGGCGAGACCGGCGCGATCGAGCTCCCGCTGCACGAGCGCCACTGACGCGGTCCCGAGCAGGACTCCCGTCGTCAGCGGAGGTCGGCCACCGTCTCGCCGACGATCTGTTCCACTGCGGTGAAGGCGCGGGCGCGCTCGTCGGGGACGAGACCGACCCGCGTGCGGCGGTCCAGCACATCGGCTGCGGTGAGGGCGCCCTGGAACCGGACGGCGTGCTCGATGGCGGCGCGGGAGAGAGGGGCTCCCTCGACGACGGCGTCCTGCGGGCCGATCGGTGCGGGATCGTCGATCAGGCGCAGGGACGCGGTGCTGCTGGGGCCGGCGCGGAGACCGCGTTGCCGCACCGCCAGGTCGACGGCGTCCTCGGCCATCCGACGGTAGGTCGTCAGCTTGCCGCCGAGAACGGAGACGACGCCCGACGTGGAGGTGCGCACGAGATGCCGACGGGAGACGTCCGCGGTCTCAGCCGCTCCGGTGTCGACGAGCGGGCGGAGGCCGGCGAACGCCCCGCGGACGCGGTCCCGCGCCAGCGGCACCGCGAGCAGGCGGTTCAGGGTCTCCAGGAGGAAGGCGATCTCCGCCTCGGTGGGTTCGGCGACGGAGGGGATGGGCCCCGGTGCGTCGACATCCGTGAGCCCGACGATGACACGCCCGCCGCGCTGCGGCAGGGCGAACACGTAGCGGCTGATGGAGCCTTCGAGAGGGATGGTGAGCGCGGCGGTCGGGCGGCCGAGGTCGGCGGCGTCGAGGACGATGTGGGTGCCGCGGCTCGGGCGCAGCGTGAGGCCGTCGTCCAGGGTCGCCGCCCAGACTCCGGTGGCGTTGACGACGGCCCGTGCCCGGATCTCGATGCGTTCGCCGGTGAGCATGTCCGTCGCCGTGGCTCCGTCGGCGTGCAGCCGCTCGGCGCGGATTCGCGTGAGGATCCGCGCGCCGAGACCGGCAGCCGTGCGTGCGACAGCCACGACGAGGGCCGCGTCATCGGACAGCTGGCCGTCGTACGTGACCATGCCACCCCGCAGGCCGCGGGGATTCAGAGCGGGGAAGAGGCGCAGCGCTCTCGCCGTCCCGACGGGGTGAGGGCCAGGCAGGACCTTCCCGCTCGTGCGCGCCTGCAGGCGGAGGAGGTCGCCCATGGCCATCCCCGCCGCGCCGGCCCCGCGCTGGCGGCCGCTGACGCCCGGGGCGAACGGGAGAAGCTGTCCGAGCGGACGGATGAGGTGCGGCGCGATCACCGACATCAGCAGATGCCGCTCCCGTGCACTCTCGCGTGCCGTCGCCACGTCGCCCGTCGCGAGGTACCGCAGGCCGCCGTGGACGAGCTTCGAACTGAACCGGCTCGTCCCGAAGGCGAGGTCCTCCGCCTCGATGAGGGTCACGCGAAGCCCGCGTGATGCGGCGTCCAGGGCCACGCCCGTCCCGGTGATCCCGCCGCCGACCACGAGGAGGTCGCACGTGTCGGCGGCCGCGGCCGCGAGGTCGCTTCCGCGGCGCGCCGCGTGGAGGGCGGTCGAGGCGGCGGTCATGGCCGCAGGTGTCCGTCCAGCGCGGCGCGGAGCTCGCGTTCCCACGCCTGCTCGTCGATGAGGTCGGCCACCGTGCCGTGCGAGAGGACGGCGGACTGGGCGATCAGGAGCAGCATGACGGCGATCTCGCCGGGTTCGCCCGCGCGCACCGAGCCCTGGGCCTGTGCCGCTGCGATCGCGTCGGCCAGCCACCGGAGGATGAGTCGCTGGCTGGAGCCCACCCGGTGCAGCGTATAGCGGGTGAACGCCTCGGGCTCCTCGTCGAGGAGATGCCCGTATACCGGATCGGCGCGGAAGAGGGAGGTGAACCGGAGCACGTCGGCGACGAGCGCATCCCGGGAGTCGACCTTCTTGGGGAACTCCTGGAGGAGGGTGGCGACGCGCCGGAGGAGCGCGGAACGGACGACGTCGTCGGCATCACGCCAGGTCCGGTAGATGGTCGGGCGGCTGAGGCCGGAGCGCCGGGCGAGTGCGGCGATGGTCACGCCGTGGACACCGCTGCGGACGAGCAGGTCGTCCGCCGCGTCGAGGACTCGGCGTTGCGTGGCATCCCAGGCGGGAGGGAAGGCTTCCGAGGGAACATCCGAAGGTTGACGTTCTTCCATGATGTGTCACACTGTAACCCATGGAGCAGCGGAACGGCAGAGGAGCCGACAGGCCCGAGATGCGCTGGAACGGCTGGGGCGACCCGGAACGGGCGAAGGACCTCCCTCTCGCGGTCCGCGGCCTGCTGCCCCTGCTGCTCGGCCGTGTTCCCCGCCGGCCGCGTCCGCCCGCTCTGGATGACGTGCGTGTGCGGCCCTCCCGGCTGACGGCCGCTGATCTCGACGCGCTGGTGGCGGCGGTCGGTCCCGACGCTGTCGACGCCACGTCGTCGGCGCGCCTCCGGCATGCCGGGGGGCGCTCCACCCCCGATCTCCTGCGGCGGCGGGCTGTCGAGCAGGATGCGCCCGACGCCGTCGTGTTCCCCGCGGACCATGACGCCGTGTGCGCCTGCCTCGCGCTGGCGGGAGAGCGCGGGATCGCCGTGATCCCCTTCGGTGGAGGAACGAGCGTGGTCGGGGCGCTGGACCCGGAGACCGGCCCGCATCGCGCGGTGCTCAGCCTGGATCTGCGCCGGCTCTCCGGGCTGCTCCGGCTCGACGAAGTGAGCGGCGAGGCGACCCTCGCGGCAGGTACCACCGGACCCGAAGCCGAAGCGCTGCTGTCGGCGCACGGGTTCGAGCTGGGGCACTTCCCGCAGAGCTTCCGGTACGCGACCATCGGCGGCTTCGCCGCCGCCCGATCCTCCGGGCAGAACTCCGCGGGCAACGGGCGTTTCGACGCGATGGTGACGGGGATCCGCGTCGCGACGCCGACGGGAGACCTCGACCTCGGCCGCGCGCCGGGATCGGCGGCGGGGCCCGATCTCCTCCGCCTCTTCCTGGGGTCCGAGGGGATCTTCGGCGTGATCACGGAGGTCCGCGTCCGAGTGCACCCGGTACCGACCGTGCGGATCTTCGAGTCGTGGACCTTTCCCGATTTCGATCGCGGGGCCGATGCGCTCCGCCGGGTCGTCCAGCAGGGGGCCGGCCCCACGGTCATCCGGCTCTCGGATGAAGCCGAGACCGCTGTGAGCCTCGCCCAGGTCGGCCGGATCGGGAAGGCTCTCGCGAAGGGGGCGAGCGTCGTGACGGTGTTCGAAGGCGACGACGCCGCAGCGCGCCGGGACCGGACCGCGGAGATCCTCGCCGAGGTCGGCGGCCGGTCCGCGGGCACCGGCGACGCGGAGGAATGGGCGGCGGGACGCTTCGACGGTCCGTATCTGCGCGATGCTCTGCTCGACGCCGGGGTGTTCTGCGAGACGCTGGAGACCGCGACCACCTGGTCGAACCTGCGCACTCTGAAGGAAGCGGTCGAGGGGGCGCTGCGGGACGGCTTCGACGCGGCGGACGCCCGCTCGTACGTCATGTGTCACGTCTCCCACGTGTACCCGACCGGCGCGTCCCTCTACTTCACGGTGCTCGCCGGGCTGCGACAGGATCCGCTCGGCGCCTGGACCGTCGTGAAGGGCAGGGTGAACGACGCGATCCTCGCGAACGGCGGGACGATCAGCCACCATCACGCCGTGGGTCGCGATCACGCCCCCTGGCTCGCGCAGGAGATCGGGGACACCGGAGTGCGGATCCTCACGGCCGTGAAGCGGGAGCTCGATCCTCGCGGCATCATGAACCCGGGCGCAGTCCTCGCCGATGTCCCGATCGGGACGACCGTCTGAGATGGGGCACATCGCGGTGCTGTCGAACCCGCTGTCCGGCAAGGGCCGCGGGCAGCGGGTCGCGGACGACGCGCTCGCTCACCTCCGACGGTGCGGCGCGGACGTGCGCGTGTACGCCGGGCGTTCTGCTGCCGACACGAGGCGGCTGGCCGCAGTGGCCCTGGACGCGGCACCGGACGGACTCGTCGTGGTCGGCGGCGACGGCACCCTCTCGGGCATCCTCGAACTCGTGTGCGCCGCGGGCATCCCGGTCACGGTCGTCCCCGCCGGCACCGGGAACGACCTGGCGCGCGCCCTCGGGCTGCCGCGCGCGGACGTGGCGAAGGCGGTCGAGCTCGCGCTGACCGGCGTGCCCCGCGCCATCGACATCGGCGAGGTGCGGACGTCGACGGGCACTTCCCTCTTCCTCACCGTGGCGGCTCTGGGGTTCGACGCCCGGGTGAGCGATCGCACCAACCGCCTCCGCTGGCCCTCCGGCGCGCTGCGGTACTACCTCGCGCTGCTGATCGAGCTCATCCGGCTGCGTCCCCTCGATTTCACGATCCGTGCCGATGACGGCCCGGTGACCCCGGCCCGCGGCATCCTCGTGGCGGTCGGGAACACGGCCAGCTACGGCGGGGGGATGCCGGTCTGCGTGGGGGCGGCCCCGGACGACGGCGCCCTCGACGTCGTCGCCGTGGGGCCCCTGGGCCGCCTCCGGCTGGTGCGCCTGTTCCCGCTCCTCTTGCGCGGGACACACCTCGCACGGCCCGAAGTGCAGCACCTGCGCGCCGGCACCGTCACGGTCTCCGCTCCGGGCCTCGTGGCCTACGCAGACGGCGAGCGCGTGGGGGAGGATTCCTGCACGATCTCGATCCGCGCGGGGGCACTGACCGTCATGACTCGGGCGGAGCGGAAGGACGCGCATGTTCGATGAGGACGTCGTCATCGTCGGGTCGGGCTTCGGCGGCTCCGTCGCGGCGCTCCGACTCACGGAGAAGGGCTACCGCGTCCGCGTGTTCGAGGCCGGGCGGCGCTTCGCCGACGAGGACTTCGCGAAGACCAGCTGGGACGTGCGTCGCTACCTCTGGGCCCCGGCGCTCGGGTGCTTCGGGGTGCAGCGCGTCCATCGGCTGCCGCACGTCATGATCCTCGCCGGTGCAGGCGTGGGCGGGGGGTCGCTCAACTACGCGAACACGCTGTACGAACCGGGCGCGGCGTTCTTCGCCGACCCCCAATGGGCGTCGATCCGAGACTGGCGCGCGGCGCTGGCACCGCACTATGCCACGGCCAGGCGCATGCTCGGTGTGGTGGAGCGCTACCCGCACGAGGGTCCGGTGGAGCGGATCATGGCCGGAGCCGCGGAGGACCTCGGGGTGGGCGCGACTTTTCGCCGAGCTCCGGTCGGCGTATGGTTCGGTGAACCCGGGAAGCGGGTCGCCGATCCGTTCTTCGGGGGCGAGGGTCCGGATCGCACGGGATGCACGCTCTGCGGTAACTGCATGGTCGGCTGCCGCGTCGGTGCCAAGAACACCCTGGTGAAGAACTACCTCGCCCTCGCCGAGCGCCGCGGAGCGGTCATCGAGCCGCTGCGCACCGTCACCGAGGTGCGGGAGCTGTCGGACGGCGGCTTCTCCGTCACGACGCGGCGCAGCGGGGCCTGGTTCCGCCGGCGGGAGCAGACCGTCACCGCACGAGAGGTCGTGCTGGCCGCGGGGACCTGGGGCACGCAACAGCTCCTGCACCGGATGAAGGACGCCGGAGCGCTGCCACGGATCTCCGACGCCGTGGGCCGGCTCACGCGGACCAACTCGGAGGCCCTGGACGGGGCCGTCGCCGTCCGAGTGCCCGACGGGGTGGAACTGGCGCGCGGCGTGGCGATCACGACCTCGTTCCACGTGGACGAGCGCACCCACGTCGAGAACGTCCGCTACGGTCCGGGATCGAACCTGATGGGCGCTCTCGCCACCGTGCTGGTCCCCGGTGACCGCGCCCTGCCGGGTCGCCTGGTCGCACTCGCGGGGCAGGTGCTGCGCCGTCCCGCGCGGGCCCTGCGCCTTGCCTCTCTCCGACGCTGGAGCGAGCGGGGGATCATCGCGCTCGTCATGCAGACCGCCGACAACTCGCTCACGCTGTCGCTGCGGCGGCGCTTCGGGCGCGTGCAGCTCACGAGCGCCCAGGGGCACGGCGCACCGAACCCCAGCCACCTCCCCGAGGCGCATCGTGCCGCCCGTGCCATCGCCGCCCGCCTGCAGCGCGAGGGCGGAGTGCCCACCGAGGCGCGCGGATCCTGGCCGGAGGTCTTCGGGATCCCGCTCACCGCGCACTTCCTCGGCGGGGCGGTCATCTCCGCTTCGCCGGAGCACGGCGTCGTGGACGAGTATCAGCGCGTCTGGGGACACCCCGGACTGCATGTCGTCGACGGAGCCGCCGTGCCCGCCAATCCGGGGGTGAACCCGTCCCTGACCATCACCGCCCTCGCGGAGCACGCCCTGTCGCACTGGCCACGACGCGGGGAGCCGGATCCCCGGCCGACGCCGGGGACGACACAGGGGGCCACGCCTTCGGCGCGACCCCCTGCGGAGATGTGATCAGCGGCTCTCGATACCGCGGATCTGCGGCGTGTGGAACGAGCCGCCGAACGCGCGCTCGGACGCCCCCTCGCGGTCGAGGTACGGCGACGCCCCACCATCGATGAACGGCCAGCCCGCGCCCAGGATGAGGCACAGATCGATGTCCTCGACCTCCGGGACCACACCCTCGTCGAGCATCCGCTTGATCTCGGTCGCGAGCCCGTCCTGTACGCGCTGCAGGATCGTGGCGGCGGACGCCGGGCTCTTGCCGACCGCCGGAGCGAGGACCTTCTCGGCCTGCTTCGTCCAGCCGACCACCCGGCCGCCCTTGTCCTTCTCCACGACCTGGTCGAGCTCGGCCAGGGCGTGGAAGTTCTCGTTGGCGTAGAACCGGTCGGGGAACGCGCGCACCATCGTGTCCTGCACGTGCGCGGCGACCTTCCAGCCGACGAGGTCGATGAGCTGGAAGGGACCCATCGGCAGGCCGAGCGGCGCGAACGCCTTCTCGACGTCAGCGATCGGGGTGCCCTCGTAGACGGCGCGCGCCGCCTCGCCCATAACCTTCGCGAGCAGACGGTTCACCACGAAGCCCGGGGCGTCGGCGGTGAGCACCGCGTTCTTGCCGAGGTTCTTGGCGACGACGAACGCCGTCGACAGTGCTGTGTCCGCCGTCGCCGGCGTCTTCACGATCTCGATCAGCGGCATGACCGCGACCGGGTTGAAGAAGTGGAAGCCGACGAGCCGCTCCGGGTGGGCCAGCTTCGCGCCGATCTCCTCGACCGACAGCGACGAGGTGTTGGTGGCGAGCACCGCGTCCTCCGCGATGATCTTCTCGATCTCGCCGAAGACCTGCTGCTTGACGCCGACCTCTTCGAAGACCGCCTCGATGACGAAGTCGCAGTCCGCGTAGAGGCTCTTGTCGGTCGTGCCGGTGACGAGGCCGCGCAGCTTGTTCGCGGTGTCCGCGTCCACCCGGCCCTTGGTCTCCAGCTTGCCGATCTCCTCGTGGATGTAGGCGACACCCTTGTCGACGCGCGCCTGGTCGAGGTCGGTGATGAGCGCCGGCACCTGGAGCTTGCGCACGAACAGCAGCGCGAACTGGCTGGCCATGAGGCCCGCACCGATGATGCCGACCTTGGTGACCTTCTTCGCGAGCTCCTTGTCGGGGGCGCCGACCGGACGCTTCGCGCGCTTCTGCACGAGGTCGAACGCGTACATCGAGGCCGCGAACTGATCGCCGGTCACGAGTTCCGCCAGCGCCTCGTCTTCGCGGGCGAAGCCCTCCGCCTTGGTGCCGCTCTTCGCCTTGTCGAGCAGTTCGAGGGCGGCGTACGGCGACTTCGGCACGGTGCCGATCTTCGACTCCAGCATGCCGCGGGCCATCTTGATGGCGATCGGCCACTTGGTGAGGCGCTCGATCTTGCCGGGCTCGTTCTTTCGCACGACCTTCTTGCCGCCGAGGACCGCGTCCGCCCAGGCGAGAGAGTTCTCCAGGTAGGTCGCGGCAGGGAAGATGGCGTCGAAGATGCCGAGGTCGAAGGCCTGCTGGGGTTTCAGCATGCGGTTCTGCTTGAGCGGGTTGGAGATGACCACCTCGAGGGCGTTCTCGATGCCGATGAGGTTCGGCAGCAGGTAGGCGCCGCCCCACCCGGGGATGATGCCGAGGAAGACCTCGGGGAGCGCCACGGCCGCGGCCGAGGCGTCGACCGTGCGGTACGTGGAGTTCAGGGCGATCTCCAGCCCACCGCCCAGCGCCAGGCCGTTCACGAACGCGAACGACGGCACGCCGAGCTCGCTCAGCTTCCCGAGCACCTTGTGGCCGAGCTGGGCGATCAGACGCGCGTTGTCGCGCGATCCGACCTTGCTGATGTCCGAGAGGTCGGCGCCGGCGGCCATGATGTACTGCTTGCCGGTGATGCCGACCGCCTGGATCTCGCCGGCCGCCGCGCGGGCCTTGAGGCCGTCCAGCGTCGCGCCGAGCTCGGTGAGGGTGGCCGGGCCCAGGGTGTTCGGGCGGGTGTGGTCACGACCGTTGTCCAGCGTGATCAGGGCGAGGACCTTGCCCGAGGCGAGGCGGATGTCGCGCACGGGGGAGTGCGTGACGACCTCTCCCTCGGTGAGCGCCTGGATGGGCGAGAAGTCGACGTCGTCGTAGCTCACTTCTTCTTCTTTCCGTCGTAGTGCGGGTTCTCCCAGATGACCGAGCCGCCCTGGCCGAGACCGACGCACATCGCCGTCAGGCCGTAGCGCACGTCGGGGCGCTCCGCGAACTGCGCCGCGAGCTGGATCATGAGCCGGACGCCGGAAGCGGCCAGCGGGTGGCCGACCGCGATCGCGCCGCCCCACGGGTTCACCCGGGGGTCGTCGTCGTCGATGCCGAAGTGGTCGAGGAGGGAGATCACCTGGATGGCGAATGCCTCGTTGAGCTCGAAGAGCCCGATGTCGGAGATGTCGAGGCCGGCCTTCTTGAGCGCCTTCTCGGTCGACGGGATCGGGCCGATGCCCATGATCTCCGGCTGCACGCCGGCGAAGGCGAACGAGACCATCCGCATCTTCGGCGCGAGGCCGAGCTCGTTGACGGCGCTGCCGCCGGCGAGCAGCGACATGGTCGCGCCATCGGTGAGCGGCGAAGATGTCCCGGCGGTGACGCGGCCGTGCGGACGGAACGGCGTCTTGAGACCGGCGAGGTCCTCCATCGTGGTCTGCGGACGGCGGCCCTCGTCCTCGGTGGCCAGGCCCCAGGCGCCGTCGGCGCCCTTGATCGCGACCGGCACGAGATCCGGCTGGATCTTGCCTGCGTCATAGGCGGCCTGCACCTTCTGCTGGCTGCGCATGCCGTAGCGGTCGGAGCGCTCCTTGGTGAGGTGCGGGAAGCGGTCGAAGATGCGCTCCGCGGTGACGCCCATGTTGAGGGCGCCGGGGTCGACCATCTTCTCCGCCACGAAACGCGGGTTGGGGTCGGCGTTCGCGCCGATCGGGTGGTGCCCCATGTGCTCGACGCCGCCCGCGAGGGCGAGGTCGTACATGCCCACGCCGATCGAGGCGCCCATGGTCGTCACGCTCGTCATCGCGCCGGCGCACATGCGCTCGACCGCGAGTCCGGGGACGGTCTGGGGGAGTCCGGCGAGGATCGCCACCGACCGCCCGAGGGTGAGCCCCTGGTCGCCGGTCTGGCTCGTCGCGGCGATGGCGACATCGTCGATGCGGTCCGCCGGCACGGCCGCGTTGCGCTCCATCAGGCCGATGGTCGCCTTGACGGCGAGGTCATCCGCGCGGGTGTTCCAGTACATGCCCTTTTCGCCGGCGCGCCCGAAGGGGGTGCGCACTCCATCGACGAAGAAGACGTCCGAGATCTCGGCCACTCTGCCTCCAAGTTAGTGCGGTGGCCTCAGTCTATGAACGGCCGGAAACCGGGAGGAATCGGTTGGATCGAACCTACGAAGCGGTCGCGGACGTGGTGTCGGGCGATTGCGTCGCCTCTACAAAGGCGTCGGCGATCTTCTGTGCAGTCTGTTCAACCTGCCAGGGGCGGGCTCCGAGCGCGGAGAGCGCGGCGCCGACCCCTTCCGCCGTGGCGTCCGGGCCGTCCCACGCGACCCGGCGCAGGTACTCGGGCGTGAGGAGGTTCTCGGTGGGCATGCCCAGCTCCTCCGCGACCGCCTCGACCGCGGGACGGGCGGCCTTCAGGCGGGCGTCCGCCTCCGGGTTGCGGTCGCCCCAGGCGCGGGGCGGCGGGAGCGCGTCGCTCGGCACACGCTCGCGCGGCAGCGTCTCGGCGGCACGGCCATCGACGATCGCCTGCCACCAGCGGTCGAGCTGGGTGCGGCTCGCGCGGCCCTGGAACTCCTTGACTCCGGCGAGAGCCTGCTTGGAGGCGGGGTTGGCGAGGACCGCAGCGACGAGAGAGCGGTCGGGAACGAGACGGCCGGGGGAGATGTCCTGCTGCTGCGCGTACATCTCCCGTGCCTCCCACAGCGCGCGGGCGACGGCGAGATTGCGGGCACCGCGCACCTGGTGGAGACCGCTCAGCCGCCGCCAGGGGTCTTCGCGCGGGGCCTTCGGGGCTCGGGCCAGGGTGGCGGCGAACTCTTGGGCGGCGAAGACGGTCTTGCCCTGCTCCTCGAGCTCGGCGACGAGGGCGTCGCGGACGTCGACGAGGTGCAGCACGTCCAGCGCGGCATAGTCCAACCAGGAGTCGGGCAGCGGCCGGGTCGACCAGTCGGCCGCCGAGTGCTCCTTCTTCAGGGTGATGCCGAGCGTGTCCTCGACGACGGCGGCCAGACCCACCCGGTCGTGACCGAGCAGGCGGGACGCGAGCTCGGTGTCGAAGATCTCCGTCGGCTCCAGGTGCAGCTCGCGCAGCGACGGGAGGTCCTGGCTGGCGGCGTGGAGCACCCACTCGACGTCGCCGATGGCCTCCTGCAGGGGAGCGAAGTCACCGATTGCGGGCGGGTCGAACAGGAACACCCCGGCCTCGCGCCGGAACACCTGCACCAGATAGGCCCGCTGCGAGTAGCGGAAGCCGGACGCCCGCTCGACATCGACGGCGACCGGGCCGGTGCCTGCGGCGAGCGCAGCGCAGGCGGCGCGGAACTCCTCGGTTTCGGAGATCACGGAGTATTCAGTCACGTACAGCCTTTCGCGCGCCGATCACGGCGATGCCCTCGGAACCCGGCGGAAGCCCCGCCAGCATTCCGACCAGCTCGGCCCATGCTTCGACGTGCGGTCGGAACGGGCCCTCCGGAGTCCAGGACGCCCGCAATTCTATCTGGGCGCCATCGCCCTCGTCGGCGAGGCCGCCGAATCCCTTCGACAGCGTCTTCGTCGACGTGCCCGACGGGGAGTGGTAGATCGCGTCCCGGGAATCCAGCGCGTCCACGAGCCACGACCAGGTGACGTCGGCGAGCAGGGGGTCGGTGCCGATCTCGGTCTCGAGTGGCGCCTGGGCGAAGATCACGATGCGCCAGGCGCCGCCCCAGGCATCCGGCTCGTGCGGGTCGTGCAGCAGGATGAACCGTCCGGTCCCGTACACGGAGTCGCCGTCCTCGCCCGGGCGGACGTCGGCGGACAGAGCGATCGCGAAGGGGGCCAGATTCTGCGGCGTGGGGATCTCACGGACCGCGATGTCGTCGCGGAACGCGGTCGCGCGCAGTTCGGCGACGGCGGCGTCGAAGGGCGTCCCGGCCTCGGGGTGTGCGGTCACGGCAACAGGCTAGAGTCGGAAGGCGATGAAGAGTCTCAGGCACGCCGTTGCGATCGTTGTCCCCGCGCTCCTCGCTGTGGGCGCTGCCGTCGGGGTCCTCGTGATCGCGGTGGCGCGCCGGGTCGTCATCCCATTGCGCAGTCGCATTCAGGACACGGAGATCCTCGCGATCGACACCGGCGCTCAGACGATCGAGCTCCGCCGCACGCTCGACACCGAGTTGCCTGGGCGGTACGGCCTGTTCACGACGGGCACCTACGGCTACGTCAAGCTCGGCGCGGTGCTCAGCGCGGACAGCACGACCGTGCGGCGCAAGCTCCTCACGAAGATCGAACCCGGAGCCAGGGTGGACCGCGGAGCATCGTTCAGCGGAAGCTACTACACGTCGCCGAGCGAGCTGCACCTGCGCTGGGAGAACGTGCTCATCGGCTCTCCGGCCGGACCGTGCCCCGCGTGGTTCTTCCCCGGGGAATCCTCGACCTGGGTCATCCAGGTGCACGGTCGCGGCACCACGCGGGCGGAATGCATCCGTGCCGTGCCGGTGCTGCACGCGGCCGGGCTGCCCACGCTCGTCGTGTCCTACCGCAACGACGGCGAGGCGCCGCGCACGCGAGCGGGCGCCTATGCCCTCGGCGCGTCGGAGTGGCGGGACGTGGACGCCGGGATCGCCTACGCGTTGCGTCACGGCGCGGAGCGCGTCGTGCTGATGGGCTGGTCCATGGGCGGGGCGGTGTCGTTGCAGGCTGCGGTCAACTCTGGCCACCGCGATCGCATCGCGGGCATCATCCTCGAGTCGCCGGTCGTGGACTGGCGCACCGTGCTGCGCTTCCAGGCCCGGGTCGCCCGGGTCCGCGAACCTCTGCCCGCCCTCGCGATGGGGGCGCTGCAGCTGCCGCTCACGGCGAAGCTCAGCGGTGCGGACGAGCCCATCCTGTTCGACCGGCTGGACATGGTCGCGCGGGCCGACGAGCTGCAGGCGCCGATCCTCATCCTGCACAGCGACGACGACGGCTTCGTCCCCGCGGACGCCTCGCACGCCCTGCAGGAGGCGCGGCCGGACCTCGTGACCATGCCGCGCTTCACCGTCGCCCGGCACACCAAGCTCTGGAACTACGACGAGAAGGGCTGGACCACGGCCATCACGGAGTGGCTCGCGGCACAGGGGCTCAGCGCTTCTGCCTGACCTGGTTCTTGGCCCGCATCAGCATGCCGGTCATGCCGCCGATCCGCAGCGGTGACACGGCCTTGGTGAGCCCGATCGACTGCGGGTAGTCCTCGGGGATCGCCAGGACCTCGTCCGCCGTCAGTCCGGTGAGGCCCTGCACGAGGATGCTCGCGAACCCCCGGGTCGTCGGCGCCTCTTCCGGAGCCGTGGCGTGCATGGTCACAACGTCGTCGTGGACCTCGACGAAGATGTAGACCGGCGATTGGCATTCCGCGACGCGCTCGCACATCTCCGGATGCGCCGCCACCTCGTCGGAGACGGCAGGCAGCTCGTCGGCGTACTCCAGGAGCAGCAGCAGACGGTCCGATTCCGGGGTCTCCAGGAATCCGTCGCGGATCTCGGCGAGGGTCTCGGGCAGGGTGGAGGCGTTCATCCCCGCCATTCTCCCACCTCAGACAGTGCCGGGCTCCGTGCCCGTGACGATCGGGACGCGCACGGCACTGCCCCACTCCGTCCACGAGCCGTCGTAGTTGCGGACGTTCTCGAAGCCGAGGAGGTGCTTCAGCACGAACCAGGTGTGGCTCGAGCGCTCCCCGATGCGGCAGTAGGCCACGACGTCGTCGCCGTCCTGCAGCCCGGCGCCGTCACGGTAGATGGCGTCGAGTTCTGCGCGACTCTTGAAGCCGCCATCCTCGGCGACGGCCTTCGCCCACGGCACGCTCTGCGCGGTGGGGATGTGGCCGGCCCGCAGCGTCCCCTCCTCCGGGTAAGCGGGAGCGGTGGTCCGCTCGCCGCTGTACTCCTCCGGCGAGCGCACGTCGATGAGCGGGGCGCCGAGGTGGGCGAGCACGTCCTCCTTGTATGCGCGGATGACCGTGTCGTCGCGCTCCACCACCGGGTACTCCGTGGCGGGGCGGTTCGTCGCCTCGCGGGTGAGCTCGCGGCCCTCCGCGATCCAGCGGTCACGACCGCCGTCGAGCAGACGGACGTCCTCGTGGCCGAAGAGCGAGAACACCCACAGCGCGTACGCCGCCCACCAGTTGTTCTTGTCGCCGTAGATGACCACCGTGTCGTCGCGGGCGATGCCCTTGCGGCTCAGCAGCTCGGCGAAGCCCTCGCCGTCGACGTAGTCCCGCACCACCGGGTCGTTGAGCTCGGTGTGCCAGTCCACCTTCACCGCTCCGGGGATATGGCCCGTCTCGTAGAGGAGGACGTCCTCGTCCGACTCGACGACGACGAGGCCGGGCTCTCCCAGGTGGGCGGCGAGCCACTCGGTCGTCACCAGGCGGCCGGGTTCGGCGTACTCGGCGAACTTGGGGGAGGAGGAGTCGAACTCGATGGCCATGGGGTCTCCGTAGCGGTGAGCGGGCGAGCGGGCGGTACGGACGGCGTAGTGTGGATCCGTCCCTTCGACGATAGATCCTCCGCGCGCCCCCGGGACCCGATCCGTAAGACTTCGACACAGGCCGTTGCCTGATTCAGGACCGTGATGACCGACCCGACCACCCGCACCGGAACCGTCCACCTCACCGAGCGCACGCCGACGGTCAGCGGACCCGAGATGCTCGCGAGCCTGGTGCCGCCGCCGCAGTTCGACGACGCCACGTTCGACAGCTACCGTGCGGACCCCGCCTACCCGTCGCAGGAGGAGGCCAAGCAGACGCTGCTCCGGTTCGCCGGACGCGGCGCCCCCGTCAAGCGGGGCGGCCTGTTCAGCAGGGCGAAGAAGGAGCCCGAGCTGAAGCCCGGGGTCTACCTCGACGGCGGTTTCGGCGTGGGCAAGACCCACCTGCTCGCGTCGATCTACCACGCGATGCCCGCGCGCCGGAAGTACTTCGGCTCGTTCATCGAGTACACCGCCCTGGTGGGTGCCCTCGGCTACAAGAACACCGTCGACCTCCTGAAGGGCGCCGATCTGCTCTGCATCGACGAGTTCGAGCTCGACGACCCGGGCGACACCATGGTCATGACGCGTCTGCTCGGTGAGCTCGTGCCCACCGGGACCCGGCTCGCGGCGACCTCCAACACGCCGCCGAACGCGCTCGGCGAGGGGCGTTTCGCCGCGCAGGACTTCCTCCGCGAGATCCACGCGATGTCGGACAGCTTCCAGACCCTGCGCATCGACGGCGTCGACTTCCGGCAGCGCGCGATCGACGGTCACGCCGTGGCGCTGGACGACGCGGCGTACGGCGCCGCAGTGGAGAGGGCAACGGCGGACGGCGCCGTGTCGGACGACGCGTTCGACGACCTCATCCGGCACCTGGCGCAGGTGCACCCCTCGCGCTACATCCGGCTCATCGACGGCCTGCACCGGGTGGGGCTGCGGGGCGTGCGTCAGCTCACCGACCAGTCCGAGGCCCTGCGGTTCGTCGCCTTCGTCGACCGCGTCTACGATGCCCAGATCCCGATCCTCGCGACGGGCCTCGGGCTCGACGCCGTGTTCTCCGACGAGATGCTCGCCGGCGGCTACCGCAAGAAGTACCTGCGCGCCATCTCCCGGCTCAACGCGCTCACGCATTCTGCGTAAGCCCGCAGGCCCGCGTAACGCGATGTTCACACGCGGAGCCGGGCTGTAACCGCGGGGAAACAAACCTCACGCATGGGCGAAATCGCCCGTGGTCACACTGAAGCTCTCAACTACTTCGGATGTGAGGTTTTCCTATGGATGCTCCCGGCAACATCTCGTGGGCGATCACCGCGACGGCACTGGTGCTGCTCATGACGCCCGGCGTCGCGTTCTTCTACGGCGGTCTCGTCAAGGCGAAGAGCGTCGTCAGCATGATGATGATGAGCTTCGGCTCGATCGGACTCGTCGCCGTGCTGTGGATTCTCTTCGGCTTCTCGATGAGCGCCGTCGACAGCCCGACGGCTTTCGCGGGCAACCCCTTCGCGGACATCGGCCTGTCCAGCCTCGCCTCGGGTGAGGGGTCGAACGTCGCCCTCCTCAGCGTCGCGTACGGCGCCACCTTCGCGATCATCACCGTCGCCCTCATCTCCGGGGCGATCGCCGATCGGGCGAAGTTCGGCAGCTGGCTGATCTTCGCGGGCGTGTTCGCCACGGTCGGCTACTTCCCGGTCGCCGCCTGGGTCTGGGGCGGTGGCTGGATCATGAACCTCGGGACGACCCTGTTCGGCGAGGACAGCGGCATCGGCGTGATCGACTACGCCGGCGGTACCGCGGTGCACATCAACGCGGGCGCCGCGGCGCTGGCCCTCGCCCTGGTGCTGGGCAAGCGCATCGGGTTCCAGAAGGGCATCCTCAAGCCGCATAACGTACCGCTGACGCTGCTGGGCGCCGCCCTGCTGTGGTTCGGCTGGTTCGGCTTCAACGCCGGTGCGGAGTGGCTCGCCGAGGACATGGGCGGCGTCGGACTCATCGGCCTGAACACCCTGGGCGCGACCGCGGCCGCGATCCTCGGCTGGATCCTCATCGAGCGCATCAAGGACGGCAAGCCCACCTCGGTCGGCGCCGCGTCCGGCGCGGTGGCGGGTCTCGTGGCGATCACCCCGGCGTGCGCCAACCTCACCCCGGGATGGTCCCTCCTGCTCGGAGCGGTCGCCGGCATCGTCTGCGCCCTCGCCGTGGAGCTGAAGTTCCGCCTCGGGTTCGACGACTCGCTCGACGTTGTCGGCATCCACCTCGTCGGCGGCCTCATCGGCACCGTGTACCTCGGCTTCTTCGCCACCGGCACCGGCCTGTTCGTCGGCGGCGACGCCCGCCAGCTCGCCGTCCAGGTGATCGCCGCGGCCGGCGTGCTGATCTACTCCTTCGTGGTCGCCTGGGTGATCGGCTTCGTGATCCAGAAGACGATCGGATTCCGCATCACGAACGAGGACGAGATCGCCGGTGTCGACCAGGTCGTCCACGGCGAGGAGGGCTACGCTCTCGCGAACGCGTGACGACGGTTAGGGTGACCGTGTGGGCACGACCAGCAACGGCATCCTGAAGACACTCACGGACCTCCTGCGCCGAGCAGTGGGCTCCTCCCGGGCGTCGCGGACCTCTCCCGGTCCGCGGCGCCCGGACGCGCGTCTGCGGACGGCCGAGGAACGCGAGCGGCGGTCCGGTACCGTGGCGGACTCCGGGGCGGAGCCGGGGAGAACGCGCGGCACCGAGACCGTGCGGCTCGATGCCGGGCGCATGCCGGCCGTCCGCGTGGCCTACGCTCCGCAGCGGGACGGCGCCCCGGATGCGGGCGAGGTGGTCTGGACCTGGGTGCCGTACGAGGAGAACGACGGCCGGGGCAAGGACCGGCCGGTGCTGGTGATCGGACGGCAGTCGTCCGAGCGGGTGTACGCGGTGCGGATGACCAGCAGGCCGCATGACGGCGACCGAGACTACCTCTCGATCGGGAGCGGGGAGTGGGACGGGCAGGGCCGCGAGTCGTGGGTCGACATCGAACAGCTCTACAGCGTCCACGAGCGTGGACTCCGCCGGGAGGCGGCGGCCCTGGATCGTACCCGGTACGCACGAGTAGCGGCGGCGCTCCAGCGGCGATACGGGTGGGCGCAGAGCTGAGACCGGCGCCGGTTCCCATCCGATCGACGCGGGGCTCCGAACCTTCCTGTGAGTCGCCGCCGGCGGCACCCAAGGAGGAATCATGCGTTTCATCCCGACCAAGGTCCATGGAGTTCTCGACTACGTCGTCGGGATCGCTCTGATCGCCGCGCCCTGGCTCTTCGGCTTCGCCGGCATGGGTGGAGCTCCCGTCGTCATCCCGATCGTGCTCGGCATCGGCCTCATCGTCTACAGCCTCTTCACGAAGTACGAGTGGGGTCCGTTCGGTCTGATCCCCATGCCCGTGCACCTCGTCTTCGACATCGTCGCGAGCCTCTTCCTCGCCCTGTCGCCGTGGCTGTTCGGCTTCGCGGACGAGGCGCTGAACGTCTGGCTCCCGCACGTCGTCGTCGGTGCCGCCGTCATCGTCGTCGTGCTGTTCTCCCAGCCGCAGCCGCAGAGCACGCGCGGACGGGCGGCGACCGCCTGACGCGGGACAGGACGAAGGGGCGACCGGATCCGATCCGGCCGCCCCTTCGTCATGAGGGCTACTCCTCGTTGTCGGCCTCGGCCTGATGCTCCTGCTGCTGCTCGGTGTCGACCTGGGCGGGAGGCAGGTCCTGGAGGAACTGGCGGTCGCTGTTCGGGTCGCCGCTCCCGTCGCCGGCGAGCGGATCCTGCGCGCTGACGTCGTCGGCGGGGATGTTCTCTCGTCCGTTCATGTCCTGTCCTCTCACGCGGGGCGCCGGGTGCGCCCGTTCGCAGGCGAGTCTGCCCGCCCTCGGCGGAGGACGGGATCCCCTGGTGCGATCGGACGCGCAGTGATAGGCGCGATCAGCCCCGGAGAGCGGCGCTGATCCAGCGGGCGTACTGGTGCCAGGGGTCGCCGCCCTGTTGCAGGACCGCGATGTGCGCGCGGATCTCAGGCGTCAGCGTGAACCACTCGCCGCCTTCGCGCGCAGAGGCGAACTCGCGGTGACGCTGCTGTTCGCGCACCCGGTCGCCCTGTTCGAAGGCGAGGAGCTCGTCGTGACGGATGCTCGCCAGGCGGCGCCGCGGCTGCCTGCTCGTGCCGATCTTCACCCTGCGGTCGTAACGGAGGTAGTACACGACGTCGATCCGCGGGAACGGCAGGTCGGGGTCGGGGGAGTCCCCGTAGCGCCAGTCGCAGAGCGCGCAGTGCCACGCGTCGTCCGTCCGCAGCCCGGCGAGACCGCCGCACAGCGGGCAGGGTCCGGGGAGAAGGCGGGGTTTCGGCACCGGAGCAGCGTACGTCGTCCCTCGGACATCGCCGCCATCTGGCAGCAGCCGGCGCTCCTGTCAACCACTGCCGCGGAGCGTCGTCCCTTGCCAGACTCGGCCTATGGTCTTCATCGGATTCCACGCCTCCCACGAGCAGATCCCGCCCAGTGCCTTGCTCGACGCGGTCGTCAGCGCGGAGTGGGCCGGCTTCGACGGGGCGATGTGCTCCGATCACCTGGCCCCGTGGCTGCCCGAGCAGGGGGAGTCGGGATTCGCCTTCAGCTGGATCGCCGCGGCGCTGGCCCGCACCCGCTTCCCGATCGGCATGGTCAACGCGCCGGGACAGCGATACCACCCGGCGATCGTCGCACAGGCCTTCGGGACGCTGGAGGAGATGTTCCCTGGACGGTTCTGGGCCGCACTCGGCAGCGGGGAAGCCATGAACGAGCACGTGACCGGCGACGTCTGGCCCGCCAAGGACGTCCGGAACGCGCGGTTGCGCGAGAGCGTGGACGTGATCCGCCGGCTGCTGGCCGGAGAGGAGGTCGACCATGACGGTCTCGTGCGCGTGCACCGCGCGCGGATCTGGACCCGGCCGGCGCAGCCGCCACCCCTCTTCGCCACCGCGGTCAGCGCCGGGACCGCGGAGTGGGCGGCCGGGTGGGCGGACGGGCTCGCGACCGTCGCCCAGGAGCCGTCCGCGCTCCGGAGGGTGGTCGAGGCCTACCGCTCGGCCGGGGGACAGGGGCCGTGCATCCTGCAGACGCACGTGAGCTGGGGCGCCGACGACGCCGAGGCGTACGCGACCGCGAAGGAGCAGTGGCGGCAGGGAGTCGTCACCCCGCCGCTTGCGTGGAACATCGAGCAGCCGGAGGACTTCGACGCGGCGGTGGGCGAGGTCGACGAGGCAGGGCTGCGCGCGGCGGTCCTCGTGGATCATGACGCCCGTTCCCTCGCGGGACGACTGGCGGAGCTCGTCGGCGTCGGCTTCGACCGGATCTACCTGCACCACGTGGGCCGCGAGCAGACCGGGTTCCTGAAGGCGGCCGCGTCCGAGATCCTGCCCGCCCTGAGGGAGCGCACATGAAGATCACCGACACGAGCGACCTGTGGTGGAAGACGGCCGTCGTCTACTGCCTCGACGTGGAGACGTTCCTGGATGCGGACGGCGACGGCGTCGGCGACCTCCGCGGCCTCGCGCAGCGGATCGACTATCTGGCACAGCTGGGCGTGACGTGCCTGTGGCTCATGCCGTTCTACCCCTCTCCCGACCTCGACGACGGTTACGACGTCAGCGACTTCTACGGCGTGGACCCTCGTCTGGGCACCCACGGCGACCTCGTGGAGGTGATCCGCACCGCCCGCGACCGCGGCATCCGCGTGATCGTCGACCTCGTCGTCAACCACACCTCCGACCGTCACCCGTGGTTCCGCGCGGCGCTCCGGAGCGTCGACTCGCCCTATCGCGACTACTACGTGTGGCGGGACGATGCGCCGCCCAAGGGCCAGAAGAACGCGGTGTTCCCCGGGCAGGCCGACGGGATCTGGACGAAGGACGACAAGTCCGGGCAGTGGTACCAGCACAGCTTCTACGAGCACCAGCCCGACCTCAACATCGCCAACCCCGTGGTCAGGGACGAGATCGCGAAGGTGATCGGATTCTGGCTGCAGCTCGGCGTTTCGGGTTTCCGGGTGGACGCCGTGCCGTTCCTCCTCGAGGTCCCGAAGACGGCCGACATCCCCGACCCGCACGAGCTGCTGCGGGATATGCGACGCTTCCTGCAGCGTCGGTCCAGCGAGGCGATCCTGCTCGGCGAGGTCAACCTGCCGTACGAGGAGCAGCGGGCGTACTTCGGGGGCGCGGACGGCGATGAGCTGACCATGCAGTTCGACTTCGTGGCGATGCAGGCGCTCTATCTGTCGCTCGCTCGCCGCGACCCCGCGCCGCTCATCGAAGCGCTCACGGCCCGCCCGGTTCTCGGACCGGAGGTGCAGTGGGCGAACTTCCTCCGGAACCACGACGAGCTCACCCTCGACAAGCTGACCGAGGCCGAGCGCCAGGAGGTCTTCGAGGCCTTCGCGCCGGACGAGAGGCAGCGAGTGTTCGGTCGCGGGATCACCCGACGGCTGCCGCCGATGCTGGAGGGCGATCCCCGGAGGATCCGGATGGCCTACAGTCTGCTCTTCACCCTCCCCGGGACGCCGGTGCTGTTCTACGGCGAGGAGATCGGGATGGGCGAGAACATCGCCATCGAGGGACGGCAGGCCGTTCGGACGCCGATGCAGTGGTCGGCGGATCGCAATGGCGGCTTCTCCGATGCGCGTCCCTCTCGCCTGGTCGCGCCGGTGCCGACGGACGGCTATGCCCCGGCGCACGTGAACGCCGTCGCGCAGCTCGAGGACCGGGGGTCGTTGCTGCACTTCATCCGCGATCTGACCGCGCGCTACCGGGTGTCTCCGGAGCTTGGGTGGGGGATGTTCCGCGTCATCGATCAGCCGCAGGACGCCCTGCTGGTGAACTCCCTGGAGGCCGATGTCGGGCGCACGATCGCCGTCCACAACTTCGCCGAACGGCCGGCGACGACGCGGTTCCGGCTGGGGGAGGAGCCCGCGGGTACGACCCTGGTCGACCTCCTCGACGCGCGGCGCGTGCCCCTCGACGACGACGGCGGGGTGGAGCTGGAGCTTCCCGCGTACGGCTATCGGTGGCTGCGGGTCTTGCGCCCGGGGGACGGCAGGGTCCTGTGACCGGTGGAAACACCGAAGGCCCCGGATGATCGGGGCCTTCGGAGGGATTCTGTGGGCGATACCGGACTCGAACCGATGACCTCTTCCGTGTGAAGGAAGCGCGCTACCAACTGCGCCAATCGCCCATACCCGTGGGGTACGTCAACCGATACTACCCGACCGGAAAGCGCTCGGATGACCAGTCCGGGAGACACGCGCGAGATTCGCCACGGGTTTGGCGGAGCGCGGATCATCGGCTAATGTTTCATAAGTGCCCGGGACAACCGGGAACGAAATGCGGATGTAGCGCAGTTGGTAGCGCACAACCTTGCCAAGGTTGGGGTCGCGAGTTCGAGTCTCGTCATCCGCTCGAGTGCAGTAGATCTTCTCGAAGATCGGCGGCACGTGGGGTCAATCCACACGGTGGCGTGGCCGAGCGGCTAGGCACCGGCCTGCAAAGCCGTTTACACGGGTTCGAATCCCGTCGCCACCTCACGGGAAAACTGAATAGCCCCAACGGGCGCGATTGGCGCAGCGGTAGCGCGCTTCCCTGACACGGAAGAGGTCACTGGTTCGATCCCAGTATCGCGCACCACCTGAAACCCCCGGTTCTACCGGGGGTTTTTTCTTGCACGCACGCCGTTCCCCCCGCTCCTCCCTCGCGCGGGGTCGCAGATCCGCGCGCGGTCGCAGCCTCACGGCAGAGCTCTGCGACCTCGGTGCGAATCTGCGTTTCGGTGCCGCCGGGATCGAGCTCGAAGATGTGTTCGAATATCGGTATCCTGGACGAGGCCGGAGGAAGGAGCCGGTGTGGGGAACTCGGGTCGCGCGCTCTCCGCGTACAACGACATGCGGTCGCAGCATCAGGCCATCGAGGCCGCCGCACGCCGCGGCCCCCTGCAGTCCCTGTCCGATCGCGAGCTCGCCCTGCGTGAGTCCGCCGTCACCGTCTATCCGCACGCGCTCCAGCGGCGGGTGCGGGCGTGGGTGCGGTTCGGCCCGGAGGCGATCCGCGTGGAGGCCAAGGTCGTCCGCTCCACTCCGCTCGCGGCGGGCATCGAGTTCCGTGCCGGCGAGCGCACGTACCGCTGCTGGGTCTGGGGGAACGCTGTCCAGCCGGTGGAGGGGTGACTCCGAGAGTGGACACCACTCGCACGATCTGTTCGTTTCCCGTCCGCACATCGGCGTCTTCGGCCCCACGGGGTGGTGCCGATGACAGGGTGGACCGACATCACCACCCGCGATCGACGATCGCTCCTCCGTGGGACGAGATTTCGTGGCGATCACCTCAGGAGGGCGGACATGGGCAGGTTCATCTACGAAGGAAGCACCAAGGTCGAGGTCGAAGACCGCGCGCTGCGACATCTGCAGCTGGTGATGACGGCGAAGCTGCGGCGGGGCGAGCCCTTCCCGTACACCTGGAAGGAGGACGCCAGCATCGGGGGCGGACGGATCACCGTCTGGATCCATGCCGGGAGCTCCATGGTGTTTAAGTACGGGGGGAGCCGTCAGCCGGAGGTCAATCGGGCCTGGGTCGACGCGCTGGCGTACACCGCCAACTCGCCGAGCGGCCTGTATCTCGTGCCGGAGCCGGCTGGCAGCGCCGTCACCAAGAATCTGGACGTGTCGTAGGCCACCGGGCCGCGAGAGTCGGGACGCCCCCTCCGCGAGGCGAAGTGGAGGCGTCCCGACGTGGTGCAGCGAGGCTCAGACTCGCCGTCGCTGCGGCGCGACGACGCGGACCTCACTTGCCTCGCACCTCAGGCGAGCAGTGTCTCCCCGATGTAGCCGCCCTCCGCACAGCCCGGGGGCACGGCGAACACGGCGGATCCGATCGGGACGGTCCACTCGTTGAGCAGGTCGAGTTCGTCGAGCCGTTGCTGCATGGGGACGAACTGCCGCGCGACGTCGGCCTGGAACGCGGCGAAGAGCAGTCCGGATTCGGAGACGCCGTCTCCGGCCGGGCGCTCGTCGTAGTTGTACGCCCGGCGGAAGATGCGTTCCGCGCCGTCGCCGCGAGCGCGCCGGATGTGCGCGAACGCCGGGATGACGGGGAACCCGATGGCCGTCGTCGCGTCGAAGTCCGGCTCGTCGAACTCCGACGTCCCCGTGAGCGGCGCACCGTCGCGGAGCAACCGCCCCACCGAGGCCTCACGGCCTCCGCGATCCAGGCGGTCCCACGCGTCGAGGTCCATGCGGATGCGGCGGAGGACCATGCCCGTGCCGCCGGCCAGCCAGCCGTCATCGCTCCAGACCACCCGGTCGAAGTCGTCGGTTCCCGGCTGCGGGTTGCTCGTCCCGTCGACCTGCCCGAAGAGGTTGCGCATGGTCGTCCCCGGTCGCTCGGTGCCGTGCGCGCGGCGGAAGCCCTGCTGGATCCACCGGACGGTCGCGAAGCCGCGCGCGTCCTTCAGGAGCATGCGCTGCGCGTGCGCGACCGTCAGGGGATCGTCGGCGGCGAGCTGGAGGAGCAGGTCTCCCTCGCTGAACCCCGGCTGCAGGCGATCCACCCGGAAGGCGGGCAGGGGAGCGAGCCAGGACGGACTGCTGCCGCCGGCCCGTGCCACAAGAGCCGGGCCGAAGCCGAACGTGACGGTCAACCGGGCGGGGGCGACGGCGAGCTCCGGCTCGGAGTCCGCCAGCGCCCCGCGTCCCTGGGTCAGCCGCGCCGCATCGTCCGTGAGGATACGCAGGAGCCGGCGAAGTCCGTCGCGGTCGACTTCCGGCCGGAGATCGAGCGCCACGAACGAGCCGTGCGCCTGGGCGGGGGTGTCGATCCCGGCCTGATGGACGCCGTGGAACGGAACGGTGAGGGAGCCGTTGAGCGGAGCACGGGCCGCGGGAGCCTCCGTGTCCGCTCGCGTGAGGGCGAGGTCCGCCCCGACCGCGACGGCGGCCCCGACACCGGCGACAGCCCCTCCGAGAAGGAACTGCCGCCGGGTCGAGCCGGTGCGGCCGGTGCGCGCGCCCGAGACGCGCGCGGGCATCAGTGGTCCATGCCCTCGTGGTCGTCCGCGCCGTCGTAGTTCTCGTTCGCGCCGGAGTAGTCCTTCACCGGCGCGGCGAACTCGAACGTGGAGTCGTCCGACAGGGTGACGGTGAAAGCGATCTCGTCACCGGCTTCCAGAGGCTCGGAGAGGTCCATCATCATGATGTGATTCCCCCCGGGCTCGAGGGCGAGGCGGCCGCCGGCGGGGACGACGAAACCTCCGGCGATCTCCCGCATGACCATCTCCCCGGCCTCGTTCTCCACGGTCTCGTGCAGCTCGATCATCGGCGAGGCGGCGGAGGCGACCGATGTCACCGTCACGTCCTCCTCGCCCTCGTTGACGAGCACGCCGAAAGCCGCGGACATGCCTTCATCGGCCGACTTGACCCAGGCGTCGTCGATCCGGAGGACCTCGCCGGCGGGGGCGCTGGTCGGCGTTTCGGCGGTGGGCGCGGTGCACCCGGTGAGCGCGAGGAGCGAGAGGACGATCGCCGCGCCGAGGCGGGGGAGGGAGGTGCGAGTGTTCATGATGATGCCTTTCAGGAGTTCTCTGCCGTGTCGTCGCCGGATTCCGGCGCCACGGCGGCCGCGCGACGGCGGCGGAGGATGAGGAGGAGGACGGCGAAGACGGCGACGGCGACTGCCGCCCCTGACCCGCCGACGAGCAGGACCCGGATCGGATCGCCCGTCTCGTCTGCGTTCTGATCCGATGCGGTCGACGATCCGCTCGGGGCGGACGCGGTCGGCCCCGGGTTCCCGGTCGACTCCAGCGGAACGGCGTCTCCGATCGCGAAGGGGATGATCCCCGCGATCGGGTGCCCGTCCTCGGAGACGACCTGCCAGCGCACCTGGTACCCGCCGTCCGGCATGTCGGGCAGGAGGGCAGCGGTGACGTTCCGTCCGCGGACCTCCACTTCGCCCGTCGCCCAGTCCTCACCCTCCGCGTCGACGACGAGGACGACGGCCCCGGCGGTCGACTCGTCGAGGACGAGGAGCTCGCCCGAGAACGTCATCGTGACGCTGACGGGCGCGGTGTCGAGCCGTTCCCCGTCGGCAGGGCTGCTCTCGATGAGTTGGTCATGGGCGGTCGCCGGCGCTGCCGTCGCGAGGATCGCGACAGCCGCCAGCACCGCCCCGGCCGCGAATCTGCGGACAGGGGACATGGAAGAGCCTCTCTTCAGACGTCGCCGAGCGACGCGGGTACCTGCGTTCGAACGCGCGTCACCGGGGACGGCGCGAGGACGCACCGCACGGCGGGAGGCCGCGGGCGCGGATCAGAGCGCGGGGAGAGCGGGCGGGGCGCGCCCGAGAAGCGGAGTGAGAAGGCGAAGACCACGGCCCGCCGGCACGAGGAAGAGCCCGGCGAGGCGGAACGGAGAAGCGGCGGAGCGCGGGGCGAGCGTCACGTCCGCACGTCGACGCACCCAGCGGACCAGTCGGACGGCGAGATCGCGCAGGGTGAGGAGCAGCCGCTCCCCGCGGTGGAGAGCCGCCACAGTGAGGAGGGAAGCGAGGGCGTGCCCGAGCCACATCGAGGCGTCGATGGTCGCGACGACCGCGGAGCCCTCGACCGCAGGGAGGACGAGCGGAGCGCCGTGCACGTGACGGACAGCCACGCCGGACGCGCTGACCGTGCCGAGCACGAAGAGCACGTGGAAGAGGAACTGGCTCACGGCCACGGAGAGGGTGAGCCGGGTGAGGGAGAGCCTTCGTCCGGCGAGGAGCACGCACACCATGAAGGCGAACAGCCAGGGCACCAGGATGCCGAGAGGACCCGGCATCTCCCCGCCGCCGCTCACGTGACCCGCCAGGGCCACGAAGATCGCGAGCGACGAGGTCGCGAAGCCCCGCACGACGGCGGGCTTGCGGGACGGGCTCACGGGCACCAGTCTGCCATGCGCCGGTGGTCGCCGCGGGCGTGAGCCAGGCGTCAGCTCCGCGGTGCGCCCGAGCGCTTCACGACGTCGTAGGCCGCGAGCGCTGCCTTGCGGGTCTCGCCGAGGTCGACGATCGGCTCAGTGGGGGCGTCTGCGGCCCAGCGCCCGATGTACTGCCCCTCGCCGTCGAACTTCTTGGCCTGCAGCTCCGGGTTGAACACGCGGAAGTACGGGGCGGCGTCGGCACCGGAACCCGCGACCCACTGCCAGTTGAACGGGTTGCTCGCGTCATCGGCGTCGACCAACGTGTCCCAGAACCACTCCTCGCCGAGCCGCCAGTCGATGAGAAGATTCTTGACGAGGAACGATGCCGTGACCATCCGCACCCGGTTGTGCATGTACCCCGTGTGCCAGAGCTCCCGCATGCCCGCGTCGACGAGGGGGACGCCGGTCTCGCCGTGCTGCCAGAGCTCCAGGCGTGCGGGATCCAGCGGAGGCCACGGGAACGCGTCGAACTCGCGCCGCAGGTTCTTCGTCGCGAGATCGGGGAAGTGGAACAGCGTGTGCCAGGCGAACTCGCGCCAGCCGAGTTCCGAGAGGAATCCGCCGGCGCCGTCGACCTCGATCGCCTCGTGCCACACGGTGAAGGGGCTGAGCTCGCCCCAGCGCAGACGCGGAGACAGCCGGGAGGTGGCACCGGCAGCCGGCGCGTCGCGAGCGTGGTCGTACGTGCGGAGGTCTTCGGCGAGGAAGTGCTGTAACCGGCGGCGCGCGGCGGGCTCGCCGGGCTCCCAGGTGTCGCGCAGACCGCCCGCCCAGTCCGGGGTGGTGGGCAGCAGCCCCCAGTCGTCCAGCGCGTCGGAGGAGAGCCGCGTGCCGACGCCGCGAAGCTCGCGGGGCTCGGGGAGCGGAGCGCGCGGGGCCGGAAGGGCCAGACAGGCCCGCCAGAACGGTGTGAAGACGGAGTAGTGCGTGCCGCTCCCGGTGGTGACGGTCCACGGCTCGTGGAGGAGCGACCCGGCGAAGGATTCCACCTGGAGACCGTCGTCGCGCAGGGTCGCCTTCAGCCCGGCATCGATCTCGCGCCCGGCCGCCCCGTATCGGCGGCTCCAGAAGACCGCTCCCGCACCCGACTCGGCGACCAGTTCTCGCACGACCCGGTCGGCGGGCCCGCGCCGCAGCACCAGCGTCGCCCCCTTCTCACGCAGTCGTCCGGCGAGCGAGGCCAGCGAATGGTGCAGCCACCAGCGCGCCGCGCCGCCCAGCGGACGGATGCCGGGGGACTCCTCGTCGAGGAGGAAGAGCGCGATGATCGGTTCGTCGCGCTCGACGGCGGCACGCAGCGCGGGGTTGTCGGCCAGGCGGAGATCGTCGCGGAACCAGACGATCGAGGGCGACGTCATCGGGTCGCCCACAGCGCCCAGGCGATCAGCAGAGGCTGCAGGAACAGGCGGCCCAACCGCCGCTGGTCCGTGTCGAGCCCCGGCGTCGAACGCCCGGTGCGCCACTGATGCCAGTTGCCGGGGAAGACCGCGGCGAAGAAGCCCGCCGTGGCCCACCCCATCCGTCGGCGCTCGCGGGGCAGGGCCACCAGCCCCGCCGCGAGCGCGACCTCGGCCGCACCCGACGCCAGGACGATCGTGTCCTTGTCCATCCGGGTCAGGCGGGTCGCCCAGTCGGGCACGACGACCCGGAACCCACGTGTCTGGGTGAAGTGCAGCACGCCCATCGCCCCGAGGGCGAGAGCGAGGAGCCAGCGGGCGATCGTCCGTGTCATGCGCCCACGCTACCGTCCCCGTCGGACGCCGCGGCTGTCACACTGAGGCGATGACCGTGCTGCGCATCACCGTCCTCTTCCTCCTCGCCGCCGTCGCCGAGATCGGCGGCGCCTGGCTCGTCTGGCAGGCGGTGAAGGAGGAGAGGGGCTGGCTGTTCGCGGTCCTGGGGGTCATGGCGCTCGGGGCCTACGGTTTCATCGCGGCCCTGCAGCCGGATGCGAACTTCGGCCGCGTCCTGGCTGCGTACGGCGGGATCTTCATCGCCGGATCCCTCGCCTGGGGCGTCATCGTCGACGGATTCCGCCCCACCTCGTGGGACGTGATCGGCTCCGCGGTGGCGCTGGTCGGGGCGGCGATCATCATCTTCGCGCCGACGGCCGCGGATCCGCTGTCGGAGACCGCCGCGTGACGGTCGGCGACCTGCGAGCGGACGAGTAGCCTAGATCCAGACCCAGATGGAGTGATCAGTGCCTGAAAACGCCCAGCCGACCGACGGCTTCGCCCTGTTCTCTGACCGAAACGTCGTCGCCATGCGCGTCGGCGGCGTCCTGAAGGACCTCGATGCGACGGTCACCGAGACCGACGACGTCGAGCCCGTCACGATCGACAGCCCCGACGGCCTGAACATCCTGCGTCACTCGACCGCGCACGTGCTCGCCCAGGCGGTGCAGCGGATCAACCCGCAGGCGAACCTCGGCATCGGTCCGCCCATCACGGACGGCTTCTACTACGACTTCGGCGTCGACACGCCGTTCACGCCGGAGGACATCAAGGCGATCTCCAAGGAGATGCAGCGCATCGTCCGCGAGGGCCAGCGCTTCGTCCGTCGCGTCGTGACCGACGAGGAGGCTCGTGCGGAGCTCGCGGACGAGCCGTTCAAGCTCGAGCTCATCGGGCTCAAGGGCCCTTCGACGGGCTCCGAGGGCGAGATCGCCGAGGGGGCCTCCGTCGAGGTGGGGGAGGGCGAGCTCACGATCTACGACAACACCACCCGCGACGGCGAGGTCGTCTGGAAGGACCTCTGCCGCGGTCCGCACCTGCCCAACACGCGCATGATCGGCAACGGCTGGGACCTCACCCGCATCGCCGCCGCGTACTGGCGGGGAAGCGAGAAGAACCCGCAGCTCCAGCGCATCTACGGCACCGCGTGGCCGACGAAGGACGAGCTGCGCGCCTACCAGGAGCGCATCGCCGAGGCCGAGCGCCGTGACCACCGCAAGCTCGGCGCCGAGATGGACCTGTTCTCCTTCCCGGACGAGATCGGCTCGGGACTGGCGGTGTTCCACCCCAAGGGCGGCATCATCCGCTACGAGATCGAGGAGAACCTGCGCAAACACCTGCTGCGCAACGGCTACGACCTCGTCAACAGTCCGCACATCACGAAGAAGGATCTCTTCATGACGTCCGGGCACCTGCAGACCTACGCGGACGGCATGTTCCCCCCGATGCACCTCGACGAGGTCGTCGACGATGAGGGCAACGTCACCCGCCAGGGCCAGGACTACTACCTCAAGCCGATGAACTGCCCGTTCCACAACCTCATCTTCCGTTCGCGCGGGCGCTCCTACCGAGAGTTGCCGCTGCGTCTGGCCGAGTTTGGCACGGTCTACCGCTACGAGAAGAGCGGAACGCTGTCCGGACTCACCCGCGTGCGCGGCCTGACCCAGGACGACGCGCACATCTACGTCGCCCAGGACCAGGTCAAGGAGGAGCTCACCACCAACCTGAACCTCGTGCTCGACCTGCTCCGCGACTACGGCCTCAACGACTTCTACCTCGAGCTCTCGACGAACGAGGAGGGCAACCCGAAGTTCCTGGGCGAGCCCGAGCAGTGGTCGACCGCGATCGACACGCTGCGCGAGGTCGCGATCGAGTCCGGTCTCGAGCTCGTGGCCGACCCCGGGGGCGCCGCCTTCTACGGACCGAAGATCTCGGTGCAGGCCCGCGACGCCATCGGCCGCACCTGGCAGATGTCGACCATCCAGCTCGACTTCAACCAGCCCGACCGCTTCGAGCTGGAGTACACCGGTCCCGACGGGCAGAAGCACCGGCCCGTGATGATCCACCGGGCGCTCCTCGGCTCCGTCGAGCGCTTCTTCGCGATCCTCCTCGAGCACTATGCCGGCGACTTCCCGCTCTGGCTCGCGCCGAGCCAGGTCGTGGGCGTGCCCGTGGCCGAGCAGTACGGCGACTACCTGGACGACGTCATCGCGCAGCTGCGCGCGGCGGGCGTGCGGGCCGACGTCGATCACTCCGACGACCGCATGCAGAAGAAGATCCGCACCCACACCACGGCGAAGGTCCCGCTCATCCTCATCGTGGGGGAGCAGGATCGCGCCGCCGGCACGGTGTCGTTCCGCTTCCGCGACGGCACGCAGGAGAACGGCGTGCCGGTCGCCGACGCGGTGCGCCGGATCGGCGCGGCCATCACGTCGCACGCGCTGGTGCTGAAGGCAGGAGATCTCGCATGACGGGCGGTGAGGCGGACCTCGAGGACGCCTCCCGTCTCGTCGGGGTGCCCGACGAGTTCCAGCGCCTGTGGACCCCGCACCGGATGGCGTACATCCAGGCCGGGCCGGAACCGCTGCGCGAGGAATGCCCGTTCTGCGAAGCGCCGAAGTACCCGGATGCGGAGCGGCTTATCGTGGCGCGCGGGGAGACCGCGTACGTGCTGCTGAACCTCTTCCCGTACAACTCGGGGCACCTGCTCGTGTGCCCGTACCGGCACATCGCCACCTACGACCAGGCGACGCCCGAGGAGGTCGCGGAGATCGGCGCCCTCACGCAGACGGCGATGCGCGTGCTCCGCGAGGTCTCCGGCTGCGACGGCTTCAATCTCGGCATGAACCAGGGTGCGGTGGCCGGAGCGGGCGTGGACGCGCACCTGCACCAGCACGTCGTGCCGCGGTGGCGCTCGGACGCGAACTTCTTTCCGATCATCGCCAAGACGAAGGCGCTCCCGCAGCTCCTCGGAGAGGTGCGGGAGGCCGTCGCGGAGGCCTGGCCCGCCGCCGAACGCTAAGTCGTCGCGTCGGCGTCCCAGACCCAGGGCCGAGCAGGGGTCAGCGCACCTGGCGGGCGGTGAACTGCATCCGCGGGTTCGCGTAGAACTCCTGCGCCTCGACGAGCTGCAGCTCGCGCTCGCCCGAGTCGAGCGTGGCCTGCAAGAGGTCGTAGACGCTGGAGGCGGTGCGCTCCAGAGCGGTCTGCGCGCTGCCGGTGGCGACGTAGTGCGCGGTGAACAGCGCCGCCGTCACGTCTCCGGACCCGTTGGCCTTCATCGGCAGGTGCGGGGTCTGCACGAGCCAGGCGCCCGCGTCGTCCACGGCGAGCATCTCGATCGTGCCCTCTTCGCGGTCCGGCCGCTCGACACTCGTGACGAGCACCGTGCGCGGCCCCATCGCCCGCGCGAGGTCGACCGAGGCGAGGGTCGACTCGAGCGTGTCGGGCTCGGTCTCGGTGAGGAAGCCCAGCTCGAACTGGTTCGGCGTGATGATGTCGGCCACCGGAACCACGCGTTCGCGGAGCAGGATCGGGATGGCCGGAGCCACGAAGCAGCCCGACTTGGCGTTGCCCATGACCGGGTCGCACGCGTACAGCGCCTCGGGGTTGGCAGCCTTCACCCGGGAGACCGCGTCGATGATGACGTCGCCGATGCCCTCGCTGCCCTGGTAGCCGCTGAGCACGGCGTCGATGGAACCGAACACGCCGCGTTCCTCGATGCCGGTGATGACCTCGCCGACGTCGGTCGGGTCGATCAGCGGGCCGCGCCAGGCGCCGTAGCCGGTGTGGTTCGAGAACGTCACGGTGTAGACCGGCAGCACCTCGACGCCGATGCGCTGCAGCGGGAAGACGGCGGCGGAGTTGCCGACGTGACCGTACGCGACGGCGGACTGGATGGACAGGATCTTCATACCCGGTCCCTTTCATTCTGGGCGGGGCGGTGCCCGCGTCGGGTGGTCATCGTCCGGCGGCGACGAGGTCGGCGATGAGGGTCTCCGTGTCGTCCTCGGAGAGGTCGTGCACGGTGAGTCGGAGGTGATGCGAGGGCTCGGCGCGCTCGTCGAGCGCGAAGTCGTCACCGGTGCGCGCGAGCCAGCCGCGCCGCATCAGGTGGTCGGCGACGGTGCGCGCGGGCTTCTCGAAGCCGACCCACAGGCTCAGGCCGTCCGGGTCGGGCGCGTCGATCCCCTCCGCGCGCAGGCGTCCCGCGAAAGCGGCGTTCCGCGCGGCGTAGTGCCGGCCTGCCTCCGCGATCTCCTCGCGCACGGCGGGGTCGGTGAGCTGGGCGAGCGTGAGCCGCTGCAGCAGGTGGCTGACCCAGGTGGTGCCGGGGCTGAGCCGCATCGCCAGGCGCTCCGCCGTCTCCGGGTCGGTCGCCGCGAGCGCCAGGCACATGTCAGGGCCGAGGAACTTCGACACCGAGCGGACCAGGGCGAATCGCCGATGCTCGGGTCCGATCAGCGATTCGTACGGACGCTGGGAGAGCAGAGAGAAGTGGTCGTCCTCGATGACGAGCACATACGGGTGGTCGGCGAGCACGGCCCGCAGCGCCTTCGCGCGGGCGGGGGAGAGGCTCACCCCCGTCGGATTCTGTGCGCGCGGGGTGCAGATGACGGCACGGACCCCCGCGTCCAGAGCGGCGCGGAGACCGTCGACCGTCATCCCCTCCTCGTCCACCGGCACCGTGATGGCCCGGTATCCGCCCAGCCGCACGGTATGGATGCTCGCGAGGAAGCAGGGGTCCTCGAGCGCCACGGCGTCGTCACGCATCAGGGCCTGGGCGAGCAGGCGCTCGACGGCGTCCACTGCACCGCTGGTCACGGTGACCCGGAAGTCGTGACCGGTGAAGTCGGCGCCCATCCACTCCCGTGCCCACGCCTCGAGACCCCGGTCGATCACCGGCTCCCCGTAGAGCACGGGTCGGCGACCGATCGTACGGAGCGCCGGGGACGGATCGGGGATCCGGGCCGGGTCGGGGTTGCCCGTGCCGATGTCGCGGAGGACGGTGTCGGGCGCGTAGCCCTCCTGCGGCACCGCATCGACGCCGGCGACGACGGTGCCGGCGCGCCCCCGCGAGTGCACGAGACCCGCCTGCGCGAGCTGGCGGTAGGCGGCGACCGCGGTGTTGCGGTTGACCCCGAGGGTCGCCGCGAGCTCGCGCACGGGAGGGAGGACCTCGCCGGGCCGGAGCGTGCCGCGATCCCGGAGGGCGCGCACGCTGTCCGCGATCTCGGCCGCGGTGGTTCCCCTGATCTGCTCGCTCATGATCCTCCTCCGAGATTCTAGGTGGATCGGACAGTGCTACCTTTGATCTAGATCAAAACCGATTTCGGATCATCCGACAGGAGACCCCCATGACCGAGCAGCCCACCACCGGATCCGCACGCGTGAAGCGCGGTCTCGCCGAGATGCTCAAGGGCGGCGTCATCATGGACGTCGTCACCGCCGAGCAGGCGAAGATCGCCGAGGACGCCGGGGCCGTCGCCGTGATGGCGCTGGAGCGTGTCCCCGCGGACATCCGTGCGCAGGGCGGGGTCTCGCGGATGAGCGACCCGGACATGATCGACAGCATCATCGACGCAGTGTCCATCCCCGTCATGGCGAAGGCGCGGATCGGGCACTTCGTCGAGGCCCAGGTGCTGCAGGAGCTCGGCGTCGACTACATCGACGAGTCCGAGGTGCTCTCGCCCGCCGACTATGTGAACCACATCGACAAGTTCGGCTTCACCGTGCCGTTCGTCTGCGGCGCCACGAACCTCGGGGAGGCGCTGCGTCGTATCAACGAGGGCGCCGCGATGATCCGCTCCAAGGGTGAGGCCGGCACGGGTGACGTCTCCGAGGCGATGAAGCACATCCGGAAGATCCGGGGAGAGATCGCCGCGCTGACCGCGCTGCCGAAGGATGAGCTGTTCGTCGCCGCGAAGGAGCTGCAGGCACCGTACGAGCTCGTCGCGGAGATCGCCGAGACCGGGAAGCTCCCCGTGGTGCTCTTCGTCGCCGGTGGGGTCGCGACCCCGGCCGACGCGGCGATGATGATGCAGCTCGGCGCCGACGGCGTCTTCGTCGGCTCCGGCATCTTCAAGTCCGGCAACCCCGCGGAGCGGGCGAAGGCCATCGTCAAGGCCACCACGTTCTTCGACGACCCGAAGGTGATCGCCGAGGTCTCGCGCGGCCTGGGCGAGGCGATGGTCGGCATCAACGTCAGCGACCTGCCTGCGCCGCACCGCCTCGCCGAGCGTGGCTGGTAGCCCGCGCGTCGGCGTCCTCGCGCTTCAGGGGGACGTGCGAGAGCATGCCGCGCTCCTCGAGGCGCTCGGCGCCGACGTGGCGCTGGTCCGTCGGCCCGAGGAGCTCGCCCGGGTCGACGGACTCGTGATCCCGGGCGGTGAATCGACCGTGATCGACAAGCTCGCCCGGTTGTTCGGGTTGCAGCAGCCGATCCGGGACGCGATTGCGGAGGGGATGCCGGTGCTCGGCACCTGTGCGGGGCTGATCCTGCTGGCCGATGAGGTCGTCGACGCGATCGACGGACAGCAGAGTTTCGGCGGACTCGATGCGGTCGTGCGGCGCAACGCGTTCGGGCGTCAGGCCGAATCGTTCGAGGCCGAGCTGATGGTGCCCGCGTTCGACGAGCCGGTCACGGCCGCCTTCATCCGCGGACCCGTCGTGGAGGCGGTCGGACCGCGGGCCTCGGTGCTCGCGAGCCTGCCCGACGGTCGCGTGGTCGGAGTGGAGCAGGACGGACTGCTCGGGCTCAGCTTCCACCCGGAGATCACGAACGAGACGCGGTTCCACCGACGCTTCCTCGACCGGGTATCTCGCCGCTGACAGTGTCGTGGGTTCAGGCCCTGGCGCGAGAACAGGCGCGTCCGCGCGCAGGCGCCTGAACTCGCGCGAACGCCTGCGCGAGCGGGACAACAGCGGCACCGCGGCACGGTTCGATAGACTGGACGACGCCCTGGGCGGCGTTCCGGGGCGCAGACGACGAGCGGAGACTTATGTCCGGGCATTCCAAGTGGGCCACGACCAAGCACAAGAAGGCCGTCATCGACGCGCGCCGTGCGAAGTCCTGGGCCAAGCTCATCAAGAACATCGAGGTCGCGGCCAAGCTGGGCGGCGCCGATCTGCAGGGCAACCCCACGCTCTTCGACGCGGTGCTCAAGGCGAAGAAGACCTCGGTCCCCAAGGACAACATCGACCGCGCCATCAAGCGCGGCGCCGGCATCGGCGGCGAGGCCGTCGAGTACACCTCGATCATGTACGAGGGCTACGGCCCCAACGGCGTCGCGCTCATGATCGAGTGTCTGACCGACAACAAGAACCGTGCAGCGGCCGAGGTGCGCACCGCGCTCAGCCGCAACGGCGGCACCCTCGCCGACCCGGGCAGCGTGGCGTACAACTTCAGCCGCAAGGGCGTCATCGTCGTCGGTTCCGAGGGCACGACCGAGGACGACGTCATGATGGCCGCGCTGGAGGCCGGCGCCGAGGAGATCGAGCCGCACGCCGAGGGCTTCGAGGTCATCACCGAGGCGAGCGACCTCGTGGCCGTCCGCTCCGCGCTGCAGGACGCCGGGATCGAGTACGAGTCGGCCGACGTCGAGTTCGTGCCGAACCTCAAGGTCGAGATCGACGCCGAGACCGCCCGCAAGGTGTTCCGCCTCATCGATGCGCTCGAGGACAGCGAGGACGTGCAGAACGTCTTCAGCAACTTCGACCTGTCCGCCGAGGTCCAGGCGGAGCTCGAGAACGACGACGCCTAGGCGCGGCGCGCGCCGACGACGGGGCACGCGGCCTAGCCTGATCGGGTGACCACTTCGTTGCGCGTGCTCGGCATCGACCCCGGACTGACCCGGTGCGGTGTGGGCATCGTCGACGTCGATCGCGCCCGCCGCGGCACGTTGGTCCATGTGGGGGTCATCCGCTCCGCCCCGGATGCGGAGATCGGCGACCGTCTCGCGATCGTCGCGGCGGGGATCCGCGCCGCGATCGCCGAGCACCGGCCCGACGCGGTCGCCGTGGAGCGGGTCTTCGCGCAGCAGAACACGCACACCGTGATGGGCACGGCGCAGGCGAGCGGCGTCGCCCTCCTGATCGCGGCCGAGGCCGGCCTGCCGGCGGCGACCCACACGCCCAGCGAGGTGAAGGCTGCGGTGACCGGGTACGGCTCCGCCGACAAGCGTCAGGTCCAGGCGATGATCGCGCGGATCCTGCGGCTGGACGCGCCTCCGCAGCCCGCGGATGCGGCGGACGCCCTGGCGATCGCCCTGTGTCACGCCTGGCGTCGCGGCGCTCCCTCGACGAGCCGGTCCGGCGGCGGCCTCACGCCGGCGCAGCGTGCTTGGGCCGACGCGGAGCGTGTCGCTCGAACATATCTACGAGCCGGCTCCTAGACTGAGAGGATGATCTCCTCTCTGCACGGCACCGTGCTGCACACGACGCCGGACCAGGTCATCATCGACGTCGGGGGCGTGGGCTTCGCGGTCGCCGTCCCTGCCGATGTCGCCCACACCGCGACGGTGGGGGAGAAGCTCCTGCTGCACACGAGCCTCATCGTGCGGGAGGACTCGCTGTCGCTGTTCGGCTTCGCCGATCGCGGAGAGCTGGAGATCTTCGGCCTGCTGCTCAGCGTCACCGGGGTCGGCCCGAAGTCGGCGCTCGGTGTGCTGTCGCACCTCACCGCCGACCAGATCGCGGAGGCCGTGACGGCAGAGGACGACGCGCCGTTCCGCCGCGTCTCCGGCATCGGCCCCAAGACGGCGAAGCTCATCGTCGTGCAGCTCGCCGGCAAGGTCCAGGCAGTGGCCGCCCCGTCGGCCGCTGCCGCTGCGAGTGGCAACGACGTCGTCGCCCAGGTCTCGGTCGCCCTGGTGGGTCTCGGCTGGTCGGAGAAGGTCGCGGCCGAGGCGGCCACCCAGACGGCAACGGAGGCGGCGGACGCCGAGCGGGCCTCCGTGGCGCTTCTCCTGCGGCGTACGCTCGCGCTCCTCGGCCCGGCGCAGGCAGGCCAGGGCCGTGGCTGACGCCCTCGATCCGACCGAGCCGACCGACGAGTCCGAGCTCGCCATCGAGGGCGCGCTCCGCCCATCGAGCCTCGGCGAGTTCGTGGGACAGCAGAAGGTGCGCGGACAGCTGCAGCTGCTCCTGGAGGCGGCCCGCCTCCAGTCCCGCCCTGCAGACCACATCCTGCTCGCCGGTCCTCCCGGACTGGGCAAGACCACGCTGGCGATGATCGTCGCCCACGAGAGCGATCGTCCGCTGCGCATGTCCAGCGGTCCCGCCATCCAGCACGCCGGAGACCTCGCGGCGCTGCTGTCGAGCCTCGTGCCCGGGGAGGTGCTCTTCATCGACGAGATCCATCGCATGGCCCGGTCGGCGGAGGAGATGCTGTACCTCGCCATGGAGGACTACCGGATCGACATCATGGTCGGGAAGGGTGCGGGGGCCACCAGCATCCCGTTGGAGCTGTCCCCGTTCACGCTCGTCGGCGCCACGACGCGCTCCGGACTGCTGCCGAACCCGCTCCGCGACCGCTTCGGCTTCACCGGTCACCTCGAGTTCTATGACGAGGGCGAGCTGGAGCAGGTCATCGAGCGGTCCGCCTCCGTGCTCGGCGTCGACATGCCGACCGACTCGCTCTCCGAGATCGCACGACGCTCCCGCGGGACTCCGCGCATCGCCAACCGCCTGCTGCGACGGGTGCGCGACTATGCGCTCGTGCACGGCGGAGGCGAGGCGACCCTCGGGGGTGTGCGGGCGGCGCTCGACCTCTACGACGTTGATGCGATCGGCCTGGACCGCCTGGACCGCGCGGTGCTGGACGCCCTGGTCCGTCGGTTCCGCGGCGGGCCCGTCGGCCTCAGCACACTGGCGGTCGCGGTGGGGGAGGAACCGGAGACCGTGGAGAGCGTGGTCGAGCCCTATCTCGTCCGGATCGGCTTCCTCGGTCGCACGCCCCGGGGGCGGGTCGCGACGCCGGAGGCCTACGCGCACCTCGGCGTGGCGCACCCGGACGGGATGCTGAAGTTGGATGACCTATAATCGCTGAAGACTTCCCCGATACCGCTGTGCGCCCAAAGGCTGGTGCGTGCACCTGAGAAAGGCGCCATCCCCATGCCCATGGAATTTGTCCTCTTCGGACTCCTCGCCGTCCTGCTGATCTTCATGATCTTCAACACGCGCAAGCGCACGAGGCAGATGAAGGCCGAGCAGGAGGAGAAGGCGACCAAGACGGTTCCCGGCGCCAAGGTCCTGCTGCAGGGCGGCCTCTACGGCACCATCGTCGCGTACGACGCCGAAGACCTCGACTCCCCGGCGCTGGTGGAGATCGCTCCCGGCACCGTCATCGAGGTGCACAGCCAGGCGATCCTCCGGGTCGTGGAGCCCAAGGACGCCATCGTCGACGCGCCCGCCGACGCCGCGGACGACCACGTCGTCGACGAGACCGCCGCTCCCGCGCTGGAGACACCGGAGGAGACCCGCGCCCGCCTCGAGCGGGACGCCGACGACAAGTAAGACGAGGGCCGTCGCGGCCTCCCGGATCACCGTCCTTCCAGAAAGCTGAACACACGTGGCTTCATCCTCTCCTGTCCGTCACGCCTGGCGGGTCCTCCTCGGCCTGCTTCTGGTGACGGGCGTGCTCTTCGGCATCAACGCGCTGGGTGTGTATGTCTTCAAGCAGAGCTCGTGGACACCCGAGCTGGCGCTCGATCTGCAGGGCGGCACCCAGATCGTCCTGAGCGCCGAGACGGAGGACGGCGCCGCACCGACGCAGGAGCAGCTCGACCAGGCCGCGGCGATCATCCGTCAGCGCGTCGACGCCTCCGGTGTGGCCGAGGCCGACATCACGACCGAGGGTGGACGCAACATCGTCGTCCAGATCCCCGGTGAGGCGGACGAGCAGACCCGGGAGCGCATCCAGTCCAGCGCGCAGCTCGAATTCCGCCCGGTGCTCTACACGACGGCCGCGAGCACGGAGTTCGTGGGGGAGGACGGCAACTCCACGCCGTACCCGAGCCCTGATCCGTCGCTGAACGACCAGCCGACGGCCGAGCCCACCGATGCCAGCGACCTGTCCTGGGTTACCGACAAGCTCGCGGCGGAGTTCCAGGCGTACGACTGCGCCAACCCGTCCAACGACCCGTCGAAGGCGCCGAAGGACGAGCCGGTCATCGCCTGCTCGCCCGATGACACCGCCAAGTTCATCCTCGGCCCGGCGGAGCTGGACGGCCGCGCGATTACCGACGCCACCGCGGGGCGCGACCCGCGCTCGGGCGCCTGGATCGTGCAGCTCACGATGAACGGCGACGGCGCAGACGCGTTCGGTCAGGTCAGCACGCGGCTCAACCAGAACCGCATCGACGGGCTGTCGCCGCGCGACCAGTTCGCCTTCGTGCTCGACGGCGAGGTCATCAGCGCGCCGCGCATGAACGGCGTCATCCTCGACGGCCGCCCGAGCATCTCGGGCAGTTTCACGCAGGAGAGCGCGACGACCCTGGCCGACCAGCTCAAGTTCGGAGCCCTCCCGCTCAGCTTCGAGGTGCAGAGCTCGGACACGATCTCCGCGACCCTCGGCACCCAGCAGCTCCAGATCGGTCTGATCGCGGGCCTCATCGGCCTCGCGCTCGTGGCGGTGTACTCACTGCTGTCGTACCGGGCGCTCGGGACGGTGATCATCGCGTCGATCGCGGTGATGGCGGTGCTCACGTACATCGTCATCTGCATCCTGGCGTGGCGGATCGGCTTCCGGCTGTCGCTGGCCGGCGTCGCCGGTCTGATCGTGTCGATCGGCTTCACCGCCGACTCCTTCATCGTCTACTTCGAACGCATCCGCGATGAGCTGCGCGACGGCAAGTCGATCACGGGTGCCGTCGAGGACGGCTGGGGTCGGGCGAAGCGGACGATCTACATCTCCAAGTCCATCAACGTCCTGGCCGCCGTGGTGCTGTACATCCTCGCCGACTCGACGGTGAAGGGCTTCGCGTTCACGCTGGGCCTCACGACCGTGATCGACGTGCTGATCTTCGTGATCTTCACCCACCCGGTCATGCAGCTGCTCGCTCGTACGCGGTTCTTCGGCGGCGGGCACAAGCTCTCCGGTCTGGATCCGGAGGCCCTGGGCGCCGTGTACCGGAGCCGCTCGCAGTTCCGTGAGGTCGCGACGGCGTCCGCGGGGCGCGGGGCGAAGAACGCGCGTTCGCGCGGAGAGGCGGATCGCCGGCAGACCATCGCCGAGCGCAAACGGGCGGAGGCCCTCGCCGCCGAGAGACAGACCACGGCCGGAAGTGAGGGAGACAACTGATGCCTTCCATGAATGAGTTCGGCAACAACCTCTACACGGGCAAGACGTCCTTCCCGTTCGTCGGACGCCGTCGCCTCTGGTTCATCATCGCGATCGCTCTTGTCGTCGGCTCGGCCCTCGTGCCGCTGTTCCGTCCGATCCAGTTCTCGATCGAGTTCACCGGCGGCTCGCAGTTCACCGTCGCTGCGCCCGACACCACGGACCAGGACACCGCGTCCGAGGCGGTGCAGTCCGTCGTGCCCGGGGCCGCGACCAAGGTCGTCATCGTCAACGACCAGGACGTCCGGGTGCAGACCGACCAGATGACTGCGGCGGAGACGCAGCAGGTGGCACGCGCCCTTGCCGACGCCTACGGCGTCGAGCCGGATGCGGTCACCTCCTCGTTCATCGGCCCGGCCTGGGGCGAGAGCGTGACCCGGCAGTCGCTGTGGGGCCTGGCGATCTTCCTCGCGCTGACCTTCCTCATCCTCGCCATCTACTTCCGCACGTGGAAGATGTCGGCGGCCGCGATCATCGGTCTGCTCGACGTGCTCGTGATCACGGTCGGCGTGTACGCCCTCGCCGGATTCGAGATCTCGCCGGCGGCGGTCATCGGCTTCCTGACGATCCTCGCGTACTCCCTGTACGACACCACCGTGGTGTTCGACAAGATCAGGGAGAACACGACGGAAGACGGGGAGAAGACCTCGCGGCTGTTCGGGGAGTCGGTCAACCTCGCGGTGAACCAGACCCTCGTCCGCTCGATCAACACCTCCGTGGTGGCCGCGCTGCCGGTCGGCGCGATCCTCTTTATCGGTGCCTTCTGGCTCGGTGCGGAGACGCTGACCGACATCTCGCTGTCGATCTTCGTGGGCATCCTCGTGGCGACCTACTCGACCCTGTTCGTGGCGGCGCCGCTGTACTCGCTCTTCCGTGAGAACGAGCCGCAGATCAAGGAGCGCGACGCCCGTATCCGCGCGGCGCGAGCCAAAGCGGCTGTCGAAGCCTGACGCCCCCCGTCGCGGGGCCGACCCCCGCTCAGCGCGCGTAGGATTGTCTGATTCGGAGGTGAGTGGATGGCGGAGCCGCAGACGGCATCGCAGGGTTCGAGTCTGCGACGGCTGGTGCCCCGCATCTTCTCGCGTGCGTCCCGGATCAACGATCTCGACAATCTGATCCGCACCGTCAGGGCCAACCACCCCAAGGGCGACTTCGCCGTCATCTCCCGTGCCTACGCCGTGGCGAAGGAGAAGCACGAGGGACAGAAGCGGCAGAGCGGCGAGCCGTACATCACGCACCCGCTCGCCGTCGCGCAGATCCTCGCGGAGCTCGGTCTCGGGCCGCGCGCGATCGCCGCCGCGCTGCTGCACGACACCGTCGAGGACACGGGCTACGCGCTCACCGATCTCACCGCCGAGTTCGGCGACGAGGTCGCGATGCTCGTCGACGGCGTGACCAAGCTCGACAAGGTCAAGTACGGCGAGAGCGCGCAGGCCGAGACGGTGCGCAAGATGATCGTCGCGATGTCGAAGGACATCCGCGTGCTGCTCATCAAGCTCGCCGACCGGTTGCACAACGCCCGCACCTGGGGCTTCGTCCCCCCGGAGAAGGCGGCGAAGAAGGCCAAGGAGACGCTGGAGATCTACGCGCCGCTGGCCAACCGCCTCGGTATCCAGGCGATCAAGTCGGAGCTCGAAGACCTCTCCTTCGCCGTCCTCCATCCGAAAATCTACAACGAGATCCACAGCCTCATCGCCCAGCGCACCCCGCAGCGGGAGAAGTACCTGAGCCAGGTCATCGAGGAGATCGATGAAGACCTCCGCGACCTGCGCATCCGCGGCAAGGTCGTCGGCCGACCCAAGCAGCTGTACTCGGTGTACCAGAAGATGGTCATCCGCGGCCGCGAGTTCGACGACATCTACGACCTGATCGGGATCCGTGTCCTCGTGTCGTCCGTGCGCGACTGCTACGCCGTGCTCGGCGCCATCCACGCGCGCTGGACGCCGTTGCCCGGCCGGTTCAAGGACTACATCGCCACCCCGAAGTTCAACCTCTATCAGTCGCTGCACACGACCGTGATCGGCCCGGCCGGACGCACGGTCGAGATCCAGATCCGCACGCACGAGATGCATCACCAGGCGGAGTACGGTGTCGCCGCGCACTGGATGTACAAGGAGCGGATGAACGGCGGCGGCAAGGCCGAGGTCCGCGCCTCCGACACCGACATGGCGTGGCTCGCGCACATCTCCGACTGGCAGGCCGAGACCGCAGACCCCGGGGAGTTCCTCGACTCCCTCCGGTTCGAGATAGGCGCCAAGGAGGTCTACGTCTTCACTCCGAAGGGGCGCGTGATCGGCCTCCCGGCCGGTGCCACTCCGGTCGATTTCGCCTATGCCGTGCACACCGAGATCGGGCACCGCACCATGGGCGCCAAGGTCAACGGACGCCTGGTGCCGCTGGAGTCGGAGCTGAAGAGCGGCGACGTCGTCGAGGTCTTCACGTCGAAGAACCCGGATGCGGGACCCAGCCAGGACTGGCTCGGCTTCGTCAAGAGCACACGCGCCAGGAACAAGATCCGCGGCTGGTTCACGAAGGAGCGCCGCGAAGAGGCCATCGAGCAGGGCAAGGAGGCCATCGCGCGCGCGATGCGCCGGCAGAACCTGCCGCTGCAGCGGCTGATGAGCCAGGACTCGTTCACCGAGGTCGCCCACCAGATGCACTACGAGGATGTCTCGGGTCTCTACGCCGCCGTCGGCGAGGGGCACGTCTCGACCCAGTCGGTGCTCGAGAAGGTCACCGCGCTCGTCGCCACCGACGAGCCCACGACCGGGGCGATCGACCTGCCGGGAAGCGTCCAGACCCGCGAGTCCCGGGGCGGCGATTCCGGTGTGCTCGTGCGTGGCGCGAACGACATCCTGGTGAAGCTGGCGAAGTGCTGCACGCCCGTCCCCGGCGATCCGATCGTCGGGTTCGTCACGCGGGGGAGCGGCGTCTCCGTGCACCGGGCGGACTGCGTGAACGTGAAGGCCCTCAGCGGCGAGCAGGACCGGTTCGTCGAGGTCTCCTGGGCGCCGACGACGAAGAGCGTGTTCCGGGTGCAGATCCAAGTCGAGGCCCTTGACCGCTCCGGCCTCCTCTCCGACGTCACGCGGGTGCTCAGCGAGCACCACGTGAACATCCTCTCGGCGACCGTGTCGACGACGGACGAGCGCCTGGCGCTGAGCCGCTTCGTGTTCGAGATGGGCGACGCCGTGCACCTGGACCGCGTCCTGAACGCGGTGCGCCGGATCGATGCGGTCTACGACGTGTACCGCCTCACCTCCTCCTGACCAGACGCTCCAGCGCGGCGAGACCGCTGACGCTCCCGGGAACCCGGTGCCCTCTCTTGAGGGTCCGGATCGCACCCTCAAGAGCCGCGGGGTGGGCAGGGGCAAGCGCCTGCATCCAGGACAGCACACGCGGATCGCGGTGCAGCGTCGTGGCGAGATCGCACATCGTGCGGACGGGAGATGTCACGAGTATCCCGCCGAGGCGGCGCACGTCCGACGCGGGGACCATCGTGTCGTGGAACGACACGCGGGTGTGCACGCGCGGGCGCACGCGACGTTCCACACAGCGACGCACGTGATGGATCGACGGCGGGGCATCGCCCGCGCCGTGTATCCAGGCGGCGCTCGGCCCGCATGCGGCGGCACCCTCCTGGACCAGGGCGGCGATGCTGCTCGCACGGACATCGGCGGATTCGGGAAGATCTGCGGGGATGTAGGCGTCGCCGATCTCGACGACATGTCCGTCGAGGCGGGCGGCGCTGAGTTCACAGAGACTGAGTCGCGCGCCGGGCAGATACAGCAGAGCGGGGTGCATCCCGCCAGTGTGGCGGCCGGCACCCCGCTCGTGCGGAGATCAGTGGATCTGTGGAGAGCTCAGCCGCCCAGGGCGTTGAGCCAGGCGCGACGGGCCTCGAGGGCGTCCGCGGCCTCCTTGACGGCCTTGCTGTCACCGGCCTTCTCGGCGGCTGCCAGTTCCGCCTCCAGCTTCTCGATCGCCTCGTGGAGCTGTGAGCTCATGTCGTTCGCACGAGCCTTGGTCTCCGGGTTGTTCTTCTTCCAGTCGACGTCCTCGCGGGCCTTGAGTGCCTGCTCGATGACGCGGAGCTTGTCGTCGAGGGCACGCTCCTTGTCGCGCGGGAAGATGCGGCCGACCTCGTCCCACTCGCGCTGGATGCGCGTGAGCAGGGCGCGGGCGCGCTTGATGTTCGGCTCGTCGGCGACCGCCTTGGCCTGCTCGAGCAGCGCCTGGCGGGCTTCGATCTTCGGAGCGGAGTCGGCTTCTTCCGCTGCGGCCTGCTCGGCACGAGCGGCGTAGAGCGCGTCTCCGGCGGCCTTGAAACGCGCCCAGAGGGCGTCGTCGGCCTTGCGTCCGGCGCGTCCGGCCGTCTTCCACTCGTCGAGGAGCGAGCGGTAGGCGGGGATGCCGTCGACGCCGCGCGGGGCCAGGGCTTCGGCGCGCTCGACCAGTCGCGACTTCGCGTCACGCGCCGCCTTGTGTGCATCGTCGAGCTCGGAGTAGAACGCCCGGCGGTGCTTGTCGACGACGGCCCTGGCATCGCGGAACCGCTTCCAGAGCTGCTGCGAGACGCCCTTCGACAGGCGCGGACCGTTCTGCTGCTGGGCCTGCCAGGACTCGAACAGCTCGTTGAGCTCGGCGGTGACCTGCTTCCACTGCACCTTGCTCAGGTCGCGGGCGGCGATGGCCTCGGCGCGCTCGACGAGGGCGGTGCGCTCGGCGACGGCCTGCTCGACGAGCTCCTTCGCCTGCTGCGCCTCCTGGGCGGTGGCCTCGGACAGAGACGCGGTCAGCGCGGTGAGACGGTCGCGGAGCCCCGCGAGGTCGCCGACGGCCGCGGCATCCGTGGCCTCGTCGATGAGGTGTGCGGCCTGCTTGGACAGGTCGCTCGCGGAGGCGCCGCCGGCCTGGTGGCGCTGCTCCAGGGCGACGACCTTGAAGGCGATGTCGTCGTACTTGCGGACGAAGTAGGCCAGAGCCTCATCGGGGGTCCCGTCCGGGTACTGACCGACGACGCGCCAGGACTCGCCTTCGCGGACCTCGACGGTGCCGTCTTCGGAGACGCGGCCCCAGTCGCCGGCGGACGAGACCGGGGTCGGCTTCGCCGCGGCCGGCGCGACGGCGGCCGGTGTCGGCGCCTTCCGCGGCATCGGCACTCCGGGCGGGGTGGGAACGGGCGGGGTCGGCTTCGCGGGCTCGTTGGCAGACACGATGATTCTCCTTGCGCGGTCACGCCGCGGGAGGCGGAAAGGACGAGGCTCAGCCTAGTACGCCCTCTCTGATCCGCGAGACCCCGTCTTCCCGCCGAGACCCCGCGATTCGTGCGCGAACGAGGCGGGGTCTCGGCGACGAGGCGGGGTCTCGCGGGGTGGGACGTTACCGTTTCGTGAGCAGAACGTTCGACGCAGGAAACACTCCGCGTCATCTCCGAGTAACACGGCGCTCCTATCGTCGCGACCACGACAGTCCCCAGGTCGACAGGAGTTCCATGGACGACAACGCAGCGCGTACGGCGGAGATCGTCGTCGTGGGGGCGGGCGTCGCGGCGCATCGCTTCGTCGCACGGATGCTGGAGGACCCGGACCGTGCCGTGCGGATCACGGTGTTCGGGGACGAGGGACGCCTGCCGTACGACCGTTCCGGTCTGGCGCGCGTCGTCGGCGGCGGCCCGGCGTCGGCGGGGGAGCTCGACCGCGCGCCGTTCCGCGACGACCGCGTGCGCCTCATCGACGACGACAGAGTCCTGCGGATCGACAGGGGAGGGCACCGCGTGCGGACTCGTTCGCAGCGGTGGTACGACTACCACGCGCTCGTGCTCGCGACGGGGACCCACGCCCAGCGGCTCGACGTGCCGGGGATCCGTGCCCGTGGCTCCTTCGCCCTGCGCACCATGGAGGACGCGCACATGCTGCGTGCGTTCCTGGCGGTCCGTGCGACGGAGGTGCCGCGGGCTCTGCGCGCTATCGTCGTCGGCGGCGACGAGGGTGGAGTGGACGTCGCGTGCGCGCTGCACGACGCCGGGGTGCAGACGACCATCGTCGACACCGTCGATCACCTGCTGCCCGCACACCTCACGGTTCCCGCGGCGACCGCACTCCGCGGGGTCGTCGAGGCGCGCGGCATCGTCGTCCGGACGCGGACGCGGGTGACCCGCGTCGACCCGGACGCGACGGGCGCGGTGACGGCCGTGGAGTTCCAGGACGGCACGTTCGCGCGGACCGACCTCATCGTGACGACGGGTGCGCGGGCGCGGGATGAGCTGGCACGGAACGCGGGGCTCCCCACGCGGGTGGGCGGCGGTCTCCTCGTGGACGCGGACGGGAGGACGCCCGACTCGCGCGTCCTGGCGATCGGCGACGTCGCCGTAGACCCGGGATCCGGCGGCACGGAGGCTGCGCTGGCGTCCGCGGATCGAGCGGCGGCGGCCCTGCTCGACGCTCGGATCGCGAGCCCGGCGGGACACGGGTGGCGCGGGAGCCCCGGCGGTATCGAGATCGTGACCTCGCGTCTCGCGGATGGTGACGGGCCGACGGTCTCCGTCCCTCTTCCGAGCGGGGGAGACCGCGTGTTCGGTGAGGTCGTGCTGTCGGAGGATGCCCGCGTGGTGCACCGCCTGACGGTCATCGGGGCGCCGGCGCACGCTCCGCTCGCCGGCTTCGCGCCCGGGATGCCCGATGGCCTGCGGGCGGCGCGGGAGCTCCTGGCCGCCGCCGTGGCCGAGGACGGTGCGGCGGCCTGCGGACACGGGCTGATGTCTTCGCCCCTGGCGGTGCTGGCTGCGGAGCTCACGGACCGAGGAATCCGCACCGTCGCGGAGGCTCTCGACGGTGCCGTGGAGAGCCGCGGCTGCGGCCCCTGTCTCCGCCGTCTCGCGCTCGCGCTGCAGGAGTGCGCCGAGGCGGACGCCGCCGTACGGCACGGCGATCACGGAACCCCGCGCTCCGAGGTGCGACTTCGCGGGACGACGGCCGCTCCCGTCCTGGAGGTGCGCGTCGAAGCCGAGTCCGACGGTGCGCTGCTCCTCGTCGTGGGTCATCTCGCGGCACGACGCGAGGCGACGGTACGGATCGATCGAGGGCTCCTCGCCGTCAGCGGGCTCCGGGCGGAGGACATACCGGACGCACTCGCGGACCTGCGAAGCGCCGGCGCCGTCGTTCCGGAGAAACCTGGCGGGGCTGACCTCACGCGGCGCGGAAGTCCGGTCGGCGTCGTCCGACAGCCGTCACGGGTAAATCGGCGTGCCGGTGGCGCGAGGTCGGCGAAGGGCTCCGCGTGAGTGCGCCCCCGCGCCCCGCTCCGGCCCTCGTCGGCTGCCGTGTCGTCGTGGTCGAGGTGCCGCGGCCGGTGCGCCCGGAGCCGGTCGACGTCGACACGCTTCTCCGGATCCTCGCGGCGACGGGCTCGGAGGTCGTCCGGATCACTCCGCCGCGGGCGGACCACGCGATCCCCGCAGGCGCGAAGCGGACGCTGTACCGGATCGCGTCCGGTCAGGTGGAAGCAGTGCTGTTCCCCGTGGCGGAGGCTCTGCCGGGGTGGCTCGCCACCGTGGAACGGCTGGGCATGCTCGACGCCATCCGCGAACGGTCACGTGCGTCCCGCCTGCTGCTCGCCACGACCGACGCCGCCGCGACCGCGCGATTGGTGGAGAGCGGCCTGCCGGCATCGACGTCGTGCGGGCCCACCGCGGACGACCTCGCCCGGAGCGCTCTCGCCCCTCTCACACAGGGGGTCCTCGAGCGGCGGACTGCGGCGGGTCGGCTGGCGGTGCGCAGTGGCGGCGCGGTGATCGACGGCGGCTTCGTGCCGCTCTCCCGCGGCGCGGTCAGCATCCTCGAGGCCCTGTTCATCGCCGACGGGCGCGTGCTCACGAGGGCGGAGATCGGCCAGCTGCTCCCCGGCGGTCGCCGCAGTGCGCGTGCGGTCGAGGTCGCGGTGGCGCGGCTGAGGGAGGCCCTCGACGACTTCGACCTCGTTCAGACGGTGGTCAAGCGCGGGTATCGGCTCGCTGTCCTCGACGAGGACTGACGACGCCGGCGGGCCTCACTCCGAGGGGGTCTCGGGTGCGGTCGGTGCCGGGCTCGGGGTGTCGCTCGGTGCCGGGGAGGGAGCGATCGACGAGGTCGGCGACGGCGCGGGCGTCGGCTCCGGCGTGGTCACCTGCGCGTGCACGACCTGGCTGACGATGGCGCCCACGACGATGAGGGAGCCGACTGTGACCGCGATGATGTTGTCGCGAGTGCGTCGACGGATCTGGTCCTGGTGCCAGCGGGTGCGAGCGGTGTGCAGCCGGGCGCGCTCCGCCTCGGTGCGTGTCTGCGCCTTCTTGGAACCGCGTGCGGCCATGCCCTGCTTCTCCCGTCCGACGCCGGTCTACGGCGTCGCCTGAGAGCCTACCGGGGCCCCGGCCTCGCCTCGTGTCCCTGGCCGCCGTTAGCCTGGAGGAATGTCCTCTCCCTCCGCCCTGCTCTCCGGGCAGACACCGCTCGCCGTGCGCATGCGCCCGGTGTCGCTGGACGAGGTCGCGGGGCAGCGACACCTGTTGCGGGCCGGCTCGCCCATCGTGGCCCTCGCCGACCCGGAGGCCAGTTCCCCCGGCGCGGTGTCGATCATCCTCTGGGGCCCGCCCGGCACCGGCAAGACCACACTCGCCCAGGCCATCGCCCGATCATCCGGGCGCCGCTTCGTCGAGCTCTCCGCGATCACCGCCGGCGTCAAGGACGTGCGGGAGGTCATGCAGGAGGCGATCACGCAGCGCGACCTGTACGGGCAGACGACGATCCTGTTCCTGGACGAGATCCACCGCTTCACCAAGGCACAGCAGGACGCGCTCCTGCCCGGTGTGGAGAACGGCTGGGTCATCCTCATCGCCGCGACCACGGAGAACCCCTCGTTCTCGGTGATCTCGCCGCTGCTGTCCCGGTCGCTGCTGCTCACGCTGCAGCCGCTCACCGATGACGACATCGGCGTGCTCGTGGATCGCGCGGTGTCGGATGCCCGCGGACTCTCCGGTGCGGTCGCGCTCAGCGACGAAGCACGGTCTGCTCTGATCCGCCTCGCCTCGGGGGACGCCCGTCGCGCTCTCACCGGACTGGAGGCCGCCGCTGCCGTGGCGCTCTCGCACGCCGCCGCCTCCGAGGCCGATGACGACGGCGAAGACCGGGAGACGGTCGTCCCCGAGGTCACCGCCGACGATGTGGCGCAGGCCGTCGACAAGGCACTCCTCCGCTACGACCGGCAGGGCGACGAGCACTACGACGTCATCAGCGCCTTCATCAAGTCGATCCGCGGTTCCGACCCGGACGCCGCACTGCACTACCTCGCCCGCATGATCGAGGCGGGGGAGGATCCGCGCTTCATCGCCCGACGGCTCGTCATCTCCGCCTCCGAGGACGTGGGGCTCGCCGACCCTCAGGCGCTCGGCATCGCCGTGGCCGCCGCTGACGCCGTGGCTTTCATCGGAATGCCGGAGGGGCGCATCCCGCTCGCAGAAGCTACCGTGTATCTGGCCACGACCGCGAAGTCGAACGCGGCCTACGTCGGCATCGACGCCGCCATCGCCGACATCCGCGCGGGGGGATTCGGGCGCGTGCCCCTTCACCTCCGCGACGCGCACTACCCCGGGGCGAAGCGCCTCGGGCACGGGCGCGGCTACCGCTACGCGCACGACAGCGAGTTCGGGATCGTGCCGCAGCAGTACCTGCCGGACGAGCTCGACGGGCGGCACTACTACGAGCCGAAGAACCTCGGCGCGGAGCGCGACATCAGCGCACGGCTGGAGCGCATCCGGCGCATCCTCGGCGACCGGTGAGCCGACGACCTCGGGCGTCTGCCGCCGTCTGTTAGACTTGAGCGGCTCGAAACCGAGTTTTCGGGCATCTCCTCGTTCACACCCCACCTCGACGGCACCCCGGCGTGCGCCCCGAGGCAGAACGCGGTGATACGTCCGTCGGACGTGAAATCCACGTCCACGTCATCGGAAGGATAACTTCGTGGTCACGAAGTCCCAGGACCGCCGCAAGGTGCGTCTCAGCCGCGCCCTCGGCGTGGCCCTCACCCCCAAGGCCGCCCGCTACCTCGAGAAGCGTCCCTACGCTCCGGGTGAGCACGGCCGCACCAAGCGCAAGGCCGACAGCGACTACGCCGTCCGTCTGCGTGAGAAGCAGCGTCTGCGCGAGCAGTACGGCATCCGCGAGAAGCAGCTGCGCATCGCGTTCAACGAGGCCCGTCGTCAGGACGGCCTGACCGGTGAGAACCTCGTCGAGCTCCTCGAGATGCGTCTCGACGCCCTCGTCCTGCGTTCGGGCTTCGCCCGCACCACGGCACAGGCACGCCAGCTCGTCGTGCACCGTCACATCCTCGTCGACGGCCAGCTCGTCGACCGCCCGTCGTTCCGCGTGAAGCCGGGTCAGCTCATCCACGTCAAGCCCAAGAGCGAGGGCCTCGAGCCCTTCCAGGTGGCGGCCGCCGGCGGTCACGCCGAGGTCCTGCCGGCCGTTCCGGGTTACCTCGAGGTCGAGCTCGACAAGCTCCAGGCCCGTCTGGTCCGTCGTCCGAAGCGCGCCGAGGTCCCCGTGACCTGTGAAGTGCAGCTCGTCGTCGAGTACTACGCGGCCCGCTGATCCAGCGGAAGAGCATCAGGCAGGAGGCGTCGGGGTTCCCGACGCCTCCTGTCGTTTCCGCCTACGATGGAGAGACCGCGCCTTCGCGGCTCTAGGGCAAGGATGACGACATGAAGAATGTGCTGTGGTTCCTGATCGGCGTGATCGGCGGCTTCGTCGCGGCTCACTTCATGAACAAGGACCCGCGGGGCCACGACATCCTGGCCGACGTCGACGCCCGCCTCAACGGCCTCGCCGCGATCCTCAGCGACGCGTATCGCGCGCAGGAGGCTCGGCTGACCGAGCCGGGCGAGAACTGACCCCCCCGCATCTGCGCCTCGGCGCGCCCCCTCACGCAAGGACATCCGGCACTCCTATGAAAACTGCGGAAATCGCGCAGCGCTACCTCTCCTACTTCGAGAAGAACGACCACCTCATCGTCCCCTCGGCATCCCTGGTCAGCGACGACCCCTCGCTGCTGTTCACGGTCGCCGGCATGGTCCCGATGATCCCGTACCTCACGGGCGTGGTCCCGGCGCCGCATCCGCGCATCGCCGACCTGCAGAAGTGCATCCGGACCAACGACATCGAGGAGGTCGGGCGCACCGCGCGTCACGGCACGTTCTTCCAGATGCTCGGCAACTGGTCGTTCGGCGACTACTTCAAGGAAGGCGCGATCCGCTACGCCTGGGAGCTGCTCACGAGCTCGGAGGCCGACGGCGGCCTCGGCTTCGACGAGAAGGATCTCTGGGTCACCGTCTACGAGACCGACGACGAGGCCGAGGCGATCTGGCGCGACATCATCGGACTCAAGCCGGAGCGCATCCAGCGCCTCGGCCGCGCGGACAACTACTGGAACACCGGGCAGCCCGGTCCCGGTGGCCCTGACTCCGAGATCTTCTTCGACCGCGGCCCGGCCTACGGCAAGGACGGCGGCCCCGCTGTCGACGACTCGCGGTTCCTGGAGATCTGGAACCTCGTGTTCATGCAGGACTTCATCGAGAACATCCGCGGCAAGACCGAGTTCGACATCGTCGGCGAACTGCCGATGAAGAACATCGACACCGGCATGGGGCTGGAGCGCGTCGCCTTCCTCAAGCAGGGCGTCGAGAACATGTACGAGACCGACCAGGTGCGTCCGGTGCTCGACCGCGCCGTCGAACTCTCCGGCCGCCGTTACGGCGCCGTGCACGAGGACGACGTCCGCTTCCGGGTGATCGCGGACCACGTGCGCTCCTCGCTCATGCTCCTCTCCGACGGCGTCCGTCCGTCGAACGAGGGCCGCGGCTACATCCTGCGGCGCCTCATGCGCCGGACCGTCCGCGCCATGCGGCTCCTCGGTGTCGACGACCCCGCGTTCCCCGAGCTGTTCGCCGCCTCCCGCGACGCGATGAAGTCGGCGTACCCGGAGCTGGAGCGGGACTGGTCCGTGCTCTCCTCGGCGGCCTTCGCCGAGGAGGAGACCTTCCGGCGCACCCTGGCGCAGGGATCGACCATCCTCGACCTCGCGCTCGACGAGACGAAGAAGGGCGGCGGGAAGACCCTCAGCGGTTCCGAGGCGTTCCTGCTGCACGACACCTACGGCTTCCCGATCGACCTCACCCTGGAGGTCGCCGAAGAGGCCGGGCTGGACGTGGACCGCGCCGCGTTCGACTCCCTCATGCAGGAGCAGCGTCAGCGCGCGAAGGACGACGCCCGCAACCGCAAGCGCCAGCTCGCGGATGTCTCGGTGTACCGCGACCTGCGCGCGCTGGGCGAGACGGGCTTCGACGGCTACACGGCCCTCGAGGTGGAGTCCCGCGTGCTCGGCCTGCTCGTCGACGGCGCGCCGGTGCGCAGCGCCGCCGAGGGGCAGATCGCCGAGGTCGTGCTCGCCGAGACGACGCTGTACGCCGAATCGGGTGGTCAGGTCGCCGACAAGGGCACCATCGTGGGCCCGGGCTACGAGCTCGAGGTGCTCGACGTGCAGCGTCCGGTCCCCGGGCTGATCAGCCACACGGTCGAGGTCTCCCGCGGCACGGTCGCGGTCGATGACATCGCGACGACGATCGTCGACGCCGCGAACCGGCGCGCCGCCCGTCAGGCGCATTCCGCCACCCACCTCGTGCACGCCGCCCTCCGCGACACTCTCGGCCCGACGGCCACGCAGTCCGGGTCGCTGAACCGCGCCGGGTACATGCGATTCGACTTCGCCTGGTCGCAGGCGCTGTCGACGGACACCCGCACGGAGATCGAGGAGATCACCAACCGCGCCGTGCAGGACGCCCTCGAGGTGACCACCCGCATCGTGACGCTCGACGAGGCCAAGGAAGCGGGCGCCATGGCGCTCTTCGGCGAGAAGTACGGCGACGTCGTGCGGATGGTCGACATCGGCGGCCCGTGGTCGCGAGAGCTCTGCGCCGGCACGCACGTGTCGACCAGTGCGGAGATCGGTCTGGTCAGCGTGGTGGGGGAGTCGTCGGTCGGCGCCTCCAACCGCCGGATCGAGGCTCTCGTCGGCGCGGATGCCTTCCGTGAGCTCGCGGCGGAGCGGGCTCTCGTCTCGCAGCTCACCGCCTCTCTGAAGACCCCGCGCGAGCAGCTCCCCGAGCGGATCGCCGATCTCGCCGCGAGCCTCAAGGCCGCGGAGAAGCGCATCGCGCAGTTCGAGGCGAAGGAGCGGGCGGGGCGCATTCCCGCCATCGCCGAGGCCGCGACGCGCGTCGGAGACTTCCGCGTGGCGGCGCAAACGCTGGGCGATGTGGCCTCCGCGGACGATGTCCGCGAGCTCGTCAACGGCGTGCGCGACCGGCTGGGTTCCGATCCCGCGGTCGTCGCGCTCGGTGCGGTCGTCAACGGTCGCCCCGTCGTCGTCGTCGCCACAAACGAGGCCGCGCGCGGTGCTGGCGCGAAGGCGGGTGCGCTCGCGAAGCGCGCCGCCGGGGTGCTCGGCGGAGGCGGCGGCGGTCGGGACGACGTCGCCCAGGGCGGCGGTACCGACGCAGCGGCACTGCCCGCCGCGCTCGAGGCCGTCTCCCAGGAGCTGCGCGGCGCGTGAGCGGTTATCGCCGCGGGGTCCGGCTCGGCATCGACGTCGGCCGGGCCCGCGTGGGCGTGGCCCGGTCCGATCCGGACGGCATGCTGGCCGTCCCCGTCGAGACCGTTCCCCGCGACGAGCGCTCGCTCACGCGCATCGCCGAGCTGGCCGCGGAGTACGAGCCGCTGGAGATCGTCGTCGGTCTGCCGGTGAACATGCAGGGTGCGGACACGCCGTCGACGGTGGATGCGCGCGAGTTCGCGGCCGCGATCCAGGCGCGCAGCGGCGTGCCGGTCCGCCTCGTCGACGAGCGTCTGAGCACCGTCTCCGCGCATGCGGCGTTGCGGAGTTCTGGGCGATCACAGAAGAACTCTCGTAGCATTGTGGATCAGGTCGCCGCCGTGGTGCTGCTGCAGCAGGCGATCGACACGGAGAAGAGCACCGGAAACCCGGCCGGTGCCCCGGTCCCCGTTGACGAGGAGCCCGCCTGAACATGTCCGAACGCGAGAGCCGTGCGCCCGAGCACGAGCAGAGCACCCGCTTGGGGGATCTGTTCGCGAACCTCCCCGCTCCGTCCCCGCAGGTCCCGACGGCCGGTGACGACACGCCGGCACCCGGATCCCGCCGTGCGGCCAGGGAGGCCGCCGCGCGCGAGCAGCAGGCGCCGCCCGCTCCCGACGCGGGGATCGAGCCCGATGCCCATGTGCCCGCCCGTCCGGTCTCGGCGTCGGCGGCGACCACCGCGGATGCGGCCGTGACCGACCACCGGCCGCAGGCGAATGCCGCAGACGTCGAACCGGTCGTGACCCGCGCGATGCCCGTCGCCGCGACGAGCGCGGACGAGACCCCCGCCCCGGGCCCGCGCCGGTCGACCGGCACCGAAGACCCCGCACCGACGCTGGGCGGAGGACTCGACGAGATCTTCGCCGCTCAGAACGACGGCCGCGATCACGGCGCGCCGACCAGGAAGAAGCGCCGCAAGGGCTGCCTCATCGCCCTGATCATCGTCCTGGTGATCCTCGGCGGCATCGCCGCCGGCGGCGTCTGGGTCGCGAACACCTACGGCGACCGCATCGCCGACGCCATGGGGTGGGGCGAGCCGAAGGACTGGGAGCCCGGTCAGGCGACCGGCGAGGTGTACGTCACGATCAAGGAGGGCGATACCGGCGGACCCGTGTCGACGGCGCTCTACGAGGCGGGCGTCACGAAGACCGAGGACGTCTTCTATGACTACCTCATCGACGAGAACATCGCGGTGACCTTCTATCCCGGCGTCTACCGCCTGCAGGAGAAGATGACGGCGGAGGACGCCCTGGCCGCGCTCCGTAACGCGGAGAACAAGATCGAGAACTCGGCATCCGTACCCGAAGGCGCCACCATCGAGTACTTCCTTCCGCAGGTCGCCGACACGATGGGCATGCCACTCGAGGAGCTTCAAGCGGCTGTGAAGGACCCATCGGTCTACGGAGTCGAGGCGGACAGCTTGGAGGGATGGTTGTTCCCGGCTGTCTACACGTTCGATCCGGAGACCACAGCAACGCAGGTCATCCAGCGGATGGTCGACCGGACACGCGAGTCGCTGGCAAAGGCCGGTGTTCCGGCCGGGGATGAGCAGCGCATCCTCACCATCGCCTCCATCATCCAGCGTGAAGGCCGGACCGACGACTTTCCCAAGGTCTCTCGTGTGATCGAGAACCGTCTCGCGCCTGGAAACAGCGAGACGAACGGGCTTCTGCAGATGGACTCGACGGCTCAGTACGGTGTCGGAGAGCTGCATGCGGGAGCCGCGGGCTCGTCCGAGAAGGCCCTCACGGACCCGAATCCGTGGAACACATACATCCACCCGGGCCTGCCGAAGGGTCCGATCGCGACCGCGACCGATGCGGCGATCGACGCGGCGATGCACCCTGCCGACGGTCCCTGGTTCTACTTCGTCACGGTCAACCTCAACACGGGGGAGACGGTGTTCTCGGCGACGTACGCGGAGCAGCAGGAGGCCGAGAAGAAGCTGCACGCGTGGTGCAAGGACAACCCGGATTCCGGGTGCTACGCGGAGTGACGCGTGTGACGGACTCGGTGAACCGGAGACGGTTGGCGGTCTGGGGCGACCCGATCGGGCACTCCCGTTCGCCGGAGCTGCACGCCGCGGCGTACGGCGTGCTCGGACTGGACTGGGAGTACGGGCGCCGTCAGATCGGCGCAGAGAGCTTCGCGGACGCGGTCGAGGCCCTCGACGACTCCTGGCGCGGCCTGTCGCTGACGATGCCGCTCAAGGAGGAGGCCTACCGGTACGCCGCCAGCCGGGATGCCCACGCGGAGCTGACCGGCGCGGTCAACACGCTCCTGCTCTCCGAGACCCCGGCGGGATTCAACACCGACGTCGGCGGGATCGTCGATGCGCTCGGGGACGCCGGCATCCGCGAGATCGGGACGGCGCGGATCCTGGGCGCCGGAGCCACGGCGGCCTCGGCCCTCGTCGCCCTCGCCGACCTGGGGGCGACACGAGTCGAGGTCGCCGCCCGTCGGCCGGAACGCGCCGCCGGGCTCGTCCGCATCGGAGAGCGTCGCGGCGTCGTGGTCGCCCCTCGATCGTTCGAGGAGGTGGACTGCGACGCGGACCTCACGGTGGCGACGTTGCCCTCCGGCACCGCGTTGCCACCGGACGTCGCCTCCCGCCTGTCCGACATGGGCGGGACGCTCTTCGATGCGGCCTATGCCCCGTGGCCATCCGCGCTCGCGACGGAGTGGGGCGATCAGTCGGTGGTCTCCGGGCTCGGAATGCTGCTGCATCAGGCGGTCCGGCAGATCCGGATCTTCCTGCACGGCGACCCGGTCTCGCCGCTGCCGGACGAGGAGGCTGTCCTCGCCGCGATGCGCGCCACCCTCTGAGCGCCGCCGGACGAAACGCGGCACGGCGCGGGGGGAAACGCATGGGAGACTAGAGCACATGCTCCGCGTGCTCACGGCCGGCGAATCGCACGGCCCAGAACTCATCGCCGTCATGGAGGGTCTCCCCTCCGGCGTCCCGGTGTCGTCCGAGGCCATCCAGGCCGACCTCGCCCGCCGCAAGCTCGGCTATGGACGCGGCTCCCGGATGAAGTTCGAACAGGACGAGCTCACGATCTCCGGCGGCGTCCGGCACGGGAAGACGCTGGGCAGCCCCATCGCCCTGCGCATCGGCAACACCGAGTGGCCGAAGTGGATCGAGGTCATGAACCCGGAGCCGGTGGAGCTCACCGATCGCTCGCGCGGTCGTGGCGCCCCGCTGACCCGGCCACGTCCGGGCCACGCCGACCTCGTGGGCATGCAGAAGTACGACTTCGACGAGGCCCGTCCGATCCTCGAGCGCGCGAGCGCCCGGGAGACCGCCGCCCGCGTGGCGCTCGGTGCCGTCGCCCGCTCGTTCCTCGGCGAGCTCGGCATCCGACTCGTCAGCCACACGCTCTCCATCGGGCCGGTGCGCGTGCCGGATGGCGCAGCGCTGCCGACCCCGGACGACGTGGATGCCCTGGACGCCGACCCGCTGCGGTGCTTCGACCCCGCGACCTCGGCGCTCATGGTCGCCGAGGTGGACGACGCCAAGAAGGACGGCGACACCCTCGGCGGCATCGTCGAGGTCCTCGCGTACGGCCTGCCGCCGGGGCTCGGTTCCCACGTGCACTGGGACCGCCGCCTGGACGCCCGGCTGGCCCAGGCGCTCATGAGCATCCAGGCCATCAAGGGCGTGGAGGTCGGCGACGGCTTCGAGACCACGCGCCGCCGCGGCTCCGCCGCCCACGACGAGCTCTTCGCCACCGCCGACGGCATCGCCCGCGGCACGGACCGCGCCGGCGGTACCGAGGGCGGCATGTCCACCGGGACCGTGCTGCGCGTCCGCGCCGGCATGAAGCCGATCGCGACCGTGCCGCACGCGCTGCGCACGATCGACGTGGCGACCGGCGACGAGGCGACCGCGCACCACCAGCGTTCCGACGTCTGTGCCGTGCCAGCGGCGGGCGTCGTCGCGGAGGCCATGGTCGCCATCGAGCTGGCCCGCGCCGTGCTGGAGAAGTTCGGCGGCGACAGCATCCGCGAGACGCGCCGCAACCTGGAGGGGTACCTCGACGGCATCCCCGCGGAGCTGCGCACGGCCCCCGCGTCCGAGGCGGCGCTCATCGCGCATGACGAACGAGGCTGAGCCGCCGACGCTGGTCCTCGTGGGACCGATGGCGGCCGGCAAGACCAGCGTCGGGCGACGGGTCGCGCGGCGGCTGGGCGTCGCATTCATCGACACCGACAAGCGCATCGTCGCCGCGCACGGTCCGATCCCCGAGATCTTCGCCACGCACGGCGAGGCGCACTTCCGGGACCTGGAGCGCGCGGCGGTCCGCGAGGCCCTCGCCGAGGGTGGCGTGATCTCCCTCGGCGGTGGCGCCGTCACGGATCCGGAGACGCGGGCGCTGCTGCGCGCCCATCCCGTGGTCTTCCTCACCGTGAGCGAGGCCGCGGTCGCCGACCGCCTGCGCGGCGGGACGCGCCCGCTGCTGGCGGGCGAGGACCCGGTCGAGAAGTGGAAGCGCATCTTCGCCGAACGGCGAGGATGGTACGACGAGGTGGCGTCGACCACGTTCGACACCTCGCGGCGTCCGATGCAGCGCATCGCGGACGAGATCGTGGCATGGAGGAGAGAACAGCGATGAGCACGACGACCATCAGCGTCACCGGGAACGACGCCTACGACATCACGATCGGACGGGGGATCCTCGACCAGGTGTCGGCGGCTCTGGCCCCGAGCGTCCGCAAGATCCTCGTCGTGCACCCGCCGACCCTCGCGGCCCGCGCCGCCGAGCTCCGCGACCGGCTCCTCGCCGACACCGTGGACGGCCCGCGCGAGGTGCTGCTCGCCGAGATCCCGGATGCCGAGCAGGGCAAGCGCATCGAGGTCGCCGCGTTCTGCTGGCAGGTCATGGGCCAAGCCGACTTCACCCGGACGGACGCCGTCGTCGGCTACGGCGGGGGAGCGGTGACCGACCTCGCCGGCTTCGTCGCGGCGACGTGGCTGCGCGGCATCCAGATCGTCCAGGTGCCCACCACCGTCCTCGGCCTCGTGGACGCCGCGGTCGGCGGCAAGACGGGCGTCAACACCGCGGAGGGCAAGAACCTCGTGGGCGCCTTCTGGGCCCCGCGCGCCGTCGTCGGCGACCTCGACGAACTGGGCAGTCTGAGCCCCAACGAGGCCACCGCCGGCTTCGCGGAGGTCGTCAAGGCCGGTTTCATCTGGGCCCCGGAGATCCTGGACATCGTCGAGGCCGATCCCGCGCGCGCGGTCGACACCTCGACGGACGAGTTCCGCCGGGCCGTGGAGCTCGCGATCGACATGAAGGCGCAGGTCGTCTCGGACGACTTCCGCGAGGCCGGGCAGCGGGAGATCCTGAACTACGGCCACACGCTCGGCCACGCGATCGAGCACGCCGAGCGGTACCGCTGGCGGCATGGGGCGGCCATCTCGATCGGCATGCTGTACGCCGCGGAGCTGTCCCGGCTCGCGGGGCGGCTGTCGGACGCCGCCGCGGAGCGCCACCGCACGATCCTCGAGTCGCTGGGCCTGCCCACGTCGTACCGCGCCGGAGCCTGGCCGCAGCTGCTCGCCACGATGCAGCGCGACAAGAAGAGCCGCGGCGGCATGCTCCGATTCATCCTCCTCGACGACATCGCCAAGCCCACCGTGCTCCAGGCGCCGGACGAGTCGCTGCTCTTCGCCGCCTACCAGGAGATCGGCGCATGACCATCGCCGTCCGGCGCATCACGCCGGAGGACTGGCAGGAGGTCAAGGCGCTGCGGCTGCAAGCCCTTGCCGATCCGGCCGCACCGATGGCGTTCCTCGACACCGTCGAGCACGCCGCCGCACAGCCCGACCGCTTCTGGCAGGAGCGCGCCGCGAATGCCGCGGGTGACGCCGCCGCTGCGCAGTTCGTCGCGATCGCGGACGACGGCACCTGGACCGGGACCGTGACCGTGCTCCCGCATCGCGAGCAGCACGATGCCGGACTGGTCGTGGGGGTCTACGTGGCGGACGCGCACCGCGGTGCGGGCGTCATCGATGCGCTCCTCGACGCCGCGGCGGCCTGGGCCCGCGATCGCGACCTCCGCGCCCTCGTGCTCGAGGTCCACGTGGACAACTCCCGGGCGCAGGCCGTCTACCGCCGCCGCGGCTTCGTCCGGACCGGCGAGATCGAGACCTCGGGCTTCGGGCGGGAATGGGTCATGCGCCGCGAGCTGGTCGACACCGGGAGCGTGCCCGCATGAGCGCACCGCGTCGGCTACTGCTCGTCAACGGCCCGAACCTCAACCTCCTCGGCACCCGCGAACCCGAGGTCTACGGCACGGCGACCCTCGCCGACGTCGAGCGCATCACGGCGGAGACCGCTGCCGCGCTCGGGTTCGAGCTGCGGGCGTTGCAGAGCAACCACGAGGGCGTGCTCATCGACGCGATCCACGATGCGCGCGCGGACTGCGCGGGCATCGTCATCAACCCGGGCGGCCTCACCCACACCTCTGTCGCCCTGCGTGACGCGCTCACCGGCGTCGCGTTGCCCTTCGCCGAGGTCCACATCTCCGACGTGTACGCCCGCGAGGAGTTCCGTCACCACTCGTACCTGCACGACGTCGCCGCGGTCCGCGTCATCGGACGCGGCGTGGAGGGCTACGCCGACGCGGTGCGGGACCTCGTCGCGCAGCTCTGAGCGCGCGGGATCAGGGCAGGCCGACGAGCAGCACGCACACGGTGATGCCCACGAGTGTCAGCAGGGCCATGGCGAGGAAACAGGCGGCCAGCGCACGGAGCCGCGGCCGCACGCTCGACACCGCGAGGCGGATGACGACCATCGCGACCAGGCCCAGGACCAGGACGATCGCGGTGACCAGCCCGACGGTCCCCGCGGCGCCGCCGCTGCGGACGATCCCGACGAGGGGCACGAGGCTTACCGCCGTGAAGATCGCGGCGACGATGAGCCACACCGCCCCGGACGACGTCCGCAGCGCCGGCTGATTCGCCATCCTGGTCGGGTCCCGGTCGCGATCGTCCTCGCTCATCTCGATTCCTCCTGTCCTCGTCCACGCTGCCCGGGGCGACGGGCAGCGTCACGGGGCTTCCGCTCTCGCGGAGGAGCGTCTATCGTGCCCCCGCGACGGCCCGCGCCGGGCATCCCGTAGAATCGACTGTCGGCCGACCCCGGCCCCCACGGACTCAGGAACGGAACTCCTCGCACATGGCATCCACCGCAGACATCAAGAACGGCGTCGTCCTCAGCATCGACGGGCAGCTCTGGAGCGTCATCGAGTTCCAGCACGTCAAGCCCGGCAAGGGCGGCGCCTTCGTCCGCACGAAGCTGAAGAACGTCGTCTCGGGCAAGACCGTGGACCGTACGTACAACGCCGGGGCGAAGGTCGACATCGAGAACGTCGACCGCCGCGACTACACCTACCTCTACACCGACGGTGACGGGTTCGTGTTCATGGACCAGACCGACTTCGACCAGATCACGCTGCCGGCGGCCACGGTCGGCGACGCGAAGAACTTCCTGCTCGAGAACCAGCAGGTCACCATCGCCCTCAACAACGGCAACCCCCTCTACATCGACCTCCCGGCCTCGGTCATCCTCGAGGTGACCTACACCGAGCCCGGTCTGCAGGGCGACCGCTCGTCCGCCGGCACCAAGCCCGCGACGCTCGAGACCGGCTACGAGATCCAGGTCCCGCTGTTCCTGGAGACCGGCACGAAGGTCAAGGTCGACACCCGCACGGGCGAGTACCTCGGCCGCGAGAAGTAAGGCGTGAGCGCCCGCACGAAGGCGCGCAAGCGCGCGCTCGACATCCTGTTCTCGGCCGACGTCCGCGGCGACGAGGTCGCGGTGGCCCTCGCCGCCGAGGCGAAGCGCGCGGCGAACGAGCCCGCACGTGAGGCGTCGTGGCTGTACGCCCGCGAGATCGTCGACGGCATCATCGACCAGCGCGACGAGATCGACGAGCAGATCACGACGCACAGCCGCGACTGGAAGCTCGAGCGGATGCCCGCCGTCGACCGCGCCCTGCTGCGCATCGGCGCGTGGGAGATCCTCTACAACGACGAGGTGCCGACCGCGGTCGCGATCGACGAGGCGGTGGAGCTCGCGAAGGAGTTCTCCACCGACGAGTCGGGCGCGTTCGTGCACGGCGTGCTCGCCCGCGTCGCCCGCTCGGCCTGAGCGCCGCAGCGGCGGTGTCGGCGGTGGCGGGCAGGATCGTCTCATGATCCGCCCGCCCGCCTCCGCCGCCCCGGGAGACGGCGCGCGGGATTGGCGTGCCCTGTTCGACGCGGCCGCCGCTCCGACGGCGGCGACCCCTCTCGCCCTCGGGTTCGAGGTGCGTGTCCGCGACGCCCGCGGAGCCAATCCCTGGGCGTCACGCCCGCAGCGCACGGCGACCCCACGCGATGTCGCCAAGGGTGTGGGGGAGATCCTCCTCGGCATCCGTCCGCTGGAGCGGAGCGCGGCGACGGGGTCCTGGGTGCTCGGCTCCGCCACCTGGGACGCGGTCCGCCGCGCGCCGGACCAGTACGGTCGGGAGCAGTCGCGGTGGTTCGCCGATCTGCTGAGCATCGCGCGCGACGCGCTGCTCTCCGGCACGGCGGGGGACTGGCTCGTCGCCGACCTGATCGAGTCGCGGCTCCTCTGGGGGCATCTGCGGTCGGCGACCGACCTCGGCATCCCGCTCGTGGCGGCCCAGCGGTCGACGACGCTCGTCCTCGCCGACGCCGCGGAACTGACGGCGACCGTGTCCCGTGGCGACGACGGCGGCCTCGTGGTCCGGCCGGTCGTGACGGTGGACGGGCGCGAGACACCGCCGGGCAGCATCAGGTCCCTCGGGCGCTCCGGCGTGTACGAGGTCGCGCAGAGCGGATCGCGCCTCCAGGTGACGCTCGCGGAGCTTCCGCTCGCGGGCCCCGCGCAGTCGCTGATCCGCGCCCGGACGCTCGTCGTCCCCGTGGAGGAGGAGACGGCGTTCCTCCAGGATGCCTATCCGCTCCTGGCGCGCCGCCTCCCCGTCCGCGCGGTCGGCCGCGTCTCGCTGCCCGCGCTTCCGCCGCCTCGTGCCGTGCTCCGGGTGGCGTTCCGCCGCGGAGACACCGTGGAGTACGCCGTCGAGTGGGACTATCGCGGCTTCGGGCGGGTGCCGTTCACGCTTGGTCCGGAGGCCGTGCGGGATCCGGAGGCCGAGGCCGGGGTGACGGAGCGGCTCCGGAGCGTCTGGGCGGAGCACGGCGTCGCGTTCGCTCCCTCGGGGGCTTTCCATGACGTGGCGGCTGCGGAGTTCATGACCCGCGTCGTCCCGGCGCTGGAGGCGGACGGCGTCGAGGTGGAGGTGTCCGGCCGTCGCAAGACGTATCGCGAGCTCGCCGGAGAGCCGGAGATCACCGTGTCGACCGTGGAGAGCACCGACCCGGACTGGTTCGACCTCGGCGTCATCGTCCGCATCGACGGACGGAGCATCCCGTTCGAGCCGCTGTTCACGGCTCTGAGCGCGGGCCGGCGAAAGCTCCTGCTCGTCGACGGCAGCTACTTCTCGCTGAACCACCCGGCGCTCGACCGGCTGCGCGACCTCCTCGACGAGGCCGGAGACCTCGACGAGTGGGAGACGGGCCCGCGGATCAGCCGTCATCAGACGGATCTGTGGGAGGAGTTCGAGGATCTGGCGGACGAGGCCCTTCCCGCGGTGAGCTGGCGGGCCACCGCCGAGGGACTGCGCAGCGCCACCGCGGTGCCGGCGGTGCCGATCCCTCCGGGGCTCACCGCACAGTTGCGGCCCTACCAGAAGGACGGCCTTGACTGGCTCGCGTTCCTCTGGTCGCACCGGCTCGGCGGCATCCTCTCCGACGACATGGGTCTCGGGAAGACGGTCCAGCTGCTCGCCCTCATCCTGCATGCCCGTGCGGCGGGGGAGGGACGTCCGTTCCTCGTCGTGGTCCCGACGTCCGTGCTGGCCACCTGGCGCACCGAGGCGGCGCGGTTCGCTCCGGGCCTCCGCGTGGTCACCCGGGACTCCACCGCCGGGCCTGCCGTGGCCGTCGTGGCTCGCGAGGCCGATGTGGTGCTCACGACCTACGCCGTCGCCCGGCTCGACGATGAGGGGTTCGCACGCGTCGCCTGGGGCGGACTGATCCTCGACGAAGCTCAGTTCGTGAAGAATCCGGCGACGAAGCTGCACCGCGCCGTCGCTCGCTTCCCGGCCGACGTCACCATCGCGGTCACGGGCACGCCGCTGGAGAACAGCCTGGAGGAGCTCTGGGCGCTGCTGAAGCTCACGGCACCCGGCCTGTTCGCCTCGGCGCGGAAGTTCCGCGAGCACTACATCCAGCCGATCGAGCAGGGGAAGGTCCCGGAGAATGCGGAGGGCGGACCGTATCGGCAGCGCCGCCTCGCGCAGCTCCGACGACGGATCCGCCCGCTCGTGCTCCGCCGCACCAAGGAGCTCGTTGCCCCCGATCTGCCGCCGAAGCAGGAGCAGGTGCTGGAGGTCGAGCTGAGCGCGGGGCATCGCGAGCTCTACGAGACGGTGCTGCAGCGGGAGCGGCAGAAGGTGCTCGGCCTGCTGGAGGACCTGGACCGGAACCGCTTCATCGTGTTCCGCTCCCTGACGCTCCTGCGCATGCTGAGCCTCGCTCCGGCGCTGATCGACCCGGCCGACGCGCGCCTCGGCTCCCGCAAGCTCGACGAGCTCCTGGAACGGATCGTCGAGCTGCAGGCGGAGGGGCACCGCGCGCTCGTGTTCAGCCAGTTCACGTCCTTCCTCGACATGGCGGCCGCCCGTCTGGACGCCGCCGGCATCCCGTACGCGCACCTCGACGGATCGACGCGGCATCGCGAGCGGGTGGTCGCGGACTTCGCGGAGGGGGAGCAGCCCGTCTTCCTCATCAGCCTGAAGGCCGGCGGGTTCGGGCTCACGCTGACCGAGGCCGACTACGTCTTCCTCCTCGACCCGTGGTGGAACCCCGCCGCCGAGGCGCAGGCCGTCGACCGCACGCACCGCATCGGCCAGCGCAGCCAGGTGTTCGTCTACCGGATGATTGCCACCGGCACGATCGAGGAGAAGGTCCTCGCGCTGCAGCGACGCAAGGCCCGGCTGTTCACCGCCGTGCTCGACGACGACGCGCTCTTCGCCCAGACGCTCACCGCCGACGACATCCGTGGTCTCTTCGACGACTAGACCGTTTTCCCCGGCTCGTCCCGCCGGGTGCTCAGGGAGCCGTCGGTACAATCGAACGGTTCATCTTCGAGAGGAATGCAATGCGGATCACGGGACTCGGCCACGCCGGCATGTTCATCGAGACGGTCGGCGGCAACATCATCTGCGACCCGGTGCTCGGCCCGTCCTTCTTCGGGTCCTGGTTCCCGTTCCCGGACAACCGTGCCCTCGACTGGGAGCGCTACGGCCGCGAAGCCGACTTCCTCTACATCTCGCACCGGCACCGCGACCACTTCGATCCGGCGCTGCTGGAGCGGTACATTCGCAAGGACATCGAGGTGCTCCTGCCGGAGTACCCGATCGACGACCTGGAGCAGGACATCCGGGCGCTCAGCTATACGAACATCACCTACGCGCCCGCCGGCGAGATCATCGAGCGCGGGGCGCTCAAGATGATGATCACCCCGCTGCGCGCGCCGAGCGACGGCCCGATCGGCGACTCGTCGCTCAGCGTGGACGACGGCACAGGCTCGATGCTGAACCAGAACGACTCGCACCCGCTCGATCTCGACAAGCTCCTGCACTTCGGCAAGCCCGACGCCTACTTCACGCAGGTCTCCGGAGCGATCTGGTGGCCCATGGTCTACGACCTGCCGCTGGACGCGAAGCAGAACTTCGCCCGCCTCAAGCGCGAGGCGCAGAACAAGCGGGCGATGTACTACATCGAGAAGGTCGACGCTCCGCACGTCTTCCCGATGGCGGGTCCGCCCATGTTCCTCCGCGACGACCTCTTCGACTTCAACGGGATGGGTCGCAACGGCGAGTCCATCTTCACGGACCAGAAGCAGTTCATCGCGCACATGAAGGAGCTGGCACCGAAGTACGACGGGCAGCTCTTCGTTCCCGGCACGCTCGTCACGATCGACGGCGGTGCGGTGACCACCGAGCAGACGCTCTACACCGAGGCGGAGCTCGCCCACATCTTCGACGAGAAGTGGGAGTACCTGGAGGAGCAGCGCGCGACCCGCCAGCAGGAGATCCGCGACGAGGAGGCCTCTCGCGCCGCGATCATCCCGCCGGACGAGATGCTCGCGGCGATCAAGGAGTGGTGGGAGCCGCTGCTGAAGAAGTCGCGCACCATCCGCCTCGGAGTCGGCGGGCACGTCCGCTTCCGCATCGGGGAGCTGGACATGGTGGTCGACTTCCCGCGCGCCAAGGTCCGCGAGTACGCAGGGGAGGAGTGCGTGTACTGGTACACGATCCCGGCCGACCTCGTCTCGACGAACATCCGCGACCACGAGATCGACTGGTCGAACTCGATCTTCCTGTCGATGCAGTTCTCGGTCGGGCGCAGCGGCAAGTTCAACGAGTTCCTCACCACGTTCCTCAAGTGCCTCTCGGTCGACCGGATCGAGTACGTCGAGAACTGGTACCAGGAGCAGACCGACCAGACCGAGGACGCGGAGATCGGCGACTGGGTCGTCCAGCGCCGCTGCCCGCACCTACGCGCCGACCTCACCAAGACGGGGAAGGTCGACGAGGACGGCATCCTCACGTGCAGCATGCACGACTGGAAGTGGGACCTGAAGACCGGACGCTGCCTCTCCACGAGCGGCCACCCGATCCGTTCCTCGAAGATCGACGACGTGACGGATCCGGTGCTCCGCGAGGCGAGCTGAGCGCGCCTGTACCACCGAGCGCAGCCGGTGGTACAGTGAGGCGATGCCGACCGCTCTGACCCGTATCCAGGTGACGCAGACCGCCGTGCTGCGCGACGCGCTGGAACTCGCGGAAAGCGAGTGGCCGGGTCTACCGAAGTCGGAGCAGGTGGCGAGGCTCGCGGTGCTGGGGGCGGAGCGGCTCGCAGAGCGAGGATCCCACCGGCGCGCGACCCGGCGGGCGGCGCTCGAGGCGACGCGAGGATCGATCGCGTATCCACCGGGGTATCTCGACGCTCTTCGGAAGGACTGGCCGGAGTGATCGTCGTGGACACCGGTGTCCTCATCGCGCACCTTTCCGCCGACGATGTCCACCAGGATGCGGCGTTCGACATCCTCGATACCGAGGAAGACCTTCTGATCCACCCGATCACCCTCGCGGAGGTGCTCGTGCATCCGGCGCGGATGGGCACAGAGCTCGCCGATCTCGCCAAGATCGACTCCCTTGGGCTGCTGCGTCGGGAGGAGACGGTCGACGAACCGGTCCATATCGCGCGGCTCCGCGCCGCAACCTCCCTGAAGCTCCCGGACTGCGCGGTACTCGTCACAGCGGAGGCGTTCGGCGCGACGCTGGCGACCTTCGACCGTCGTCTCGCGGCGGTCGCCAGAGAGCGCGGTGTCGAGGTCGTCGGCGTCCGATCGCACCGCTAGACTGGGATCACAAGCAACCTTTAACACCGTCCTGTGAGGCGGAGAAGGGAGCGGCTGATGAGTGTGCGCACTGTGCTGCACCAAGCCGACATCTCACGAGCGCTGACCCGGATCGCGCACGAGATCCTCGAGTCCAATCGCGGGGCCGACGACCTGGTCCTGCTGGGCATCCCGACCCGCGGCGTCACGCTAGGCCACCGGCTCGCCGCGCTGATCAGCGAGATCGCCCAGGTCTCCGTCCCCGTCGGGTCCCTCGACGTGACGCTCTTCCGCGACGACCTCGCCAAGCACCCGACGCGGACCCCGCAGCCGACGGAGATCCCCGCGGGCGGCATCGACGGGAAGACGGTCGTCCTCGTCGACGACGTCCTGTTCTCCGGCCGGAGCATCCGCGCCGCGCTCGACGCCCTGCAGTCGATCGGTCGTCCCGCCGTCGTGCGGCTCGCGATCCTCATCGACCGCGGACACCGGGAGCTTCCCATCCGCCCCGACTTCGTGGGCAAGAACATCCCGTCCGCGCGCACCGAGCGCGTCAACGTGCGTCTGTTCGAGAACGACGGCGCCGAGGAGGTGACGATCGGCGAATGAGGCATCTCCTCGACACCCGCACGCTCGACAGAGCGACCGCCCTGCGCATCCTCGATGTCGCGGAGGACATGGCCGACACCCAGTCCCGCGAGGTCAAGAAGCTGCCCACGCTCCGCGGCAAGACGGTCGTGAACCTCTTCTTCGAGGACTCCACGCGCACCCGCATCTCGTTCGAGGCCGCGGCGAAGCGCCTGTCCGCCGATGTCATCAACTTCGCCGCGAAGGGCTCCAGCGTCTCCAAGGGTGAGAGCCTGAAAGACACCGCGCAGACGCTCGAGGCGATCGGCGCCGACGCGGTCGTCGTACGACACCCCGGCTCCGGCGCCCCGCAGACCCTGGCCACGAGCGGCTGGATCTCCGCCGGCGTCGTGAACGCGGGCGACGGCACCCACGAGCACCCCACCCAGGCGCTCCTCGACGCCTTCACCATCCGCAAGCGTCGCTTCGGTCCCGACAGCCGCGGACGCGACCTCTCCGGTCTCCGGGTGACGATCGTCGGCGACGTGCTGCACTCCCGCGTGGCGCGCTCCAACGTCTGGCTGCTCACCACGCTCGGCGCCGAGGTCACGCTCGTCTCGCCGCCGACCCTGGTTCCGCAGAACGTGTCCCTGTGGCCGGTCCGCGTGGTCTACGACCTGGACGAAGCCCTCGCGGAGGGGCCGGACGCCGTGATGATGCTACGCATCCAGCTCGAGCGCATGAACGCGGCGTATTTCCCGACTGAGCGGGAGTATTCGCGCCGGTGGGGCCTTGACGCACGGCGCGTGGCGGCTCTGCCGGGCGGTAGCATTGTCCTGCACCCCGGACCCATGAACCGGGGACTGGAGATCTCCTCCGAAGCTGCCGATTCCCCCCGTTCGACGGTGCTGGAACAGGTGTCGAACGGGGTCTCCGTGCGCATGGCGGTGCTGTACCTGCTGCTGGCAGGAGAACGAGACGACGAACGAGGGGGAGACCTGTGAGCGAGACCCTCGTCATCACCGGTGCACAGCTGCTCGGCGCGGACAGCGCCGACATCATCATCGAGGACGGCGTCATCGCCGAGATCGGAGCAGGGCTCACCCGCACCGGCGCACGCGTGATCGACGCCGCGGGCCTGGTCGCGCTGCCGGGTCTCGTCGATCTGCACACCCATCTGCGTGAACCCGGGTTCGAGGCCTCCGAGACGATCCTCACCGGTACCAGAGCGGCCGCCGCCGGCGGGTTCACCGCCGTGTTCGCGATGCCCAACACCTCTCCGGTCGCCGACACGGCGGGCGTGGTCGAGCAGGAACTCGCCCTCGGCGAGGCGGCCGGCTATGCGACCGTGCAGCCGATCGGCGCCGTCACCGTGGGGCAGAAGGGCGAGCGCCTCGCCGAGCTGGGCGCCATGGCCACGTCGCGTGCCCAGGTGCGCGTCTTCAGCGACGACGGCTTCTGCGTGTGGGACCCGCTGATCATGCGCCGGGCCCTGGAGTACGTGAAGTCCTTCGACGGCGTCATCGCCCAGCATGCGCAGGACCCGCGGCTCACCGAGGGCGCCCAGATGAACGAGGGCACCGTCTCGGCCGAGCTCGGGCTGTCCGGGTGGCCGGCGGTCGCCGAGGAGTCGATCATCGCCCGCGACGTGCTCCTCGCCGAGCACGTCGGCTCCCGCCTGCACGTGTGCCACCTCTCGACGGCCGGCTCCGTCGACATCATCCGCTGGGCCAAGAAGCGCGGTGTCAACGTGACGGCCGAGGTCACGCCGCACCATCTGCTGCTCACCGACGAACTCGTCCGCGGCTACGACGCGCGGTTCAAGGTCAACCCGCCGCTGCGCCGCGAAGAGGACGTCCTCGCGGTCCGGGCGGGCCTCGCCGACGGCACGATCGACATCGTCGCGACCGATCACGCGCCGCACCCCAGCGAGCACAAGGCGTGCGAGTGGCAGGCCGCCGCGAACGGCATGGTCGGTCTGGAGAGCGCCCTGCGGGTCGTGCACCAGTCGATGGTGCAGACCGGCCTGCTCGACTGGGCCGACGTGGGCCGGGTCATGAGCGCGACGCCCGCCCGCATCGGACGGCTCTCCGGCCACGGCACGCCGCTCGCCGCCGGGCAGCCCGCGCACATCACGCTGTACGACCCCGCGGTCGACGGCGTGTTCACCGCCGCGGACCTGCACGGGCGCAGCGTGAACTCGCCCTACCTGGGCCGCGCACTGCCCGGCAGGGTGGAGTACACGGTGCACGGCGGCGTCCTCACGGTCGACGGCGGCGCCGTCGTCGAGGAGCTCGGCGCATGAGCACACGGGACCTCGCGGTCGCGATCATCATCGCCGTCGCGCTGCTGATCCTGCTCTCGATGCTGTTCGCCTGGCGACGACGAGTGCGGCGCGATGCCGCGTACACGGCCCCGCTCGGGGTGCCGGAGCACGCGGAGGTGACGCGCCGCGACGAGGTGCTCTACGTGTCCACCACCCGGCACGAGCAGCCACTCGAACGGCTCGCGATCACCCCGCTTGCGTTCCGCGCACGCGGTGAGCTGGCCGTGACCGACCGCGGCATCGCGCTGGCCCTGGACGGTGCCCCCACCGTCTTCCTCGCCGCCGACCGCCTCGTCTCCGTCGACCGTGCGACCGTCACCATCGATCGCGTCGTGGAGCCCGGCGGGCTCGTGCGCATCTCGTGGCACGTCGACGACACGACCGTCGTCGACAGCTATGTGCGCCTCACCGGCGGCGACCTCCCGACCCTCATCTCCGACCTGCAGCGGCTCATCCCCGCCGCCCCTGACACAGGAGTTTCGTCATGACCCTCTCGACTTCCTCCCCGCAGGCCTCCACGGCCCGCCTTCCCGACCCCGCCGTCCTCGTCCTGGAGGACGGCACCCGACACCGCGGACGTGCCTACGGCGCGCGCGGGCGCACTCTCGGCGAGGTCGTGTTCGCCACCGGCATGTCGGGATACCAGGAGACCATCACCGACCCGTCCTACGCCGGGCAGATCGTCCTGCAGACCGCCCCGCATATCGGCAACACCGGCATGAACGACGAGGACACCGAGTCGCGCCGCATCTGGGTCGCCGGCTACATCGTGCGCGACCCCTCGCGCGTCGTCTCGAACTGGCGCGCGAACGCCTCCCTCGACGAGGTCCTCGTCGAGGACGGCATCGTCGGCATCAGCGGCGTCGACACCCGCGCGGTCACCCGGCACATCCGCTCCGCCGGCTCCATGCGCGGCGGCATCTTCTCGGGTGCGGAGGCGGAGCTCGACCCGGAGGAGCAGCTGCGCATCGTCCGCGAGGCTCCGGAGATGACCGGCCTCAACCTCTCGGCCCAGGTCTCCGTCGAGACCGCGACCGTCACCCCGGCGGTGGGGGAGCGCATCGGCAACCTCGCCGTGCTCGACCTCGGCGTGAAGCAGGCGACGATCGACAACCTCGCCGCCCGCGGCTTCGACGTGCACGTCCTCCCGCAGGACGTCAGCATCGACGAGATCCGGGCCATCGAGCCGGTCGCCGTCTTCTACTCGAACGGTCCCGGCGACCCCGCGGCGTCGGGCGACCACGTCGAGCTGCTGCGCGCGGTCCTCGACGACGGGCTGCCCTTCTTCGGGATCTGCTTCGGCAACCAGCTCCTCGGCCGGGCCCTGGGGCTCGGCACGTACAAGCTGCCGTTCGGCCACCGCGGCATCAACCAGCCCGTGCTGGACAAGCAGACCGGCAAGGTGGAGATCACCGCGCACAACCACGGCTTCGCCGTGGAGGCGCCCCTGGAGGGCTCCTTCGACAGCCCGCACGGCTACGGCAAGGTCGAGGTCAGCCACGTCGGCCTCAACGACAACGTCGTGGAGGGCCTGCGCGCCCTCGACATCCCCGCCTTCTCGGTGCAGTACCACCCCGAGGCCGCGGCCGGACCGCACGACGCCAACTACCTCTTCGACCGCTTCCGCGACATGGTCATCGCGAACAAGAAGGACGCACAGTAATGCCCAAGCGCGACGACATCCACTCCGTCCTCGTCATCGGCTCCGGCCCGATCGTCATCGGCCAGGCCTGCGAGTTCGACTACTCCGGCACCCAGGCGTGCCGCGTCCTCCGTGAGGAGGGCGTCCGGGTCATCCTCGTCAACTCCAACCCTGCGACGATCATGACCGACCCCGACTTCGCCGACGCGACCTACATCGAGCCGATCACCCCCGCGGTGATCGAGACGATCATCGCGAAGGAGAAGCCCGACGCGATCCTGCCGACGCTCGGTGGTCAGACGGCGCTGAACGCCGCGATGGCCCTGCACGAGCAGGGGATCCTCGAGAAGTACGACGTCGAGCTCATCGGCGCGAAGGTGGACGCCATCAAGAAGGGCGAGGACCGTCAGGTCTTCAAGGAGCTCGTCCTCGAGGCGGGCGCGGACGTCGCCAAGAGCGTCATCGCCCACACCATGGACGATCTCCTCGCCGGCGCCGAGCAGCTCGGCTACCCGCTCGTGGTTCGGCCGTCCTTCACCATGGGCGGGCTGGGTTCCGGCTTCGCCTACGACGAGGAGGACTTGCGCCGTATCGGCGGCGCCGGGCTGCGCGACTCGCCGACGACCGAGGTGCTCCTGGAGGAGTCGATCCTCGGCTGGAAGGAGTACGAGCTTGAGCTCATGCGCGACACCGCCGACAACACGGTGGTCGTCTGCTCCATCGAGAACGTCGACCCGGTCGGCGTGCACACCGGTGATTCGATCACGGTGGCACCGGCGCTGACCCTGACCGACCGCGAGTACCAGAAGCTCCGCGACATCGGCATCGACATCATCCGCGCCGTGGGCGTGGACACCGGTGGCTGCAACATCCAGTTCGCGGTCAACCCCGAGAACGGGCGCATCATCGTCATCGAGATGAACCCGCGCGTCTCCCGGTCGAGCGCCCTGGCGTCGAAGGCCACCGGCTTCCCGATCGCCAAGCTCGCGGCCAAGCTCGCCCTCGGCTACCGCCTCGACGAGATCCCGAACGACATCACCGGCGTGACCCCGGCGAGCTTCGAGCCGACGCTCGACTACGTCGTCGTCAAGGTCCCGCGCTTCGCGTTCGAGAAGTTCCCGGCCGCCGACGCCACCCTCACCACGACCATGAAGTCGGTCGGCGAGGCGATGGCCATCGGCCGCAACTACGCCACCGCCCTGCAGAAGGCGCTGCGGTCGCTCGAGAAGCGGGGCTCCAGCTTCCACTGGGGCGAGGAGCCGCGCAGCGTCGAGGAACTGCTCGAGATCGCGAAGACTCCGACCGACGGCCGGATCGTCACCCTGCAGCAGGCGCTGCGCAAGGGCGCGACCATCGAGCAGGCGTTCGAGGCCACGGCCATCGACCCCTGGTTCCTCGACCAGATCGTCCTCATCAACGAGGTCGCCGAAGTCGTCCGCACCGCCGGCGAGCTGGACGACGCGACGCTGCGCTACGCCAAGGAGCACGGCTTCTCCGACGCGCAGATCGCCCAGCTCCGCGGCGAGAGCGAGGCCGAGATCCGCGGCGTGCGCCACGGTCTCGGCATCCGCCCCGTCTACAAGACGGTCGACACGTGTGCAGGTGAGTTCCCCGCGCTGACGCCGTACCACTACTCGAGCTACGACGCCGAGACCGAGGTCGCGCCGTCCGACCGCACCAAGGTCGTCATCATCGGCTCCGGCCCGAACCGCATCGGTCAGGGCGTCGAGTTCGACTACTCCTGCGTGCACGCCTCGTTCGCGCTGTCTGACGCGGGCTTCGAGACCGTGATGATCAACTGCAACCCGGAGACCGTGTCGACCGACTACGACACGTCCGACCGGCTGTACTTCGAGCCGCTGACGCTCGAAGACGTGCTGGAGGTCCTGGACGCGGAGGCGGCGAGCGGCACCATCCTCGGCGTCGTCTGCCAGCTCGGCGGCCAGACCCCGCTCGGGCTCGCGAAGGGCATCGAGGCGGCCGGCTACACGGTCCTGGGGACGAGTCCGGAGGCCATCGACCTGGCCGAGGAGCGCGAGCTGTTCTCGCGCCTGCTCGATGAGGCCGGACTCCTCGCGCCCCGCAACGGCACGGCGATCGACGTGGAAGGCGCGGTGCGCATCGCCGAGGAGATCGGCTACCCGGTGCTCGTGCGCCCGAGCTTCGTGCTCGGCGGACGCGGCATGGAGATCGTCTACGGCACCGATGCGCTGCGCGACTACTTCGTGCGGACGGCCGGGGAGGTCGTGATCGAGGAGGGCAAGCCGCTCCTGGTCGACCGCTTCCTCGACGACGCGATCGAGCTCGACGTGGACGCCCTGTACGACGGCACCGATCTCTTCATCGGCGGCGTCATGGAGCACCTGGAGGAAGCCGGCATCCACTCCGGTGACTCGAGCTGCACGCTGCCGCCGGTCTCGCTCGGCCGCAGCGACGTGGACCGCGTCCGCGAGGCTACCCTCGCCATCGCGCAGGGCGTCGGCGTGCGCGGTCTGCTGAACGTGCAGTTCGCGATCAGCGCCGGCGTCCTCTACGTCATCGAGGCCAACCCGCGGGCCAGCCGCACGGTGCCGTTCGTCTCGAAGGCGCTGGGCATCCCGATGGCGAAGGCCGCCAGCCGCATCATGGCCGGCTCCACCATCGCCGAGCTCCGCGCCGAGGGGATGCTGCCCGAGCAGGACGGCTCACGCGTCCCGCTGGACGCCCCGGTCTCGGTCAAGGAGGCCGTGCTGCCCTTCAAGCGGTTCCGCACCGCCGACGGCAAGACGGTCGACTCGGTCCTGGGCCCGGAGATGCGCTCGACCGGCGAGGTCATGGGCATCGACCGCGACTTCCCGACCGCGTTCGCGAAGTCGCAGGCGGCTGCCTACGGCGGCATGCCGACCTCGGGCACCGTGTTCATCTCGGTCGCCGACTCCGACAAGCGCGCGGTGATCCTCCCGGCGCACCGCCTCCAGCAGCTCGGCTTCACGATCGTTGCGACCGAGGGCACCGCGGAGATCCTGTCCCGCAACGGCATCGCGGTCACGGTGGTGGAGAAGTACAGCGAGACCCAGGAGTCCGGCGCCCGGAACATCGTCGACCTCATCAACGACGGGGAGATCGACATCGTCGTGAACACCCCGTCGGGTGGCGCTGCTCGCGCGGACGGCTACGAGATCCGCGCCGCCGCGGTGGCCGCCGACAAGGCGCTCTTCACGACCATCGCCGTGCTCGGCGCAGCGGTGAGCGGGATGGACGCCGCGCACGAGGGCTTCCAGGTCAAGAGCCTGCAGGAGTACGCGCAGGACCGGATGGCCGCGGTATGACGGCACGCTTCGGCGAGCGGGCTCGCGAGGCCCTCGAGGCGCACGGCCCGCTCTGCGTCGGCATCGACCCCCACGCCGCTCTGCTGGCGGCGTGGGGGCTGCCGCCCGATGCCGCCGGAGTCCGCGAGTTCGGGCTCCGTACCGTCGAGGCGGCCGCCGGTCGCGTCGGGATCGTCAAGCCGCAGGTGTCGTTCTTCGAGCGATACGGCGCGGCCGGGTTCGCCGCGCTGGAGGATGTGCTCGCCGCCGCGCGGGCGGCCGGACTGCTCGTGATCGCGGACGCCAAGCGCGGCGACATCGGGTCGACGATGACGGACTACGCCCAGGCGTGGCTGCCCACCGGCGCGCCGCTGGAGGCCGATGCGCTGACGGCGAATCCGTACCTCGGCGTCGGAGCGCTGGAGGGCGCGTTCGCCCTGGCCGAGGAGCACGGCAAGGGGCTCTTCGTCCTGGCCGCGACGAGCAACCCCGAGGCGACCGCGCTGCAGCAGGCGACGACCGCGGACGGCGAGACCGTCTCCGCCGCCGTCATCGCCGAGGTGTCGCGTCGGAACGCCGACGCGACGCCCGCGGGGGAGTGGGGCAGTTTCGGCTTCGTCATCGGTGCCACGGTGGACCAGGAACAGGCCGGCGTCGCGCCGTTCGCGCCGGTCGCCCCGATCCTCGCCCCTGGCTTCGGCGCGCAGGGCGCCACTTCCGCGGATCTCGCCCGCCGCTTCGGCCCTCAGGCCGCCTCGGTGATCGCGAGCGAGAGCCGCAGCCTCCTCTCCGCGGGCCCGGCGGCCCTCGCCGAGACGATCGCCGACCGTGCCGCCCGATATCGAGAGGTCAGCCGTGGCTGAGGAACGCCGCACCGTCCCCGAGGTCGACAGGGCCGCCGCGGCGCGCCGCGCCGTCGAGAGACGACGCGCCAGAGCCTCGGTGAAGCGCGACCTGACGATGCGCGTCGTCACCCCGCAGTCCGTGCTGCATCGAGCGACGGAGGACCCCGACTCGGTCGAGGGGTCCATGCGCATCACCGACTTCCTCCTCGCCCTCCCGGCGATCGGCGCGGGAAAGCGCGACCGCGTGCTGGAGCAGCTGCACATCTCGCCCGTCAAGCGGCTCGGCGGTCTCGGGGCGCGGCAGCGACGGGTGCTGGAGGAGTGGCTGGACGAGCGCTTCCCGGTGCCGACGCCGCGCGGGGCGCGCAGCCGGCTCCTCGTCCTCGCCGGCCCCACGGCGGTGGGCAAGGGGACGGTCGCCGCGCACATCCGCGAGAACAACCCCGAGATCCACCTGTCCGTGTCGGCCACCACCCGACCACCGCGCCCCGGCGAGATCGACGGCGTGCACTACTACTTCGTCGACGACGCCGAGTTCGACCGTCTGATCGCCGACGGTGAGCTGCTGGAGTACGCGGTGGTGCACAATCGCTCCCGCTACGGCACTCCGCGCGCCCCTATCGACGCCGCCCTGGCCGAGGGGAAGACCGTCCTGCTGGAGATCGACCTCCAGGGCGCGCGCCAGGTACGCGAGGCCGAGCCGTCCGCGACGCTCATCTTCCTCCTGCCGCCGAGCTGGGATGAGCTGGTGCACCGGCTGGTCGGGCGCGGCACCGAGGACGCCGAGGAACGGAGCCGCCGACTGCGCACCGCGAAGGTCGAGCTGGCGGCGCAGAACGAGTTCGACCACCTCATCGTGAACGAGGACGTCGCCACCGCCGCTCGCGAGGTCGTAGACTTGTCTACAAGCTCTGCGCGCTGACCCGTTTCCGGGGTCGAGCACCACGCCCGTCCCCGAGTCCGTCGAAGGGTCGTCGCGGGCCCGCAGCATCGTCTTCGCGGCGAATCCCGTCGCCTGATCAGGAGGTCCACCCATGGCCGGACGCAACAACGGCATCATCGATCCCCCCATCGACAACCTGCTGGAGCGCGTCGACTCCAAGTACGAGCTCGTGATCTACGCCGCCAAGCGCGCTCGTCAGATCAACGACTACTACTCCGACCTGCACGAGGGGAACCTCTTCGACAACGTGGGCCCGCTCGTCGACTCCTCGGTCGAGGACAAGCCGCTCACCATCGCCCTGCACGAGATCAACGAGGACAAGCTCCGCCTGCGTCACGCGGAGTAACTCGACGACCGCGCCGCCCCGACGTCGGTGGCGCGGTCCAGAATGGGTGCCACACCCTCCCACCGTCCGTCCCCGTTCTGGAGCATCGATGAGCGCGCTGCGTCTGTTCACGTCCGAGTCCGTCACTGAAGGGCATCCGGACAAGATCTGCGACCAGATCTCGGACAGCATCCTCGACGGGCTCCTCGCGAAGGATCCCGGTTCCCGGGTCGCGGTCGAGACGCTCGTCACGACCGGCCTCGTCCACGTGGCGGGGGAGATCCGGACCGACGCCTACGTCGACATCCCGACGATCGTCCGCCAGGTCGTGAACGGCATCGGCTACACCTCCTCCGACACCGGCTTCGACGGCGACTCCTGCGGCGTCAGCGTCTCGGTGGGGGAGCAGTCCACCGACATCGCCCACGGCGTCGACAACGCTCAGGAGCACCGTGACGGCTCGTCTGTGGATCCGCTCGACGGTCTCGGCGCCGGAGACCAGGGCATCATGTTCGGGTTCGCCACCAACGAGACCCCGCAGCTCATGCCGATGGCCGCATGGACCGCGCACCGCATCGCCGAGCGGCTGACGGAGGTGCGCCGCAGCGGGCTGCTGCCCTTCCTGCGCCCGGACGGGAAGACGCAGGTCACCCTCGGGTACGACGGCTTCACCCCGAAGACCGTCGACGCCGTCGTGCTGTCCACCCAGCACAACCCGGACATCGCCCAGGACGACCTCAAGGCGCAGATCCGCGAGCACGTCATCGATCCCGTCCTCGCCACGACGGGCCTCGACCTCGACGACGTCACGTACTACATCAACCCGGCGGGCCCCTTCGTCACCGGCGGTCCCAAGGGCGACGCCGGGCTCACGGGTCGCAAGATCATCATCGACACGTACGGCGGCGCCGCACGACACGGCGGCGGCGCCTTCAGCGGCAAGGACCCGTCGAAGGTCGACCGCTCGGGCGCGTACGCGACCCGCTGGGTCGCCAAGAACGCGGTCGCCGCGGGTCTCGCCGACCGCCTCGAGGTGCAGGTCGCCTACGCGATCGGCGTCGCGCGACCGGTCGGCCTGTACGTGGAGACGTTCGGCACCGGACGGGTGTCCGACGAGGTCATCACCCGGGCCATCGACGAGGTGTTCGACCTCCGGCCGCAGGCCATCATCGAGCAGCTCGACCTCCTGCGTCCGATCTACGCGCAGACGGCCGCGTACGGGCACTTCGGCCGGGAGCTGCCGGACTTCACATGGGAGCGGACGGACCGGGCCGAGGAGCTGCGGCGCGCTGCCGGGCTCTGAGGGGCCTGCGGTGCTGATCTCTCCGGAGAGCCGGCGCATCGCGCGGGTGCTCCTCGAGTCGCCGCTGCCGCAGCTCGACCGCCTGTTCGACTACGCCCTCCCGCCGGAGCTCGGTGACATCGAGCCCGGGGTCCGCGTGCGCGTGCCCCTGCGGACCGCGGGGCGCGTGGTCGACGGATTCGTGGTGGAACTGGGCGTGGAGGACGACGCCGATCGGCCGCTCTCCGAGGTCGAGAGCATCGTGTCGAACATCCCCGTGCTGCCGGATCGCCTGTACCGACTGGCGCGGCGCGTCGCGGATCGCGCGGCAGGGTCGGCGTCCGACGTGCTGCGGCTGGTGATCCCGAAGCGGCAGGTGCGGGTCGAGAAAGCCTGGACCGCCGACGCCCCGACGCCGCTGCTCGAACCCGAGGCTCACGACGCGGCCACGTCCGTCGTCGCACTCTATGACGGACTGCAGGCGGTGCTCGACGAGAGCGGTCGTGCGGCCGTCGAGGCCATCCCGCAGCTCACCGACGACATGCCGGGCTGGGCGCGGATGCTCGCCGCCGCCGCGGCCACGACGCTCGCGGCCGGGAAGTCGAGCATCCTCGTCGTGCCCGACCATCGCGATCTCGATCGACTCCTCGCGGCCCTCGACGGGTTCGTCCCCGCGGAGGCGATCGCACGGTACGACTCGCGACAGACCAACCCGGATCGCTACCGCTCCTTCCTGCGCACGCTCGAGGACGCGCCCTGCATCGTCGTCGGGAACAGGTCCGCGGTGTACGCCCCCGTCGTCCCCGGTCTCGTGGCGATGTGGGACGACGGCGACAGTCTGCTGGGCGAGCCGCTCGCACCCTACGTCCACGCCCGGGATGCGGCGCTGCTGCGGCAGGAGGCGGAGGGCTCGGCCCTGCTCTTCGCCGGTCATACGCGGACGACCGAGGTCGAGCGGCTCGTCGTGCACGGCTGGCTGCGGGATATCCGCGCGACCCGGCGCGTGCTCCCGCGTGTCGTGCTCAGCACTCCCCAGGAGATGGAGCAGCCGACGCCGCAGCGCATGCCATCGTCGGCCTTCCTCGCCGCCCGGAACGCGGCCGCGGACGGGCCGGTGCTCATCCAGGTCTCGCGGCCCGGCTTCGCGCCGTCGCTCGTCTGCGCCGACTGCCGAGCTCCCGCCCGATGCCCGCACTGCGGCGGCCCCCTCGGCGCCCGCCATCGCGGCGCGGTCCCGGTCTGCGGGTGGTGCGGGCGCGGTGCCAGGGCATGGACGTGCCCGGCGTGTTCCTCGACCCGTCTCCGACTCGCCTCGTCGGGAAGCGAACGGACAGCCGATGAGCTGGGCCGCGCCTTCCCCGGTGTCCGCGTCATCGTCGCCGACGGCAGTCACCCGGTGGAGCGCGTCGATGCGCGTCCAGCCCTCGTGGTCGCCACTCGTGGCGCCGAGCCGCTCGCGGAAGGCGGCTACCGGGCCGTCGTCCTGCTCGACGGCCCGCGGATGCTGCAGGCGCCGGATCTGCGCATCGGCGAAGCGTGTCTGCGGTGGTGGTCGAATGCCGCCGCCCTGGCCGCCCCCGGCGCTCCGGTCCACCTCGTCGGCGTCGACGGCGCCGTCGCCAGAGCGCTGGCCACCTGGAACCAGGCCGCCTACGCGCGCACGGAGCTGGAGCACCGCGCACCGCTGCACATGCCCCCGACCGCGCGGGTCGCGCTCGTGGAAGGGTCAGCGGCCGCCGTCGCTCGCGCCCTGGAGGCGCTGTCCGAACTCTCCCTGCCCGCGGACGCGGTGCTCGGCCCCGTCCCCGTCGAGTCCGACGACGTCCCGCCGCGGGTCCGTGCTCTCGTGCGCTTTGACTACGGCGCGGGGAGCCGCGTCGCGACCACCCTCCGTGCTGCCGTCGTGGCCGAGGCGGTGAGCGGCCGCCGAGGCCGCACCAAGGCCGCCCGCAGCACGCTCTCGGTCCGCCTCGATATCCTCGATCCAGAACTCTGACCCTTCCGGAGAACCTTCATGCGCCTCGTCTTCGCCGGCACTCCCGCCGCCGCGGTCCCCACTCTGCGACGCCTCGCCGCCGAGCACGACATCGTTGCCGTGGTGACGCGCCCGGACGCCCCCCTCGGGCGCAAGCGTGTGCTGACCCCGTCGCCGGTCGCTCAGGCTGCGGTTGAGCTTGGCCTGCCGGTCATCCACGCTGCCCGGCTGGACGAGGCGGTGACGACCGAGATCGCGGCCCTGCGCCCGGAGCTCGGCGTGATCGTCGCGTACGGCGGACTCGTCCGCGAGCCGCTGCTGTCCACGCCGGAGGCCGGGTGGATCAATCTGCACTTCTCGCTGCTGCCGGCGTGGCGCGGTGCCGCTCCGGTGCAGCGCGCCCTGATCGCCGGAGATCCGGTCCTCGGTGCGAGCGTCTTCCAGCTCGTCCCCGAGCTCGATGCCGGCGACGTGTTCGCGATGCGTGCCGTCGAACTCCCGGGCACATCAACGGCGGGGGAGGCGCTGGAGGCCCTGGCACTCGACGGCGCCGCTCTCACCGCCGACGTGGTCGCTGCGATCGCGGACGGCAGCGCCCGCGCCGTGCCGCAGGAGGGCGAGCCGACGTTCGCCGGCAAGCTGACGCTCGAAGACGGTCTCCTCGACTTCCGCGAGCCGTTCGACGCCGTGTACGCCCGGTTTCGCGGAGTCACGCCGGAGCCGGGAGCGCACACGACGATCGACGGTCAGCGGCTCAAGATCCTCGAGGCACGACCCGCCGGTGCCGAGGCGGAGGATCTGTCGTCGGGCGCCATGGCGGGCACGCGAGCGGAGGTCCTCATCGGGACGGCCACCGCGCCGCTGGCGGTCACCCGGCTGCAGCCCGCGGGCAAGGGCCCCATGAACGCCGCGGACTGGTGGCGGGGCCTGCAGGGCGCGACTCCGGTAGCCGGCTCGTGAACGCGAACGACGGACGGCGCCCCGGCTCGGGTCGGCAGCACGACGGCCGGGCCCGGAACGGAGGCGGCCGCGGCCCGAACCGGTCGGTCCAGCCGGCGCGCCGCGTGGCCTACGACGTGCTCAGGGCGGTGTCGGACTCCGACGCCTACGCCAACCTGCTCCTGCCGACGGCGATCGCCGAGGCGGGCCTGAACCCGCAGGACGCGGCTCTCGCAACCGAGCTGACCTACGGCACGCTCCGCCGCCGGGGCACGTACGACGCGATCATCGCCGCCGCGGCGGACCGCCCCGCCGACGCGATCGACCCCGTGGTGCTCGACGCCCTCCGGCTCGCGGTGCATCAGCTCCTCGCGACACGGGTGGCCTCGCACGCGGCCGTGAACGAATCGGTGAACCTCGTGGCCCTCACGGCGGGACGCGGGGCATCGAGCTTCGCCAACGCGGTGCTCCGGCGGATCGCCCGCGAATCGCCGGGCGAGTGGCTCGCGCGCATCGAGGCGGCAGCGCGATCGGACGACGAACGCCTGGCCCTCCGCGCCGCGCACCCGGTCTGGATCATCCGGGCGCTACGGCGCGCCCTCGCCGCTGAGGGGCGGGTCGAGGAACTGGACGCCCTGCTGGAGGCCGACAACGTCTCGCCCGAGGTCACGCTCGTCGCCCTTCCCGGTCTGGCAAAGCCCCAGGAGCCGCGCCGGCCCTACGCCGCCACGGCTTTCGCGTCTCCGGGAGGCGATCCGCGCCTCGCGTTGACCGCCTCCGACGGCGCGGTCCGGGTGCAGGACGAGGGGTCTCAGCTCGTCGCGCTCGCGCTGACCGCGGCGACGCCGCTGCGCACAGGGGAGCGGTGGCTCGATCTCTGCGCGGGCCCCGGCGGGAAGACCGCCCTGCTCGCTGCCGTCGCCCGGCAGAACGACGCCGTCCTGGAAGCCAACGAGGTGGTGCCCGCCCGCGCCAGGCTCGTGCGCAACGCCCTGCGCGCCGTTCCGGGCGAGGTCACCGTGCACGAGCGGGACGGCCGGGAGCTGGCGGCCGAGCGGCCGGACGCGTTCGATCGGATCCTCGTGGACGCGCCCTGCACCGGCCTCGGCGCCCTCCGTCGGCGCCCGGAGGCCCGATGGCGCAAGTCCCCGGCAGACGTCGCCGAGCTCGTGCCGCTGCAGGTCGGCCTGCTCACGGCGGCTGTGGACGCTCTCGCACCGGGAGGCGTCGTCGCGTACGTCACCTGTTCTCCCCATCTCGCGGAGACCACGGCGGTGGTCGAGGAGGTGCGGCGCATCCGCCCGGAGCTCGTCGAGCTCGATGCGCGTGCGGTGCTGCACGGCGTGGCGCAGTCGCCGATCGATCTCGCCGACGACGGGCGGGCGCAGACGGGCAGCGCTCAGCTCTGGCCGCATCGGCACGGCACCGATGCGATGTTCCTCGCACTCCTGCAGCGACCGCTGGAGGCGACAGACGCCCCGAAGGAAGGTTGAGACCATGGATCTGCCCCGCGCCCCGCGCATCAACCCCAGCATCCTCGCCGCCGACTTCGTCAACATGCAGGCGGAGCTCGCCCGCATCGCGACCGCCGACTTCGCGCACGTCGACGTCATGGACAACCACTTCGTCCCGAACCTCACGTTCGGCCCGCAGATGGTCCAGCGCATCCAGGAGACCAGCCCGGTCCCGCTGGACGTGCATCTCATGATCACGGATCCGGATCGCTGGGCCCCGGGCTACGCCGAGCTGGGCGCCGCGAGCGTGACCTTCCACCTGGAGGCGGCGGGGGAGCCGGTGGCTCTCGCGCGGCGGCTGCGCGACATCGGCGCCCGTGCCGGGGTCGCGGTCAAGCCCGCGACTCCTGTCGAGGGACTCTTCGACCTGCTGGACGAGTTCGACCAGATCCTCGTGATGACCGTCGAGCCGGGGTTCGGCGGACAGGGCTTCCTGCCCGAGACCATGCCGAAGCTGCAGGCGCTGTCCGCGGAGGCACGGCGTCGCGGCTCGTCCGTCTGGCTCCAGGTCGACGGCGGCATCTCCGCCGCGACGATCACCCAGGCGGCCGAAGCGGGAGCCGACACCTTCGTCGCCGGATCCGCGGTCTACGGTGCGGACGACGTGGAGGCGGCCGTCACCCGGCTCAGGGACCTCGCGCGAGCCGGTAGCCTGGAGGGGTGAAGACTTTCGACGAGCTGTTCGCCGAGCTCAGCGTCAAGGCCGAGACCCGACCCGAGGGATCGGGCACCGTGGCGGAGCTCGACGGCGGCGTGCATGCGATCGGCAAGAAGATAGTCGAAGAGGCCGCCGAGGTCTGGATGGCGGCAGAGTACGAGTCGGATGCCGCTGCCGCCGAGGAGATCTCCCAGCTCCTCTACCACCTGCAGGTGATGATGCTCGCGAAGGGCCTCTCCCTGCAGGACGTCTACCGACATCTGTGATGCGCTCCGGTCCCACTCCTTCGAACTGAAAGCCGTTCATGCTGCGCATCGCCGTTCCCAACAAGGGCTCGCTCTCCGAGACCGCCGCCGAGATGCTCGCGGAGGCGGGCTACGCCGGCCGCCGCGACCCCAAGACCCTGCATGTCATCGACGCCGAGAACGACGTCGAGTTCTTCTTCCTCCGCCCGCGCGACATCGCCACCTATGTGGCCTCCGGCGCCCTCGATGTGGGGATCACCGGTCGTGATCTCCTCCTCGACGTGCAGCAGCCGGCGCGCGAGATCGAGCAGCTCGGTTTCGGGGCGTCCACGTTCCGCTTCGCCGGTCCTCCCGGACGCTTCACCTCCGTCCAGGACCTCGACGGCGTCCGCGTCGCCTCCGCCTATCCGGGTCTGGTGGGATCCTTCCTCCGCGACCAGGGCGTGAACGCCGAGCTCGTGCAGCTCGACGGTGCCGTGGAGTCCGCGGTACGCCTCGGCGTCGCCGACGCGGTCGCCGACGTCGTGTCCACCGGGACTACGCTCCGGCAGGCCGGGCTGGAGATCTTCGGCCCCGTGATCCTGGAGTCCGAGGCCGTGCTCATCAGTCGTCCCGGCGAGGCCGACGGCGTCGACACGCTGCTGCGGCGGCTCCGCGGCGTGATGGTGGCGCGCCGCTACGTGCTCCTCGACTACGACCTCCCCACCGAGCTGGTCGATCAGGCCGTGGCCATCGCCCCCGGCCGGGAGTCCGCGACGATCTCGCCGCTCCGCGATCCGTCCTGGGTGGCGGTCCGCGTGATGATCCCGCGGCGTCGCGTCAACCAGGTGATGGACGACCTCTACGCCCTCGGCGCCCGGGCCATCCTGGTCACCGCGATCCACGCGGCGAGGCTCTGATGACCCTCGCGAGTCGCGTCATCCCCTGCCTGGACGTCGCGGACGGCCGCGTCGTCAAGGGCGTCAACTTCGAGAACCTCCGCGACATGGGCGATCCGGTCGAGCTCGCCCGCCACTACGCCGCCCAGGGCGCCGACGAGATCACGTTCCTGGACGTCACCGCGACGGTGGATGCGCGGGCCACGACCTACGACGTCGTGCAGCGCACCGCGGAGCAGGTCTTCGTGCCGCTGACGGTGGGCGGCGGGGTGCGCAGCGTCGACGACGTCGCGCGGCTCCTCGCGGTCGGTGCGGACAAGGTCGGCGTGAACTCCGCGGCGATCGCCCGTCCTGAGCTCATCGGCGAGATCGCGGATCGCTTCGGTGCCCAGGTGCTCGTGCTTTCGCTCGACGTCAAGCGCGCCGACACCACGCGCTCCGGCTTCGTCGTCACCACGCACGGCGGCCGTACGCAGACCACGCTGGATGCGCTCGACTGGGCGCGCGAGGCGTCCGAGCGCGGCGCGGGGGAGCTGCTCGTGAACTCGATCGACGCCGACGGCACCCGCGACGGCTTCGATCTCGAGCTCGTCCGCCTCATGCGCGAGGTGGCGCCGATCCCGGTGATCGCCTCCGGCGGTGCAGGGCGGGCGACCGACTTCGCACCGGCTATCAAAGCGGGAGCCGACGCGGTGCTCGCGGCGAGCGTGTTCCACACCGGGGCTCTGACCGTCGGCGACGTGAAGGACGCGCTGCGCGCGGAAGGAGTGCTCGTCCGATGACCGATACACCGAAGCAGGTCTCCGTCGACGACCGCATCGCACAGGTCGCCTTCAACGCCGACGGGCTCGCCCCGATCATCGTGCAGCAGTGGGATTCGCGCGAGGTGCTCATGCTCGCGTGGGTGGACGCCGAGGCGCTGCGCCGCACGCTCACCTCCGGTCGTGCGACCTACTGGTCCCGCTCCCGCCAGGAGTACTGGCGCAAGGGTGACACGTCCGGCCACATCCAGGTCGTGCGGGAGGCCCGGCTCGACTGCGACGGGGATGCGCTCCTGCTCCTCGTCGACCAGACCGGCCCCGCATGCCATACCGGCACGCGGACGTGCTTCGACACCACCGACCTGGACGCCGTCGACGGGGTGAGCGCCTCGTGAGCATCGCGCAGCGCGGCCGCTCCCTCTCCGTGACGGGATTCCTGCTGGCCGGCGCCATCGGCATCATCTCCTCCACGCAGACCTGGTTCACCGTGCAGCGCGCGGATGCGGGGGAGGACATCCTCGTCCCTGGTGCCTCCGCCCTCGTGCTGCTCGCCCCGCTGAGCCTCGCCGTGCTCGCCCTCGGTGCAGCACTCGCGATCGCCGGCCGTGCCGTGCGCATCGTCTTCGGTGTGCTGGCTGCCGCGGCGGCGCTGTTCCTGGGGTGGTCCACGTTGCAGCTGCTCCTCGGCGACGCGTACGGCGCCGTGGCCGCGACGGTCACCGAGACGACCGGGCTCGCCGGGAGCGGAGCCGTCCACGAGGTCGCGGCGAGCATCGTGCCGTCGGCCTGGCCGTACCTCGCCCTCGTCGGCTGGGCGATCCTGCTCGCGGCCGCGGTCCTCGTGCTGACGACCTGGCGACGCTGGAAGGTCGGCGGTCGGCGCTACCGCACCGACACGCCCGCCGAGGCGCGGCATGATGGTCCCGTCGACGCGGTCGATTCCTGGGACGAGCTGTCCCGCGGGTCCGACCCGACACGCTGACCCCGATAGACTGAATCCAGATCCCACGTCGTCCCCCGGAGGAGAACATGACCAACCCGATCGCTGACCCCGGCCACGGACACTCGCCTGCGGCCTGGACCGCCGTCGTGATCATGCTCGTCGGCTTCGCCGCCGCGACCGTCGCGTTCTGCTTCGAGCAGCCGACCCTGGTGTGGATCTCCGCCGCGCTGATCCCGATCGGGGCGATCGTCGGCTGGGTGCTCGCGAAGGCGGGATACGGCGTGAAGGGTCCCAAGTACGCTCCGAAGGCGCACTAGTGGTCCTCGCCGACCTGACGGCCGGCGCTGTCGCAGACGCCGAGCGTCGTTCCGAGTCCCGTCCGCTCTCGGTCGTGGAGCGTGACGCCCTCGCGCGCCCCGCGGCGAAGGACGCGCTGTCGTTCCTCGCTCCCGCCGACCGGGTGAAGATCATCGCCGAGGTGAAGCGGGCGAGTCCGTCCCGCGGTGCCCTCGCGGAGATCCCGGATCCCGCGCACCAGGCCGCGCTCTACGAAACCGGCGGCGCCTCCGCGATCAGCGTCCTCACGGAGGAGCGCCGCTTCGGCGGCAGTCTGGCTGATCTGGAGGCGGTCACCGCCCGGGTCTCACTGCCGGTTCTCCGGAAGGACTTCATCGCCACCCGGTACCAGGTGCTGGAGGCCCGTGCCGCGGGTGCCGATCTCGTGCTCCTGATCGTCGCGGGCCTGGAGCCCGACGTCCTCCGCGACCTGTACGGGTTCATCCTCGAGCTCGGCATGACCCCGCTCGTGGAGACCCACTCCGCGGACGAGCTGGACGCCGCGATCGATCTCGGCGCCGCCCTGATCGGCGTGAACGCCCGCAATCTCAAGACCCTCGAGCTCGACCGCGATCTTTTCGGCCGGCTCGTGGGCCGCATCCCCGACTCGGCGATCAAGATCGCGGAGTCCGCGGTGCTCACCCCGGCCGACGTCGCGCACTACCGTTCGGCCGGTGCCGATGTCGTGTTGATCGGGGAGGCCCTGGTGACCGGAGACCCGGTCGCCACTCTCGAGAGCTTCCTGGAGGCGAAGTGAGTCTGCGCGACCAGCACGGTCCGTTCTTCGGCGAGTTCGGAGGACGGTACATGCCGGAATCCCTGGTCGCCGCGATCGACGAGCTCACCGTCGCGTACGAGGAGGCCATCGCCGACCCGGAGTTCCGAGCCGAGCTCGCCCATCTGCTGTCGTCCTATGCCGGGCGCCCCTCCGCGCTCACCGAGGTGCCCCGGTTCGCCGAGCACGCGGGCGGCGCGCGGGTCTTCCTCAAGCGCGAGGACCTCAACCACACCGGTTCGCACAAGATCAACAACGTGCTGGGCCAGGCCCTGCTCACCAAGCGCCTCGGCAAGACTCGGGTCATCGCCGAGACCGGAGCGGGGCAGCACGGCGTCGCGACGGCGACCGCTGCGGCGCTGTTCGGGCTGGACTGCACCATCTACATGGGCGAGGTCGACACCGAGCGGCAGGCGCTGAACGTCGCCCGCATGCGTCTGCTGGGCGCCGAGGTCGTCGCGGTGACTTCCGGATCGCGCACGTTGAAGGACGCGATCAACGACGCCTACCGCGATTGGGTGGCCTCGGTCGAGACCACCAACTACATCTTCGGCACCGCCGCGGGCCCGCACCCGTTCCCGGCGATGGTCCGCGACTTCCAGAAGATCATCGGGGAGGAGGCCCGCGCCCAGATCCTCGACGAGGTCGGCCGGCTCCCGGACGCCGTCGTCGCCTGTGTCGGTGGCGGGTCCAACGCGATCGGCATGTTCGATGCGTTCCTGGACGACGAGGGCGTGCGGTTGTACGGCGTGGAGGCGGCGGGCGACGGCGTCGACACCGACAAGCACGCCGCCTCCATCGAGCGCGGTCGGCCCGGCGTGCTGCACGGCGCGAAGACGTACGTGCTGCAGGACGAAGACGGCCAGACGGTCGAATCGCACTCGATCTCCGCGGGTCTCGACTACCCGGGCGTGGGCCCTGAGCACTCCTGGCTGGCCGACATCGGTCGCGCCGAGTACATCCCGGCCACCGACGACGAAGCGATGCAGGCCCTGCGGCTGCTCAGCCGGACCGAGGGGATCATCCCCGCCATCGAGTCGGCCCATGCCCTCGCCGGCGCGCTGCGGATCGGCCGCGAGCTCGGCCCCGACGGCCTGATCGCGATCTGCCTCTCCGGTCGCGGCGACAAGGACATGGACACCGCCGCCCGCTACTTCGAGCTCTACGACGAGGACGCCCTCGCGCACGACGTGTCCGACGAGAGCGCCGCCGAGGACGCGGCCTCGAAGGGAGAGCCGCAGCTGTGAGCCGCGTCGAACAGGCCATCCAGCGTGCGCACGACGCCGGCCGCAGCGCCTTCGTCGGCTACCTGCCCGTCGGCTTCCCCGACCTGGAGACCAGCATCCAGGCCGCGATCGCCCTCGCCGAGAACGGCGTGGACATCATCGAGCTCGGCCCGCCCTACAGCGATCCCGTCATGGACGGCGCCATCATCCAGGAGGCGACGACCAAGGCCCTCGCTGCGGGCTTCCGGATGAAGGACCTCTTCACGGCGATCCGTGCGATCACCGCTGCCACCGACGTCCCCGTCCTCGTGATGACCTACTGGAACCCGGTGCTGCAGTACGGGGTGGACCGGTATGCCGAGGACCTGCTCGCCGCGGGCGGCGCGGGTCTGATCACCCCGGACATCACCCCGGAGGCCGCAGGCGAGTGGATGGCGGCCAGCGAGCGGCTCGGTCTCGACCGGGTCTTCCTCGCGGCTCCGACCTCGTCTGACGAGCGCCTCGACCTCGTCGTGCGGTCCTCGACGGGCTTCGTCTACACCGTCTCGACCATGGGCATCACGGGGGAGCGGGCCGAGCTCGACCGTGCGGCGCGCACCCTCGTGTCGCGGCTCCGCGACCACGGCGCCCGCCGCGCCTGCGTCGGCATCGGCATCTCGACGCCGGAGCAGATCGCGGGCGTGTCCGAGTATGCCGACGGGGCCATCGTGGGCACCGCGCTCGTCCGCGCCCTCCGCGACGGCGGCGTGCCGGCCCTCGCCGACGTCACCCGAACCCTGGCCGCCGGCACCGCGTCGGCGCGCTTCGCCTCAGAGAAGTAAGATCGCACTCATGTCCTCCGCGCTCCACAGCACCGCCACCGGCGTGCTCGCCAGCATCCCGAGCCCGTCCGTCTCGTACATCGATCTCGGCCCGCTCCGGATCCACTTCTACGCGCTGTGCATCATCGCCGGCATCATCGTCGCCGTGCTGATGACGAACCACCGTCTCACCAAGCGCGGCGCAGAGCCGTGGGTGGTCATCGACATCTCCATTCTCGCGGTGCCGCTCGCCATCATCGGCGCGCGCATCTTCCACGTGCTCACCCACCCGAACTTCTACTTCGGCGAGGGCAAGAACACCTGGAACCCGTTCGAACCGGGCTCGGTCTGGGCGATCTGGGAGGGTGGCATCGCGATCTTCGGTGCGCTCATCGGCGGTGCCGTCGGCGCCTACCTGGGCTGCCGGTGGACGGGCATCCGCTTCTGGACGTTCGCGGACGCGCTGGCTCCCGGACTGCTCCTCGCGCAGGCGATGGGCCGGTTCGGTAACTGGTTCAACAAGGAGCTCTACGGCCTGCCGACCGACCTGCCGTGGGGACTGGAGATCCCGTCCGACAACTCGGCCTTCCCTCCCGGTCTCCCCGAGGGCACCCTCTTCCACCCGACCTTCCTGTACGAGGTCATCTGGAACGGCCTCGGCGTCCTCGTGCTGCTGTGGCTCGGCCGGAAGCTGTTCTTCCAGTGGGGCCGTCTCTTCGCGATCTACCTCATCTGGTACAGCGCCGGACGCATCCTGTGGGAGTCGATCCGCATCGACCCGAGCGAGATCATCCTGGGCCTGCGCAGCAACGTCTGGGCCGCCATCATCGGCGTGGTCCTCGGCCTCGTCATCCTCGTGGTGCAGACGCGCCGTCACCCCGGTCTCGAGCCCTCGCCGTACCAGCCGGGCCGCGGACGGAAGGACGTGGACGCTGATGTACAATCGCAGGACAATCCCTCTGATTTCGTGGACGTGAGCGAGCCTCCGGCCGAAGAAGTCGCCGCCGGAGCCACTGCCACAAGCGCTGCTCCCTCGAGCGGGGACGGCTCCCGATAACGCCGACTCGCGGCGGGAGAACCATTGCACTGAACGAGCGGGCCGACGACGTCCCCGGGTTTCACTGAAGATCTGAGGACGGTAACTGGTGTACTTCCAGCCCCCTTACGGCGCCTCCGGCGCATACCCCCCGAAGCAGGGCATGTACAACCCGGCGTTTGAAAAGGACGCCTGCGGCCTGGCCATGGTCGCAACGCTGCGCGGCGAAGCCGGGCACGACATCATCGCGCTGGCCCTCGAGGCCCTGCGCAACCTGGAGCACCGCGGGGCCATCGGGTCCGACGCGGGCACCGGGGACGGAGCCGGCATCCTCACCCAGATGCCGGACGAGTTCCTCCGCGCGGTCACCGGCTTCGAACTGCCGCCCGTGGGGGAGTATGCGGCCGGGCTGGCCTTCCTTCCTCGCGATTCGAGCGAGCGCCGCCAGCAGAAGGCCGGGATCGAGAAGATCGCCCGCGCGGAGGGGCTCCGCGTCCTCGGCTGGCGCGAGGTCCCCACGGCCAACGAGAACCTCGGCAAGCTCGCCGACGAGGCCCGTCCGGCCTTCGAGCAGCTCTTCGTGAGCGCCGGCGGCGCCACCCTGGCCGATGCGCCGCTGACCGGCATCGCGCTCGATCGCGTCGCCTATCGCCTCCGCAAGCGGGCGGGCCACGAGCTCGGCGCCTACTTCGTCTCCCTGTCCAGCCGCACGCTCGGCTACAAGGGCATGGTCACCACGCTCCAGCTCGAGCCGTTCTACCCGGATCTGCAGGACGAGCGCTTCGCCTCAGAGCTCGCCGTCGTTCACTCGCGGTACTCGACGAACACGTTTCCGTCGTGGCCGCTCGCGCAGCCGCTGCGGATGCTGGCCCACAACGGCGAGATCAACACCGTCGGCGGCAACCGCAACTGGATGCGCGCCCGCCAGTCGCAGCTCGAGTCCGAGCTCCTCGGCGACATCTCGCCCCTGCTGCCCATCTGCACCGACGGCGCCAGCGACTCCGCCTCGTTCGACGAGGTGCTGGAGCTCCTCACCCTCACCGGCCGCAGCCTGCCGCACGCGATCATGATGATGGTGCCGGAGGCCTACGAGAAGCAGGCCGACATCTCGCCGGAGCTGCGCGCGTTCTACGAGTACCACTCCAACCAGATGGAGCCGTGGGACGGCCCGGCCGCCCTCATCTTCACCGACGGCACGCTCGTCGGCGCGACCCTCGACCGCAACGGCCTGCGCCCCGGACGCTGGACGGAGACCACCGACGGGCTCGTCGTCATCGGCTCCGAGACCGGCGTGCTGCACTTCGAGCCGGAGCGCATCAAGCGCCGCGGCCGGCTGCAGCCCGGCAAGATGTTCCTCGTCGACACAGCCCAGCGCCGGATCGTCGAGGACGAGGAGATCAAGCACGATCTCGCGACGATGCACCCGTGGCAGGAGTGGCTCGACGCCGGCTCCGTCCGCCTGGCCGACCTCCCCGAGCGCGAGCACATCGTGCACCCGCCGGCCTCCATCACCCGGCGGCAGCGCACCTTCGGGTACACCGAGGAGGAGGTCCGCATCCTCCTCACCCCGATGGGCCAGACGGGTGTCGAGCCACTGGGCGCGATGGGATCGGACACACCGATCGCCGTGCTCAGCAAGCGCCCGCGGCTGCTCTTCGACTACTTCACGCAGCAGTTCGCGCAGGTGACCAACCCGCCGCTCGACTCGATCCGCGAAGAGGTCGTCACGAGCCTCAAGCTCGGTCTGGGACCTGAGGTCAATCTGCTGACCTGGGGTCCGGAGCACACGCGCACAGTGTCGCTCGACTTCCCGGTCATCGACAACGACGAGCTGGCGAAGATCCGGCACATCGACAAGGCCCTGCCCGGGCGTTCGAGCGCCACGATCCGCGGCCTCTACCACTTCGACGCAGGACCCCACACCCTCGCCGAACGCCTCACCGAGATGTGCGCCGAGGTCGATCAGGCCATCGAGGACGGCGCGGAGTTCATCATCCTGTCCGACCGCGACTCGAACAAGGATCTCGTCCCGATCCCGTCGCTGCTCATGGTGTCGGCCATCCACCACCACCTCATCCGGCGCGAGAACCGGATGAAGGTCGGTCTGATCGTCGAGGCCGGCGACGTGCGCGAGGTGCACCACGTCGCGACGCTCATCGGCTACGGTGCCTCGGCGATCAACCCCTACCTCGCCATGGAGACGGTCGAGCACCTTGTGCGGACCGGCTACATCACGGGCATCTCCCCGGAGAAGGCGGTCAAGAACCTCATCTACGCGCTCGGCAAGGGCGTGCTGAAGATCATGTCGAAGATGGGCATCTCCACGGTGTCGTCCTATGCGGGCGCACAGGTGTTCGAGGCGGTCGGCCTCAGCCAGGAGTTCATCGACGCCTACTTCACGCGTACCGAGTCGAAGCTGGGCGGCATCGGGATCGAGGAGATCTTCGCCGAGAACCAGGCCCGCCACGACTACGCCTACCCGGAGGACGCCGCGGCCCGTGCTCACGAGCGCCTCTGGACCGGTGGTGAGTACCAGTGGCGCCGCGACGGCTCTCCGCATCTCTTCAACCCGGAGACGGTGTTCAAGCTGCAGCACTCCACGCGGACCCGCCGTTACGACATCTTCCGCGAGTACACGAAGCTCGTCGACGACCAGGCGGCGGAGCTGAAGACGCTGCGCGGCCTGTTCTCGCTGCGGACCGGCACGCGCAAGCCCGTGCCGCTGGACGAGGTCGAGCCCGTCTCGGCGATCGTCAAGCGCTTCTCCACGGGGGCGATGAGCTACGGCTCCATCTCCAAGGAGGCGCACGAGACGCTCGCGATCGCGATGAACCGGATCGGCGGCAAGTCGAACACGGGGGAAGGTGGGGAAGACCCCGACCGTCTCGTCGACCCCGAGCGGCGCAGTGCGATCAAGCAGGTGGCCTCCGGTCGATTCGGCGTCACGAGCCTCTACCTCACCGAGGCCGACGACATCCAGATCAAGCTCGCCCAGGGCGCCAAGCCCGGTGAGGGCGGCCAGCTCCCGCCCACCAAGGTCTACCCGTGGGTCGCGCGGACCCGGCACGCCACTGCAGGGGTCGGCCTCATCTCGCCGCCACCGCATCACGACATCTACTCGATCGAAGACCTCAAGCAGCTCATCTTCGACCTGAAGCGGGCCAACCCCGAGGCGCGCATCCACACGAAGCTCGTCAGCCAGTCCGGCATCGGCGCGGTCTCGGCCGGTGTCGCCAAGGCGCTCAGCGATGTCATCCTCGTGTCCGGTCACGACGGCGGTACGGGCGCCAGCCCGCTGAACTCGCTGAAGCACGCCGGAACGCCATGGGAGCTCGGGCTCGCGGAGACGCAGCAGACGCTCATGCTCAACGGCATGCGCGACCGCGTCGTCGTGCAGGTCGACGGGCAGCTCAAGACCGGACGGGACGTCATCATCGGCGCCCTGCTCGGTGCCGAGGAGTTCGGCTTCGCCACCGCGCCCCTCGTGGTCAGCGGCTGCATCATGATGCGCGTCTGCCACCTCGACACCTGTCCGGTGGGCGTCGCCACGCAGAACCCCGTCCTGCGCGACCGGTTCACCGGCAAGCCCGAGTTCGTCGTGAACTTCATGGAGTTCATCGCCGAGGAGGTGCGCGAGCTGCTCGCCGAGCTCGGCTACCGTTCGATCGACGAGATCGTCGGTCGCACCGAGCTCCTGGAGACGAACGCGGCGATCGCGCATTGGAAGGCCGAGGGGCTCGACCTCAGCCCGGTGCTGGAGGGACCGGCGTTCCCGGCCGGCGAGCCGCGTCGCAGCGGCCGCGCCCAGGACCACGAACTCGACAAGCACTTCGACGTGCAGCTCATCGACATCGCGAAGGCGGCGCTGCTGAACGGAGAGCCCGTCATGGCGGAGCTCCCGATCGCCAACACCGAGCGCGCGGTCGGCACGATGCTCGGCCATCAGGTGACCTCGCGCCACGGCGCCACCGGACTGCCGAAGGAGACGATCGACGTCACCCTCACCGGCACGGCCGGGCAGTCGCTCGGGGCGTTCCTTCCGCCGGGCATCATCCTCCGGCTGGAGGGCGACGCGAACGACTACGTCGGCAAGGGACTCTCCGGTGGGGACATCACGATCCGGCCGCCCCGCCGCTCCGCGATCGCCCCGCACGAGAACGTCATCGCGGGCAACGTGATCGGGTACGGCGCCACGTCCGGCACCATGTTCATCTCCGGTGTGGTGGGCGAGCGCTTCCTCGTCCGCAACTCCGGTGCGACCGCGGTGGTCGAGGGCGTGGGCGACCACGCGCTCGAGTACATGACCGGCGGCCTCGCGGTGATCCTCGGATCGACCGGCCGCAACTTCGGCGCCGGCATGTCCGGGGGAGTGGCCTACGTGCACGCTCTGGACACCGCGAAGGTCAACGCGCAGTCGCTCGGCAGCGGCGAGCTGCGGCTCGAGCCGCTGGACCGCGCGGACCTCGAAGTGCTGCGCGGGCTGCTCGTGGAGCATGTGGAGCGCACGGCGTCCCCGCGCGCCGCCGCCCTGCTGGAGGACTTCGACGCCAGCGCGGCGGAGTTCGTGAAGGTGCTCCCGCGCGACTTCGCCGCCGTGCGCAGCATGCGCGAGGAGGCACTGGCCGAGGGGATCGACCCCGACGGCGACATCGTCTGGAACCGCATCCTGGAGGTGACCGGTGGCTGACCCCAAAGGCTTTCTGAAGGTGACCGAGCGGGAACTTCCCGCTCGCCGTCCGGTGCCCGTGCGCATCATGGACTGGAAAGAGGTGTACGAGCCCGGCGACAAGGCGGTGCTCCGTCGCCAGGCCAGTCGCTGCATGGACTGCGGCGTGCCCTTCTGCCACTCCGGCTGCCCCCTGGGCAACCTCATCCCGGAGTGGAACGACCTCACCTGGCGCGGGGAGGGGCGCGCGGCGATCGAGCGGCTGCACGCGACGAACAACTTCCCGGAGTTCACCGGACGGCTCTGCCCGGCCCCGTGCGAGAGCTCGTGCGTCCTCGGCATCAACCAGCCGGCCGTGACGATCAAGCAGATCGAGGTCTCCATCATCGACGAGGCCTTCGCCAAGGGCTGGGTCGAGCCGGAGCCGCCGGAGCGTCTGACGGGCAAGACCGTGGCCGTCGTGGGCTCGGGCCCCGCCGGTCTCGCGGCCGCCCAGCAGCTCACGCGCGCGGGGCACACCGTCGCCGTCTTCGAGCGTGACGACCGCATCGGCGGCCTGCTGCGCTACGGCATCCCGGACTTCAAGATGGAGAAGAGCCAGCTCGAAGCGCGCCTGCGCCAGATGCAGGAGGAGGGCACGCGGTTCCGTGCCGGCGTCGAGATCGGCAAGGACATCTCCTGGGCCGACCTGCGCGCCCGGTACGACGCGGTCGTGATCGCCACCGGCGCCACGCTCCCGCGCGACCTGCCGATCCCCGGTCGCGATCTTGACGGCGTCCACTTCGCGATGGAGTACCTCGTCGAGTCGAATCACGCGGTCGCCGGCGACACCGTCCCGGACCAGATCACCGCCGAGGGCAAGCACGTCATCGTCATCGGCGGCGGCGACACGGGCGCCGACTGCATCGGCACCGCGCACCGCCAGGGCGCGCTCAGCGTCACCAACCTCGCCATCGGCAAGCAGCCGAGCGAGACGCGGCCGGATCACCAGCCGTGGCCGATGATGCCGACGATCTTCGAGGTGGCCTCGGCTCACGAGGAGGGCGGAGAGCGGGTCTTCCTCGCCTCGACCGTGGAGTTCCTGTCGAACGACGTCGGCGAGGTCCGCGCGCTGCGCGTGGCCGAGACCGAGTACATCGACGGTCGCCGCGTGCCCAAGAGCGGCACGGAGCGGGAGATCCCGGCCGACCTGGTGCTCATCGCGATGGGCTTCACCGGACCGGAGCAGGACGGCTACACCGAGGACACCCGGCCGGAGGTGACCGAGCGCGGCGCCTTCCGTCGTGCCGCGAGCTACGAGTCGTCGATCCCTGGCGTGTTCGTCGCCGGCGATGCGGGACGCGGGCAGTCGCTCATCGTCTGGGCGATCGCGGAGGGCCGGGCGGCGGCGGCGAACGTCGACCGCTTCCTCATGGGCACCACCGTGCTGCCGGAGCCCGTGCGCCCGAGCGATGTCGCGATCGGCCTCCAGCCCGCGTAGGCTGAGGCCGGCAGTGTCGCCTGTTTGTAATCCCCCACTTCTACCCTGGAGACATGTTGAGACGCGCGAAAATCGTCGCCACCCTGGGCCCCGCCACTTCCACGTATGAGACGGTGCGCGCACTGATCGATGCGGGTGTGGACGTCGCCCGACTGAACCTCAGCCACGGTGACTACTCCGTGCACGAGAACAACTACGCGAACGTGCGCCGTGCGGCGGAGGACTCCGGTCGTGCCGTCGCCATCCTCGTGGACCTCCAGGGTCCGAAGATCCGTCTGGGCCGCTTCGAGGACGGCCCGTACGAGCTCGCCAAGGGCGACATCTTCAAGATCACCACCGAGGACATCATCGGCAACAAGGAGATCTGCGGCACGACGTTCAAGGGGCTTCCTCAGGACGTCAAGCCCGGCGACTTCCTGCTGATCGACGACGGCAAGGTGCGCGTCGAGGTCGTCGAGACCGACGGCGTGACGGTCACCACGCGTGTCGTCGTCGCCGGCGCCGTCTCGAACAACAAGGGCATCAACCTGCCCGGCGTCGCCGTCAACGTCCCCGCGCTCAGCGAGAAGGACGAGGAGGACCTCCGCTGGGGCCTCCGGACCGGTGCCGACCTCATCGCGCTGTCGTTCGTGCGCAACGCCTCGGACGTGACCCGCGTGCACGAGATCATGGCGGAGGAGGGCGTCCGCGTCCCGGTCATCGCCAAGATCGAGAAGCCGCAGGCCGTCGACGCGCTCGAAGAGATCGTCGACGCGTTCGACGGCATCATGGTCGCCCGTGGCGACCTCGGCGTGGAGCTGCCGCTCGAAGCCGTCCCGATCGTGCAGAAGCGCGCCGTCGAGCTGGCCCGTCGCAACGCCAAGCCCGTGATCGTGGCGACGCAGATGCTCGAGTCGATGATCAACAGCCCGGTGCCGACCCGCGCCGAGACCTCCGACGTCGCCAACGCCGTCCTCGACGGTGCCGACGCGGTCATGCTCTCCGGCGAGACCAGCGTGGGCGACTACCCGGTCGTCGTCGTCGAGACGATGGCCCGGATCATCGAGTCGACGGAGGAGCACGGTCTGGAGCGCATCCTGCCGCTCACCACGAAGCCGCGCACGCAGGGTGGGGCCATCACGCTCGCGGCCCTCGAGGTCGCGGAGTTCGTGGACGCCAAGTTCCTGTGCGTCTTCACGCAGTCGGGCGACTCGGCGCGCCGTCTGTCCCGCCTGCGCTCCCGCATCCCGATGCTGGCCTTCACGCCGGAGCCGGGCATCCGTCGTCGGATGGCGCTCACCTGGGGCCTGCGCTCCACGCTCGTTGACATGGTGCAGCACACCGACCTCATGTACCACCAGGTCGACGAGTACCTCCTCGGGAACGGCCTCGCCGTCGAGGGGGACAAGGTCGTCGTCATCTCCGGTTCCCCTCCCGGGATCATCGGATCCACGAACGACCTGCGCGTGCACAAGGTCGGCGATGCGCTCCGTGGCGCCGCGCCGATCTACAAGGCCGGCGTCTGACGCAGGGCGTTCCGAGAGGGGTGGGGCTTCGGCCTCGCCCCTCTCTGTCATCTCCGGGCCGGGGCGTCAAGCCTCTCGGCCGGGGGCGGCGGTCTCGGTTAGCGTGCTGCCATGGTCCTCCGTCGTCTCCTCGTCACCTCCGGGCTGACGTTCCGCATCCTGGAGAGTCCGCGGCCCGCCGGCAGCACCGCTCCGACCGTGGTCTTCGTGCACGGGATCGGGATGTCGCACCGGTACCTGTCGCGGCTGCACGCCGTGCTCGCCGATACGACCCGGGTGGTCTCCGTCGACCTGCCGGGCTTCGGCGGCCTGCCGAAGCCCCGGTCCGACGTCTCCATCCCGCAGATGGCGGCGGGCCTGGCTCAGGTGGTGGCGAGCCTCCACGACGACAGGGTCGTGCTCGTGGGCCACTCGATGGGTGTGCAGTGGGCCGTGGAGACGGCGCTGCGGCATCCCGAGTACGTCCGGACCGTCGTGACGATCGGTCCCGTCGCCGATGACGCCCACCGGACTCTCCGCGCCCAGGCCCAGGCACTGGCCCTCGATACGTTCGGTGAGACCCCTGCGATCAACGCCGTCGTCTTCACCGACTATCTGCGCTGCAGCGTGCGGTGGTATCTCCGTCAGGTCCGGCACATGCTCGCGTATCCCCTGGAGGAGAGGGTTGCGGCTCTGACCATGCCGGTGCTCGTCGTCCGGGGGAGCGACGATCCGATCGCCGGACGCGCGTGGTGCCGGCGGCTGCGCGACGCGGCGGCCGTCTCGCGATTGGTGGAGATCCCCGGTCATCATCATGTCGCGCAGCAGTCCGCGCCCCGGGCGGTGGCGTCCGCGATCCTGGCCCACACGACGGGAGCATGGCCGACGGCGGTGCCGGCCGCACCCATCCGACGGGGGAGGGCACGATCAGCGTCCTGAGGATCCTGGGCTGGTGGGCTGCGGACTACGCCTACGCGGGGTTCTGGCAGGTCCGCTCGTTCTTCGGCCGTGACCAGGCGGACGACTTCGCCACCGGAGACCGCGCCCCCATCGTGGTGCTCGCCGGTGTCTACGAGACCTGGCGCTTCCTGGAGCCGCTCATCGTCGCGCTGCACGAGAGGGGTCATCCGGTCCATGTCGTGGATGCGCTGCGCCGCAACCAGTTCCCGGTGCAGGATGAGGCCGATCAGGTGGCCGACTACCTGCGCGCGCACGACCTCTCCGGCGTGTTCCTCGTCGCCCACAGCAAGGGCGGTCTCGCCGGGAAGCTGGTGATGACCGGCCCGGAGGGTGCGCGGATCCGCGGCATGCTCGCCATCGCGACGCCGTTCGGCGGCTCCCGATATGCGCGGCTCCTGCCCGGTCGGGTGCTGCGGGCGTTCGCGCCTGACGACCCCTCGATCGTCGCGCTGGGGCGGGAGCTCGACGTGAACGCGCGCATCGTCTCGATCTACGCCGCGTTCGATCCGCACATCCCGGAGGGGAGCGAGCTGCCCGGTGCCAAGAACGTCGTCCTGGAGACGGGCGGACACTTCCGCATCCTCGCCCACCCCCGCGTGATGGCCGAACTCGCCGCCCTCACCGAGTGACGGGGCGAGGGGCTCGCGATACTGGTGCCGGCGGTGGGACTCGAACCCACACGCCCTCTCGGACAAAGCATTTTGAGTGCTCCGCGTCTGCCATTCCGCCACGCCGGCCCGTGTCTCGCGACTTCGACTGTAGCGCAGACGCCGGACGGTTCCCCGCGCGCCCGCCGTCTTCAGCCGGCGGCGGGGGCCTCTCCGTTAGGATGGAGGGGTGACCGAGCAAGAACAGGCTGAGCAGCCCACGGCATCCGCACCCCGACGCGTCGTCGTCGCCGAAGACGAATCGCTGATCCGTCTCGACATCGTCGAGATCCTCCGCGACAACGGCTTCGATGTCGTCGGCGAGGCCGGCGACGGCGAGACGGCGGTGGCCCTCGCCACCGAGCTGCGTCCCGACCTCGTCATCATGGACGTGAAGATGCCCCAGCTCGACGGCATCAGCGCTGCCGAGAAGCTCCACAAGGGCAACATCGCCCCCGTCGTGCTGCTGACCGCGTTCAGCCAGAAGGAGCTCGTGGAGCGGGCGAGCGAGGCCGGAGCCCTGGCCTACGTCGTGAAGCCCTTCACCCCGAACGACCTCCTCCCCGCGATCGAGATCGCCCTGGCCCGCCACGAGCAGATCATCACCCTCGAGGCCGAGGTCGCCGACATGGTCGAGCGCTTCGAGACCCGCAAGCTCGTCGATCGGGCCAAGGGCCTGCTCAACGAGAAGATGGGCCTGAGCGAGCCCGAGGCGTTCCGCTGGATCCAGAAGGCGTCGATGGACCGTCGCCTGACGATGCAGGACGTCGCCAAGGCGATCATCGAACAGCTCGCTCCCAAGAAGTAGGGCATCCGGTGCTCCGGCTGGACGCAGAGCACGTTCTGCGGCCGGTCCGCGCCGGCGACGGTGCGGCGCTCGCGCGCGCGTACCTCGCGAACAGAGAGCACCTCGCCCCGTGGGAGCCGGAGCGCTCCGAGGCGTTCTTCACCGAGGACTGGCAGGAGCAGAACGCGCAGCAGTGCGTCGCGGAAGCCGCCCTCGGCCGGAGTTCCCGGTTCGTGATCCTCTCGGACGACGGCGAGATCCGCGGCCGGGTCAACCTCAACACCATCGTGCGCGGTGCGTTCTGGAGCGCCGATCTCGGGTACTGGATCGATTCCACCCGACTGCGCCGCGGGCTCGCCGGGCGCGCGGTCGCCCTCGTGGCGGAGCACGCGCGGGACGAGCTGCGGCTGCACCGCCTCCAGGCGTCGACGCTGCTGCACAACGTCGCCTCGCAGCGGGTCCTCGCCGCCACCGGCTTCGAGCGCATCGGCATCGCCCCGAAGTACCTGCGGATCGCGGGGGAGTGGCAGGACCACATCCTGTTCCAGCTGCTGCTGGAGGAGCCGCTCAGTCCGCGGCGGGAGCGTCCTTGATCATGTTGGTGATGCGGATCGTCGAGCAGCGCCGGCCCTGATCGTCGGTCACGACGATCTCGTGCACCGTGATGCTGCGCCCCAGGTGCACGGGCGTGCAGACTCCGGTGACCACGCCCGAGGTGGCCGACCGGGTGTGTGTGGCGTTGATGTCGACGCCGACCGCCAGACGGCCCGCTCCCGCATGCAGATTAGCCGCCATCGAGCCGAGTGATTCGCCGAGCACGACGTAGGCGCCGCCGTGCATGAGGCCGACCGGCTGGGTGTTGCCCTCGACCGGCATGGTCGCCACGCACCGGTCCACGCCGAACTCGATGAACTCCATGCCCATCTTCTCGGCCAGGGCTCCCATGCCGCGGGCGGCGGCCCACTCGAGTCCTTCGCTGGTGGCGACCTCGCTCATGCATCCTCCTCTGCGGGTGTCCGTGCTCCTCGTTAGGCTGACAGGGTGACGGACTCCGCAAAGCCTACCCTCATGGTCGTCGACGGCCACTCGCTCGCCTACCGGGCCTTCTTCGCTCTCCCGGTCGACAACTTCACCACCAAGGACAACCAGCACACGAACGCCATCTACGGGTTCCTGTCCATGCTGGTCAACCTCATCAAGGCCGAGCAGCCGACCCACATGGCCATCGCTTTCGACACGTCGCGGCACTCGTTCCGCACCGACGAGTACCCCGAGTACAAGGCGACCCGGTCGGAGACGCCGCAGGAGTTCAAGGGCCAGATCCCGCTGCTGCAGGACTGCCTCGCCGCGATGTCGATCCCGGTGCTGACGCAGGAGGGCATCGAGGCCGACGACATCCTCGCCACCCTCTCCACCCAGGGGGCGGCCCAGGGCTACGACGTCCTCGTGGTGTCGGGAGACCGCGACACCATCCAGCTCGTCACCGACGACGTCACGCTGCTGTATCCGTCCGTGCAGGGTGTCTCACAGCTCAAGCGCTACGACCCGACGACCGTGCAGGAGCGGTACGGCGTCCGCCCCGAGCAGTATCCCGACATCGCCGCCCTCGTCGGCGAGACCAGCGACAACCTCCCCGGCGTGCCGAAGGTGGGGGAGAAGACGGCCGTCAAGTGGCTCACCCAGTTCGGCTCCCTCGACGAGCTGCTCGAGCGCGCGGGCGAGATCAAGGGCGTGGTCGGCGGCAACCTCCGCGACCACATCGAGGACGTCCGGCGCAACCGCAAGCTCAACCGTCTTCTCACCGATGTCGAGCTGCCGGTGTCGCCCGCCGACCTCGCGGTCGCACCGATCGACGCCGAGGCCGTCCGCGACATCTTCGCCCGGCTGGAGTTCCGCACGCTGCTGCCGCGGGTCTTCGAGGCCGTCGGCGCGGGCGAGGTGGCCGACGACCCGGCGTCCGTCGTCGAGATGCCCACGCCGGTCGAGGTGCCCGCCCCCGATCTCGCCGCCTGGGCCACGGCGCAGGACGGAGACGTCGCCCTGCGGGTCATCGTGCAGTCCGGAGCACCCGTGCGCATCGGCGCCGCCACGGGCACCGAGCTGCGCGAGCTCGACTGGTCGGAGGAGGCGGCCGCGGCGCTGCGCCCGTGGCTGGAGTCCGACGCGCCGAAGGTGCTGCACGATGCCAAGCCGCAGGTGAAGGCGCTGCTCCGTCAGGGCATCCGTCTGGGCGGGCTCGCCTACGACACGAGTCTCGCGGGCTGGCTGCTGCGCCCCAGCTTCCCCGACAAGACGCTGTCCGACCTCGTCCAGCGCTACCTGGGGGAGAAGCTCCCCGAGGCCGATCCGTCGCAACTCGTGCCGGAGACCGAGGGCGCCACCCCATCGCAGGAGGCGTGGTTCATCCTGCGCGTGGCCGAGGCGCTGCGGAACGATCTGCCGGAGCCGGTGGATGCGGTGCTCCGCGACATCGAGCTGCCGACGCTCCGCACGCTCGCCGACATGGAGCTCGCGGGCGTCGCCGTGTCGCACGAGGTGCTGTCGACGTTCTCGGCGGAGCTCGCGACGCGGGCGGATGCCCTGGCCCAGGAGGCGTTCGCGGTCGTCGGTCGCGAGTTCAATCTCGGGTCCCCGAAACAGCTCCAGGAGGTGCTGTTCGAAGACCTGCAGCTTCCGAAGACGCGCAAGACGAAGACCGGGTACTCGACAGATGCCGCAGTGCTCGCCGACCTCCAGGAGTCGCACCCGCACCCGTTCCTGAGCCTGCTGCTGCAGCACCGTGAGGCGACGAAGCTGCGGCAGATCATCGAGTCCCTCGACACCGCGATCCGCGAAGACCACCGGGTGCACACGACCTATGTGCAGACCGGCAGTCAGACCGGGCGCCTGTCGAGCACCGACCCGAACCTCCAGAACATCCCGGTCCGCACCGAGGAGTCGCGGCGCATCCGCAGCGCCTTCGAGGTCGGCGAGGGGTACGAGACCCTGCTCACCGCCGACTACTCGCAGATCGAGATGCGCATCATGGCGCACCTCTCGGGCGACGAGGGACTGATCGAGGCCTTCAACAGCGGTGAAGACCTGCACCGCTTCGTCGGCGCCCGCGTGTTCGGGGTCGATCCCTCCGAGGTCACGCCGGCGATGCGCACCAAGGTGAAGGCGATGTCGTACGGCCTCGTCTACGGCCTCTCCGCGTTCGGGCTGTCCAAGCAGCTGCGCATTGAGCAGTCCGAGGCCAAGCAGCTCATGGTGGAGTACTTCGCGCGGTTCGGCGCGGTCCGCGACTACCTGCGGGCCTCGGTGATGAAGGCGAAGGAGGTCGGCTACACCGAGACGATCTTCGGGCGTCGGCGGCCGTTCCCCGACCTCGCGAGCCCCAACCGTGTGCTGCGGGAGAACGCCGAGCGTGCGGCGCTGAACGCCCCGATCCAGGGGAGCGCGGCCGACATCATGAAGATCGCGCTGTTCCACATCCACGACGACCTCCACGCCGCGAAGCTGGAGTCGCGGGTGCTGCTGCAGATCCACGACGAACTCGTCGTCGAGGTCGCGGCAGGGGAGTGGGATGCGGTGGAGCAGATCGTCCGCACGCGGATGGGGGATGCCGCTCAGCTCTCCGTGCCGCTCGACGTGCAGGTGGGCCGCGGTCGGGACTGGAACGAAGCCGCGCACTGATCCCGGTGGCCGCCGGGGGCGGGGATTAGGCTGGAAGGTATGACTTCAGCACCCCGCACCCCCTCCGCCATCGACAAGGTCGCCGATGAATGGGTCGACACGATCGCCGTTCTGGCGCCGACTCTCGGCACCTACATCGGCCGCTCCGAGGTCAACGACCGGTTCGGCGATCTGAGCCCGGAAGGTCATGAGGAGATCGCCGCGGCGACGCGGGCCACGCTCGACAAGCTCTCGGCGCTGGAGCCCGTCGACGCGATCGACGAGGTCACCAAGACCGACCTCAGTGCGGAGCTGCGCCTCGACCTCGAGCTGCACGACGCGAAGTGGCACCTGCGCGACCTGAACGTCATCGCCTCCGCCGCGCAGGACGTCCGCTCCGCCTTCGACCTGATGCCCACCGCGACGGTCGAGGACTGGGAGGTCATCTCCACCCGGCTCTCCGCGGTTCCCGCGGCGCTGCGCGGATACGTCGAGACGCTGCGCCTGGGCATCGCCGAGGGCGTGACGCCCGCACGACGCCAGGTCGCGGAGGTCGCGACGCAGATCGACCGCTACATCGCCGACGACGGCTTCTTCGCGGCGTTCGTCGCGCACGCCGATCCCGAGGAAGGCCAGCTTCCCGCCTCGCTCGCCCGCACCCTGGCGGACAACTCCGCGGCTGCGCGGGTCGCGTACGGGGAGCTGCGGCGCTTCCTTGCCGAGGAGCTCGCGCCCGAGGCCGGTGAGACGGACGCCGTGGGGCGCGACCTTTACGCCCTCAACTCCCGTCGATTCCTCGGCGCCACCATCGACCTCGACGAGACCTACGAGTGGGGTCGCGAAGAGCTCGCCCGCATGGTGGCCGAGCAGACGGCGATCGCGAACGAGATCCTCCCCGGCGCCTCCGTCGAAGAGGCCGTCGCGCATCTGGAGTCCGACCCCGCCCGCAAGCTCGTCGGCACCGAGGCGCTTCAGCGGTGGATGCAGGAGACCAGCGACCGCGCGGTCGCCGAGCTCGGCGCCTCGCACTTCGACATCCCGGAGGCCATCCGCACCCTGGAGTGCATGATCGCGCCGACGCAGGAGGGCGGGATCTACTACACCGGCCCCACCGACGACTTCTCGCGCCCCGGCCGCATGTGGTGGTCGGTCCCCGAGGGCGTCACCGAGTTCGACACGTGGCGCGAGCTCACCACCGTGTACCACGAGGGTGTGCCGGGGCATCACCTGCAGATCGCCCAGGCCGTGTACAACCGCGCCGAGCTCAACTCGTGGCGACGGCTGCTCGCCGGCACCTCCGGCCACGCGGAGGGCTGGGCGCTGTATGCGGAGCGACTGATGGAGCAGCTCGGTTACCTGGACGACCCGGCGGATCGCCTCGGCATGCTGGACGGGCAGCGGATGCGGGCGGCGCGCGTGGTCCTCGACATCGGCGTGCACCTCGGCAAGCCCCGTCTCGACGGTGACGGCGTCTGGGATGCCGACTACGCGCTCGACTTCCTCCGTCGCAACGTCAACATGTCGGACCAGTTCGTGCAGTTCGAGGTCAACCGGTACCTCGGCTGGCCGGGTCAGGCGCCGTCGTACAAGGTCGGTCAGCGCATCTGGGAGCAGGTCCGCGACGCCGTCCAGCAGGCGGAGGGCGACGCGTTCAGCTTCAAGGGCTTCCACAAGCGCGCCCTCGATCTGGGCGGCGTCGGACTGGACACGCTGCGGAGCGCGCTGCTCCCTCGGTGACGGGAATGCCGGCTCGAGTCCGCGCGTTCCATTCACCTGAATAGGAAGGTGTGACATGGACATCGAATTCGGGCTGGACACGTTCGGCGACATCACCCGGGATCAGGACGGCGAGCTGCTCAGCGGCGCGCAGACCATCCGGAACGTCGTCGCCCAGGCGGAGCTGGCCGATACCGTCGGCGTGGACTTCTTCGGCGTGGGGGAGCACCATCGGCGCGAGTTCGCGGTGTCCTCACCGGAGATGGTGCTCGCGGCGATCGCCGCCCGTACCGAGCGGATCCGGCTGGGCACCGCCGTGACCGTCCTGTCCTCGGACGACCCGGTGCGCGTGTTCGAGCGTTTCTCGACCCTCGACGCCCTGTCCGGAGGGCGGGCGGAGGTCGTGCTCGGGCGCGGTTCGTTCATCGAGTCCTTCCCGCTGTTCGGCTACGACCTGCGCGATTACGACCGGCTCTTCGAGGAGAAGCTGGAGCTGTTCGTCGAGCTCCTCAAGGAGGAGCCCGTGACGTGGTCTGGGTCGCTGCGGCCGTCGCTCGACAACGCGGACGTGTTCCCGAAGACCGAGAAGGGTCTGCGCACGTGGGTCGGCGTCGGCGGGAGTCCTGAGTCCGTCGTGCGTGTCGCGCGTCACGGTCTCGGCCTGATGCTGGCGATCATCGGCGGCCCGGCCGGGCGGTTCAAGCCGTTCGTCGACCTGTACCACCGCTCGGTCGCCTCCTTCGGGACGACGGCGCACCCGGTGGCCGTGCACTCGCCCGGTCACATCGCGCCCACCGACGCGGAGGCATGGGACGAGGCCTACCCGGGCTTCGAGGCGATGAACAACACCATCGGTCGTGAGCGCGGCTGGCCGCCCTACAGCCGTGCGCGGTTCCAGAACGACATCGGTCCCGAGGGCTCCCTCTATGCCGGCTCGCCCGAGCGTGTGGCGGCGAAGATCGCCGACACGATCACGACCCTCGGGCTCGGCCGCTTCGACCTCAAGTACGCGACGGGCACCCTCTCGCACGAGTCGATGATGCGCAGCATCGAGCTGTACGGCACCGAGGTGATCCCTCGGGTGCGGAAGCTCCTCGCCGACCGCGACTGAGCCGGCGTCATCTCGCGGCTCGGCGGGACGGGACGGCCCTACGATGAGAATCATGGCCGATACCGCCCTGCCGAGCCGCACGTCGCTCGCCGAGCGCCTCGACGTCCTTCCGTTCACCCGCCGACACCTGCGCCTGCTCACGGGTTCCGGCGTCGGCTGGGCGCTCGACGCGATGGACGTCGGACTCATCTCGTTCATCATCGCGGCGCTCACGCAGCAGTGGGATCTCACCAAGAGCGAAGCCGGCTGGATCGCGTCGCTCGGCTTCGTCGGTATGGCGGTCGGCGCGACCCTCGGCGGTCTCCTCGCTGACCGCTTCGGTCGTCGCCAGGTGTTCGCTCTCACGCTTCTCGTCTACGGCATCGCAACGGGAGCGAGCGCGCTCGTCGGATCAGTGGCGGCCCTGCTCGTGCTGCGCTTCTTCGTCGGCCTCGGGCTCGGCGCGGAACTGCCCGTGGCGTCGACCTACGTGAGCGAGTTCGCCCCTGCACGCATCCGCGGGCGGCTGATCGTCATCCTCGAAGCGTTCTGGGCCGTCGGCTGGACGGCCTCCGCGCTCATCGGGTTCTTCGTCATCCCCGCGTCCGAGTCAGGGTGGCGGTGGGCCTTCGCGCTGGGCGCGGTCCCCGCCGTCTATGCGCTCGTCGTGCGGTGGGGTCTGCCCGAATCACCGCGCTGGCTGGCGTCGCGCGGACGCATCGCGGAGGCCGATCGCATCGTGGCGGCGTTCGAGGCCGACGCCGGTGTCGCGCACACCCCGCCCATCCGGAAGGAGCCGGCGTCGCGGGCGATCGCGATGACGGCACGGGCCCGGCTCGCGACCCTCTGGAATGCCGAGTTCCGCGTGCGGACGGCGTGCCTGTGGCTCGTGTGGCTGGCCGTGAACTTCGCGTACTACGGGGCGTTCATCTGGATCCCCAGCATTCTCGTGGATGCAGGATTCGACCTCGTCCGCTCGTTCGGCTTCACCCTCATCATCACGCTCGCGCAGCTTCCGGGCTATGCCGTGGCGGCCTGGCTCATCGAGGTGTGGGGACGCCGCATCACGCTGTCGGTCTTCCTGCTGGGGGCAACCGCCTCGGCCGTCGTCTTCGGCACCGCCGCGACCGTGCCGATGATCATCGGGGCGGGCATGGCCCTGTCGTTCTTCACGCTCGGTGCCTGGGGCGCGCTCTACGCCGTGACGCCCGAGATCTATCCGACCTCGCTGCGCGGCACCGGGGCCGGCTGGGCCGCCGGGGTGGGCCGCATCGCCTCCATCGTGGCGCCCCTCGCCGTTCCCGTCCTCCTCGGGGCCGGCGGCGCGCCCCTGCTGTTCGTCGTGTTCGCGGCCTGCTTCCTCGTCGCTGCGGCGGCGGCCTGGGGACTCGCCGACCGGAGCGGAGTGGCGCTGGACGATCGGTGACGTCCCGGTCCGGGAATAGGCTGGGCGCGTGGCTGATGTATGTTTCGTCGCGATAGGCGACTCCTTCACCGAAGGCGTGGGCGATGTGCTCCCCGATGGGCGCGAGCGCGGTTGGGCCGACATCGCCGCGCAGGGGTGGGCGGATGCCGCCGGGCACCCCATCCAGTACGCGAACCTGGCGATCCGGGGGAAGCTGGCCTGGCCGATCGTCGAGGAGCAGCTCGAGCCCGCGCTCGCTCTGCGTCCGACGCACCTGTCGTTCAACGGTGGCGGCAACGACATGCTGCGGCCGCGGACCGACGTGGAGCACATCGCCGATGCGTTCAGCCGGGTGCTGCGACGGTGCGACGAGGAGGGCGTGACGATGATCCTGCTCTCCGGCGCCAACCCCAGCGGGCAGCTCCCGATGGGCTCTCTCGTGCAGCGCCGTGGCGACCTGCTCTCCGAGGCGGTCCTGCGGCGGATCGAGGACCGGCCCGACGTGATCCGCGCCCTCAACTGGCCGGACAAGGAGCTGTCGCAGCCGGCCTATTGGTCGGAGGACCGCCTGCACATGAACGCGGCGGGTCACCATCGTGTGGCGGCGCGGGTGCTCCACGGCGTCGGTTTCGAGCCTCCGGAGAGCTGGTGGGCGCCGGTCGATCGGTGGACCGCCGGCCCTGCGGGTCTCGCCTACTACCGGGAGTTCGTCGGGCCGTGGGTGCGTCGTCGTGTGACGAGGACCTCGTCCGGAGACGGCCGTGCGGCGAAGTACCCGACCTGGGTCGAGCGGACGCCGGCGTGAGTGTCGTGACGCCCCGCGCATGAGCGATATCGAGCTGGTCCGTCTTCCCGCGGGAGCGGTGACGCTGAACGACGCCCGTCGCCGTACACGGCGCACCGTGCAGCTCGAGCCCTTCGCCGTGGGCGTCTTCCCCGTGACCGAAGAACAGGTCACCGAGGTCCTGGGCGCGCCGTCACGGTATCCTCGGCGCCCGGTCGCCGACGTGAGCTGGCTGCGCGCCATCCACTTCTGCAACGCCGCCTCGGAGTGGGAGGGACTCGATCCCGTGTACCACTTCGAGGGCGAGGACGTCGCCTGGGACACCACGGCGGACGGCTACCGGCTCCCGACCGAGGCCGAGTGGGAGTACGCCTGCCGTGCCGGTTCCACCGGACCGCACTATGCCCCGCTGGCCGAGGCCGCGTGGACCGCCGCCGACGGGGTGCGAACGCCGCAGAACGTGGGCGGGAAGCTCCCGAACCTGCACGGGCTGTTCGACACGCTCGGCAACGTCTGGGAGTGGTGCTGGGACCTCCTCGACCCGGCACGGTATGACGACTATCGGGTCTTCCGCGGCGGCGGGTTCGCCGACGACGCGTGGAGCGTGCGCGCCTCGGTCCGCCGTGGGGGAGCGCCGCGCATGCATCACGAGGACGTCGGGTTCCGCGTCGCGCGCGGCGCTTTCGACACCGAGGACGAGGCGCAGGGCTGGTCGGCCGCGGCGGACAGGGAACGCGCGATGGTCGACGGGAGTCTGCCGACCGGCTGGACGCCACGCGGCCGATAGTCGACGCGTCCTGGACCGGTTTTGGTTCCCGTCTCGGCCGGGTGCGAGACTGATCGGATGACCAGGCCATTCGCGCTCATCCTCAACCAGGGTCGCGTCGCCGACCGCACCGACGGAGCGCTCGTCGGGGCGCGCCGCGTCGCCGACGCGCTGTCCTCGCTTCTGCGTCAGGAGCCGGTGGTGGTCGGCACTCCGGAGCCCGGTCGGCTCGACGACTGGTCGGTCGCGCTGCCCGAAGCTGCGGACACGCTCGCGGGCCTCCGTGCCGCGGTGCAGGAGGCGATCGCGGCGGAGGCGACGCCGCTCCTCGTGACGAACACGTGTGCGGCGAGCCTCGGAACGCTGCCGAGCGTGGCCGAGCACCACCCCGACGCGGTGGTGCTGTGGATCGACGCGCACGGCGACTTCAACACGCCCGACACCACCGACTCCGGCTACCTCGGTGGCATGGTCCTCGCCGCCACCTGCGGGCTGTGGGACAGCGGCCACGGGGCCGGGATCGACCCGCGGCAGGTCATCGTCGTCGGCGGCCGCGACATCGACCCCGCCGAGGGAGAGCTCCTCGCCGGCGCGGGAGTGACCGTCCTCAGCCCTGCGGAGAGCACGCCGGAGCGGCTGAGCGCTCTTATCGCCGGTCGACCGGTGTGGATCCATGTCGACTGGGATGTCCTGGAGCCCGGCTACATCCCCGCGGCCTATCGGGTCGGCGACGGTCTGCTGCCGCACCAGGTGGCCGCGCTGTTCGCCGCGATCCCGGCCGCCGACGTCCGCGGCGTGGAGCTCGCCGAGTTCGAGGCGGGTGACGCGGAGGTGCCGGAGCGCGTCAGCGTCGAGTTGATCGTGGAGACGGTCCAGCACCTGCTGCGCTGACGGCGCGGAGTGCCGTCACGGCGCGGCGGGTGCGGCGCCGAGGTGCCAGACGGTGATCGCGACCTCGGAGCCCGACACGATGTCGAGTTCGACCGGCCACGAACCGCGGTCGTACCCGGGGAGCAGCGAGGCGTGCAACGCACGCGCCACGATAGCGCCGTCCGTGGCATTCGCGTCCCATCCGATCACCGCGGTCGCCTCGCCCTGGGGCAGCACGGTGACGGGCGCGGAGCCGGGGTCGGTGGCCAGGAAGGACGAACCGGGTCGCACCGCGACGTCGAGCGCATGCCCGTTCTGGTCGGCGAAGGCGATGTCGGGATACCCCTCGACCACGCACGGCTCCTCGCTGATGTTCATCAGACGGATGCTCTGGGCACGGTGCCCCGTGGCCCCGTCGGCCGTTCCGAGTAGCAGCGTGGCCCGGTCGGGAGTGCAGGCGTCCGCGGGGGTTGGGGAGTCGAGTCCCCCGGGGCCCGCTCCGGTACCGGATCGCCCACGGCCGCCGGATCGACGAAGGCTCCCGACGACGACGAGAGCGACCACGCTCGCGACGGTGACGCCGAGAAGGCGCGGGGACCACCGCCGCGCAGATTCCTCACCGGCCCTGCGCGAGAACGCCCAGGCGGGGATCCAGCCCCAGGCGAATCCCCAGTAGGCGGTGTCCGGCGCGGACTCGACGACCGCGGGAGCCCGGCCGACACCCTGCGCACCCCGTCCCACGACCCAGACGACGCTGCACAGCACGGCGGCCGGCACCGTCAGCACGAGGACGCCCCACGCACCGGGGAGCAGCCAGGCATGACTCTGCAGCGATCCGATACCGGCGAAGCTCAGCAACCGCGTCAGCACGATGTCGGAACCGGTCAGTCGGGCGATGGCGCCGGAGACGATCCACAGTGCGCCGAGGATCAGTCCGGCGAGCAGTCCCGCCGTCAACGGCGGCCTCGTGCGGCCGTCTCGGGCGCGCGGGAGGGCGGCGGTCGACGGGGGAGCGGAGGCCAAGCCTCATCCTATGGGCGCTCAGCGACGCCGCTCGGGATCCAGCCCCATGCGGATCCGCGTCCGCTTGCGTTCGATCAGGATGAACACGACTCCGAGGACCCAGAGCGGGATCAGAGTGAGGAACGCGACACGGAACGCGCCGAGCGTGTAGGTGTCCGGGGTGCCGGCGCCCTGGGCGTCGAGGAGGAGACCGATCACGAACACGGCGATCAGGGCCGCGATGAAGCCGCCCGCGTTCGTCACGCCGGTGGCCGTGCTGAGGCGATGCACGGGATTGTGCGTGCGCGCGTGGTCGAAGGCGATCATCGACGCGGGGCCCCCGGTCGCCAGAGCGATCGCGAGGACCCAGAGCAGCCAGTCCGGGGCGGGGCCGGGGAGGGCGATGACCGCGATCCACGCGGCCATCTGCACGCCGACGGCGGGAAGGACGAGGGCGAGGGAGCGGTGGTTCGGCAGGCGGCGGGAGAGATCGCCGATGATCGGGCCGAGGATCATGCCCGCGACCACGTAGATCGAGATGATCCCCGCCGCGTGGGCGGTGGTCAGGCCCTCGCCGGCCGTGAGGAACGGCATGCCCCACAGCAGCACGAACACCGTGCCGGCAAACGGGGTGGTGAAGTGCGACCAGAACGCGAGCCGTGTGCCGGGATGCGCCCAGGCCGCCCGGATGCCGACGCCCGTGTCGATCGCCGACGTCACGACACGCACGACTCCGGTGTCCGTGTTCACCGACACGTCGGGACCGCTCTCCGCGGGGTTGTTGCGCACGATGAGCCACACGAGGATCGTGAAGAGCAGGCCGAGACCGGCGATGCTGCCGAACGTGATCGACCAGGTGGTGGCGTGCAGCAGGGCAGCGACCGGCACCAGCGCGATCAGCTGTCCGGCCTGCCCGATGATCCCGGTGAACTGGACCATGACAGGGCCGCGCTGCGCGGGGAACCACGTGGCGACCAGTCGCAGCACGGCGGGGAAGACCGCGGCGTCACCGGCTCCGAGGAGGACACGCGCGACGATCGCGATGCCGATGCTGGGGGACAGGGCCATGGTGAGCTGTCCGGCCGCCATGAGCAGCATCCCCGCCGTGATGATCGGACGGGATCCGAAGCGATCGAGGAGGACCCCCACCGGGATCTGCATCCCCCCGTAGACGGCGAGCTGCACGACCGCGAACAGCGCGAGCGTGGAGGCATCCGCCTGGAAGCGGTCGGCGGCCTCGACGCCGACGGCGCCGAGAGACGTGCGGTTGGTGATGGCGAGAACGTAGGCCGCGACGCCGACGGACCAGATCGCCCAGGCCCGCCACCCCGGCGTGGAGACGGGCGAGTGGGAGACCTGAGGCACCCTTCCACGCTACTCCTGACCGGCGATGTCCGACGCCGTGGCTAGAGTGCCCGCATGACCGCCTCCTCGCAGCACCATGCCCTCGACTACGTCGAGCTCGTCGTCACGGACCTCGACGTGGCGAAGCGCTTCTTCACGACCGCCTTCGGGTGGAGCTTCCGGGACTACGGGCCCGGCTATGCGGGAATCCTCTCGCCCCGCGGAGACGGGAGCGAGGTCGGCGGACTCCTGCTCGCGGACGCGCCGCGACCCGTCGGCGGTCCGCTCGTGCTGCTCTACTCCGACGATCTCGATGCGACGAGGGAGACGATCCAGGACGCCGGCGGCCGGATCCTGCAGGAGCCGTATGCGTTCCCCGGTGGCCGGCGCCTTCACTTCGCCGACCCGAGCGGCAACGAGCTCGGCGTCTGGTCCTCCCACTAGGCGCTGCAGAACACAGCGCGGGGCGGATGAGTGCCAGACTGCGAGGATGAGTCACCCGCCGCGCATCCCGGAAATGGAGACGTCGCGCCTCCGCCTGCGCAGGCAGGCGATCGAGGACGCTACCGTGTTCCGGCACCTGTGGACCGAACGTGACGAACGAGTCCCCGCGCACCGGCGGCTCGACCCGGACGGTCGCCCCGACGTGGACGACATCCGAGCGCAGATCCGCGATGCCGAGAAGTCGTCGCTGCTCACCGTGGAACGGACCGACACCGGGGATCCGATCGGGTACTGCGGTCTCGTCTACGGCGGTGACGGCGTGGGCGATGAGCCGGAGCTCGCGTTCGAGCTGCTCCGTGCCGAGCACAATCGGGGGCATGCCACCGAAGCTGCCCAGGCTGTCCTGGCATGGGCAGCTGGGGTGGGAATCGACCGCGTCTGGGCCGGCGTCTGGGAATGGAACCTCCCGTCCCGGCGCGTGCTCGAGAAGCTCGGCTTCGTCGAATCCGGACGGGAACGCCCGTCCTCCGTCCACGGTCGAAACATCCTGACCGTCAGGGCGCTCAGCCAGAGTTCCCGCGCCGAGGGGAGGGTGGCGGCGGTGCCGGACGGGATCATCGTGAGCGGCACGCTCCCTGACGATGTGGACCGATGTGTCCAACTGTGGGTCCGTGCTCTCCTCGCACGAGACGGAGAAGTCGACAGCCACGCGGTCGGCGAAATGACACGTGGCGTCTTCGGTCGTCCGCTCATCAGGTTCGCCATCGTCGACCATCACTTTTCGGGGTTCGCGGTGACCGTCGGGAAAGTCGGCGAGCCGATGACAGCGGTACTGGAGCGAATCGCGGTCGCACCGGGGAAGACCGGGCAGGGGATCGGGCGGGCGTTGTTGACCGATGCCATCGACTCTTCCCGGCGACGAGGGCGGTCGGCGATGGAGTTGGCCGTGCGTCGAGGGAACCCAGCCGTCCGCCTGTACGAGGCCCTCGGGTTTCGGGCCGCTTCGGGCCCGGCGGATCATCCGCTCGGGGGCGAGCCGATGATCACGTTCCGCCGATCATTGTGACCGACGCGCGCATCCCATCTCATAGGATCGCGACATGACCTCCCCTCGCCGCATCCCGGCAGACCTGCGGAAACGCGGGGGGTTCCGGGGAGCCGACGACTCGACCGCCTCGCTTATCCTCGGCCAGTTCTTCGTCGGTGGCTTTTTCCTGTTCATCGTGGCTTTCTTCCTCGCGCTCGGAGCTGCGGAAGAGTACGACGGGGTGACGTCCTTCACCGGGGCGAGCATCATCGCCGTCGTGCTATCCGTCGTGTCAATCGTCACCGCGCTGGTGATCGGTCTGCCCCTTCGCCTCGTCTCGGCGCTGCGCGCGCGGTGGCTCGCTCACGGCGAGCTCACCGTCGTCGGGGTCGTCGTCGGACTCGGCGCCTGCATCGTGTCGGTCGTGCTGGCGAGCGTTAGCGGGCGAGCGGCACTCGCGTGGTGGGTGTTCGTCATCTCGTGGTCGGTCCTCGCCTTCTCGGTCGCGCATTTCGTCTGGCCACGGCGACGCCGGCGGGGTGGTTCCGCGCACCCCGAGACGACGACCAGGCCGCGTGAGCACGGGCAGGGAGGGTCAGCATCCGGAGGGCCCGGGAGCACGGGACGCCGATGAGCACGTCCCGACGCACACGCGGCGGGGATTCCTCATCGCTGCCGGAACCGGCGTCGCGGTGACCGGCGTCGGCATCTGGCTCTCCACGAGCTCCGGGGGAGAGGCAGACGTCACCGGACGCCCCGACAACCCCCGAGGACTGTCCGAGTACGAGCCGGTCTACGACCGCGCGGTCACAGGTCTCGAGGTACCGCTCGGTTTCGAGGACTGCGCCCACCCCACGGTTCGCGCAGACCGGGGCATCGCGGGCAGCGAACGCCGAACCGTGAGTCCGGTCATCGACCGCTTCATCATTCACGACACCGGCACGACAACGGACCAGTTGGACTTCTTCTCCCGCTGCAACAGGAGATCATCGGCTCCCACCTTCTATCTTCGGCACGACGGCTCGGTCATCGAGACCATCCGCCCGGGAGCGAAGCCGTCGTCCACCGGCGCGGACTGGCACTGGCGGTCCGTGGCGGTGGAGACGCTCGATTTCACCGGAGCCCCGGAGTACACGTCATCACCCACCAGGAGACGTGGTCGGGAACGGAGTGTCCCGGCCCGTTCCTCCAAGCGCGAGTGGAAGACATCGTTGCGCGGGCGCAAGAGATCTTCACGACGTCATGAGGCTGGAGCCGTCCGCGACAACAGGGGAGTGCGCCACCTTCTCTCATTGACCGAACTCACCTGGGACGATCTGAGGGAGATCTTCGCGCGCGCCGCGCGGATCGAAGCGGGAACCCTAGCGAGGAGGGACGGCGCGGCCGCGCTGTTCTTCCCTTCCTCGAGCCTGCGGACGCGTGTCTCGTTCGAACGCGGCGCTGCGGAGATGGGTTTGCAGCCGATCGTCTTCCCTCCGGAGGCGCTCGACACCGTCGAGGACGCGGTTGACATCGTCGGATACCTGTCAGCGTGGGTCGAACTCCTCGTCGTCCGGCATGCCGATCTCCAAGTGCTTCGTGAGCTGGCTGCCCCTGGGATTCTCCCGGTGGTCAACGCGATGACCGACGCGAACCACCCCTGCGAGGTGCTGTCCGATCTCTTCGCGCTCTCGCGCGAGACGGATGTCCGCTCACTCCGAGTCCTCGTAGTGGGACCAGACGGCAACATCGCTCGAGCCTGGGAGGAAGCCCATCGGGCGTTCGGAATCGATGTCGTGCAGGCCTGCCCGGAGAAGGTCCGCACACCCGCGCTGCCGTGGAAGGAGGATCTCAGCGATGCCGTGCAGGAGGCCGACGTGATCATCACAGATGGGCCGGGGGAGCACAGTGCGGCCATGGCGCCCTATCGGATCACTGCGGATCTCCTGGACAGCGCCCCTGACGGTGTTCGTTTCGCGCCGTGCCCGCCGTTCGTCCGCGGGCGTGAGGTTTCGGTCGCTGCCGCCAACCATCCCGCGTTCGTGGGCTACGAGTTCAAACGTCACCTGAAGAGCGTGCAGCAGGCGATCATGGGGTGGGCGTTCGAGGGATGACGGGGAGATGGTCGCGGTAGCGTTCTGTTCTCAAGCTGACATAATGTGCATTATCGGATAATCCGTACCAGGGATCTGCGGGACGAGAGAGGGCGGGAAAGTCGCCACCGTGGCCCTCGGTCATGCGTTGACGTACGCCGCGAGATGTTCGCCCGTCAGCGTCGACCCGTCTGCGACGAGCTCGGCGGGCGTTCCCTCGAACACGATGCGACCGCCGTCATGGCCGGCTCCCGGTCCGACGTCGATGATCCAGTCGGCGTGTGCCATGACGGCCTGATGATGCTCGATCACGACCACCGTCTTGCCAGCATCGACAAGTCGATCCAGCAGACCGAGGATCGTGTCGACGTCGGCGAGATGCAGACCCGTCGTCGGCTCGTCCAGCACGTAGACGTCGCCCTTCTCACCCATCTGGATCGCGAGCTTGATGCGCTGGCGCTCTCCGCCCGACAGAGTCGACAACGGCTGTCCGAGCGACAGGTAGCCGAGCCCCACGTCTTCCAGGCGTCCGAGGATGGCGGCCGCAGCCGGGAGCTTCGCGTCACCCTCGCTGAAGAACACACGGGCTTCAGACACCGGAAGGTCGAGCACCTCGGTGATGTCCTTCCCGCCGAGCTTGTACTCCAGCACCGCCGCCTGGAAGCGCTTACCACCGCAGTCCTCACAGGGTGTCTCGATCGTGTCCATGAACCCGAGCTCGGTGATGATGACACCGGCACCCTTGCACGTAGGACAGGCGCCCTCGGAGTTCGCGCTGAACAGGGCGGGCTTCACGCCGTTCGTCTTCGCGAAGGCCTTGCGGATGGGCTCGAGCAGCCCCGTGTAGGTCGCGGGGTTGCTGCGACGTGAGCCCTTGATGGCGGACTGGTCGATCGCCACCACGCCCTCGCGTCCGGTCACCGAACCGTGGATGAGCGAGCTCTTACCTGAGCCGGCGACACCGGTGACGACGGTCAGGACGCCGGTCGGGACGTCGACGTCCACGTTCTGGAGGTTGTTCGTGGATGCGCCGCGCACCTCGATCGCGCCGGTGCGGTCACGCACGGCGTCCTTGAGCTGTGCACGGTCGTTGAGGTGCTGCCCCGTCAGCGTTCCACTGGCCGTGAGACCCTCGACGCTCCCCTGATAGCAGACCTCTCCCCCGGCGCTTCCGGCACCCGGACCCAGATCCACGACATGGTCGCCGATCATGATGGTCTCCGGCTTGTGCTCGACGACGAGCACCGTGTTCCCCTTGTCGCGAAGGCGGAGCAGCAGGCCGTTCATCCGCTCGATGTCGTGCGGGTGCAGCCCGATCGTCGGCTCGTCGAAGACATACGTGACGTCAGTCAACGAGGAGCCGAGATGGCGCAGCATCTTGATCCGCTGCGCCTCTCCCCCGGACAGCGTGCCCGACGGTCGATCCAGGCTCAGATACCCCAGGCCGAGGGTCACGAAGGCGTCGAGGTTGGCACTCAGCGCCTGGAGCAGCGGCCCGGCTCCCGGGAGATCCAGGCCGCGGACCCACGTGGCGAGATCCGTCACCTGCATGCGGCACGCGTCGGCGATGCTCACGCCGTCGATCTTCGACGACCGTGCGCCCTCGGTGAGCCGGGTGCCGTCGCACTCCGGGCACACCGCGAAGGTGGCAACGCGCTCGACGAACGCGCGGATGTGCGGCTGGAGCGCGTCGAGGTCCTTCGAGAGCATGGACTTCGTGATCTTCGGGATCAGGCCCTCGTAGGTCATGTTGATGCCGGAGATCTTGACCTTCGTGACCTCTCCGTAGAGGAAGAGGTGACGCTGCTTTTCTGTGAACGACGAGATGGGCTTGTCCCCCGGATAGAACCCGGACTGCGAGAACCCCTTCACCATCCAGCCGTCGGCGGTGTACCCGGGCACCATGATCGCGCCCTCGTCGAGGGACTTCGACTCATCGACGATCTGCGACAGGTCGAGGTCGGACACCACTCCCCTGCCCTCGCAGCGCGGGCACATGCCGCCGAGGTAGATCGCGTCCTTCACGATCTTCTTCTCGCCACCCGGCCCGGTCATGACGCCGCTGGCCTTCTGCGTCGGGATGTTGAAGGAGAACGCCGTCGGGCCGCCGATGTAGGGCTGGCCCAGCTTGCTGAACAGGATGCGGAGCATGGCGTTGGCATCCGTCACGGTGCCGACGGTCGACCGCGGGTTCGCGCCGAGACGCTCCTGGTCCACGATGATCGCCGTGGTGAGCCCTTCCAGCACGTCGACGTCGGGCCGCGGCACAGACGGCATGAACCCCTGCACGAACGCGCTGTACGTCTCGTCGATCATCCGACGCGACTCGGCGGCGATCGTGTCGAAGACGAGAGAGCTCTTCCCCGACCCGGAGACTCCGGTGAAGACCGTCAGACGTCGCTTCGGGATGTCGACGCTCACGTCCTTGAGGTTGTTCTCTCGCGCGCCCTGGACGCGGATGAGGTCGTGGGTGTCCGCGGGGTGCTCGGCAGCGGTCATGCGGCGTCCTTCGTGGTGGTGGGGCCGTCAGGCGGCCTGATTGATACGGAGCAGGTTGCCGGCGGGATCGCGGAAGGCGCAGTCGCGGACGCCGTAGGGCTGGTCCATCGGCTCCTGGACGACATCGGCGCCGACAGCGACCAGCCGGTCGAACAGGGCGTCCAGGTCGTCGCTCGCCAGAGTCAGCGCGCCGTAGCTGCCCTTCGCGATGAGCTCCAGGATGGTCTGCCGCTCCGCGTCGGTGATGCCGGGGTCGGTGGCCGGCGGATGGAGCACGATCGAGGTCTCGGGCTGGCCGGCCGGGCCGACCGTGAGCCAGCGCAGGCCGTCGTACCCGACGTCGTTGCGCACCTCGAAGCCGAGGGCGTCGCGATAGAAGCCGAGGGCTGCCTCGGCGTCGGTGTGCGGGAGGAAGGCGTAATGGATGCGGATCTTCATGATGCTCACGTTAGGTGCGCCTCGGGGCGCGGCGCTTCTCGATTCCTGATCGGTCGGGTGACCTGCTTGGCCTGGAACGACGGGATGCCCTCGACGTCGGCGGCGCGTTCACGGTACACGCGGGGTGAGACACCCACCAGTTCCGAGAACCGGGTGCTGAAGGTTCCCAGCGAGGAGCAGCCCACGGCGAAGCACACCTCGGTGACGGTGAGGTCGCCGCGACGCAGCAGTGCCATGGCGCGTTCGATGCGGCGGGTCATCAGATACGAGTACGGGGATTCGCCGTACGTCTCGCGAAACCGCCGGCTGAGATGGCCGGCCGACAGGTGCACGCCCCGCGCCAGAGCCTCGACGTCCAAGGGCTTCGCGTACTCGCGGTCGATGCGGTCGCGGACCTTCCGCATCACGACCAGCTCCCGCAGGCGAGCCTCATCCACCGGTGTCACGTGACGATCCTGCCATGACCCCGGAAGACGCGGAATGACCATCCGCGACGCGCGGAGGCCCTCCTCCCCCGCCTGTCGGAGATCCGGCGCTACCCTGGGGGCATCCTCACAGGATTTTCTCAGAAGGGGTTCACCGCCATGTCTGAAGCACTCGCTGAAACGAAGTCGTTCTTCAAATCCATCCGCGTCGCTCTCGCGGTCTCCGGCGTTCTCGCGCTGCTCGCGGGCATCGCGCTGCTGGTCTGGCCGGTGAAGTCCGCCGTCATCGTGACGGCGATCTTCGCGTCCTACCTGATCGTCGCGGGAGTCGTGTACATCGGCCTCGGCATCTTCTCCCGCGCGAAGGGCGGTTGGTCGCGCGTCGGACACATCGTGCTCGGCCTGCTCTACATCGTCGCCGGCGTCATCGCGTTCTTCAACCTGAACGTCGCCGCCGCCACCCTGGCGCTGGTCGTCGTGATCTTCATCGGCGTGAGCTGGATCGTCGATGGTGTCGTGGCACTCTCGCTGCTCGGCAGCGACGGATCGCGGGTCTGGACGCTGATCTACGCGATCCTCAGCATCATCGCCGGAATCATCGTCCTCTTCTCGCCGGTCATCGCCGGATTCGCGCTCTGGCTGCTCCTGGGCATCTCGCTCGTCGTGCTCGGCATCGTGCAGATCATCCGCGCGATCACGCTCGGCAAGGACGAGAAGGCCTTCACCACGGGTGCTGCCGCCGTCTGATCCGCACACGCGAGACGCCCCGGACCTGCAGCAGCGGGTCCGGGGCGTCTCGCGTCTGACGGCTATTCCGCGGCGAACGCGCTCACGTCGCCGACGAGGCGGGTGTTGTCCGCGGGGATGGGGTCGATCGCGGCCTTGGCAACCTCGGCGGCGAACTCGGACACGTTGTAGAGGCGCCCGGCGGACTCGCGGCGCTCGGCGATGGCACCGGGGTTCGCGCGCTCGAGCAGCGTCGCGGTGATCGTGCCCTCGATCATGTCGCCGGAGACGACCGTGAAGCCGATCCCCTTCTCCGCGAGACCGGGGATGAGCTCCCGCAGCGCGTCCTCACCGGCCCGCTTCGACAGCGCGACGGGCTCGTACTCCGGCATCGTCGGCGTCGTGCGGATGAAGTGCGCCTGGTGGCTGGTGACGAACACGACGCGTGCGCCCTCCGACAGCAGCGGCGTCGCGGCGTCGAGGACGTTGAGTTGCGCGTCGCGGTTGAGCTTCAGGGCGTAGTCCTCGGCCATCCCCGACTCCATGCCGCCCGAGGCGTTCAGGACGAGAACGTCGAGGCGTCCGTACTCGGCGCGGACGGCGTCGAACATCTCGGCCACGGACGCGGGGTCGGTGAGGTCCGCGCCGACGACGAGCGCCCGGCGGCCGAGCTCGCGCAGCTGCGCCGCGAGCTTCTCCGCGCGCGGGGCCTTGTTCCGGTAGTTGATGACGACGTCGGCGCCGGCCTCGGCGAGGTATCGCACGGTGTCGGCGCCGATCCCCCGCGATGAGCCGGTGACGAGGGCCACCTTGCCGTCGAGGGATCCTGCGGGAAGAACGTCGGTCACGGGTGACTCCTCATGGTGCGTGGAACGCCGTGAGCGCACGGCTCTCACAGATTACCAAGGGGCGCAGTGGCGGCCGGTCGGCTGCCGCCGCGCGTGGTACGTTGACGGCAAAGGAGGCCGCATGGACAACTTCTCGACGTTCGTCACGTTCATCGACCACTGGGCATGGATCGGATGGCTGGTCCTCATCGCGGTCTTCCTCGTCATCGAGATGCTCTCCCTCGACTTCACCTTCCTGATGCTGAGCTTCGGCAGCGTGATCGGACTCGTCACCGACTTCGTCGGGCTCCCGGTCTGGATCCAGATCCTCATCGCCGCCTTGGCATCCGCCCTCTTCATCCTCTTCCTGCGGCCGCCGCTCCTGCGGCGCCTGCACCGCGGTGCCGACCCCACACGCTCGAACGTGGAGGCGCTCGTCGACCTGCGGGGCATCGCGCTCAGCGAGATCACGCAGATCTCCGGTCAGGCGAAGCTCGCGAACGGCGACACCTGGACCGCCCGAACGACCACCCCGATGGCGATCCCCGCGGGGGCGCCTGTCGCCGTCAGCGCGATCAACGGCGCGACCGCCATCGTCCGACCCCTCAACGACTAGGAGCACGCGTGGACGACGCATCGATCATCCCGACCGTGATCATCTGGATCCTGGTGATCGCGGTCATCATCTTCGTGATCGTCACGATCGCGCGGGCTATCCGCATCATCCCGCAGGCGACCGCGGGAGTGGTCGAGCGGCTCGGCCGCTATCACAAGACTCTCTCCCCCGGGCTCAACATCCTCGTGCCGTTCATCGACCGCCTGCGGCCGCTGATCGACATGCGCGAACAGGTGGTGTCGTTCCCGCCGCAGCCCGTGATCACCGAGGACAACCTGGTCGTCTCCATCGACACCGTCGTCTACTTCCAGGTGACCGATGCCCGCGCGGCGACCTACGAGATCGCGAACTACCTCGGCGCCGTGGAACAGCTCACCACGACGACTCTCCGTAACGTCGTGGGCGGTCTGAACCTCGAAGAGGCGCTGACGAGCCGTGACAACATCAACGGGCAGCTCCGCGTCGTCCTGGACGAGGCGACCGGCAAATGGGGCATCCGCGTGGGCCGCGTCGAGCTCAAGGCGATCGACCCGCCCGTGTCCATCCAGGACTCCATGGAGAAGCAGATGCGCGCCGAGCGGGACCGCCGTGCCGCGATCCTGACCGCCGAGGGCACGAAGCAGTCCGCGATCCTCGAAGCGGAAGGCCTCCGTCAGGCGGAGATCCTCCGCGCCGAGGGTGACAAGCAGGCCGCCGTCCTCCGCGCCCAGGGTGAGGCGGAGGCGATCCAGAGCGTCTTCTCCGCGATCCACCAGGGCGCGCCGGACGACAAGCTCCTCGCGTACCAGTATCTGCAGATGCTCCCGAAGATCAGCGAGAGCCCGTCCAGCAAGCTCTGGATCATCCCGAGCGAGCTGACCGAGGCGCTCAAGGGCATCGGCACCGCCTTCACCCCGAAGGTCGGACCCGGGTCGACCACTCCCCCCGCGGGCGCGTGACCCACCCGTACTTCGTCAAGGCCGAGCAGCCCCGCATCCTGGCCCATCGGGGTCTCGTGACCGCCGAGGGGCGGGAGTCCGGCGTCTGGGAGAACACCGCGGCCGCCTTCGCCGCGGCGCATGCCGCCGGAGCCGAGTACATCGAGACGGACTGCCAGGTCACCGCGGACGGCGACGTCGTGCTCTTCCACGATCACGACCTGCGCCGTCTGGTTCACGATCCGCGCGCTGTGCACGAGGTCAGGACGCGGGAGCTGAGCGCCCTGTTCGCCGAGCACGGCGGTCTGCTCACGGTGGCCGAGGCGCTCTCCGCCTTCCCGGAGACCCGGTTCAACATCGACGTGAAGACACCGGCCGCCGCGGCGCCGCTGGGCCCCATCCTCGCGGCGCACACCCATCGTGTCCTCGTCACCAGCTTCTCGGATGCCAACCGGCGGGCGACGCTGGAGGCCGTACGGCAGATCGGCACCGGGCTCCGTCCCGCCACCTCCGGCGGTAGTCGGACGATCGCGGCGGTGCGTGCGCTCTCCGCCGTGCGCCTCTCCCCCGCCAGAGCGCTCCGGGAGATCGACGCCCTGCAGATCCCCGAGCGTCATGGGGCGATCCGAGTGCTGACGCCGGCGCTCCTCCGCGCCGCCCACCGGGCCGGCACCGAGGTCCACGTCTGGACCGTGAACGACGCGGACGACATGCGCCGCCTCGTGGACGCCGGCGTGGACGGCATCGTGACCGATCGCGCCGACCTCGCCGTCGCCACGCTCCGGAAGCCCTGAGCCCCCATTATCCTCCGGCGCTGGGATTCCCCTGTGAATACCGCGGAGAACGTCCCGACGTGGATGAAGCGCACAGGCTCGAACGTTATACCTGACAGCGACGAGAGGACCACACAATGGCAGATCGCAGCCTGCGCGGCATCCGACTCGGCGCCCAGAGCCTACAGAGCGAAGAGGGCGTCGTTTTCATGGAGCGCCGTGAGACCACCTACACCTGTGACACCTGCGGACACGACACCACGCTCATGTTCGCTGCCGATGCCGAACCGCCTCAGACCTGGGAGTGCCGTTCCTGCGGTGCGGAAGCCCGCCTGAAGGTCGACGGCGAGGCCGTCACCCTCGAGGCCACCGACGAGAAGGCCGCTCGCACGCACTGGGACATGCTCATGGAGCGTCGCACCCGTGCGGAGCTGGAGGAGCTTCTCGAGGAGCGTCTCGCCTACATCCGAGCCCGGCGCGGTGCCGGGGAGGACCCCACCCGCGAGAAGATCGGCGCCTAGCGCCGACGGGCGCGCCACCACCCGAGACCGAGTGCGCCCAGCCCGCCCCACAGCAGCACCTGCTGCAGCCAGGGGCCCAGGACGATTCCCGCCGTGAGGCCGGAGCGGAGCTCGACATCCTCGAGCATCGCTCCGGCCTCATCCGCGTCCAGGCTCGTGACCGTCCGCCCGTCCGGGAGGATGACCTGGCTCGTGCCGACCGTGGAGATGTTGACGACGCTCCGGCCCGTCTCGATCGCGCGCATCCGCGCGAACGCGAGCTGCTGGAGATTCTCATCGGTGCCGCGGAAGTCGGCGTTGTTCGTCTGGAAGACCAGTACCTCGGCGCCGCCGTAAAGGCCCTCGGTGATGACGTCGTCGTAGATGACGTCGAAGCAGATTGCCAGGCCGACCCGCACATCGTCGACCTCGACGATCGGCGGGTTCGCCCCCGGGGTGTACTCGCGCTGGATCAGTCCGATGAGATCGGGCGCGAGAGCGTTGAAGAACGCGCGATCCGGCACATACTCGCCGAAGGGCACGGGATGACGCTTGTCGTGCTTCTGCGGCGCTGTGCCGTCCGGCAGCCAGAGCATCGAGGTGTTGTAGTAGAGGTTCCCGCGGCCGGTGGCGGCGTTGGCGAGCAGCGGCGCATCGATGCGGTTCGACACCAGAGTCATCCGTCGTGCGATGGCGGAGTTCGCGAAGGGATCCGTGTCGAGGCCGCCTTCCGGCCACACGAGCAGATCGACGTCCTCGCCGTACAGCGGTTCGGTCGCCTCGGTCTGTGCCTGGATCACGGCGAAGGGCTCGCGCTCGTCGAAGTAGCCGGTCGGCCCGTTCCCCTGCACCGCGGCGATCCGCATCGATCCGGACGGCGTCGTCGGGAAGAGCGGCGTGAAGAAGAGGACCAGGACGAGGGCAGCAGGCGCGAGCAGGGCGACCGGTCGCCGCCACAGTTCCAGGCGCACGATCTCGATCACCATCGCGACGAGGAACACCATCAGGAAGCTCAGCCCGCTCACGCCGACCCAGGAGGACAGCGCGGCGAGGGGGCTCTCGGCCTGGCTCATCCCGAGGCGGGCCCAGGGGAAGCCGCCGTACGGCCACCAGCCGAGGAACAGCTCCCGCCCGACCCAGAGCGCAGCGATCACGGCCGGGAGGGTCAGCAGACGCCCTGCGGTGCCCGGCCAGGCGCGGGGCAGCCAGCGGTACGCGAGGGTCAGGGGGATCAGCGCGACGGCCGTGAGGACGCCCTCGACGACGCTCAGGGCGGCCCACGGCAGTGGCCCGAGGTACCGCGAGGTCCAGGACACGAGCACAGCGAAGAACACGATGCCGTAGACCAGCCCCACGAGCAGTGCTCCGCCGGCCCGTCGGCCGATCAGCGCGAGAAGCAGAAGCCCCGTGGCCGGGAAGGCCAGGATCCAGACCGCGGCCTCGGGAAACGCGAGGTCCATGAGCAGCGCAGCCAGTGCGGCCACGGGAACGGCGGCCCACAGGGGCAGGAGGGCGCGTCGACGGACGGAGGTTTCGGTCATGCGGGTGGATCTCACATCGAGGAGTAGGCGACGATGCCACGGCGCACACCATCGAGGGCAGCCCGGGCAGTGCGTGCCAGCGCAGCGTCCTCCGCGACGATGGACAGCTGATCCAGGAGGTCGATGGTCTGCTTCGCCCACCGCACGAAGTCGCCGGCCGCCATGTCGGCATCGATCAGGACACGATCGAGCATCCCGCCGCGCGCCCAGGCGTGCATCGCACCCGCGAGCCCGGCCGCCAGGGGCTCGCTTCCCGGCAACTGGTGGTCCTGCTCCAGGTCGTCGAGCTCAGCCCACAGCGCGGTCGTCTTCTCGTAGGCCGCTCGGAAGGCGCCTCTCGGGAGGCCCCGCTCCCCTGCATTCGCTTCGTCGCGGCGCGGCTCGTACACGAGGCAGCAGGCCATCGCGGCCAGCGACGGCGCATCCAGCCCCTTCCAGAGGCCCTGACGCAGCGATTCGGCCACGAGCAGGTCGCGCTCACCGTAGATCCGCCGCATCGTGCGCCCGGCATCGGTCAGGTGCATTCCATCCTCGCCGCGACGGACGTAGTCCAGCGTCTCCAGCACCTCGACGACACGGTCGAAGACGCGGGCCACCGTGCCGGTCCTGGTCTCGATCTGACGGCGCGTGCGATCGGTCTGGCGCTTGAGCTTCCAGTAGCGCTCGGCCCACCGGGCGTGCTTCTCGCGGTCGGGGCACCGGTGACAGGGGTGGCGCTGCATCCGCGTCCGGAGCGTCTGGATCCGTTTCATCCGCTTGTCCCGAGCAGCGCGCGGGGCCTGGGTGTCCTGCCGGTTCTTCTTCTCGAGGTCGCTCAGCTCGCGGCGGATGGCGGCGTACTCCGGGAAGTCGCCGTGCTCGCACGCCATCGCCGACTGGTAGCCGGCCAGCGACTCCTCGGCCTCCCGCACCTGTCGGGCGAGTCCGACCACCGCGCGGTCCGCCTGGAACTGGGCGAACGACGACTCCAGGATCTGCCGGGCTCTGGTCTGACCGAAGAGATCGATCAGGTTGACGGCCATGTTGTACGTCGGCCGGAAGCTGGAGTTGAGCGGATAGGTCCGCCGAGACGCGAGGGCGGCGACGGCCTGCGGGTCCATGCCCTCGCTCCACTGCACGACCGCATGCCCCTCGACGTCGATGCCGCGACGCCCAGCGCGGCCCGTGAGCTGTGTGTACTCACCGGAGGTGATCGCGACTCGAGCCTCGCCGTTGAACTTCTCCATCTTCTCGAGGACCACCGTCCGCGCCGGCATGTTGATGCCGAGGGCCAGCGTCTCGGTCGCGAAGACGACATTGAGCAGCTTCCTCTGGAAGAGGTCTTCGACGACCTCCTTGAAGGCGGGCAGGAGGCCGGCATGATGGGCGGCCACGCCCCGTTCGAGGTTGTCCAGCCAGTCCCAGTAGCCGAGCACCCCGAGGTCTTCGTCCTGGAGTGTGCGGGTGCGCTCCTCGACGATGGCCCGGATCTCGGCCCGCTCCTCCGACGAGGTCAGACGGAGACCGGAGCGCCGCACCTGCTGCACCGCCGCGTCGCAGCCCACGCGGCTGAAGATGAAGAAGATGGCGGGAAGAAGGTTCGATCGCGCCAGGAGCTCGACCACATCGGGACGGTCCATGCGCTCGATCCGGCGCGCGTTCGCGGCGCGCACGGGGCGGCGTCCGCCCCGAGGCGGACGAGGGGCCTGGCGCCCGGCGTGCCGGTTGCTTCGGTAGGACTGGGCCTGGCGGTTGCTCTCGTAGGTGGAACCGGTGAACGACCGGATCCGCATGAGCTCTTGATTCACCTGGGCCGTGGCGATGCCGGCACGGTCGTCGAAGAGCGGCAGCAGGTCGTCACGCACGAGCACGTGCTGCTCCAACGGCACCGGACGGATCTCGGAGACGATGACCTCGGTGTCACCGCGAACCGTGTCGAGCCAGTCGCCGAACTCCTCGGCGTTCGACACCGTCGCGCTCAGCGACACCAGGCGCACACGGGGCGGGAGGTGGATGATGACCTCTTCCCACACGGCTCCCCGGAAGCGGTCGGCCAGATAGTGCACCTCGTCCATCACGACGTAGCGCAGGTCGCGCAGCGCCGCGGAGTCGGCATAGATCATGTTCCGCAGGACCTCGGTGGTCATGACCACGATGCGGGCGTTGCCGTTGATGTTGGTGTCGCCCGTCAGCAGACCGACGTCGTCCGCACCGTAGACATCGACGAGTTCGCGGAACTTCTGGTTGGAGAGCGCCTTCATCGGCGTGGTGTAGAAGGCTTTGTCCGTCGCGGTCTGCATCGCCAGGTGGATGGCGAACTCCCCCACGATGGTCTTCCCGGCGCCGGTGGGGGCCGCCACGAGTACGCTGCGACCGTTCTCCAGCGCGTGGCATCCGGCGAGCTGGAACGGGTCGAGCTGGAAGCGCTGGCGCGCCGCGAAAGCTGCCGTCTCCGGATGCGCCGCACTCTCCTGCGCCTGCGCATATCGCTCGGACGGCGAACTCATGTGGCGTCCGGGACGAGTCCAGCGGCGGTGTCCCGCTTGCGCTTGCGTCGGTCGAAGAGGAGCGACAGTCCTGCCGCTGCGAAGAAGAGGACGATGAGGATGCCGGCCAGCATGAGCATGCTCACCACGTCCGCGGCCGGGGTCGCCAGCGCGGCGAAGATCGTCGCGATGAGGATCGCCACCCGCCACCCCTTGAGGATCGCGCGACCCGACATCACCCCGGCGAGGTTGAGCGCCACGAGGAAGACGGGAAGGACGAACGAGATGCCGATGACGATCATCAGCTTGAACACGAAGTCGTAGTACTCCTGGGCGGAGTAGAAGTTGGTGCCGCCCTCCGGGGTGAAGCTCCACATGAGCTCGATGACGTGCGGCATGATCTGCACCCCGAGATAGCAGCCTGCGAAGAACAGCGGCACTGCGGCGACGACGAAGCCGACGGTGTAACGGATCTCCTTGCGGGTGAGGCCGGGCATGATGAAGGCCCAGATCTGCCACAGCCAGACAGGTGCGGAGAGGAACAGGCCGATCGTGAAGGCGATGCGCATACGCATGTCGAACGCGGACGTCACTGTCGCGAAGTTCAAGGCGCTGAAGTCATCACCGCGCTGTTCCGAGATGATACGGATCGGACCGGTGATGAAATGGATGACCGGGTCCGCGATGATGAACGCCACGACCATGCCGACGACCAGAGCGATCGCCGCGTACATGAGGCGCTTGCGCAGTTCGACGAGATGTGCGCCCAGCGACATCCGCCGATCCCGATCCGCCGTCGGCATCACGGTCGGTTCGATGGCTGCCACGGCCGGTCAGGCGCGAGGCGGAGTCTCAGGGTCGGTGCCCGAGTCCTTCACCGTCGTCGGCTCCGCGGGAGCCGACTCGGCACGAACCGCGTCTTCTTCCTTCATGGCCTTCATCTCACCCTTGAAGACGCGGGCCGACTGGCCCATGCTCTTCGCGAGAGCCGGCAGCTTGGCAGCGCCGAAGAGGAGGAGGATAACGGCCAGCACGATGAGCAGGTGCCAGCCTTGCATTCCAGCGAACATATCGACAATCCCGTCGTAGGGGGGCTTTCCGCCCAGTCTACAGATCAAACCTCGGCATCTGGCCGGTGGTAGAGCGCGAGTCCGGCGGCAGCCCACTCCCGGGTTGCGGTCCGCGCGATCCCCGGATCCGTGACCTCCATCGCACCGCCGAAACGGGCCGCGAGCCGTTTGATGCCACGGGGGTCCGCGAGGTGGAGCTGCGTCGTCACCATCCCGTCGCCGATGCGGAGCGTCTCCGTGGGCACGAAACCGCTGAGCAGCGGAGCGAGGCGCTCCGGGACGCGGACGGTGACCTCGCGCTCCTCCTCCAGCCCGGCGAACGCCTCCGGCACCCGGTCGCCGCCGTGCGTGCTGGGGATGTCGGTCAGGGTCGGCGCGCTGACACGATCGAGATGGAACGTGCGCATCGCCTCGCGCATGTGGCACCAGCCCTGCAGGTACCACTGTCCGTTCGTGATGAGGATCTGCACGGGATCCACGGTGCGGGTCATCGGGGCCGCGTCGGGAGCCTGGTAGGTGAACGAGACGGCCACGCCCGTCTGCAGGCCGCGGGAGACGACCTCGCGCACCTCGTCCACCGCGGTCGGGGCGACGATGACGTCGGCCGGGGCGTCAGCGGCCCCCCGCGAGAGCTTGGAGATGAGTCCGGCCACGAGCCCGGAGTCGGATACGGCGGGCACGGCGGCGACCATCTGCAGGCCCGCGAGCAGGGCCGCGGCCTCACGCGCCGTGAAACGCGGCACCCGACGCAGGGCCACGTCGTTCGTGATCTCGATGACGTCCTCGAGGTCGAGGAGGTCCCAGTTGATGTCGAACATCTCCTGCGGCTGCTGCCAGTAGCCCGCCTCGCCGGGAAGGCCGATGACGGTCAGCTTCTCGACCATCGCCCGCATCTCCCGCGGGCTCACCCCGAACTCCTCGGCGGCCTCCGCGAGCGAGACCTGTCCGTGCTCGAGCAGATACGGGACGAGGGTGAGGTAGAGGCGGACGCGTTCTGCGGCGAGAAGAGGCTTGGGAGCGGCGCTCATGCCGACACCTCCGTATCGGTGTGGGCCTCGACCACCGCGCGCAGACGGCTGATCACCGCGTCCCTGAGCGGTGCGGGCTCGACCACGCGGACCTCGGGTCCATAGGAAGCCAGCTCGTCCGCCAGGATGTGCAGATCGACGAAGGGCACATGGATGCCCTGGGCGGCGGGTGTCGCACGCCGGCCCAGGCGCAGTGCCGCTTCGGTACCGGGGGTGACCTCCAGCAGCGCTGAGTTCTCGGCAGCGACACGCTCGAGGCCGCTCAAGGCCCGCTCCCCCGCGCCCTCCCGCAACGCCGCGTCGAACGTGGTCGCACTCACGACGACGTCGCCGACGATGCGGCTGAGCAGGAACGTCCGGTCCTCCTCGATGTCGACGTCTACGCCGTAGACATGCCAGCGCGCTTCATAGTCCACCAACGCGAGCGGACGGATACGCCGGCGCCGGGGCGCGTCCTCTCCCGGCTTCAGATAGTCGAAGGAGACCACCCTGCGGCGTTCGATCGCGTCCTGCAAAGGCGCGAAAGCAGCGTCGCGTGCGGTGATCCGCGGCGCGAAGCCGATGATCGGCTCATCGCCGTCGATACCCAGGGCGCGGATCTTCCGGACGCCCGACTGCGCGTCTCCCGAGACGGACTCCGCACTCCAGACGCTACCGGCGAGGCGGAGCACGGCCAGCTCCGCAGGAGAGAACTCGATGTCTCCCGGCAGGTCGTATTCCGCTTGCGGAATGCGGTATCGGGCCTCCCGCAGGTCGTTCGGGTCGGCGGCGTCACCGATCGTCTCGATCGGGACGCCGAGAGCGCGCAGCTCGTCCTTGTCCCGCTCGAACATCTTCTCCAGAGCATCCGAGCGCGTCCCTGCATCGGCGCGCTGGCGATAGCCGGAGACGTTGTCGAGGATCTGCTGCTTGGTGAGCCCGATCTCCGTCGCCATCAGCGCCACGACGAGGTTCGTCAGGCGCTCTTCGGCAGGGATCCGGGCAGCCATCAGGGTGCGGAGACCGGGGACACGCCGAGGATGTCGACCACGACGGCCATCGCGGCGGAGCTCTCGGTCTTCGGCAGGACGACGAGGACCTGGGAGCCGACCGGCTTGCCCACCAGCGCGTCTGCCACCGGGGCGGCGATCTGGCGGATGCTGTCGGTGGCGGACTGTCCCCACGTGCTCTGCAGGACGGACTTGTCGTCCCAGCTCACCGCGGTGAAGTGGACGAGCGGCGTCTGCTCGTCGGTCAGCTTCTCGCCGTCTCCGCGGATCAGCGTCTGGACGACCTGTTCCTCCGGGGCGGCGCTGTCGGGGATGATGATGCCCGGGGTGCCGTCGTCGGCGCGCACCACGGTCGGCATGCCCTGCGCGTCATTGAACTGCAGCGTGCCTTCGGCCTTCGGGAGGAAGGCGTCGACGATATCGATCACGAACACCGCGATGTCGTCCTCGCCCATGCCGAAGCCACCGAGGTTCGCCTCGCCGAAGTCCTCCGGAGTCAGACCCGCCACGATGCGCGTGCCACCCGTCGCGCACTCCAGGACATCGGCGAGCCCAGGAGACTGCGTGGCCCAGGAGCCGATCGTCGACGGGCGGGTGTCCTCCTCGTCGTACGTCGTCTGGAAGATCTGCTCGCCGGTCGCGCCGTTGTAGATCGAGATCTGCGCGATGAGCGGCTGGGCGTCATCCACGAGCGCACGCCCGTCCCCCGTGACCGCGTCGGCGTAGGACGTCTCCGTGAGACGCACCGGTGCGAAGATCTCCACCTCGGGCTCGGAGCCGACCTCGCCGCTGACCGTGACGGCACTGTCGATGCCGTTGGCGTGTCCGTCGCGATCGCACGTGGCATCGGCGGACGAAGAGGTCACGCTGCATCCCGTCAAGGCGAGCGCGGCGAGGCTGAGGGAGGCCAGAACGGCGGACGTTTTACGCACGCGCTCCAGTCTATTCCGTCGGGTGGTCGGATTCGCGCGATGCCGCCGCCAACCGCGCGCCTTCGGCGGCTTTCCCTGCTTCACGGGCGCGCTTGCGGAGGTTCTTGTCGGTGATCTCGCGATCGCCGACCGCACCCGGTGTCCACAGCTCCACATCCTCGTCGCTGTAGCTGCTCTTCGAAGCGCGACGCTTCACCGACGGAGCCACGGCGCCCGGGGCGAGCCGGCGAGCCGTGAGGAGGAAGCCGGTGTGGGCGACCATCCGGTGATCCGGACGGACGGCCAGTCCCTCGACATGCCAGCCGCGCACCATCGTCTCCGACGCCTCCGGGTCGGTGAACAGCCCGGTACCGCGGATGAACTCGGCGACACGGGAGAGCTGCGTGGCGGTGGCGATGTAGCAGAGCACGACACCGCCGGGGGTCAGCGCCTCCGCGACCGCCTCGATGCACTCCCACGGCGCGAGCATGTCGAGCACCACCCGGTCGACGGTGCCGGGCTCGACTTCCGCGGGCAGCGCGGCGACGAGGTCTCCGACGACGACGCGCCACGAGTCGGGCCGCTCCCCGAAGAAGGTCTCGACGTTCGCCTGCGCCACCTCGGCGAAGTCCTCTCGGCGCTCGAAGGAGAGCAGACGTCCCGTCGAGCCGACGGCCCGCAGGAGCGACAGGGACAGGGCGCCTGACCCGACACCCGCCTCGACGACGGTGGCTCCCGGGAAGATGTCGGCCTGCATGACGATCTGCGCGGCGTCCTTCGGGTAGACGATCGCGGCGCCGCGGGGCATCGACATCGCGAAGTCGCGCAGCAGCGGTCGGAGCGCCAGGTACTCGTGCCCCGAGCTGTTGGCCACGACCGAGCCGTCGGGAAGGCCGATGAGATCACGGTGGCGGAGGACGCCATGGTGGGTGTGCAGCTCGCCGTCTTCGCGGAGCGTGACAGTGTGCAGGCGGCCCTTCGGGCCGGTGAGCTGCACACGATCACCCTCGCGGAAGGGGCCGCTGGGGCGCGGAGCGGTAGGGGTCGTCATCGAGTGGCCTCCGTGATCGCGGCGCGGGAGCCGAAGAGCTCCACGAGGTCGGCCGCGCCCCGGCCGTCGAGGGTCGCCCAGAGCTCGTGAGCGCCCAGGCCGTCGAGCGGGACGATGTGCGGGACGCCGATCGTCAGGGCTCCGGAAGCGAGACCAGCGCGAAGACCGGTCGGCGAGTCCTCGATGACCACGACGTCGGCAATGTCCACATCGAGGAGTGCCGCGGCCTGAAGGTACGGCTCGGGGTGCGGCTTGGGGTTGTCGACGTCGTCTCCGGCGACGACGATGTCGAACGCCTCGAACTCGATCAGCCCGACCACGTCGAGCGCCATCCGGCGCAGCGACATCGTCACCAGTCCGGTCGGGATCCCGGCGGCGCGGAGGTCGCGGAGAAGCTCCTGGGCGCCCGGTCGGAAGGGGACGCCCTGGGTCCGCAGCGACTCCTGCACGGCGGTCGTGAGGTGCGAGACGATCGTCTCGGGAGCCATGTCGACCCCCGCGCCCTGGAGGATGATCGCGCTGTCGATCAGGCCGCTGCCCACGAGCTGCAGGGCGTCCTCATGGGACCAGGTGCCGCCGAACGACTCCACCAGAGCGGTCTCGGCCGCCATCCAGTACGGCTCGGTGTCGACGAGTGTTCCATCCATGTCCCAGAGGACCGCGCGGGGCTTGTTGCTCACTGAACCCATGCTAGCCGGGCCCGCCCACATCCCCTCGACGCGGGCTAGCCTGGGGGGACCAGAACCACGACCTCGAAGGGAGCACGGCATGGACGTTCTCGGTTCGCGCATCATCATCGCCGCCTTCGACGGATGGAACGATGCCGGTGAGGCCGCCACCGGAGCCGTCGGCGCTTTGCAGGCGGCCGGCGGCTACGACCTCGTGCACTCGGTCGATCCGGAACTCTACTTCGACTACCAGTACACCCGTCCTGCGACGCGCCTCGACGCCGAGGGCCGTCGCCAGATGACCTGGCCGGAGGCGGGGCTGTGGCGCCCGCGAGACCCGGGCCCCGGCCCCGAGTTCTGGCTCCTCACCGGCGCCGAGCCCGCTCGCACCTGGCAGGCGTTCGCGTCCGAATTCATCGATGTCGCGCTGCGCGACGACATCACGGGGTTCGTGACCCTCGGCGCGATGCTCTCCGATGTCCCGCACACCCGCCCGATCTCGATCTTCGCGTCGAGCCAGAACGAGCAGGTCCGTGAGGCGCATGCGCTGGAGCGGTCGGTGTACGAGGGCCCGGTCGGCATCCTCACGGTGCTCGAGCACTTCGCCGAGAACGCGGGCATCCCCTCCGTGAGCCTCTGGGCGAGCGTCCCGCACTACGTCGCCTCTGCCGCCCCCTCGCCGAAGGTCACCCTGGCCCTCCTCGACCGCCTCGAGGAGCTGACAGGGGTGGACGTGGACCGCCGGCACCTCCGCACGGAAGCCGCGGCCTGGGAGGCGTCGATCGATGCCGCCGCGTCCGAGGACGAGGATATGGCGGAGTACATCCGACAGCTGGAGCGCACGCGGGACACGTGGGACTCCCCCGACGCGTCCGGGGACGCGATCGCCCAGGCGTTCGAGCGCTACCTGCGTCGCCGCGACGACGGCCGCGGCGACCGCAAGCGCTGATCAGGCGGACGCCGGGATGACGCCCATCGCGAGCAGCACGAGCAGCACGCCGCCGAGCAGGATCCGGTAGATCACGAACGGCAGGAAGCTGCGCTTCGAGATCCAGTTCATGAAGAACGCGATCACGCCCAGCGCGACGACGAAGGCGACACCCGTCGCGGCCACGGTGTCGCCGAGCGAGAAGAAGGACGGCTCGCCCCAGCTCTTGAACAGCTGGTAGAAGCCGCTGCCGAACACGGCCGGGATCGCCAGCAGGAAGGCGTAGCGGGCGGCGGCGGCGCGCTCATAGCCGAGGAAGAGACCCATGGTGATCGTGCCACCGGATCGCGACACACCGGGGATGAGGGCGAGCGCCTGCGCGAGACCGAAGGCGATGCCGTGCGGGTAGGTCAGGTCGTCGAGCTTGCGGCGCTTGGCACCGACGTGATCGGCGATTCCCAGGAGGATGCCGAACACGATGAGCATGATCGCCACGATCCAGAGCGAGCGGAAGACGGTCTCGATCTGGTCCTGGAACAGGAGCCCGAGCAGCACGATGGGGATGCTGCCGATGATGATGAGCCAGCCCATGCGTGCGTCCGGATCATTCCGCGGCACCTTGCCGGAGAGGGACCGGAACCACTGGGAGATGATGCGGACGATGTCCCGCCAGAAGAACACGACGACCGCGGCCTCGGTGCCGATCTGCGTGATGGCGGTGAACGCCGCACCCGGGTCCTCCCCGGAGGGCAGGAACGTCCCGACGACACGCAGATGGGCGCTGGATGAGATCGGCAGGAACTCGGTGAGGCCCTGGACGATTCCCAGGATCAGTGCTTCGAGCAGGTGCATGGAGAGGCCTTCGTCTTTCGGGACGGCACGGAGCGCGTGGAGACCGCTCAGTACGTGCGCAGCAGATCGGCCAGCACCTGCTGACCGAAGACAAGTGAGTCTACGGGCACACGCTCGTCGACTCCGTGGAACATCCCGGTGAAGTCGAGATCGGCGGGCAGACGCAGCGGGGCGAAGCCGTAACCGGTGATGCCGAGAGTAGCCAGCGCCTTGTTGTCCGTTCCGGCCCCCAGGAGGTACGGGATGACCGGTACGCCGGGGTCGTGCCGCCCCAGCGCCGCTACCATCGCGTCGACGAGCTCCCCTGCGAACGGCGTCTCCATGCCGATATCGCGCACCACGGTCTCGATCCGGATGTCGTCGCCCACGATGCGCTGGAGCTCGGAGAGGACGTCATCCTCGGTCCCGGGGATCACCCGGACGTCGATCAGCGCCTCGGCGCGCTCCGGGATGACGTTGTGCTTGTAGCCGGCGGTGAGAGCCGTCGGGTTGGTCGTCGTGCGGAACGTCGATCGCAGGAAGGCCTCGGCCGGACCGGCCGCGGCGGCGAGGGCGTCGGGGTCGTCTGCGCTCCGGCCGCTCAACGCGCTCAAACCCTCGAGCAGCGCCTCCGTGGTCGGCGTGAGCCGGACCGGCCACCGGGTGCGGCCGATGGCGGCGACGGCCTCGGCGAGCTTCGTGACGGCGTTGTCCTCGTGCAGACGGCTGCCGTGTCCCGCCCGACCGGTGGCGACGAGGCGGATCCAGATCAGGGCCTTCTCCCCCACCTGCAGCAGGTACGCCCGACGATCGTCGACCGATATCGAGTAGCCGCCGACCTCGCTGATCGCAGCCGTCGCGCCGGCGAACCACTCCGGCCGGTCCTTCACGACGAGCGCGGAGCCCTCGACCCCGCCGTTCTCCTCGTCGGCGAAGAACGCCAGGACGAGGTCGCGCTCCGGCTGCTCCCCCGCGCGCAGGATGTCGGCCACGGCGGTGAGGATCATCGCGTCCATGTTCTTCATGTCCACCGCGCCACGGCCCCACAGCATGCCGTCCTGCACGGTGCCGGCGAACGGGTCCACCGTCCAGTCCTCGGCGACCGCGGGGACGACGTCCAGATGACCGTGCACGACGAGGGCAGGCTTGGTGCGATCACGGCCGGGGACCCGGGCCATGACGTTCGTCCGCCGCGGGATGGGCTCGTAGTACTCGACCTCGAGCCCCAGCTCCTGCAGGTACGCGCCGACGTACTCGGCGGCCTCCCGCTCCCCCTTCGCGTTGCCGCCGCCGTAGTTGGAGGTGTCGAAGCGGATGAGGTCGCTCGCGACGCGGGCGACCTCCGGCAGGGAGGAATCGGTCATGGACTCAGGCTATCGAAACCGCGTGCCACGCCCGGGCGTCACGCCCGGTTCGAGACGCCTCCGAGAACGTGCTAATCTCATTCTTCGGTCGGCAACGATCAAATCCAACACCTGCGCGGGTGGCGGAATGGTAGACGCGCTAGCTTGAGGTGCTAGTGCCCGATAGGGCGTGGGGGTTCAAGTCCCCCTCCGCGCACAGAGAGCGAAGGCCCCGGATCCACGGATCCGGGGCCTTCGTCGTTCCCGCTGCGGCCACGGTGCTCCGGTGCGGTCCCGCGCGAGGCGGGACCGCACCGCCTTCACACCGCGCCGACGCCGAAGAGCAGACCCAGCGCGTAGGTCACCGCCGCCGCACCGAAGCCGATGGCGAGCTGCCGCAGGGCGCGACGCAGGGGCGGGCCTCCGGAGAGCACGCCGACCATCGCACCGGTGCTGAGCAGCGCGATGCCGACGAGCACGAGCGCGAGCACGATCGCCGCGGTGCCCTCCATGCCGAAGATCCAGGGCAGGACGGGGATGATCGCGCCGGAGGCGAAGAGGAGGAAGCTGGAGATGGCCGCCGTCCAGTCGCTGCCGACGACCTCGTGCGCGTCCCCGCCCTGGACGGCCACCGGCCCCGTGGCGGCCCGGCGGACGCCCTCCTGGGCGGCCTGGACGATACGGCGGGCCCTGGCCAGGGATTCGCCCTGGTCCATCCCTCGGGCGCGGTACACGAGCGCGAGCTCGTTCTCGTCGATGTCGAGGTCGGCCGCGGCCGCCGCGGCGTCCTCGTTCGCCTCGGTGGCGGTGAGGAGCTCCCGCTGCGATCGCACGGACACGAACTCCCCCGCCCCCATCGACAGTGCGCCCGCGAGGAGACCCGCGATGCCGCTGAACAGCACGAAGCCCGAGCTCACGCCGGTGGCGCCGATCCCGAGGACCAGGGCCAGGTTGCTGACGAGGCCGTCGTTCGCACCGAAGACGGCCGCGCGGAAGGAGCCCGAGAGGCGACGACGGCCCCGCGCGGCGAGACCGCGGACGACCTCGTGGTGAACTTTCTCGTCAGCGCGCATGGCCGGGGTGGCCCAGCGCTCGGCGTCATACGGGGAGCGGGCCTCGGCGCTCTGGGCGAGGGCGAGGACGAAGATCGAGCCGAAGCGTCCGGCCATCCACCCCAGGAGGCGGGAGCGGACCCCCGCCCGCGGCAGGCGCGTCGGTTCGCCCCCCAGCAGATCGAGCCAGTGCTTCTCGTGCCGGCGCTCCGCCTCGGCGAGTCCGAGCAGGATCGCCCGCTCCTCCCCCGATCGGCGGGCGGCCAGTCGCTGATAGACGGCGCCCTCCGCCCGTTCCTCGACGAGATAGCGAGCCCAGCGCCGACGGTCGGCGGCCGTGGAATCGGCTGCGGCAGGGGCGGTCATGGAACCTCCAGGTGTCACGGTGCCCGGCGTCCGGGCAACCGTTCCACGCTATCCGCGGGGTGTCGCGCAGGCCGCGTCCTGGCATGGATTGCCAGCATTTCGGGGATCCGAAGCGGCGCCGAGATCGCCCTCAGGAGCGGACGCGTTTGCGCAGCACCTCGATGCGCGACTGGAGCTGCGTCACGGTCGCCTGCGCCACCGCCGGGCCGCCGCAGATGCGACGAAGTTCGGCGTGGACGGCACCGTGCGGCTGGCCGGACTGCCGTGCGTAGAGGCCCACCAGGCTGTTCAGGAGCTGGCGCTGCTCGCGCAGGGTGCGGTGCAGCGGTGCGGGCAGCGTCGTGGTCTGCGTCGGCTCGGCCTGGGCCTCCCGGACCTCGCGATGCCGGGACTGGCGAGCCTGCCGCTGCATGAGGAGCTCGTGCACGTGCTCGGGTTCGAGCAGGCCGGGGAAGCCGATGAACTCCTCCTCCTCGGGCGTGTTCGGCTCGGCGAGCTGACCGAACTCCTTGCCGTCGAACACCATCCGGTCGAAGTGGGCGACGGAGGAGATCGCCTGGTAGCTGAACTCCTGGGTCAGTGCGTCGGAGGCCTCGTCCTCGCGGTTCGCGCTCTCCAGCAGGGAGTCGTCGAGTCCGTCATCGTCCTTGGACTGCCGGTCGAGCGCGTGGTCGCGCTGCTTCTCCATCTCGTTCGCGAGCTTCATCAGCACGGGGACGTGCGGGAGGAAGACGCTCGCCGCCTCTCCGCGACGACGGGCGCGCACGAAGCGGCCGATGGCCTGGGCGAAGAACAGCGGGGTCGACGACGAGGTCGCGTAGACGCCGACCGCGAGCCGCGGCACGTCGACGCCCTCCGAGACCATGCGCACCGCGACCATCCACCGGGCGGTGCCCTCCGAGAACTTCTCGATCCGCTCGGACGCGGTGGCGTCATCGGAGAGCACGATCGTCGGCTGCTCGCGCGTGATGCTGTGCAGGATCTTGGCGTAGGCCCTGGCGACGGTCTGATCCGTGGCCAGCACGAGCCCGCCGGCATCGGGGATGTGGTGCCGGATCTCGGTGAGGCGGCGGTCGGCGGCGGAGAGGACGGCCGGCATCCAGTCACCCTCGGGGTCGAGGGCCGTGCGCCAAGCCTGCGAGGTCACGTCCTTCGTGTTGTCCTGCCCGAGATGGGTCTCGAGCTCGTCGCCGGCGCTCGTCCGCCAGCGCATCTTCCCCGCGTACATGTGGAAGAGCACGGGACGGACGACGCCGTCCGCGAGAGCGCGGCCGTACCCGTAGGCGTAGTCGGTGCTGGAGACCCGGGCTCCGGTCTCGTCCGGGAGGTACTCCACGAACGGGATCGGCGCCGTGTCGCTCCGGAACGGCGTGCCCGAGAGGAGCAGTCGGCGCTTCGCCGGTCCGTAGGCATCGCGGATCGCGTCGCCCCAGCTCAGGGCATCACCGCCGTGGTGCACCTCATCGAGGATCACCAGGGTCTTCGCGTCCTCGGTGAGGTGGCGATGCACCGACGACTTCGCGGCGACCTGCGCATACGTCACCACGACCCCGTGATAGTGCCGCGCCGGAGCCCAATCGCTGTTGCGGAAGCGCGGGTCGAGACGGATGTGGACGCGGGCGGCGGCGTCGGCCCACTGGGTCTTCAGGTGCTCCGTGGGGGCCACGACGATGACCCTGTTCACCTCGCCCATGCGCATCAGCTCGACCGCGAGGGTGAGGGCGAACGTGGTCTTGCCGGCGCCCGGTGTGGCGGCCACGAGGAAGTCACGCTGGTCGGCCTGGAAGTATGCCTCCAGAGCCTCCTGCTGCCATGCCCGCAGCTTGTTCGCCGTTCCCCACGGGGCGCGCTGAGGGAAGGACGGAGAGAGCATCGACTCCACGATAATCGCTCCCACCGACACCGGGGCATCCACCGCGACGCCGCGCGCGTCCCCCCTCGAAAGCACCGGCACGGGTAGGCTCGGTCACTGCGCGGCGGTCACCATCGTGCGCGCACGCCTTCGCGAAGGAGAGCCGGATGAGCGATCAGGAATCGACCAGGACCCCGTACGTCGCGAACGAGACCCCGCACCCCTGGCGGCGGTTCGTCGCGATCGGCGACTCGTTCACCGAGGGCATCGGCGACCCGGACCCGGCGGCCCCCGGGGGCCACCGCGGCTGGGCCGATCGCGTCGCCGAGGTGCTCGCCCAGCAGGTCGACGACTTCGCCTATGCCAACCTCGCCGTCCGAGGAAAGCTCATCGCGCAGATCGTCGCCGACCAGGTGGAGCCCGCCGTCGCGCTGCGCCCCGACCTCATCTCGATCTGCGCCGGCGGGAACGACGTCATCCGCCCCGGCACCGACCCGGACGCCATCGCCGCCCAGCTCGAGGACGCGGTGGCGCGCCTGTCGTCCACCGGCGCGGCCGTCGTCGTGTTCACCGGCATCGACACGGGGTTCACGCCCGTGTTCCGTCCCTTCCGCGGCAAGGTCGCGATCTACAACGAGAACGTCCGCGCGATCGCCGAGCGCCACGACTGCATCGTCGCGGACCAGTGGGCACTGAAGGTCGTGCAGGATGCGCGATTCTTCGACGACGATCGTCTGCACTACAACGCGCTCGGCCACCACGAGGTCGCGCGGATGGTGCTCCGCGCCCTCAACGTGCCGAACGACCTCGAGGCCATGCAGCCCGAGCCCCTGCCGCTGCGGACTTGGCGTGCCGCTCGCAGCGAAGACCTCGGCTGGGCCCGCGAGCACCTCGTGCCCTGGGTGCTCCGCCGGCTGCGCCACCAGTCCTCCGGCGACCACATCGCTGCCAAGCGCCCTGAGCCCTCCCCGGTCATCCTGCCCGGCAAGGAGTGACGCGCACTCTCACTCCGCAGGAGCGAGTGCCCACAGCGCCACGGCGGCGGCCGAGGCGACGTTGAGCGAATCCACGCCGCCGGCCATCGGAATGGTGACCACGGTGTCCGCGCTGTCGAGGGCGGTCCGCGTGAGACCGTCGCCTTCGGCTCCGAAGAGCAGCGCCACCTTCGCGGGCCGCTGTGCCGCAAACAGCCGGAGATCCACGGCTGTATCGCTGAGCGCGAGGGCAGCGATGTCGAAGCCCTGCTCACGGAGATCCGAGACCGCCGACGACCACTCGTCGATCCGGGTCCACGGCACCTGGAACACGGTCCCCATGCTCACCCGCACGCTGCGCCGATAGAGCGGATCGGCACAGCGCGCCGACACGAGCACCGCATCCGCCCCCAGGCCGGCGGCGGCGCGGAAGGCGGCGCCGACGTTGGTGTGATCGCCGAGGTCCTCCAGCACCAGCACCAGCCGTGCGTCGCGCACCACATCGGCGACCGGAGCCAGAGCCGGACGGCGCATGGCGGCGAGGGCCCCGCGGTGGACCTGATAGCCGGTGACCTGTTCCGCGACCTCGTCCGGGACCACGAGCACCGGAACGGCACGCTCCCCCAGGATGCGCCGCACCTCGTCGACGCGCCGGGCCGAGACCAGCACCGATCGGGGTTCGTGCCCGGCGGCCAGCGCGCGCTCGATCACCTTGGCGGTCTCGGCGATGTAGAGTCCCTCCGCGGGCTCGCGGACGGCGCGGAGGGCGGTGTCGGTGAGACCGCGGTAGTCGTCCAGCCGCGGGTCGTCGATGTCGGTCACATGCAGGAGGTCCACCGCTCCACTCTGCCAGCCCGGCTCTCGCCCACCCCACGCCCCGTAGACTCGATCGAGGAGGTCCTGTGAGCGTGACGAACACCGCTGAGCCGTCGGCAGAGCTCTCCCACGCCGCCACCCTGCTGCGCGGCAAGCGGATCGCCCTCCTCACCGGGGCCGGCATCTCGACCGACTCGGGCATCCCCGCCTACCGGGGCGAGGGGGCGCGCACGCGCAGCAACCCCATGACGATCCAGACCTACCTCGGAGACGAGGCCGCGCGGCGCCGCTACTGGGTCGGCGGGCATCTCGGCTGGCGGGCGTTCGCGCAGGCCGCGCCCAATCCCGGACACCACGCCCTGGCGGAGATGGAGTCCAGAGGCGTGGTCTCGGGCGTCATCACGCAGAACGTCGACGGGCTGCACCTCCGCGCGGGCAGCTCGCACGTCATCGAGGTGCACGGGACCATGCGCCGCGTGCTCTGCCTGCACTGCGGCCAGGTGTTCGACCGTCGCGACATCGCCGTGCAGATCGAGGAGCGCAATCCCTGGATCACCGTCCCGGAGAACGTGGCGCTGGCGCCGGACGGCGACGTCCTCCCGGAGAGCACCGAGGGCTTCCTCGTCCCGACCTGCACCGTCTGCGAGGGCATGCTCAAGCCGGACGTGGTGTTCTTCGGAGAGTATGTGCCGCAGGACCGCTTCCGTGCCGCGGAGTCGTTGCTGCGCTCCAGCGAGGCGCTCATCGTGGCCGGCTCCTCTCTCGTCGTGAACTCCGGCGTGCGCCTCGTGAACCGTGCGCGTCGGCGCGGCATCCCTCTGATCATCGTCAATCGCGAGCCGACCCGCGCGGACGCCTGGGCCGATGTCACCATCGCCGCCGGCACCAGCGACGTGCTCCCCGCCCTCCAGGAGATGCTCTCGTGACCTATCTCACCCTCATCCGCCACGGTCAGACCGACTGGAACCTCGCCCGTCGCATCCAAGGGTCGACCGACATCCCCTTGAACGAGACGGGCCGCGAGGACGCCCGATGGGCGGCAGAGAAGCTCGCCGGCACGACGCACCATGCCGTCTACACGAGCCCGCTCGTGCGGGCGAGCGAGACCGCCGGCATCATCGCCGAGCGCCTGGGTCTGGAGATCGCCGGCGTGGTCCCCGACATCCGGGAGCGGGAGTTCGGCGACGGGGAGGGCATGCTCGTCCCCGACTACATCTCCACCTACGGCGACTGGCACGCGGAGGTCCCGGGCGCGGAGTCGCTGCACGAGGTCGGCGTGCGCGCCATCGCCGCGCTGCACCGGATCGCGCGGGACGCCCGGCGGAGGTCGGCGCCGCAGGCGGAGTCGGTGCTCGTCGTGACCCATGGCGGCGTCATCCGCGCCGTCATCGACCACGTCTCCGGCGGCACGCTCCCCCGGGACGGCGAAGTGCTGCGCAACGGCTCCGCGCACCGGTTCGTCGCCGCGCCCGGCTACCTCCGGCTGCTGGAGGAGACGCCCGTCCTCTGACCGGACCTCAGCGGGCGCGGGAGACCACGGCGCGCGCGTGCCGCAGAACGGGCTCGTCCACCATCCGTCCCTGGAAGCGGAACACACCGCGCTCCTGCGCCGCAGCGGCGAGCACCTCGCGCGCCCATGCCACGGTCTCGGCGTCCGGGGCATATGCCGCCCGGATGACCGCGACCTGACTCGGATGGATGCATGCCGTCGCGCGGAACCCCGACGCCGCCGCATCCTCCGCCTCCCGCTCCAGCCCCGCGGTATCGCCGATGTCGACGTGCACGGCGTCGATCGCCGCCTTCCCGTGCGCACCGGCTTCCAGCAGCACCCGAGAACGGGCGTAGCGCGCGATGTCCCGGTAGCCGCCCTTCGCGTTCCGCGACGAGGTGCCGCCGAGGGAGGCCACCAGATCCTCCGCTCCCCACATCAGTCCGGCGACCGCCGGATGCGCGGCGATGTCGGGCGCCGCATGGATCCCGCGCGCCGTCTCGCACAGCGCGAGCAGGGTAAAGCCTGTGTCGAAGGCGTCCAGGCTCACCGCGCTCTCCGTCTTCGCGACCATCACGGTCCGGAAGGGTGACCGCGCCAGGGCCTCGAGATCGTCCGCGAAGGCAGCGGAGTCCGGGGCGTTCACCCGTACGATGACGCGCGCGGGGTCGAGGTCCGCGGCGACGATGTTCTCGCGGGCCTCGTTCTTCGCCTCCGGCAGCACGGCGTCCTCCAGATCGAGGATCACGGCATCCGCCCGTTCCTGGGCCTTCGAGAAGCGCTCCGGGCGGTCCGCCGGGCAGAACAGCAGGGCAGGGCCGAGGTCGAAGGTCATGCGGCGTCCTCCTCCGGCCGGCAGCGCACCAGCACCGTGCGGACGGCGGTCGCGACCACGGTGCCGTCCTGATTGCGTCCGGTGTGCGCGATCTGCACGATGCCCTGGCCGGGGCGGGACGACGAGAGCCGCTTGTCGACGACGACGCTCTCGGTCGTGAGCGTGTCCCCGGCGAACAACGGATGCGGGAAGGCGATGTCGCCGAGGCCGAGCTGCGCCACCAGCGTTCCCTGCGTGAGCTGGGCGACGGAGGAGCCCACCATCGTCGACAGCGTCCACAGGGAGTTCATGAGGCGCGCGTGGAAGGGCTCCTGGGCATCCGCGAACGCGGCGTCCAGATGCAGCGCCTGGGTGTTCATCGTCAGCGTCGTGAAGAGGACGTTATCCGCCTCCGTAGCCGTGCGACCGGGGCGGTGCACGTACCGGACGTCGGTCTCGAACTCCTCGTAGTACAGTCCGCGCTGCACGATCTCGCGCATGGTCATGCCTCCACGCTACCGGGCGAGCCCGAGCGCCCTGGCGATCACGAGGAGCTGGACCTCCGTAGTCCCCTCGCCGATCTCGAGGATCTTGGAGTCACGGTAGTGGCGCGCCACCGGGAACTCGTTCATGAACCCGTTGCCGCCGAAGATCTGCGTCGCGTCCCGGGCGTTGTCCATCGCTGCCTCGCCCGCGACGAGCTTGGCGATCGCCGCCTGCTCGGCGAACGCCTCTCCGGCGTCACGGAGACGCGCGGCATGGTGCCACGCGAGCCGCGCGGTATGCACGCGCGCCCTCATCCGCGCCAGCGTGAACTGGGCGTTCTGCCGCGTGCTGAGGGCGCTGCCGAAGATGGTGCGGCTCTTGGCGTACTCGACCGCCGCCTCCAGGCACCCCTCCGCCGCGCCGGTCGACAGAGCGGCGATCGCGATGCGGCCCTCATCCAGGATGCTGAGGAAGTTGCGGAACCCGCTCCCCCGCTCGCCGAGGAGATTGCTCGCCGGCACCCGCGCTCCGTCGAACGTCAGCGGATGGGTGTCCGACGCGTTCCACCCCACCTTGTCGTAGGGCGGTTCGACCGTGAATCCCGGGGTTCCGTTCGGGACGATGATGGTCGAGATCTCCTTGCGCCCCTCGCTCTGGCCGGTGACCGCGGTGACCGTCACGAACCGGGTGATCGGAGTGCCCGAGTTGGTGATGAACTGCTTGGAGCCGTTGATCACCCACTCGTCGCCGTCGAGCCGCGCGGTCGTCCGCGTCGCCCCCGCATCGCTTCCCGCCTCGGGTTCCGTGAGCCCGAACCCTGCCAGGGCGCGACCGGCGAGGAGATCCGGCAGCAGCTCGCGCTTCTGCTCCTCGGTGCCGAAGCGGAAGACGGGCATGGCTCCGAGGCTCACCCCCGCCTCCAGGGTGATCGCGATCGACTGGTCGACGCGCCCCAGGGCTTCGATGGCGAGGCCGAGCGCCATGTAGTCGCCGCCCTGCCCGCCGTACTCCTCGGGGAAGGGCAGTCCGAAGAGGCCGAGCTCTCCCATCTGCCGCACGACGTCCATGGAGAGCGTGTGTGTGCGATCGGCCTCGTACGACTGCGGCGCGACGACCGTGTCGGCGAACTCGCGTACCATCGCGGCGAGCTCGCGCTCCTCCTCGGTGAGATCGTGCATCATCGGTCCTCCTCCGCCATCGTCACGCGGGCGACCGGTTGGTCGCGCCGCACCTGGTCGCCGACCGCGACCAGCAGCCGCACCACGCCGTCGTGCGGCGCGAGCACGGGGTGCTCCATCTTCATCGCCTCGATCGCGACGAGGGGCGCTCCCGCCCGGACCGCCGCCCCGTCCTCGACGTGAACGGCCACGACGCCGCCGGGCATGGGCGCGCGAGCCTCGGGTTCCGTGGCCCTGGCCTCGCGTTCCGCAGCGGCGAGGCGCCTGCGCATCCGGCCGCGGCGGTCCAGGGGGCGCAGCCGCAGCGTCCGTCCTCCCTCGCTGACCCATACCGCGCCCTCCGCGTCGCGGGCCGCGTGCACCCGCTCGGAGCGCATCAGGGGCGGCGTCGCGCGCACGATCTCGTCGTCGTCGGTGAGCAGGGCGGCGGGTTCGGGGGCGTGCGGCGCGGCCCCGAGACGCCATCCCGGGAGGCTCCACCACAGCGGGCCGGCTCCCGCGCGCGCGGTGAACGCCTCGGGGCGGTTCTGCACCACGCGGGCGGCCGCCGCGACCTGCGCTGCCGACGGGGGCGTCGGTGTGAGCGGGAGCAGGGTCTCGATGAGGCCGGTGTCGAGGTCTCCCTCGCGCACCCGGCGATCCTGGAGGAGCCCGCGCAGGAACGCGATGTTGGTCTCCACGCCGAGCACCACGGTGCGGGCGAGAGCGTCGTCCAGGCGCTGCAAGGCCGTCTCCCTGTCTTCCGCCCACGCGATGACCTTCGCGATCATGGGGTCGTAGAACCCGCTCACCACGCTCCCGGACTCGACGGCCGCATCCACCCGGACGCCCGGAGGCGCCTCGAAGAGCAGCACGGTCCCCGTCGAGGGGAGGAACCCGCGTTCCGGCGACTCGGCGTACACCCGCGCCTCCACGGCATGGCCGGTCGTCCGGGGCTCGACGTCGAGCGGCTGTCCATCGGCCATGCGGAGCTGCAGCGCGACGAGGTCGAGTCCGGTGACCTCCTCGGTCACCGGATGCTCCACCTGCAGCCGGGTGTTCATCTCGATGAAGAAGGCATCCTCAGGGGCGTCCGCGTCGACGAGGAACTCCACGGTGCCGGCTCCGACGTAGGCGACGCTCTCCGCGGCGCGCACGGCCGCCGCGAGCAGCCGGTCGCGGGTCGCGGGCGGGATCCCGGCGGACGGCGCCTCCTCGATCACCTTCTGGTGACGACGCTGGAGCGTGCACTCGCGCTCCCCGAGCGCCACGACGGTGCCGTGCGCATCGCCGAACACCTGCACCTCGATGTGACGCGGTCGGCGGATGAGACGCTCCAGGATGAGCGCATCGTCGCCGAAGGCGGATGCCGCCACGCGTCGAGCCGATCCGAGGGCGCCGGGAAGACCGGCGCTGTCGGCGACGACCTCCATGCCCTTCCCGCCCCCGCCAGCGCTCGGCTTCACGAGGAGGGGGAATCCGACCGCCTCCGCCTCCTCACGGATCTCCGCGTCGGACAGCCCGCGCGCGTCGAAGCCCGGCACCACGGGCACGCCGCTGCGGCTCACGTGCTCACGGGCTCGCGCCTTGTCCCCCATGATCTGCAGGGCCTCCACGGTGGGGCCGATGAAGACGATGCCGCTCTCCGCACACGCCTGTGCGAGCCCGACGCTCTCGGAGAGGAATCCGTACCCGGGGTGGACGGCCTCCGCCCCCGAGGCGCGAGCCGCCGTGATGACGGCGTCGATGTCGAGGTAGGACTCCCCCGCCGGTGCCGGACCGATCCGCACGGCGGCATCCGCCTCGCGGACGTGCGGCGCGTCCGCGTCCGCGTCACTGTAGACCGCGATGCTGCGGATGCCGAGGTCGCGAAGGGTTCGGATGATCCGGCGGGCGATCTCCCCGCGGTTCGCGACGAGGACCGAGGAGAACGAGAAGGAAGGCGAGTACGACATGGGGCTCACATCCGGAAGACGCCGAAGCGCGGCTCGGGCAGGGGGCTGCGGGCGACGACGTCCAGAGCGAGGCCCAGGAGGTCGCGGGTCTGCTCCGGGTCGACGATGCCGTCGTCCCACAGCCGCGCGGTCGCGTAGTACGGCTCGCCCTGCTCCTCGTACTGCGCCCGGATCGGCTCCACGAACGCCATCCGCTCCTCCGCGGTCCAGGACTCGCCGCGCGCCGACAGCTGGTCGTCCTTCACGGTGGCGAGCACCGAGGCGGCCTGTGCTCCGCCCATGACCGAGATCCGACTCGCGGGCCAGGTCCAGAGGAAGCGCGGAGAGTAGGCACGTCCGCACATCGAGTAGTTGCCTGCTCCGAAGGAGCCGCCGATGATGACGGTCAGCTTCGGGACGCGGGTGGTCGCGACGGCCGTGACCATCTTCGCCCCGTCCTTCGCGATACCGCCGGCTTCCGCGTCGGACCCGACCATGAACCCGGTGATGTTCTGCAGGAAGAGCAGGGGGATGCCCCGCTGGTCGCAGAGCTCGATGAAGTGCGCGCCCTTGAGCGCCGACTCACTGAACAGCACGCCGTTGTTCGCGACGATGCCCACGGGGTGGCCGTGCAGCCGCGCGAAACCCGTCACCAGTGTGGTGCCGTACTCGGCCTTGAACTCATGGAAGGTGTCGCTGTCGACAAGGCGTGCGATGACCTCGCGCACGTCGTACGCGGCGTTGACGTCCACGGGGACCACGTCGTACAGGGAGCCGAGCTCCGCCGGAGCGCGAGTCTCCCCGACGTCCCAGGCCGGGGCGAGCGGCGGCGGCAGCGTGGCGACGATGTCGCGGAGGATCTCCAGGGCGTGCTCGTCGTCGTCGGCCAGGTGATCCACGACGCCGCTGCGACGGGCGTGCAGCTCCCCTCCCCCGAGCTCCTCCGCCGTGACCACCTCGCCGATCGCCGCCTTCACCAGCGGCGGCCCGCCCAGGAAGATCGTGCCCTGTCCACGGACGATGACGGTCTCGTCGCTCATCGCCGGAACGTAGGCGCCTCCGGCCGTGCACGAGCCGAGGACCGCCGCGAGCTGCGGGATGCTCTGCGCGGACAGCCGCGCCTGGTTGAAGAAGATGCGTCCGAAGTGCTCCCGATCCGGGAACACCTCATCCTGGCGGGGAAGGAAGGCGCCACCCGAGTCGACGAGGTAGAGGCAGGGCAGGCGGTTCTCGAGGGCGATCTCCTGCGCCCGCAGATGCTTCTTCACGGTGAGCGGATAGTAGGTCCCGCCCTTCACGGTGGCGTCGTTGCAGACCACCATCACGTGCCGGCCGTGGACCAGGCCGATGCCGGCGATGACACCGGCCCCGGGTGCCTCGCCGTCGTACAGGCCGTCGGCCGCGAGCGGCGCGACCTCGAGGAACGGACTGTCCTCGTCGAGGAGGCGCGCCACCCGGTCGCGCGGCAGCAGCTTGCCGCGGGCGACGTGGCGCTCACGGGAGGCGGACGGCCCGCCCTGCGCTGCCGCGGCGAGACGGTCGCGGAGTTGCTGGGCGAGCGCTTCCTGGGTTGCCGGCATCGTGACGTCCTCCTCGACCCACGTCGCGCCGGGAGGGAACCTGGCGCGCTGCATGCATTCTCGGTTAGTGTTCACTAACCCGTTGATTCAGGTTAGCGAGGATTAACTGAGATGACAAGCCCCGCCACCGCCCGCGACCGCGCCAAGGCGGAACGCTCCGACGCGCTTCTGCATGCCGCGGCACGACTCTTCGCCGCGCGCGGGTACAGCGGCGTGAGCCTGGAGGACATCGGTGCCGCCGTCGGCGTGTCCGGGCCCGCGGTGTACCGCCACTTCGCCGGGAAGCAGGCCCTTCTCGGTGCGGTCCTCGTCAAGGTCAGTCAGGACCTCGTCGCGGGCGGACGACGCGTATCCGCGGAGACGACGGCAGCCGACGAGCGGATGCGCGGGCTCATCCGCTTCCACGTCGAATTCGCGCTCGGCAACGCCGAGGTGATCCAGGTGCAGGACCGGGACCTCGCCTTCCTCGACGCCGACGACCGCGCCGAGGTCCGTCGCCTGCAGCGCGCCTACATCGAGCTCTGGATGGATGCGCTCGCCGCCCTCGATCGTCCGGAACCCCTGGACCGCGACGAGCTGCGGCTGCGCGTGCAGGCGTGCTTCGGTCTCATCAACTCGACCCCGCACAGCACACGAGCCGCGACGAGACGACACACGGCCACCGCGACCGTGCTGGTCGCGATGGCCGAGGCCGCGCTGCGCGCCGCTAGCTGAGCAGCATCGCCCGCCCCGGATCCTCAAGGATGTCGGCCACGTCCTTGAGGAACGTCGCACCCTCGGCCCCGTCCACGAGGCGGTGGTCGAAGGACAGGCTCAGCGTCATGAGCTGACGCAGCGCGATCTCGCCGCGGTACTCCCACGGCTGCCGACGCACGGCGCCGACCGCGAGGATGCCGGACTGCCCCGGCGGGAGGATCGGTGTTCCGGCGTCCACCCCGAACACCCCGATGTTCGACAGCGAGAACGTCCCTCCGGCCAGTTCGGCCGGCGAGGTCTTCCCCGCACGCGCGGTCTCTGCGAGCGCACGGATCGCTGCGGACAGCTCCACCAGGTTCATCCGCTCCGCGTCCCGGATCATCGGCACGATGAGACCGCGCTCGGTCGCGGCGGCGATGCCGAGGTCGACGAAGCCGTACTCGACGATCTCCCCGGACTCTTCATCCCACCGCGCGTTCAGGCCCGGAGCACGGCGCAGGGCGAGGCAGACCGCCTTCGCGACGACGGCGAGCGGGCCGATCCGATGCTCCGCGAGCGCTCGGTCGTCGCGGAGGCGTGCCAGCATCTCCATGGTCGCGGTCACATCGACCGTGTGGAAGACAGTGACGTGCGGCGCGGTGAACGCGCTCTGCACCATCGCCGCCGCCGTGTGCTTGCGGACCCCCCGGATCGGGATGCGCGTCTCCCGCGGCCTCCCCTCCGCGGGCGGAAGGGTTCCGGATGCCGCGGTGGTCACGCGCTCGGGCGCCCGGGCGGGCCGCGACGGATCCGCTCCGATGCGCTCCGCGTACGCATCCACGTCTGCCCTCGTGATCACGCGGTCACCGATCTCCGCGGCGACGAGGACGAGGTCGACGCCCCGTCGTTTCGCGTAGGCGCGCACCGGAGGGGTGGACCGTGGTCGCTCCAGAATGGGCTCGACCGCGACCGACGGCGTCGCGTCGTGCGGGGCCGCCTCGAGAACGGCGGTGTCGGCCGCCGAGGCCACCTGGGCGGCACTCCGGCGCCGCGCCCGGCGCGCGGGGCGTCCACTCGATGTCGGGGCGGCTCCGTAGCCCACGAGGTTCGGCTGCGCCTTCTCCGGGGAAGCCTCCTGCTCGCTACCGGACGGCGTCGGGGGCGGATCCTCCCCCTCGATGTCGAAGGCGATCAGCGGTGCTCCCACGGCGACGGTCTCTCCCGCGTCCGCGTGCAGGGTCGACACCGTGCCTTCATAGGGCGACGGCAGCTCGACGACCGCCTTGGCGGTCTCGACCTCGGCGAGGGTCTGGTTCAGCGCAACGCTGTCGCCGGGCGCGACGAGCCAGTGCACGACCTCGGCCTCGGTGAGACCTTCACCGAGGTCCGGAAGGCGGAATTCGGCGATCATGCGTCTGCTCCCGTCAGGCTGTGCGGGCGATCCATCACGCGGTCGACTGCATCGAGGATCCGGTCGAGGTCGGGCAGATGGTACTTCTCGAGCTTCGCCGGCGGGTAGGGCACGTCGTGGCCGGTGACCCGCAGCGGGGCGGACTCCAGGTACTCGAAGCAGCGTTCGGTCACGCTCGCGATGACCTCCGCCGCGATTCCGGCTTCCCGGGAGGCCTCGTGCGCCACGACCACACGGCCGGTCTTCCGCACCGAGGCGGCGACCGAGTCGTAGTCCACCGGCGAGAGGGAACGAAGGTCGATGACCTCCAGGGCGACGCCCTCGTCTTCCGCCGCCTCCGCCGCCTGCAGCGCGGTGCTCACCATGGCCCCGTAGGTGAGGACCGTGACGTCCGTCCCGGAGCGCACGACCCGCGCGAGTCCCATCGGCGGCGCGTCCGCGAGCGGAGCTTCGAGATCGACCTCGCCCTTGTGGTGATAGAGCCGCTTGGGCTCGAAGAACACGACGGGGTCGTCCGAGGCGATCGCCTGCCGGAGGCTCCGATAGGCGTCTTCCGGGTTCGAGACGGCGACGACCCGCAGGCCGGCGGTGTGCGCGAAGTATGCCTCCGGAGACTCGGAGTGATGCTCGGCGGCACCGATGCCACCGGCCCACGGGATCCGTATGGTGATCGGCATCTTCACGCGCCCCTGGGTGCGGTAGTGGAGCTTCGCGACCTGGGAGACGATCTGGTCGAAGGCCGGGTAGACGAACCCGTCGAACTGGATCTCGACGACCGGGCGGTAGCCGCGGAAGGCGAGGCCGACGGCCGTGCCGACGATCCCGGACTCCGCGAGGGGGGTGTCGATGACCCTGGCCGCCCCGAACTCGTCGAGGAGGCCGTCCGTGATCCGGAAGACGCCGCCGAGCTTGCCGATGTCCTCTCCCAGGAGCACGACCTTCTCGTCGTCGCGCATCGCCTGGCGGAGACCGGCGCCGAGCGCCTTGCCGAGAGTGAGTTCGGTCATGGTCACGCCTCGCCCTCGAACGACGCGAGATAGGCGGCGTACTCGTCGCGCTGCCGCTCCAGCCCCGTGTGCGGCTCGGCGTAGACGCCGTCGAAGACCGCCAGGGGCGGACGGGTGACCATGCCGAGGCAGGTCGCCCGCATCTCCTTGGCGACGGCGTCCGCTGCCGCCTGCGTCTCGGCGACGTGCTCTGCGGTGAGGTCGCCGGTGGCGCGGAGGTAGGCCTCGAGGCGTGCGATGGGGTCGCGGCGCCGCCAGGACTCCAGCTCGGCCTCGTCCCGGTACCGGGTGGGGTCGTCCGCGGTGGTGTGCGGACCCATCCGGTACGTCACCGCCTCGATGTACGCCGGCCCCTTTCCGGAGCGCGCGTGCTCCAGCGCCCAGCGCATCGCGGCCAGGCAGGCGAGCACGTCGTTGCCGTCCACGCGCAGGCTCGGGATCCCGAATCCGGGGGCACGCCCCGCGATCGGATACTGCGACTGCACCGTGACCGGCTCGGAGATGGCCCAGTGGTTGTTCTGGCAGACGAACACGACCGGCGCCTGGTACGACGCGGCGAAGATCATCGCCTCGTTCACGTCCCCCTGACTGGTCGCCCCGTCCCCGAAGTAGGTCACGGCGACCTCCGGCGCGTTCTCGTGCCGGATGCCGAGGGCGTAGCCGACCGCGTGCAGGGTCTGGGCGCCGATGATGATCTGCAGCGGAGCGACCCGTAGGGCTGCAGGATCGTACGCTGCCCCCTCCTCGCCGCGCCACATGCGCACGTAGTCGCCCGGCTCGGCGCCCCGGGCGTAGATCACGCCGGTCTCGCGGTAGCTCGGGAAGACGTAGTCCTGGGGATCGAGGGCCCGGGCGGTGCCGATCTGCGTGGCCTCCTGGCCCTGGCAGGGTGCCCAGAGCCCGAGCTGCCCCTGGCGCTGCAGCGCGACGCCCTCGGCGTCGATGCGGCGGAGGATGACCATGTCGCGATGGAGGGCGCGCAGCTGCGCGGCGTCGACATCGGCGACGAACGGGTCGAGGCGGGCGTTCGAGACACGCGTCCCGTCCGGAGCGAGGATCCGCTCCGAGAGCTCCAGATCCTGGGCGGTGTCTGCGATGGGGGTGGTCTGCGGCGACATCATCGTCCTCCTCGTCCCTGGCTGCCCTCGTGGGGCGACGCACAATGGAGCCGGCGTCATCACCGGCATGGTCTGAGGGTACGTCCGGTCAGCACCTCGCTCAAGCAACTCAATACTGATTGAGCATGTTGCTCATTTTTCTCCACTGCCGTGCTGCTAGGGTTTGGCACTATGCCTGGACTGGACCGGATCGACCTCGAGCTTCTCGCCGCCCTCGCCGACGACCCGCGCGTGACGATCGTCGCTCTCGCCGAGCGCATGGGCCTGTCGCGCAACACCATCCAGGCGCGGATGGCCCGGCTGGAGCAGAGCGGCGTCTTCCTCTCCTACGAGCGCGCCTTCTCCCCCGACGTCCTGGGGTTCCCGCTGCAGGCGTTCGTCAGCATCGGCGTCCGGCAGACCGAACTCCCCCGCATCATCAACGAGCTGGCGCGCATTCCGGAGGTCGTCCAGGCGCACGGCCTGAGCGGCTCCATCGATCTGCTGGCGCGTGTCGCGTGCCGCGACGCCCGTCATCTGTTCGACACGGACGCCCGGATCCTCTCGATCGAAGGTGTGGAGCGGACCGAGACTTCGCTCGCCATGGGTGAGGTGATCCCGTTCCGGGTGGCCGGGCTCATCGGCCTCGCGCGACGGGAATCCTGAGGAACCGACGGATCGCCCCGGCCGCTTCGGCCGGGGTCTCGTAGTGGATCAGGTGACCCACCTGGGCGATCTCGACAAGAGACGCGTCGGGGAAGAGCGTCACCAGCTTCCGCTCCGCCTCGATCGGGGTGATGTCGTCGCGCTGGGCGGCGATGAGGAGTGTGGGCACGTCGATTGCCGGGGCGAACTCCCTGACGTCGTGCGAGACGCTCGCGACGAAGGCGTCGTGCAGTACGTCACGATCGGAGAACCGCGAGAAGTAGGTGTCGTGCTGGTCGTGGATGAACCGGCGCAGCTCCGGGTCCCGCGTCTTTGCCATGGTCATGCTCATCACGCGGACGATCACACGATTCCGCAGGAGCGCAGTCCCGATCCGCGGCGGGAGCTGGGCGCCGAGTGCGTAGTACAGCACGGCGAGCCGGGTCATGATCCCCTTCGGACCCTCGAGCGCCGGCGCGCCGATGGGGTTCACGAGGATCAGCCGCGGCGTCTCCAGTCCCCCGGCGACGGCGGCCGCGCTCACGATGGAGCCGAAGGAATGGCCGAGGATGACGGCACCCGGCGCCGTGGCTGCGGCGAAGTCGGTCAACCACCCCGCGTACTCCTGCAGGTCGTGACGACGACCGGGCAGCGGCGCGGACTCCCCGAATCCGGGCAGATCGGGCGCGAGCACGCGGAGCTCCGGAAGGAAGGCGATGACCGACTCGAGTCCGTGGTGCTCACCCCGGAAGCCGTGAACCGCGATGACGGTCGTCTCAGCGTCGTCCGGACCGTAGACCCAGTACGCCGTCGTTCCGCCGCGCACCTCCACCTCCTGGCGCTGCACCGGAATCCGGCTCAATCGCTCCGCATAGGGGGAAGGCACACTCATGGTCCGAGTCTACGAGGCCTCGGCGTTCCCGCCTGGTCGGTGGATACCCCCGGGGCGTCCCCACCGTCTTGTCAGTGGCGTGGGTTAGTGTCCAAGAAGCCCCGGACCCCGAACGAGGCGCAGCAAGGAGTATGTCGGTGCAGTTCACATCCACGGACATCGAGCAGGTGGAGTCCACCTGGCAGCAGTTCGTGCCCTCGGCGACCCTCCAGGACGTGGACCCCCGCCGGTTCCGCTTCGACTGGCGCTCGGTGGAGGCGTCGTCCATGTCGCTCGTCCGTTATCAACTCGCGGCCCAGGTGCACTCCCGTGCCGAGCCGGAGGATCAGCTACTGGTGTGTCGCGTCGATGCCGCCGACGCCCGGATCTGGTCGGGCCGGCAAGGACTCGACGCCGGTCAGCCGTGGCTCACGGACGGCGTCCGGGTCGAGGCGAAGTGGAACCAGGTCGCCCGCGTCCGTGCTCTCGTGTTCGATCGCGCGGCGGCCCGCGACTCGATCAGGCAGATCACCGGCGACGACCGCCTCGAGCTCCGTGCCACCGGGCTCGCTCCGCACACGCGGGAGGACGGGGCACGGTGGGAGCGGATGTTCTCCTACATCGACGGCTCGTTCGGACCGGACGGCGCCGACCCCCTCATCGCCGCCGAGCTCGAGCGCCACGCCCTGCTGCTGACCATGTCGGCGTTCCCCACCACGTTCAGCGAGTCGCTGCACCGTCCGGCCCAACGCTCCGCGGCGCCGGCCTCGGTTCGCCGTGCTCTCGCCTTCATCGAGGACAATGCGCACCTGCCCATCACGGTGGACGATGTCGCGGCGGCGGCCTTCATCTCCACCCGAGGCCTGCAATACGCGTTCCGCCGCGCGCTCGACATGACACCGAACGAGGCCCTGCGGCGTGCCCGACTCGACGGCGCACACCGCGATCTGCGACACGGCAAGGGCGCGTCGGTGTCCGCGGTCGCGCGCCGGTGGGGTTTCAGCAACGTCTCCCGCTTCGCCGTGGCGTATCGCGAGGCGTACGGGAATCCGCCCGTGTTGACCGCCCTGTGACGACCGACTGACACCGCGCGCATATTCTGTTCGCACCGGACGGCGCGTCGTCCTGATGCGCACGATGTCGTGCGCAAATTGGCTAGAGTCCAAGTATCCCCGGGAGCGGTCTGCCGTCTTCCCCCCACGTTCCCAAGGAGCGCCATGAACATTCCCGCAGCCCCCGCCGCGAAGGTCGGCTGACGATGGGCAGCCTGTACTACGGCGACACCCAGACGCCGATCCAGATCGAAGACCGCGCGCTCGCGCACCTCAAGGTCGTCATCGCCACGAAGCTGCGGCGGAACGAGAGCTTCACGCTCTCCTGGCGCCATCCGGAGGGCGACGCTCCCGGCCGTTCCACCCTGTGGCTGCACCCGTCGATCCCGCTCCGGTTCGTCTTCGACGAGGCCGAGACGCCCGAGCTGAGCCGTCGCTGGATCGAGGAGCTCGCGCATTCCGCGAACTCGAGCGGGGGTATCACCCTCGTCGAGGAACATCTCGAAGGCGCGGACGTCGTCTGACGAGAAGGGCCGCGGGTTCTCCCGCGGCCCTTCTCCTTTCCGTCTGCGTCCGTTCAGAGCCCTTCGTCGGAGCTCGAGCTGACGGACCGCCGGGTCGTGGGCTCCCCGGTCGCCGGGTCGACGTACGTCCGCGACACCGTCTCCGTGCGGCGCCGACGGGCGAGCAGCACGATGCCGATGAGGAAGATGATCACGCCGGCCCCCATGAGGATGTAGCCGACCATGTCCAGGTCGACCCACGGCACGTCGACGTTGATCGCGAACACGAGGATCGCTCCGATGACGAAGAGCGCGATTCCGCTGCCGATGCTCATAGTCTCTCCCGTTCCCGCGGCGCGGTGCCGCTCTCGGGGAGCATGCCAGTTCCCCGCGGGCTCGAGGAGGGGCTTGACACGGCCGCACTCAGAGCTTTCGACGCAGGCTCACGCAGCGCCGGACTTCGGCTGACGAGCCCAGCGATCCGGACCGAAGACCTCGTACTCGATGCGCTCCGGCGCGATGCCTCGTGCCACGAGGGCACCTCGAATCGCTTGCATGAACGGCAGCGGCCCGCACAGGAACACCCGCGCCGTCTGCGGGAGTTCGACGTCGGCCAGGTCCATCCGGCCGGAGCGCACCGCCGAGCCCTCCGCTTCGCTCGCCGAGTACCAGGTCAGCGCGCGCACGTCGTTCAATCGCTGCGCACGGTCGCGCACGTCGGCGACGAGAGCGTGGGTCTCCGGCTCCCGGTCCACGTGGAACAGGTGCACCGGCCGATCGGGACGCCGCTGCGCGAGATCGTCCACGATCGCTGCGACCGGCGTGATGCCGATTCCGGCCGAGATCAGGACCAGCGCGTCATCAGAATCGTCGAGGAGCAGATCCCCGGCGGGCTGGGAGACGTCGAGCACCGTCCCCACGTGGGCGTTCTCATGTAGCCAGGTGGAGACCTGACCGTCCGGTGCGCCGTCCGAGCCACGCACGCGCTTCACTGTGACGCGCAGCGCCGCACTGCCGCTCGCGGAAGAGATCGTGTACTGGCGGGGCTGGCGGGTGCCGTCCGGGAGGTCGACGGCCACGGCCACATACTGCCCGGTGCGATGGGGCAGTATGTGACCGTCGACCGGCTCCAGCACGAGGGAGATCGCGTCGCGGGCCTCCTCCACGCGTTCCACGACGCGGTGCGGCCGCCACGGGTGGTCCGGATCCGTGCCCGCCTCCGCGTAGAGGCGGGCCTCCTCCGCGATGAGCGAGCATCCGAAGAGCCAGTACACCTCATCCCAGGCTGCGCGCACAGCCGGGGTGACCGCCTCGCCGAGGACCTCGTCGACAGCAGCCAGGAGGTAGCGGCCCACTATCGTGTACTGCCGGGCCGACACCCCCAGCGAGACGTGGCGGTGGGCGATACGTCGCATCACCGGGGAGAAGTCCGGCGCGTCCGGATCGATGAGGTGGACGGCGAACGCCACGACGGACGCCGCCAGCGCCTTCGGCTGATCCCCCTGAGCCTGATGCGCGCGATTGAAGACGTTCAGCAGTTCCGGATGCGCCTCGAACATCCGCCGATAGAACAAGGTCGTGATCTCGTCGGCGTGGGTGGCGACGACGTCGGCGGTGGCGCGGACGATCGCTTCGGAATCCGTGGAGAGCTGCATGGCTGCCTTTCGGTCGGTGTCTGTTCAGCCTCTCGACGACGAGCGCGCCACGTCGCCGCGGATACCGTGGAAAACAGGACTCCGACCCGCGCTCACCTCGCGTAGCCGTAGGACTCGACCCGCGGGAACGCGAGCCCATCGCCTTCGCCGGTCCACACGCCGGTGAAGCGCAGCTCGACATCGTCTCCGGCGTCGAGCGGCCCGTTCCACGTGACGGTGTTCTCCGCCGCGGAAGGGCGGCCCGAGGTCGCTTCCAGCGTCGACGCCGCCCAGGTCGAGTCGTCGAGGAGTCCGTCCAGGCGGAACGCGAGCGCGCTCTTCGTGGAGTCCACCTCGCCGTTGTTGAGGAACTGCATGGTGTACGTCACGGTGTCCCCCACCTGGGGATCGGTCGGACTCATGTTGAACGTGTACTGGAAGAAGAGACAGGCGGGCCCGACGCGCTGCGCGAGCACGCCCGTGCTCAACGGCTTCGACACGGCCGGGTCCGCAGGGGTCGCCTCCGCGTGGGCGGCGGGAGCGAGCGCCGCTCCACCGAGCGAGAGAGCGGCCGCGACGCCGAAGGCGGCAGAGGCACGGGCAATGAGCGTCTTGTTCATGAGAGATGCCTTTCTCCGACGCGCTGCGGCGTCGGCGTGGTCATCGAGGGAGACTCCTCGATGACCATGAGACGCCGAATGGCACGATCGATCACGCGACGACGAAGAAATCGTCGCGTGATCGATCTGCCTGGCCTCTCCTAGCTCTCAATCACCGGCGCGCGAACCTGCCATCCGATGGCGAACGCCGAGCGCTGTCAGTCCCACAAGCAGCAGCAGCGCTCCCAGGGCGAGCGGGCCGGCGGGTCCCTCGGATCCAGTGAGGGCGAGAGCGCCACCCGGAGGGGAGGGAGGAGTGACGGCGGTCCCATTGGTGAGGACCACCGCGACCGTCGCGTCTTCGGCGACCGTGAGCGTCGCGCCGCCGTCGCGGACGTCGACTCCTTCGCCGCTGAAGCGCGGGCTCTTCCACGTGACGTCCTCCACGGCGCTTGGCGCCTTCTCGCGGAGCGTGACGACTGTTCCCGCCGGCAGATCCGCGAGTCCCTCGCTCTTCCCGGCGCGGAGCGTGAGTTCACCGGTGACGGTCTGCTCGGCGAGCTCGTACGAGTACTCCACGGTGAACGTCTGGTCCGCAGGAACCAGGGACGTCCCCGGACCCGTGACCTTCTTGGTCACCGTGAAGCCCCCGACCGGCGGCGGCGTGACCGTCGTCGGGTTGGTGAGCGTCACCGCGACCGTCGTGCCCCGTGCGATCGTGACGGTGGCACCGCCATCGGTGATCGCCACGCCCGTGCCGGAGAAGACCGGCGCCTGCCAGCTCACGCCGTCGACGTCCTCCGGTGTGATCTCCGACAAGGTGACGACCGTTCCCGCCGGCAGATCCTTCAGACCATCGGTCTCCCCAGACCGCAAGGCGAGCTCGCCCTCCACCGTCTGTCCTGCGCGCTGATACGAGTAGGCCACCCGGAACTCGCGACCGTCGGGGACCAGAGCCGCGCCGGAACCCTTGACCTCCTTGGTCACGGTGAACCCGCCGACCGGGAGCACCCCTTCGCCATCTCCCCCGCCCTGGGAGTAGATGACCGGTGTGCTCTCGGTGACCCACCGGGAGCCGGCCACGGTGTTGTGGAACGCATCACCGGGACGGACGTCGGCGGGCAGAGCCGTCTTGTAACGGAGCACGTAGATCGCGTCGGCGACGATCGGCGCGTCCACCGTCACCGTGAACGACTCGGAGCTGACCTCCGTGACGGTGAAATCGCTGCCCGACTGCAGCGCCGTGGACACGGTGTACTTGCCTCCCGCCCAGTCCTTCGCGAGTACGTACGCCACGGTGACGGACGCGGGATCGAGCACGAGGCCAGCCGTGAACGTGTCGGTGAGCGTCGGAGTCTCCCCGGCCAACGCGGAGGACGGGATGTTCACACCCCACGCGATGTTCCGACCGTTGAGCGTCACGTCGCCCCACTTGGTCGGGGTCGTCGGCGCCGGGAACTCCGGGACCGGCCCGATCCCGCCGGGAACGTCGACCGGAACGACGGTCCCGCCGCCCGTCGTGAACGGGATCTCCGTCAGCGTGGTCTCCTCGTCTGCCCTGGCACGGAAGTGCAGGGTGCCGCTGACGTCGGTGTGGCTGTCGACATAGTCCGTGAGCGTGCACACGAGCTCACCGGTCGACACCTCGCAGGTTCCGACGGTCTGGCCGTCCGGCGCCGTCAGGGCGAAGGAATCCCGCACCCCGGTCAGGCTCGGGCTCGTCGGAAACGCGAGGCGGAACGTGTCCCCCGCGGTCGCCGTGTCCGGCACCGCCCAGGTCGCTTCGAACGCGATCCGGTCCCAGACCTTGATCTGGTCGGTGGGTTCGGTGATGGTCAACGAGGTGATCCCCGCCACTTCCGCAGCGCGGGCCGTAGCCGGCGTCGCGATGACGGCCGCAAGGGCCGCCAGACAGATCGCGAGCAGAGCACCCACGAACGTCGTCAGGCGCGTTCCCCGCGCGCCCGATCTGATTGCATGCTGAATGACTGGCACTTTCGACTCCCCAGATGATCGATGAACTCGCGCGGATGGCTTCTTCCGCGCGAGTGATGTCCCCAGGAAGGGATGCAGAACGGCGCATTCTGTTACGCGGTTCGGCCGAACGAGTTCTTCGCGGCACACGCAATATGCCGTGATCCTGCGGAAAACGGCGTCATGAAACGGTCACCTCGTCATCTCTCCTGTGACGGATCGCTTCCCCTTCCGACGCGTCCGTCCGTCTGTAGAGGCATTCGCCGTCTACCTGGTGCCGGGGGCATCGTTGTCTCTCCCCGCTCCCGGCACCTCCTTTCGCAGCGCGTCGATACTCCACCGGTAGCGCTTCAGCCCGGCGAGCAGGATCGCGGCGGACGTGAAGACGAAGACCGGGTATCGGAACGGTGCAAGCGGTCCGAGGAAGAGGAGCATCGTCACGCCGAACGTCACCGTGAGCAGCGCGGCGACTCCCGCCGCGATCCGGGTCCACAGCCCGACGGCCAGCAACAGAGCGAGGGCGGCCTCCAGAGCCGTCGCCGACACGGCCGCCGTGTCCACCACCACGTCGACGGGGATCGGGACGAGCTGGGCCGTGTACGCACGGAAGATCGTCCACGATCCCCACGACACACCATCTGCCCCCGGGCCGCCGAGGAGCCCGAACCGATCGGCGACGGCGAGGGCGAAACTCGCCGCGACCGCGAGACGCACCGCGAGCTGCCCCACGTCCTCGATCCGACGACGCGTCTCCGCGTTCGGCCCACTCGTGGTCGTCATGGCTCTTGCTCCGATCCGGAGGCTGACGGGCGTCGAGACCTCCAGAGGAGAGACAGGAGAGCGCCGCGACGATTACGACAGACGCGACGGGTAGTAGGGCGGGTCGGACTTGAACCGACGATCGTTGGGTTATGAGCCCACTGCCTTAACCAGCTTGGCCACCGCCCCGTACCGCCCCAGCCTAGCGGGGCGAGGGCTCACGCCTCGCTCGCCTGTGTGTGCGTGGCCGCATGCTCCAGGTAGATCGCGGCATTCGCCAGTAGCGAGGCGCGTTCGTCGTCCGAGAGCGACCTGCGCACCTTTGCAGGAACGCCTGCCACCAGGGAACCCGGCGGCACCTCGGTCCCACCGAGCACGACCGCGCCGCCGGCGATCAGGCAGCCTTCTCCGATCACGGCGCCGCTGAGGACGACGGCCCCCATCCCGATGAGAGAGCCGTCACCGATCGTGCAGCCGTGCACGACAGCGTTGTGCCCGATCGACACCCGTGACCCGACGAGGACGGGATGCCCGGCGTCGACGTGGATCGACACGTTGTCCTGCACGTTGCTGCCAGCACCGATGACGATCGGCGAGGAGTCTCCGCGAAGCACCGCGTTGTACCAGACGCTGGTGCCGGCTCCGAGCGACACCGCGCCGACGATGCGGGCGCCGTCCGCGACGAAGGCGGTGTCGTCGAGCTCGGGGGTGCGATCCGGGAGGGCGAGGACGGAGGCTCCGGCAGCGATGCTCATGAGGCGAGACTACCCTCACTCCCCCGGAATCACGCGGAAGTGAGTGGAGCCTCAGCTTCCTTGCGGAATGCCTGAGCCTGAGTAACGTTGTACTCGTCAGACAGAGAACTTCATTCGGAGGAGCAAGAAGATGAGCAAGGCCCAGACCGTTTCCACCACCGCCATCGACCCGACTGTGGCCGCCGGTGCGGCGCAGTTCCTCTCCCCCGTCGTCCTCGGCCTCCAGGCGCTGACCGTCAACGGCAAGCAGGCGCACTGGCACGTCCGCGGCGCCAACTTCGTCGGCGTGCACGAGCTGCTCGACACGATCGTCGCCCACGCGGGTGACTTCGCCGACACCGCGGCCGAGCGCATCGTCGCTCTGGGCCTGCCGATCGACGCGCGCGTGAACGCCGTCGCCGAGAAGGCCGGCGCCACCGGCGTTCCCGCCGGTTTCGCGCAGTCGGACGAGCTGATCCGTGCCGTGATCGCCGACATCGACGCGATCCTCGTCGATGTGAAGGCGGCCGTGGAAGGCCTCGACGACGTCGACCTCACGAGCCAGGACGTGGCGATCGAGATCCAGCGCGGACTGGAGAAGGACCGCTGGTTCCTCGTGTCGCACATCGCGGCCTGACACCACGTTCACGACGAAGGGCGGCTCCGGTCCGGGGCCGCCCTTCGTCGTGTGCGCGCCGCCTCAGGCGACGTGCGTGAGGCGACCGCCGAGCAGCGTCGTGGCGACCGGCATCGTCCGGAGCCCCGCCGCGTCAGCAGTGCGAGGATCACTCCCGAGGATCACGATGTCCGCGCTCTGACCGGGACGGAGCGACGTGCGGACACTCGCGTCGAGGGCCTGATCCAGCGTCAGCCGCTCCTCGGGATGCCAGGCGGCCCGGTCGTCGTCGGTGCGCCAGACCGCCGCGGAGATCGCGTGCCAGGGGTCGAGCGGGGCGACCGGCGCATCGGAGCCGAAGCGCACCTCCGCCCCCGCCGACAGCAGCGAGGCGAGGGGGTAGCCGATCGCGGTCTGCTCCGCCCAGTGGTGCTCGACGAGGTCGCGGTCGTCCACGGCATGCTGGGGCTGGACGCTCGCGCGTACCCCGAGCCGGGCGAATCGGGCGAGGTCGGCGTGCCGCACCAGTTGCGCATGCTCCATCGACCCCGTGGCACCGGAAGCGCCGAACGCGTCGAGGGCCGCCGTCACGGCGCGATCGCCGATCGCGTGCACGGCGACCTCGATCCCCGCGCCCGCCGCCGTGGTCAGCAGCGCCGTGAGCTCCTCCGGAGGCACCGTCAGCACCCCGTAGTTCGCGGGGTCGCCAGGGTAGGAGTGTGAGCACGCCGCGGTACGGGTGCCGAGCGAGCCGTCGCTGATCACCTTCAACGACCCGACCCGCACGAGGGATCCGACCAGCCCGGTCGGATCCGATACCGCGAGGTGCTCCCCCGTGCGGAGGCCCGCGGCGATGGCCCGATCGAGATCCACCGGATAGAACGCGAACTCGACACGGTGCGCGGCGAAGCCCGCGACGATCCGTCGCGGCCAGGCATCGGCGTTCCACGCCATGTCGAAGTCCACCAGACCGGTCACGCCCCGTGCCGCGGCGGCCGCCCCCGCACGGATGACCGCCTCATCGCTGTGGGCAGGATCGACGGCATTGAGCCGGCGGGAGATCTCGAACGCGTCCTCCTCGCGGAGCAGACCGTCGTCCCCGCGGAAGCCTTCGCGCGCCAGGGCCGCCGAGTTCAGCCAGACGCTGTGCACGTCCGCATTGATCAGGTAGGTGGGCACGACGCCGGTCTCGGCATCGAGCGCGGCCACAGATGGCCGATCCGGCCACAGCGCGTCCCGGAACCCCGTGCCGATCCGCCGTCCGTCCGGCAGCACGGGCGCGTCGCGCATCAACCTCGCGGCCCCGGCGGCCGAGTCCGCCGCGCCAAGCGGCACGCGCTCCGCGGCGAGGGCCCACTGCACGGTGTGCACATGGTTGTCCCAGAGCCCCGGCACCGCCCAGGCACCGTCGGCCTCGATGACCTCACCCCGCGCCGGCAGGGCCCCGGTCGGCGCGATGTCGACGATGCGTCCGTCGGCGAGGTGGAGGTCGACCGGCTCATCATCCAGCAGGAACTCCCGCCCCGGACCCACGGGGCGGACGGCACGGACCGTTCCGACCTCGTCGCCGAGGGCGCTCACGCCCCGCCACCCGTCCGTGCGTCCTGCGCACGACGCATCTCCGCGGCGAGGGCGGCGTTCTCGTATGGCCCCTCGGCGTGCAGCGCCGCGATCACCGCCTCGATGGTCTCCGCGGGCTTGTTCTGGCTCAGCTTCCGCTTGGCGACGACCTTCGTCGGGGTGAGGCGGAAGCCGACCGTCCCGGATTCGAGTCTCTCGATGAAGGCCGCGTCGTTCGGACGCTCCCACATCAGGCGCGGGTCGGGCAAGCGCGATTCGAATCGCGCGACCAGAGCATCGAGCACACGGAGGTTCTCCGCGGTGCTGAGGACCTCGGGAACGCCCGACAAGTGCACCGCGGTGTAGTTCCAGGTCGGCACCGCGGGGACGTCGCCGTACCAGCCCGGGGAGACGTACCCGTGCGGCCCTTGGAAGGCGAGCAGGATCTCCCGCTGCCCGAGACCGTGGATGGCGTCGTCCGGGCGGCCCACGTGCCCCACGACGGTCAGATCATCGCGGTCGTCGTCGAGGAGGATGGCATAGTGCGAGGCGACCAGACCCGCCTCGGGTGCGCTCACCACCGTCGCCCACGGGTTGGCGTCGATGACGCGGCGGATCTCGGCCACGTCGGCGAGCGTGAAGCTCGGATTCTGTCGCATGGATCCCAGCCTAGAGCGGCGGGAGCCCCGGTGATCCCGCCCTCAGGCCTGACAGCGCGGGCACCAGTACAGCTTGCGGGCGCCGATCTCCTCCAGCGCGATCTCGGTCCCGCACACCCGGCACGGCAGACCGGCACGGTGGTAGACCCAGTGCCGGTCGTCGCGGCTCGCCATCGCTGCACGGTACTGCTCGGGAGACAGCCCGTCCATGGTCATCATCTGACCCGTCTCCACGCCGATGGCCAGCAGCCGCACCCAGTCATGCCAGAGCGCCCTGACGACATCCTCCGGGACGTCGCGGCCGGGCGTGTGCGGGTTCAGCCGCTGCCGGTAGAGCATCTCGGCGCGGTACACGTTGCCGATGCCGCTGACGACCGCCTGGTCCATCAGCAGCAGCGCGATCGGGGTCGGCTTCTTCCGCACGGCGCGGACGAACCGCTCCTCGTTCTCCGCCGGATCGCCGACGAGCGGATCGGGACCGAGCTTGGCCACCGTCGCCAGCATCTCCTCGGGAGTCTGCAACACGCAGGCGGTGGGACCGCGCAGGTCGGCCACCGTGATGTCGGTCATGAGGCGCAGCCGCACCTGACCCACCACGGGCGGCGGCCATTCGTCGACCTCGTCGGTCAGCCCCTTGGTCTGCTCGGACATCCGCACGTGGACCCTGGCGCGCCGCGGCGCCCCGATCGAGGCGAGGGAGTTCTCCCCCGCGTCGTCGAGGATCGCCTCGTCGAGAGTGGTGCCGCGCTGATTGGTCTGGCCCATCCTGCCGTTGGCCGACGCGATGGTGGGGTCGACGAGGATCTCCCCCGCGAAATCCCAGGCACCGTAGAGACCGAGGTGCACGCGCAGCCAGAGGTCACCCTCCGCTTCGAGGAACATCTGCTTGCCCACGGCCTGCACGCTCACGGCCTGGCGTCCGTCGAGCACCGCGGCGCCCTCGGCGAAGCGTCCCTGCGGGCTGGAAGCGCTCATCGTCTTGCCGACGAAGTTGCGATCGAACTGGCGCGCGATGCGGTGGACGGAATGTCCCTCGGGCATGTCAGGCCCGGGGGTCCGGGAGGAGCGAGCCGTCGCGCTCGAAATCGGCGATCTGTCCGATGCGCCGGACGTGGCGCTCGTCCCCCGAGAACGGCGTGGCGATGAACCGGTCGATGAATGCCGTCACCTCGTCGTAGGTGTGCTGACGCGCCCCGATGGAGATGACGTTCGCATCGTTGTGCTCCCGCGCGAGCTCAGCCGTCGAGAGGTTCCAGACGAGAGCCGCGCGGACCCCGGCGACCTTGTTCGCCGCGATCTGCTCGCCGTTGCCCGAGCCGCCGAAGACGACGCCGAGCGCCGGCACCCCGGTCGCCTGATCGACGACGACGGCCTGCGCCGCCCGGATGCAGAAGGCCGGGTAGTCGTCGAGCGCGTCGTACTCCACCGGACCGTGGTCGATCACCTCGTGCCCTGCGGTGCGGAGGTGCTCCTGCAGCCGCGTCGAGAACTCGAGTCCGGCGTGATCAGTGGCGATGTGGATGCGCATGGTCTCCATCCTAGGATCCGCTCTGTCCTCGACTCAGGGGGCGATGCCGGCTGCCGCGGGCTTGAACCCCGCGCGCACGTTCTCGCAGCACCCGGGACGGCAGACGTCGAACGCGCCGGGCAGATCGGTGACGTGCGGACGTTCCGCGTTCGGGCGACCCTGCAGGCGCTCCTCGATGAGGTCGACGATGCCCTCCACGAAAGCCTCGCGGACACCGGGCGTCGGCGTGCGGACGAAGGCGAGGCCCGCCTCCTCCGCGGCCTCGGCGGCCTCGGTGTCGAGATCCCAGAGGACCTCCATATGGTCGCTCATGAAGCCGACGGGGACCACGATGACCGCCTTGCGACCGCGCGCCGGGAGCTCCGCGATCACGTCGCAGACGTCGGGCTCCAGCCAGGGCTGCGACGCGGGGCCCGAACGGGACTGGTAGACGAGCTCCCAGGGCACGTCGGCGGCTCCCGGGACGGCCGCCCGCACCTGCTCCATCGTCCACTCCGACACGGCGAGGTGCTGCGCGGCGTAGGCCCCGCCCTCGCCCCAGTCGATGTCGCGGGCGCCGGAGCGCTCGGCGTCGGCGGTCGGGATGCTGTGCGTGGAGAAGAGGACCTGGATCTCGGTCGGCGCGAAACCCTGGTCGAGGTAACCCTGCACCGACTCCCGCACGCCCGCCTCGAAGGCCTCGACGAAGCCGGGGTGGTCGTAGAAGGGGCGGATCTTGTCGATGGTCACCGTCTCGCCGAGGCCGGTGTCGGTCAGTACGCGGGCGAAGTCCTCGCGGTACTGGCGGCAGCTCGAGAACGAGCTGTACGCGCTCGTGGCGAACGCGAGGAGGGTGGTGTGACCGTTGGCGGATGCCTCGGGCAGCACGTCCTCGAGGTACGGACCCCAGTTGCGGTTGCCCCAGTACACCGGGAGGTCGATCCCCCGGGCCGCGAGCGCCTTCTCCAGCGCCTCCTTGAGCACGCGGTTCTGGCCGTTGATCGGGCTCACGCCGCCGAAGTGACGGTAGTGGTGCGCGACCTCCTCCAGCCGCTCGTCCGGGATGCCCCGACCGCGCGTCACGTTCCGGAGGAAGGGGATCACGTCCTCCTGGCCCTCCGGGCCGCCGAAGCTCGCCAAGAGGATGGCGTCGTAGGCGACGGGCGTGGTCACATAGGGGTCGCCGCCGGCAGCGGCGGGCGAGGCAAAGGGAACGACATTCGGCTCGATCGCGGTCACCCCTCCATCTTCCCACCTCCGCGGACGACGAGCGTCCGCACGACCGTGACTATCCCCGGTTCGTGAGGATCGACGGCGCGCGCGTCGCTCTGGCGTAGGCTGTCATGGTTGCCGTCGGCGCCAACTGCGCCGACCCCCGGTTACATCCCCTCACCCCTGGGAGTACAGCTTTGCCTGGAGAGAACCTCACCCGAATCGAAGCGCAGGAGCGCCGCGACGTCGTCGACACGCACTCCTATGAGGTCGCCCTCGATCTGACCAAGGGCGCCGAGGTCTTCGGCTCCCGGAGCGTCGTGCGCTTCTCCGCGTCCCCCGACAGCTTCACCTTCATCGACCTCATCGCCCGCGACGTGCGCGAGATCTCGCTCAACGGAGAGCAGCTCGACCCCCGCGAGGTCTTCGCCGACTCCCGGATCGCACTCGCCGGGCTGCAGGAGGAGAACGTCCTCGTCGTCGACGCCGACTGCCTCTACACCAACACCGGCGAGGGCCTGCACCGCTTCGTCGACCCGGTGGACGGCGAGGTGTACCTCTACTCGCAGTTCGAGGTGCCCGACTCCCGTCGTGTGTTCGCCGTCTTCGAGCAGCCCGACCTCAAGGCCACCTTCCAGTTCACGGTGACCGCCCCCGCGGAGTGGAAGGTCGTCTCCAACTCCCCCACCCCGGAGCCCATCGTCCACGACGACGGGGTCTCGGCCACCTGGGGCTTCGAGCCCACGCCCCGGATCTCCTCCTACATCACGGCTCTCGTCGCCGGACCGTACGAGGCCATCTTCTCGGAGCTCACCAGCGCCTCGGGCCGCGTGATCCCGCTCGGCGTCTACGGACGCAAGAGCCTCTGGCAGCACCTGGACGCCGACTACATCTTCGACAAGACCCGTGAGGGCTTCGCCTACTTCGAGTCCAAGTTCGGCGTGCCGTACCCGTTCGCCAAGTACGACCAGCTCTTCGTCCCCGAGTTCAACGCCGGCGCGATGGAGAACGCGGGAGCGGTGACGTTCACCGAGACGTATGTCTTCCGCAGCAAGGTGACCGACGCCGTCAAGGAGCGTCGCGTCGTGACGATCCTGCACGAGCTCGCCCACATGTGGTTCGGCGATCTCGTCACCATGAAGTGGTGGAACGACCTCTGGCTCAATGAGTCGTTTGCGGAGTGGGCGTCCACCATCGCGACGGCCGAGGCGACCGAGTGGACCGAGGCCTGGACCACCTTCAACGCGATGGAGAAGACCTGGGCCTACCGCCAGGACCAGCTCCCCTCCACGCACCCGATCGTCGCCGAGATCAACGACCTCGAGGACGTGCAGGTCAACTTCGACGGCATCACCTACGCCAAGGGCGGCTCGGTCCTCAAGCAGCTCGCCGCGTGGGTCGGCATCGAGGCGTTCTTCGCCGGTGTCTCGCAGTACTTCCAGAAGCACTCCTGGGGCAACACCGAGCTCAGCGACCTCCTGACGGAGCTGGAGGCCACGAGCGGCCGCGATCTCGGCACCTGGTCGAAGAAGTGGCTGGAGACGGCCGGTGTGAACACCCTCGAGCCCGTCGTGGCCGAGGACGACAACGGCAGGATCTCGCGCTTCGCCATCACCCAGACGGCTCCGGCCGACTACCCCACCATCCGTCCGCACCGCCTCGGCATCGGCTTCTACTCGCTGCAGGACGGCGCACTCACGCGTACGCACCACATCGAGGTCGACGTGGACGGCGACCGCACCGAGGTCCCCGAGCTCCAGGGCCTCGACCGTCCCGACCTCATCCTCCTCAACGACGACGACCTCGCGTACGCGAAGATCCGTCTCGATGAGAAGTCGCTCGCGACGGCGATCGCCCACCTCGCCGACATCCACGACCCCCTCGCCCGCTCGCTCGTCTGGGGAGCAGCCTGGGACCAGACCCGCGACGCGGAGACGGCGGCGTCCGACTACATCGACCTCGTTCTCGGCAACATCGGCCGGGAGACCGAGTCCACCACGGTCCGCACCACCCTCGCGCAGCTGCGCACGGCCGCGACCCTGTACGTCGCCCCGGCGGAGCGCGAAGCGGCACGGCTGAAGGTGGCGGATGGCCTCTGGGCACTCGCCGAGTCGGCGGAGGCCGGCAGCGACAGCCAGCTCCAGTTCGTCACCGCCTTCGCGAACAACCTGGTGACGCCGGAGCACGCCGGCATCGTCGGGCGTCTGCGCTCGGGTGAGGAGACTCTCCCCGGGCTCGAGGTGGACGCCGACCTGAGCTGGCAGCTCCTCGTCGGCCTCGCGACGATCGGCGCGACCGACGCCGGGGCCATCGACGCCGCGCTCGCCGCCGACAACACCGCGAAGGGTGCGGAGTTCGCCGCGCAGGCGCGCGCCGCTCTTCCGGACGCGGCCGCGAAGCAGGAGGCCTGGGATGCGCTGATCGCGCGCGACGACGCCCCGAACACGATCGTCCGCTCGGCGGCGCTCGGCTTCGTCCACCCGGCGGGTGCGGAGGTGCTCGGCGCCTTCGTGCCGCAGTACTTCGACATGCTCCTGCCGGTGTGGGAGTCGCGGACCTACCAGATCGCGCAGTACCTGATCGTCGGGCTCTTCCCCACCGCTCTCGCCGACGTCGCGCTGCGCGACGCGACGCGGGGCTGGCTCTCCGAGCACCAGGACGCGCCGCCCGCTCTGCGCCGTCTCGTGCTGGAGAACCTCGCGGACGTGGAGCGTGCCCTCGCCGCGCAGTCCCGCGACGCCGAGGACTGACCCTCCACCACCGACACGGGCCTCTGCCGCCGCTCTTCCAGCCGGCGCAGAGGCCCTCTCGGTACCATCGAGACGATGCTGATATCCGCTGAGACGACCCCCACGCCGACGCCCGCCGAACTCCCCCCGTGGGTGGTGGACATGCTCGCGCTGCTGACCAAGGTCGGCGGCAAGCTCCTCCAGATCGCCCTGATCATCGGCGCCTGCGTCCTCATCGCGCTCGTACTGCGCCGGGTGATCAGGCGGGTCGTGCACCGCATCGTCGACACCGCCAAGAACAAGGCCGCCGTCGACGACACGCAGGCGCTGGAACGCTCCCCGTTGGCCGACATGCGGCTGGTCCAGCGCACGCGCACACTCGGCACCATCCTGCAGAACATCGTCAACGTGATGCTCGTGATCGTCGCGATCATCCTCATCGTCAACGCGATCGACAATGCTCTCCTCGGATCGCTCACCCTTCTCACGGCGGCGGTCGGTGCCGGCCTCGGTTTCGGTGCCCAGAACATCGTCAAAGACGTGCTGAACGGCATCTTCCTCGTCGCCGAGGACCAGATCGGCATCGGCGACGTCGTCGACCTCGGGCTGGCGAGCGGCGTCGTCGAGTACGTCAGTGTGCGCGTGACCCAGGTGCGGGACGTGAACGGGACCCTCTGGTACGTGCGCAACGGCGAAGTGACCCGGATCGGGAACATGTCGCAGGGCTGGGCACGTGCCATCGTCGACATCGGTGTGGCGCCGGATTCCGACCTCGAGCAGGTCGAGCACATCCTGCTGGAGACGGCGCAGGGCCTGGCGAAAGACCCGAAGTGGCGCACCCGCATCGTGGAGAAGCCGGAACTGTGGGGCCTGGAGTCGGTGGACGGGGACGCCCTCGTGGTGCGCGCCGTCATCAAGACCAGGGCGAACGCGCGCGACGACGTGGCGCAGGAGCTCCGACGCCGTCTCCGGGCCGCTCTGCTGGAGAAGGAGATCGACGTGCCGCGTCTCGCGGACGTCGTGCCCACCGGACTGGAGGGTGCGCGCCGCGTCCGGGGCGCCAACCCGCCGAAGACGCGCCCCAACGCCGTCACCGGGGTGCCCGTCATCCCGGATCGCGGCATCTGGCGGCGCAAGAAGAACACCGGCGGCGACGGGAGTGCAGACAAGTGACGTTCTACGACGAGGTCGGTGGGCGCGAGACGTTCGCGAGGATCGTCTCGGTGTTCTATCGCGAGGTGGCTCTCGACACCGTGCTCAAGCCGATGTACCCGGAGGAGGACCTCGGTCCGGCCGAGGAGCGCCTGCTCCTGTTCCTCGAGCAGTACTGGGGCGGCCCGAGCACCTACGGCGAGACCCGCGGCCATCCCCGCCTGCGGATGCGTCACATGCCCTTCCGGGTCGACCCCGACGCCCGGGATCGTTGGCTTCGTCACATGCGCACCGCCGTGGACGAGGCGCAGTTGTCCCCGTTGCACGAAACCACTCTCTGGGACTACCTGGAGCGCGCCGCCTATGCCATGGTGAACACATTCGAGCCGTCCGGCATCGGCACGGCACCGCAGGGGCGCACGACCCTGGAGACCCGCTCCCGTCAGGAATCAACGGAGACCCCATGACGACCACACCCCCGACCGCAGACGTCCTGGTGATCGGTTGGGGGTTGGCGGGTCTCGTCGCCGCCGCGGAGGCCCTCGAGGCCGGGCGTCGGGTCGTCATCGTGGACCAGGAACCGCGGACGAACCTGGGCGGGCAGGCGTGGTGGTCCTTCGGCGGGCTGTTCTTCGTGGATTCTCCGGAACAGCGCCGCCTCGGCATCACCGACTCGCTCGAGCTCGCGACCCAGGACTGGTTCGGCACCGCCGGATTCGACCGCCCCGAGGACGAGTGGCCACGGCGCTGGGCCGAGGCCTACCTGGAGTTCGCGGCCGGCGAGAAGCGCTCGTGGCTCCGCGCCCGCGGTGTCGGCTTCTTCCCGGTGGTCGGCTGGGCCGAGCGCGGCGGCTACGGCGCCCTCGGTCCGGGGAACTCGGTCCCTCGCTTCCACATCACGTGGGGCACCGGGCCGGGGATCGTCGCGCCGTTCGCGGCCGCCGTCGAGCAGGGAGAGCGCGAGGGACGGCTCACCGTCCTCGCCCGACACCGCGTCGAGGAACTCATCCTCACCGATGGACGCGTGACCGGTGCGCGCGGGAGCGTGCTGGCGTCGGACGGCTCCGCCCGGGGCGTCCCCTCGTCCCGAGACGTGATCGGCGCGTTCGAGATCGACGCGACGGCGACGATCGTGGCCTCCGGGGGCATCGGCGGAAACCATGACCTCGTCCGCGCGGCCTGGCCCTCGCGCCTCGGCACTCCCCCGGCGCACATGCTCTCCGGCGTGCCGGCCTATGTCGACGGCTCGATGCAGAGCGTGAGCGCCGCCGCCGGAGCCCGCCTCATCAACGGCGACCGGATGTGGCACTACGTGGAAGGCATCACGAACTGGGACCCGGTGTGGCCGCAGCACGGCATCCGCATCCTGCCCGGGCCCTCGTCACTGTGGCTCGACGCGACCGGACACCGGCTCCCCGTGCCGCTCTTCCCCGGCTTCGACACCCTCGGCACGCTCGAGCACCTGCGGCGGACGGGCCACGACCACTCCTGGTTCGTGACCTCGCGGCGGATCGTGGAGAAGGAGTTCGCCCTGTCCGGCAGCGAGCAGAACCCGGACCTCACGGGGAAGGACGTGGCCCTGCTCCTCAAATCCCGCCTCGCGAAAGGGCCGACGGGGCCCGTGCAGTCGTTCCTCGACGAGGGCGAGGACTTCATCGTCGAGAACGACCTGGAGTCGCTGCTGGAGCAGATGGCGGCCCACCCCGGGGGCGAGCTCCTGGACATCGACGCCGTACGCCGCGAGGTGGTCGCCCGGGACCGGGAGATGGTCAACGACTTCAGCAAGGACCCGCAGATCGGCATGCTGCGCTCGATGCGGGCCTACCGCGGCGACAAGCTCATCCGCACCGCGGCCCCGCATCGGCTCCAGGACCCCACCGCCGGGCCGCTGATCGCCGTCAAGCTGCACGTGCTCACCAGGAAGTCCCTCGGGGGGATCAACACGGATCTCGACGGTCGCGCCCTGGATGGAAGCGGCGCGCCGATTCCCGGTCTCTTCGCCGCGGGCGAGGCCAGCGGCTTCGGCGGCGGAGGCGCGCACGGCTACCGAGCCCTGGAGGGCACGTTCCTCGGCGGGTGCCTGTTCTCCGGCCGTCAGGCCGGACGCGCAGCGGCTGCCCTCGGCTGATCCCGAGCTGCCCGCCGGTCCCGTGCCCCCGTCAGGCCCGGGTGCCGGTGGCTCGCACGCCGGTCAGCCCGGAGGCCACGGGACCGCGCGCGAGCACATGGCCGCGGCGGAACGCGAGCCGCGTCCAACGACCGGAACGCGTGACGGGCACATCCTCTTCGCCGGAGATGAAGCCGAGCGCGTCTGCGGCGAACGCGACGCCTCGCGGCAGGCCGGCGAGGTCGTCGTCCGGCTCTCCCCAGATCGCCGCGCGGAGCGCGCGCACCGCCTCTTCGCCGGATCCCGGTCCTGCGCCGTGCGCGACCGCGGAGATGCCCCACTGTGCGCGCTGTGCGACGACGGAGGCGGGAAGCGTCGACTCCAGCGCCCATCCCTGTCGTGGCGGCGCGACACCGGCCCACGCAGGCGAGAGAGCGGTCTCCGGCAGCCCGAGGCGCTGCGGGTCGTCCGTCGGGCTCAGGGCGTCGATCACGAGGTCGCACTCGAGCTCCGGGTCGGCACGGACGATGCGCATGGCAAGGATCGTCGGCGTCTGATCGAAGAGCCCCTGAGGCGCGAGGACCGCCGTGGTGAGCGCCAGGACGCCCTGATGAGCCTGGAGACGCACACCCTCGTCGGACACCCGGGCCGCGCGGCCCGTGAACGTGAGGACATCCTTCGCCGTGTCCGGATCGGCGAGCAGGAGCTGAGGGGTCACGCGTTCTAAACTACCAACGAGCGGCGACCCGGGGCCGCGGAGGGGAACACATGAGCGCCGACGAGCACGCCATCCAGACCGTGGAGCGTCTTCTCGACGTCCTCGACCTCGACGCCACCCAGGCGCGGACCACCGAGGACATCTTCACCGGCTCATCGCACCCGATGCCGAGCGGTCGTATCTACGGCGGACAGGTGCTCGCGCAGACCCTCGTGGCCGCGGAGCGCACGCTCCCGGAGGACCGCGCCGTCCACTCGATGCACGGCTACTTCCTCCGCCCCGGCGATGCGAGCCAGGGCATCACCATCGCCGTCGACCGCATCCACGACGGACGTTCGTTCTCCACCCGCCGCACCCAGGCGTATCAGAACGGGGTGCCGATTTTCTCGATGATCGCCTCGTTCCAGGATGCCGACCCCGGGGTGGAGCATGCCGAGCCGATGCCCGCCGGTGTGCCCGTCCCGGAAGACCTCGCTCCCGATGAGGACCGTGTGCCCGGCCTCGCCGGCGGCGCACGGCGCATGCTGAGCGAGCGTGCCGCCGACATCCGGCACGTCGACTCCCCGCTCTATCTGCCGAACGACGACGAGAGGGTTCCGCGGCAGGCGGTGTGGATGCGACTTCGGGCCCCGCTCCCCGACGACCAGCGGCTGCATCGTGCCGCACTCGCCTACCTCAGTGACATGACGATCCAGGAGTCGATCCTGCGCGCCCACGGGGTGTCCTGGTCGCTCCCTGGGCTGAAGGTCGCGAGTCTGGACCACGCGATGTGGTGGCACCGTCCGGCGCGCGTGGACGAATGGCTCCTCTACGTGCAGGAGTCGCCGAGCGCCCGCGGCGGTCGCGGTCTGGCGACGGGGCGCGTGTACACCCGAGAGGGCACGCTCGTGGCGAGCGTCGCTCAGGAGATCATGATCCGGGTTCCTGAGGATCGCTGACGCTGTGCTCAGCGGTGTGCGTACTCGATGGAGGGGCCGACGTACGGCTCCCACGCCTCGCGCATCTCCGCCGTCAGGCGTGTCGGCCGTCCCGTGCCCGCGTCGACGAGCACGATGATCGCGGTGGATCGCGCGTAGAGCTCACGCGGCTCGGCGGCGGGGTCGTTGTGCACCTCGTAGCAGACCTCGACGCTGGACCCGCCGAGCTTCCCGAACCACATCTGCACCTCGAGTGGGCGCCGCTGGTACGGAACCGGAGCGAGGTACTCGATCTCCTGCCGCGCGATGAGCGTCAGGATCCCTTCCTCGATCCCGGAGTCGAGGACAGCGGTGGACGGCGCTTCCTCGCCGGGCCCCGCACGCCAGAACGCGCGGACGCGCGCCTCCTCGAGCAGTTTGAGCATCGAGGTGTTGTTGACGTGGTTGAATGCATCCAGATCGCCCCAACGGAGGTGGATCGGGATGTGCAGGCGGGAACCCGGCGAGTCGGTGCTCATGGCCGCCTCAGTCGCGGGTGAGCTTGCGGTGCGTCGACCGGTGGGGCTTCGCCGCGTCCGGGCCGAGACGCTCGATCTTGTTCTGCTCGTAGGCCTCGAAGTTGCCCTCGAACCAGTACCACTGGTCGGGCTTCTCGTCCGTGCCCTCGTAGGCGAGGATATGCGTCGCGATCCGGTCGAGGAACCACCGGTCGTGGGTGATGACCACCGCGCAGCCGGGGAACTCGAGCAGCGCGTTCTCCAGGGAGCTCAGCGTCTCGACGTCGAGGTCGTTGGTCGGCTCATCGAGGAGGAGCAGGTTGCCGCCCTCCTTGAGGGTGAGCGCGAGGTTCAGACGGTTGCGCTCACCACCGGAGAGCACGCCGGCCTTCTTCTGCTGGTCCGGGCCCTTGAACCCGAACTTCGAGACGTAGGCACGGGACGGGATCTCGGTCTTGCCGACCGTGATGAAGTCCAGGCCGTCGGAGACGACCTCCCACAGGGTCTTGTTCGGGTCGATCGACGACCGCGACTGGTCGACGTAGCTGATCTTGACGGTCTCGCCGATCTTCAGATCGCCGCCGTCCAGGGGCTCCAGCCCGACGATGGTCTTGAACAGGGTCGTCTTTCCGACGCCGTTCGGGCCGATGACGCCGACGATGCCGTTCGGCGGAAGGCTGAAGCTCAGACCGTCGATGAGCGACCGGCCGTCGAAGCCCTTTTTGAGGTTCTTGGCCTCGATGACCACGTTGCCGAGTCGAGGACCGGCGGGGATCTGGATCTCCTCGAAGTCCAGCTTCCTCGTCCGCTCCGCCTCGGCCGCCATCTCCTCGTACCGTGCCAGACGCGCCTTCGACTTCGTCTGCCGCCCCTTCGCGCTGGAGCGGACCCAGTCCAGCTCGTCCTTCAGGCGCTTGGCGAGCTTGGCGTCCTTCTTGCCCTGGATGTCGAGGCGCTCGGCCTTCTTCTCCAGGTACGTGGAGTAGTTGCCCTCGTAGCCGATGAGGCGTCCGCGGTCGACCTCGGCGATCCACTCGGCCACGTGGTCGAGGAAGTACCGGTCGTGGGTGATGGCGATCACGGCGCCCTTGTACGACTGGAGGTGCTGCTCAAGCCAGAGCACGCTCTCCGCGTCGAGGTGGTTGGTGGGCTCGTCGAGGAGCAGCAGGTCGGGCTTCTGCAGCAGCAGCTTGGCCAGCGCCACGCGGCGCTTCTCGCCACCGGAGAGCGGAGCGATGGCCGCGTCGCCGGGCGGGGTGCGGAGGGCGTCCATCGCCTGCTCGAGCTGGGAATCGAGGTCCCAGCCGTCCGCCGCGTCGATCTCCTCCTGCAGCGTCCCCATCTCCGCGAGGAGTGCGTCGAAGTCGGCGTCCGGATCGGCCATCAGCGCGGAGATCTCGTTGAACCGGTCGACCTTGGCCTTGATGGCGATGCCGTCCTGGATGTTCTCGAGGACCGTCTTCGACTCGTCGAGTTCCGGCTCCTGCATGAGGATGCCGACGGAGTACCCCGGCGAGAGCTTGGCCTCACCGTTGGACGGGGTGTCGAGCCCGGCCATGATCTTGAGGATCGTCGACTTTCCGGCGCCGTTGGGGCCGACCATGCCGATCTTCGCGCCCGGCAGGAACGCCATCGTGACGTCGTCCAGGATGAGCTTCTCGCCCACCGCCTTGCGCGCACGAACCATGGAGTAGATGTACTCAGCCACCGAAAACCGCTCCTTCTGTTGGCGTCGAAGATCGACACTCCAGCCTACCGGCCGCGAGTGGGCTTATCTGTGTACGCGAGTCACCAGTCGATCGGCCGCGTCGCGCCCACCAGGCACCGCCCGCCGGCGAGCTGGGGCATGACCGTGGTCACGACGGCACCGGTGGAGGGACCGACCTGTCCGATCAGGCACTCCTCCTCGCCCCAGCGGACCGAGAACTGGATGCTCTCCGCCGGGTTCCCGACCGTCGACTGGTCCGGCGTGAGCTGCATGGCGTCCCGATCGAATCCCGCCGCGACGAGACCGTCGACGTACGCGCGCCCCTCCCCGCGTTGCTCCGTCCCCCAGACCCGCTCCGCCACCGCCGTGAAGACGGGGAGGTTGTCCTCGGCGCTCCCGTCCGGCACCAGAGCCGGAGCGGCGGACGGCGTCGGATCGGCGGTGGTCGTCACCGTGGGAGTCGGCGTGGCCGCGGGCTCCGGCGCGCATCCGGCGAGGACGGCGGCCGAGACACCGGCGACGAGCACGAGCGCCGCAGCGCGGGACGGGAGGACCGATCGGAGCACGAGCAGAGTCTAAGCCGCCTCGCTCTCCGCTGGCTGATCCCACGCGCCGCGCACCTCGTGATCCGCCGTCGAGAGGTCACCGCTCTCCCCCTCCTCCGCCGGTGAGGGCCTGGCGCTCGGCCGATATGCCGTGGTCCCCCACCGGAGGTCATGCCCGATCGTGTCCGCGTCGATGTCGACGCTCGTCCCCTGCTTCCCGTTGCTCTCCCACGGGCGCACCCGGAGCCGTCCGGAGACGATGACGCTGTCCCCGACCCGCAGCGATGCCCGCGCGTGCTCCGCCAGCTGACGGAAAGCCGCGATCGAGAACCAGTTGGTCCCTGCGTCCACCCACGAACCGCTCGCAGCGTCGAAGCGCCGGTGCGTGCTCGCCAGCCGGAAGTTCGTGACAGGCACTCCTGCGCTCGTCCGCCCGGGTGTGGGCTCCGTCGCGACTCTCCCGACGACGGTCACCGTGTCGATCATCTGTTCGTCCTCTCGCTGCCGGCTCGGCGGCCGGATGCCCTCCAGCGTGCACCGCGCAGAGCAGGTGGCGGGGACGCGATCCCGTGATCCGTGGACAGGCTCGAGCGGCGGTGTATTGTGCAGAAGAGGCCAGGTCATCCGCGGATACCGGGGCCCGGGCAAATGTCGGTGGTCGGTCGTACGTTCGAACCATGGAAGGAGAGACCATGACCGCCACCACCGCTTCGATCCCCGCTCCCGGAGTGCCCCTCGCCGCACCGCCGCTCGCATCGCGCCGAGAACATCTCGTCCGTGCCGCCGATCACCTGTGGCGTGTCCAGGACAGCCGCGATCACGTCCTCGGCCATCTGCGGGTGGTGGCCGACCCTCTGGGCCTCCGTTACCGCGCGGAGCGGCTGCACCTGGCGACGGGCGGCTTCCGGCTGATCGGCGAGTTCTGGCGCGCGGATGACGCCGTCGACGCGCTGCGGCACTGCTGACAGCGGTCGTCTCGACCGGATTTCCCTGCGCCCCCGGCAGGATTCGAACCTGCGACCAAGAGATTAGAAGGCTCCTGCTCTATCCCCTGAGCTACGGAGGCGGACGTCTCTACCGTACCGCGCTCCCCCGCTGGATGTCGGGGCCGTCGATAGGATGGCGACATGGTGACTGCTTCGGAGAACGACCGCCTCGTCTGGATCGACTGCGAGATGACGGGTCTCGATCTCGCGGTCGACGAACTCGTCGAGATCGCCGTGGTGGTGACCGACTTCGAGCTCCGTCCGCTCGACCCCGGCTTCCAGGTCGTCATCCGTCCGAGCGCGGACGCGCTCGCGCACATGAACGACTTCGTCACCGCCATGCACGAGACCTCGGGGCTCATCGACGAGATCCCGCACGGAGTCACCCTCCAGGAGGCCGAGGAGCAGACGCTGGCTTACATCCGCCGCTTCGTCCCGCTCGAGCGCCGCGCACCTCTCGCCGGCAACACGATCGGTACCGACCGGATGTTCCTCGCGAAGTACATGCCGCAGGTCGACCAGTGGTTGCACTACCGGAACGTCGACGTGTCCAGCATCAAGGAGCTCTCCCGTCGCTGGTACCCCCGGGTGTTCTTCCAGGCTCCGGCGAAAGACGGCGGCCACCGCGCGCTGGCCGACATCCTGGAGTCCATCCGCGAGCTCCGCTACTACCGGGACGCTGTCTTCGTGGACGAGCCGGGGCCTTCCAGCGACGACGCCAAGGAGATCGCCGCGCGCACCGTGTCGGAGTTCGCCTCCAACATGTAATAGACTCGTGGGGTTGCCTGTTTCGGCGGGCGCATGGTGGGTATAGCTCAGTTGGTAGAGCGCCTGGTTGTGGTCCAGGAGGTCGCGGGTTCAAGCCCCGTTACTCACCCCAGCTCGAAGAGGCTCGGACCGGTTTGGTCCGAGTCTCTTCGCCTCTCCCGCGGCCCTAGACTGTCCTGGTGTCACTGGCGGTCTGGTTCTCTCTTCTCACCGCATCCGTGGTGATCAGCTTCACGCCGGGGGCCGGCGCGATCAACACGATGTCCAACTCCCTCACGCAGGGCTGGAAACGATCGATCTGGGGCATCATCGGCCAGCAGATCGCGCTCATCGTGCATGTCGTGATCGTCGCCGCGGGCGTCGGGCTCCTCGTCTCGCGCTCGGACGTGTTGTTCAACCTCATCCGATACGCCGGAGCCGCCTACCTCGTGTACCTCGGCATCCGGTTGATCCTGACCCGCCCCGCTCCGGCGCTCGACGACGCGCCGGATCCGGTGGATGCCCGGGAGAGCCACTGGTCGATGATGCGCCGCGGGTTCTGGGTGAACCTGCTGAATCCCAAGGCGATCGTCTTCTTCCTCGCCTTCATCCCGCAGTTCATCCGGCTCGATCAGCCTCCGCTTCCCCAGTATCTGGCTCTTGTCGCCACCGTCGTGGTCGTCGACGTCCTGGTGATGTGGGGGTTCTTCGCCACGGCGGCGCGCCCGTTCCGGCGCCTCACCCGCTCCCCGCGCGGCCAGCGGATCCTCAACACCGTGTTCGGAAGCCTCTTCATCGGCGTCGCGGCGCTGCTCGTCCTCCTGCACTGAGGATCCCATCGCACCCCCGTAGGCTGGAGGGGATGGACATGGACGCCGCGGCCTTCGAGGCCCTCGTGATCGACGAGCTCGACCAGCTGCCCGACGAGATGGTCGAGCAGCTCGAGAACGTCGTGTTCGTCGTGGAGGACCGTCCTGAGGACGGGAGCCTGGATCTCCTCGGCCTCTACGACGGCCTCGCGTTGCCGGAACGCACGCAGTACGGGATGGGTGAGCTGCCCGACCGCATCATCGTCTACCGGGAGCCGCACCTCGCGCAATGCGAGGACATCGACGAACTCCGCGACGAGATCCACACCACCCTCGTCCACGAGATCGCGCACTTCCATGGCATCGACGACGCCCACCTGCACGAGCTCGGATGGGCCTGACCGTGTCGACCGCTCTTCCCGAGATCGATGAAGCCACCGATCTCTCCGCTGCGCCCCTGGAGCCCTGGGAGGTCGTCGTGTGGAACGATCCGGTGAATCTGATGAGCTACGTCGTCCGCGTCTTCCGCACCTACTTCGGCTATACCCGCGAGCATGCCACCCGCCTCATGCTCGCCGTCCACCACGACGGACACGCGATCGTGGCCACCGGACCCCGCGAGACCATGGAGGTGCACGCGCAGGCGATGCACGACTACGGGCTCTGGGCCACCGTCAGGAAGGCCGTATGAACACCCCACCGATCACCCTCTCCGTCGCCACGATCGAGGGGATGCATCTGGCCCGGCTCGTCGATGACTTCATGGAACTGCTCCGGGATACCGAACAGGATGACCCCGGGGTGGCGCGGCTGACCCCGAACGCCTACCCGGACGACGACGATGCTTCGGTCGCCTTCGCGTCGGCCACCCGCGCGGATCTCCTCGATCGCCGCCTGCACGACGCCCGCACGATGCGCGCGTCGCTGCAGGTGTTCGATCCGGACGCCGAGGTGACCGATGAGGACGCCCGCGTCTCCCGCGACGTTCTGGTGCGCCGCGAAGACGTGGACGCCTGGCTGCGCACCCTCACCGCCATCCGCCTCGTGATCGCGACGCGCCTCGGCATCACCGACGACGCGCCCGACGTCGGCGGCGACGGTCAGGCGGTGTACGACTGGCTGGGATACCGCCTCGAACTCCTCATCGAAGCCGTGGATGAGAGCGACGCCGACGCCCTCCGCTGAGTGCGCTCAGGGAACCTCGACCACCCGCGTGGCGAGTTCGCGGGGGCTGTCCCGCTCGACGTGACGGCGCTCCTGCGCCGCCCACCGGTCCCAGTGCGGGCGATAGGTGTCTCCGTCCCGCGCGAGTGCCCGCGACTTGCGCGAGTGCTCTCCGGACTCCACCCAGACGCGGACGTCGGCCAGCCGTGCGGTGGACGGACGCAGGATCCCGCTGCCCTCGACGATGACGCCGAGTGCGGGATCGACCGCATGCGTTTCCGCCTCCTCGCCGCGCTCCCAGTCCCATCGACGCCAGGCCCCGAGAAGGCCGCGCCCGTGCGGCCGGAGGATGCCATCGAGGGCCCGCTCCGCGCCGCCGTCCAGCCCGTCCCATCCGGGATACAGGGAATCCAGCGCGATCACCTGCACACGACCGGCGACCGGCCAGGCGCGTGCCACGCGCGCAGCCAGGGAGGTCTTGCCGGCGCCGCTTCCGCCGTCGATGATCACGACAGGATTGGACGCCGCGAGTGCGCGCACGTCCTCGACGATCAGCGTCGCGGCCTGCGAGAGGGCGGCTGCGACCGCATCGTCACTTCTTGAGGGCACGGATGATGCGCGTGAGGGCCCGACCGGTGACCCAGACGAAGGGCACGGCCACGACGAGGAGCGTCACGATGTTCGGCTCGAAGCGCAGGCCCTCCTCACGACGGACGTAGACGCCCACCGGCACCGAGACGCCGCCACCTCCGCCACCTTCTCCGCCGTCCCCGCTGGCTCCGCCGAAGCCCGCGTAGGTGAACGCCACCGGAGTGACGGTGACGCCGTCGATCTCCTGCGGTTCCCCGTACGCGCTCTTCACGCCGAAAGACGCGACCTGATTCCCGAGTTCCAGTGCAATGTTCGGCATGTTCCCACGGTAGCCGACGGCGGCCTGCGGCGCGCGGTCAATCGACGCCGTGGTCCTTCGGATGCCGCGCGGCGCCCCGTCCTTCACCGCGTCCGATGTGGCGCGCCCTGCTGATCGTCGCCGAACCGAACCGCGCCATGGCCTCGTCGACGGCCCCTTCGACCTTGCGCCAGTCCTCGTCCTCGTCCCACAGCGCCAGCGCGCTGCCTCCTGCGGGCCGGAGGTTCTCGGCACGGACGCCCACAAGGCGGATGGGATCACGACGCTCGATGAGCGCGAACAGGCCCTGCGCTGCCTCGCCGATGCGCTGGCCGACCGCGGTCGGCTCCGGCAATGTCTGGGAGCGGCTGACGGTGCGGAAGTCGTCGAAACGGATCTTGATCGCGACCGTGGAGGTCTCCCACTCTGCACGGCGCAGGCGGGCGCCCACGCGATCGGCCAGCCGGAGCAGCTCGGCGCGGAGGAAGGCACGATCCGTGATGTCGTGGTCGAAGGTCTCCTCGTGTCCGATGCTCTTCTCCACGCGCTCCGTGTCGACCGCACGCGCGTCCTCCCCCCGCGCCAGCTGCGCGAGCCTCGCGCTCAGCGCCGGCCCCACGGCGCGGTCCAGCATCTCGGGCGATGCGGTGCGGAGGTCGCCGATCGTGCGGAGGCCGCGGGCCTCCAGTGCCTCCGCCGCCTTCGGCCCCACGCCCCACAGCGCTCGCACGGGGCGCGGCGCGAGGAAGGCGAGAGTGTCGCGTTCCGCGACCACGAGCATCCCGTCCGGCTTGGCCATGGTCGACGCCATCTTCGCCACATGCTTGGTCGCGGCCACGCCGACGCTGCACGTGATGCCGACCTCCGCGAGGACGCGCTCACGGATCTGGGCCGCGATCCCGGCGGGGCTCCCCCAGAGCCGGCGCACACCCTGTACGTCGAGGAACGCCTCGTCCACCGACAGCGGCTCCACGAGCGGCGTGAACGACTCGAAGATCGCCATCACCTGCCGCGAGACCTCTTGGTACCGGTGGAAGTGCGGCGGGACGATCCGTGCCGTGGGGCACAGCCGGAGGGCCTGCGACACGGGCATCGCGGAGCGCACGCCGTAGCGCCGTGCCTCGTAGGAGGCGCTGGAGACCACGGAGCGGCCATCCGGAGCCGCGATGATCAGCGGCAGTCCGCGAAGACTCGGGTCGTCCAGCACCTCGACGGCCGCATAGAACGCGTCCATGTCGACGTGGAGGATGCGCGTACCGGAGTCGTCGGCATCGGCCGAGGACACCATGCGGCCTCTGCCATCACCGTGTCCCATGAATCCATTGTCCCCTGGGCCTCCGACATGGAGGCCCAGGGGCGAGAATCACTGCGCGGCGCGCTCGAGGATGAGTTCGCGGACGCGGGCGGCGTCGGCCTGGCCCTTCATGGCCTTCATGACCGCACCGATGATGGCACCCGCGGCCTGGACCTTGCCGTCCTGGATCTTGGCCATCACATCGGGCTGGGCGGCGAGAGCCTCATCGATCGCCGCGATGAGCGCACCGTCGTCCGAGACCACGGCGAGACCGCGTGCGTCGACGACCTCCTGCGGCGTGCCCTCACCGGCGATCACGCCCTCCAGCACCTGGCGTGCGAGCTTGTCGGTCAGCGTCCCGGCGTCGACGAGCTGCTGCAGCGCCGCGACGTTCTCCGGGCTGACGAGGTCGACCGCATCCTCCTCCTGCGCATTGGCGAGGCGGGTGATCTCCCCCGTCCACCACTTCCGTGCCGCGGCCGGCGTGGCCCCGGCGGCGATCGTGGCCTCGACGACATCGAGCAGACCGCCGTTGCGCACGTCCTGGAACTCCAGCGGGGTGAAGCCCCACTCGTCCATGAGTCGGCGCCGACGGGCGACGGGCTGCTCGGGCAGGGCGGCGCGCAGCTCCTCGATCAGCTCGCGCGGCGGCTGCACCGGAAGCAGATCCGGCTCGGGGAAATACCGGTAGTCGTCGGCGTCCGACTTCGGACGTCCGGGAGAGGTGGTCCCGGTGTCCTCGTGCCAGTGCCGGGTCTCCTGGATGATGGTGCCGCCGTCGGCGAGGATCTGCGCCTGACGCTGGATCTCGTACCGCACCGCGCGCTCCACGGATCGCATGGAGTTGACGTTCTTCGTCTCCGTGCGCGTGCCGAGCTTCTCCTCACCCCGACGACGGAGCGAGACGTTGGCGTCGCACCGCAGGTTGCCGCGCTCCAGCCGAGCCTCGGAGATGCCGAGTCCGCGGACGATGTCGCGGATCGCGGCGACGTACGCCTTGGCGACCTCGGGAGCCCGGTGATCGGTGCCGAAGATCGTCTTCGTCACGATCTCGACGAGCGGGACGCCGGCGCGGTTGTAGTCGACGAGCGAGTACTCGGCGCCCTGGATCCGGCCGGTCGAGCCGCCCATGTGCGTGAGCTTGCCGGCGTCCTCCTCCATGTGCGCGCGCTCGATCGGGATCGTCACCATGGTGCCGTCCTCGAGCTCCACCTCGACCGACCCCTCGAAGGCGATCGGCTCGTCGTACTGGGAGATCTGGTAGTTCTTGCCGAGGTCCGGGTAGAAGTAGTTCTTCCGGGCGAACCGGCTGGACTCCGCGATCGAGCAGCCGAGCGCGAGGCCGAGGCTGATCGACGAGCGGATGGCCGTCTCGTTGACGACCGGCAGCGCACCGGGCAGTCCCAGGTCGACGGGGGCGATCAGCGTGTTCGGCTCCGCCGCGTGGTACGCCTCGTTCGCGGGGTTGGGAGCGTCGGAGAACATCTTCGTGTTCGTGTTGAGCTCGACGTGCACCTCGAATCCGAGGACCGGCTCGAACAGCTCGAGCGCCTTGTCGAAGTCCATGAGCTTGGCGGCGGCCATCAGCGCGCGCCTCCTTCCAGCTGGGGGGCACGGGACAGCAGCGGCGCGCCCCAGGAATCCACGAGCAGCGTCTCGAGGGCGGCACCCACCCGGTAGAGGCGGGCGTCCTCCCGCGCGGGAGCGAGGAACTGGATGCCGACGGGCAGCCCGTCGTCATCCGAGAGACCGCTCGGGATCGAGATGCCGGGGACACCGGCGAGGTTCGCCGGGATCGTGGTGATGTCGTTCAGGTACATCTGCAGCGGGTCGTCGATCTTCTCGCCGAGCTTGAAGGCCGTGGTCGGGGCCGACGGCGTGGCGATGACGTCGACATCGGCGAAGGCCGCGGCGAAGTCCTGCTGGATGAGCGTGCGGACCTTCTGCGCGCTGCCGTAGTACGCGTCGTAGTATCCGGCCGACAGAGCGTAGGTGCCGAGGATGATGCGGCGCTTGACCTCGTCGCCGAAACCGGCGTCGCGGGTCGCGGACATCACGTCCTCCACCGTCGGGTTGCCCGCCGGTGTGACCCGGAGGCCGAAGCGGACCGAGTCGAACTTGGCCAGGTTGCTCGAGGCCTCGGCCGGCAGGATCAGATAGTAGGCCGCGACGCCGTACTCGAAGTGCGGTGCACCGATCTCGACGATCTCGGCGCCCTGCGCCTCGAGCAGCGCCAGCGCGCTGCGGAACGAGGCCGCGACGCCCGGCTGGAAACCGCTGTCGGGAAGCTCGCGGATGACGCCGACGCGGAGACCCTTGAGGCCGTCCCCGCGCGCACCCTCGCGTGCAGCCGCCGCGAAGGACGGCCACTGCTCGTCGAGCGACGTGGAGTCCTTCGGGTCGTGGCCGCCGATCGCGTCGTGCAGCAGACCCGCATCGAGCACCGTGCGGGTGACCGGGCCGACCTGGTCGAGGCTCGACGCCAACGCGATGGCACCGTAGCGGCTGACGCCGCCGTAGGTCGGCTTCACGCCGACCGTGCCGGTCACGTGCGCAGGCTGGCGGATCGATCCGCCGGTGTCGGAGCCGAGGGCGAGCGGTGCCTCGAAGGCGGCGACGGCGGCGGCAGAGCCCCCACCCGAGCCGCCGGGGATCCGGTCGAGGTCCCAGGGGTTGCGGGTCGGGCCGTAGGCGGAGTGCTCCGTCGAGGAGCCCATCGCGAACTCATCCATGTTCGTCTTGCCGAGCGCGATGAGGCCGGCAGCTCGGGAGCGGGCCACGACTGTCGCGTCGTACGGCGAGCGGTACCCCTCGAGGATCCGCGAGCCGCTCGTGGTCGGCTGATCCGTTGTGACGAGCACGTCCTTGATCGCGAGCGGGACACCGGCGATCGGCCCGAGGTCCTCCCCCGCGGCGCGACGAGCGTCGATGTCTGCCGCCGCGCCGAGGGCATGCTCGTTGACGTGCAGGAACGCATGGACGTCGTCGTCGACCTGGGCGATGCGGTCGAGGTGCGCCTGCGTGGCCTCGACGCTGGAGACCTCCCGCGTCGCGAGCTTGTCGGCGAGTTCCGCCGCGGTCAGCCGGATGATGTCGCTCACTGCTCTTCTCCCAGGATCGCGGTGACGCGGAACCGGCCGTCGGCCTGGTCCGGGGCGTTCTGCAGCACCTGCTCGTGCGTGAGCGTCTCGCCGACCACGTCGGGACGGAACACGTTGCTCAGCGGGATCGGGTGGCTGGTCGCGGCGACATCGGCGGTCGCGACCTCGGACACCTTGGCGATGTTGTCGACGATGGCGTCGAGCTGGCCCGTGAGCCGCGTCACCTCGTCGTCGTTCAGCTGGATGCGCGCGAGCACGCCGAGATGGCGCACAAGATCAGGGGTGATTTCAGACACGCCCCCAGTCTAGTTGGCGAGCCGCCCGCCGCTCGGCGCGGCGCGGCCCGCCTAAGCTGGGCGCGTGAGCACGTTCCAGCCCCCTCGCCCGTGGATCGCCAGCTACGCCGACGGCGTTCCGGAGGACCTCGCCCCCGTCAGCGGCTCCCTCGTGGACATCGTCGCCGCATCAGCCAGGGACTACCCGGATGCCCCGGCCCTGCAGTTCTTCGGCCGGGAGACCACCTACGCGCAGCTGCAGGAGGCGATCGATCGCGCCGCGGCGGGGCTCCGTGATCTCGGCGTCCGCGCCGGTGACCCGGTCGCCATCGTCCTGCCGAACTGCCCGCAGCACATCATCGCGTTCTACGCGGTGCTGCGGCTCGGTGCGGTCGTGGTCGAGCACAACCCGCTCTACACCCCTCGCGAACTGCGCAAGCAGTTCGAGGACCACGGGGCCAAGCACGCGATCGTCTGGAACAAGGTCGTCGCGACAGTCCAGGAGTTCCCGAGCGACTTGGCCGTCTCGACCCTCGTGTCCGTGGACGTCACGCGCGCGATGCCGGCCCTCACCCGCTTCGCCCTCCGGCTGCCGGTCGCGAAGGCGAGGGAGTCGCGGGCTGCGCTGACCGAGCGCGTCCGCGGCACCGTGCTCTGGGAGTCGGTGCTCGCCGGTGACCCGATCCCCGCCTCGCATCCCCAGCCGGGCACGGACGACCTGGCGATCATCCAGTACACGTCCGGGACCACCGGCACGCCGAAGGGCGCCGCCCTCACGCACCGCAACCTCCTCGCCAACGCCGCACAGTCCCAGGCCTGGGTGCCGTCGATCCAGCGCGGCAAGGGCTGCGTCGTGTACGCCGTGCTGCCCATGTTCCACGCCTACGGACTGACGCTCTGCCTCACCTTCGCGATGTCGATGGGCGCGCGTCTGGTGCTGTTCCCGAAGTTCGACCCGGACCTCGTGCTCGACGTCGTCAAGAAGCATCCGGCGACGTTCCTCCCGCTCGTCCCACCCATCGCCGACCGGCTTCTCGCCGCCGCGAACGCCAAGGGCGTCTCCCTCGAGGGCATCGAGGTCGCGATCTCCGGCGCGATGGCGCTGCCGCACGAGCTCGTCGTCCCGTTCGAGGCCGCCACGCACGGCTACCTCGTCGAGGGCTACGGGCTGAGCGAGTGCTCGCCCGTCCTCATGGCGAACCCGGTCGCCGACAACCGGGTTCCCGGCACCGTAGGACTCCCTCTCCCGGGCACGGAGTGCCGCGTCGTCGATCCGGAGAATCCCACCGAGGACGTCCCGGCCGGTTCCGCCGGCGAACTCATCGTGCGAGGCCCGCAGGTGTTCTCCGGCTACTACGGCAAGCCCGAGGAGACCGAGGCTGTGTTCGTCGATGGCTGGTACCGGACGGGCGACATCGTCACGATCGACGACGGCGGCTTCGTGCGCATCGTCGACCGCATCAAGGAGCTCATCATCACCGGCGGCTTCAACGTCGCCCCGACCGAGGTGGAGAACGCGCTGCGCCAGCATCCGTCGGTCGCCGACGCGGCGGTCGTCGGGCTGCCCAGCGACCACTCGGGCGAAGAGGTCGTCGCGGCCATCGTCGTCGATCCCGGTGCCGACGTCGACATGGAGGCGATCCGCGAGTATGCGCGCAGCATCCTCACGCCGTACAAGGTGCCGCGCCGCGTGTTCATCGTCGAGGAGCTGCCGAAGTCGCTGATCGGCAAGGTGCTGCGCCGGCAGGTGAAGGAGAAGCTGCTCGCCCTCACGTCGGGGGCCTGAGCCGGCCCCACAGGAAGCGGGGGGCCGGGCGCGCTACCCTTGGGAAGTGACCCCTGAAGAAGTGACCCCCGCCGACGCCCCCGACGAGTCCCCTGCAACCCCCGGATTCGAGGACCTCGGCATCACTGGGCCGGTCCTCAAGGCCATCAAGGATCTCGGCTACGAGACCCCGTCGCCCATCCAGGCCGCGACCATCCCCACCCTCCTCGCCGGCCGCGATGTCGTCGGCATGGCGCAGACCGGAACCGGCAAGACCGCCGCCTTCGCCCTGCCCGTGCTGGAGCGGCTCGACGTCGCGCAGAAGACGCCGCAGGCCCTCGTCCTCGCACCGACCCGTGAGCTCGCGCTGCAGGTCTGCGAGGCGTTCGAGTCCTACGCCTCCCGCATGAAGGGCGTGCACGTGCTGCCCGTCTACGGCGGTCAGGGATACGGTGTGCAGCTGTCCGCCCTCCGCCGCGGCGTGCACGTCGTGGTCGGCACCCCCGGCCGCATCATGGACCACCTGGCCAAGGGCACCCTCGACCTCTCCGAGCTCCAGTACCTCGTGCTGGACGAGGCCGACGAGATGCTGAAGATGGGCTTCGCGGAGGACGTGGAGCAGATCCTCGCTCAGACGCCGGAGGAGAAGCAGGTCGCCCTTTTCTCGGCCACGATGCCTGCGCAGATCCGCCGCCTCGCGCAGCAGTACCTCCGCGACCCGGAGGAGATCACGGTCAAGTCCAAGACCGCGACCAACACGAACATCACCCAGCGCTACCTCGTCGTCTCGTATGCGCAGAAGGTGGACGCGCTGACCCGCATCCTCGAGGTGGAGAACTTCGACGGGATGATCGTCTTCGTCCGCACGAAGAACGAGACCGAGACCCTGGCCGAGAAGCTCCGCGCCCGCGGGTACTCCGCCGCCGCGATCAACGGTGACGTGCCGCAGGTGCAGCGCGAGCGGAGCGTCAACCAGCTCAAGGACGGCAAGCTCGACATCCTCGTCGCCACGGACGTCGCCGCCCGCGGCCTCGACGTCGAGCGCATCAGCCACGTCGTCAACTTCGACATCCCCACCGACACCGAGTCGTACGTGCACCGCATCGGACGGACCGGACGGGCCGGAAGGACGGGCGACGCGATCAGCTTCATCACCCCGCGCGAGCGCTACCTGCTCAAGCACATCGAGAAGGCGACGCGTCAGCAGCCCACGCAGATGCAGCTGCCGAGCACCGAGGACGTGAACACGACGCGGCTCGCCCGCTTCGACGACGCCATCACGACCGCACTGTCGGAGACGTCGCGCATCGACGCGTTCCGCGACATCATCGCCCACTACGTCCGGCACCACGACGTGCCGGAGGGTGACGTCGCGGCCGCTCTCGCCGTGGTCGCCCAGGGCTCCACCCCGCTGCTGCTCGACCCCGCGCAGGACGCCCTGGCGCAGGCGGTGGCCGCCGACGACCGTCCGCCGCGCGAGCGGCAGACGCGGGAGCCGCGGGAGCCCCGGGAGCGTCGCGGGCGCGGCGACTACACCCCCTACCGGATCGAGGTGGGACGGCGGCACCGCGTCGAACCGCGGCAGATCGTCGGCGCGCTGGCGAACGAAGGCGGCCTGGGCCGCGACGACTTCGGCGCGATCAACATCCGTCCCGACTTCTCGATCGTCGAGCTCCCGGCGAACCTCGACCCCGCCGTCCTCGACAAGCTCCGCGACACGCGCATCTCGGGACGCCTGATCGAGATCGCCCCCGACCGTGGGCCCGGGGCGCGCCGCGGGTCGTCCTCGCGCGACGGCGACGGCCGTGGCCGACCGCCCCGCTACGACCGGACCGATCGGCGCGACCGCGACGATCGCCCGGCGCCCCGCGACCGCGAGGAGAAGCCCTTCCGCAAGCCCCGCCACAAGGCTTGAGCGGACCGACGATGCGCATCGACCGCGCCGGCAGGGAGGATCTGGCCGCGCTCGCCCAGCTCAAGTGGGAGGACGTGCCCGCGGACCCTACGGCCGGTCGGTCGCTCGACGCCTTCACCGCCGAGCTGGGCGACTGGTGGCGGGCCCACGACCGCACCCACGTGGCCTTCGTCGCGCGTCGCGATGACGACGACCGCATCGTCGGCGCGGCGTGGGTCGCCCTCGTGCCTCGCGTGCCGCGGCCGGGTGCTCCGCACCGCCTCTCCGCGGACATCCAGAGCGTCTTCGTCCTTCCCGAGCATCGGGGACGAGGAGCGGGGCGCGGTCTCATCGCCGCGGCCTGCGCTCACGCGGTCTCCGTGGGCGCCGAACGGATCACGGTGCACTCGAGCGAAGCAGCCGTCGGGCTCTATCAGGAGCTGGGGTTCGCGGACTCCCCACGGCTGCGGCAGTTCCTCGCTCCCACCACGGCGGCGCCGGAGAGCGCCTGATCCTCAGTCCAGCGCCGCGGGCCCCTCGGTGACCAGGACGTGGAACTGCGCGGCGTCGAGGATGCGGACACCGAGCTCCTCCGCCTTCGCAAGCTTGGAGCCGGCTCCCGGCCCCGCGGCCACGAAGTCCGTCTTCTTCGACACGCTCGAGGCCGCCTTTCCGCCGGCCTTGATGATCGCCTCCTGCGCCCCCTCGCGGGTGTACCCGTCGAGAGAGCCCGTGGCCACCACGGTGAGTCCCTCCAGCACTCCCCCGGCCGCGACCGCCGCTCCCGGTCCCGGGTGGCCCGGTGTCGCCCACTGCACGCCCGCCTCCGCCCACTGCTGGACGATCTCCTGGTGCCAGTCGACCTCGAACCAGGCGCGCAGGGAGTCGGCGATGATGCCGCCCACGCCCTCGACCGCCGCCAGCTCCTCGCGCGACGCGGCACGGATCGCATCCAGCGACCCGAACCACTGCGCGAGCGCCCGCGCGGCGACCGGTCCGACGTGCCGGATGTTGAGCGCGACGAGGAGCCGCCAGAGGTCTTTGGTCTTCGCCTTCTCCAGCTCCGCCAGCAGGGTCAGCGCCTGGGAAGACGGCTGCGGACCCTCCAGACCCGACTTCTTCTCGGCCGCGGTCGGGTTCCGTCGGAACGGCGCGCGGGTCTTCACGAGGCCGTCCTCGTCCTCGCGCGGCAGACCCGTCTCCGCATCGCGCACGACGACCTCGATCGGCACGAGCTGCTCCAGGGTCAGGGCGAACAGCCCCGCTTCCGTGATCAGGGGAGGCTCCGCCGGGGATGTGGGCTGGGTCAGGGCCGCCGCCGTCACCTCGCCAAGGGCCTCGACATCGAGGGCTCCTCGCGAGCCGATGTGCTCGACGCGTCCGCGCACCTGGGCGGGGCACGAGCGGGCGTTCGGGCACCGGAGATCGATGTCCCCCTCCTTCATGGCGCGCAGCGGTGTGCCGCACTCGGGGCAATCGACGGGCATGACGAACTCCCGCTCGGTCCCGTCCCGCTTCTCGACCACGGGGCCGAGCACCTCGGGGATCACGTCGCCTGCCTTGCGCAGCACCACGGTGTCGCCGATGAGGACGCCCTTGGCCTTGACCACGTCCTTGTTGTGGAGCGTCGCCTGACGGACCACGGATCCGGCGACGTGCGCCGGCGCCATCACCGCGAAGGGCGTCGCACGACCGGTGCGACCGACGGAGACGACGATGTCGAGGAGCTTCGTCTGCACCTCCTCCGGCGGGTACTTGTACGCGATCGCCCAGCGGGGCGCCCGACTCGTCGCTCCCAGCTCGTCATGCAGGTCGAGCTCGTCGACCTTGACCACGATGCCGTCGAGCTCATGCTCGATGTCGTGCCGATGCTCGCCGTAGTACTCGACGAAGGTGACGACGTCGTCGATGCTCCGGCACACCTTCGTGTGCGGGCTGGTCGGCAGGCCCCAGGCCGATAGCAGCTCGTACACCTGGCTCTGGGCCGCGACCGGCGGGTTCGTCCAGGCACCGATGCCGTGCACGTACAGCGCGAGCGACTCGATGCGCAGCAGCCCCGCTTCCAGCTCCAAGCCGTCCTTCTTGTCGATCTGCTGCCGCAGGCCGCCACTGGCCGCGTTGCGGGGATTCGCGAAGGCTGGGAAACGCCGTGCCGCCGCGGTGCGCGCCTTCTCCTCGTCGAACGGCTTCTTCGCGCCACCCCTGGCCTCCCAGCGCGCGAGGGCGTCCGCATACGCGCGGTCTCGGAACGCCGCCTGCGCCGCGTTCAGCCGCTCGAACGCGGCGACCGGGATGAAGACCTCTCCGCGGACCTCGACGATCGGCGGGTGCCCCTCCCCGGCGAGCCGTTCGGGGATCTCCGGGAGCCGGAGCGCGTTCTCGGTGACGATCTCGCCCACCCGGCCGTCGCCACGGGTCGCGGCCGATGTCAGCACGCCGTTCTCATACCGCAGGTTGATCGCGAGGCCGTCGATCTTCAGTTCGGTCAACCAGTCGACGTCCCGCCCGGCGGCGGCCCGCGTCTTCTGCGCCCATTCGCGCAGCTCCTCGATGGAGAAGACGTTGTCGAGGCTGAGCATCCGCTCGGCGTGCTCGATCGTCGCGAGCCCGGTCGCCTCCGCGGCGCCGACCATCTGCGTCGGCGAGTCCTGCCCCTGCAACTCGGGGTGCAGGCGCTCGAGCTCTTCCAGGCGCCGCATCCAGCCGTCGTACGTGGCATCGTCGACGAGTGAGGTATCGCGGCCGTAGTACGCGTCCTTCGCCTCGAGGATGCGGGTGGTCAGCTCCTCGGCCTCGCGGCGGGCGTCTTCCAGTGAGATGTTCTCCGGCACTCCGTCAGTCTAGGAGCGGCGACCGACATCCGCCCGGATCAGACGCCGACCGGGACCGCGGAGACGGTGGAATCGATGGTGAACTGCCCGAGCACGCGCGTGCCGATGTACAGCACGGCGGTCTGCCCGGGGGCGACACCGTCAAGCGGAGAATCGGGCACGACGCGGACGCCCTCCGTCGTGACGGTGGCGGTGGCGGGTACCGGCTCGGCATGCGCACGGATCTGCACGTCGCACGCGAACACCGACGCGGTCGGCGCGGCGCCGGCCCAGCTGAGCCGCTCCCCCGCGATCTCGGCGATCGCCAGAGCCTCCTTCGGGCCGACGACCACCGTGTTCGACACGGGGCGCACCTCGAGCACGAAGCGCGGCTTGCCGTCCGCCGCCGGGACGCCGAGCTTGAGTCCGCGCCGCTGACCGACCGTGAAGGCGTGGGCGCCCTCGTGCGCACCGACGACGGCACCGGTGCGGTCGACGATCTCGCCGGTGGCCGTGCCGACCTTCTCGGCCAGCCAGCCCCGGGTGTCGCCGTCCGGGATGAAGCAGATGTCGTGGCTGTCCGGCTTCTGGGCGACGCTGAGACCGCGCTGCTCGGCCTCCGCCCGCACGAGCGCCTTCGACGGCGTGGTGCCCAGCGGGAAATAGGTGTGCGCGAGCTGATCGGCCGTGAGGACGCCGAGCACGTACGACTGGTCCTTCGCGTTGTCCGAGGCGCGGTGCAGTTCGAGCCCGTCCGGGCCATCGAGGAGGGTCGCGTAGTGCCCGGTGCAGACGGCGTCGAAGCCGAGCTCCAGAGCTCGCTCCAGCAGGGCGGCGAACTTGATCTTCTCGTTGCACCGCATGCACGGGTTCGGGGTGCGGCCGGCGCGGTACTCCGCGACGAAGTCGTCGATCACGTCATCGCGGAAGCGCTCGGAGAAGTCCCACACGTAGAAGGGGATCCCCAGGAGGTCGGCGGCCCGGCGCGCGTCGAGGGCGTCCTCGATCGTGCAGCAGCCCCGGCTCCCTGTGCGCAGCGTCCCCCCGGCGCGGGAGAGCGCCAGGTGCACGCCGACGACGTCGTGCCCCGCCTCGACGGCACGCGCGGCCGCGACGGCGGAGTCCACACCACCGCTCATGGCCGCAAGGATTCGCATGGGTCCAGTCTACGAGCGCCTGGCTGCGCGGGACCCGGATGCGCGCGCGTAGGCCTCGCCGATCGCGGCGAGCACCGCATCCACATCCTCGGTAGTGGAGGTGCGCCCCAGGGAGAAACGCAGCACGCTCCGGGCGTCCGTCTCGCTGCGCCCCATCGCCATCACGACGTGTGAGGGCTCGGCGACCCCCGCCTGACAGGCGGAACCCGTCGAGGCGGACACCCCGGCGACGTCCAGCAGGAACAACAGACTCTCCCCCACCGCGCCGGGGAAGAGCAGATGAGCCGTGCCGGGGAGGCGGTGATCGGGGTCGCCGAGGAGCTCGGCCGCCGGCACCCGCGCACGGATGCCCTCGACCAGGCGGTCACGCAGGTCGCCCACCCGGACGCCCTCGGCGGCCCGCTCACGCTCGGCGAGTTCGAGCGCTGTCGCCAGCGCCGCCGCTCCCGGCACGTCCTGGGTGCCCGCGCGCAGACCCCGCTGCTGGCCGCCACCCCTCAGAAGTGGTGTCAGCCGGGCCGACCGCGCCACCACCAGCGCCCCGACGCCGACCGGCGCTCCGACCTTGTGTCCGGCGATGCTGAGCGCCACGAGGCCCACGCCGTCGTCCGCATGGCCGCGGAGATCCCGGAAGGACAGCGGCAGGTGTCCGAGCGCGGCGACCGCGTCGAGGTGCAGCGGGACTTCGGCGTGCGCGGCCGCAGCAGCGACGGCGGACGCGTCGTTGATGGTTCCGGTCTCGTTGTTCGCTACGAGCGCCGTCGCGAGTGCTGCCCCGGGAAGGGCCGCTGCGAAGCGGCCCTCGTCGATCCGCGCCTGCGGAGACAGCGGAACCGCGCGCACCTCGGCGCCATCCGCCACCAGGGCTGCGACCGTGTCCATCGTCGCGTGATGCTCGCCGTCCGGCACCACGACAGCGGTCGTCCCCGGACGACGCGAGTGCCACAGTCCCTGGAGGGCGAGGTTGATTGACTCGGTACCGCCGGAGGTCAGCACCACTTCGATCGGGTCGGCCCCGAGGACCGCCGCCACGCGCTCCCGCGACTCCTCCAGCACCCGGCGCGCGTCCTGCCCGGCGCCGTGCGTCGACGAGGCGTTGCCGACGATAACCGATGCCTCCAGCCACGCGTCCCTGGCCTCCGGGCGCAGCGGGGTGGTCGCCGCGTGGTCGAGATAGTGCCGCATGCTTCGATTCTCCCCGATCCGTGCCCCGAACGGTCCGTCTGCGCGTGAGACCGGGTGCGTCCTGTCATGAGACTGAAATGCAACACGTTTAGGGTGTATCCATGTCTTCGTCCCTCGACTCCGTCGTGCCCGGTGGGGCGATCCTCGACAACCTCGGCGTCCGGCTGCACGACGGCATCGGCACGCTGCGGGTCTGGTCACAGAACGCCTCCGCCGTCGAGCTCGTCGTCTTCGACGCGACGGACCTCGACTGGGTCGTCGACCAGGCTCCGCTCGAACGGCGGCCCGGGGGCGTCTGGGAGGTCACGACGCCGTTGCTGCAGCCCGGAGTCCGCTACGCGCTCCGCGTCGAGGGCCCGCACGGGCCCGGCAACACGTTCAACCCGGAGACGCTGCTTCTCGACCCGTATGCGCGGGGCCTCGCCCAGGGACACGGCTACCAGGAGTGGCGGGCCGTGGTCATCGAGGACGGCTTCGACTGGGGCGATTCGACGAAACCGCGCGTCCCGACGGACCGCACCGTCATCTACGAGGGTCACCTGAAGGGACTGACCAAGCGGCACCCCGACATCCCGCCCGCGCTGCACGGCACCTACGCGGGGCTCGCGCATCCGGCCATGATCGAGCACCTCCACACCCTCGGGGTGACGTCGGTGGAGCTGCTCCCCGTCCACGCCTTCGTCCCGGAACCGCGACTGCTGGAGCGGGGGCTGACGAACTACTGGGGCTACAACACGCTCAACTTCTTCACCCCGCACGCCGCCTACGCGACGGAGGACGCCCGGAAGCGGGGACCAGAGGCGATCATCGCCGAGTTCAAGGGCATGGTCAGGCTGCTGCACGAGGCCGGCCTCGAGGTGATCCTCGACGTGGTCTACAACCACACGTCGGAGGAGGGGATCGGCGGACCGCGCTCCAGCCTCCGCGGGATCGACAACGCCCGGTACTACCGGCAGGACGACGCGGGCGTGTACGTCGACACCACCGGATGCGGCAACACCCTCAACACCGCGACCGATGCCGGAGCCCGGCTGGTGCTGGACTCGCTCCGGTACTGGGCGGAGGAGATGCAGATCGACGGGTTCCGCTTCGACCTGGCGACGGCGATCGCCCGCGACGGCGCACACACCTATACCCCAGACCATCCGCTTCTGCAGGCGATCGCCGCCGATCCCGTCCTCGCGGAGACCAAGCTCATCGCGGAACCCTGGGACGTCGGTCTGGGGGGCTGGCAGACGGGCAACTTCCCCGCGGGGTGGCATGAGTGGAACGACCGGTACCGCGACCGGGTGCGTAACTTCTGGCTGAGCGACATCGACTACGCGCGGCGGGCCTCGGCACCGGTCGGGATCGGGGGCTTTGCCACCCGCCTCGCCGGATCGTCGAACACCTTTAGCGAGGAGCGCGGACCCCTCGCGAGCATCAACTTCGTCACGGCGCACGACGGGTTCACGCTGCACGACCTCGTCTCGTACGACGTCAAGCACAATGAGGCCAACGGCGAGCACAACCGCGACGGCGCCGACCTCAACCGATCCTTCAATCACGGCGTGGAGGGCCCCACGGACGATCCGGCCATCCTCGCCGCCCGGCGGAAGGCCATGCGCAACCTGCTCGGCACCCTGCTGCTCTCGGCCGGCATCCCGATGCTCACCGCCGGGGACGAGGTGGGGCGCAGCCAGCGCGGCAACAACAACGCCTACGCACAGGACTCGCCGCTGTCGTGGCTGTCCTGGGAGTTCGAGCCCTGGCAGGAAGACCTCCGGGCGCACGTCGCGCGCCTGGTGCGGCTGCGTCAGGAGAACCCGGCACTGCGTCCGAGCCGGTACGCGCGCCTGGGCGAGCACATCCCGAACGCGTCGGTCATGGACTGGTACGACCAGGACGGCGCGACGATGGAACCGAACCAGTGGACGGATCCCGGCAACCGCACCCTGCAGTACGTCGCCGCGTCCACGCCGGACAAGGAACCCGCCAACCGCATCCTGCTGATCGTGCACGGGACGGAGGCGCCGATCGACGTGCGGCTTCCGGAGGAGATCGATGACGCCACGCGCTTCGTCTCCCTCTGGTCGAGCGCCGACGAGCGCCCGTCGGAGGTGGAGGACACGTTCGCGCCGGGCGATGTCCTGCCGATCCCCGGCACGTCCATGCGCCTGTTCCGGGTCGAGTGATAGCACGGTTCGGCGCCGGGGTCGAGCGGTAGGTTCCGACAGGCCCGAGCGGTAGATTCGGCATGTGACTGCACGTGCTGGAACCCGACCCACGGCTCTCCGGAGCCCCGTTCAGATCCCGACGCGCGCCGCCGACGCGGATCTCCCCGGAGCCCTGCGGACGACCCGGATCCCCTTGCTCGACGGTACCCCTGCGGTCCCCGGCGGGTTCCCGGCCAAGGCCTTCGCAGGCGAGGTCGTCCCCTTCCGCGTTGTGGCATTCCGGGAAGGGCACGATCTCATCGGCGTGCACGTGCGACTGACGTCTCCGACCGGCGAGGAGAGCCTGCACCGGCTGACCGCCCTCGCGGACGGCACCGATCGCTGGGAAGCCGCGATCGCGCTCGACGCGGAGGGCGTCTGGCGGTACCGCTTCGAGGGATTCTCGGACGACTTCGCCACTTGGGCTCATGCTGCGCACCTCAAGATCGCCGCGGGAGTCGATGTCGAGGTGATGGCCGCCCTGGGCGCCGAGCTCCTGCAGCGCGCCGCCGCCGAGAAGGACCGCCCCGCGGCTCAGCGCACGCGGCTGCGCGCCCGAGCCGAGGAGCTCCGGAGAGGTGACGCCGCCACGACCGCTGCGTCGGCGGTCGACCCCGAACTCGCGGCGATCTTCCGCGACCGTCCCGTCACGACCCTGCGCTCCGCCTCCACGGAGCAGGTCCTCCGCGTCGAGCGCACCCGCGCGGGCGTCGGCTCCTGGTATGAGTTCTTCCCCCGCTCCGAGGGTGCCCGTCGCCTCACGGACGGCACGGTGCGCAGCGGCACGTTCCGCACCGCCGCGAAGCGCCTGCCCGAGGTCGCCCGGATGGGATTCGAGGTGATCTACCTCGTCCCGGTCCACCCCATCGGCACCACCAACCGCAAGGGTCGCAACAACACCCTCGTCGCCGAACCGGGCGATCCGGGCTCGCCATACGCGATCGGAGCGGCGGAGGGCGGACACGACGCGATCCATCCCGACCTCGGAACCCCGCAGGACTTCCGCGCCTTCGTGCGCGCCGCCCGGAAGGAAGGGCTGGAAGTCGCCCTCGATCTCGCCCTGCAGGCCTCCCCCGACCACCCGTGGGTCCGCGACCACCCGGAGTGGTTCACGACCCTGCCGGACGGGAGCATCGCCTACGCGGAGAACCCGCCCAAGAAGTACCAGGACATCTACCCGCTGAACTTCGACAACGATCCGGAAGGCATCGCGGCCGAGATGCTCCGGATCGTCCGGCACTGGGTGGGCGAGGGCGTCCGGATCTTCCGCGTGGACAACCCGCACACCAAGCCGCTGCAGTTCTGGGAGTGGCTGATCGCGACGGTCAATGAGACGGATCCTGACGTCATCTTCCTCGCCGAGGCGTTCACCCGACCCGCCGTGATGCGTGCGTTGGCCGCGGTGGGCTTCCAGCAGAGCTACAGCTACTTCACCTGGCGCAACACCAAGCCCGAGCTGGAGGAGTTCCTCACCTCGATCTCCCACGAGACGGCCGACTACATGCGTCCGAACCTCTTCGTGAACACGCACGACATCCTCACCGAGTACCTCCAGTTCGGCGGTCGCGCGGCGTATCGCATCCGTGCCTGCATCGCCGCGATGGCCGGGCCCGTGTACGGCGTGTACGCCGGCTACGAGCTCATCGAGAACGTGGCCCGCCCTGGTTCCGAGGAGAACATCGACAACGAGAAGTACGAGTACAAGTTCCGGGACTGGGCGGGGGCCGAGGAACGCGGGGAGTCCCTGGCTCCGCTGCTCCGGCGACTGAACGAGATCCGTGCGGCACATCCGGCGCTGCGGCAGCTCCGCAACCTCGAACTGCACTGGAGCGACGACGACGCCGTCCTCGTGTTCAGCAAGCACCTCGACGCTGCCTTCACCGGCACCGGCAGGCCGGACACCCTCATCGTCGTGGCGAACGTCGACCCGCACTCGGTGCGCGAGACCACCGTCCACCTCGACACCACGCGTTGGGGCATCCCGCTCGGCGAGACCTTCGAGGTGGAGGATCTCCTGACCGGCAGTGTCTGGACCTGGAGCGACCACAACTACGTCCGGCTCGACGCCTTCGACGAGCCCGTCCACATCCTGAAGGTGAGGGAGCGCGCATGAGCCGCATCGAGGACACCGCCGACGCCGAGTGGGACGCGGTCGCTGCCGCTCAGCATCACGACCCGCACTCCGTGCTCGGGGCGCACCCCGCCAAGGACGCTGCCGGCCGTACGGTCACCGCCGTCCGCGCCCGCCGGCCGCTCGCCGAGACCGTCGAGGCCGTGTTCGGCGACGGGAGCAGGCTCGCCCTGTCCCACGTCGCGCACGGCGTCTGGGAGGGCACGCACCCCGGACCGCCCCTCCCGTATCGCATCGCGACGCGCTACCGCGGCGAGGAGGAGACGGTCTCCGGTGACCCGTACCGGCATGCCCCGACGCTGGGCGATCTCGACCTGCACCTCATCGCCGAGGGCCGGCACGAGCGGCTCTGGGAGGCGCTGGGTGCCCATCCCCGCACCCAGGGCGACGAGCACGGCGTCTCCTTCGCGGTATGGGCTCCCGATGCATCGGCCGTCCGGGTCGTGGGCGACCACAACGGTTGGAACGGCGAGAGCCACGCCATGCGCTCGCTCGGGGCCAGCGGCGTCTGGGAGCTCTTCATCCCTGACCTCCCCGTCGGCACCCGGTACAAGTACCAGATCCGTACGCGGAGCGGCGCCTGGATCCTCAAAGCGGACCCGATGGCTCTGGCGGCACAGGTACCCCCGGAGACCGCGTCTGTCGTCACCGCGTCGTCCTACGTCTGGGCGGACGGCGCGTGGATGACCCGACGTGCCGCGACCCATGCCGTCGCGCAGCCGCTGTCCGTGTACGAGGTGCACGTCGGCTCCTGGCGCGGGGGCCTGGGGTACCGTGAGCTGGCCGATCCGCTGATCGCGCACGTGCAGGAGACGGGCTTCACGCACGTCGAGTTCATGCCGCTCGCCGAGCATCCGTTCGGCGGATCGTGGGGCTATCAGGTCAGCGGCTACTACGCGCCGACGAGCCGGTACGGCTCCCCCGACGACCTGCGGTACCTCATCGACCGCCTGCACCAGGCCGGCATCGGCGTGATCATGGACTGGGTCCCCGGGCACTTTCCCAAGGACGCCTTCGCCCTGGCGCGCTTCGACGGCCAGCCTCTGTACGAGCACCCCGACCCTCGCCGTGGCGAGCATCAGGACTGGGGCACGCTCATCTTCGACTACGGCCGGCCCGAGGTCCGCGGCTTCCTCGTCGCGAACGCACTGTACTGGCTCGAGGAGTTCCACGTCGACGGCCTCCGGGTCGATGCCGTGGCGTCGATGCTCTACCTCGACTACTCGCGCCGCGAGGGCGAGTGGGAGCCGAACATCCACGGCGGACGCGAGAATCTGGAGGCGATCCGCTTCCTTCAAGAGGTCAACGCCACGGCCTACCGGCTCCACCCCGGGATCCTCATGATCGCCGAGGAGTCCACGAGCTTCCCCGGCGTCACAGCGCCGACGGATCATGCCGGACTCGGGTTCGGGTTCAAGTGGAACATGGGGTGGATGAACGACTCGCTGCAGTACATCGGCAGAGACCCGATGTACCGAGCGCACCACGAGGGCGAGATGACGTTCTCGTTCGTCTACGCATTCGGCGAGAACTACGTGCTGCCGATCAGCCACGACGAGGTCGTGCACGGCAAGGGCAGCTTGCTGTCGAAGATGCCGGGCGACCACTGGCACAAGCTCGCGAACGTCCGCGCCTACCTCGCCTACATGTGGGGACACCCGGGCAAGAAGCTGCTGTTCATGGGACAGGAGTTCGGACAGCTTGCGGAGTGGTCCGAAGGGCGTGAACTGGACTGGTGGCTCCGCGAGCAGCCCTCCCACGCCCAGCTGCAGGACTTCGTCGCCGCGATGAACGGGGTGTACCGGGCGCAGGCGCCGCTCTGGGAGCGCGACAGCGACGGCTCGGGGTTCACGCGCCTCGGGGCTCCCAGCTGGGACCCGTCCGTGATCGCCTTCGAACGGCGGGACGCGCACGGCGGCCGTCTCGTCGTCGTCAGCAACTTCGCCGGCGTGGAGCGCACCGAGTACCGTCTCGGGCTCCCGCGCGAAGGCGTCTGGCAGGAGATCCTTAACTCCGACGCCGCCGTCTACGGCGGACGCGGTTCCGGCAACCTCGGGATGGTGATCGCGGAGCCCGGGGACGGAGGCGCTCCGACGGCCTCGATCACGCTGCCCGCGCTGTCCACGCTCTGGCTCCGTCATCAGCCGGAGCCGCACGTCCCCACCGTGAACAACGGCTGACGAGCGACCGGAACGATCGATCTGCGCGCGTGAGTCCGCGCAGATCGATCAGAACAGCAGCGAGGAGAGTCGGTTGCGAGCCGCGATCACGCGCGGATCGCTCGCGCCGATGAGGCCGAAGAGCTCGACGATACGCTCACGCACGGGAGTGCGCTGGTCGGACGGCAGCTGCGCGAACAGGTCCAGGAGCCGGCCGAAGGCGTCGTCCACATGCCCGCCGGCGAGGTCGAGGTCCGCGACGTCGAACTGGGCCTGCACGTCCAGCGGAGCCGCTGCGGCCGCGGCCCGAGCCGTCTGCAGGTCGAGTCCCTGCACACGGTCCAGCAGGCGGACCTGGCCCAGGCCGGCGATGGCGTCTTCGTCACGCGGGTTCTCCGCGAGCGCCTTCTCATAGGCGGAGATGGCCGCGCGGTAGTCACCGCGCTCGATAGCGGAGAACGCCTCCGCGTGCAGCGGCGGCAGCTCGGGCTCGGCGGGAGGTTCAGCCTCCCCTGCCTCGGCGTCGCCGACCGGGAGCATCCCCGCGACGCCGTTCTGCGCGGCCACCTGCAGCAGCTGCGCGAAGACCTCACGCACCTGCTGCTCGGGGACGGCGCCCGTGAACATCGGCACCGGCTGGCCTGCGATGAGGGCGACGACCATCGGGATCGACTGCGCGCGGAAGCTCTGCGCGAGCTGCGGATTCGCATCGACGTCGACCTTGGCCAGGAGCACACGACCGCCGAGCTCCCTGGTCACCTTCTCGATGATCGGGCTCAGCTGCTTGCACGGCCCGCACCACTCGGCCCAGAGATCGACGACCACGGGGACGGTGCGGGACAGCTCGAGCACCTGGCCGAAGTTCTCGTCTGTCGCATCCATCACGACATCGGCCACCGGGGAACTCGAGGGGGCAGCCGTACCGCTCGCCGGCGCGGACGGACGGTTGCGCAGGCTGGACAGATCGACGGCACCACGCAGGGCCGCGGGAGACATCTCACTCACTTGATCACCTTCACGGACACGAGATCCTGACGAGAGGCCAGGAGACGGATCGGTTCGCTCGACCCCTGGGACGGGACGGCGAAGAACAGCTGGAACTCATAGGTGGTCTGGGCGCCCTTCGCGGACTCATTGGCCCCGGTGAGCGCCTTGGCCTCCTTGTTGTCACCGAAACGGATGACGACGTCGGAGGACGTGGGGGTGATCGTCTCGACGTCGAGGACGGAGACCGCGACGATGGCGCCGCTGTCCAGCGTCGTCATCGAGACCGGTTCCGCCGTCGTCGGCTTCATGTCGAACGCCGCCTTGGACGTTTTCGCGGCGCCGGCATCAGCGAGTCCCTGCACCAGGTTCTGCCTGCTGTCCCTGATCGACGTGGCAAGATTGAGCGCCAAGTCGTCGAACTGCCCGTACGAGGCACTCTTCTCGCCCTTGTCGACGACATCGGCGAACGCCGCCGCGACCTCGTTCGGCGGCCCGGACAGGAAGGCCGAGTCTGCCGGGACCAGCGAGGTCCCGAGCCAGCTCGCGGCCACCTCAGGGAACACCGCATCCGCCGACATCTCCGCCATGGTGGTCACCTTGTAGTTGGACCAGGGGTCGGCCTGCGTCATGGTGAGCACCACCGGCGGCACGGTGTCGTCACCCGTGCTCTTCGAGAGCATGAGGACGGTGCGCGGCCAGCGGTCCGTCGCCTCGGGGAGCACAACTTCGACGTCGTCGGTGGGGATCGCGGCGGGCGCGGCACGATCCGGGAGCTTGGCGCGCAGGGCGTAGTCGGTGGTCCTCGTCGTCAGCGGAGCGCCGTCGAGACGGGTCGCCGCGAGGTCGAGGTCCTTCGCCTCGTCGGCCTGCACCAGAGTCTCGGAGACCTCGCGGAGGATCCGCTCGGCCTGTGTCTCGGTGACCGCCGGCGGCTTCTGGTTCTCGGGGGCGATCACGGTCGGCGTCGGAGACGGCGATGCGGAGGCGTCCCCGAACTCCGGCCAGGAGTCGGCTGTGCAGCCCGAGGCCAGCAGCGCGGTCAGACCGATGGCGGGGAGGGCGAGCAGGCGCCGACGACGCCTCGGGCGCTCGGCTCGCATCGTGCTCTTCCCGTCCTGCTCCTTCTCGTCGACGATCTCCGCGTCCTCCACGTCGTCCTTCCCCGCCGGTGTCGGCGACTGCGCCTCGTCCGCTGCCTCCAGGGCATCCCGTTCGGACGGCGGAAGGGCCGCCACGTCGATCGGCTGCGTCGAGGGAAGCGGTCCCGGACCCTTCCGGCGCGGACCCCGACCACGGCGCTGGTGGCGGATCGCGAGCACGTAGAGGACAAGCCCCACGAGGAGCACGAGGCCGCCGGCCGCCATGAGCGGTCCCGCCAACGGCGTCCGGGTGTCCAGCGGCCAGGAGACGACGATGTCGTCCGGCGCGTCCTTGGTGCCGTCGTAGGCGATCAGCACGCTGGTCCCTTCCGGGAGCTGCATGTTGTCGGTGGAAAGGAAGTTCTCATCGGTGAAGGAGTCGAGCCACAGATCGGAGCCGGCGGGGTTGCGACCCGCGGGTGCATCGGCGTCGGCTTCCGGCGACGCAGTCGCCGTGGCCTCGGGCGCCGGTGTCTCGGTCGACCCCTCGTCGTCCGCGGGGGCGACGTGGTCGACGACGAGTTCGTCGTCGTCCCCGACGGTCACATGGTTGTACTCCGAGTCGGAGAGCCAGGCCTCCATGTCGGCCGTGCGTCCGTAGCTGGTGAAGATCTCGCCCTCGCCGCGGATGAGCAGCTTCTGCGCGCCGGCGTTGATCCGCAGGACATCGCCGTCCAGGAGCACGAAGGGCGCAGGCTCCTCGATGTCGACGCGGGCTTCCTCAGACGAAGGGCCGACGAAGATGGTGCGTTGGGCGATCCCCGCACCGATCAGCACGGCAGCCAGCACGAAGGCCACCACGGCCCATACGAAACGCACGAATAGTCTCCTCACGCATCGCGGCTTCCCGCCCGCGACGCCATACTCGACATTTCAGACTAGCGAAGTCACCTGTGTGTTGACCACGAGGGCTCTCCCTCCTCCGTCGCGCGGCACGTCGGCGGCGCGTGGAGCCGCGGCATGGGTAGCCTTGCTGCAGCCGTACCGAGGAGCCCGCATGAAGATCCACAACCCGTTCCGCACCGCCCTCGTGGCGACACTGGGCGTGGGCCTCGGGATCGTCCTGATCAGCAGCGTGCAGACGCTGTCGACCGTGCTGCTGTACATCGGCACCGCGCTCTTCCTCAGCCTCGGACTCGATCCCCTGGTCACGTTCCTCGAGCGTCGACGCCTGCCCCGTTGGCTCGCGGTCCTCGTGACGATCGTCGCCGTGCTGTCCGTCTTCGTCGGGATCATCCTCATCGTGCTGCCGGTGCTGGTCGACCAGATCTCGCAGCTCATCGCCCAGATCACGGCGATCGTGCAGCGCGGAACGGCCATCGAGGACCTGCGGAGCTGGATCCAGGAGACGTTCCCCAACCTCCTCGTCGACGACGTCTTCGCGTACGTGGAGGACTGGCTGACGACCAACCTCGCAGAGATCGGCGGGTCGATCGGTCAGGGCGTGCTGATCGCCAGCGGCGCCGTGCTCAGCGGTGTGTTCGGCGCGTTCATCGTCCTCATCCTGACCATCTATCTCACGGCCTCGACGCCCTCGCTCAAGCGCGCGGTGTACCAGCTCGTCCCGGCGTCCAAGCGGGATCGCTTCATCGATCTCTCGGAGCAGATCACCGACTCGGTCGGGTACTACGTCATGGGCCAGGTCAGCCAGGGCGTGATCAACGGCGTCCTCAGCGCGATCTACCTGACGATCATCGACGCGCCGTTCCCCGCCGTTCTCGCGGTCGTCGCGTTCTTCTTCTCGCTCATCCCGCTGGTGGGCACCCTGACCGGCTCGACGATCATCGTCCTCGTCTGCCTCATCCCCGGCCTCGGCTCCCCCGGCACGGCCCTCGCGGCGGCGATCTACTACCTGATCTACATGCAGATCGAGGCGTACGTGATCTCTCCGCGCATCATGAGCCGCGCGGTCTCCGTGCCCGGCGCCGTCGTGGTGGTGGCTGCCCTCGCGGGAGGCAGCCTGCTGGGCCTGCTCGGGGCGCTCATCGCGATCCCGGTGGCCGCCAGCATCCTGATCCTCTACCGCCAGGTGCTCATCCCGCGTATGAACGAACGATGACCAGGGCCGCCCGCGGCGTCAGTCCTCGGTCGACCAGTGGGTCGGCAGCGGCAAGGCCGACGGATTGACCGCGGCGACGATCTCTGTGAGCACCCGGCGCGTCTGCGTCTCCCCCACCCACAGATGCTTGCCTCCTTCGACGGCGATCAGCTGCGCCTGCGGGATCGTCGCGAAGCGCTCCCGTGCTTCCGCTGGGCGCAGGTAGTCGTCGAACTCGGGTACCAGGATGACCACGCGGTGGCCCGTCTTCCCCCAGGCGGCGACCTCCTCCGCCGTCGTGCGATGCAACGGCGGCGAGAGGAGGATGATGCCCTCGATGTCGTGGTCGGCACCGTACTTGAGGGCGAGTTCCGTCCCGAACGACCACCCGACGAGCCACGGACGCGGCAACGCGCGGTCACGGACGAAGCCCATGGCGGCCGCGACATCGAACTGCTCCGCCGCGCCGCCGTCGAACGTTCCCTCGCTGGTGCCGCGCGGCGATGTGGTGCCACGGGTGTTGAACCGCAGTACCGCGAGGTCGGCCAGTGCCGGCAGCCGCGCGGATGCCTTCCGGATGATGTGCGAGTCCATGAAGCCGCCGGCAGTCGGCAGCGGGTGCAGCGTGACCAGGGTCGCGACCGGGGCGGCGGCCTCCGGCATTGCGAGCTCGCCGACGAGCGTCAGTCCGTCCGCGGTGTGCAGCTCGATGTCCTCGCGACGCGCCGGAAGCTCCAGCGGTCCCCGGATCTCCATGGTCATGCGATCCTCCAACAGTGGTTGTGCCAGTGCCTGCGGTCGGCGAGAGCTGCGGCGTCGCCGAGAACACCGTCCGCGCGCCAGGCGACGAGGTGGGCGGTCCCGGGTTCGACGGACCGTCCGCAGCCCGGGCAGACATACGCTTTCTGCGCCTGGAGCGCGGAGACGGGCTGCACCGTCCACTCCACGCCTCGGCGGACCTCAGTGCGCTTCCAGCCGGCGAGGAGGCGCTCGAACGAGTCATCGCCCTCAGGGCGCGCGGAAGGACGTCGGCGTGAGCGGGGCATGGTGCCGCCTCACCACCAGTGGTTCGTGACCCAGAAGTTGTACGCGCCTGCCCAGCTGCCGTAGCGACCGGTGGCGTATCCGGTGGCCCAACGGAGATTGTCCACCGGGTTGTAGCCGTTGCCCGGCACCTTGCTGCAGGGCAGCGCTTGGACGAGGCCGCAGGCGCCGGAGGACGAGTTGGTCGCGTTGGGGTTCCAGCCACTCTCCCGCGAGACGATGTAGTCGACGTACTGCCAGTCGCCCTGCGCGATCCCGGCGGCAGCCATCCACTCCGCGGGAGCGCCGCCGCCGCTGTACGGCGGGAGCCCACCGCCACCGGAGGATCCGCCCTGCGAGTCGTCGGACGACGAGGACGTGGTCGCCGGGGCCGGCTTGGGCTTCGGCTTGGGCTTGGGCTTGACGTAGATGTCGAACGACCCGCGCTCGACCGGGGTGATCGCCGCCCCTTCCACCGTGACGGTGAGGTTCTGCGTGTCCGCCAGTGCCACCGCATACACGGAGTCCGGCGCCTCCGTGGCCATGGGCTGCGCCAGGGCGACCCCGGTGGGCGCGACCATCGCGGCGGCGAATCCGACGACCGCGAGAGAGCTGAAGACTCCGACGACACCGCGACGGCGAGACCAGCGGCGGGTACCGCGGGAGGCCGACGCGGACGTCGCTGCGGGTACCAGCGGGGCGTCGTTACGTTCGGGCATCATGTCGTTTCGGGAGTTCACGATGGAGGACAGTTTACGCATACCTGCCTGAAGAGGCCATCAGACGTGCTCAGCGGACCGCCAGGATCACGTCGATGGTGGCGTCCAGGAGCGCGTCGACCTGCTCTTCGCGGTAGCCGCCGCGCTGCATGCGGAACGCGGCGGACCGCAACTGCTCGGCCGACAGCGCATCGCCGTCCCGCAGGTAGCGGACGATGCGGGAGGTGACGTGATCGACCTCGTCGACGCGATAGCCGAAGGTGAGGAATCCGGTGCGGGCGAACCGGTGGCGACGCGGACGCGCCAGGTGGTCCAGGATCACCTGCGCGTCAGCCCTCGCCTGCTCCACCCATGCGCCCGCTCCGAGGGCGCGCACGGCGCGCTCCCTCTCGCGCGCGGCGAAGGCATCCTCGACGCGTCCGAGGGCCGCGTCGACGTCTGCCACCATGTAGCCCTCCTTGACGAGCGGGAAGGAGACGGTGCGCACGTCCTCGGCCGTGAGGTCGTCCGCACCGCTCTCGAACGCCTGTCGCGCCGACGCGAGGAACTCGTCCACCGCGGCGCGGTGATACCCCTTCGCGCGCCCGGTCGTGAGCGCGAACGCCGGCTTGGCCGTGTTCTGCACGGTAGCCTCGCGGCGGTCGTCATCCATCACAGCACCACTGTCGTTCATCACAGCACCAACCAGGGAGAGAGGAGGAAGTACAGGCAGAGGGCGGGGATCGTCGACGGCAGGATGCTGTCCAGCCGGTCGAGGAGCCCTCCGTGCCCCGGGAGCCACGAGCTCATGTCCTTGATCCCGAGGTCGCGCTTCAACATCGACTCGCCGAGGTCCCCGAGCGTCGCGGACAGCAGGATCGCGGCCCCGAAGATCACGCCGCCCCACCAGGGCAGGTCGAGCAGGAAGATCGCGAGCAGCACGCCCGCCACGAGCGACGCGACCACGGCGCCGGCGAAGCCCTCCCAGGTCTTCTTGGGACTGATCCGCGGTGCCATCGGGTGCCGCCCGAAGGCGAGTCCGGCCGCATACGCACCGGTGTCCGCGGCGACGGCGATCGCGATGAAGCTGAGCACCCACCATTGCCCGCCCTCCTGCTCGAGCAGGATGAGGGCCACGCCGGCGAGGAACGGGACGTACACCTGGACGAACCCGCCGATCACGGCGTCGGTGAGCACATCTCCGTACGTTCGGCCATCCTTGGCGACCATCTGGGCGAGCAGGCGCCAAACGATGACGAAGGCCACGGAGACGAACAGCATGACCCAGCTCAGCCACGGCTCGGCGAAGTACGCGGACAGGACCAGGAACGTCGCGGCGATCAGCTGCGGGACGACGTCGACCCGACGTCCGGCCGCTCGCAGGGCGCGGGAGAGCTCGTACACGCCGAGGAGTGCCGCAGCCAACGCGAACGGCACGAACAGCGCCTTGATGAACAGCAGCGAACCAAGCAGTGCCGCGCCGAAAGCGAGTCCGATGAGGATCGCGAGGATCAGATCGCGACCGGTGCGCTGCTTGATGCGCTCGTTCGCCTGATCGAGCTGATCGCGCGCATGAGAGACATGCGTGCCGAACTCATGGCGCGCCTGACGCCACTGCTCGCGGATCGCGTTGTGGTCGGCGGTGTCGAGGCGGTCTGCGGTGACGGGAGCTGCCCCCGGCGGCGCCGGGAGCGGTGGCCGCGGTGGCACCCGATCCGCGTCGAACGCCGGGAAGGCGGCGTCGCCGAGCGGCACGCCGCCGTCGGGAGCAGCCTCCGGCCGCTCCTCCCGGCGCGTCACCGGAGTGCCCTCCTCAGCGCCGCGCGATTCATCGGACATACGAGCTACACCTCGAGGAGTTCGGCCTCTTTGCGCTTGAGCGCGTCGTCGATGAGATCGACGTGCTGACGGGTCAGCGCGTCGAGCTCCTTCTCGCCGCGGGCGATCTCGTCCTCGCCGAGCTCGCTCTTCAGGCCGTCCAGCTCGTCCTTCGCCTTCCGGCGGATGCCGCGGACGTGGACCTTCGCGTCCTCGCCCTTCGACTTCACGAGCTTCACGTACTCTTTGCGGCGCTCCGCCGTGAGCTCCGGCATCGTGACGCGCACGAGGTTGCCGTCGTTCGTGGGGTTCGCCCCGAGGTTCGGCATGTCGCGGATGGCCTGCTCGATCGCCTTGAGCGCGGACTTGTCGTACGGCGTGATGATGAGCGTGCGCGCTTCCTGGTTCGCCAGCGAGGCGAGCTGCGCGAGCGGCGTCGGCGTGCCGTAGTAGTCGACCAGCACCTTCTGGAACAGCTGCGGGTTCGCACGACCGGTGCGCACCGTGGAGAAGTCCTCCTTGGCAGCCTCGACGGCCCGGGACATGCGGGTGGTGGTTTCAGCGAGGACGTCCGCGATCACGGTGGCTCCTATCGTCGGGGTGTTCTGGAAATTCTATCGGGAGCGGGCTCCCGTCCCGTGCAGGCGCTCAGGCGGTGACGAGCGTGCCGATGGGCTCGCCCAGGAGCGCCCGGGTGACGTTGCCCGCCGGCTCCATGCCGAAGACGCGCATGTCCATGTTGTTGTCCATGCACAGGCTGAACGCCGTCGAGTCGACGACCTTGAGCCCCTGCTGCAGCGCATCGCGATAGGTCACGCGGTCGATGCGCTCCGCGTCGGCGTGCTTGTTCGGGTCCGCGGTGTAGATCGCGTCGACGCCGTTCTTGGCCACGAGGACCTCCTGCGCGCCGATCTCCAGTGCGCGCTGCGCGGCGACCGTGTCGGTGGAGAAGTACGGCAGGCCTGCGCCGGCGCCGAAGATGACGACGCGGCCCTTCTCCATGTGCCGCTCCGCCCGACGCGGGATGTAGGGCTCGGCGACCTGGGTCATCGAGATCGCGGACTGCACACGCGTCGCGGCACCCGCCTGCTCGAGGAAGTCCTGCAGGGCCAGGGCGTTCATCACGGTGCCGAGCATGCCCATGTAGTCGGCGCGCCCGCGGTCCATACCCCGCTGGCTGAGCTCTGCGCCGCGGAAGAAGTTGCCGCCGCCGACGACGACCGCCACTTCGACCCGGTCGACCGCGGCGGCGATCTCCCGCGCCATCTGGCTGACCACGTCGGGGTTGACGCCGAGCTGACCGGCGCCGAACGCCTCTCCGGAGAGCTTGAGGAGGACGCGACGGCGTCCGGTGCGTTCAGTCATGGGGGATGTCCTCTCGTCCCGATTCAAGATAGTGCCTGGTGGGCATGAAGAAGGGGTTCGGATCGAGCGATCCGAACCCCTTCGACAGTGCTACGCGCCGACCTTGAAGCGCGCGAAGTCCGTCACGGTGATACCGGCGTCCTTCGCCACCTGGGCGACAGAGAGCTTGTTGTCCTTGGCGTAGTCCTGCTCCAGCAGGGCGACCTGCTTGATGAACGCGGAGACGCGGCCTTCGACGATCTTCGGCAGGGCGGCCTCGGGCTTGCCCTCGTTGCGGGAGATCTCGGTGACGATCTCGCGCTCCTTCTCGACCGCATCCGCCGGCACGTCCTCGCGGGACAGGTACGACGGGTTCGCGAACGAGATGTGCTGGGCGATGCTGCGCGCGGTCTCGGCGTCGTCACCCGTGTAGGCGACGACGACACCGATCTGCGGCGGCAGGTCCTTGCTCGTGCGGTGGAGGTAGACCTCGACGCTGTCACCGGAGACGGTGCGCACGCGACGGAGCTCGACCTTCTCACCGATGATGGCGGCCTCTTCCGAGATGAGCTGCTCGACGGTCTTGTCGCCCGCCGGAGCGGCGAGGGCGGCCTCGACCGAGTCGGCCTTCACGGCGGCGACGGCGTCGGCGACCTTGTCGGCCAGCGCGATGAAGCGCTCGTTCTTCGCGACGAAGTCGGTCTCGCAGGCGAGCTCGACGAGCGTCACGGCGCCGTCCTGCTCGCGAGCGACGACGAGGCCCTCGCTGGTCGAACGGTCGGCGCGCTTGGCGTTGCCCTTCGCACCCTTCAGACGCAGGATCTCGGTGGCCTTCTCGACGTCGCCGTCAGCCTCCTCGAGCGCCTTCTTGGTGTCGACCATTCCCGTGCCGAGCTGCTCACGCAGCGCCTTCAGGTCGGCGATGGTGAAGTTGGCCATGTGTGGTGGCTCCTTGCTTCGTTGTGTGGGTGTACGAGGGATTACTTGGCGTCTGCGGCCTCGGCGGCGGCGACCTCGGCGGTCTCCTCACCGGAAGCGGCGGCGATCGCCTCGTCGTGCGCCTGGGCACCGGCCTCGTCGGCGGCGGTGGCGTCGGCGGCCGGGGTCTCGACGACAGCGGCCTCGTCGTCCGCGGTCACGACCTCGGCAGCGTCAGCGGACTCCTGCACGGGAGCCTCGAGAAGCTCCTTCTCCCACTCGGCCAGCGGCTCCGCGTCGCCCGACTCCGGGTTGTGCTTCTGCTGCAGGCCCTCGGCGGCGGCGTCGGCGATGATGCGCGTCAGCAGCGACACCGAACGGATGGCGTCGTCGTTGCCGGGGATCGGGTACTGGAAGTCGTCCGGGTCGGCGTTGGTGTCGAGGATGCCGATCACCGGGATGCCGAGCTTCTTGGCCTCGTCGATGGCGAGGTGCTCGCGCTTGGCGTCGACGACCCAGAGGGCGGACGGCGTCTTGGTGAGGTTGCGAATACCACCGAGCGACTTGTGGAGCTTGTCCAGCTCGCGCTTCTTGAGCAGCAGCTCCTTCTTCGTGAAGCCGGAGGCGGACGGGTTCTCGTAGTCGAGCTCCTCGAGCTCCTTCATGCGGGCGAGACGCTTCGCGATGGTGGAGAAGTTGGTGAGGAGGCCGCCGAGCCAGCGCTGGTTCACGTAGGGCTGGCCGACGCGCGTGGCCTGCTCCGCGAGGATCTCCTGCGCCTGCTTCTTCGTGCCGACGAAGAGGATGGTGCCGCCGTGGGCGACGGTCTCCTTGACGAAGTCGTACGCCTTGTCGATGTAGCCAAGCGACTGCTGGAGGTCGATGATGTGGATGCCGCTGCGCTCCGTGAGGATGAAGCGCTTCACCTTCGGGTTCCACCGACGGGTCTGGTGTCCGAAGTGCACGCCGCTGTCGAGCAGCTGGCGGATGGTGACCACAGCCATGGTCGTCTCCTGATTCTGGCGCGGGGCGCCGTTGAGGTTGTCGTGCCGACCGGACGGTCGGACATCCTGGTGCCCGGCTCACACCCACCCGTTCGGAAACGGGACCTGCGGGAGTGGAAGCCACGACGGAGTCGCTCTGGGCACGCGTAGTCACCCCGAGATCGAGGTGCTCGTCCAGCATACAGGATCATGCGGCGCCAGCTCGTCCTCCACAGCCGCGCGATCCTCGACCTTCTCCCCTGGCACCGGGGCGCGGCGGGCGGATACTGCACCCCGCCGCCACCCTGGCGCACACTCGCGTGATGACACCTCCGTCCCCTCCTTCTCGGCCTCGCTCTCGTCGGCACTCCGCTCCCGCCTTCCGGGTGACGATCACCGCCGTGCTCGCCGCAGTGGTCCTGCTGTGCGGCGGCGCTCCGTTCGCGCCGTCTCCCGTCGCGCGAGCGGCGTCGGCGGCACACGGCCCCGCGCTCGTGCCCGAGGAGTTCGTCTCCGACGTTCCGTGGCAGTGGCCCGTCGACGGGACGCGCCGCGTGAGCGTCGCCTACCGTGCGCCGGCGCATGCCTATGGCCCCGGCCACCGCGGGATGGATGTCGCCGCGGCTGCGGGCGGCACCGTCGTCGCCCCGGCGGAGGGAGTCGTCGCGTTCCAGGGCGTCGTCGTTGATCGTCCGCTGCTCACGATCCGCCACGCGGATGGCCTCGTGAGCACGGTCGAACCCGTGGAGTCGCCCCTGCGCCCGGGGGATGCGGTCCACCGAGGCCAGGACATCGGCCGGATCGCCATGGGCGGCCACACTCCCCCCGACTCGGTGCACGTCGGCGTGCGACGGGACGGCGAGTACATCAACCCGATGCTCCTGTTCGGCGGTCTCCTGCGGGCGCGCCTCCTGCCCTGCTGCGACGGATGATCCGACGGGCGGGCTCCGCGTTCAGGCCCGGGGGTGCGCCAGGCGATACGTCGCCGTCAGTCGCTCCGCCGACACGTGCGTGTAGATCTGCGTGGTCCCCAGGCTCGCGTGACCGAGGATCTCCTGCACCGCGCGGAGGTCGGCACCGCCGTCCAGCAAGTGGGTCGCGGCGGTGTGGCGGAGGGCGTGCGGCCCGACGGTCTCGGCGCCGACGACGGGCGCGAGCGCACGGGCGACCACCTCGTAGACCGTCCGCGGACCGACACGTCCCCCGCGACTGCCGAGGAAGACGGCGGGCGAAGCGGCGCCGGACCGCGCGAGCAGAGCCGGTCGAGCGCGACGCAGATAGGCGGTGAGCGCATCCCGCGCCGGCGCGCCGAACGGGACGACGCGCTCTTTGTCGCCCTTGCCCCGCACGAGGGCCGTCCCCCGATCGAGATCCAGGTCGTCGATGTCGAGGCCGCAGAGCTCGGACACGCGGACCGCGGCTCCGTAGAGGAGCTCCAGCACCGCGTGGTCCCGAAGGGCGGTGGGGTCACCCGAGACCGCCGCCTGCCGATGTCGTTCCAACAGCTCCGACATCGCGTCCTTCGACGCCACCGTCGGCAGCGTCTTCGCGCGCTTCGGCGCCACGAGCCGCAGGCTGGGGTCGACAGGGATGAGTTCCTGCTCGCGCGCCCACCCGAAGAACGCTCGCGCCGTGGCCGCGCGTCGGGCCAGCGTCGCACGGGCGTCGCCGCGCTGGGTGGCCTGCCACAGCCATTCGCGCAGCATCTCCAGGTCGATCCGGTCGACCGGGCCGCCCCCCACGCTCGCCCCGAGGTCTCGCAGATCGGAGCGGTACGCCTTCACGGTCGCCGACGAGAGCCGGCACACCTTCTCGAGGTGGTCGGCGAACGCCTCGACAGCGACCGCGAAGTCCATATCCCCAGCCTGCCGCTCCCCCGCCTGCAGAGCGACGCGCCCCGCCGAGAGCCTGTCTACGACGTGCGTGCCGCGCCCACGCCGCGCCAGCCGTCCCCGTCGCGCCGCGCGAGTCCGTCGAGGTCGAGCAGTCCGAGCAGGGCCCTCGTCCGCTCGACGGTGAGATCCGCGCGCTGGGCGAGCTCCGCCTCCGTGCGAGTGGCTCGGGTGCTGAGCGCACGGAGGAGCACGACCCGCGCGTCGTCCGTCGCATCGTGTCCCCGTTGCGACCGCGCGCCGGCCGGGAGCATCTCGGCCACCTCCGCCGCGGAGGTGACGCACACCGCGTCGTATTCGCGCAGCAGCCGGTGACAGCCGGCCGACGAGGCGGAGGTGACGGGACCGGGCACCGCGCCGAGCGGCCTGCCGAGCGTCGCCGCATGCCCCGCCGTGTTGAGGGAGCCGCTGCGCCATCCCGCCTCGACGACGACGGTTGCCTGCCCCAGCGCCGCGATCAGCCGGTTGCGCGCGAGGAAGCGCCAGCGCGTCGGGGCCGTCCCGCACGGCACCTCGCTGACGACGACCCCGTCGACGGCGATGCGCGACAGAAGGTTCCGATGACCGGCGGGGTACGGACGATCGACTCCCCCGGCGAGCACCGCGATCGTGCCTCCGCCGACGGTCAACGCGGCGCGATGTGCTGCGCCGTCGATGCCGTACGCGCCGCCGGACACCACCGCCGTCTCCCCGACAGCCAGGTCTCCGGCAATGTCGGCGGCAACACGTTCCCCGTAGGCGGTGGCCGCCCTGGCCCCTACGATCGCAACGCGCGCAGCGCTCGTCAGGAGGTCGCTGCGCCCGCGCACCCACAGCACCATCGGCGCCTCCGCATCGAGATCGTCGACAGACAGCGGCCAGTCGGCGTCTCCGGGGAGCAGCAGCTTCGCACCCGTCTTCCGCGCGCCACGGAGGGCGCCGATCACCGCCGCCGGATCGGCGCGCTGCCGCCACCGAGCGCGCGCGTCGTCGAGGGCCCGTCGTGCCCCCACGGCCCGGACCACCGGCCACGGCCGTCCCGCCCCGTCCAGCGCGAAGCGCAGCCCGTCGGCCGGTCCGAACTCTCGCACGAGCGTCGCGGCGACGGCGTCCCCGGGGTCAGCGATGACGGACCAGGCGACTCGCGCCAGCGCCTCCGTCACCTCCTCTGCTCCGCGCACGCCTCGCGCCGCGTCGAGAGCGTCCTTTTGGGAGAGGAGTCCGTCAATCATCGTGCCACCCCCGTCCGCAGGAGCAGCGCCCGCCCGACCTCGTCCGTGCCGGGGCGGTCGCGTCCGGCCAGATCAGCCATGGTCCATGCCACCCGGAGGACGCGGTCGTAACCACGCAGTGTCAACGCCCCGCGTTCCAAGGCCCGATCGAGCCCGGCCCGCACGTCCGACGGGAGACGGTAGCCGCCATGCCGGAGCACAGTGCCGGGGATCTCCGCATTCCGACGCCACGGCGTGCCGCGCCATCGATGCTCCGCCCGTGCGCGCGCCGTGCCGACGCGGTTCCGGGCCTCGACCGTCGTCACACCGGACCGCTCCTCTGTCACCGAGCGCGAAGCCGCGACGCGGGTGACCGGAAGGTCGATGTCGAGCCGATCGCGCAACGGTCCGGAGAGCCGCGTGGCATACCGTCGTAGCGCCTGAGGCGGGCAGATGCAGTCGCCATCACGGACGCCCCGGTTGCCGCAGGGACACGGATTCATCGCCAGGAGCAGCTGGAAACGCGCCGGAAATCGCACGACGAAGCCGGAGCGATGCACATCGACGAACCCCGTCTCGAGGGGCTGACGGAGCGCGTCCAGGGCCACCCGCGGGAACTCCGCCGCCTCGTCGATCAATCAGAAATACAATTGAATAGGAGACAACACCGAAGGAACGACCATATGGGAACCTCAGCCGCAATCTACGCGCGCTTGTCTGTCGACCGCGACGGCACGAAGGTTGGTATCGATACGCAACTTGAAGATTCGCGCAAGCTCGCTCACGACCGTGGGTGGACGATCGTTGCCGAGTACGTGGACCGTAACCTCACTGCCGCGGACAAGCTCGTCAAGCGCCCGGAATATGACCGGCTCGTTGCCGACTTCCAGATGGGTCGCTTCTCCAATCTCGTGTGCTGGGACCTCGACCGTCTCACTCGCCAGCCGCGCCAACTCGAAGACTGGATCGATGCCGCCGAAGATCGCGGCTTGCGGATCGTGACAGCGAACGGAGAGGCCGACCTAGGCACCGACGGCGGGCGCATGTACGCGCGCATCAAAGCCGCCGTCGCAAAGGGTGAGACCGAACGTGCGAGCGCCCGCCAGAAGCGCAACAAGCAGAGTCGCCGCGAGAATGGCCAATGGCATGGAGGGACTCCGCCTTACGGCTACCGCGCTGAGGCAGGGAGACTCGTCCCCGACCCTGCCGAGGTCGCGCGCATCCACGAGGTCGCACGTCGAATGCTCGATGATCGCGAAACCATGCACAGCATCGTGACGGACTGGAACAACCGCGGCATCCAGACTCGGAGAGGTAATCACTGGAGGCAAGCGAACCTGCGGTCGATCATGCTCAACCGTTCGATGCTCGGAGAGACTATGCCCGGTGTCGTCGGGTGGGAACCGATCATCGATCAGCGGACCTTCGACCGGATGCACGCCCTTCTTACAGACCCTGCCCGGAAGTCAACGCACTCCCCCGGCGTCAAGGGTGGTAAGTACACCATGGGTGGAGGTCTGACAGTCTGCGGCGCTTGCGGCAAGCCATTGATCACGCACGGCAAGCGCTCTGCGAATCTCACGACAACGACCCTTGCCTGTCTCGCTCGGGTGCACGGCCCATCGGATAAGCACCCTCGCGTGCTCAGGACCCGCGGCGGCAAGGAATCGTGGGAGGACACTGGCCGAGTCTCGATCGTGCACGACGCGCTGGAAGAGGTTGTCTGGGAATCGCTCATCGGCAAGCTGAAGGAGACTTCCCGGTTCATTCAGCGCATGTCCGAACAGGACCCGGAGACAGACGACCGGCTCGATGCCCTCGAACAGGAACGCCGCGACCTCCGGGCAAGGAAGGAACGCGCCGAGGAAATGCGCTTGGACGGCGACCTGTCGCGCGAACGCTTCCGGGAGACCGTAGACAAGATCGACGCTCGCCTGGATGCGCTCGGAGCCGAGTACGACTCCCTGCTGAGGCTGCCTATCTCGATGTCGGACTTCGACCCGGAGAAGGGAATCGACTGGCGATCCTGGGCACCTGGCCGTCGCCGTGCCGCGCTCAAGGGATTCATCAAGCGCGTTGAGGTTGGGCCATACCCGGAGGGCACTCGGAGAACGCGACCTCGCTTCAAGGGCGAGACCGAGCAGGCGTACCTCGATGCGAAGTGGGAAATCCTCAAGGCAGGGACTCGGGATCGCATTCGGATCGTGTGGAACTGGGAGATGTAACACTACGACCCAGTAACGATCAGCTACCTGCTCGCGACGACGCGCACGGGCTGCGGTACATTCGACCTATCGCTGGAGGCCCGACCACCAAAGCACGGAGATGCTGAGGGATACGGGCCAGGCAAGATCTAATCGTCCGGGAGCAAGCCAGCCGGAGTGCCCAAGCACCGCGAGACCTAACCAGTCTCACGGTGCTTTTTCGTTTGCGCCGTGAGCATTGCCGAAAGGAAATGCAATGCACGCCGAGGACATCATCAGCGCGTCGATCATCGCGACCGTCACGCTTGAAAGCGACGGTTCGTACTCAATCGGCATCGAGGATGCGAACGCGCCTGAGGACAGCGACGCGCGATACATCACCGGGCTGTCAGAGGGTCACGAGTTCGAGCCCACCAAGGCAGGGGCGCTCGCGGGTCAGCTGATCGCAGACCATCTTGTCGTCGTGCCAATGCAGTGGCGCAACTCACGCGGCGCGGCGGTGGCCTGATGGAAGCCGAGCTCAGGCAAGAGCTACTGCTTACGCTCTCCATCGAGGTCTACCGCAATCGCAGCACTGACCCCGCCGAGGAGCTTGACGAGGACATCAGCATCGTGGTCAAGAACAGCCACGGCGAAACGGTGTCCGAGCTCGACGCGTACGCCAGCTTCTGGGCGACAACTGTCCTGCAACCCGCGGTCATGCTCGCAGATCGTTGACCTGACAACGGCCCGCAATCCTCGACAGTCGAATTGTCGTCAGGATTGCGGGCCGTTGCCTCGTTGACGCTCAGCAACGTACCGTTGACGGATGGTCGATCACCCGGCATGGCGCAATGCACTGGAGTACGCCACGATGAACTGTCCGCAGTGCCTGGAGCCGATGGAGGCTCGTGTGGGCGCTTGGTGGTGCGAGGGGTGCAAGCGGGCCGACCGGATCGCTACTCCGCGAACGCCCAACTCTGTCCAGGGACCAACTTCTGTACACGCCATGGAGCCTTCGCCGAAAGCTTGGTGAAGTTGAGACGAGTGCGAAACGCTTCACCGAGTGTCGGGGCGTTCGGCCCAACGTTCCAGATGTCGTCAGTTGCGTCCGGATTGTACACGTCCTGCAGGTACTTATGTGGCAAGGCAGCCACCGTCACTCTGTTAAGCCCTTGGTCTCCGTAGTGGTACTTCACGAAGAGAGTGCTGGTCAAGTAACTATGGCCCTGTGAGGTCCAGACAGGATCGACTCGACCGGGCACGGCGATGTCATGGCCGTTACCCAATCGTTGACGAATCTCCAACGAGGTTTGTGTGACTTGGACTCGGCAGTTGTTGAAGCTGTTCTTCTCCGCCTTCGAGTCAACGAACAGCGCTTGCTCGACAGCGAAGTCCGGTAGGAACTGCAGAACGGCAACCTTGTAGTCGATCGCGCCGAATAGTCGGGCATCAGGAACACGCGACGCTCCAATTCGATCTAGCGCCATGCGGGTGAGGTCTTCACCCAGATAGTTGGCCGCGTCGGATACGGTAGCCCCCTGAGAGGTAGGGGCAGTACCTCTCGTGCCCGCTACGACAGCGTTGAACTCGTCCACTGCGAGCGGAAGCAGGTCGTGCATCGCGTAGGCGACGAATCGCGTCGACGCGCGCTCAAGTTGTTCAAGCCGATTGAGGTCGTTCTGTAGGTCGTACGGATCGATCAGACTCATCTTTCCCTCGCAATGCCGCCTGGCATCGCTCGTTGGCCAGGCGTGCATAGTCTGGCATAAGTTCGAATCCGATGAACGGTCGACCGAGCTCCGCCGCAACGACACCGGTCGTACCACTACCCATGAAGGGGTCGAGCACGAGGTCGCCGGGGTCAGTCAGGAGTCGAATCACTCGGCGCGGCAGCTCCGCAGGAAACATGGCTTCGTGCGAGTCGTTGGAACGAACAGACGGAAACTCCCACACCCCTCGAGAGCCCCACTCACTCCACTCCGTGCGGGTGAGTCGGCCGCGATCCACCCGAGTAATGCCAGGCTTCCAGAACACATAGACATACTCGAATTCGTCGACAGCCCTGTAGGAGAGCGAGTGCCAGCGACTGTTCGCCCAGGCAGGGTCCTTGACCCAAACCCGGCGATCGTACATTGGCAATCCCGATTCGAGTGCGAACTCTTCCAGCATTCCCCCGACTGTCTTAACACGCGTTTGCGGCTTGTACTTTCCACCGCGCACGTTGTTGTGATCTAGTCGGCGTTGAACCGTTTGTTCACTGCACCCGAGGAGTGCCGCAAGCTGGTGGCGGTTCATGTCAGGATGCGCCGCCTTCGCAGCGAGTACCTGCTCCCGCGTGACTGGGCTTCGTTTCGTCGAAACAACGTCGGCTTGAAACCTCGGGATCGAGTCATCTGAGAAGGCGAGGATGTCGGCGATGTTGATCGCGAGGAAGCCCCCAGGCTTGAGCACACGCGCGTGTTCCGCGATCACAGCATGGATTAGCGCGGACCACTCCCCAACGGTAAGGCCCTGTTCGTAGGACTTCCCCACGAAGTACGGAGGCGACCACACGCTCAGAGCCACGCTCTCAGCCGGCAGCAACTTCAGCAGATCCCGGTTGTCTCCCTGATGAGTGCGATTTAGTTCAAGCCCATCCTGGGAGACGATATCCATGTCAACGAGACTAGGCGGCAGCACCGACATGTCGGAGTTGCCTCGCCGACGTTGGTTCGAAGAACGCAGAGATTCTGAGATCACGGGGCAGTCCTCTCCGCGAGCCGAACACTGGCCGGGTGCCACCGCTCCCCGCCACCAGGCAAGGGAACCGATTCGGCGTTGAGCGCATCAGCGATTGCTCGCAGAGTCATCCCGCTCTCGCGGAGTTCCCGCACTCGGGTAACGACTGACGGGTCTTGTCTCGTAGGTGCTCCGAGTCGGACGCCCTTCGCTTTGGCAGCGGCCAGACCTTCGCGGGTACGGAGGGCGATCATGTCGCGCTCCCACTCCGCGACCGCGGCAACGACGTTGGCGACCAGCTTGCCAGCGGGCGTCGTCGTGTCCACGCCGAGGTCGAGCATGACCAGACCCCAACCCTGCCGCGATGCCGTCGAGAGCAGTCCGCTGAAGTCGTGCACCGATCGCGTCAGCCGGTCGAGCTTCGAGACGGCAAGGGCCACCGCTTCGCCGCGTTCGAGCATGGCGAGCGCTTCGCGAACGGCAGGGCGATCGAGGGACTTGCCGGAGCGACCGGAGTCCTCAAGCCAGATCACATTCCAGCCGCGGCGTTCGGATTCGAGTCGGATCGCCGTTCGTTGCGCGTCGATGCCATGCTCTTGATCGGTCGTGGACACGCGCAGGTAGCCGATCACGTTCACGACTCGTCCCTGTTCGTCAGGTCGATGTGCCGTTGCTCTGCGATCACAACGCCCTCAGTGGTCGCGACTGTAGCGCCACGCGGTGCGACCCTGCCCTCCATCAGGCAGAAAATGTCGCCCTCAACGTGATGGATCACTGCACCGCTGGCAGGGTGGACCGCAGTCCACAGGTAGTCGCCCTCTTCCCAGTCCACAGACCAGCCAGCGCTCATCATGGCGTCTCCGAGAGTGTCGTCGGCACCGCCAGGAAAGAAGGCGTCTCCGCTGCTCTTCTGGTGGAAGGTATCGAGGATCAGCTTGAGACCGGCGAACGTGGTCGGCTTCTCGGCGCGGATACGGGCAAGGGTCTTGTCGTACATCTGCCAGTACAGATCGATCGACATCAGCGCACCTCGCCCTGTGCCAAGGCGAGTTCCCCTTCGAAGAGGTCGCAGAAGATATCGGTTCGGATTCGGTCAACCGTGATGCAGGCATCGTAGGCAGCGGAGACGTCGTCAACGCCAAGGGCGACCAGATCCTGGGCAAGGCGTTCGAGCCCTTCGTGGTCGAGCGAGCGGATCACGTGGCGGAGCAGGGCAGGTCGCTCTGCGATGTTGACCGCGGTAATGGTGATGGTCATGGGTTCATTCCTTCGTTAGTTTCATTGAGCCAGGTTCGTATGTATGTTCGATCCTGTTACAACAATTCAACTAGGACGGCGACCCGATGTAAACCATTCCAACGGTTGCTTTACAGCCTCTCATCAGGCATTTCTCTAGAGCGACGACAGCGTTGCCCACAGTTACCCAAGGTCGATCGATACCAACCCCGCGAGTTCTCGTCTCAGATCGACGCTCAGCAACGCTGAGGGCAGGTTGCCGACGACTCCGACAGGGACATCGACAACCTCTCCACCCGGAGCGCCGATGCCGTCGCGACGATCCGCTGCGCCATACCGCGGCCAACGGTCGCGTGCTTCTCGACGGCTTTGGAGAGGTCGTAGGTGGACTTTTAGGCCCTGCCCTAGAGACGGATCTTCTAGTCGAATCACGCTCCAGGGCGACCCCGAGACCAGCTACAAGGCCTCAACCGCTCTTAGCTGCCCGAGTCGTTGATGACAGCTCTACCGTTACTCCAACGATCAGTACCGAACGGCTGGCATGTACTAGCCCCTATAGAGATAGGGGCTAGTACCAGCAGCCGGTACCGCGAGTACCGCTGAGTACCAGCGCAGTACCGGCTGAGTACCAGTTGAGTACTGCTGGTACTGGGCTTTTCGGTGATTCCGGTACCGATTGGGCCCAAATCACGTGAAATCGGGCCATTTTCGTCAGTTCTCGGTACCAGCCGGTACCAGTTGCTCGGCACCAGTACCGGCGCGAGTACTGGCCGGTACTGGCCGGTACCAGCTGAGTACCCACATCAGGCGTCTCCGATTCCGTAGAACGCGAGACCCCTGACCGAAGGGCGAACCTCTCGAACCTTTCCATCGCCGGTCTTCGTGACCTCGATGTAGCCGAGCTTGTCGAGGAGGTCGCGAATCCTCGGCCATGTACCCGAGCGACCGAGTTTGAGTTCGCTCTGGATTGCGTTCTGCGACGCTCCGGGGTGGTCGTGGAGGAACGTGAGAACCCTCCTGCCCTGCTCCACGTCAGCGTCGAGGTTGTCGGACACCGCAACCATGGGGCTCACACGCTGGACGATAATCGAGTCTCCAAAGCCCTCCGTCGCGAAGTCGATCGGGTCGAACAGCGCCGCGCCCTTCTGCTTGATGTTCGTGATCCGCTGGTTCTTGACCTGCATTACGACATCGAGTGCCTGCCTCTGGCGCGATGAACCACGCTCGCGGGAGTCATCCCATCCGGTGTGGTGGACGAGACCAACCGCCGCTCCGGTCTCATGCGCGATCCGCTGGATGCTCCGCTTCATGACTGTGAAGTCCTTGGATCGATCCTCGTCGCCTGAGGGCATGTGGTCAGCCTGCGTGTCGAACACGATCAGTCGCCAGGTCTTATCCGGGAAGGTTTCGGCCCGATAGGTCTCCAAGTCTTCAATGATCGAGTCCACAACGCTCCCTCGCATGAGGTCGAGCTGTTCCTCGATGCTGTAGACGATCAGGTTGTCCGATGCGCCAGGGTGAGCCTGCATCCAAGCGTCCAGTCGAACCCCGGCGTCGTACCCACCTTCTCCAAGGATGAACGCGACCGGCCCCGGTTCGTTGATCTGATGGCCCATCCACGGGATGTTGTTCGCGACGCATCCGAGCATGTCGAGCATCACGAACGACTTGTACGAGCCCGTTTGGCCGAAGACCTGGAAGAGCGCCCCCACCGGGAGCACGCCGTCGATCATGTAAGCCGGTGGCTCGATTGTGCGAACCTCCCCGGCGCTCCGCAGGTTCAAGCGCGGCACCTCTCCTTCGTGTTCGGCGTGGAACGGCAGACGAGACAGGTCGAACGAATCCGAGTGATCCTGCTCGAACGCAGACTGGACCTTCCTCAGCGCGTCGGCTTCGGGGAACGGCGGCGTACAGTTCGCAGCGGCTTGCAGCACGAGCATCGTGACGGCATTGCGGTTGTCGTTCAACCGACGGCGCAGGTCGCACGCGAGCTTGAACAGATACTCGTCGCGTTGGCCGGCAGCGACACCGGCCGTCCAGTCCGAAGGTGTCTCCCACGCCGATTCGTTCTGTACGCGCGCACGGAACGCATCAGCCAAGAGCTCAGGGAGGTGAGGAAGTCGCTCAGCGTCGCTCAGAGCGACGTAAGATCGCCCGTTGATTATCGAACCAGGCAGGACTACAAGCCCGCCAGTCGTTCTCACGTCGACGCCTGGCATGAGCCCAGCGACGCTCCGCAACCCGTCGACGTGCTGGAAATAGAGGTGCTTACCGCCGGAGGGCGTTTCGACCGTGTACGTCTTCGGCCACGGCATCGAGTGCGCGTCGAACCATGCCCGAAGCGTCCCCTCACCGTCGCCCTTCGTGTCGAGGTCTACGACCAGCAGATTGGAGACCGCGCCCGTCGCTACGCCCCAGTTGGCGTTCGGCTTCTCATCGAGCCAGCGACGAATGGTCCACTCGTCGGTAGTCCCCGCCTTCCAGCCGTTCGTAGTCCATGGGTTCTTGGCGTTCGGGCGAACCGGGAAGACCTTCCACCCGCGGTTTGTGAACCCCTTGAGGTCATCGAGAGTGAACACGGCCACCCCCAGACAGGAACGCCATTACCTCGCGCTGCTTAGCGAGCACGGCACGGTACACCGCGGCATCGAAGAGAGCAACAATTTCCCGATCTGACCTGGTAAAATTGATACTGGTCACTTCGGCAGGAGACCTATCGGGATTGGCGTCGCGTTGTGGAAGCGCGGCGCCTTTCTCATGCCGCCTGACCATCGGACTCACCCCCGCGCAGGAACGCGACGAACCAGTCCACGTACTCGTCCGGGATGGGAGCGTTGTTCGGCTCGGCCTCGGACGTTGCCGGGGCGCTCACTGCTCGACCACCCGGTAGAACTTGAGCAGCGCAGGCTCGAAGAGATTGTGGATCGGCAAGTTGAAATGCTTCTCCAACGCGGCGATCTCTGCGCCGGTCGGGTACGCCCTGCCTTGGATCAGGTTGTTGACTCGCGCGATCTTGCAGTCGAGGATGCGAGACATCTCGGCGTGCGTCATGTTGTGCGCATGGAGGAACTTGCCGAGCGGCTGTCGTCGGAACGGAAGTGCCACTGGGATCACCACCTATCGGTGTGATCGACCAGAGGACCGCCTCACTCAGATGTGAGAGCCATCAGCCTCGCCCGCTCCACTGGTATGCAACATCGCGTTCATGCGACGGGCAGTGACCCGGCGGCCCCGACATGGGGGTTGTTCGATAGTTCCAATTTACCAGGAGGGTTGGTAACAATCGAACGCCATATCGTCCCCGCTGTCAGGCCGAAGCTCTTACATCGCCGTTCTCGACAATTGACACCGCCAGATGGGCGCGTATCCCCTACTGAGCGTTCCTGAGCGCCTGGAGTCCCGCGGGGTGGTGGTCTTTCGGGCCCGCGGCGTCGTGACCGCGACGGGGTGAGCCATCGTGCGATGGTCAGTGAGAACGACCAAGAACTCACACAGAAAGACGACACCGCACGATGGCTCTTGACCAGTCTGCCCTCC